>SKEX01000031.1_pt1 | contig 195522 bp, 187 predicted proteins | sample 4841451 | NCBI WGS metagenome assembly SKEX01 (sample SAMN11008798, study PRJNA524170) | human gut metagenome | isolation source: fecal sample from pouch patient p38, | place: Israel: Tel-Aviv | reverse complement strand
GTATGTGATTTTGAAGGTATATGAAAAAGAGAAGAGATAGAAAAGAGAGAAGATATTTGCAGGAGCAGATGTCTTTTTTTGTATTTAAAAACAGGAAGGGATATCTGGGGGAGAAAAAAGCCAAAAAAGACCGGGATCGACAGAAACATATCAGAACAATCCCGGCTTAGGTATATTATTTTTTTACGAGGGCATACATCAGGATCGGAAAATCCGGAAAAGATTCCGTGAGACCTTTTTCTATAATCGTAAAACGATTTTCTTTTAGTTCTTTTTCGAAGGTGGAGAAAGACACCATTTTACATGATGTGGAAGAGACAGGGATACTGCCAGAGCTATGCTCTCGTTCTTCTACACGAAAAGCCTTGCGGATATCTGTCTCCCGCTCAATTTTTCCATCACCCATAGTGCAGATCAGAGAGAGACCATTCTCGGTTAAGTGCTGATAAATAAACTGATAAAAATCAGTCCGATCCTTACTCGGTACGAGCATATGAATGACTGCAACCGAATAGATAAAAGTATATGAGAAAGGATGGTGATCCTTCAAGCAGTCTAAAGTTTGAAAATTTGAAATATGTTCAGGGAAGGCAGCTTTACAGTAGGAAATTGCTTCCGGAGAAACATCGGTGGCTTTCAAACAATATCCTTTTTCCAGCAAAGCTTTCGCATCTCTCCCTTCACCACAGCCAATTTCAAGAATTGGGGAGGAGAGAGAAATTCCATATTTTTCAAGTAGCTCCATCACGATTGGAGTGGGCGTATTGCTGAACCAACTGGCTCCTTTTTGGTGAATAGTCTTATACCTGTCCTCGTATGCTTTATAATATTCTCTGGGAGGAAAATCCCGGAGAACTTTTTGACAAAGCTTGAAGTAAATTCTATCGACGAACCATTTTTCCGTAGATTTTTCTGCAATCTCAGATATGTTGATCCATCCGATCTGGCTGTTTTCATCAGGTTTGATCCGGAGTGGCAAATGTTCATCGGCTTCCAGAAGAAAAGTGAGATTTAGATGAAGATGAGAGGAAATGTACGTTCCACGTTTCTCATGTCCATCTACAGTCAGACTTTCCAGAGAAAAAATGTCATCTGTGAGGAAGCGGATGTCTGTCAGGCCGCTTTCTTCCTCAATTTCTTTTCGGATTACTTGTCTGACATCCGGGTTCCCATCTGCATGCCCGCCAAGCCAAGCCCATGATTGGTAAATGTTATGATATGCCATTAGCACTTTTGTGCGGTCTAGATTTACGATCCATGCAGAAACTGTGATGTGGGCAACATCGTTTTCTCTGGTGAGAAGATCTGGCATATGTTCTAGAAGTCTTAAAAATTGTCTTTGATCTTGTTCTTCCTGTTCATTGAATGGAAGGTATGTTTCTATTTCTTTTCTCAGCTTCTCCATATAGTTATTTCCTTTTTCATAATTATTTTCATTTACTCGTTTGAGTTTAAAAACGAGTTCCATTCTCAAACCGCTGTCTGGCATAAAGTGCAGCACCAAGCATTCCGGCACTATCACCAAGCTGGGCAGTTACGATTGTACAATGTTCGCGGGAAAGTCGCAGCGCATGTTCTGCTACAATTTTGCGAGCAGGTTGTAAAAGTCGTTCTCCTGCAGCCGACATTCCGCCGCCTATGATAAGAATCTCAGGGTTGAACAGATTGATCACATTTACAAGTCCGTAGCCTAATATGACTCCCGTTTCATTCATTGTGTCGATAGCCATATGGTCACCGAGGTCATAGGCGTTGGAAATCATTTTTGCAGTAATTTTATCTGGATTTCCATTTACCCATTCTGACATGATTGTGGAATTTCCAGCGGCGATTTTTTCTTTTATTGTATCGAGAATACCAGAGGCAGAGACATAGCGTCCCAGACAGCCATCACTTCCACAGCGGCATGGACGTCCAGGACGGAACATATTCATATGTCCGATTTCACCAGCGCTTGCGGTAGCACCATAGAGAACGTGACCATCTATAACGATTCCGGCGCCGATTCCGGTTCCAAGTGTGAGCAGTACGATATTTTTTTTGTGTTTTCCGGCACCGCATAGCCATTCTCCATAAAGGTTTACACGGACATCGTTGTCTATATAGACCGGAAGACCTGTTTTCTCGCTCAGCCATCTGGCAACGGGCATATTTTCCCACTTTGGAAATTTCGAAGAAAAGATAGAAACGCCGGTTTCAATATCAAGTAGTCCGGGAATTCCGACGCCGATACAGACAGCATTTTGTTTAGGAAGTACGGTATATAGTTCCAAAATCGCGGTATGAATTTGGTTCATGACATATTCCCAGCCTTTTTTTGGGCGGGTAGCGATTCGTCGTTCATACAGTTTATGAAATTGAGAAAAAGTATAGGCAGAAATTTTGAGGTTAGTTCCCCCAAGATCAATGCCGATAATATATTGAGAGGTATTCATTGTCCGACCTTTCTGAATCTGCGATTCCTAATTTATTTTTTACGGGATTCATTATAGCACTGCGCTCTGCCATTTTAAAAGGGAAATTACATTTTTCTATAAGTCCGATGACTTATGAAAAACATCAATGAAATAAAAAAGAGATTATTGTCGGAATATAATCCGTTCCATGAGAAAAGAAAGTGGAAGATATTGGCAAAAAAAGGCATTTTTGCTATAATTTATTATGATAACGAACATCTTGATCGGAGGAATTGTGGAAAAGAAAGGGATGGGAAATCATTCAAACGGCAGCGGACAAGAGATCGTGTAGAAGAGGTGAGGAAAAAGTGGAAAAGAATCTGAATGAATGGAGATACAGGGCAGAGGTGGAAATTCCACCGAGAAAACAGAGTGGCTTTCAGGAGGAGATCCTCATACGAGAGGAAATACTTCCATTGAATAAGAAAAATCATTGGACTGGTAAGGCATATGTGATACGAATGCGGACAGATGAAAAGATGGAAGTGAAGAAAAGCCCATTTATAATAGGAAAGTCTGCTGACGTAGATTATACCATACAGGGAAATCCGGCAATCAGCAGAAGGCATGCTTACATTGCTGAGGAGAATGGGATCTATTTTTTGAAAGATTTGAATTCTTTGAACCATACTTTTGTGGATGGAAAAAGCATTCAGAGTCAGGAAAAATTGGAGGATGGAAAGTTTTTTTATCTTGCAGATGAGAAGTTTCAATTTAGAATAGATTAGAAAATGCAAAAGAAAAAGCAGATGGGACAGAGGGAGAGCAGAGTGGAAAAGTTTTCAGATACATATGAGATTATTGGAAAATTAGGAGAAGGAAGCGGGGGGATTGTATATAAGGCAATCCATAAGCGGCTAAAAAAAGAAGTTGTCGTAAAGCAGATCAAAAATCAGGGAATGGCTTTGAAAGAGAAACGAAAAGAAGTAGATATCTTAAAAAATCTGAACCATTCTTACCTGCCGCAAGTGTTGGACTTCTTTGAGATTGGGAGTAATGCATATACGGTCATGAGTTTTATTCCCGGAAAATCTCTGAAAACATTGCTTCAGGAAGGGCGGTATTTTCAGAAAAAAGAAGTGATTCGCTGGGCCATGCAGCTATGCAGCGCGCTTCAGTACCTTCATGAACACATTCCGCCGATCATTCATGGAGATATCAAACCTGCCAATATTATGTTGACTCCGAAAGGAGATATCTGTCTGATTGATTTCAATATTTCCTTTTTTATGAATTCGGGCACTGTGCTTGGATATACAGATGGATATACTTCTCCGGAGCAATATCAACGAGTGAGAAACATAAAGGAAGGGATTCGTGAAAATTTTGTAAAGATTGATGAGCGGGCAGACTTATATAGTCTTGGGGCAACGTTGTATCATATTATTACAGGAGAAAAGCTTACAGAGAACGAGGGAAAGCCGGATCGGACACTTTTAAATGAAAAGGCAGGGGAGACCTTTGCATCCGTGATTGAGCGGGCGCTGGAGCAGGATCCAAGGAAACGGTTTCAGAGTGCGGCGGAGATGCTTCAGGCATTGCAGATGCTTCCGAAGAAGGATAGGCGCTATAAGATGCTTCTGGCACGTCAATGGGCAGAGCGTGTGATCGGGTGTGCCTGTCTGGCAGGCTGTATCGCATTGACTGGGTATGGTGTATATACGATAAGGCTTGAGAAGACAGATCGCTACAATGAACTGGTGGAAAAGCAGGAACAATTGATTGCGGAGCAGGAGTTTGACAAGGAAGAAGAGGTCTATCGGGAGGCAGTCAGACTAAGACCGTCTTCGTTGGAGAGCTATTATCAGAATGCCTGTGCACTGTATGAACAGAAAGCATATGAGGAGTGTATCGCATTTATTGATTATGATATTCTTCAGAATGAGAAGATAAAGCAAAATGCGAAGCGCATGGCGGATATCTACTATTTGAAGGCAGACAGTCAGTTTCAGATGGAAGAATATGAAGATGCGGTAGAGACGTATGAACTGCTTGAAAAGACCGGTGAGGGTGCAGAAATGTATTATAAGGATTATGCGATCACACTGGCATATGCCGGATACCCGGAATCGGCAGAGAAAATTCTGGAAGAAGCGATGGAGCAAGGAATCAACGAAGATGCACTGTACTATGCGAAGGGAGAGGTCGAAAAATTTTTGGAGGAACCAAAACAGGCGTTGACTTCCTTCCAGAAATGTATCGAGATCACTAAAGATACAGGCCTGAAGACAAGGGCATATCTGATGATGAGTGAATTGTATGAGAAAGAGGATAACCGGGAACAAGAGCAGAAGTTGCTGAAGGAGGCAGAAGCCTCCCTCCCGTTGGAAAATCAGATGATGATTCTGGAGCGGTTGGCGCAGGTGAACATCGATCTTGCAGAGAATACAGGTCTTGGAAAATACAGAGAAGAGGCAATTAGAAATTTCCAGAAGATTATTGAAAATGGATGGGAATCTTATGATACATACAATAATCTTGTGATTCTCTGTCAGAAACAAAAAAATCTTGATCAGGCAGAAAAATATTTAAAAACAATGGAAGAATCTTACGGGGAAGATTATAATGTCTATAAAAGATACGCATTTCTTGAAATTGACCGGCAGAAATTACTGAAAAACGATGCGAGAAATTACAAAAAGTTTAAGGAATTTTATGAGCAGGCGATGGAACTGTATGAGGATGAGGAAGAAAAGGATATGGAGATGGATTTGTTGGAACAGTTGTATGCGCAGGCTAAGAAGGGAGGATGGCTGTAAAATGAGAATGACACCCGGATGGATCATGGCAGCAGCAGGAAGCCTTGGGGGAATTGCCTGCGTACTATTTCTAGTCAGCACGATTGGAAGATTTAGAAGACAGAGAAAACATCTTCTGGAAGAAATCAGTATGGAGTAGAGAAAATCAAACAGTAGGAAACAGTGATAGAGAGAAGGGCAGGAGTAGATGAGCAATCAGAAATTTGAAGGAGCGGTTACTGGAAAAGAAGGAAGTTACAAGGATAGGACATTGTTGCTGGAAAATCGGTGTGAAGTATTTTTTCATATCGAGGGCGAACAGATTTATGTGGATCAGAGCCCGGAAGGTGCAGAAGCAGGAATTTGGTATATTGAACAGCGTGAAGAATATGCAGTGCAGCCGGCGAAGACAAGCACAGTATATTTAAAAAGTGGACAGCCACTTGGAAAGAACCGCATCTATTATCTGCCGCGTGGCATGGAGATATGGATTGCGTCACGAAAGAACAGCTTTTTGTTAGAATAAGGTGGAAATGAGAGAAGGGATGAAAGGATGAAGGATATAGAGAAGAAACTTGAAAATTTGTACACAAAGCTTGGAAAGGCATATTATGAAGGACGGTTTGAAGACCCTCTTCCGGAACTCTTACCATTATTTGATGCAATTACTGAGCTGAAATGTAGTCAGGAACAGACCGACGAGAAAGCTTTTTGCCCGCAATGTGGGAATGAGCTAAAAGGACAGGCAATCTTTTGCGGCAAATGTGGATGCCGTATAGGATAGAGAAAAGTATAAGGAGGACATTATTATGGAATTTTTTGATGGAATGGCACAGAAAACAAAAAATATTTCAGAAATCATGAAGCTGACAGCAGCGGTTTCTTCAGAGAAGGAAAGACAGGAAAAGATTTACAGGGAGCTTGGAGAAACTTATTACAAAGTGTATGGGGACAGGGCAGAGAGCGAATTGATGGAGATGTGTACGCAGATTCGGGAGAGTAAGGAGACAGTAGAAAATTATGAAAAAGAGATTCTTGCACTCAAAGGGATTGTGGTATGCCCGGCATGCGGATATGAAGTCAGCATTCATTTTAATTTCTGCAATAATTGTGGACATAAGATGAAAGAAATTCAGGAAGAACAGCCATCCGTGGATGAACTGATCCAGGAAGAAGAGGAACTGAGAGAGGAAGAAAAGCTCCTTGCAGAAAAAGAAGAGGAAGCTGTAGAAGAAGATAGAATTGTCAAAGAAATTTTGGAAGAGGAAGCTTCAGCGGCAAAAGAATCGGTAGAAGAAATCCTTGCAGAAGAACAACAGTCGGAGGAAGAGGTTGAGCCGATCAGTACAGAGGAGCCACTGGAACTGGAAAACGAAGATCCATTTGTGCAGGAACTTCAGGAGGCGGTGAGCATATCCTCAGAGAAAGTATGCAAAGAATGTGGAGCGCCTATGGAAGAAGATCAGGAGTTTTGTATTATGTGCGGTACGAGATATGGAGAAGAGAAAGCGGAGAAGGAAGCGGAAAAAGAAGAAGAACTTCAAGAAAGAATTTGTCCGAACTGCGGAAGTATTGTCAAACCGGGCCATCTTTTCTGCATGGAATGTGGAACGAAGCAATAACGGATGAGGAAGGAATCAGAGAAGATGAAGAAATGTCAGAAGTGCGGTGCGGAATATGAGGAGGATAAAAAGTTTTGTAAACGTTGTGGTTCTCCACTTTTAGAGGTAGATAAAAATTCAGAACAAAATGATCAAGATGGATTCCAAGATTGGAAAGAGGATAACGAAGAAGCAGGCGATGAGCAGCAATCTGGAAAAAAGAAGAAAAAGAATTTATGGATGGGGATTCTGATTGGTCTTGTGCTGGTGATGTTCTGCGGTGGAATTTTTGCAGTATATGTGATCCAGGAAAAACGGCTGGAGGCGGTGCAAGAAGAACATGAGAAAAGAGAAAAAGAGATAGAAGAAGAACGGAAAGCGGAAGAAAAAGCACGAGAAAAGGAAGAACAGAAAGAAGAAGAGAAGAAAAAGAAAGAAGCAGAAGAACAAGAGCAAAAAGAGAAGGAACTAAAAGAACAGCTTCAGCAAAAAGAGGAAGAATTAAAGAAGGTACAGGAGCAAGCAGAAAGCGAGTCCAATCTTTCTTCTAATAGCAGTTCTCAAATGTCGGCGCAAGAATGGTGGGATTCGAGACTGGCTTCGACAGAGGCAGCTGATAAACAATTAGCGGCAGAAGCTTCCTCAGGGGATTCTGTGGAGAGACAGATGAGGATTGCACAGGGCAGATATGAACTGTGGGATAATTTGCTAAATGAGCTGTGGGCTGAACTGGAGGCAGTGCTTCCGGGAGCAGAATTAGGAAATCTTACAGATGAGCAGGTTAGCTGGATCCAACAGAAAGAGGCGATGATTGCTAATTACTGGCAGGGAACGACAATTGATCACTCTAGTTTTCCAAATGGACCGGCAGCAGATATGACAAAAGAAAGAGTATATTATTTAAGAGGGAAGCTTCCTTATTAAAAAGTAAGGATAAGAAGAATGGAGGGATGAGAATGTATTGTAAATATTGTGGTCGCAAGATTCAGGAAGGAGAAATATGCAACTGTCGTAGCCAGAACGATTCTGTGAGAGAAAGTGGCAGTCAGAAAAATAAGCAAGAATCAGAGCAACCCAAAAAACAGAAAGAAAGGCCAAAGAAGGAAAAGCAATCGCAAAGCAAGAAAAATGGCAGCTGGAATAAAACGCCGTTAGTAATTGCAGTAGTCTTTTTAGCATTGGCAGCAGTCAGCTTCATCAGCCTTCGATTTCTATTGGCAGACACACTTTCCGGTGGAGCTCTGGAAGAGATTTATCCGTATCTGATCTACATTTTGCCATCGGCATTCGCAGTGATTGCAGCAGTAGCAGCGGTCTTTGGGATGTCCGGGAGAGGAAAATGGATTGCAACAGCAATGACTATTGTAAGTGTGCTGGGAATTGCCGGGATCATGGGATCTATGATTTTAGCTCCATATGAGAGTAGCTCAGGAAGCGTTGCAGACTATGAGAAAGACGATGAGAACGATTCCGTCAGGGTAGAAAAAGGCGAGAAAAAGGATGAAGTCAGCGGACAGTTAGAAGAAATCAGAGAAGATTTTGAAGATGGAAAGTTAGACTATGTGGAAGCAAAAAAGGAATTAGAAGAGATTGATGTGGATGATCTGAAGCAAACACAGGAAAAGAAGTATGACAGTCTTGTGGAAGATCTCGGAAAAGGATTAGAGAAAGAGATCTCAGAATATACAAAGATTTCTAATTATAAATATGCGATAAAGCACTTGACTTCCATTAGTGAGGAGCTGGATGAGGAAGATGAGGTTGTCAATAAATTACTCAAACAGTGTGATGTAGACTATATGAAATATCTGGAAGAGGAGAGCAGTCGTCTTATTGCGGAAGGGACACCTAAAGATGCAGTACAGATTCTTGAGGATGCAAAAGAACTGGTAAGAGATCAGGAGAAGTTAGAGAAACTGATCGCAACAGCCGAAAAAGCGGAAACTGATAAAAAGAATGCAGTTGCCAAAAAAGACAGTGAGTACATTATTCCGGATAGCAACAGCCGTTATCTGACAGAGAGTGATATCAGTGGATTGTCTCTGCAGCAGCTCAATTACGCGAAAAATGAAATTTATGCGAGAAGAGGACGAAAGTTTGACTCAGTAGAATTACAAGAATATTTTGGAAGTAAATCGTGGTATAGGGGAACGATTGAACCGTCGCAGTTTACTAATGATATGTTAAATGACTATGAGATAAAAAATGCAGATTTACTAAGTGCCAGAGAATTTGCAATTGACAGTGGAGGTTATAAGTTACGATGAGATGTACAAAATGTGGATGTGAATTACCGGAAAATTCAAAATTTTGTTTTGCATGTGGAGCAAAGTTAGAGGAAAATTGTGTGGAAGCACAAAAGAAAGAGCTGGCAGAAAATTTGGAACAGGAAGACTGTCAGGCAAATGAAGGAGATGAGGAGGAGACAGTTCTCCTTGGTGCAGAAATCAGAGGTTCTTATTCAGAGCCGGAAGAAGAGGAACACAAGTATTGTCCATATTGTGGATGTGAAAATGACGCGGATGCCGTTTTCTGTTGCGGATGTGGAAAGAATATGGAAATGGATGAATCCGGCGTTGGGGAAAATGCAGGAGGTTCTCATTCATTGGGGCGCAACTCGGGCGGAAAGATTTCATCCGGAAAAATCATTGGTGTGGCAGCGGCAGCTGTCGTTGTCATCGGAGGGGTTGCTCTCCTTGTGAATGCATTTGGAGATGATGCACATACAAAGATTGCGTATTTAAAAGACGGAAAGGTAATGCAGACAGACTTGGAAAAATACAAAAAAGATCCGATGGAATACAGTGGATCTTATGGTGATGAAGATGAGATTTATGGTATGCGTGTTACCTATTCCAAAGATGGAAAATATATCTGCTATCCGACAGATGTAAAAGCGGAAGATGGAATGACAGAATTTGATCTGAACTTCCAGAAAGTCGGAAAAGAAGGCGGAGCAATAGAGATTGATGATTCCGTTACAAAATATAAACTGCTTGATAATAATAAGATTGTTTATCTAAAGGCAAGAAACGATACATTATATATTAGTGATCGGAAAGGAAAGAAAGAAAAAATTGCATCCGATGTCGCTAGATTTAAACTGGATAAAGAGCAAAAAAATATTGTGTGGATCGAACAGAACAACGGCAAGAGCGCATTGTATCAGCAGGATATCAATTTAAAGAAAGAGAAAAAGAAACTTTCTAAGAGCGCAGAAAATTGCATCATCGGGGATGATTTGAAACAGATTGTTGTACAGGAAGATGATAAACTTTATCTGATCGAAAATTTTGGAGAAAGAGAGAAAATCGCATCGGATGTAGGTTGGGTTGTTTCTAATAATGAAAAAGACAAAGCGTTGTATTATGTAAAGATGGATGAGAAAAAGATCAATGCGATGGATATTGTAGAAGATGACACCAACGGCGATGAGGATATGGAGTGGTTCTTGGAAGAATTGGAAGAGCATTCTATCGAGGTAGCTGAGAACTCCTTGTACTGCTATAAAGATGGAAAAGAAGTGGAGATCGCAAAGAAACTCAGCAGTGACATTTATGCACAGGATAATTCTGACACAGTGTTATTCACAAGATTTAAGATGGAAGAGCTGCCGAAAGTTAGAGCATCAAAATTAGATGAAATTTATGACGTAGACCAGAAGTACTATGAGGCACTTCAGGAGTCGGCAGAGACTTGCATTTACAATGGAAAAGAGATTGTGACTTTGGATACAGAATTGAAGGAGAGAATGGGAGAGCAGAGATTCCTTGTCGATGATGAAAAGAATATTGGGTATACAATGAAAGTAGAAAGAAATAAGGATGGCGAAATAAAAGAAAGCCAGCTTCTTTCCTTCAAGACAGGTAAGAAAGCAGATGGAAAATGCAGTGTCGTTGCAGAAGATGTAGATGTCATGATGGGTGCAAAAGATGGAGATATTTATTATCTGACGGATATGGATGAAGGAATGGGGGATCTGTATTGTAATGAAGAGCTGATTGACAGTGATGTTATGATAGGTACCTTAGAATTTACGAAAGAACAGAAATATCCAATCTATAAGACAGACTACAATACTTCCAAGAATCTGTTTACATTAAAGATGTTTGACGGAAAAAATGCAAAAGTGATCGCAGATGATGCTTTTGATTATAAAGTCGTAGATGAGAAAAAAATAGCGGTCCTTGTAGATTATGATGACGATGACTCTACGGGAACATTGAAGTTGTACAGAGGAAAGGATAAACTAATCGAGTTGGATGACGATGTCATCTGCCTGTTTGGAGGAATGTACAATTAGCAGCAGGAATAGAAGGAGAGAGAACAATGGCTTTTTTTGATGAATTAGGAAAGAAAATTTCAGTCACAGGTCAAAATGTCATGCAGAAAGCAAAAGGAATGGCTGATATCACAAGTTTGAAATCACAGATCAATGAAGAGCAGAAAAAAATTGATAAATATTGTCAGAACCTTGGTCATATGTATTATGAGTTAAAGCAGAATGATCCAGAGCCACAGCTGGCTGAGCTGGTACGGATGGTTCAGGCAAGTTATCAAAGAATTGAAGCAATCCGTTCGGAGATTGAGGCGATTGAGAGCATTAAGACTTGCCCAAGGTGTGGCGCAGTGCTGGAACCGGGAATGGCGTTTTGTGTAGGATGCGGAGCAAAAGTAGAGGATATGAAGGAAGGAATGCAGGCTTCGCAGCAGCAAGTGAGGTTCTGCATAAAGTGTGGAAAACAGATTCCGCAAGGGGCAGTTTTCTGCACAAAGTGCGGAACAAAACAAGAATAAAGAAAATCTGTCCGCAGTCGTGAGTGAGAGACGGATAGGCAAAAAGGCAGAGGTGTGAGACATCTCTGTCTTTTATCACAGTGTGCCAGGGCTACTGGAAAGAAGGGGGAAAATTGTGAAAACAAGTCAGAAAATCATAGTAGTTTCCTGCACTTGTCTGCTGGTCATTGTATCAGTCGGATGCGCTGCAGCGGCGCGAAAATTGTATACAGCGAAAGCAGAGAGGCGGGCAGCAAAAGAAGCAGCGCAGAATATCGAGAAGGAAATTCAGGAACTGGAAAAAGAAGTGGAAGAACTAGAAAAAGAACAGGCACAAAGAGAGGCAGAGGGAAAAAAAGAAGTGATCACTGAGGAACAGCCACAGGCGAAGGGAAAGAAAATTGCAATCGATCCGGGGCATCAAGGTCCGAATGTAGATATGAGCGACTTGGAGCCGATGGGACCAGGATCGCAGGAAATGAAAGCGAAGGCATCTTCTGGTACGCAGGGGCGTTATACAAATGTTCCGGAGTATGAACTGACATTAAATATTTCCAAGCAGCTTCGTCTGGAACTGGAACAGAGAGGATATGAAGTAGTGCTCACAAGAGAAGATCATGATACGGCAATCAGCAACAGTGAGAGAGCGCTTATGGCAGCGGAGGAAGGATCCGATATTTATGTGAGGATCCATGCAAATGGAAGTGAGGATCCCTTGGCAAAGGGAGCAATGACGATGGTACCTTCCGCAGAAAATCCCTATGTTGGAGCACTTCATCCGAAAAGCTATGCGCTCGGGGAATCTGTGATCAATGCTTACTGTCAGGAGTGTGGTATGGAAAATGATGGAGTGCAGCTCTATGATAACATGACTGGGGTCAACTGGAGTCAGATTCCGGTTATCATTCTGGAGATGGGATACATGACCAATGAGCAGGATGATGTAAATATGCAGGATCCGGAGTATGAAAAGAAAATGGTCAAGGGCATTGCAAATGGAATTGACCAGTATTTTGCGGCTGGAAATTAGAGCTATGGCAAGAGGTGCAGTATGAAAAAGAGAGAAAGAGGAAAAGGGAAAAAAGCAGGATGGATTTACAGTGCAGTCTGTGTGGGAATGCTTCTGGCTGTTGGAACTGGATGGCTGTTTTTGGAAAGTCGGTGCAAGGAAATTGAGAAACAGACACAGGAAATCGATGCAGGGGCTGTATTACAAAAAGAAGAGAGAAAGGAAGTCTTAAAAAGAAGACAGACTCTGTTGGAGGAGAAAGAAGAAGCAAAGACCCGACAGGAGAAACAGCAGATGGAAGAGGAAGTCCGCGCACCTTTGGAAATGGCCGCTATGGAAGAGCTGATCCAGAATAGGATTGCAGAAAGGACAGCGCTTGGAGAAAAGTGGAATGTGTATGTGAAGCAATTGTCAAGCGGTTCCTTTGCAGTAGTTGGAGCAGAGAAGCAAAAGGCGGCAAGTCTGATCAAATTGTACATTATGGGAGCTGTTTATGAACAGTATGACAATTTGACAGCACAGTACGGAGCAGCAGAACTCGATCGGCTTCTCACGGCGATGATCACAGTCAGCGATAACGATGCAGCCAACGAATTGACAAGAATGCTCGGCGGTGGTGAGGAAACTGCGGGAATGGAACAGGTGAATGTTTATTGTCAGGAAAAAGGTTACAAAGATTCTTCTATGGGAAGAATGCTTCTGGCAGATAGTACGCTGGGAGAAAATTACACATCAGCAGAGGATTGTGGCAATTTTTTGTTTGATGTTTGCCAAGGGAGACATCCACATGCAGATCAGATGTTAAATTTATTAAAGCAGCAGCAGCGCACTGGAAAAATTCCAGCGGGTATTCCAGAAGGGGTAGAAACAGGAAATAAGACAGGAGAACTTGCCGATGTAGAAAACGATGCAGCAATCGTAGGGGCTGGTGAGACCCCATATATTTTATGTGTGATGGCAGATCAGCTTACAGACACACAGGCAGCCCGAGAGAAAATTGTGGCATTATCATCTGAAATTTACAGTCAGATAACGGAAGGAGAATAGATATGTACTGTAGGAAATGTGGAGCAGAAAATGCAGATCATGCAAAATTTTGCGGAAAGTGCGGGGCAGAATTGGTTCAGATTCCGCAGGAATCGACGCAGGAAGAAAAATCTGCAGAGAAAAAGGTGGAAGAAAATCTGCAGAAAGACTTTGAGGCAGAGGAGACAGAGAATTTTCAGGAGATAGAACAAGAGAGAAAACAGGAGGCAGAACAGCAGGAGACGAAGAGGCGCAAAAATTTTCGGATTGCTGCGGCAGTGGGAATCAGTGCAGTTCTGATCGCTGGAGTGACGACAGGTGTCTATTTCGGGATGAAAGATAAGCAGGAAAAGACATTTCAGACGAAGATAGCGATGGCAGACAAATATCTGGAAGATATGGAATATGAAAAAGCGGAGGAACTCTATCTGGAGTCAATCAAGATCGATCCGAAGGAACGAAAATCTTACGATAAATTAGCAGAAATCTATACCGCACAGGGAAAAGAAAAAAAAGCAGAGGCAATCTTGAAGAAGGCAAAAGAGAATGGTGCTGTGGCAAAAGGGCAGGAAGTACCGAAAAAAGAAGCACAGAGTAATGAGAAACCGGCAGCAGAACCGGTACCAGATGAGAAACCTTCCCCAAATTCAAGCAGTCAGGAAGAGAATAAAGGGGAGGAAGAAAATAAAGGAGAGCATACGCAAGATCAGGATAAAATAGACGACACAAAAGCAGTCAGTCTGGAAACGTATGTGGACAAGGTTCTCGTACCGAAATATGGAAAATGTACTGCGGGTACTTATGAATCAAAATATGTGAAGAAAGATGGCGAGAAAAAGATAGTACAGCCTGAGCAGCTGGAGAAGCAAAAGGGGGTACTCGCATCCAAACTGAAAGATTTTGATGGCGATGGAGAAAAAGAGCTGCTTGTTCTGATGCTGAAGACCGGTGAGGAAGATAAGGCAAAAAAGGATGAAAAACACAACCATGTTTATCTTCAGATGTATGAGAAGAAAGAGAAAAGTATCAAGCTTGCAGCAGAATATCTTGCACTTCGAAATGTGATGGGAAATGCAGAGACAGAGCGTCAAGGTATTTTCTTAAAGGAGTCAGGTGGAAAGATCTATATCTGTGGAAGTACAGCAAATCAGTATTCTCTGACAGCACGTTCGCATGAGTATGGAATGTTTGCAGTGAACTATGATGGGACTTTCCGGGAATATGCATCGACCAAAGGACTTCTGACCGGGGAGGAGCATGAGAAAGAGATTACAGATATTTCTGCAAAACTGGAAAAAATCGGATTGAATGCCACTGTAAAACGGATGAGAGGGTATTCGGAATTATGGTTTGAATTCGATGAGAGCGGGGTGGAAATCTTAGCAGAGCTTACGACGACAGAGCAGAATGGAACAGAAGAACTAAGCGAGTTTTATGAAACATATGATTCATCTGTATTAAAGCCGGTACAGCGTAAGGTAACATTAAAATTTGACAAAAAAGAAATTGAGGCGGCAGCAAAAAGAACAGAAGAACGTCTTAAGAAAGAACAAAAAAAAGATGAAGCTTATCAGAAAATTTTAGATGAATATCAAGAAGCACTTCTCATGGGAGCATCAGAGGTGCAGAAAGATCCAGAGGGATATCCAAATATCAACCCATTATTAGTATTTTTAACTGAGACAGATAAGGGGAAAACAGAAATTATTTATACGATGTATGATATTGATGAGAGTGGAGAAAAGGAATTGCTGGTCGGAAGCAGGAGCAATGGTGGTGATGAGCGGGTAGTAGGAGTGTACTGCTTTGATGGAGTAGATGCCAAAAATATGTTTGAAGATCAGACATTGGCGGAGCGGTCTCTGCTTCAGATTTATGAGAATGGGACAATGTATATCTATGGTTCTGGCGGAGCCTCTTATGGAAATGCGAGTTTTTATCGGATGGATGGAGAACATACAGTGATTCAGACAGAACAATATACCTTTGATATGGAGGGACATCCAGAACAGCCATATTATAACGACAAGGAAGCTTTGTCAAAGGAAGCATTCCAGAAAAAACTGGACAGTATGGGAAAGGCGGTGTCAGGGCTGAAGTGGAAGACGCTTTCAGAGCGGATTACCGGTGAAGCAGATCCAGAAGCAGCAAAGAAGGCAGAGGAAGCAAAGAAAAAAGAAGAAGCGAAGAAAGCAGAAGAAAAGAAAGCACAAGAAGAAAAGGCGAAGAAAGACGAAGCGACAAAAAAGAAAGCAGAAGAAGCAAAGAAGAAAGAAGCAGAAACGGAGAATGCCGGACAGAGTCAGGAAGGGATAAAGACATCAGAAAATCCGATACAACAGGAAGAAGAACAGACACCAGTGTATTCTGATTCAGAAATTCAGAAAAAGTTAGAAGAATATTATGCGAAGGGAACAGAAGATGCGAAAGGAGAAGAGATGACGGTGCTTGAACAGAAAAGTACGAAGAGTGAGTACCTTGTGAAAGTTACAACAAAAGTACCGGGAAATGAGACCGCTGAACAAGTGCTATATGAAGTAACTGTCAATAAAATAACCGGAGAGACCGTACAGAAACGAGTATTGACAGACGGAAAGACAGTGACATTTCTTCTCTGGGAAAATTAAGTGTGAGATTGTTTCTGATTCGTTTGCGGAAAGAAACAATGAATGATAAAGAAAGAAGGAAATAGGATGACATACGAGGAAATAGTAACAAATGCAAAACAAGATATTGGGAAATATTGTAAAGCGTGCATGGTGTGCAATGGAAGGGCATGCCGGAATCAAATGCCGGGACCGGGAGCGAAAGGGATGGGGGATACAGCCATCCGCAATTTTGATAAATGGCAGGAAATCCGTGTGCAGATGGATACCATTTCTGAGCATGAAGAAGTGGATACAAGCTTTGTACTGTGGGGACAGAGATTCCGTTATCCATTTTTTGCAGGTCCGGTTGGGGCAGTGAATCTTCATTATGGAGAAAAATACAATGATCAGTCCTACAATGATGTGATGGTGGCTGCATGTGCAGAGGCGGGGATTGCCGCAATGACCGGAGACGGGGTAAATCCGGATGTAATGAAGTATGCGACCGATGCAATCAGACGAGTGGAAGGAAAAGGGATTCCGACGATCAAGCCGTGGAATATAGAGATCATTCGTGAAAAGATGAAGCAGGCAGAAGGTTCTGGTGCATTTGCGGTTGCTATGGATATTGATGCGGCAGGACTTCCATTCTTAAAAAATATGACACCGCCGGCAGGCAGAAAATCTGTGGAAGAATTACGCCAGGTGGCAGAGATGGCAAAAGTTCCATTTATCGCAAAAGGAATTATGACCGCAAGGGGCGCCATCAAAGCGGTGGAGGCAGGTGTCGATGCGATTGTCGTATCCAATCATGGAGGGCGTGTGCTCGACCAGTGCCCGGCCACTGCGGAGGTACTTCCTGCTATCGTGGAGGCAGTGCAGGGAAAAGTGAAAATATTTGTAGATGGTGGGATCCGTTCTGGTGTAGATGTCTTTAAGGCACTGGCACTCGGTGCAGATGGAGTGCTGATCTGCCGCCCATTTGTAACAGCAGTCTATGGCGGCGGAATGGAAGGTGTGAAGACTTACATTGAAAAAATCGGGGCGGAACTTGCAGATACGATGGCAATGTGTGGGGCCAATTCTTTAAAAGAAATTACAAAAGAAATGATCTATCTGCCAAGATAAAAGTTGTGAAAAATACACAAAAAAAACGGAGAAAATTAGTTAAAAACATAACTTGACGACAACTGGTAAGATGATATACAATCTATACAGATTCATGTATTAGGAAGCAAAAGTTGCAAAATAAGAACTTTGATAGCGTGTTACTGGTGATGCAGGCATAAACTATCCGGTTTTATTCAACATTAGTGAGTAGAACAGGTAGTTTATGCCTTTTTATGTATCTCGATGAAGGAGATGGACTCATATCCTGACGAAAGAAAAGGAGAGCGGATGGTGTACTGCATTTTAAGGATTTTAAATAATAATGCACTTCTTGCAGAAGAAAAGGGCGATGGCAGTGAAAGAATTTTATTAGGAAAAGGGATTGGATTTGGCAAGAGAGCGGGAGATGAGGTGACGATCGATGAGGGAGTTCAAGTGTACACACCGGTCGTGAGAGAAGAACAGCACTCAGCAATCCATGCAGTCAATGCGATTGATCCGGTTTACATTGAGACAGCGGGCAAGATCATTGAGGCGGCAGAGAAAGTATTTGACTCGATCAATGGAGATATTTTACTTCCGTTGGCAGATCACCTTGCATTTGCCGCGAGGAGGGAGAGAGAGAATATCTTTCTTTCGAATCCGTTTATACCGGATATTAAGATTTTATTTGGAAAAGAGTATGCGGTAGCCTTAGAGAGCAGATCTATCATCGAGGAGATGACAGGATATCGGATTTCAGATGATGAGGCGGGATTTATCGCACTTCATATTCATTCCGGACTTTCTGATGAAGCGGTGTCAGAGACATTAAAGGCAACACAGCTTATTGATGAGAGTATGCAGATCATAGAAGAACATTTGGAAAAAGAAATGCAGAAAGAAGCTTTGAATTACATCCGGCTGATGAGTCATCTGTATTATATGGTTGTCCGGACAAAGACCGGTGAAGCGGTCAACATTGATCTCAATGAGTTTGTGCAGGAAAAATATCCGGAGGCAATGAAAATTGCCGCTTTAATCTGTGATAACATGGCAGAAAAACTGGAAAGGCAGATCATGCAGGAAGAGGTTGGATTTCTTGCCATTCATATCCAGAGGATGATCGCAGCCTGAGGAATCGCTTGTTTGTGAAAAAAGAAGATGATAGAATATTTATGAATTACTCTATTTTTATAGAAAGAAATTTGTCAAGACGAAGGGAGATAGTAAAATGAAAAAGTTTGAGTACACAATCAAAGATGAGATGGGAATCCATGCAAGACCAGCGGGAATGCTTGCAAAAGAAGGAAAGAAGTATGAGAGTAAGATTACAATTACAAAAGAAGGAAGAACGGTGGAAGCGTCTAAGCTGATGGCGTTGATGTCTCTTGCAGTAAAATGTGGACAGACTGTAGAAGTACAGATTGAAGGAAGCGATGAAGAAGCTGCATATGAAGGCATGAAGTCATTTTTTGAAGCGAATTTGTAGGAAGTGTAAGGAGAAGTAGTATGGAATGTTTGAAAGGAAAATCAGTCTATAAAGGAGTTGCATTTGGAAAAATATCCGTGCTGAAAAAAGATGACTATGTGGTAAAGCGTGTAAAGATTGAAGATACACAGGCAGAGCTTCAGAGAGTGGAAGAAGCAGTAGAGGCTTCTAAACAACAGCTTCAAAAATTATATGAAAAGGCATTAAAGGAAGTTGGAGAAGCCAGCGCTGCGATTTTTGAAGTCCATCAGATGATGCTGGAGGATGAAGATTACAAAGAATCCATTGAAAATATTATCAGTACACAGCAGGTCAATGCAGAATACGCGGTAGCTTCTACAGGAGATAATTTTTCCCAGATGTTTGCAAGCATGGATGATGATTATATGAGAGCAAGAGCTGCAGATATTAAGGACATTTCGAATCGTTTGGTAAAAAATCTGTCTGGACAGTCGGCAGATGTAATGGATCTGGATGAGCCGGTCATTGTTGTGGCAGATGATCTTTCTCCGAGTGAGACGGTTCAGATGGATAAGGAGAAAATACTGGCATTCGTGACTGTACATGGTTCCGCGAATTCCCATACGGCAATTTTAGCCCGTATGATGAATATTCCGGCTTTGATCGGAGTAGATATGGATTTAGAAGCGCTGCATACCGGAACAGAGGCGGCGGTGGATGGATTTCATGGAGAGTTCTTTGTGGATCCGTCAGAGGAAGTTAAAGAGAGGATTCAGAGAAAAATTGAGGAGGAGAAGGAAAAACAGGAGCTTCTTCAGCAGTTAAGAGGAAAAGAAAATGTCACAAAAGGCGGAAGACATATCAATCTGTATGCAAACATTGGCAGTGTAGCAGATATGGGATATGTATTGGAAAACGATGCAGGAGGTATCGGGCTGTTTCGAAGTGAATTCTTGTATATCGGAAGGAATGAGCTTCCAGATGAAGAAGAACAATTTCAGGCATATAAACAAGCCGTGCAAAATATGGCAGGCAAAAAGGTGATCATCCGAACGCTGGATATCGGTGCCGATAAGCAGGCGGATTATCTGAACATTGAAAAAGAAGAAAATCCGGCGCTTGGATACCGGGCAATTCGGATCTGCCTTGCACAGCCAGAAATCTTTAAGACACAGTTGCGGGCACTGTTCCGTGCGTCTGCTTATGGGAATCTGTCGATCATGTATCCGATGATCACCTCCACAGAGGAAGTAGCACAGATACAGGCAATTGTGCAGGAAGTCAAAGAAGAGTTGAAAACAGATGGAATCCCATATAACGATGTTGAGGAAGGAATCATGATTGAGACTCCGGCAGCAGTTATGATCAGTGATGAGCTGGCGAAGATGGTAGATTTCTTCAGCATTGGGACAAATGACCTGACACAATACACATTGGCAATTGACAGGCAGAATGAGAAACTTGACCGTTTCTACAATCCACACCATAAAGCAATTTTGAAAATGATTCAAATGGTTGTGGACAGCGCACATCAGGAAGGAAAATGGGCTGGTATCTGTGGAGAGTTAGGAGCAGATCCGGAATTGACAGAGACTTTTGTACGCATGGGTGTAGATGAGCTTTCTGTAGCTCCGTCTATGATCTTGAAATTAAGAAAGATCATTCGTGAGATGGAATAGGAGAAAGGCACAGATGGAGTATGTTCGCAGGCATAAAAAGATTGTTCTGATCGGTCTTATCCTACTGGCAGTATTTACAGTTATTTTTGGTTTCCAGAGAAAAAGTGTGATGGAACAATCTGTAGAAGATGAACTGAAAGATGAGCCGAGAGAAGAAACTGTAAAAAGTGCAGAATTTTATTTGGATCAGTTGACAAAAAAGGAGATGGAAGTATATCTGTTCCTGAAAGATCAGATTGAGCAATTTCAGGGAGGGATACTGACTCTTCCGAAAGCTGTGAACGGAAAAGAATATGAGCGGATCACGGTGGCATTGGAATATGAAGGATATAATTATTTCTATGGATTCGTAGATATTCCGATGAATGAAGATAATGTGTATCTTCTCAATGATGAGAAAGATTTTTCCAAGATCACAGAGGATGAGATCACAAAGGTCGTGCTGTTTTTATCCTGTGCCAGTGGGATTGAGGCACCAGGGGAGATTGCAGATGACGGAACACTGAAAAATGCAGAGGAGATCCAGAAAGGCCTGTCGGTCAACGACGAAGAAAAGATAGTAAAGATTAAAGAAAAACAGGAAGAGACAGAGCGTGTACTGTCTGAGATCATAGATGGAATCCCTGAAAACATCGGTCAGAAGAGTACCGTTGACTATTTCCTAAAATGGCTTGATCAAGAAATGAAAGTTCCGGATGACACTGTCACGACGGCAAGTGAACTTTCACATATGGGAGAGATGCTGGAGCAAGTGTATCTGCAGAATCATCTTGTGGCAGTTACCGAGAAAAAAGCAAGTGTACTTGGGTATGCAAAGATTTTTTCGGAACTTTGCAGAAGAGCCGGCATGGATTCGCATGTTGTCATGGGACACTGGAATGGGAAATGGAGTCAGGATGAACAGTATGTTCTGTGCGCAGTGAAAATTGGAGATCAGACGGTTTACGTAGATGCCAGTGGAGCAAAAAGCAGTTCGCTGGCAGGACATCGATATTTATCAGAGAAGGAAGCAAAGAACCGTCTTGCCTTTGCAGACTGTTTTCAATATGACTAGGAGGAACAAGATGTTTAATTTTTTTAAGAAGAAACAAAACAATACATATATGCTCGGTGCGGTGGCAAAAGGAAAAGTCGTAGAGTTAAAAGAAGTAAACGACCCGACATTCAATTCAGGAATGCTAGGCCAGGGAGTTGCAATCGTGCCGTCTGAGGGCAAAATCTATGCACCGGCAGATGGAGAGATCGCGATGGTATTTGAGACACTTCATGCAGTCAGCATGACAGCAGATAATGGGGTGGAGATTTTAGTGCATGTCGGTCTGGATACGGTGGAGTTGAAGGGAGAAGGATTTGAGGCTCATGTTCAGGCAGGGGACAAAGTAAAAAAAGGTGATCTGATGTTAAGTGTCGATCTGGATGCGGTTCAGGCAGCCGGATATGATATTGTGACACCGATCCTCGTATGTAATACAGATGAGTACGCAGCAGTGGAAGGTCTTGCAGGGAAAGACGTTGTTCCAGGCGAAGATGTTGTGAAGATTCAGCTGAAAAATTAGCAAATTATTAAGGATTTTATTGCCGGGACTCCGGTGTAAAATAAATAATGAAAGAAAAAGAGGACTTTCATTGTGAATCAAAAGGGATTAAGAGTAAGGAGGAAAAAATTATGATGAGATATCTTCAAAGATTAGGTAAATCTCTGATGCTTCCGGTTGCATGTCTTCCAGTTGCGGCTATCCTGCAGGGAATCGGTTACTGGATCGACCCGACTGGATGGGGGGCAAACAATGTAATTGCAGCATTTTTATTAAAGGGCGGTGGATGTCTGATCGACCAGATGCCAATCTTGTTTGCAATCGGTGTAGCTGTTGGTATGTCTGACGATAACGATGGTACCGCAGGTCTTGCCGGACTCGTTTCATGGATCATGACAACGACATTACTTTCCACAGATGTTGTGGCAATGCTCACAAACACAGCAGTGGAAAAAGTAGACCCGGCATTTGGAAAAGTTCAGACACAGTTCATCGGTATTCTCTGTGGTCTGATCGCAGCTGCCTGCTACAACAAATTTAAAAATACAAAATTGCCAGATGCATTTTCATTCTTCAGTGGAAAGAGATGTGTTGCGATCGTTACCGCAGGGGCATCTTTAGTTTCTAGCTTAGTACTGTTCTTTGTATGGCCAATCATTTACAATGTACTGGTAGCTGTTGGTAAATTTATCATGGATTTAGGTCCGATCGGAGCAGGTCTTTACGGTTTCTTCAACCGACTGCTGATTCCATTCGGTCTGCACCACGCACTGAATTCTGTATTCTGGTTTGACGTTGCGGGAATTAACGATATCGCAAAATTCTGGGGAAATGCAGAAGGCGGTGTAATGGGAACAACTGGTATGTACATGGCAGGATTCTTCCCTGTAATGATGTTCGGTCTTCCGGCAGCAGCTTTAGCAATGTATCACACAGCAAAAGATACAAAGAAGAAAGCGGCAGCAGGTCTCCTGATGTCAGTAGCAGTTGCTTCCTTCTTCAATGGTGTTACAGAACCTCTGGAATTCTCCTTCATGTTCCTTGCACCGGCGCTCTATGGTGTACACGCAGTATTGACAGGTATCTCTATGGCAGTTGTTGCAGCACTTCCGGTAAGAGCTGGTTTCAACTTCAGTGCAGGCTTGGTTGACTGGATCCTGAGCTTTAAAGCTCCATTTGCACAGAATCCACTGCTTCTGATCCCAATCGGGCTTGTAGTTGGTGCGGTTTACTATGTAGTATTCCGTTTCGTGATTGTGAAATTTAACATGAAGACACCGGGACGTGAAGATGACAATATTGATGAGACAAAAGTAGAACTGGCAAACAATGACTTCACAGGAATTGCAAAAATTGTTCTCGAAGGTGTCGGCGGACCGGCAAACGTAACTTCTATTGACAACTGTATTACAAGACTTCGTCTGGAGATCAAAGATTATACATTAATCGATGAGCATAAGATCAAATCTGCCGGTGTAGCAGGAGTGATCCGTCCAAGCAAAACAGCTGTACAGGTTATTATTGGAACAAAAGTTCAGTTTGTAGCTGATGAATTTAAAAAGCTTTGTAAATAAGCATGAGATAGTTTAATCCCTTTTAAAACAGAACCGCTGTCGGGTAGCTGGAAGCAGTTACAAGGCGGCGGTTTTATGATATAGTGGAAACAGTATCATACAGATGAAATCAGGTTCAGGAGAGGAGAAAAAAATGGCAGGTATTTTAGAAGTGTGTGCAGACAGCATGGAGTCTGCTCTGGTAGCAGAAAGAGGAGGGGCAGATCGGATTGAATTGTGCGGAAATCTTGTGATTGGAGGAACAACACCGTCTCAGGCATTGTTTGAGAAGATCCGCAAAGAGACAAGCCTTAAAATCAGAGTGCTTTTAAGACCGAGATTCGGAGACTTCTGTTACAGTCAGAATGAGTATGAGATTTTGAAAGAAGAGGTAAAGTTGTTTCGGCGACTGGGGGCAGACGGGATTGTGATCGGCTGCCTAAATCCGGATGGTTCCCTGAACATGGAGCAGATGCAGGGGTTGATCGCGGAGGCAGGAGATATGGATGTGGCTCTGCATCGCGCTTTTGACGTAAGCAGGGATGCCCTGGAAGCGCTGGAGCAGGCAATCTCATTAGGATGCCGGACAATTCTCACAAGCGGACAGAAAAACTCTGCATGGGAAGGAAGAGAATTTCTTGCAAAGCTGCAGCAAGAGAGCAGAGGAAGGATAGAGATTTTGGCAGGAAGCGGGATCAAGCCGGAGATTATCGACCAGTTGCATGAGGAGACTGGAATTGCATCCTATCATATGTCGGGGAAAGTTGTTGTGGAAAGTAAAATGACTTTTCGGAGAGAAGGTGTCAATATGGGACTTCCAGGATTCAGCGAATATGAAATCTGGCAGAGCAGTGTCGAGAAAATCAAAGAGGCAAGAAAGATTGTAGATCAGTTTTAAAAGGATGTGAGGTATGCCCTTCCGTGTAGACAGAAAAAATATCTGTCTGTATGGGAGGGGTTTTGAGTTTTTTGCTAAGGGGGAGAAAATACTTTTGCCTTTAAATTGACAAAAAGAAGTAGAAAGAGGTATACTAAAAGTAGATTTGAAACGGGTTTCATAATGAAAATTTTGTCACATTTTTAGGAGAAAATGGAGCAGTGAACAGAAAGGAGGGAAAGTGGATGGCAAGTATCAGAGAAGTAGCAAAGCGCGCGGGGGTGTCTCCCGCCACGGTTTCCCGCGTGATCAACGGAACTGCGAGAGTAGATGAGGAGAAGCGGGAACGGGTGGAAAAAGCGATTGAAGAAACCGGTTTCAGACCAAACGAACTTGCAAGGGCGCTATACCGGAAATCATCAAAGATAATCGGAGTCATAGTGCCGGATATTGAGAATCCATTTTTCAGTGAACTTGCAAAGGCGATTGAGAAGGAAGCGTATGAACAGGAATATCGTATCCTTCTCTGTAACTCGGATGATCAGAAAGAGAAGGAACTTGCAAACCTGCAAATGCTTGCACAGCTTCAGGCGGATGGTGTGATCTTAATGACAAATACCGGAGAAAAAAGCCAGAGTTATGAGGCAGTTTCCATGCCAATCGTTTTTGTGGACAGACGTTTGGATGAGATGGGACAGACCAGTGTTATCGAGGCAGATCATTATGCAGGGGGAAAACTGGCGGCGGAGTATCTGATTGCATGTGGATGCAGGCAGATCACATGTATTCGAGGCCCCCAAGAATTGTCCAGCGGCAAGAAGCGATACGAGGGATACCGGGAAGTATGTCGTCAGTATAGCATGAAGGAGCGTTTTGTGGACAGTACATACAAGTATGAGGATGGAGCCAGAGCCGCAGAAGAAGTACTCAGACGCTATCCGGACACAGACGGAATCATTGCCTGCAATGATATGACTGCGGTTTCGGTATATAAAGTACTGCAAAAAAGGGGATACCGGGTACCGGAAGACATCCAGATTATTGGATTTGATGGTGTGAAATTTGGACGTTTTTTGACACCGGAGCTGACGACAGTCGCACAGCCGATCAAAGAGATGGGCAAATGTGCGGTGCAGATGATTTTAGGTACTGTGAAGGAACTTCCAAGGGATAGAGAGATGAAGTTTCCAGTGATGCTGATCAAAGGAGAGACAACAAAGAATAAAATGTAGAACATGGAGGACAATGGGTATGAAGTTGGCAGTAGTGGGAAGTATAAACATGGATATGACAGTGACCGCTGAGCGGATTCCGTTGAAAGGGGAGACACTGCTTGGGGACAGCATTCACTATATTCCGGGCGGGAAAGGTGCGAACCAGGCGGTCGCGATGGCGAGACTTGGAGCAGAAGTAGAGATGTTCGGATGTGTGGGGGATGACAGCAATGGAGAAAAATTGCTTGAAAATCTTAGAAAAGAAGGGGTCGGGACCAGACATATCAAAGTTCTAAAAGAAGTTCCGACCGGAATTGCCTTGATTACGGTTGGGGAAAATGACAATACGATCATCGTTGTGCCGGGGGCTAACGGACAGGTAGACCAGATCTATGCAGACAGTATCAAGGAAGAATTAAAGGCATTTGATATGGTTGTATTGCAGCAGGAAATTCCGCTGAAGACAGTCCACGATTTAATTTGTTTCTGCGCGGAAAATGGAATCAAGGTGATTTTAAATCCGGCGCCGGCAGCGAAGGTGCCTCTTGATATCATTGAGAAAGTGACGTATCTGACACCGAATGAACATGAGGCGGTACTTATTTTCGGTGAGGGAGAGACGACCGAAGAACTTCTGAGAAAATATCCAGAGAAGCTTGTGATCACGCAGGGATCTAGGGGAGTATCTGTGTGCAGAAAAAATGGAGAAGTACTGACCGTTCCGGCAAGACCAGCAATTGTGGCTGATACGACCGGGGCAGGCGATACATTAAATGGTGCTTTCTCAGTGCAGATCGCTAAAGGAGAGCCGATTGCAGAGGCGCTTCGTTATGCAAATACGGCGGCAAGTCTTTCGACTGAAAAATTTGGGGCACAGGGTGGAATGCCAACTGCAGAGGAAGTTGAGAGAGAATTAAAGCGGAACGAGGAAAAGATTAGATAAGTAAATAGCAATAGGATAAGGAAATGTAGTCTGCGGGCAAGAACTCACAGAAGATCTAAAAATTGATAAAAAAGATGGTGGGCACAGCCTTGACAAAATGGGACAAATGGAGTACGATAGGCAACATATAAGACATCAGCGATGAAAAGAATAAGTAATAACGGACATCACGTTCAGACAGAAAGCAGCCGGGTGATGAGAGGCGCATGGACCGTTTGTTATGAATACCTCTTGGAGCTTCACACCGAACAGATCAAGTAGGCTGTGACGGAGTAGATACACGTTATCGTATCTGAGTATTATGTTTTGTTCATCAGGAGAGGATGAGACACTGATACTTACTGAGACAGATGATGCGAGTCGTCTGTGAAAAAAGGTGGTACCGCAGGATTTACTCCTGCCCTTTCTGATGAAACAGAGAGGGCAGGAGTTTTTTATTGCATAGGGATTTCTTCGGAATTTTCTGTAATAAAAACGCTTTGAATGAGAATGCGTAGTTCGCGGAAAGGGAATTAGCCGCTGGCGACATCGCTTGCGGAGAATGATACAGGAAAATAAGGATACTACCTGAAAGGGGGATACAAAATGGAACTTTGGGATCTATTTGATGAAAATCGCAGATTTTTATATAAACAGCATAACCGGCAGGAGCCACTTGCACCGGGGCATTATCATGTTGTTGTCGTTGTATGTGTAGTGAACAGCAAGGAAGAGATTCTGGTCACACTTCGACACCCGGCGAAGGAAACTTACGCAAATTGCTGGGAAAATACAGGAGGAAGCGTACTTGCAGGGGAGACAAGCCGTCAGGGAGCAGTCAGGGAGCTTAAGGAAGAAACCGGAATCGGTGTATCAGAAGAAGAACTGATGCTGCTTGGAAGTGTCAGGGGAATCAGTGCATTTTATGATTTCTATGTGGTGAGAAAAGATGTAGAACTTTCGGATATTGTCCTGCAGGAAAATGAGACAGCAGATGCCCGATGGGTAACTTTGGAGAAATTTATCCAAATGGGAGAGGATGGAACACTGGCAGAACCGGTCTATCGACGTTTCCGGCAGTTTGAAGAAGCATTTTGGAAATTGATTAAAAATGAAGGAGAGGAAAAGAAACATGAAAATTTATGATGAATTGAAAGCAAGAGGACTGATCGCACAGGTGACAGATGAGGAATTGATCAGCAATTTGATCAATGAAGGAAAGGCGACATTTTATATTGGATTTGACCCGACAGCAGACAGCCTTCATGTGGGACATTTCATGGCACTCTGTCTGATGAAACGTCTTCAGATGGCAGGGAACAAGCCAATCGCTCTGATTGGAGGAGGAACCGGATACATCGGGGACCCATCAGGAAGAACAGATATGCGTTCAATGATGACACCGGAGCAGATCCAGCATAACTGTGACTGTTTCAAAGAACAGATGAGCAAATTTATCGATTTCTCAGAAGGAAAAGCTATGATGGTCAACAACGCAGACTGGCTGTTAGATCTGAATTATATTGAATTGCTCCGTGAAGTGGGAGCTCACTTCAGCGTCAACCGTATGCTGACTGCAGAATGCTACAAACAGCGTATGGAAAAAGGACTTAGCTTCCTGGAATTCAACTACATGATCATGCAGGCATACGATTTCTACGCACTGTACCAGAAATACGGATGTAATTTACAGTTCGGAGGAGATGATCAGTGGAGCAACATGCTTGCAGGAACAGAATTGATCCGTCGAAAACTTGGAAAAGATGCAAGTGCGATGACAATTACACTGCTTTTAAACTCCGAGGGAAAGAAGATGGGAAAAACACAGTCCGGTGCAGTATGGCTTGATCCGAACAAGACTTCCCCATTTGAATTCTACCAGTACTGGAGAAATATCGCAGATGCCGATGTATTAAAATGCATCCGCATGCTTACATTCCTTCCGTTGGAAGAGATTGATGCAATGGACAAATGGGAAGGAAGCCAGTTAAATCAGGCAAAAGAGATTCTTGCATACGAGCTGACAAAACTTGTGCACGGTGAAGAAGAAGCAGTCAAAGCACAGGAAAGTTCCAGAGCACTCTTCAGTTCCGGAAATGCAGCAAATATGCCTACTGCTGAATTAGAGGAAAGTGATTTCACAGAAGGAATGATCGATATCCTGACACTTCTTGTAAAGAGCGGACTTGTTCCATCCAAATCCGAGGCAAGACGTGCAGTACAGCAGGGCGGTGTGTCTGTAAACGGAGAGAAAGTAGAAGATATTAAGACAGCATATGCTCCTGAGACATTTGATGGAGAAGACTTCGTGCTGAAGAGAGGAAAGAAAAACTTCCGTAAGATCGTGATGAAATAGAAAGAAGGTGGAAAAATGCTGCCGGATAGGAAGGAAGCAGAGAGTTTTTTGAGGGAATCTGAAGAAATTCATCCCGGGCCGTGGGCAGATCACTGCCGAACGGCCGCAGAGTGTGCGGAGAAAATCGCACGAAACTGCAGTGGACTTGATCCGGAAAAAGCATACATCATCGGCTTACTCCATGATATCGGAAGAAGGATTGAAACGGGAACCCATTTTAAACATATCGTAGATGGATATGAGTGCATGATGGAGTACGGGTATGATGAGGTTGCCAGAGTCTGTATGACACATTCTTTTCAGATTAAAAATATTGAGAGTTATATCGGGAAGATTGATGTTCCGGAAGAAAAGTCGGAGATGGTAAGAACATTTCTCAACCATATAGAGCTTGACGATTATGATCTGCTGATACAACTTTGTGATGCAATCGCACTCCCGGAAGGACCGGTTTCCATGGAAAAAAGACTTCGTGATATCGAAGAAAGATATGGCAGTTATCCCGAAGACAAACGACAGAGATGCTATGAACTAAAAGCATATTTTGAAGAAAAGATGGGAAGATCGCTTTATGATGTCATCGGGGTAGATGAAATAACGCTTCCATAAGTATAAGAAAATGAAATCAGAAATGCGGGAGATCTGCATGGGAAAGGAGAAGAAACATGTCATTTAGAGAAGGCAAAATCGAAGAATTACAGTTCAATCCATTTACAAAGATTGGAAAAGAATGGCTTTTGATTACGGCTGGAGATGAGAAAAAGCACAATACGATGACTGCAAGCTGGGGTGGTGTTGGTGTTCTCTGGGGAAAAAATGTTGTCACAACTTACATTCGCCCGCAGCGCTACACAAAAGAGTTCGTGGATGCACAAGATGTGTTTACAATTACATTTTTTGGGGAAAACTGCCGAGAAGCGCTTGCACTTTGTGGAAAAGTGTCTGGACGTGACGGGGATAAAATCAAAGAAGCTGGACTGACACCATACTTTGTAGATGGAACAACTGCATTTGAAGAGGCAGAAATGATTTTTGTATGTCGGAAACTTTATGCAGATGAGATTAAACCAGAGAAATTTATTGCAACAGAAAACGATGCGAGATGGTATCCGGAGAAAGATTACCATACAATGTATATTGCAGAGATCACAAAAGTGCTTGTAAAAGAAGCATAGGAAGAGAAAAAGAGCTTGAATTCCTTCAAAAATAGAAGGAGATCAGGCTCTTTTTTTATGCTTCGAATTATGGAAACTCTTCGCTTAAGATACGCATTTTAAAATAATATTATAGAAACATTGGTTGAAAATATACTCGTAAAAAATACTACATTTGAAAATACTGTACACTGTAAGGAGGAAGAGAAACCTGTCCGTTCATATTCACAGTTTCTCCGCTTAGTAACTCTTGGGCTGTGCCGTTTAATTCGCCGGAATATGCAGTGTATTCGTTGTCCCCTGCGTTGACTGCTACAAGAATCCGTTCGCTTTCAGAACAGCGCTCAAAGATCAGCTGATGATTTTGGATCACTACATTTCGGTAAGAACCATTGCAGAGTGCATCGTGGCTTTTCCGGACGGAGATTAGTTTTGATACAAAATCAGTAAGAGCATTTGGCAGTGGTTTCTCAAAACACGGGCGCAAAGCATAATCATTGTCAGGAGATTTCACGCCTTCTGCTCCCCATTCACTTCCGTAATAAAGGCAGGGAATTCCCGGCATGGAAAACAGCAGTCCATACACGAGCGGAAGATGTGATGGATTGTTCAGGATACTTGCAATCCTTGTCACATCGTGATTATCTGCAAAAGTCATCAGGTGTTTTCCACGGTAAAGACACCATTGTTCAGGACCAAACTGACGATTCAGAGAGTGTGCAATCTCAAAAAGGTTCCTATCGTTGAAGCTGGAGTAGAGACCCTTGTAACATTCATAGTTTGTGCAACTGTGAAGCAGTTCATCATTGACAATCAAGTTGTAATCGCCGAAGAGTACTTCTCCGATCAAAGCAAAATCAGGTTTTAGCTCCGCGCAGAAATTGCGAAGACGGTGCATGAAATTGCGGTCAAGGCTGTATGCGACATCCAGGCGCAGACCATCTATATCAAATTCTGTGATCCATTTTTGGACACACGAAAGAAGGTAATCGACAACCGCAGGATTCTGGAGGTTCAGTTTGACCAGTTCAAAATGTCCTTCCCAGCCCTCGTACCAGAATCCATCATTGTAGCAGCTGTTGCCGTCAAAACTGATATGGAACCAGTCTTTGTAAGCGGAATCCCATTTGTATTTTCTGACATCTTCAAAAGCCCAGAAATTTCTTCCGACATGATTGAAGACACCATCCAGCACAATCTTAATGCCATGTGCATGGAGTGACTGGCAGACTTCGGAAAAATCCGCATTTGCTCCGAGCCTACAGTCCAGTTTTGTGAAATCTTTTGTGTCGTAACCGTGGGTATCTGATTCGAAGACCGGATTAAAGAGGATCGCATCGATACCGAGTGACTGAAGATAATCTGTCCAGTCAAGGACTTTTCGGATTCGTGGTGTTACGATTCCATCATTGGAAAGTGGTGCACCGCAGAAACCGATTGGATAAATCTGATAAAATGTACTATGATATGCCCACATAAAAAATTCCTTCCGTTGCTGTTGATTTTGGAATCTGCCATTTAGGAGCGGATTCCAGTGTAAACACAGTATACCACAAAATGTGGGATTTTAAAATCGGGTGAAAGAAATTGCTTGTGACATTTCAGAGAAAATGTAGGTGATTTCAGGAAGAATATAAAAAAATTTGTGGGTCAGGACTAGGAGGAATATAGCTGGGAGAGAGAAGAAAAATGTTGGAAAACAGTAGAAAAATACGATAAAACAGTTGACAGAAAGACGTATTCATAATATAATCATAAAGTATGACATGAGAAGAAACAGTTTACACCAAAGCCCCGGAGTGAGCTGATTTCATAATAAACAATATTGATTTAATGAGAGAATATATTAGGAGGTCGACCAATGAAAACTTACATGGCTAATCCAGATAAGATTGAAAGAAAATGGTATGTAGTTGACGCAACAGACAAGACATTAGGACGTTTAACATCAGAAATCGCAAAAGTATTAAGAGGAAAAAATAAACCAGTTTATACACCACACATCGACACAGGAGATTACGTAATCGTTGTAAATGCAGAGAAGATCGCAGTTACAGGTAAAAAATTAGATCAGAAAATCTACTACAATCACTCTGATTATGTAGGTGGAATGAAAGAAACTACATTAAGAGAAATGATGGATAAGAAACCAGAGAAAGTAATCGAACTTGCTGTAAAAGGAATGCTTCCAAAAGGACCTTTGGGAAGATCAATGATCAAAAAGCTTCATGTATACGCTGGACCAGAGCATGATCATCAGGCTCAGAAACCAGAAGTATTAACATTTTAAGGAAAGGTTGAAAGGAGGAAATTACAGTGGCTAAAGCAAAATTCTACGGAACAGGAAGAAGAAAAAAATCAATCGCAAGAGTATATTTAGTACCGGGAACAGGTAACATTACAATCAATAAAAGAGACATCGACGAATATTTAGGATTAGAGACATTAAAAGTTGTTGTTCGTCAGCCATTAGTAGCAACAGAGACACTTGACAAATTCGACGTATTAGTAAACGTACGCGGTGGTGGATACACAGGACAGGCTGGAGCTATCCGTCACGGTATCGCAAGAGCTTTACTTCAGGCAGATCCAGATTACAGACCAGTTCTGAAAAAAGCAGGATACTTAACACGTGACCCACGTATGAAAGAACGTAAGAAATACGGTCTCAAAGCAGCTCGTAGAGCACCACAGTTCAGCAAACGTTAATCATACGTTTCAGAACGTACAATTTCAAAAAGATTTTACAAACCTCTCAGGGAATGCTCCTTGGGAGGTTTATATTTTTGAAAAATTATAGAATTATATTGATTTTTTAGGGAGAATTGCATATACTTATTATAGACAAAGAATTGTCTTAGGTGAGTTTCTACCATAAAGTGGAAACCTAAAAAAGCCGGTGAGTCTCCACCATAAAGAGAGAACTTAAAAAAGCGGTGAGTTTCCACCATAAAGAGAGAACCTGAAAAAGAGGCGAGTAGTCGTCTCTTTTTTTGACAGATGAGGAAAAATGAAATTTTATAATATCAAAGATGAATACATCAATTATTTGAAAAAATATGATGCAAAAGTTGCAGATAATAAAAAGGGAAAGCGGCCGTATGTAGGGGTAGTGCTTGAGATTGATGGGATAAAATATTATACTCCATTTACATCGCCAAAAGAAAAGCATCGCAAAATGAAGAATACAAAAGATTTTAGGAAAATTAATCAGGGAATATATGGTGCAATCAACTTTAATAATATGATACCGGTTGTGGAATCGGCATTACTTCTTATTGATATTGATGCAATGGAAGATTCAAAATATCAGCGTTTGCTTCAAAATCAATATAAGTGTATTAAAGCTGATCGGGAACAAATTCAGTTGACAGCAAAAAGATTAAGAGATACTCTTTTTAAGAAAGATGAAGAATTGAATGGCAATGACAAGAGAATAAAGGAAAGATGTTGTGATTTGCCATTGCTGGAGGAGGTTGTGAAACATTATGACAACCATTAGTAAAAAAGAAGTACATAAATTTTTAGATAAACACCCGGATATACCTTTCTCGGCAGCTAAATTTGAATATAGTTTATATCTTGAGCCTGAAGCAGTTGAATATGCCAATGCGGTTTCAGAAAAAATGCTTGGTGAATCTGAAGAGGATTTGCGTTCGAAAAGAATGATTGAACGAGCAGAAACAACGGAAGAAATGTTGAAATTGATGCGAAAGCCTTTATCGGGAGGGAACCGAAGTAGATTAAGAGGGAAATTACTGGAATACGAAACAGTGCTGATGCCATGTATAAAAGAAAAAACTATGAAAAACGGGCAGGATATCTTTATAGAAAATACTCTTTATTTTTTCTTGCACTGTGAAGAAAACTGTTGTAATTGGCTTATGAAAGAATACTCCAATATCCGGAATGAATATTTAAGATCTATGTTGTGCTTAGTAATTGGATTTCGAGGAGATGTAGAAATGATTCCTTTTTTGATGAAAGAAACAGAACGTCTGGAAAGAATGTATCCCCAAGAAACATATGCACAAGGTCCGATACTTGCTATTCAGGAACTTGCTGTCAGATTTCTTAATTGAAGTCTAGGAGGTGTACTGAAAAGTAATGAGAAGCCCTGCGTTTGTAACGTGTTTGCAACACCACATTCCAAGAATCCAGTAAAATCAAGCGTTCCCAGGTACCTAAACGTTAATTATACGTTTCAGAACGTACAATTTCAAAAAGATTTTATAACTCCTCAGGACTTTGGTTCTGGGGAGTTTTTTTAGCAAAATAATGAACTTGATTTGCGACACCAATATTGAAGTAGAAGTTTTTATGAACTATAATGGTTGACGAAGATTAACCATAGGAGGATGTATGGATAAGGATTTTAGCTTGGAGAAGAAAAATTTTATTGAAACTTATAATCTTGCTAGACCGATTATGACGATACTAGGAGATCAAGTCCGTCAAGAGATCCTATTAGCTTTAATAGAAAGTGGGGGGATGGGAGGAATTCGAGTTGGTGAAATACAGAAAAAAAGTCATGTTTCGCGTTCCGCGGTATCGCATCATCTTAAAGTACTCTTAGATGCGGGGATTATTAATATGAGACGTGAGGGAACAAAGAATTACTATTATATTGATTTTGATGATACGACAGTAAAGCCGGTGATATTATTTTGGCAACAAGTAGAGCCAATGTTGAAAAGATGTAGCAAAGAAAGCGAAAAGAGGTTATAAAAATGAGTGTATATTCTATTTATTTTAGTCCGACAAACAGTACAAAAGAGATTGCAAATTTGGTGGCGAATGAAGTTGGCAGTTATCAGGAAATTGATCTTAGCAAAAAAGAAGACATGGTCGATCAAGTATTTGATGCAGACGATGTTTGTGTGATTGGCGTCCCATCTTATGGAGGCCGGGTGCCAGGTATTGCACTAGAGAGAATGAATAAATTTAAAGGGAATCATGCAAAAGCTATATTGGTGGTATCATATGGAAATAGAGCATTTGAGGATACTCTGAAAGAATTAGCAGATAACTTAAGCAAAAGAGGTTTTTATTGTTTTGCTGCGATCGCTGCTATTGCAGAACATTCTATTATGCATCAATTTGCAACGGGACGTCCTGATGCCAATGATAAAAAAGAATTGAAAGGCTTTACGAAAAAAATTATAGACAAAATGAACACGGATACAGCAAACAGTGAATTACGATTGCCGGGAAATTATCCCTATAGAGAATACAATGGTGTTCCATTAAAACCAAAGGCAGGAAGAAGCTGCACGGGATGTGGTGTTTGTGCAGAGGCATGTCCTGTAGGGGCAATCTCGATTGAAAATCCAAGAAAGACAAACAAAGATTTATGTATTTCATGTATGCGATGTGTGAAAATATGTCCAAGTCATTCTAGAAAGGTCAATTCCTTTATGGTTAAGGTTGCATCAAAGAAAATGAATGCTGCTTGTCAAGAAGAAAAAGAAAATGAACTTTTTATATAGAAAATTTGAATAAAGTATATAACGAAAAACAATTTAACATATGAAACGGATAGTGTTAGAATGTGACTGGTGTTGGAAAACATAAAAGAGGAGGAAAAATATGAAAAAGAAATTTTTAAGCCTGTTTTTAGTTGCTGCATTATCCGTTTCGATGTTCGCAGGATGCGGAAAAGGCGAAGAGAAAAAAGAAGAAAATGCTGCAGCGAAAAACGAAACAAAAACAGAATATGTAAGTAAAAATGGGAACACCATGGTTCTTACATTATTTCAAAACCCAAAAACATTAGACATTCAAAAAACAAATGCAGATTATTTTATTCCGCTTCAGATTTATGATCGTCTTGTCGATGTAACTGTGAATGAAGCTGGAGAAACAGAGATTATTCCAAGTCTTGCTGAAAAATGGGATATCAGTGAAGATGGTCTTACGTACACATTCCACTTAAGAAAAGGTGTAAAATTCCACAATGGCGAAGAATTAAAAGCAGATGATGTACTATTTACCATTGATAAAGCTGTAAATCCAGAAGAAGCTTGTATCAATGCAGCTCAGTATCAGGAAGTAAAAGGGTACCAAGATCGTCTGGATGGAAAAACAGATGTGATTGAAGGTGTTAAAGTAATTGATGATTACACAGTTGCAATCACACTTTCAGCGCCATCAGCATCTTTTCTTGCAAATATGACAGGCGCTCCGGCTTCTATCTATAACCGTAAAGCTGTCGAAGAAGGAAAAGATAAATTTGGATTTGATCCAGAATACACTGTTGGTACAGGGTATATGAAGTTTAAAGACTGGACACAAGATCAGGAGATCAATCTTGTAAGAAATGATGAATATTTCAATACACCGGCTAAAATCGATGGAGTCCGCTATTTAATGAACATTGATGCCTCTACCGAACGGATGATGTTTGAAAATGGTGAGTTAGATTACATGAGTGTAAAGGCAGATGACCTTGAGCATTTCAAAAATGATGAATTTTGGAAAGATTACTTAATCGGATATCAGCCACCAAGCATGGATTACATGATTTTTAATCAGAACGATACATTCATGGCGGATGTAAATGTAAGAAAAGCTGTTCAGGCAGCGATCAATCGTGATTTGATCAATCAGAACTTCTATAATGGTGAAGGAACGTTATTAAATGGTGTTCTTCCTCCGGCAATTCCAGGATACTCTGAAGATCAAACACCAATTAAATACGATGTAGAAGAAGCAAAAAAATTATTAAAAGAAGCAGGACATGAGTCAGATGTGACACTTACAATTCTTCAGAATGGAGAAAGTACTTATACACATCCTATTAATGAAATGATTCAGTCTATGCTTGGAGAAGCAGGAATTAAAGCTGAAATCAAAAACATGGATATGACATCTTACTGGGATACCATTGCAAGTGGAGAAGGGTATTCTATTTCACTGGGACCTGTAACAGCAGATGTTCCGGATCCAGGAGCATTCTTCACAACATTTACAGTGGAAAATAGCGCTTCGAATGGATATAACATCAAAGACAAAGCGTTAAGTGATAAGATCAAAGAAGCAAATGCAAAACTTGATCCAAAAGAAAGAATTGCAGCCCTTCAGGCATTAGAATCAGAAATCGTAACAGAACAGGCATTATACTTACCGATCGCAGCTGAAAAACGTACATGCATCATTAGCCCAAGATTGAAGAACTTTCAGCTTGGCTGGCAGGGATGGGTTTGCTGCTCAACACATAATGTAGAAATCGATGATTCTTACAATAAATAAATAGCAATGTATAAAAGGTATCAGATTTGATACCTTTTATACATATAAGGAGAAAAACTTATGCGTAAATATATTGCAAAACGAATCGCAGTATCTGTTCCTATTATTTTAGGGGTCATACTGATTACGTTTGTCTTGATGAATTACATTCCAGGAAATGCAGTAACCGCGATGATGCAAAATAAGATCAATAACGAGACGGTGGCTCGAGTGGAAGAAGAAATGCATTTGAACGATCCGATTTTGGTACGATTTGGTTTGTATATAAAAGATTTATTACATGGAGATTTGGGAACCTCTTTTGTAATGAATCAGCCAGTATTCAATCTGATTAAAAATGCATTCCCTAATACGATAAAGCTGGCATTATCGGCAATCGCATTTGCATGGATTTTAGGAATACCGATAGGAATTATAAGTGCTTTAAAGAAAAATACATGTTTGGATAAATTATTTATGGGAGTGTCACTCATGGGAATATCAATGCCGACATTTTCCATTGGAATTATTTTACAGTATTTAATTGCCTATAAATTAAAATGGCTGCCAATTAGTGGATTTACAACACCGGCACATTTAATTTTACCATCCATTGTGTTGGGATGGAGCATGGCAGGAGAGATTTCGCGTTTAATACGTACAAATTTGATTGATGTGATTCAGGCAGATTATATAACAACAGCGAAGGCAAAGGGAAAGTCTCGTATGGGAATTGTTATTTTTCATGCACTAAAAATGTCGATTCTTCCAGTGATCACGATTATGATGATGCAATTTACATCATTGCTGGGAGGGGCATTGATCACTGAGAATATTTTTAGTATTCCGGGAATTGGAACCTTATCAATCTCTGCTTTGAGCAATCGTGATATACCGTTGTTACAAGGAACGATTATTCTCAGTACATTTTTAATTATTATTGGAAATCTCATTGCAGATATTATTTATGCGCTGGCAGATCCAAGAGTGCATTATGATTAGGAGGATAGCATGAAAAATATGATGAAAAATACCGGACGAAAAATAAAAAAGTATGTCAAAGAAGATCCAGTAGGATTTATAAGTTTTCTTATGATCTTGCTGTTTATTTTTCTTGCTGTTTTCGCAGATTTCATTGCACCGTATGGAATCAATGAAACACAGTATATGAAACCGAAGGCGGCTCCTTCTATGGAACACATTTTTGGAACAGATGAATTGAGCCGTGATATTTTCAGCAGAATTTTGTATGCATCAAGAATCTCTCTATTTATTGGATTTGCACCAACAACAATCAATTTGATCATTGGAACATTTTTGGGAATGATAGCTGGAATGACTACATTAAAATGGGTAGATACATTGATTATGAGAATTGTTGATATTGTATTGTCTTATCCATTTATGATTCTTGCGATGGCGATTGTTTACAATTTAGGAGCAAGTACAAAAAATTTATTTTTAGCACTGATCTTAGTTGGATGGGCTGGAACAGCGAGAACGGTGAGAGCGCAAACATTGTCTCTAAAAAATAGTACATATATAGAAGTAGCGCGTTCCATGGGAGTGAGCAAATGGAAAATTATGATCAAACATATTTTACCAAATATTCGCTCCTTGTTGCTTGTGCTTTACACAATGTCTATCCCAGTTGCAATTCTTTCAGAGGCAGGATTGAGTTTCCTTGGATTTGGTGCACAGCCGCCACAGACAAGTCTCGGAGTTATGGTATCTAAAGGACGTACGTATCTGTTTGATGCCCCATGGATTTCTCTGGCACCAGCAATCTATATTCTTTTGCTTTCTTTGTGTCTCAATTTTTTCGGAGATAGCCTTAGAGATATGTTGGATTCCAAACGTTCAGAAAGATAGGGGGGATATGATGGAAGATATAGTATTACAAGTAAAAGATGTCACGATTGGTGATAAAAAATCAGGGTATTCGATTGTAGACAAAGTAAATATAGAAGTAAAAAAGCAACAGATTGTAGGGATTGTAGGAGAATCTGGCTGCGGGAAAAGCATGACAAGCTTGGCGATCATGCAGTTGATGCCGGTGAATATTGCAATAAAAGAAGGACAGATTCTATTTTCTGGTGAGGAACTAACGGCACTCAAAGAAAAAGAATTACGGAAAGTGCGAGGAAAAGATATTTCTATGATCTTTCAGGAACCAGTGCGCGCCCTGCATCCACTGCATAAAGTAGGAAAACAAATTGAAGAAAGTTTGAAGATTCATACAAATTTGTCAAAAGAGGATAGAAAAAAGCAAACTATTTTCCTCATGAAATCTGTCGGAATACCAGATGCAGAAATGAGGTATGATCAATATCCACATCAGCTTTCCGGAGGGTTAAATCAAAGAATTATGATTGCTATGGCGATTGCAGCAGATCCATCCCTGATTATTGCGGATGAGCCGACAACCGCGTTAGATGTTACAATTCAAGCTCAGATTTTACAATTGCTGCGATCCTTGCGTGAAAGAAGAGGAGTATCGATCATCTTGATTTCGCATGATTTAGCGGTGATTTGTGAAAACTGTGATTATGTATATGTGATGTATTGTGGCCAGATTGTAGAGGAAGCAGATGTGAAGACATTTTTCCAATCTCCGAAACATCCGTATACGCAGGCGCTTATTCAGGCTTCTCCTGATCCAGAGAAAAAAATAGATCAATTGATGGCGATTAAAGGAACGGTTCCGTCTATCGAAAATATTCCGGAGGGATGTCGATTTGCAGAGCGATGTCCGCATAAAACAGAACGCTGTACCAAAGTAGAGCCAAAATTGTATGAGCAAAATGATGGGACAAAAGTCAAATGCTTTTTATTTGAAGAGGGTAGATAATTTATGGGAAATTCATTAATCATAGCACAAAATATAAGTAAAACTTTTGTGGCAAAAGGACTGTTTAGTGCAAAAAAGGAAAATCATGTATTACATCATGTTGATTTAGAAATTTACGACAATGAAACGTTAGCTCTTGTGGGAGAATCGGGATGTGGAAAAACAACATTGGGACGAATTATTCTAGGATTAGAAAAGCCGACAGATGGAAATATACTTTTTGAGGGAGAAAATATTTTTTCTAAAAAAGAAGTAAAAAAGGAAATGCGTAAAAATATGCAGATGGTCTTTCAGGATCCTTATGCATCTTTAGATCCAAAGATGAAAGTGGAAGAAATCCTGATGGAACCGCTTTTGGCAAATAAAGTGTATACAAATAAAAAGGAAGCAAGAAAAAAAGTAAAAGAACTATTGGAAATTGTGGGGCTTAACGAAACGCATATGAAGCGATATCCTTATCAATTTTCAGGGGGACAACGTCAGCGAATTGGGATTGCAAGAGCATTAGCATTGGAACCGGCATTTATTGCATGTGATGAACCAGTATCTGCACTGGATGTTTCTGTACAAGCACAGATTTTGAATTTATTAAAGGAAATCCAGAAAAATCGTAATTTGAGTTTATTGTTCATTTCACATGATCTGGGAGTTGTGCGTTATATTGCGGATCGAGTTGCAATCATGTACTTGGGAAGAATCTGTGAGATTGGTTCCGTTGAAGAAGTGTATACGAATCCAAAACATCCTTATACAGAATATTTGCTCCAATCGGTCCCTAAAATGAGAGTTCCAAATGGGGAGAAAGAAGATTTGCAACAATCTTTACAAGAGGCCAATGAAATCAAAGTAGAAAAAAGAGAAGATATGTGTCCATTCTATTCACGTTGTAAATATCATACAGATATTTGTAAGCAGAAATTTCCAGAACAAAAGAAAAAAAATGAAACAATATTTTTTTGCCATCATCCCTTAGCTTAGTCAGGAAACTGTATATGAGATAAAAAAAAGACTGGTAAACAGTGGTTGATATGATTTTACCACCGCTTATCAGTCTTAGTATTTTATTCGATAGGAAGCTGTAATTGTGTAATATATTCTGATTCATCAGAAGTTGTGTGAATGTCGATCCAAAGAATTTCCAATAAGTTACCAAGCACTTTGAAGTTGTGAGTGTGTGCATATTGGATGAGTTCTTGCCCCCAGTAGGAGCTCTGTCTATAATCCCCGCGATAAGTGACGCAAAGGTAATGACCGCCGGCAAGAATATCCTCGCCTTCTTCATCGATAAGAAAAACAGATTGATAGGAAAGCACTTTTTTATTTACGAGAGAGGGCAGAGAAATCATAGTTCCAATTTGATTACTTCCGATAATGTATAAGCGATTTTGATTTAGATTGATAAGCTGTTTGATCAGAACATCCATTTCTTCTTCATTTTTATATCCTTCGGGAAGAAGGTGGCAATGGCGAGGGGGAATATTCATTAAGCAGATTTCACCTAAAGGAAGAGATAATGCGGAATGAATGTTATGCAATCTGTGCTCTACATTTTTTTGCAGCTTTTGCAGATACTGTATTTGCTTTGCAATCGCGTCTTTTTCGTCTTCCAGCATAGAAATTGAAGACAAAACTGTATGATGGTCTAAGTATTCGCGGATTTGTTCCATTGTAAATCCAATGGAGCGTAAATCTCGGATTACATTTAATCTCCATATGTCGTGAATACTATAATAGCGATATCCAGATTCAGAACGCTGAGGTTTGATAATTCCAATTTCTTCATAATAACGTATAGAATCTACACCGATTCCATATAATTTAGAAATTTCACCAATTTTAAAAAAATTTTTCATATTTTCTATTGATCTCCTTGACTCTAGTATTATACCAGAGTTTATAATGAGTGTATAGATTTCATGATAGGTTAATAGAAAGGATTTTTTAAAATGCGTTCAGTTTGGAAGGAAATGAAATTATCATCCGTATTACTTTTACTATTGGGAAGTGCGATATTGGCATTTGGACTTTACAATATCCATTCAATGTCCAATGTGACAGAGGGAGGAATTTTAGGGTTAACACTTCTTTTAGAATATTGGTTTGGGATTTCGCCATCGGTTTCAGGATTTATACTGACGGTATTATGTTACCTTTTGGGATGGAAATTATTGGGAAAACTTTTTCTTGTATATTCTTTTATTTCTTCTATTGGATTTTCTGTTTTTTATGGGATCTTCGAACAGTTTGATCCATTATTCCCTGACATTGCCACAAAACCACTTCTGGCAGCAGTTGTAGGAGCAATATTTGTAGGTGTAAGCGTAGGATTATGCGTTCGAGTAGGTGGAGCTCCGACTGGAGATGATGCGCTTGCAATGAGTTTGGATCGAGTACTTCCGTTGGATATCCAATGGATTTATTTGATCAGTGATCTGGTGGTATTGCTTATCTCTCTTACCTACATTCCAGTAAGTAAGATCATTTATTCGCTTTTGACCGTTATTTTATCCGGACAGATTATTGGAGTTATGCAAAAGATTCCATTTAGAAAAAAGGATAAAGAGGACTCTTATTCTTTGGCTGTGGAACCAAACAGAGAGAGTTGGACAGCGGGGGATGGAGATATCAGCCAATAGACAGAAAGCATTTATTACTCCTCAGGATTTTAATCTTGAGGAGTTTCTGTATATGTTTTTAGTCGATCTTCATTTCCATCTGCGAGCGCCTGCTCGTAATACCAGCATTTGAACTGGATCATGTCGAGTACTTTTTCCAGTTTTTCAATTTTTTCTTCTACCACTTTGCGCTGATGTAGAAATAGTTCTAAGCGCTTTTCGTAAGTGGAACTTCCTTGGGCACACCATTCCATAAATAACTTGATTTCTTTGATCTTCAGCCCAGATTTTTTCAGGCATTCGATCATCCGAAGTGCTTCCAGTTCTTTTTCGCTGAACTTACGGATGCCGGAAGTACGCTCAAGTGTGGGGAACAGACCTTCCTTGTCATAATAGCGGATGGTAGAGATAGGAAGGTGAACTAGTTTTGCGACTTGGCCGATTGTATACATATGGGTTCCTCCAATTTCATTTATCAGATCTCTTTTTTGATTTGTGAAAATAAGTATTGACCTAAAGTTAAGTTCAGGTATTATGATGAACATAACATGAATAGCGAAGAAAGTAAATGTGTGCAGAGCTGATCAAAAGCGATAGGGGTTCTTGGATAGAGCATGCTTTACAAAAAGTGGAAAGGAAGGAAAAATTATGTTAGGAAATTTTCAATATTGTAATCCGACAAAACTTTATTTTGGGGAACAATCCCTTACTTTTTTGAAAGAAGAATTACAAAAATACGGACCAAAGGTGCAGCTGAGTTATGGAAGAGATTCGATTAAGAAAAACGGCATCTATGATCAGATAATGAAACTGTTAAAAGAAGCAGGGAAAACAGTATTTGAGGACCCAGGAGTAATGCCGAATCCGACAGTAGAAAAATTGTATGAGGGATGTAAGATTGCGAGAGAAAACGAGGTGGATCTGATTCTTGCAGTAGGGGGAGGATCGGTGTGTGATTATGCAAAGGCTGTCTCGGTATCTGCGTATTGTGAGGAAGATCCATGGGAAAAATATTATGAGAGGATGGAAGAGGTGGATAATCGAATCATCCCGGTTGGATGTGTGCTGACGATGGTAGGAACTGGATCAGAGATGAATGGTGGTTCTGTCATTACAAATACGGAGAGGAAACGGAAGATCGACCATGTATTTGGGGAGAATGTTTTCCCGAAATTCTCCATTTTAAATCCGGTATTTACCTATACATTGCCAAAATATCAGATGGTAGCAGGAATCTATGATATTTTTAATCACATTACCGAACAATATTTTTCCGGGGAGGATGACAATACTTCAGACTATGTCATGGAGGGGCTGATGAAGTCCTTGATCCATTCTTCAAGAATTGCGGTTGCAGATCCAATGGATTATGAGGCGCGCAGCAATATTATGTGGACGGCAACATGGGCATTGAATACTATGGTGGAACAGGGAAAGACAACCGATTGGATGGTTCATATGATAGGGCAGTCAGTCGGAGCATATACAGACGCCACACATGGAATGACACTGGCTGCAGTCTCAATGGCATACTACCGTTATATTTGTCCATATGGTTTGCAGAAATTTGTGCGGTTTGCCGAGAATGTCTGGGGAGTACAGACAGAAGGAAAGAGTAAAGAGCAGATTGCAAAGGAAGGGCTGGCAAGCATGGAAAGCTGGATGCGTGAAATTGGGCTTGTCATGAATCTGCGGGAACTTGGTGTAACAGAAGAGATGATAGAGGGAATTGCAGAAGGAACATTTGTTATGGACGGGGGATATAAGATTCTTTCACATGAAGAAATTGTCGATATTTTGAGGAAAAGTATGGAATAGATGGTGACCCCTCTGGAGGGAGGAGAGGAAAGAAATGAAACGTTCAAAAATTAATCAATGTATAAAAGGGATTGCAATACTGTAAGGTATCAGTCAATGCAGTAGTGGTAGAAACAAGAATCCCCTTGCTTTAGCTATGGGGAGTGCCAAGAACTTAAGGAGAAGTATCATGTTTATTGGGAAACATGTATACTCTCCTTTTTTTGGCTGTTTCTCCACTCTCTTGGTGAGATACCATAGATTCTTTTGAATGCGCGCGAAAAGTGTAACTGATTTTCATAACCGACGGCAGAGCCTATTTCTGCAATGGACAGAGAAGTTAATTTCAGCAATTCGGTTGCTTTCAGCATTCTGTAATTCATTAAAAATTCCTGTGGTGAACGGCCAAGTGCTTTCTTAAATATTTTCCCAAAATAACTTCGGTTAATTCCACAGACAGAGGCGATTTCTTCAATAGAAATATTATTTTGAAAATTTTGTTCTATATAGTGGATCGCCTCTTTGATATAGTAATCACTCATTTTACTTGAAGGAGCAGAATTGGATCGTTTGGAGGACTGAATTAAATGATCAAGAAAGAGATACAGGTGTCCAATCAAGTGAAAAGGCGATTCTTCTGCATTGTGCACAATATAAAGCATTTCATTCAGTAATTGTTCTTTGAGATCTTTGGAGTGAGAACGGTAGACTGGAGTGTCAGGGGACAATTCTGTCAGCTGAAGGATTTCTTTTACTTTTAATCCATCAAACTCAATCCAGACATATTCCCACGGAAGTTTTTCATCAGCATAATAGGTTGTAATCTGTCCGGGGAAAATCAGAAAACCCTGTCCACTTTTGATGGAATAGGTCTGTGTGATCCCTTTCGAATCATCTGCCATTAATGTTCCAGTTCCGGAAATGACATAGTGGAAAAGATAATGATTTCTGGCAACCGGGCCGAATGAATGACCAGGATCGCACTGTTCATAGCCATATTGATACATACCAAGATCGATAAAGTTTTCATGTGGAAATATATGAAAAAATGTGTTGCTCATAAGGGCTCCTTTCAGTAAATATACCATAATGCGGTCTTATTTACTATAATACCATAAAAAATCGTATTGTGATATAAAATAGGAAATAAATTGCTATTTCTGATAGCATAAAGGCATGTTATGATTAATTTAACTAAAACGGAAGAAAAAATGAATGCGAAAGGAGTATGGAATATGTCGAAAAAAGGCATTGTAAGAAACATTTCCCTGATGTTGGCAGCTGTGTTGGGAACAGTAAATTTTGGGGGCTGTGGGGAGGAAGCCTCCAGTGATCGCGCAGAAGTTGAGATGGTGTGTTATAAACCGGAGGCAGTGAAGGCATTTGAAAAAATAGAAGCGCGTTTCAATGAGACGCATGATGACATCCATCTGACGATTTCTTCTCCAAATGAAGCTATGACAATTTTAAAAACAAGATTTATCAGAGAAGATTATCCAGATATCATTGGAATTGGAGGAGACAGCAACTATTCTAACTTTCTGGATGCAGATTTATTTCTGGATATTTCAGAGTTAGAAGAATTGGAACAAGTAAAAAAGTCTTATCTCCAGATGGATAAAGAATTAGAATTTGTTCCGCAGGAAGGTGCTTACGCACTTCCATATGCAGCCAATGCAGCGGGAGTTCTCTATAACAAGGAAATGTTTCAAAAATATGGATGGGAGATTCCTGAAACATGGGAAGAATTTATGACATTATGTAACGAGATTCAAAGCTGTGGGATTCAGCCATTGTATTTTGGATTTAAAGATACATGGACTTGTCTTGCACCGTGGAATGCATTGGCAGTTGGTCTGGCAGATTCCGACATATGCAGCCAGGTAAATAGGGAGGAGACAACTTTTAAAGAAGCATATCGTGAAACTGCCGAGAAAATAAAAGCGCTTCTTCCATATGCAGAAGAAAATCCGTATGCTTATAGCTATAACGATGCATGTACCGCGTTTGCCCGGGGAGAATCGGCGATGTATCCGATTGGAAGTTATGCAATCCCTCAGATTAAATCAGTCAATCCAGATATGAAAATTGATTCATTTGTATTTCCGGCGAATGATTCTGAGAAGGAGAATGTATTAAATTCAGGAATTGATCTTCAGTTTTGCGTTATGAAAAATACAGAACAAAAGGAAGCAGTTTATGAAGTACTTCGTTTTTTATATGAGGACGAGGTAATTCAGATTTATCTGGAAGATCAGGGAGGAATTGCCTGCAAAGAGGGGGATTTTTCTATTCCAAGCGAACTGACGGGGATGAGGGAATATATTAGAAATGACAGAATGGCAGATTTTCAAGATCATCATTATCCGAGCGAAATGAGTGTGGATGCGATGATTCAGACGTATTTGCTGGATGAAAGTGACAATTCAGCAGATAAATTTCTGAAACGGTTTGACACGGAATGGAAACGATATAACAGAGATTTGATCCGCAAAGTGCAGGAGTATGAAAAAGGGATGGAGGATGCACAATGAAAAAGAAAATGAGCAATCGAGAGAGAACATTTCTGGCAATTGTAATACCGGTAGTTGTGTTGTTTTTTATGTTCAATACGTTGCCGATGCTAAAAGGAATTGTATATAGTTTTACAAATTATAAAGGGTATGGCTCTTATGAATATGTGGGATTGAGAAATTATATCGACTTGTTTACGGATGCAAGAGTAGGGAAAAGTTATCTGTTTACATTCAAGTATGCGATTGCTGGAACAATACTGGTAAATGTTCTGAGCCTGCTTATGGCACTTGGATTAAATAGCAAGATCCGATTTAAGAGTGCTTTGCGTGGGATTTATTTTGTGCCGAATATTCTGGGAGGTCTTGTGATCGGATATATTTTCAGTTTTATTTTTACTTATATCCTTCCAGTGGTTGGCGATGTATTCGGGATTGGATTTCTACAGAACAGTATTCTTGCGAGTGAGAAGTATGCATGGATTGGAGTGCTGATTGTCGGTGTGTGGCAGGCGGTGGCGATGAATACCATTATTTATATTTCCGGTCTTCAGACGGTCCCATCGGATGTTTATGAGGCGAGTATGCTTGATGGAGCCGGGAAATGGAAAGAATTTTGGAAAGTAACATTTCCACTGGTGATGCCATTTGTAACGATCAATCTCATTTTAAGTACAAAAAATTTTTTGATGGTATTTGATCAGATTCTGTCTTTGACAAAGGGAGGACCAGCACAGAGTACAGAATCGATTTCTTATCTGATTTATAAAAATGGTATGGACGGCGGTCAGTTTGGGTTTCAGAGTGCAAATGCAGTATTGTTTTTTGTTGTCATCGTAGCCATTTCAATTTTCCAAATGACAGTTATGGGAAAGAAGGAGGAGCAGTTATAATGCAGAGAAAGAAAAAAACAAATTGGATCTTAACGATTGTATTAGTATTGGGAACAGCTACTGTGTTTTTTCCTCTTTACATGGCAGTAATTATCGCATTTAAGCAACCAAGCGAGATGACAAACGATGTGGCAGGCGCATTATCTTTTCCGGCAAAGTGGAGTCTGGATAACTTCCGGCAGGCGATGGAAGTGACTGATTTCTGGCATTCGCTTGGAAATAGTTTGTTGATTACACTGGCGACGATCGTGCTGGCAATTTTAATTCATTCGATTGCCGGTTATGTGATTGGGAGAGGTATGGCAAAGAAGAAAAGCTTTCGGTTTATTTATTTGTATATTGTAAGTGGAATGTTTGTGCCATTTTCGATTCTTATGATGCCCCTTGTAAAGCAGACTGCACAGATGGGACTTGGGAATCGGCTGGGAGTGATCATTTTATATCTTGTATTTTATATGCCGATGAATGTGTTGCTTTATACCGGATACTTGAAAAACATTCCAGTAGCGTTAGAAGAGGCGGCGGATATTGACGGGGCAAGCGCATGGAAGACATATTGGAAGATTATTTTCCCGATGATGATGCCTATGCATGCGACAGTTGCAATTTTGACAGCTCTTGGGACATGGAATGATGTGATGACGCCATTGGTCATTATGTCAGGTACCGGACATAATACGCTTCCGCTGGCCCAGTTAAATTTCCAGACACAGTTTGGAACGAATTATAATCTCGCATTTGCATCCTATATTCTGGCATTGATTCCAATTTTAGTATTTTATGTAATCTGCCAGAAACAGATTTTGAATGGTGTAGCAAATGGAGCAGTGAAAGGATAGAGACAGAATGAAACTGGAAAATAAAGTGATGTTGATTACTTATGCGGACAGCATGGGAAAGAACTTGAAAGAATTACATACGGTATTGAATACCTATTATAGAGATGCTGTGGGAGGCGTTCATATTTTGCCGTTTTTTCCATCTTCTGCGGATCGCGGATTTGCACCAATGCGCTATGATGTGGTAGATGAAGCGTTTGGAACTTATGAAGATATTGAAGCAATCGGAAGAGAATATTATCTGATGTTTGATTTTATGGTAAACCATATTTCTTCCTCTTCGGAATATTTTCAGGATTTTCTGAAAAGAAAGAATGAATCAAAATATGCCGATTTCTTTATTCGTTACGAGGAGTTTTGGGGAAAGGGAGCGCCGACGCAGGAACAACTTGATAAGATTTACAAGAGAAAGCCAAGGGCACCCTATATTGAAGTGGAATTTCAAGATGGAACAACAGAAAAAATCTGGTGCACTTTCTGTGAAGAGCAGATTGATCTGGATGTCAGAAAGGAAGCGGTAAAATCATTTATCAAAGGAACGCTGGAGCAGATGTGCCAAAATGGAGCATCTTTGATACGTCTGGATGCATTCGCTTATGCAATTAAGAAAGCAGATACGAACTGCTTTTTTGTAGAACCGGATATTTGGGAATTGCTACATGAAATTGAGCAAATTGTTGGACGGTACGAAGTGGAAATTCTTCCGGAAATCCATGAACATTATACGATTCCGATGAAAATTGCAGAGAAGGGATTCTGGGTTTATGATTTTGCGCTGCCAGTGCTGACACTTCACGCACTTTATAATCATACGGGGGTATATTTAAAGAAGTGGCTGGAGATGTGCCCAATGAAACAATTTACAACCTTGGATACTCATGATGGAATAGGGATTGTAGATGTGAAAGATCTTCTTCCTGACGAGGAGGTTTACATAGTACAGGAACAGATGTATCGGCAAGGGGCAAATGTAAAGAAAATTTACAGTTCGGAATCATATAATAATCTGGATGTATATCAGGTCAACACGACCTATTATTCTGCACTTGGCAATCGGGACGATGCCTATTTGCTGGCTAGAGCGATTCAGTTCTTTGCACCGGGAATCCCACAAGTATATTATGTGGGACTTCTCGCAGGGGAAAATGCTCTCGAATTGATGGAAAAGACGAAAAATGGACGGGATATTAATCGACACTATTATACACTGGAAGAGATTGCAGGGGAGCAGGAGCGCCCGGTTGTAAGGAAATTGAAAAAGCTCATGGCGATTCGCAATATGGAACCGGCATTTCATCTGGATGGAAAAATCCAGGTGGAAACGGAGGGGGAGAGACTTATGATCACAAGGAAATACAAGGAAAATAGTATTCGATTGTCAGCAGATTTGAGGTCTTATGGATTTGAGATTACCCGGTATGGAAAGGATTATGAAAACGGAAAGGAAACGATAGTATGGCAATAACAGTAAAGGATCAGATTTTTTCTCTGGAAACTGCGAATACACTTTATCAGATGAAGGCAGATTCGTTTGGGGTAGTGAAACATTTGTGGTATGGGGAAAAAACGGGAGTGAGCATGGAGTATCTCTTGGATTATCCGGATGTGGGATTTTCCGGAAATATTTATGAAGCAGAAAATGACAGAACGTATTCGTTGAATACAATGCCGTTAGAGTATGCAGGGAGTGGAGTGGGAGATTTCCGGGTACCAGCAGTGACGGTGCGGCATGCAGATGGCAGTCAGGCACTGGATTTACGGTTTCAGAAATATTTTATCAGGAAAGGAAAATACAGTATTCCGGGACTGCCGGCAGTTTATGCAGAGGAGAACGAGGCGGAAACACTGGAGATTCTTATGAAAGATACGGCATCTGAAACAGAGGTACATCTTTTCTATGGAGTACTGGAAGAGGCAGATGTGATCACGCGGAGTGTAATGATCATAAACCGGGGAAGTATGCCAATCGTGCTTGAGCGTGCACATAGTCTTTGCATGGATATTCCGGACGGAAATTGGGACTGGATTCATTTTCACGGAAGACATACGATGGAACGAGAGGCAGAACGTACCCCACTATTTTACGGAATTCAGGAAAGCAGCAGTACAAGAGGAACATCAAGTCATCAGCAGAATCCATCGGTTCTGCTCTGCGAGAGAGACTGTACAGAAAAAGATGGGGAGTGTATGGGAGCGGTACTGATGTACAGTGGTGGTTTCCAGACACAGATAGAGAAAGATCAGCTTGGGCAGACACGACTTGTAATGGGAATTCACCCGGATACTTTTTCATGGCAACTGGAACCGGAACAGAATTTTTGGACGCCAGAAGTAATCTTATCTTATTCGGCAAATGGAATGGCGCAATTGTCACAGAGGTTTCATCATGTCATACGCCACAATGTATGTAGAGGAGCATATCAGCTGACAAAACGTCCAGTTCTAATCAACAACTGGGAAGCGACTTATTTTGATTTTAATGAAGAAGACATAGAACAGATTGCCCGTCAGGCAGCAAAACTAGGTATTGATATGATGGTGTTAGATGATGGCTGGTTTGGAAAACGGGATTCTGATACATCAGGGCTCGGAGACTGGGAAGTAAATGAAAAGAAGTTGAAAGGGGGGCTGGGAGCACTTGTCAGAAAAATCAATGATATGGGCATGAAATTTGGAATATGGTTTGAACCAGAAATGATTTCCGAAGACAGTGAGTTGTTCCGGGCGCACCCGGAATGGGCAATCAGTATTCCAGGGAGAAAGCCTATGAGAAGCAGATATCAGTTAGTACTTGATATGGCGAATCCGGAAGTAGTAGAATATTTATATCGGTCTATCAGTAAGATTCTGAGAGACAATCATATCGAATATGTTAAATGGGATATGAATCGCAGCATTTCTGACTGGTATACATCGATACTTCCAGCAGAACGTCAGAAAGAAATGCCGCATAGATATGTGTTAGGTGTTTATGAACTTTTAGAACGTCTGACAGATGAATTTCCAGAAGTATTATTTGAGGGCTGTAGTGGAGGTGGAGGCAGATTTGATGCCGGAATGCTGTACTATTGCCCGCAGATTTGGTGCAGTGATAATACAGATGCCCATGAAAGAACGTTTATCCAGTATGGAACAAGCTTTTTTTATCCGATATCTGCGGTTGGTTCTCATGTATCTGCCGTACCGAATCATCAGACTGGTAGAATTACGTCGCTTGAGACGAGAGGAACAGTAGCAATGGCGGGAAGCTTTGGCTATGAACTTGATCTGAATCAGCTGGATCAGAATGAGAAAGAGAAAGTTGCGGAGCAGGTGAAGGCGTATAAGGAGTATCAGGAACTGATTTATGGCGGAAAGTATTATAGACTGAGTAATCCGAAAAAAGATGATTTGGCAGCATGGGAGTTTATTTCGGAGGACTGCAGTAAGATTCTTGTACAAGGTGTGGCATTCAGAGCTGCATCAAATGTACTGCGCCATCGCATTAAGCTATTAGGAGTGGATGCAACAGCAATTTATAGGTTTGTGAAAGGCAGACAAAAAGAAGAGAAGCTTAGCGGTAAGGCACTTATGACAGGCGGGATTCTTATACCAGCAATCAAAGGCGATGATGTGGCATTTGAATTTTATCTGGAAAAAATAGAAGAATGTTAAGAGGTGCGTGAAGGGGGAAAGAATATGTATGATGTAGTAGCGCTTGGAGAACTTTTGATCGATTTTACAGAAAGTGGAAAAAGTGAGCAGGGGAATCAGCTTCTGGAAGTAAATCCGGGTGGCGCCCCGTGCAATGTATTGGCGATGCTGAACAATCTTGGAAAGAAGGTTGCTTTTATTGGGAAAGTCGGGCAGGATATGTTCGGAACTCTGCTGAAACATACATTGGATGAAGTAGGAATCTGTTCTAAAAGTCTGCGGATGGATCCAGAAGTGCGGACTACACTGGCATTTGTGCATACGTTGCCGGATGGGGACCGGGAGTTTTCCTTTTATCGGAATCCCGGAGCAGATATGATGCTGAGGGAGGAAGAGGTGGATCTAGAACGGATCCGGAATACAAAAATCTTTCACTTTGGAACACTCTCTATGACACATGAAGGTGTGAGAAATGCAACGAAAAAAGCAATCTGCTGCGCCAAAGAAGCCGGGGCGATGATTTCTTTTGACCCGAATTTGAGGGAACCACTCTGGGAATCTTTAGACTTTGCAAAAGAGCAGATGGAGTAAGGGTTTAGACAATGTGATGTCCTGAAAATATCTGATAATGAGATTCAATTCGTAACAGGACAGGAAGACTATGACAAGGGAATCCGTATGCTACAAGAAAAATATCACATTCCTTTAATTCTTCTTACGATGGGGAAAGAAGGAAGCCGTGCATACTATAAGGAAATGTGCGTAGAAAAGGCGGGATTTTGTGTAGAAGCCATTGAGACAACAGGAGCAGGTGATACGTTCTGTGGCTGTGCGTTAGGATACCTGTTGGAACACAATCTAGAGCAGTTGTCAAAAGAAGATTTAGAGGAACTGCTGACATTTGCAAACGCAGGGGCGGCGCTGATCACTTTAAAAAAAGGAGCGATCCGCTCGATGCCGAAGAAAGAAGAAATCAGAAAATTTCTGGAAGATCAAAAAATTGACTTTTAGTTATTAGTGTGTTACTATTTTCTAGAAAAGTAAATAGCCGGGGAGCTTGTAGACAGGCTGAGAGGAAGGTGTGAACTTCGACCCTGATACCTGATTTGGATAATGCCAACGTAGGAAAGAATTGATTTTAAGAAGCTTGACGGAGTACCAATTGAGGTACTCTGTTTTTTTATTCTATTTTATTACATAGGAAATTTCTGAGAAATGCTATGGAATAAAAAGCAGAGTCCTATGAAAAAATGCTCCGCCCAGGCATAATCCTTGAAATCCTTTTGGAGTTCTGTCATAAAAAAATTCCGGCACAGAGCAAATGAAAAATATTCTGCCGCGGGCAGAAGAAAGAAGAGGTACATCATATGTCAGAAAAATACTACACACAGATGGAAGCAGCAAGAAAGGGAATCATCACAGAGGAGATGCGGGCAGTTGCGCGGAAGGAATACCGCACAGAGGAGGAAATCCGGGATCTGGTGGCGAAAGGACAGGTGGCGATCTGCGCCAACAAAAGGCATAAATGCCTGGATCCAAATGGAGTAGGATCTATGCTTCGTACGAAGATCAATGTAAATCTGGGAGTGTCAAAAGATTGCAAAGATTATGAGGTTGAGATGGAAAAAGTCATGGCGGCGGTAAATATGGGAGCAGAGGCAATTATGGACCTTTCTTCTCATGGGAATACGCAGCCATTTCGAAGAAAACTGACACAAGAATGTCCGGCGATGATCGGAACCGTTCCGGTTTATGATAGTGTAATTCATTATAAGAGAGATCTTGCCACACTGACAGCAAAAGATTTTATTGATGTAGTAAGACTCCACGCAGAGGACGGAGTGGATTTTGTCACACTGCACTGTGGAATTACAAGAAAGACAATTGAACAGATCAAGAAGCATAAAAGAAAAATGAATATTGTATCCAGAGGTGGATCGCTTGTGTTTGCGTGGATGAGTATGACCGGAAATGAAAATCCATTTTACGAATACTTTGATGAGATCCTTGAAATCTGCCGGGAATATGATGTCACAATTTCGCTTGGGGATGCATGCCGTCCGGGCTGCCTGGCCGATGCGAGTGACGTGTGTCAGATTGAAGAGTTGGTGCGCTTGGGAGAGTTGACAAAACGTGCATGGGCAAAAGATGTGCAGGTGATGGTAGAAGGCCCGGGGCATATGCCATTGGATCAGATTGAAGCAAATATGAAATTGCAGCAGACAATCTGCATGGGTGCTCCGTTTTATGTATTGGGACCGATCGTGACTGATATTGCACCAGGATATGATCATATTACAGCGGCGATCGGAGGTGCAGTAGCAGCTTCAGCAGGTGCAGCATTTCTTTGCTATGTGACACCGGCAGAACATCTGGCGCTTCCGAATGTAGAAGATGTCAAACAGGGGATCATCGCTTCCAGAATTGCAGCGCATGCCGCAGATATTGCAAAACATGTTCCGCACGCAAGAGATATTGATGATCGTATGGCGGATGCCAGAAGAACTTTTGATTGGGAGGAGCAGTGGAAGTGTTCTATGGATCCAGAAACGGCAAAACAGATTCGGGAAGACCGCAAACCGGAAATTGAAGAGAGTTGCTCTATGTGTGGAAAATTCTGTGCGGTCAGAAGTATGAATAAGGCATTGAATGGAGAGTATATCGATATTCTGTAATAAAAATTCAGAACAGTGAAAGATGATGGAGCACTTCAATGCAAGCATATAAACTGCATAAAAAATAAATGGAAAATATAAAAATATTGTATTTTTTGTACAAACACCGTATAATAAACCTACTAGCACAGATTGCAGGAAAGTGTGATAAGGAGGAAGAAAACGATGTATAGAATCTCTAATTTTACGAATAATGATGATATTAAAGTGTTAAACTCTCTTGGTCCGTTTACTGTCATAGAATATCAGCGTGATTTAAGTGTGATGCCGCACAATGCCGCGTTGGCCTATTTTTGTAATGAGATGAATGTGAGAAAGCGCCAGGTTATCTGTGATGTCAATCAGGCAAATATCACACTTCAGGCAGGAGCAATGCAGTGGACCGTAGGCAATGTCAATGCGACAACGGGAGTAAAAGGTGTGGGCGATTTCTTTGGAAAAGCAGTCAGGGGAAAAGCAACCGGGGAATCGGCGATCAAGCCGGAATATACCGGAAACGGAATTCTTGTGTTGGAACCGACTTATAAGCACATCCTACTGGTAGATTTAAAAGACTGGAATGGTTCCATCGTGTTGGATGACGGATTGTTCCTGGCATGTGATGCAAGACTGAAGCACAAAGCAGTGATGCGCTCCAATCTTTCTTCTGCTGTTGCAGGAAATGAAGGACTGTTCAATCTTGGAGTGGTAGGAGAGGGAGTGCTTTGTCTGGAAGCACCTTGTCCGAAAGAGGAGCTTGTGGAGATCACTCTCCAGGATGATGTATTGAAAGTAGATGGCAACATGGCGATCGCATGGAGCGGCAGCTTAAGTTTTACTGTAGAACGGTCAGGAAAGACACTGATAGGTTCGGCAGCTTCGGGGGAAGGACTTGTAAATGTGTATCGTGGAACCGGAAAAGTTCTCCTGGCTCCAGTGCTGGATGGAGCAGTATAGAGTAGCCAGCTTTGCATAGTATTAGAAAATCTATATTAGGAAAAAGAAAAATGAAATTTGTGTAAAATATACAAGAAATATGTAGCATTTTTGTATAATATAATGGTATAATCAGTTGCGCAAAAGCTTTATGCAGAGAGGAGAATGTTATTTATATGGTAGATTTAAAAGCAAGACCGTATTATCTGTCAGAGGAAGACTGTCAATGGGTAAAAGACACAATTGCAAATATGAGCCCGGAAGAAAAAGTAGGACAGTTATTCTTTCAGCTGACAGCTTCACACGATGAAGAATATTTAAAAGAATTAATGGAAAAATATCACCTTGGTGGATGCCGTTACAATCCGGCTCCGGGAAAGGCGATTCAGGAACAGAATCGGATCCTTCAGAAATATGCAAAGGTTCCGGTATTTATCGCATGCAACACAGAAGCCGGAGGAGACGGCGCATGTGCAGATGGGACACATATTGGAGCTGGTGTGAAGATCGCAGCTACAGATAAGGAAGAGTATGCATTTGCATTAGGAAAGATGGCAAATGAACAGGCAGCGGCAATCGGATGTAACATGGCATTTGCACCGGTGGCAGATATTCTTTACAACTGGGAGAATACAGAGATTGTGACACGTGCATTCGGCGGAGATGCAGAACGTGTAGCAACTATGAGCAAAGCATATTTAAATGGAGCACATACGATTCCGGGATTTGCATGCGCAGCGAAACATTTTCCGGGAAATGGACAAGACTTCAGAGATGCACACATTGCAAACAATGTAAACTATTTTGATGTGGAAAAATGGGATGAGACTTACGGACATGTTTACCGTACATTGATTGAGAATGATCTGGATGCGATCATGGGAGGACACATCATGCTTCCTTCTTATGCAAAAACCATTAATCCTGAGTTAAAGGACGAAGATATGATGCCGGCTACATTAAGTCCGGAGATCATGACAGGTCTTTTGAGAGACAGACTTGGATTCAACGGTATGGTCGTGACAGATGCTTCCCATATGGTAGCAATGACAGACCGAATGAAGCGTTCAGAGATGCTTCCGGCAAGTATCAATGCAGGTTGTGATATGTTCTTATTCTTCAATGATCCAGAGGAAGATTTTGCTACAATGCTTGGTGCATACAAGACAGGAATCATCAGTGAAGAGAGAATGACAGAAGCATTGACACGTATTTTAGGACTCAAAGCACATCTGGGTCTGAATAAGAAGAGCAAAGAAGAACTGGTTCCACAGCCAGAGACTGTAGAGGAAGTGCTTCAGAGAGAAGAATACAAGGCAATGCAGAAATCAATCAGCGAAGACTGTATCACGCTTGTAAAATATAAAGACAAAGACGTGCTCCCTATGACACCAGATCGTTATAAGAGAATTATGATCGTGCATATCAAAGGCGCAGAGAACAGTATGTCAGCGCTGATGAAAATGCTTGGAGGCGGAAAAGGAAATCCGGCAGAAGCGTTAAAAGAAAAGTTATGTGCAAAAGGATTTGATGCATTTATCTATGAAAGTCCGCTTGATGTCATGAAGAAACAGATTGAAGCCGGGGAAAAGCCAGACTTAAATATTTACTTTGCAGGAAAGAATGCCATTGCAGATTTCGTATCCGATATGGATCTTGTAATCACGCTCTGTGATGTGCCGAACGGAAGACCAAGCTTTGGTATGTCAAAGGGAGGCGGAGAGATTCCGTGGTATGTATTTGAAGTTCCGGTTGTTGTTGTCGGATGTGGACAGCCGACAATGCTTGCAGATATCCCGCAGGCACGGACCTATATCAACACTTACGATTCCAAAGATACAACACTGGATGCGTTAGTTGAGGATCTTATGAATGGAGAAGAAGCATTCAAAGGAACAGATCCGATTGACAGTTTCTGCGGATTATTTGATGCAAAACTATAAGAAGGAAGAAAAAAGATTCACACAAGATGTGGATCTTTTTTTCTGTATATGTGGGAGAAAAGCGCGGTAAAAATCCGAAAGATAAAATGGGGAAGAGATTTCAATAAGAACTAGAAAAATGATGAAAAGGCAGAGGAAAAGCGGTATAATAAACTGGAAGCTTAAAATAGCAGATTGTGAGAATGATGGAGGAAAAAATGGAATATAAAATATACCGCATAGCGGACCGTACACAGATCGATCAATGCGAACTGTTCGCAATCGATCAATATTTGTGGAACAGTTTACAGACGCCGAAAGCATATGGCAGAGCCGGATATATCGATGGGCAGGGAATTTATGTGGAGATGACCTGTGAAGAGTGTGATCCGAAGCGACTTTGCAACAAAGATAAAGAACTCGTCTATAAGGATAGCGCACTGGAAGCTTTTTTTGCATTCCCGGAGGGAGATATGAGCATAGAGAAACAGTGTATTTATATAAATTTTGAGATGAATGCCAACGGAGCACTGTATGCGGAGAAAGGATATACAAGAGAGAATCGGACATTAATTTCAGATGTGTATTATCAGGAGGCAGAGTGTAGGGCGAAAATAGAATCAGATCGGTGGTGTGTATCTGTTTTGATCCCGGAAGCACTGCTTGGAGAAATTACTTCTCTTGAGAAGCTAAAATCGGGACAAAGATTTTACTGCAATTTTTATAAAATCTCAGAGGACGACAAGATCCAGCATTTTGGATGTTACAGTCCGATTGAGAGCGAAGAACCAAATTTTCATCTTCCAATCTGTTTTGCAAAGGCGGTGATTGCAGATGTATAATGAACTGACAAAAAATGATATCAAGAAAATGCGCGAAGAGATTGAATACCGGAAGATTGTGCTTCGAAAAGAGCTGCTGGAAGATGTCAAAGAAGCGAGAGCACATGGGGACTTGAGTGAAAATTTTGAATATCATGCCGCTAAGAAAGAGAAAAACAAAAATGAGAGCAGAATTCGGTATTTGGAACGGATGATCAAGACTGCAAAGATCGTATCCGATGAGTCAAAAGAAGATGAAGTGGGATTAAACAACACCGTGCACCTTTATTTTGAAGAAGATGATGAGGTGGAAGTATTCAAACTGGTGACAACCGTGCGGGGAAATTCCTTAAAAGGGCTTATTAGCACAGAATCCCCGATTGGAAAAGCGATTCTTGGGAAAAAAGCAGGGGATAGAGTTTTCATCCGGGTATCTGGAGATGCCGGATATTATGTAGTGATCAAAGAAATAGAAAATACAGTTGATGACGGCAGTGATCAGCTTCGCAGTTATTAAAAATAAAACAGCAGAATGAGAGCTGCCACGTATGAAAAGAGTTATGTTTATTTTTTTTTAAGAATTTTTCGCTTTCTTTTAGAAAACAATCATACTTTGGACACATTTTCCTTTTATACTAAGAGCCAGATAGTTGATTAAGTAATCACTATCTCCCCCCTCTTAAAGTAGAGCGTTGAAGATAAGACGCATACTTTACTCTCATTCCTTTAGATAACTATAAAACAACGAAGCCCGTTAGCCCTTGTGGTTGACGGGTTTTCGCTGTTCATAAAGGTCTGGCAGTTTTAGTTTGAAGAAAATATAATCAATTTTTATACATTCTTTGATATTCACTCGGAGAAATTCCGGTTGCTTTTTTAAAGCAGAGGGAGAAGTACTGCTGGCTGTCGAAACCGGTCGCGGAAGCGATTGTCTGGATTGGATCATTGCTTGTTGCAAGAAGATATTTTGCTTTTGCCAGTCGCTCTTGATAAATGTATTCCGATAATTTTATCCCGGTAATCTGTCGGAACAGGCGGGAAATATAGGTCTCGTTATAATTTACAATTGAGGATAAGGTTGATAAGGAAATAGTTTCGTTTAAGTGTTCTTTAATATAGGTTTTGATTTTTAAAATGACCGTTTCATTTTTATCAGTGGCTTTTAGTGATAGTACTTCAAATAATTGTGTAGAAAAATTTTCTAAGTAACCGAAAGCTTCTTCCCAGCTTGTAAAGTCATTTAAGTGATAAAGCGGGTAGATTGCAGTCCGCGGAGCAAGTTTTTCCTGCAGATGGTAGAGAGTAATGTAGGAAATCAATGTTGCAGAGATACCGAGATAGATTTCAATTGCTTCCAACGCATGGATACTTTTTTGCTTTTTACAGAGATCCCGCAGGGAGTGGAGGGCGAGGAGATATTCGGACCAGGTATTCTGATAAAGGTAAAAGGATAACTCCTGCAATTTCTGTGAGGCGGCATTTCTGTCAGAATTTTTGAAAGTGACAGAAGTTTCTGAGTCCGTTTTTGTCTCAAAGAGAGAAACAGAAGAGACTGTCCAAATGTTTCCGGTATTCTGGATTTCCAGCTGCTGAAGAAGGCGATAGTAAGTATTGGCAGTAGCATCCAGAGAAACCGGTTGTGGATAAAGAATCAGATTTACATTCCGGTGCAGGGAATTCATACTGTAATTCATTAGGTCTTCCAGACAGCTTTTCAGAAATGTAAGTTCATTTGGAATGGATTTACTAAAATCTTTTGATGGCTGAAAGAACCAAAGCATATTTCCATGATTCAGATTCAACATCGTATAGCTAAAAGAATGTTTCAGAAGTTCTTCTGCCAAAGTGAGGTATTCCAGGACAAAGGTGGACATATTTTTTGCATATTCGTCAATGGAACGGAGATGTACGACCATGTAAGCAAGGTATACCGGTTGAGAGAAATCGAGACAGAAGTCAGATCCCGCGAGAGTAAGATCCCGACAAATCTGATGGGAATCATGTCCGGTCAGTATTTCCCTAAGAAGATTCTGTTGCATAAGATGTGTCAGAAGACGATCTTTGCTCTGAGAGCTGTCAAGTAGGAGATCGGTCTGGGATTCTTTTATGATTTTTTCAATGGCACAACGCACTTCAGCCAAAATCGTTTCATCTGACTCAGTCTTCAGCAGATAAGAAGTATGAGAGAGTCGGTTTGCCTGATAAATATATTCAAAGTTGTCATAAGCAGTCAGAAAGATAATATGACATCTTGGCCAGCTTGCGCTGACTTTCCCGGCAAGTTCTAGCCCACTGTATCCAGGCATGTGGATATCAAGCAGCATCAGATCAATTTTAGAAATCGAAAGGATTTCCAGCGCTTCTGATCCAGAATAGGCTTTCTGAATATTCAAATCTATTTCTATATGTTCTTCGATCAGAGCAAACAGATAGTTTACAATATAACGTTCATCATCAACAATTAGCAAGTTCATAATATCCCCCTTATTTAGTGTTATATTTCCATAAAAAATTCCTACATTTCACAGAAGTCATCTGATTTATGTATTATTCTTGCGAAAGGAGCCGGAATAATCATCTGATTCCATATGGAGCATAATTGTAGCGCAAAGCCCTCCAAGTAGAGAACGCGAAATTTCCAAAGTATCCCGGTCATTCGAGAAAATGTGCAGACGTCTCTGGATATTCAGGATTCCTGACATTTCTACTCCGGCGGAAGAATGAGCGCTATCCTGAAGTTTTTTCTGAAGTGTGGTAAGTAGTTCGTCTGAGAGTTCTTCTCCGTTATCTTCGATGATCATGAGCAGAGAATGTTCTTTGGAAAGAAAACGTACACGGATCAATCCATCGCAGATTTTATTTTTTAATCCGTACTGAAATGCATTTTCAAGGATTGGCTGAAGGATTAGTTTAGGAACGGACAATGATGAAAAGCAGTCAGGCAATTCTTCCAGTTCAATCTGAATACGGCCAGCAAAGCGAAGCCCCTGGATATAAACATAATTTTTCATGTGTGCATATTCTTCTGCAAGTGTCACATGATCCATACTATTTTTTGTAATATAGCGGAAGCAGGAAGCAAGGGCATTTGCAACCATGGAAGCTTCTTCTGGTTCAAAGCGGATCATACGTTGAAGCATAAAGAAGCTATTGTACAGAAAGTGAGGGTTGATCTGTGCTTGAAGTTGTTTCATTTCTGCTTTTTGCAATAAAAGTTTCTGATTATAATCCCGCTCAATTAAGCGACTTAATTTGAGTGCCATGTTGTTAAAGGCATGGTACAAATAGGCAAAATCATCATTTCCAGTCTGTATGATCTGTACTTGGAAATTACCGTGTTCGACTTCATCAAAAGCATCTGTCAGTTTGCTTAGAGGCTTATGTACCATGTGATAAATTCCAATGAAAAACAGGATGCTGGCACAGATGATGAGAAAGAAGAACAAAAAGAGCAGACCATAACTGTAGCGGATCGATGGAAGGAGCGAGGTGTCTGAAATCAGCCGTACATAGATACCGCTCGAGGATTCCATCCGGCTGAGAAATGCAGTGTAAAATTTTCCATGTAGTTCCACTTTTTGATAGGAAGGAGCAGATGTATGTGCATTCTGCTTAAGGAAGTTCGATGCTTCTTTGCGAAGATCAGAAGGAAGGTTTGAAAGGGAAAATCCATTTTCTATTTCAAATAGATAAAATTCATCAGAATAAGAGCTATTTGATTCCAGATAGGATTTCAGTGCATTTTCGGATAGAATGAAATTGACGGCAAAGGCAGGGCTTGATGAAAATGGAGCCATAAATACAGACAGTGTTTTCCTTTTCTCTAGTGGAGATTCATAATATTCTACTAATCCGTGTGTCTTTGACAACTCCTGGTAAAAGCGAGTTTCTTCTTCGGTGAGTGTACAATAACTTCCGATGGTGTAATTGTCGGAATTGTACATTAGATTATAATTGAAGAGATAGGCATGAGCAGACTCCAAAAGTGGAGAGGAGGCGCAGAGGCTTGACAGCTGCTCACGGAGCAAGTTGACACGGACACTTTTATCATAGGTGGAAAGATAAGGGTAGATGACAGCAAGATCCCGGAGAAAATTCTGCTCAATAATATGAAGATTGGCAGTGTAGATCTGCTGTAGATTTTCATCTAGGCGGGCAATATAAGAATCATTATTAGACTGGATAGCATCTAGAGTCTGCTGCCTCTGTTTCAAATTATTGTGGTTTAGATAGATTAGGCTGACAGTCATGAGAGGCAGGAGAACAGCTAGAAAAAGAAGGATTACTTTTTTTAATAGTAAATTTCTTTCATGAAAAGCATTTGGGTGTAGAAGAGTTTTTAAATATATTTTTCCAGACATGGTTGACTTTTACAAATTCCTTTCTATATTTTTTGTACTTTTCCGAGCATTTTGTAATACATGCCTGCCGAGGGCAGACTTTTTCTGATAAGGTATAGAGCGATATATTTACACTAAAATTCATACTGTTTTCGTATGATTTAGTATAGCATAAGGAGAAATGGAATACAAAGTGAGAGAGTTATAATATTTTGTGATTTGTATAAAATTTTGTTATCTTAGCAGAAATAGTGCAAGAAACTACACAAATGTAAAAATGTTTTATATGTTTTTGGATGGGAATCCAATAAAATAAGGACAGAAACAAATACAGAGAATAAAAATCTTCGGTGAGAAGAGAAAGGGATGGAGAAAATGAAAAGAAAGAAAGTGTTATCAGTACTGCTTGCAAGTACGCTTGTATTTGGAATGACCGGGTGTATGAGCAAAGGGACAGAATCCGGAGGGGAGAAGAAAAAGACAGAACAAAAACATGTAGAAGCACCAAAGGGAGCATTGGATAAATATAGCGAAACGGTGACAATCTCAACTGTGCTACCGGAAAATGCCGGAATCCAGTGGCAGGAGGGTGACGACTACGGTGATAATCCATGGTACCGTGCTTATGAGGAGCGGTTAAATATCAAAGTCGTTAATGACTGGGTGAGCAATGATTATAAGACGAAGTTAAATCTTACGATTGCAGATGGAAATCTTCCAGATGTATTTAGTGTATCTAGTCAGCAACTTCAACAGCTGATCGATGCAGACTTAATCTGGGATCTGGGAGAAATCTTTGATACATATGCTTCAGATAATCTAAAAAAATATATGGAAATGGAAATAGATACTTTTGAGACCGGTAAGCGAGATGGAAAATTATATGGTATCCCGCAACTGACATATGGAATTATTGATCAGCCAACACAGATTTGGGTTCGTCAAGACTGGGCAGAAGAGGCAGGACTTCAAGAAATCAAAACAATGGATGAGTTTGAAAAACTTGCGAGGACTTTCCAAGAAACCCATGGTACTTATGCAATTACAGAGGATCAGGATCTGGAATGTATGAACAATCTTGCTGTTGCATGGGGAGCGCATCCAGGAATCTGGGTAGAAGGAGAAGATGGAAATCTGGAGTATGGATCTGTACAGCCACAGATGAAAGAGGTACTTGCAAAATATACGGAGTGGTATAAAGAAGGTCTGATCAATCCAGAGTTTGCGACAACTGATATGGAAAAAATGTTCCAGGGAATCATTAATGGTGAAGTAGGAATCTGTCCGTTTGCACAGTGGTTTGGCTATCAACCGGGACCAGACATTATTTCAAATCTTGGTGACCAGGCATGCTTTGATGCTTATAAGATTCCGTCTGCAAATGGAGAAGAGGTAAAAGCAAATGTAAAATATTCCAATATCGGATATGTTGTTGTCAGCAAGACATGTAAGAATCCGGAGGCAGCAGTCAAGCTGTTGAATTTCTATGCATATATGATGGATGATGCACAAGGCAAAGAAGATACCAAATTTATTGACAGTCTCTTTAACCATGCTTATACAAATATCCCATATGCGTTGCGTGTCATTAACCCGATGACCGATTATAATCAGTTTGAGAATGTAACAAGCTATTTGGAAAAATATCAGAATGGTGAAGATGTGGATTCTTCTGAACTTGGAAAAGATGCTGTAAAATATGAACACTGTGTAGAATGGCTTGAGAAAAAGACACCGGAAGCGGTCGGAGACTGGATGCAGCAGGGAAGTCCGAAATCAGCATACCGGATTTCAAAAGAAATGATCGACAATAATGAGATTGTAAAAGATGCTTACTGGGGACAACAGGTAGAAACATTATTAAGTTCTGGAAGTACATTAGATGATATCTTAAAAGAAGGGTTTACAAAGATCATTGTAGGAGAAAAGCCGGTCGAATATTTTGACACATTGGTAGAAAATTGGAAAGCAGCCGGCGGAGAAGCTGCGACAAAAGAAGTAAACGAATTGTGTAAATAATAAAGAGTAAACAAGAAAGAATGTCCTCCGGATGTGGCAGTCTGCTAAGGAGGATATTTTTCTTTTAAGGATAAAGGAGAATAGAATATGTTAGCAAAATTTAAGAAACAGTGGCAATACCATTTGATGCTTTTGCCAGGGGTGCTCCTTGTGTTGATCTTCAGCTATATTCCATTGTATGGTGTGATTATTGCTTTTCAGAATTATAATCCGGGAATGGGATTTTCATCTCCGTGGGTTGGATTGAAAAATTTTCAATATCTGTTTAGTCAGCCTGCATTTTTAAGAACGATCTGGAATACATTTTATATTGCATTTTTTAAATTAATCGGAGGGATTGTTGTTCCAGTAGTTTTTGCGCTGTTGTTAAATGAGTTGATATCGAACAAACTGAAAAGAATTTTTCAGACGTTAATTTATATTCCAAACTTTTTGTCATGGGTAATCATGGCAGGCGTGATGATGGACTTATTGACCCAAAATGGTGCATTCAATGAATTGTTGACAGCAATTGGATTTCCAGTGATAAATTTCTTGGGAAGTCCTAAGGTGTTTCCGTGGACAATGATCATTAGCGACATCTGGAAAGGTTTTGGATTTGGAACGGTTGTTTATCTTGCAGCGCTTACGAGCATTGATCCAGGACTGTATGAGTCAGCACTTCTTGATGGAGCTACAAGATGGCAGCAGATCCGTTACATTACGATTCCGCTTTTGATGCCGACGATTATCCTGATGACAGTACTTGCGTTGGGAAGTGTGTTAAATGCCGGATTTGACCAGATTTTCAACTTATATTCCCCGATTGTCTATGAGACCGGAGATATTATTGATACATATGTATATCGGCTTGGTATACAGCAGGCGCAGTATTCCGTTGGAGCAGCCATCGGATTATTTAAGTCAGTTGTCTCATGCATCATGGTAGGACTGTCTTATATTTTAGCAGATAAGCTGGCGGGATACAGAATTTTCTAAACAGGGGGAAATAAATTTATGAAACAATACAAGACAAGGGCAAATAGGATTTTCAATGCCGTAAATATAACATTTTTAATTCTGGTCTCTGCGACCTGCCTACTTCCGTTTATACATCTTCTTGCAGTATCTTTTAGTGGAAGTGCGGCAGTAAATGCAGGAAAAGTCGGATTGCTTCCGGTAGATTTTACGACATCAGCTTATGAGTTTGCACTAAGAGGAGGGAAATTTCTGAGGGCACTTTTGATTTCGGTGGAGAGAGTAGTTCTTGGTGTGGGGCTAAACTTAATCTTGATGGTTCTTACAGCATATCCATTGTCAAAATCCAGCAAAAAAGTTGCCGGACGAAATATTTATATGACATTTTTTGTGATTACAATGTTAATCAGTGGAGGAATGATTCCAACGTATCTTGTTGTCACAAAGCTAGGATTAAAAGATACGATATGGTCTTTGATTTTGCCGGGGGCACTTCCGGTCTACAATATGGTAATCCTCATGAATTTTATGCGGGGAATCCCGGAGGAGATTGAGGAGGCAGCAGTGATAGATGGGGCGACACCATTTCAGATACTGGTAAGGATTCTTCTTCCAGTTTTAAAACCAGCACTTGCAACGGTAGGACTTTTTTGTATCGTTTCACATTGGAATGACTGGTTCAGTGGAATGATTTATATGAATAATCCAGATAATTATCCACTTCAGACTTACCTGCAATCACTGCTTCAGAATTTTGAGCAGATTTTACAGCAACAAGGAGCAGGGGATATTCAGAGACTTCTTGTGCAAATGAATGCAAGAACTGGACGGGCTGCACAACTATTCCTTGGAGCACTTCCGGTGATGATGATTTATCCGTTTTTACAGAAGTATTTCACAAAAGGACTTGTCATGGGAAGTGTGAAGGGATAAATCGATAAAAGAACAGAAAAAGCGGTCACAAAGGAGCAAGGTTATGAAACAGATAGAGGTAAGCACTTATGGTATTTTCCCGGAAGACTGCCGGGAAAATACATGGAAGTTAAGGCAGATGCTGGATCAACTCAGAGAAGAGGAGGGAATTCAGATCATATTTGAGCCGGGAACGTACCATTTTTATCCAGACTATGCGGTGGAGAAGCTTCTTTATATCTCCAATCACGATGAAGATACAATCAAGCGGATTGCATTTGATCTGACGGGATTTCAACATCTCGTGATCCGGGGAGAAGAGACACAGTTTTTATTTCACACGGATGTGATTCCGTTTTACCTTCATGCATGTGAGGATATAACAATCGAAGGAGTCAAGATTGACTACGTGCGACCGGGATATTCAGAAGGGAAGATTCGGGAGCTGGAACCGCAGCGGATGGTCGTGGAGATTGATCCAACCGAGTATCCATATGAGATTTTTAATGGAAGATTATATTTTCGCGGCGAAAATTTTTTCAATGAAATGACATATGGATGTTTGGAGATGGATGGAAAGAGGCATGCGCCAGTCTGTCAGGGACACGATATCGGGTTCAACCGTCCATATCCATGGTCTTACGGTGCAGTGTTTGATGAGCTGGAACCGGGAGTTGTGGAAATCAGGTTGCTCGGAGATAAGGAATTTTTAAAGACGTCACAGGTGGGAAATGATCTAATCTTTCGTCATCATGCAAGGACACATCCGGCATTTTATGTGACGTACAGTAAAGATATCGTGCTGCAGGATATCGTACTGTACCATTGTGTCGGGATGGCAGTGATTGCACAGTTTTCGGAAAACCTTACGATGCGCAGATTTGATGTACGCAGACACCCGGAAAAGAAGCGAATTTTTACAGCGACTGCAGATGGATTCCACCTGATCTATTGCAGAGGGAAGATACAGATTCAGGACTGCCTGCTGGAAAATCAGCTGGATGATCCGCTGAACGTCCATGGGATCTACGGAAGGATCCACAAGATTATCAGTGAGAGAGAAGTAATGGTCGAACTTGTGGAAGGGATGCAGAAAGGAGTTCCACTTGGGAAGAAAGGGGAACAGTTCCGGATTATTGATAATGAGACAATGCTGGAAATTGAGACTGTCAGACTGGAAGAGCATCAGATGCTTAATGGAGATTATCAGTATATGAAGTTTGATCGTCCGGTAACGGAGTGGAAGGAAAGCTTTGTAGTAGAAAATACAGATTATGTACCGGATGTGCTTGTGGAAGGGTGTACATTTCAGAACAATCGTGCAAGAGGACTGCTTCTGACGAGTGCGGGGGATGTTCTTGTGAGAAAGAATGTATTTAAGACTGCGGGCTCGGCGATCTTGATTGAGGGAGATTCCAATTATTGGTTTGAGTCTGGAGCCACAAGACATATCGTTGTGGAACAGAATCAGTTTATCGACTGTGCATATGTACCTGACTGGGGAAACGCACCAATTCAGGTATCACCAAGTGCAAAGAAATATGTGCAAGGACAACGTTATCATAAATATTTAGAACTGCGAGACAATGAATTTTATTGTTTTGATGACCGTATTTTATGGGCGCAGAATATTGAAGAAATTCACATGAGTGGAAATAAGATTTTCCAGACAGATACATTTCCTCCAATGGATGGGGAACGATTTTACCTGGATGGTGTATTGAAATTTGAGGAAAAGTAAGAAGGATAGAAGGAGAACTGACAGAATGAATCGAGAAAAATTAAATGTAGGAATGATTGGGTTTGGGGCGAGAGGAACGTTACTTTTGCGGGACATCATTCTTCCGCTTGGAAAGGCGGATATTAAGTCTGTTTGTGACAGTTATGAAGATCGCGCAGAAAAGGCAGCAGATCAGGTCGAAGAGGTGCAGGGAAAAAGACCGACAGTCACATTAGATTATCATGAAGTCATTGCAGATCCGGAAGTCGATACAGTGATCATTACCTGTGCATGGGAAGATCATATTGCCATTGCAATCGAAGCAATGCGTGCAGGAAAGGCAGTCGGTATGGAAGTCGGAGGAGCATATACAGTGGAACAGTGCTGGGAACTTGTGCGGACTTATGAGGAGACAAAGACACCTATTATGATGCTAGAGAATTGCTGTTATGGACGCCGGGAAATGATGGCGATGCATATGGCAGAACTTGGGGTATTGGGAACAGTGGTACATTGTAAAGGTGGATATCATCATGACCTTCGAGATGAAGTGAGTGGTGGAGAGAAGTATCGTCATTATCGTTTGAGAAATTATTTGAACCGGAACTGTGAGAACTACCCGACACATGAGTTGGGGCCGATTGCACAGTTACTTCATATTAACCATGGAAATAGAATGGTTTCACTGACTTCTACATCCTCAAAGGCAGCAGGGCTCCACGAATATATTACAGATCGTATGGGAGAAGAACACGAACTTGCTCACGCAGCATTTGCTCAGGGAGATGTTGTTACAACTGTGATTCGTTGTGCTGGAGGAGAGACGATCACATTGACGCTGGATACAACACTTCCGAGATATTACAGCCGGGATTTTACTGTGCGTGGGACAAAGGGAATGTATGAAGAAGTGACGGATTCGGTATTTCTCGATAAACAACATGAAGCATATGATTTCAAATGGAAAGAACAGTGGGGAAATGCAGAAGAGTACAGCAAAGAGTATGAACATCCGATGTGGAAACAATATAAAGAAGAAGGAGTGCGTGGTTCCCACGATGGAATGGACTGGTTAGTGTTCCGGGAATTTTTCGATAGTATTTTAAATGAAACTTCGTGTCCAATTGATGTTTATGACACTGCTGCATGGATGTGTATCACAGCACTTTCTGAAGAGTCTATTCTTGCAGGTGGCAGGCCGGTAATGATTCCAGATTTTACTAAAGGAGCATGGACGACAAGATAAAATAGAAATTTTTTAATTCTTTTGCACACTGATTTTGATAAAAAGATAGGGACTGTAAAAAACTCCCCTAATAGAAAAATCGCTCAGACCTCATGGCCCGGGCGATTTTTTCTATAATGAATTATGCTACTAAATCAAAATACCAGTGATAATTATACAGCTCGAAAATTATTAATTCTCCGAAACAATTTTTTTTGCAAAAACTTTTTCGCTGATCCAGTTGTATCCGCTTTCAAAAATATTGTGGAAGAACAGTCCGTACACAGAACCGAATGCGTTTGTGAGCACACGGAGGATGATTGCTCCTGCAACTCCGAAGGAACTCATGGCAATTGACAGCGCTCCGAAAGAGTTAAATACTGCCTGCCATCCATAAGTTGCAGAGAGTCCGACTCCGATTCCACCGATCATACCGATATAGCCATAACAGCTTTCAGGAAGCAGATAGTAGAGGCAGAGGAAACAGAGTCCTCCGAGAATATTTCCGGGTGCACGGTATTTGACACGCTCGATCAGATCCCTTTTAAATGGAAGCAGAACGGACATCGTTGCGATCCCGACCCACATCACTCTCGGAAGATGGATCAGAGACGCGAACAGCATTGCGGTAGAAACACCAAGTGTCAGGCGGATCTGCCACCGTGTACGCATAGAGTGAATGTCAAATTCTTGGAAAATATGTCGGATCGTACGTTTGTAATGGACTTTCTGGTGGTTTCTCCAGAGGATAAAGCAGGTTGCCAAAGCTCCGACAGAAAGTCCGGCAAGACGTAAAAGGTAAGAGTTTCCGGTAGTATCATATCCCTGAAGGAGCAGGTAGCCGAGGACGAATGTAGAATGATTGGACATAATTACATTGTGACAGCCAAGAGACATCAGGGCGCCGATGCAGACTACATTGATCAAAAATGCCGGGAATGGTCCGACCATGTTCGAGATTCTTGGTCCAAATGCAAGGATTCCGTAAATGATAGCAAGTAGTAGAACTCCGTGAGAGTTCTTGATGCCGAGGTCTGCATTGCGGAAGACCATCACGGCAAGTAGAACAACGACGCCTACGATACTGTTTTCTTCTCCGAATACTTTTGTATAGATTGTGACAAATACAACACAGAATGCTACTGTCAGTAAAATCTTAAACAGGTAGATACAAATGTGTTTCCACTTTTCTTTTGGATCTTTGATATTTCGGATCAGTGCTTTTGAACCGGCTTGATTTAGTTGTAGTTCTTGATAAAAAGTCAATAGAAATCCCTCCTAGTGTTCGATGTCTTGCAGGACATCGTTTGTTTCGTGAATCAGTTCCATCAGTTTCAAAAATTGTGCCTCTCCTAGTCTGCGCCGCATTGTGTAAATCGGTGAGAGGTAATAGTTGTAAGTCTCCTCCAATGCTTTTTGCCCTCTTTCTGTGATCGAGAGGTGATAACTTCTCCTATCTGTCAGGCTTGGCTCTTTTGTAAGTAGTTCTTTTTTTACCAAATGTTCGATCAGACGGCTGACTGCAGATTTGCCAAGTCCCATACAACCGCATAGTTCATGAGGTGTCAGTGGCACATCAGACAGTGAGATGCGGGACAGAAGATCAAGTTCCTGGGAAGTTGAGATACTCCCTTTTTCGGTGCGCCGTACATTTCTACTGCAAAACTGACGCAGGTTCTGCATGTAGTTCATCATTTCAATCCAGTCGTAATCCATCACGGTTCTCCATTTCTATAAGTCTGTACAAAATATATCAGTATCGATTACAAACAATCAAAAATAGTTTACAAAGTGAACTACTTATAGTGTAGAGCGAAAAACTTTAATTGTCAATAGATAAAAAAACGTGTTATAATCAGAAAGATACAAGTTGAGAAGGATTTTCAAAATAGGTTCATACCAGATTTTTGGTCTGGTATCAGAAGAATGGGAGGAGAATCGAAATGAACTTATTCATAGATGTGCTGATGGATGCAGCGATAGACAGTGTAAGGATGCTTCCGTTTTTATTTGCGGCATTTTGCCTGCTGGAGGCGATGGAAAGGCATGCGGGGAATTTTAGCCAGCGGGTACTGACTGGTATCAGAGGTGCAGGGCCTCTTCTGGGAGCGGTACTTGGATGTGTCCCGCAGTGTGGATTTTCCGTGCTTGCAGCAAATTTGTTTTCCGGGGGAATGATTTCTGCAGGAACATTGCTTGCCGTTTTTCTGTCGACCTCGGATGAGGCAATTCTGATGATCATGGGTCAGCCGGAAAGTGCGGGTGTCGTAGGGAAATTATTATTCGTAAAAGTCGTGATTGCAGTGCTTGCGGGATATCTGATAGATTTTTGCTTTCCGAAACTTTTTTCTGAGAAAAAGGAAATTCACGATCTGTGTGAGAAAGAATCTTGTGGTTGTGGGCATTCTCATGGGGGAATCCTGCCGGCATGGAATCATACTTTGAAACTGTTTATATATATTTTCCTCTTCTCTGCCTGCCTGAATCTGGTTCTGGAAGTGGCGGGAATCGGAAAGGTGGAAAGCCTTTTCTGGAGTGGTTCGGTGTTTCAGCCAATTTTGACGGCTTTGATCGGGTTTGTTCCGAATTGTGCTGCATCCGTTCTTCTGACGGAGTTGTATATCAAAGGCGTAATCAGCTTTGCGGCGGCAGTGGCAGGACTTTGTACGAGCGCAGGAGTCGGACTGGTTGTACTGTGGAGAGTAAATCGGAATCGGAAGGAAAATATAAAGATGATGGGAGTGCTTTATGGAGTCGCTGTTGTGGCAGGAATTATTTTATACTAGGTATAGGGAAGTGTTTGTTAATTAAAAAACTATTCAGAAATTAAAAGGAAATTTTAAAATATAGATTGTATTGTTAGAAAATAAGTGCTAAAATAAGAACAGCTAATGTACAGAAAGGTGTGCAGTTCCAAATAGAAAGTACACAAAAACTGGCATGAAATTTTGAAGAGAAGATGGAGGAAACTGGTATGTTACAGGGAAAAGTTGCAGTCATTACAGGGGGAACAAGAGGAATCGGATATGCGACTGTAAAGAAATTTTTAGAAAATGGAGCAAAGGTTGCAATGCTTGGATCTAGAGAGGAGACGGTTCAGAAGGCACTTGCTTCGCTGAAGGAGGAAAACCCAGAGTATCCGGTTGTAGGATATTGGCCGAATCTGACTAAACACGAAGAAGTGAAAGAAGTGTTTGAGAAAGTGAAAGAAGAGTTTGGATCTCTGGATGTTCTTGTGAATAATGCAGGAATTTCTGCAAGAGATCCGCTGTATGACTATGATCCGGCGGCATTTGAGAAGATTATGGATCTAAATGTCAATGCAGTGTTTAACTGCTCTCAGGTAGCTGCATGCATCATGAAAGAGCAGGGAGGCGGTGTGATCTTGAACACAAGTTCCATGGTAAGTATTTATGGACAGCCAGCAGGATGTGGATATCCGACATCGAAATTTGCAGTAAACGGAATGACAAAATCTCTGGCAAGAGAACTTGGAAAGGACAATATCCGTGTCAATGCAGTGGCACCGGGTGTGATCCGCACAGATATGGTAGCAGCACTTCCAGAGTCTGTAATTCAGCCTTTGATCAATACGATTCCACTTCGCCGTGTCGGAGAACCGGAAGATATCGCAAATGCATTTGTATTTCTTGCAAGTGACATGGCAAGTTATATCACAGGTGTTGTTCTGTCAGTAGATGGTGCGACAATGAGCTAAAAAGAATAGACTGCCGGAAGCATCTCACGAAGAAGCACGGCAGTCTTATTTTTTTGTTCTATAAAAATTTTTCCGAGAATTTGTGTAAATAAAAAGCAGAACCTATAACCGGGCGTTATTAAGACTTATTAGTAAAATATACTGGTCAACAGTCCGACATGTGGTCTATAATAAAATGGAAAAAACGGTCAACAATGAACAGAGATAAAGGAGAATCATTCATGGAAATGTTATCAATTGAAAAAGAATTGCAGGGAAACGCATATCCGGGAAGAGGAATCATCATCGGAAAGACACCGGATGGGAAAAAGGCAGTCACTGCATATTTTATTATGGGAAGAAGCGAGAACAGCAGAAACCGTGTATTTGTAGAAGAAGGACAGGGGATTCGCACACAGGCATTTGACCCTTCAAAATTAACAGATCCAAGTTTAATTATCTATGCGCCAGTGCGGGTGCTTGGCAATAAGACGATCGTGACAAACGGAGATCAGACAGACACGATTTATGAGGGAATGGACAAGCAGCTCACTTTTGAGCAGTCACTTCGCAGCAGAGAATTTGAACCGGATGCTCCAAACTATACACCTCGTATTTCAGGGATCATGCATATTGAAAATGGAACATACAACTATGCAATGTCTATTTTAAAGAGCAATAACGGAAATCCGGACGCATGCAACCGCTATACATTTGCATATCAGAATCCGGTAGCCGGAGAGGGACATTTTATCCATACTTACAAATGTGATGGCAATCCACTTCCAAGTTTTGAAGGAGAACCAAAACTGATCTCAATCCCAGACGATATGGAACAGTTTACAGAGATGCTCTGGAATAGCTTGAATGAAGAAAATAAAGTATCGCTGTTTGTACGCTATATCGATATTGAGACAGGAAACTATGAGACAAAGATTGTAAATAAAAATAAATAAGACGAGGAGAATCAGATCATGAGAGAGTTAGAATTAAAGTATGGATGTAATCCAAATCAGAAGCCTTCCAGAATTTATATGGAAGAGGGAGAACTTCCGATTAAGGTGTTATGTGGAAAACCGGGATATATTAACTTTCTGGATGCATTTAATGGCTGGCAGCTTGTAAGAGAATTAAAGAGAGCGACAGGACTTCCGGCAGCAACTTCTTTCAAACATGTTTCTCCGGCAGGTGCAGCAGTCGGACTTCCAATGGACGACACACTGGCAAAGATTTACTGGGTAGACGATATGGGAGAGTTATCTCCGTTAGCATGTGCTTATGCAAGAGCAAGAGGTGCAGACAGAATGTCTTCGTTCGGTGATTTTATCTCTCTGTCAGATGTCTGTGATGTTGCAACTGCAAAGCTGATCAAGAGAGAAGTGTCTGATGGTGTGATCGCACCGGGATATGAGCCGGAGGCACTGGAACTTTTAAAACAGAAGAAAAAAGGAAATTATGCGATCATCGAAATTGATCCGAATTATGAGCCAGATCCGATTGAGCACAAAGAAGTATTCGGAATCACATTTGAGCAGGGGAGAAATGAATTGGTGATCAATGATGAATTACTTTCCAATATTGTGACAGAAAATAAGGAACTTCCAGAGCAGGCAAAGATCGATCTCGCAATTGCTCTGATCACACTGAAATATACACAGTCAAACTCTGTATGCTATGCAAAAGGTGGGCAGGCTATCGGAATAGGCGCAGGACAGCAGTCCAGAATCCACTGTACCCGTCTGGCAGGTCAGAAGGCAGATAATTGGTGGTTACGTCAGTCTCCGCAGGTACTCGGGCTTCAGTTCGTGGACAGCATCGGAAGAGCAGACCGAGACAATTCCATCGATCTCTACATTGGAGATGAGTATGAGGATGTGCTTGCAGAGGGAACATGGCAGAATATCTTCAAAGTAAAACCACCGGTATTTACCCGCGAAGAAAAGCGTGCATGGTTAGACCAACTGACAGATGTTGCCCTTGGTTCAGATGCATTCTTCCCATTCGGGGATAATATTGAGCGTGCGCATAAGAGTGGTGTTAAATACATTGCACAGCCAGGTGGATCTGTGAGAGATGACAATGTGATCGCTACTTGCAATAAATACAATATGACGATGGCATTTACTGGAATTCGTCTGTTCCACCACTAAGAAATAATCCAAAAGTAAAACTTCTATAAAATCTAAATAAAAAACTAGAATTCTAGTTGCAGAACCTCCTGAAAAGAGATATAATCAAAGCCAGATTATTTCAATTACAGGAGGTTTTATTTATCATGGACGCAGGCGACCCTGACGGGAACAGTATTTTATTTCAACTATTATTTCTTGCATTTCTTACTTTGGTGAATGCTTTCTTTGCGGGAGCAGAGATGGCAGTGGTGTCAGTCAATAAGAATCGGATCAAGGTTCTGGCAGATGAGGGAAGTAAGAGAGCAGCTCTGCTTCAGACATTGTTTGAAGACTCTACAAAGTTTCTATCAACGATACAGGTGGCAATCACACTGGCGGGATTTTTCTCAAGTGCTTCTGCGGCAACTGGTATTTCACAGGTGCTGGGCGGATGGATCGCACAGTTCGGGATTCCGTACAGCAATACGATCGCTGTTGTAGTCGTTACGATTATCTTATCTTATTTTACCCTCGTGTTTGGTGAATTGGTGCCGAAGAGAATTGCGCTTCAGAAAGCGGAGGCATTCAGTTTATTTGTTGTGCAGCCGATTTATATTATTTCAAAGATTTTATCACCGTTTATTAAGTTGTTATCACTGTCTACGAATGGGTTTTTACATCTGATTGGAATGAAGACTGAGAATCTCGAGGAAGCAGTTTCAGAAGAAGAGATTAAAAAGATGTTAGAGACCGGAAGCGAGAATGGTGTGTTTAACGAGATTGAAAAGGAAATGATCAATTCGATTTTTTCTTTTGATGATAAGACAGCGAAAGATGTGATGGTGCCTCGAAGAGAAGTATTTGCAATTGACATCGAGGAGCCGTTAGAGAAGATTCTGGATGAGATCCTCGAGACAAGGCATTCAAGAATTCCTGTCTATGAAGAACAGATCGATAATATTATCGGGATTCTTCAAGTAAAAGATGTGATGATTGAAGCGAGAAAGAAGTCCTTTGAGGAAGTGGACATCCGAGCTCTTTTGAAAGAAGCGTTCTTTGTGCCGGATGGAAAGAGCACCGATGAGCTTTTTCGTGAGATGCAGAGGACGAAGAATCGTATGGCAGTATTGATCGATGAGTACGGTGGTGTATCGGGAATTCTTACGGTGGAGGACCTTGTGGAGGAAGTAATGGGAGAAATCACCGATGAGCATGAGGAAGAAGTTGTAGAACTTCAGAAAATCGGGGAGAAGGAATATTTACTGGATGGTTCGATTCTGATCGAAGAGCTGAATGAAAAATTAAACCTGAAGCTGGAGACAGAAAATTATGATACACTTTCCGGGTATTTGATTGAAGAGCTGGGATACATTCCAAAAGATTCCGGACAATGCGAACTGGACGCAGATGGAGTGCATTTTAAAATTTTGGAAGTGAAAGAAAAGAGAATCCGAAAAGTATGGATGAAGATACCGGAACAGGCAGAGAGATAAAAGAGTAAAATAATTCACCCAACTCTTGACAAAGAGCAAAAAATACCTGAACAGGCAGATCTAAATAGATAGATTGCTGTTCAGGTATTTTGTTATAGTTGTCTTACTGTGCAGCAGTTCCGCTGTCGTCTGTGGTAGTCTCTGGTTCTGTTGTACCGGAGTTGTCTGTGTCGTTTGAAGCAGATCCGTCTGTACTGTCAGTAGTATTTGTATTGTCAGTTCCGTCTGAGAGATCAGAGTTTGTAGTTGCTCCATTTTTATCAGATTCTGGATTTGCTGTCTGATCTGTTGTTCCGTTATCAGATTTGTTTTCATCCTCTTTTTTGTCTTTCTCATCGGTTCCGTCTGTGTGGTTCAAGATTTTTTCCTTGAGATCATTGATAAAGGAAAAATCATATCCGACATAAGTACCGTAAATAAAAGCGCCTCCACCTGCAAGTACCAGAATTAAAAGGAAGATTAAAAACGGCTTTAGGCACCCGCCTTTTTTCTTTTTAGAAACAACACGCTTCTCTGTGGATTTTACTTTATCCGGTTGAATGTAGTCGTAATCGTCATCATCAAAATCAAAGTCATCCTCACGGTAACGCTTTTTTGCAGGCTTTTCAGTCTGGCGGGAGCGGGAAGCATCAGATTTTTTCTTCGGAGAAGATGTTTTCTCAGATTTTGGTGCGGACTTTTTCTTCGGACGGTCGGAAGAAGTTGATGAGGACGCACGGGAAATAGCACTCTGGGAAGGGATCTCCTGAGTTCTTGCTGAGACATGTACTGGAGCCGTAGTATCTTTTGTGGCAGCAGATCTGGAAGCTTCCTCTCTTTGTGCTGCTTCCCTTTTTGCATCTGCAAGTTGTTCGGCTTCTTTTCGTTCCTTGGCAGCTTTTTTTAATTTATCAATATTGACCTTTGTCTTGCAGTGGTAGCAAAAGGCATATAAGTTATAGACAGGATTGCCGGCGGAATCTTTTCCGACCTCAATCTCTTTTAGTTTCATTTCTTCATGACATTTGTTACATTTCATTATAAAACACCCCTTAATTCTTTTGTGTATATTTTCATATACGATATTGAAAGTTTATACCTCTTCTATCATACATGAAAATCAGTGATTTGTATAGACTTGTTCTTGTGAATTTTCCGTGATAACCGGAAAATATTTTAGGAGTCGTCAGAAAAATATTTTTGCGGGAATTGAAAAAAATGGTTGTATATTTGTGAGAAAGTCTATATAATGTAAAAGAATAAAAAGCGGATTGTACAAAAAAAGCGGATAATAGAACAAACTTGTAATAAAGGAGAGGAAATATGGGAAAATATTTTGGAACAGACGGATTTCGTGGTGAGGCAAATAAGGTTCTGACAGTAGAACATGCATTTAAAGTCGGAAGATTTCTTGGATGGTATTATGGAAAGGATCATAAGGCGAAGGTTGTGATCGGGAAGGATACAAGACGTAGCAGTTATATGTTTGAGTATGCGCTCGTTGCAGGGCTGACAGCATCCGGGGCGGATGTCTATCTTCTTCATGTGACAACGACACCAAGTGTCTCTTATGTGGCGAGAACGGAAGATTTTGATTGTGGAATTATGATTTCGGCAAGTCACAATCCATTTTATGACAATGGAATTAAAGTGATCAACGGTATGGGACACAAGTTGGAGGCAGAAGTTGAAGCACAGATTGAGGCATACATTGATGGGGAACTGGAGGAACTTCCGCTTGCGGAAAAAGAAGAGATCGGAAGAACTGTGGATCATGCAGCAGGAAGAAACCGCTATATCGGACATTTGATTTCACTTGCGACGCGATCTTTCAAAGATAAGAGAGTCGGTCTGGACTGTTCCAACGGAAGTGCTTCGGCTATCGCAAAGAGTGTGTACGATGCGCTGGGAGCAAAGACTTATGTGATCAACAATGAGCCAGACGGAACAAACATCAATACGAACTGCGGGTCTACCCATATTGAAGTGCTTCAGCAGTTTGTGAAAGAGAAGAAACTTGATATTGCATTTGCATATGATGGAGATGCAGACCGCTGTATCGCTGTCGATGAAAATGGAAATGTTGTAGACGGAGATCTGATCCTCTATGTCTGTGGAAAATATTTAAAAGAGCAGGGAAGATTAAATGGCGATACAATCGTGACGACGATCATGTCTAATCTCGGACTTTACAAAGCATGTGACAAAGCCGGAATCCGCTATGAGAAAACAGCGGTAGGAGATAAGTATGTCTATGAAAACATGCTTCAAAATAACTATTCGCTTGGAGGAGAACAGTCCGGGCATATTATTTTCAGTAAATATGCAACGACCGGGGACGGAATTCTTACCTCTTTGCTTTTGATGGAAGTTGTCATGGAGAAAAAACAGTCTCTCGGGAAACTTGTGGAGGAAGTGAAGATCTATCCGCAGCTTCTGAAAAATGTCAGAGTGGCAGATAAAAAGGAAGCGAGAGAGAATCCGGCTGTTGTAAAAGCGGTGGAAGAAGTGGCAGAAACACTTGGAGATGACGGACGGATACTTGTAAGAGAGAGTGGGACAGAGCCGGTTATCCGTGTGATGGTTGAAGCCGCGACCGATGAACTCTGCAAAGAGTGTGTCGATAAAGTTATCGATGTCATGGCAGAAGAAGGGCTGGTGCTTTCTTAAAATAGAATAGAATAAAGGCTTACCCAAGCTGTTGAAAGATCAGTGTTAGATGTTTCAGCAGCTTTTGTGTAAGCCTTTTCGTTTGCAAATTTCTTATTGAGATACACCTGTTTGTCTAAATGCCATAGGTTCCTGACAGAAAGTTATTTCTGGAAGAACTGATAAGGAACCCAAGGGCATTTTTCAGCAACTTCCTGGTTATACTGTTCCAGATCTTTCATCTGGCTGACAATATGTGGAAGGTCCAAAAGTTCTACAGTCTTTTCGATGATTTCTACTCCTTCTTGTGCAAGTGCTTCACGGGATGCTTCGTCCGGAATTGCAGTTGTGCTCATGTGGTCTTCTTTTTCTCCGAAGTAGTAACCGATCGAAGCACTCTGGTAAGCGAGTCCGAAGATGTCGTCAAACTTTTTGCAGGACTGTGGCTTGCTGTGTGCATACTTTGTTGTGAGCGGAACGTCTTCCAGACGGTTCATGATCTTGTATGCTCCGGTTGTGATCGCATGGAAGCTGTCCATGGATTTGAAAAGATCAGATGCATTTTTCAACATCTGCATCGTCAGATCCATGTAGAGGATCGGAACGCCTGTCTCGTCAAAGAAATCGCGGACCATCGGACTGCATGTCATATGTGCAGGACCATGGAAGCTGATATAGATCTGGCGTTTGAAGCCGAGACGTAACAGGTTCTTTGCGATTGCTGTCAGGTAGTCAATCCCTTCGCGGATGCTCACCTGAACTGTTCCACGACCGCTAGCAGTTGCTCCGGCATAGAAATATGGAAGTCCGGTCAGGACAAGACCGTCACATGCTTCTGCCATTTTGAGAGCATAAGCTTCGCTGATGGTTGTTTCGGAGTCAAGTGGAAATCCACCGTGCATTTCTACAGTTCCGACCGGAACGATAATGATATCATTCCGTGATAAATATTCTTCTACTTCATCATTTAACATCTTTGGTAATATTCTTGTACGCATATCTGTTTCCTCCATTTCTAATGCAGCCCGAAGAGGGATTCTGCATTTTGATAAGCGATTTTTCTGTAAACCTCTTCTTTTAATTTACCACACTGGTACATTTCCTCCAACCATTTTCCGAGAGGAAATTCCATATCGACGTTGACCATGTCTGTCGCGAACATCAGGCGGTCACAGTATTTCTCAAGGAAAGAAAGACCGAAGGTTTCGTCGCGCATAATTGCGCAGCCACCGCTGTTGGCGGACAAGTCTCCGTACAAGTTTGGGTAGGTATCGAAAAGGTAAGAAAGTCTTCCGCCAGGGGCTACTTCTCCTTTGCCCCACTCCATACGGGAGGAGAGATCTCCGGAGGCATCGCCGCTGATCTCATGCCAGAATGGCTGGCTGTGGCCGATGAATTTCAGATTTGGATATTTTTTCAGACTTTCTTCTAAAAGGGGAAGTCCGGCATCATCGACAATGCCATATTCATATCCGACTTCCGGACTCATGTGAAATAGAACCGGAAGGGAAAGTCTTTCTGCAGCAGCAAAAATTTCCTGGATCATAGGATCATCAATGCTGCGGTTGATCATTAGTTCTCCAATACCGACAGCGCCCTGATTTTTATAAGTTTCAAGCCGCTCAAAAATATTTTCCGGTACATCATCGAGATTGCACATCCAGAAATAAATTCCCGGAAATGCCTCTGCAATTTGTCTGCACTCGTCATTGCTTCCAAAAGGAACCGCAGAGTTCCCTTCTCCAGAGGACATTAAGATTCCTTTTTCAATGGAAAGCTCCCGAAGATGCGGGAGCATATGTTCTGCGCTTGACACAAACATGTGCTCAGTCTTCGGGTGCTGTTCAAAGGTGAGGTGCAGATGGATATCTGTCTTTTTCATAAAAGATTACCCTCTTTCTTTTTGGCTTCTTCTTTCAGCAAGTTCAGCATACATCTGATTTGTCTGTTTATGGTTCAGGTTGAAGATCAGTCCGATACCGATCAGTTCCAGAACACAAGTTGCAACCGGGATCAATGTTACCAGATTGTAGATACCGTCGATGGTTGCTGCAGACTGTGTTACGTTTGTACCTGCAACGTAGCCGATTGCACTAAGGGCGAAAGAAATACCGGAAGAAGCAATTGTAGAACCGATCTTACGGCTGAATGTGTAGATGGAGTACATAGATCCATCGCTTCTTTCGTGAAGTTTCCATTCACTGTAATCGAGACAGTCTGTGACAAGTGCCCAGATTAAGATTGTAAAGATTGTCTGTCCGATCATTGCAAGGATGCTTAATACAGTGAATACGTAAACATTTTCAATTTTAATCATAAATGTGATCACACTAAATATCGTACTGCTGATGATACCTGCCATTAATGTTGCTTTCTTTCCAAATTTTGCAACAAGCTTTGGAACAAGCGGGAAGCATACAATGATGATCGGGAGGCTGGAAAGACTTAATAATGTCATTACGGAAGTATTGTGATAGTATTCCTTGAACAGGTAGCTGCGGACTTGTCCGGAACCTGTGATAAAGAGCATACTTCCGACAGTTGCCACCATGACACCGATCAGAGGACGATTCTTTACAACTGCTTTTAAGACATTTTTGTAGTTGAATTTTTCCTTCTGGCTGTTTTCAGACTGTCTGACACGCTCTATAGTCAGTTTTGTCAGTAAGACGTAGCATACGATACAGAGCACGCCGAAGAGAACAGCAAGCATTGTAAAACGTTCCGGGATAATATTACTGTTCTTGTCAAAGCAGATAACCGGAACAAAGGAAAGAGCCACCATGCCGACTAAAGTTCCACCGATACTTCTTGCACGGGAAAGCTTGCTTCGATCGATCGGGTCTGTGCTGACAACACTTGCCATCGCACCGAATGGCATGGAAGTTCCTGTATAGCTCATTCCATAGAGGACATATGCAAATGCAACATATGCATGGAGTGCAACACCTTCCAGTGGAACATTCATGAAACAGAGGATACCGGAAAGTGCAAGAGGCACCATAAAGAGTTTAATCCACGGTTTGAATTTGTCACCGGATTTTCCAATCATCCAGCGATCCGGGAAAGATCCCATAATCGGGTCGTTGATCGCATCCCAAAGTCTTGCAAAGAGGAATAAAGATCCCATCCATGCAGGGCTGATTCCGAGTACATACGTACAGAATGTCAGGAAGTAAGCATCGATAAATAAGTTGACGAAGCTTCCTGCCATATCACCGAATACATAGCCCAGTTCATCTTTTTTCCCAAAAGGGCGAATTTTTTTGTCTGTCATAACTTTTTCTCCTTGTTGTGTAGTTTATTTCGGTGCTTACTATCATACTTCTTTGAATTTGCAATTTGAATTGCATAATTAGCATAAAACATTGCAAAAATAATACATTTTCTGCTATGATAGAAAAAGAAAGAAAACGATTTGTGAAATATTTATAAAATGATAGGAGGAATTTTGTGAAACTTAGCCAACTCAAAAAAGTGACCTACGAAGAGATCAAAAATAAGCAGTATGAGAAATTAAGGGAAACTATGGGAGAAGATATTGAGCTGTATTTTAAAGAAAGCGGACAGTTTATCGGCTATCAGGAGATGGAGATGGACAGCAAATATCTTGATGTGCATGAGGATATCAGTTACTTAAAAGACAGTGTGTCGCTGCATAGCCATATTTTCTATGAGATTCTCTTTTGCCGGAGCGGAAATATTCAATATTTGATCGGAGATATGCGCTATCAGCTGCAGCCAAATGATATTATCTTCGTTCCGCCAGGGGTCAGTCACAGACCAATCTTCGGAGAACAACTCACGGAGCCGTATCTGCGAACTGCGCTGTGGGTCAGTGCAGATTACTGGAAAAAATGCAGTGAAGAGTTAAATGCAGCAGAATGGGAAGAGAAGAAAGAGCGTCAGGAAAAGTCCTATATTATTCGTACAAATGGGGCAGTACTCTACCAGTTTCAGAAAATTTTCGAGGAACTTCTGCGGGAGGAGAAGGAAGAAAAGCCAGGGGCAGAATTATTCAGCCGCGGATTGTTCCTTCAGCTGATCTGTCTGCTGTATCGCAGCTGGAAGGGACAGGCTATGACAGAACTGAAGTCAGAAAAAGCGGCTCTTCTCGATGAGATTATCAGCTATATTGAAAAACATTTTGCAGAAGAGATTAGCCTGAAGACGATTGCGGCACATTTTCTGATCAGCGAATCGGCAATCGGTCAGCTGTTTAAAAAGCAGATGGATGTCAGTTTTTATAAGATTGTGACACAGCGAAGGCTGATCGAGGCAAAAAAACTGATTGTGGATGGAGTCCTTCTAAAAAGTATCCCGGAATTGTGTGGATTTTCCGATTACTCGGTCTTTTATAAAGCATTTGTGAAGGAGTATGGAATTTCGCCGAAAGAGTTCCGAACAATGGTGAGAGGAGAACAGTATGATTAATCGTGAGGATATGCTAGAGCTTACCAGACGTATGACACTTTCCCGCACATCTTTTACCCGGATTGCCGGATGTTATGTCGATGCAGAGGGAGAATATGATGGGAGCTTTAATACAAACTTTCTGAAGCTCTCCCCGCAGGAGAGAAAAAAGCATTTAGAAATTGCAAAAGTAATTCCGTTTTCAGAGACAAATGTACAGCTGAAAAAATTTCAATTTGATCGGGAAGCAAGAAGGGCCGGCAGCATGTGGCAGCTTTTGATGGGACTGCGCCAGTGTGGTCTGAAAAATGATGCGCTGATGGAAACGTTTTATGATGTGGTCATGGAAAATTATTATATGGATTCGGGATATGCAGTCTACATGTTTCATGACCGCTATGACATTCCAGCAAAGGCGGCAGACAAGGAGCGGTTAGGGGAATCCGAGGAAATGTTTGAATATTTGATTTGTGCAGTCTGTCCACTTCTGGGCAGCTATGAGCCAGGGAAACCGGAATGCGGATTTCTCTTTCCGGCATTTACAGATAGAGCCGGGGATTTAAACCATGTGAATATTTACAGCGCAGATCCACGAAGTGAGTGTATAGATGTGATGAAGAAGATTTTGGGAATCTGATTTAGATGCAGCAATATTTGCGGTGCTACTTCCCGATCAATGAATAATGAGAAAATAAAAACAGACAACCATTCAAAAAGAACGGTTGTCTTTGTTATGTTCCCTTGTTCATCAGAAAGGGGAAAGTTGAGCTTATACACGAATCCATCCCATTGCTTCTGATACCGCAAATGCGAGGACAAGTACGAGAAATACAGGTGCGATCCATTTCAGCATTATGGTATAAAATTTCTTCATCTTAAATGGAGCATTTAATTCTACTTCATCGGAAATGACTTTGGCTCCGACGAAGTGTCCGACACAGATACAGGTCAGGATTGCCACGATCGGCATCAGTACACTGTTGCTGATAAAATCAAAAAAGTCTAAAAGTCCCAGACCAAGGATCTTGATGAAACTCAGAGGACCAAAGCCAAGAGAGACGATCGATCCGAGGATTAAAACATATACAGTAATAATCAGTGTTGATTTTTTGCGGCTCCACCCGAATTTATCCCGGAGAATGGAAACATTTGTCTCCATAAGGGAGATAGAGGATGTGAGGGCTGCGAACAATACTAATAAGAAAAATACAGCACCGATTACTCCGCCCAATGTCATGTCATTGAATACTTTTGGGAGGGTGATAAACATCAAAGAGGGTCCTTTGCCAAGTGCAGCTTCATCTCCGCCGGAAAAAACAAACACTGACGGTACGATGAGAAGACCTGCAAGGAAAGCGATTGCTGTATCAAAAAGTTCAATCTGCCGCACGGAAGCTTCCAGGTGGCTGTCTTTTTTCATGTAGGAACCGTATGTAATCATGATACCCATGGCAAGAGACATGGAATAAAATAATTGTCCCATAGCAGCCAGCACCGTTGTGGCAGAAAATTTAGAAAAATCAGGAAGCAGGTAGTACTTTACTCCTTCAGCAGCGCCTGGTCTTGTAATACAGAAGATGCAGACACCTACAATTAAAACAATCAACAGCGGCATCATAAAGCGACTTGCTTTCTCTACACCTTTTTCTACTCCGAAGATTACAATTGCGGAAGTCAGAAGGATAAAAATAGCAAACCAGACAACTGGAGATACGGATTCACTGATAAAACCGGTGAAAAATTCATCCCCTGCAGCTGCACTTACTTTCCCGGTCAGGAAGGTGAATAAGTATTTGATTACCCATCCGCCGATGACGCAGTAGTAAGGGGTGATAATAAACGGAACGATACAGGCAAGTACGCCTACGAATCCAAAACGTTTATCTAGTTTTTGGAAAGCACCAATAGCACTGACACCGGTTTTGCGGCCGATTGCAATTTCTGTGATCATAAGAGTGAAACCAAATGTGACAGCCAGTATTAAATAGACTAGCAGAAAGATCCCTCCACCATATTTTGCTGCCAGATAAGGAAACCTCCAAAGATTCCCAAGACCTACTGCAGAGCCGGCAGCAGCAAGTACAAAGCCCATTTTGCCTGAAAATGATCCTCGTTTTTTGTCCATAATAATTTCCTCCCATCATAAGTTTATTGTTTTCTGCTTTAGAGTGATACAACATTAATGCTAAAAACAGAATATTTAGGAATCATTATGCCACGAGATGTGAGAAAAAACAAGGATTTTCTTTATAAAAATGAAAAAAATATAAAAAATAAATAAATTGCTTGAAAACAATGAGGTGATTTCGAAACTATTTTAGAAAAAAATCCCGGCGATTATGCAACGCATAGTGCCGGGAGAATGAAAATCTGTGATAATATAATATACTTCAAAAATCAGAAAATATTGAGAAGCTCTTTGGTTACAGATTTTATGGGAGTAATCCTATTAAATTGTATTATGAAATCCTTTTCCGATGATCTCACTTGTGTTGGAAATCAGGATAAATGCGGTTGGTTCCACCTCTTTGATATAGTTTCGGAGGCGGATCGCCTGATGACGGTTCAATACGGTGAAAACAAGACTCTTTGGTTCACCGGAGAAAGCTCCTTTTGCCTCACAGGTTGTCGCACTTCGATGAAGCTCATGCATGATAAAATCACAGATTGGTTCTGGATTATCGCAGACGACATTGAAATATTTACATAGGTTGAAACTTTCAATGACATTGTCGATCATCAGTGAGCGGACAGCAAGACCAAGGAAAGAATAGAGTCCGGTCTCGATGTCGAAGACAAAACATCCTGCGATTGTGATTACAAGATCGGTGAGCAGAAGCGCCCTTCCGATATTGAAATCTGAGTATTTCTTTAAAATCGCTGCAATGATATCCGTACCTCCGCTGGAAGCTCCGATATTGAACAAAATGGCGGAGCCAAATGCCGGCAGTGCGATCGCAAAGGTCAACTCGAGCATCGGCTGATCTGTCAGTGGATGGCTCATTGGGTAGATCCGCTCTAAAAGGGAAAGAGTGACGGAGAGAAGTGTGCTGCAGTAAGCAGTCTTCAGTCCAAATTTTTTTCCGAGCACAATGAACCCGAGCAGGAGAAGAAGCATGTTCGTCAGAAAAGTAAAGTCACTGGCTGACATGACCCCTGTCTTGGCAACTAAAACGGCAAGACCGGTGATTCCTCCGAAGGTAAAATTATTGGCAAATTTGAAAAAATAGATACCAACCGCCATGATCAGGATACTTCCGGTTAATAGTGAAAAAGATTTCCATTTTGATTTTGTATTCATTTGTGCAGACCTCAGCATTTTATAAAAATTTAATAATCTATGTAGATTGTACCGCGGAGGAAATGAAAAGTCAACGGATAGAACGGAATTGTTCCGGCAATAATAAAATCGGAGAGGAGATAGTAATTATGATGTATAAATGTTTGCCGATTACGGACATTTACGCCAGAGAAATTATAGATTCCAGAGGAAATCCGACGGTGGAAGTGGAGGTACTTGCCGGAGAAGCATATATAGGCAGAGCCGCAGTTCCTTCCGGTGCATCGACAGGGAAATATGAGGCAGTTGAATTGCGTGATGGGGAAAAGCGTTACAATGGTCTGGGCGTACAGCAGGCAGTGGCAAATGTCAATGAGAAGATCGCTGAAAATTTGATCGGGATAAATGTGTTTGAGCAGGCGAAGATCGATCAGCTTCTCATGGAGCTGGATCGGACAGAAAATAAAAGTGGGCTTGGGGCAAATGCAATGCTAGGTGTGTCACTGGCAGCGGCAAAGGCGGCGGCAGAAGCGCTTCAGATTCCGCTGTATTCCTATCTGGGAGGAACAAATGCAAAAAAGATGCCGGTTCCGATGATGAATATTTTAAACGGAGGGGCACATGCGGATAATACGTTAGATATTCAGGAATTTATGATCATGCCGGTAGGGGCCTGTTGCTTTCGGGAAGGGCTCCGCATGTGTGTGGAGATTTATCATGAGTTGAAAAAATTATTGAAGGAAGAACAACTGGCGACCGGAGTCGGAGATGAAGGAGGATTTGCCCCGGATCTTCCAAATGCAAAAGAGGCATTGAAGCTGATTGCAAAGGCAGTGGAGCGAGCCGGATATCGTCTGAAAAAAGATATTGTCATTGCCCTTGATGCGGCGGCGAGTGAGCTGTATGATAAAAAGATGAAAAAATATTATTTCCCAGGCGAGGGGAAAATGAACTGTCAGAAAATCGCCAGATCGTCGGAAGAGATGATTGATTATTACGAAGAACTGGCGACGGATTATCCGATTGTGTCCATCGAAGATCCGTTAGATGAAGAAGACTGGGAAGGCTGGGAATTGCTCACAACAAGACTTGGACAAGATATGCAGCTTGTGGGAGATGATCTGTTTGTCACAAATGTAAAAAGGTTAAAGAAGGGGATTGATAAGAACGTGGCCAATGCGATTCTCGTGAAAGTTAATCAAATTGGTACGCTCACAGAAGCGATGGACGCGGTAAAACTTGCGCAAAATGCCGGGTATCATGCCATCGTTTCCCATCGTTCGGGAGAGACGGAAGACTGTACGATCGCAGATCTTGCAGTCGCATTGAATGTCGGGCAGATTAAGACAGGAGCACCGTGCAGATCCGAGCGTGTGGCAAAATACAATCAGCTGCTCCGGATCGAAGAATCGCTGGGGGATGTGGCGGAGTACCAAAATCCTTTTCCATTTCTCGCAGAGTCGGAAGAATAGAAAGAAATCGTTTGCTAGTTTCCCGAAAAACTTCTTTGAAAGTTATCTGAGTTGAACTTGCAACCGATTCTCTCTTGTGGTATAATGAATATTGTTTATCCACGGGAGGTGTAAAAATGGAAATTTTGAAAATTGTATTAACTATTTTATTTGTAATAGACGGTATCGCATTGACAATCATTGTACTTCTTCAGGAAGGGAAGTCCGCAGGGCTTGGTTCGATCGCAGGTGGAGCGGAAACATACTGGGGACAGAACAAGGGACGTTCTATGGAAGGTGCACTTGTCAAATCTACGAAGTTCTTAGCATGTTTATTTATGATACTGGCAGCAGCTTTGAATCTCGGTGTATTTAACTAGATCGTACTTGCTATTGCTTTCGTCTGTGCGATTTGGCAGGATGTGAGGGAGAGCGGATATACTATCGGTGAAGTGTTACTGAGAAGCAATACAAAGATTTGCTGAAGAAATTGTCAAAGAAATCAGAAAAAGACAGTTTGGAAAAATGTGTAAATGTAGAACATACCTGTTGTCAGATAGGTATGTTCTTTTTCGTTACATAGGAAATTCCTATGTAACGAAAAACACGCTGCTAACGACACCGTTCGCGTGCGGAGAGTCTGACTTGCGAGATTCTTTGCTCGTTTCTGGGCAAGTTCAGAAATAATTGTAGGGAAATGAGATACGAAAAAAAGGAGTGAAACGATTGGAACAGACATTTGAAAAAAGAAAAAAGATTATATACGATTTTATTTGTGATGATTTTTATGTACCGATGAAGTTGAAAGAACTGGCAATTCTTCTTCAGGTGCCGAAGGATCAGAGAAATGAATTAAAGAAAGTGATGGATGCGCTTGTGGCAGACGGAAAGGTTTCTGTTACACAGAAAGGAAAGTATGTGAAAGGAACTGCAAAGCAGCTTGTCGGAACTTATCAGGCGCATGCACGAGGATTTGGCTTTGTTACGGCCGAAGGACAAGCCGATGATATTTTTATCTCAGAGGACGATGCGAATGGGGCATTTCACATGGACCAGGTGGAAGTTGTCATAACAAAAGCACCCGAAGGAAAGCGAAGAGAAGGGAAAATTGTGCGGATTCTTTCCCATGGAACGGTGAAGCTGGTCGGATACTTTCAGAAAAATAAAAACTTTGGTTTTGTGATCCCGGACAATGACAGGTTTGTCAAAGATATTTTTGTGCCGTTGGAGCGCTCAAAAGGGGCAGTGACCGGGCATAAAGTTGTTGTTGAACTGACTTCTTATGGAAAAGACGGCAAGAAGCCGGAAGGAAAGGTTGTTGAGATCATCGGGCATGTGAATGATCCGGGCACGGACATTATGTCGATCGTGAAAGGGTATGATCTTCCGGTAGAATTTCCGGAGAAGGTGTTAAATCAGGCAGAGCGGGTGGCAAAAGACGTCACAAGTGCAGATATGGCAGGGCGTATGGATATCCGTTCCTGGAGAATGGTAACGATCGATGGAGAAGATGCGAAAGATCTGGACGATGCGATCTCCATTACAAAAGAAGGAGAAAATTATCAGCTCGGTGTGCATATTGCGGATGTGACAAACTATGTGCAGGAGCGAAGTGCACTTGATAGGGAGGCATATGAGCGCGGAACGAGTGTGTATCTTGTTGACCGGGTGATCCCGATGCTGCCACATGCACTTTCCAATGGAATCTGCTCTCTGAATGCAGGGGAAGACAGACTGGCGCTTAGCTGTATTATGACTGTCAATCCAAAAGGAGAGGTGATCGATCACAAAATAGCAGAGACCGTCGTCCATATTGATCAGCGCATGAGCTACACAAGTGTCAAAAAAATACTGGAGGACAGAGATCAGGAAGAAATGGAAGCGTATAAAGAATTTGTGCCAATGTTTGAACTGATGGCAGAGCTTGCGAAGATTTTAAGAGAGAAAAGACACCGCAGAGGTTCGATCGATTTTGATTTTCCAGAAAGTAAGATCATGCTGAATGCGGATGGCACTCCGACAGAGATCAAACCATATGATCGGAATACTGCGACAAAAATCATTGAAGATTTTATGCTGCTTGCAAACGAAACGGTGGCAGAGGATTATTTCTGGCAGGAGATCCCGTTTGTCTACCGGACACATGATGTGCCAGATGAGGAAAAAATTCAAAAATTATGCACATTTATCAATAATTTTGGACATTCCATGCATGTGGCAAACAAAGAAGTAAGACCGAAGGAAATTCAAAAGCTGCTCGCCAAAGTAGATGGTACGCCGGAAGGGGATTTTATCAGCAGACTGGCATTGCGTTCGATGAAACAGGCAAAATACACACCGGAAAATACAGGGCATTTTGGACTTGCAGCGCAGTATTACTGCCATTTCACATCACCGATCCGAAGATACCCGGATCTTCAGATCCATCGGATCATCAAAGAGACACTGCGTGGAAGGATGAATGAAAACCGTATGGAACATTATGAATCCATTTTACCGGAAGTAACAAAGCATGCAAGCCAGATGGAGCGCAGGGCAGAAGAGGCAGAGCGTGAGACAATCCGCTTAAAGAAGGCAGAATATATGGAGCAACACATTGGTGAAGTGTTTGCAGGAGTCATTTCAAGTATTACAAAATGGGGCATGTATGTAGAACTGGAAAATACAGTGGAAGGATTGATCCATGTTACCAATATGCATGACGACCACTACGATTACTATGAAGACCGCTTTGAGATGATTGGGGAGCATACACGAAGATCATATAAACTCGGACAGAAAGTCTATGTCAGGGTACTTGACACAGACCGTCTGCAGCGTACAATAGATTTTGAACTGGTAAATAAGGGGGATGAGGAAGATGGCGAAAACATCGACGAAACTGATTGCCAACAATAAAAAGGCATACCACGATTATTTTATCTTAGACACTTACGAGGCAGGAATTGCGCTGCATGGTACGGAGGTGAAATCCCTCCGTATGGGAAAATGCAGCGTCAAAGAATCGTTTATCCGGGTGGAAAATGGAGAAGTTTTTATCTATGGAATGCATATCAGTCCATATGAGAAAGGAAATATTTTCAACAAAGACCCGCTTCGCCCGAGAAAGCTGCTGTTACATAAGGCAGAGATCAATAAAATGATCGGAAAGACAAAGGAAAAAGGAATGGCGATCGTGCCACTTAAAGTATATTTCAAAGGAAGTTTAGTGAAAGTAGAGATTGGTCTTGCGCGAGGAAAGAAACTCTATGACAAGCGAAATGACATCGCAAAGAAAGATCAGCAAAGAGAGGCACAGAGAGATTTCAAGATTAGAAATCTTGGGTAGACAGCTACGGTTACAAGACTGCGGCTGCAAAGTGAAGAAAGTCGGTTTGTAAAGCAGCAGTAAAAAGGCAGTATGACAATAGAAAATCTGAAAAAGAACAGGAGAAAAACATGGTACCTACAACAAAAGAGGCATTGAGAAAACTGGTGACAGATACGACGATAGAGATTTATGAAGATCTGACACCGCAGCTGATCCAGATGATCGATCAGACAAAGCACGATGAAAAACTGACTGAGGCGCAGAAGCAGGATGAAATTTCCCTGCATTTACTCGGGTATGTAAAATCTTGTACAAATGAGATCATCGTCGATGTTCTTGCCGAGATTCTGGGACTGGAATAAGAAATGAGATAGAATTCCTCTGTAATAAAATTGTAAAATCGTTATGAAATCAGATGAAATAATAGAATAAATTTTATTTGAAAATAAGAAGTGAAATTTAGATAGGCATATCGGGATCACGCTGCAAATTCTGAGCTGTTTTTGAAACAACCAGAATGTAACAGTGGTACTGATATGCCTTTTTCTTTAGTTTTGTTCTTTTGATATAAATGAAAAAGATTATTCAATCTTTGATAAAAAATCCGGAAGGGATGCAGACTCAGCTGCGAACTGGATCCATTGCATGAAACGATCAGGATCTTTTTCTGCTTCAATTTTCTCAAAAAGACTGTCAGGAAGTTTGTCAAATTTTTTTAAAAGAGAGAAGAGAAGATCTGTGAGACGTTGGATGTTTTCAGTGCGTTCCGCTATACGACCTTGGCGAAGTCCTTCTTCATGCTCTTCCTGCAGTAATTCTTCCAGTAACATAAATCGTTCCTCCATTTCTCTGTTTTCTTTAATTTGGCTGATGGATCGTTGGAGCTTCCTGACATATTCGTTATGGAAATCCTTGCTACTTTCTGATAAATCGGCTTTGACAAATTTGAGAAAAGAAACGAGTGCTTCCGGAACTTCCGATTCATTTTTGCCTGCTGTGCTTAAAAAGATAGTGTAAAGACCGTCGTTGAATGCGAGAGAACCTTCTTCTCTGCAGGCAGTGTAAAAGGAATATGAGTATTTTCCGAAGCCGAATGGGTCAAAATCACAGATAAAGATTACATAAGTATCAGGAAGTTCACGGTAATCGGAACCGCTCAGCAGCAGATCCATATCAATCTGGCTGTGATAATAACGGCTGCGCTTGCCGAGAGTGGATTTTCGAAGTACCTGCATTTCAATATTGTACCGGGTATTTGTATCATCCTTTGCATAGACATCAAGACGGACGCCTTTGTACTCTGGATGATAGATCATACTTTTTTCGGTACTTACGATGATTCTGTCCAGCTTTTTGTGAAGAAGTAATTCCAGTAAGCCTTTGCAGTTTTCCGGATCAGTCATTACAGCGCCAAACATAAAATTGTCTTTGATCGTAAGATCTTGTAAAGTTTTTTTCATGGTAAGTTCCTCCTTGAAACAGAGGAATTCTATGAAAAAATTATAGCATGATAGAGTGGAGTGAGCAAGAAGAAGTTCGATTTAGAATGATAAGAAAAACGTTTTAATAATATCGGATATACTGTAAATATATCTAAAAAGAGAAAGAAAAATTTGTATAAAATAGTTATGGAACAGAAAGGTATTATATAAAATGAATAAAAATATAGAAAAATAATAGGTATATTATACGAATTGACAAATTGTGAAAGTTGATTTATCATCAGTCATAAGAATTAAATAAATCGATTTATTTTTTTTAACAGTTTAGAAAAACGTTTTACTAATTTATTTAGAAGGGTTTTGTAAGGAGGAAGAAGATGAAAAGAAAAGTAGTAAGTATTTTGCTAGCGGCAACAATGTGTCTGAGTTTAGTGGCGTGTGGGAATGGTGGAACGGAAAAAGAAAAAACAGCGTCAGATGGAAGTAAGAAAGACAGTGGAATCAAAGTGGCAGTAGTATACTCAGGAAATCTTGGGGATAAGTCTTATAATGATTCATGTAATGAAGGGGCTCAAAGGGCAGCAAAAGAGCTTGGAGTCGAAGTTAAGAATCTAGAAGGAACGACAGCGGAAGAATGGGAAGCAAATTTTCTGGCAGCAGCAGAAGGTGGATATGATCTTGTCATTTGCTCTAGCTCTAATTTGGAAGAATACTTAAAGGAGTATGCCCCAAGTTATCCAGATGTAAAATTTGCGATTATTGATTCAGTTGTAGAAGGGGAAAATGTACAGTCAATCAGTTTTGCCCAGAATCAAGGATCTTTCCTAGCAGGAGCTGCGGCTGCTATGTTCACGAAGTGTACAGATATAGAGGGAGTAAATGACAAAAATATTATTGGATGGGTAGGCGGAATGGATGTTCCTGTTTTGCATGATTTTTATGTGGGATACGAGCAGGGAGCAAAATATATTGACCCAGATATCGAGGTACTTCAGTCATTTGCAGGAACATGGTCAGATCCACTGAAGGGAAAAGAACTGACACTGGCACAGTATGATCAAGGTGCTGATATAGTTATGAATGTAGCATCAGGAACAGGAGCCGGAGTATTAGAAGGGGCAAAGGAAGCTGGAAAGTATGCAATCGGAGTAGACTTAAATCAAGATAATGACCAACCGGGATCTATTCTGACATCTATGGTAAAGCGTGTAGATACAGCATCATACACAGTTATTGAATCTGTGGTGAAAGATAAGTTTGAAGGAAATACAACAGAGTATCTGGAAGTTGCTAATGAGGGAGTAGGATTGACTGATTTTAGTGTGATGAAAGAGCATTTGGGCGATCAATTCCCACAGGAAATTATTGACAAAGTAAATGAGCTGGCAGAAAAGATAAAAAATGGGGAAATCGTAGTAGACAACTATAAAGGTTTTGGTTCCAACAAATAAAAGACAAGGAAGTGGGCTGAAAGTTAGAGCTTCTAACCTTCAGCTCCCTTTGAATAGGAAGTGATATTGTGAATGAGTATGTTGTAGAAATGTGTGGAATACAGAAATGTTTTGGCGAGGTAAAAGCTGTCAGAAACGGAAATTTTAACCTAAAAAAAGGTGAAATTCATTCTCTAATCGGAGAGAATGGAGCTGGTAAGTCCACTATGATGAAAATGTTATATGGGATGTATGCTATTGATGCGGGAGAAATCAAAGTCGGTGGGCAAGTAGTGGAACATCTTACTCCTAAAATAGCGATTGACAGGGGAATTGGCATGGTTCATCAGGAGTTTATGCTCGTGAATGAACTGACTGTTTTAGAAAATATTATTTTGGGGTTTGAACCAAGAAAAGGAATCACGATTGATTTTGAAAAAGCACGGGCAAACGTACAAAAATATATAGATCAATATCAAATGGATATTCAGCTTAATAAAAAAATAAATCAGATTACTGTGGGAGAAGCACAGAGAGTAGAAATTATCAAGACATTAACAAGAGGTGCGGAAATAATTATTTTAGATGAACCAACAGCAGTACTTACACCACAGGAAGCGAGAAGATTATTTGAAATCCTTGAAAATTTGAAACAGGATGGGAAATCAATTGTGTTTATCTCTCATAAATTGAATGAAGTGATGCAAATATCTGATAGAATCAGTGTAATGCGACAGGGAGAATACATAGGAACTGTAAAGAAAGAAGATACATCTCCAGTACAATTGACAAAGATGATGATTGGAAGAGAGGTATTTTTAAATATTGAGCATAAAAAGGCGAAAGCAGGAGCACCTGTGTTAAAAGTAGAGGAACTGTGGACATCGGGAGAAAAGGAGATCTCTAAAATAAGAGGAATTTCGTTAGAAGTAAAAAGTGGAGAGATTGTTGGAATTGCAGGAATTGATGGAAACGGACAAAGTGAATTTATAGAGGCTTTGACTGGGCTGCGAAAGATAGAGAAGGGAAAAGTATTTTTGGATGGAAAGGATATTACAAATCTGTCAGTCAAAAAAATAAGAAAAGCAGGAATGAATCATATACCGGAAGACAGAAATACAAGAGGGTTAAACCGAAATCTTTCCATAAAAGAAAATCTGATAGCGGTACAACTGGATAAAAAGCCTTTTTCCAAAGGAATTCTTTTAAATGAATCAGGAATTACAGAGCATGCAAAAGAGTTAATTAAGAAGTTTGATATTCGTCCACAGAATCCAGATACTATTACGCAGTCTATGTCCGGAGGAAATGCACAGAAAGTTGTTGTCGCACGCGAAGTTTCGGTTGCAGGAAAGCTGTTAATCGCATCGCAGCCGACAAGAGGTGTTGATATTGGTGCAATAGAGTCAATACGCAGTATTTTGCAGGATGTAAAGACAAAGGGATTGGGAGTGTTGTTAGTGTCAGCGGATTTGGAAGAAATATTGTCATTATCAGACCGGATTGTTGTAATGCATGAGGGAAAAATTGCAGGAAGTATGTATGCAGAAGAGGCAAATGAAGAGAATCTTGGACTTCTTATGATGGGTGGAAATAAAGTCAGGGAAGGAGAGGAAAAGCATTGAATGGTATAATGAAGAACTTAAGAAAAGTATTGCTGACACTGGGGCTAGCGTTGGGAATTGGTGCCATTATTATTCTTTGTATTGGAGAAAATCCAATCGACGCATATATTGCATTGTTTAATGGAGCTTTCTCTAGTAAAAGAGCTTTTGGAACAACGTTAGCGAGTTTTACTCCTCTGTTGCTGACAGCAATTGCGTTTGCTGTTGCTGCAAAAGCAGGTGCGTTTAATGTCGGAGTGGAAGGAGAAGTTTTCCTGGGAGGAATTGTGGCTGCTTACATCGGAATCCACTGGACGTTTCTTCCAAAGCCACTTTTGCTTGTGGTATGTTTTTTGGGGGCAGCTATTGTCGGGGCAGCATGGGCATATATTCCAGGAATGTTAAAAGCATATTTCAATGTCAATGAGGTGTGTGTAACAATTTTGATGAATAGTGTAGCACTATTTATTACGTCTTATCTTGTGAGTGGACCGATGAGTGCAGGAGTTGCAAATGCACAGTCAGATCCGGTTACAGTAACTCTTCCACAATTTATGAAGCCAAGCAGTGCAAATGCAGGGCTGTTTATTGCAATTGTCTTTGTCTTAGGAATTGTGTGGATGCTTCAGAAGACGAAGTTCGGTTATCAGATTAGAACAGTAGGATTAAATCCAAAACATGCGGAATATGTGGGTATTAATCCCAAAAGAATATTTATCAAGACAATGATGCTGAGTGGTGCTATCGGTGGGATTGCAGGATGTATTGAGGTGCTGGGTGTACATGGATATTTCTTAAATAATTTTGCAACGGGACTAGGTACGAATGGAATGCTTGCATCGTTGATTGTGAAAAATAATGTGGTACTTGCGCCATTTATGTCTTTTTTCCTTGCAGCATTGAAATCAGGAGCAATGGGAATGCAGCAAAATACGGGTGTGCCAAAATCAATCATAGATACAATCAGTGCGGTATTTATTATTATAGCGACAATGGAATTAATTTTTCAGTTTCGAAAAAACGGAAAAAAGCAGCGGAGCAGAAAGGATAAGGGGGCGAATTTATGAAATTAGATCAGATATTCAGCGTTTCGTTAATTTATGCAACATTCCGTTCAGCAACACCTATTATCTATGCGGCCCTCTGTGCAGCAATTACACAACAAGCGGATATATTGAATATCGGAACAGAAGGAATTATGCTGACGGGAGCTTTTACGGCAGTCGCAGTAAGTTATATGTCAGGGAGCTGGTTAATGGGGATTTTAGTCGCGATGGCAGCCGGATTTGTCATGGCAGGAATTATGGCGCTTGCCCATATCAGATATAAGGCAGAGATTTGTGCGATTGGTATGGGAATTAATTTATTTGCGCTGGCAATCACAAAGTTTATGCTTAACGTAATTTTTGGGACGAGTGGGACATTCTCAGATCCTGCAATTTGCCCAATTCCAAGAGTGCATCTTCCATTTTTGGAAAAGATTCCAGTATTGAATCAGATTTTTAATAATTGGACAATTACAGAATGGTTTGTCATTGTATTAATCATTATAATCACTTTTTTGTTTTATAAGACACGATGGGGATTACGACTGAGAGCAGTTGGACAGTTCCCGATGGCAGCGCAGACTGCAGGAATTAATGTAAATGCCATGAAATATCAGGCAATTTTAATATCAGGTCTGATTGGAGGTTTGGCAGGGGCGCATTTATCTCTTGGATATAGCCAGATGTTCACAGAAAATATGACGAGTAACAGAGGATTTATGGGAGTTGCGGCAATGTACTTTGGAGGGGCACATCCAGTATTAACGGCAATAGGATGTCTTGTATTTGGATTTGCAGATTCAATCGGAGCAAGATTGCAGGCATATGGTGTTCCGTCTCAGTTTGTGTTACTGATGCCATATGTAGTAACAGTTGTTGTTTTGTCTGTTTCTATGATTTCAAAGCAGATATCGGAGAAAAAGAAGAAAAGCTCTTTAGCATATGTAAAAAGTCTGTAAGGAGGTATATATGGAACGGCGAAAAATTATTTTAGACTGCGATCCGGGACATGATGATGCAATTGCTATTTTGCTGGCAGGAAAAAGCAAATATATAGAATTGTTAGGAATCACAGTTGTAGCAGGAAATCAGACATTAGAAAAGACAACAAAAAATGCATTAAATGTCTGCCAGTATTTAGAATTAGATGTACCAGTCTATGCTGGATGTGGACAACCGATGATCCGTGATAAGCAGGTGATATCAGAAGAAATTCATGGAGAATCGGGGTTGGATGGGCCTGTTTTTGAAATATTAGAAAGAAAAGCAGAGGAAAAACATGCGGTCTTGTATTTGATAGAGACATTAATGAATTCTGACGGGGATATTACATTAGTTCCAACAGGACCACTTACCAATATTGCAATGGCTATGAGACTGGAGCCAAAAATAGTTTCTAAAATCAAAGAGATTGTCTTGATGGGTGGAACTTATCAGCTTGGGAATGTAACACCGGCGGCCGAATTTAATATTCTTGCAGATGGAGATGCTGCACATGTCGTATTTACAAGTGGCTGTCCGATTGTTATGGTTGGGCTGGATGTGACAAGAAAGGTACTTTGTTACCCAAGCATCATAGAACGCATGGAAAAAAGTAACTCCAAGGCATCTCAATTATTTGGGGAACTTATGAGATTTTTCAACAAAAGTCAAAAAGAAGTATTTGGATGGGAAGGGGGACCTCTTCATGATCCGGTAACAGTGGCATACCTAATTGACTCTTCAGTGTTAAAAACAAAAGAAATGTATACAGAAATTGATATTCGTGGAACACAGAGCTATGGAAGGACTAATTGTGACTTTTTTGGAAATTCCGGAAAAAAGGCAAATAGCAAGGTGGCTGTTGATATTGATACAGAGAAATTCTGGGATATTATTGAAGAGGGCATTAAGGAATATTGTGCAGAGTAACAGCAGTGATTTAAAGAAGAAGGTGTGTACATGCGGGAACTGAGAACGGTATTAAACGAACGGAAAGAAGAGTATCTTACCTATTTGAAAGAACTGATTGAAATCGATACACATGATATTGGGCATGGAATAGAGGGAGGCTTGGAAAAAGAAGGACAAGAATACATAATCAGATTATTCGAGAAGATGAACGCAGATTCCATTGAAAAAGATTACCTGACAGAACAAAAGGTACAGGAGTGTATGAAAATCCACCATGAAGGAAATCCAGGGCATAATTATGAAGAAAGATATAATGTTTATGCAACTTTTCATGGGGAAGGAGGAAAGAGTATTCTGTTTAATGGACATATGGACACGATGCCTCCGGGAGACCTCGGCCAGTGGAACAGGCCACCCCATCAAGCTGTCCTAGAAGAAGGGAAATTGTATGGGCTTGGAAGTGCAGATATGAAAGCGGGGTTGATGGCGGCAATTCTTTCAGTGAAATTATTGCAGGATGCAGGGTATAAACTTCCAGGAGATGTTATGATTACGTCCGTATGTGATGAAGAGGGAGGCGGAAACGGCTCAATTGTCGCCGCAATGAATAAGAAGACTGCAGATGGAGTTGTCGTCTGCGAAGGGACGAGTGATGAAGTGATCCTTGCACATATGGGATTCGTATTTTTTAAGGTGCAGATTAAGGGAAAGGCAAATCATTCGGGTGCTAAGTGGCTTGGTGTCAGTGCAATTGAAAAGGCGATGAAGATAATCAGAGAATTAGAAGAAGTAGAGCATAGCTGGTTATTAAAATATAAGCATCCACTTCTTCCGGCACCGAATCTGAATGTAGGTGTCATACAAGGTGGAACAGCAGGATCTACAGTGGCAGGAGAATGCACATTTGAAACATGCGTGCATTATCTTCCGCAGGTAATGAGCTATGAACAAGTAGTCATGGAATTTACAGAAGCGGTAGAAAGAGCAGCTGAAGGTGACTTGTGGTTGAGAGAGCACAGACCGGTCATTGATGTTTATCAGGCAGGAGGTGCATTTGAAATGGAGCAGGAGTCATCGTTTGTGAAGGTGTTTGGGACTGCATATCAGGCAGTAGAAAAAAGAAAAATGAAAGTGGCAGGTTCTCCAGCTGGATGTGATTCAAGAATATGGAAAAATATAGCAGGATGTCCAACGATACAGTTTGGACCAGGGAATTTGGAACAATGTCATTCTCCGAATGAATATGTGGAGATGGAGGCATTTTGGAGTGCGGTTCTAATTTATGCAGAACTGATTCTTACATGGGGAAATCAAGAATAGGAGGCAGAAAACAATGAGTAAAAAAGTATTATTAGCAGGTGAATCGTGGATGAGTTATACAACTCATGTCAAAGGGTTTGACAGTTTTTATACATCCACTTATGAAACTGGTGAAAAATGGCTGAAAAAAGCGTTGGAAAAAAATGGGTATGAAGTAACATTTCTTCCGAATCATATTGCGGCGGAGGAGTTTCCATATACTGCGGAAGAGCTAAAGGGATATGATTGTGTCATTTTATCTGATATCGGAGCCAATACCTTATTACTCCCGGCAGAAACATTTACAAAGAGTATAAAGAAGCCGGACCGTACCAAAGTGATCCGGGATTATGTTCTGGAAGGTGGATCTTTGTTGATGATTGGTGGCTATCTTACTTTTTCTGGTGTTGATGCGAAGGGAAAATGGCATGATACGGCGGTTCAGGATGTACTTCCTGTAGAGGTGCTTACGGTAGATGACAGAATGGAACATTGTGATGGAGTGCGCCCGGTGACAGTCAAGGAGCATGAGGCATTAAAAGAGATTCAGGGAGAATGGCCGGAAGTGCTTGGATATAACCGGACAGTGGCAAAAGAAGAGGCGGATGTAGTTGCTTTGGTCGATGGAGATCCATTTATTGCATTCGGAACTTATGGGAAAGGAAAGAGCGCTGTTTTCACAACAGACTGTGCGCCACACTGGGCACCGCCGGAATTTTGCGAATGGAGTGAATACGATAAAATCTGGAAAGGAATCGTAGATTGGCTTGTAAAAAAATAGTGGAAAACGTATCGTTCGTATGCCAATGAGATCAAGATGCTGTCGAAGCCGGAAAAGCTGGCCCGGCAGCATTTTTAGAAAAGGAAGATAGGGGAGGTATCTGAAAATGATAAGAGATAGCCTGGGAGAAGAAAAAAGCAACATGTATATAGAAAGAGGCAAGAAAAGTATCGCACTGCTAAAAGAGATTCTCGCAATTCCGAGTGTGAATGGAGCGGACAATGAGGGGGCTGTTGCAGAATTTATTGCAAATTATCTGAAGGAGAAACATATAGATGCTTTCGTGCAGCAAATAGATGAGACACATGCCAATATTATCGCAAAACTAGAGGGGAAGTCTTCAGAAACTGTTGTATGGAATGGACACCTTGATACAGTTCCATATGGAAGCACAGAAGAGTGGAATACAGATCCTTCTATTCCAGTGGAGAAGAATGGAAGAATTTATGCACGAGGAGCCAGTGATATGAAGAGTGGACTGGCGGCAATGGTGTACCTTCTTGGGGAAATTGGAGAATCTGGAGAGAAACCAGAGCAGACAATTTTGTTTTTGGGAACCTGCGATGAGGAAAAAAGTGGTCTTGGGGCGGAAAAAATATTAGAGGAAATAGATTTGTCGTCCGGATCTCTTTTGCTGATCGGGGAACCTACCGGATGCAAACTGGGAGTGGCGCAGAAAGGGTGCATATGGGCACAGCTGAATATAAGTGGGAAAACAAGTCATGGGGCTTATCCGGAGGAAGGATATAATGCGGTTGAGTATGGAATGAAAATCGTGTGCAGGATAAAAAAATGGGTGACAGAGTATGAACATCGGGTACTTGGTACAGCAACGGCGCAGGTAACAATGATACAAGGTGGTATTGCACCGAATATGACGCCAGATTTTGCTGAAATCTTGCTGGACATTCGGACGGTACCGGGAATTTCTGCTGAAGATGTAGAAAAGAAAATTAAAAAAATATGCCGGGAAGAAGTAGAAGAGACGAATGGGGAAGTAAAATTTGAAGTACGAATCAAAAATGCACGCAGGGCGATTGAAATAGCAGAGGAAGAAAGATGGCTCAAAGAATTCAAAGCATATCTTAAACAGAATGGTGCGGAGACAGAAGAAATAGGTATTAATTATTTTACAGATGCTTCGATTTTGACAAAAAAAGAAAGTGAAATCCCAGTGCTGCTTTTTGGACCAGGGGAGCCTAGGTTAGCACATAAGCCAAACGAGTTTGTAGAGCTTGAAAAGTATGAGAAATATATTGAAATACTAGGTGAAATATTTTCCATAAACTACCAAAAGTAAAAAAAATCATGTATAATAGGAAGAAATACAGAGGTTCCAGAATGCATAGAGAATAGACAGCAAAAGTGTGGTGCAAGCATGCTTGTGGAGAAATAAAGGATAATGGAGAAGAAGTATAGTGAGAACTACAATTAAAGATATTGCAAATTATACAGGGTTTTCCGTGACAACGATTTCACTGGTCTTAAACGGAAAAGCAGATAAGATCTCAAAACAGACAAAGGATACAGTTCTGGAAGCAGTAGAAAAATTGAATTATAGACCGAATCAGCTTGCTGTCGGACTGGTAAAGAAAAGGACAAAGACGATAGGGCTAGTGATTTCCGATGTCAGTAACGTGTTTTTTTCTAATCTTGCCAAAGGTGTGGAAGATGAGTGCCGCAGAAATGGTTGGAATCTGATTTTATGCAATACAAACGATATGCACAAGCGGGATCTGGAGTATATTCAAGTGTTGGCAGATAAAGGAGTAGATGGGATTTTATTTTGCATGTCGCTGGATAGCGATAAGAAAAAAGCACTGGAAAGTGTGCGATTGATGGAAAAACTGAAAGTGCCATTTGTTATGATTGATCGCTTCTTAGAGGAGGCAGATTGTTGCTCTGTAATTGTCAATCACAGGAGTGGAGGATATGCGGCGACGAAGCATCTGTTGGAACTGGGGCATAGAAAGATTGGATGTGTGGCAGGTCCTCTTGAGTTGGAGGATTCCAGATATCGTCTGCGAGGATATAAAGAAGCATTGGAAGAATACGGTGTGGAGTTTGATCCTGAGTTGATTTACGAAGGAAATTATGACAGAAAAAGTGGAATGGAAGCCATGGAATATTTTTTGTCTATCCCTAAAAAAGTGACTGCAGTATTCGCGTTTAACGATATGTCTGCATATGGGGTATATAATTGTCTGAAAAAGCATAAAATAGCTGTGCCGGAAGAAATTTCGCTAGTTGGCTATGACGATATTTTCTTTTCAGAGATTTTGGATGTCCCGCTGACAACAGTCAGTCAGCCGGTCTATGACATGGGAGTGGAGGCAGTACAGCAGCTGATCAGTGAGATAGGCAGTGGAGTGAATTCTCAGAAGTGTATTACATTTCAGCCAAGACTTGTCGTAAGGGAGAGCACAGTAGAGCACTCAGAGCACTCAGAATAAAATATCCTTGACATTTGTGTTATATATAGAATATAATAATGACACGAATCGTTTGCAGTCATACCAGACAGAGAAGTCATGATTAGGGCTTGTACTGGTTTCGACGGGGGTTCTGAAGTTGAGGAAGCCATTCGCGGGGCGGGACCGCGTATCAATCCGTATTTAAATATAAACGCAGACGAAAATTTAGCGTACGCTGCCTAGTTGCAGCAGTCGGCCTTAAGTCACTCACTGCTTAAGTCACCGGCTTCAAAGAGGTGAGGCACTTCGTTTCCAAAGCTTTGAGGGAATGGAAGAATTTATGAAGCTACTAAAGTGAAGAGCCTGTCATTAGGCGATTCATGGAGGGAATGTCAAAATAATGACTGTAATGGGAGATGCCGCAATGGACGGGCTTTCGGACAGGGGTTCAACTCCCCTCAGGTCCATGTAAAACCTCAGTGTACACTGGGGTTTTTATTTTTTATATAGCATTTTGTGTTGCAAAAGGTTTGAAGCTTATTGGGATGAATAATAAGGAAGATAAAAATAATGATTTATTTAAAAATAATCTTTTTGACCTTGGTATATGTTGGGCAGAGATATCCATGTACGACAGCAGGGTTACTGGTATGGTGCATAGGCTGTATCGGGATTGCTGTCTCAAGATCTTTCCCTTTGGGGATGAGTCTTATTGTCGGAGTAATCGGGATGATAGTATTTCTCAGATGGATGTTTGCAGCATTGGCTGATTTTGGTAGTGAAAGGAAAAAGATTCAGAGACGGTTAAAAAAGAGAGAAGTGTTTGAGCGATATCTGAAGTATTTAGAGGAAAGCCTCAGGTAGCATTCGGGAGGAAGTGGAAAAATATGAAGATTATTGTATGTGTGGGGGATAACAATGCCATGTTGTTCCATAATCGTCGTATCAGCAGAGACAGGGCTGTAATAGAGGACATTTTTCGGATGGTGTCCAAAGAAGTGAAGAAAGATGGACGAGCAAGAATTTGGATGAATGAATATTCCGCCGAATTGTTTCGAACGTATTCAGGGGATATTTCTGTGTCAGAAAGATTTTTGGAAGAAGCTGGCGAAGAGGAGTATTGTTTTGTGGAAAATGTGCCGATCCAGGAATATAAAGATGAAATACAAACTGTGGTGTTATATCGATGGAATCGGAAATATCCGGCAGACATAAGATTTGCTATGGACCTTTCTAGGTGGAAGATGGTGGAATGCGTGGAATTTTCGGGGCATTCTCATGAGAAAATTACGAAGGAAGTTTATGTCAGATAAGGAAAAGCATAATAGGAGGAATCAGGATGAAGCAATGGAAGAAAAATGGGAAATATCGGCTTCTCGGTGTAGTGACTGCATGTGTGATGGTTTTTATGTCAGCATGTGCAGGCAAGGCAGAACAGGAGAAAACTTCAGCAAATGCGCAGCAGGAGACGGTTCCGGTGTCTGGGACACAGCAGTCAGATATTTCTATGGAGACCATTCCAGAATATGATGGGGAACCGTATGTGGTGATTGATGACAATGAGCCAAATTTTACGGAAGAAGAATTGCAGCCAGAAGCATATGAGACATATGGAACATTGGATGCACTTGGGCGTTGCAGTATTGCAGAGGCAAGTATCGGGGAGGGACTAATGCCGACGGAGAAGCGTGGAGCGATCGGGCAGGTGAAACCGACTGGATGGCATACTGTAAAGTATGATATGGTGGAGGGAAAATATCTGTATAACCGTTGTCATTTAATCGGTTATCAGCTGACTGCCGAAAATGCCAATGAGAAAAATTTGATCACAGGAACGAGATATATGAACACGGAAGGGATGCTTCCATTTGAAAATATGGTTGCAGACTACATCAAAGAAACTGGCAATCATGTGATGTACCGTGTCACACCGGTGTTTGAAGGGGAAAATCTTGTGGCATCGGGAGTGCAGATGGAAGCAGAATCGGTGGAAGATCAGGGAGCAGATCTTTCCTTTAATGTATATGTGTATAATGTACAGCCGGGAGTGGAGATTGATTATAAAACCGGAGAAAGCTGGGAGGCAAACGAACTTCTGCCAGCTTCCAAAAACTCTGACAAAGCAGGAAACGCTGTTTCAGGAACTGCTTCTGACAAAGACAGTTCAGATCCGGTGAGTGAGCAGACTTATATATTAAATACGAGCAGTAAGAAGTTTCACAAAGAATCCTGCTCCGGTGTCAAGTCGATGAAAGAGAAGAATAAAAAGGTTTATACCGGAAAGCGGGAGGAAGTGATCGAGCAGGGATATGCTCCATGTGGCAACTGCCATCCGTAATCGGAAGCTAATATCGAAAAACTTTAGAAAAATTTCATAATATACTTGCGTTCTCATTAAAAAAGTAATAAAATCAAACTACTTGGAGTGATTAATAATGAGAATGAACTATTTAGTATCTGTCTTTTATTTTTATAGATAAGTATCTTTCAACCCTGAACATTCGAGTTGTTTCTTTTGGGTGCATGAAGAACTTATTTTATAAGAATAGGCAGATACTTTTTTACTTTAAACAGAGAAAGTGGGAGGAGTGGACAGATGGAATTATCCGTTAATCTGACAGAACAGAAAAGTCGTATTATTATAGAAAGAGATGCCATGCTTCATCTGGCAGATTATATAGATGTAAACTGTAAGGTGATGATCATTACCGATGATGGAGTGCCGGAACGATATCAGAAGCAAGTGCTTGCACAGTGTCCGCAGGGGTATCTACATGTATGCAGACATGGTGAGGGGGCAAAAAGCTTTCCGGTCTATCAGCAGATCTGCGAAAAACTGCTGCAGCTGAATTTTTCCAGAAAGGATCGGATCCTTGCGCTGGGAGGCGGAGTGATTGGAGATCTCAGTGGATTTGTGGCAGCGACCTTTAAGCGTGGGATGAAGTTTGCATCCATTCCGACAACGACTTTGTCGCAGATTGATTCCAGTATCGGAGGGAAGGTTGCAGTCAATCTCGGGGAAGTGAAAAATGTGATCGGGACCTTTTATCATCCGGAGGTAGTGTTGATTGACTTGAATACACTTCGGACATTGCCGAAACGTCATTATTACAATGGACTTGTGGAGGCGGTCAAGGCAGGAATGATTGCAGATCCGGAAATTTTCCGACTGTTTGAGGAGGAAGAGATCGATCAGGCTCTTGAAGAGATCATCACCCGCTCGCTGATTGTGAAGAAGCATGTGGTAGAAGAGGATGAGAAGGAGCAGAATCTCCGAAAGATATTGAATTTCGGGCATACGATCGGGCATGCGATCGAGAGTATTTACCATCTGCATGATTATTATCATGGGGAATGTGTAGCAATGGGGATGATGAAGATTCTCGAGGATGAGCAGTTGAAAGAGCGTTTGAAAAGCATTTTAAAGAAGATGGAGATTCCGCTGGATGTTCCGTATGAAATCCAGGAGGTCATTGATTTTATTAAGAAAGATAAAAAGGCAAGCGGAGACCAGATTACAATCGTTCAGGTCCGTGAAATTGGAAAGGCGGAGCTGATCGATATGAAGATCGAGGATATGAGGAAATTTTGCTGATAAAAATATACAGGAGGTGACCAGATGAGAGTAGGGCTTGTCGGGGGAAAACTTGGACATAGTTTTTCGAAACCAATCCACGAGAAACTTGCAGATTATACATACGATCTGATTCCATTAACCGAGGAAGAATTTCATGAATTTTTTAAAAAGAAAGAGTTTGATGCGGTGAATGTGACAATTCCTTATAAGGAAACAGTGATGCAGTATTGTGATGTGATCGATGAGAAAGCAAGTGCGATCCATGCGGTCAATACGATTGTCAATCGGGATGGAAAATTATATGCAACGAACACTGATTTTGCGGGATTGAAGCAGATGATTCAACATAATGGCGTAGAGATTTGTGGAAAAGTTTGTTGTATTCTTGGCACCGGGGGGACAAGTAAGACCGCGGAGGCAGTCCTTCATGATATGGGGGCAGAGAAGGTTTATATTGTAGGGAGAAATCAGACGGATCTGATAATCTCTTATGAGGATTTGGAGAAGTATCAGGAAATACAGGTGTTTATCAATGCGACCAGCGTTGGGATGTATCCGAAAAATGACGAATGCCTGATCAATCTGAAGAAATTTCCGAATGCAGAGGCGGTAGTTGATGTCATTTACAATCCGATGAAGACAAAGCTCTGTCAGCAGGCAGAGGAGCAGGGGCTGCGGGCAGTCAATGGACTGGAAATGCTTGTGGCGCAGGCAAAATACGCAGTGGAGTTTTTTCTGGATACAAACATTGCAGACAGGGAGATAGACCGCATAGTTGCTGAGATGAAGAAGGATATGATGAATCTTGTATTGATCGGGATGCCGGGATGCGGAAAGTCTACGATTGGCAAGAAGACTGCAAAAGAAATCGGGAAGACATTTGTAGATTTAGATAAGGAAATTGAAAAGGAAGCGAAGATGACGATTCCTGAGATTTTTGAGAGATATGGTGAGAGTCGGTTTCGGGAAATTGAACAGGAAGTCTGTGCCAGAATTGCAAAAGAGCATGGACAAGTGATCTCCTGCGGAGGAGGAATTATCAAAAACGCTGAAAATATGGAAAAACTCCGGCAAAATGGGATTGTATTCCATATCCGACGGAATGTGAATGCGCTGGCAGTCGGTGGAAACAGACCACTTAGCACAAGCAGAGAAAAATTAAGACAGATGGAGCAGGAGCGGATGCCGCTTTATCAGAAATATAGTGATATTGAAATTAATAATGATACAGTATTTAAGCTGGCTGTACAGAAAGTGAAGGAGGGATTTGATGAAGTTTTTGATCATTAACGGACCGAACATCAATATGCTCGGGATTCGAGAGCCGGGGATTTATGGAAAAGAGAATTATGAAGCACTTTTGGAACTGTGTAGGAAAACCGGAGAAGATTATGGGATAGAGATTGAGTGTTTTCAGAGCAATCATGAAGGAGCGATCGTCGACAAAATCCAGCAGGCGTATGGAGTGATGGACGGAATCGTCATCAATCCGGCAGCATACACACATACGAGTATTGCTATTTTGGATGCTCTCAAAGCGGTACAAATTCCATGTGTGGAAGTACACATTTCCAAAGTGGAAGAAAGAGAAGCGTTCCGGCAGATTTCTTATGCGGGTCAGGCGTGTTTCCATACGATTACCGGACAGGGAATCGCAGGTTACCGGATGGCGATTGAGGTATTGAAAGAAAAACTGGGGCATTGATCTGCAGGTGACAGATGCCATACACATAGAGAGAAAGAAAATAGGTTAGAGGACGAGGAAAGAAGAAAATGATTATTACATGTAAAAAAGGAGCTCCTCAGAATGAGGTAGAGAAGATTGTAAAAGGATTTGAAGAGAAAGGACTGGAAGTCAACACGATTCTTGGAACGAATTACAACGTGTTTGGAATCGTTGGAGATACGACAGTTGTAGATGAGAAGATGGTGCGTGCCAATCCGTGGATCGAGGATGTGACAAGGATTGCAGCGCCATATAAGAAGGTTAACAGGTTATTTCACCCGGAGGACAGCATCATCGATGTGGCGGGAATTAAAGTTGGAGGCAAGGAAAAAGTTGTTGTCATTGGCGGACCTTGCTCCGTGGAAGGAAAGGAACAGATCTGTGAGATTGCCGAAGAGGTAAAGCAAGCCGGAGGATGCATGTTAAGAGGTGGTGCATATAAGCCGAGAACGTCACCATATGCATTTCAGGGACTTGGAACTGAGGGTATTTTAGATATGGTAGAGGCAAGAAAACGAACAGGATTACCGATCGTGTCTGAAATCATGAGCGCAGATAAAATTGATGAATTTGTAGAGTATGTAGATCTGATCCAGGTAGGAGCTAGAAATATGCAAAATTTTGATTTGCTCAAAGCACTTGGGAAGATCAACAAACCGATCTTATTAAAGAGAGGACTTTCCAATACGATTGAGGAATGGCTGATGTCTGCAGAATATATTATGTCCGGCGGAAATGAGAATGTCATTCTTTGTGAGCGGGGGATCCGTACCTTTGAGCGTTATACGAGAAACACGCTGGATCTCAGTGTTGTTCCGATCATAAAGAAGAAGAGCCACCTGCCGATCATTATTGATCCTTCTCATGCAACAGGTGATTGGGATCTTGTAGAATCTATGAGCCTTGCGGCGATTGCAGCAGGCGCAGATGGTCTGATCGTGGAGGTGCACAACAATCCGGAGAAGGCATGGAGTGACGGAGCACAATCGCTGAAGCCAGAAAAATTCAAGACGATGATTGAGAAAGGAAGAGTCATCGCACAGGTGATCGGAAGAGATATTTAATATTAGGAAAATGCAAAAAGAAGCAGACATCTGAAAAGATGTGCAGAAAATAGGAACAAGTCAGAGTGACAAAGGGTAGAGAGAAGGAGAAAAAATTATGATCATTACAGTGAAAAAAGGGATTCCCGAGGAAGAAGTGAAAAAACTGGTCCACACATTTGAGGAGAGAGGATTTCAGGTAAATGATTCTCAGGGAACAGATTATCATATTTTAGGGCTGATCGGAGATACCACGAGTCTGGATGAAAAAATTATTCAGGCCAATCCACTTGTCTCTGAGGTGACAAGAATTGCAGCGCCGTATAAGAAAGCAAATCGGATGTTTCATCCGGAAGACACAGTTGTAGATGTGGCAGGAGTGAAGATCGGCGGTCAGGAGAAGATTGTTGTCATCGGAGGGCCATGTTCCGTGGAGAGCAGGGAACAGATCTGTGAGATTGCAAAAGAAGTGAAGGCGGCAGGAGCAGATATGTTAAGAGGCGGAGCGTACAAACCGCGTACTTCCCCATATGCATTCCAGGGACTGGAGACCGAAGGAATTAAGGATATGGTGGAAGCAAGAAGACAGACAGGACTTCCGATCGTCAGTGAACTGATGGATGCAGAGCATATTGAAGAGTTTGTGGAGCATGTGGATCTGATCCAGATTGGGGCAAGAAATATGCAGAACTTTTCTCTTCTGAAAGCAGTCGGAAAGATTCAGAAGCCAATCTTATTAAAGAGAGGACTTTCCAATACAATCGAAGAGTGGATCATGTCAGCAGAATATATTATGGCAGGCGGAAATGAAAACGTCATTCTCTGTGAGCGAGGAATCCGTACATTTGAAAAATATACGAGAAATACATTAGATCTCAGTGTAGTTCCGATCATCAAGGAGAAGACACATCTGCCGATCATCATCGACCCTTCTCATGCAACTGGAAACTGGAAATGGATTGAGTCTATGAGTCTTGCGGCGATTGCAGCAGGAGCAGATGGACTGATCGTAGAAGTGCATAATAACCCGGAAGCGGCATGGAGTGATGGGGCACAGTCATTAAAACCAGAGAAATTTAAACAGGTCATCGAAAAAGGAAGGATGATCGCGCAGGTAGTAGGAAGAGAGATGTAAACATGCAGGTACAAAAGCCGGATTATCAAAATAGTATTTTGAATTTAGTCAATTCGATTTTGCACAATTATGGTGCACCGCATCGATATACTACCCTTCCGGAGGCGGATGAAATTTTGAAAAAGGATTACAGACATGTGGTGCTTCTTGTGCTGGATGGAATGGGTGTCAGTGTCCTTGAGAGGTTTTTGCCGGAGGAAAGTTTCCTTCGCAGTCATTTTCAAAAAGAAATCTCCAGTGTATTTCCGCCTACAACGGTTGCCGCCACAACAACACTGGAGAGTGGACTTGCACCGGCAGAACACGGATGGCTTGGGTGGAGCATGTATTTTCCGGAAATCCAGGACAAGGTCAATGTATTTCTCAATACGACCGGAAGTGGCGGAGTGATCGAAGGAGAATTGCTGGCTTATAGGATGATGCCGTATGAAAAGCTGGGAAGCCAGATTATGCATGCCTGTGAGGCAAAGGCATATGAAGTATCTCCGTTTGGAGATTACCATATAGATACCTTTGAGGAATTACTCAGCGGTGTGAAGACGTTATGCAGAAGAGATGAGAAAAATTATCTGTATGTATACTGGCCGGAGCCGGATCATGTAATGCATGAAGGTGGCTGTACTTGCAGAGAGGCGAGAGAATGGCTGAAAAAGATTGACCGTGAATTGGAAAAATTAAGTGAAGAGCTTTCTGATACACTTCTGCTTGTGACAGCAGATCATGGACATATCGACGGAAGAAATGTATCGATGGAAAATTATCCGGAATTGAGGGAATGTCTGAAATGTCTTCCGGCAGTGGAACCGCGGGCGCTTTCCTTTCATCTGAAGGAAGGAATGGAAGAACAGTTTCTTGAGAGTTTCAAGAAACATTTTGGGAAAGAGTTCCTGTTATTTTCCAGAGAAGAGATCACGGAGAGCCAGCTATTTGGAGAAGGAGCATATCATCCGAGATTTCAGGAGGCGATCGGTGATTACTTTGCTGTCGCAGTCGGAGCACTCAATCTATTTGATACGAATGAGGAGAAAGAGAACATCATCGGTGTACATGCAGGAATGACAAAAGAAGAGATGACCGTTCCGCTGATCGTAGTGGAAAAGCCGAAAAAGTAAAACGATTAAAAAGGATATGATACTATCGTATAGGACGATGAAATATAAAAGTCCCATATTAGGTAACATATCCTTTTTTTATCTCATGAGCCAGTCTCAATCATTTCTTTGGTGAGCAGAGTATCATAAAAAAGATTCTATTATGAAAAAATATCACAGCTTTATAAAATCTTTAAAATTCTCCGTTATGATTTTTGTAAATCAAGGAAGGAGAAGAAAATGGAATGAAAGAATTTGTGATAGAAACGCGGAAGCTGACGAAGTGTTATGGAGAACAGACTGTTGTAAAGGAAGTAGATCTTCATGTAAGAAAGGGTGAGATTTACGGGCTGCTCGGAAGGAACGGGGCAGGGAAGACGACATTGATGAAGATGATTCTCGGGCTTACACCGGAGACCTCAGGTGAGGTGGAATTGTTTGGGAGAAAGCTGCGAGTGCAGGAAAAGCAGATTTATCCGCAGATTGGCGCGATGATCGAGGCGCCGGGATTTTACCCGAATCTGACCGGGACAGAAAATCTTGAGATTTTTGCAAGACTGAGAGGTCTGAAGAGGGAGCAGACGGTCAAGCGGGCGCTTGCGGTGGTGGGGCTTCCTTACCAGGATAAAAAGCTTTTTGGAAACTATTCGCTTGGCATGAAGCAGCGGCTTGGCATTGCCAATGCAATCTTACATGATCCGAAGCTACTCATTTTGGATGAGCCGATGAATGGGCTGGATCCGATTGGGATTGCGGAAATGAGAGGATTTCTCGTAAAGCTTAGCAGAGAGCAGGGAAAGACGATATTGATTTCCAGCCACATTCTTTCGGAAATCGAGCTGGTAGCGGACCGCGTTGGAATTATGGATCATGGAGTGCTACTGGCACAGAAAAACATGAAAGAACTCAAAAAAGGTGAAGAGACACTGGAGACATATTTTAGAAATGTGACGGGAGGTGTTGGCATTGCTTAGATTGATCGAGACGGAATTTTACAAGCTGAGACGGAAAAAGAGCGTGTGGATGATGGTTCTTGCTACATTTCTTATGCCGGCGTTGTCGGTCTGCTATTTCGGATATCTGGGGCAGGCAGAGGTGGAGCCGGCACAATTTTATAAATGGTCTGCATTTGGATATACGACATGGATCATTCTTCCGGTGATCCTTGGGATTTTTGCAACGATGATCGTGTATGAAGAGAAACGACTGCAGATTGTGAGGCAGATCTGGCTTGTGCCGGTGAAGGAAGAAAGTTACTTTTTCAGTAAATTTTGTATGGTATTAGTTTTGTCAGTCGGATTTATGATGCTGACAGCAGTGGCATCTGTTCTTTGCAGTGTGCTTCCGGGATTTGTACCGTTTCGTCTAGAAGATATGATGTATTTGTTTGAGAAATGTATGGAAATTGGCATTCTGCTTGCATTTGCAATGCTGCCGATTTTGGCGCTGGCGATAGTGGGAAGAGGCTATGTGATGCCTGCCTGTATGACAGTTGTATATGCGCTGGCAGGTTTTTTCCTGATGCCGGTCAATATGTATGTTCATCCGATCACAAGTATGGGAGCGATCCTTATCCGAAAGAAAGACATTTCGGGGCTGCTTGTGACGCAGGAGAGTTGTGTGGGAAAGGCGGTTCTTTGTATTTTCGTGTGGGACATTATTTCCTTTGGGCTTGTAAAATATCAGTTGTCCAAAAGAAAATAGGGGGATAGGAATATGAACTGGAGAAATTTGTTTTGGGCGGAGTGCAGGAAGCTTCGCCGTTCAAAAATGATTTTGATCGCGGTAGCAGCAGTCTTTCTGACGGCAGGGATTCTATTTGTGGGCGGACTGGAAGTGTATCATGGATTGGAGGTGCATTATGGGCTGAAGGTGATGCGAGATGGGATGCGGTACCTTGAAAATGCGGGCTGGTATATGGATGAGATGCAACCGTGGGCGTTCTTTTTTGTGATTCCGGGTATGACAGCTCTGTTTGGGAGCTATTTAAGTGTGCGGGAACAAGAAGAGGACACGATGAAATCCTTGCGCCTGATACCGCTGCAGGAAATTGACCTGATGCGGGTGAAAATGATTCTGACACTGCTTTTTAGCATCGGGCTTTCCATGTTGTGTTTTGGAATCACCTTTTTGACAGAGGCCGTGCTACATATAGAAGATCTGTCGGCATCATTCGTGTTTATGCTGTGGAAAGAATATGTTCTTGGCGGGATCGGCATATTCTTTGCAGTATTTCCGATCATTGCATTTGCAGCAGGAAGACAGAAAAACTGTTGGTCTGTCTTCCTTTTTACGGAAATCTATTCGGTATTTGGATTATTTGCAGGGATGGCGGATCGCGTGAAAGATTTTTATCCGATCACGGCAGTGTTTAATGTGTCCGGATATCAGATTGCATCGATGGAGAGGAGAATGATCAGTGCGATTGTTTTGCTGTTATGTGGATGTCTGGGCATCTTTTGGATACGGAAAAAATGTGATATGATAAGAGGAGAGAAAAGAAATGGAACGAAATAAAGAAAAACGGTTAGGAAAAAGCAGAGCAGATAAGAAGATTACCGGAGTATGTGGAGGAATTGCGGCCTATCTGGGACTGTCTCCCAAAAGTGTGAGGATTCTTTGTTTTGGGTTGTGTCTGTTGTTTCCAAATGGAATCCTTGCATATTTACTGCTTGCGGCAGTGCTTCCTTTTTCAAACAGTCAAGATTCAGGGAGATAAAAAGGGGGAAAAGAAATGGGGAAAATACTGGCAGTAGATGATGAAGAAGAGATGCTGGAACTGGTGAAGATGGCGCTGGAACGTGATGGACATCAGGTGGATACAGAAGAAGATGTAAAGCGGGTATCGGCAGAGCGCTGCAGGATATATGACTTGCTTCTGTTGGATGTGATGATGCCAGGCGAAGATGGGTTTTCACTTTGTGGCAGGATTCGGGCAGAAGTGGATTGTCCAATCTTATTTCTGACGGCAAAGACAGAAGATGCGGCGCTTGTGCAGGGATTTGGGCTCGGAGCAGATGATTATATCAAAAAGCCATTCAGCATCGCAGAACTGCGGGCGCGGGTCAATGCACATTTGCGGAGAGAAGGACGGCAACCAGTGCGGGCGATGGCACGCGGCGGGGTACGGTTTGACATGCAGGCAAAAGAGGCTATGGTTGAGGAGCAGATTCTTCCGCTTACCAAAGGGGAGTATGAGATCTGTGAGCATCTGGCGCTTCATGCCGGGCAGGTGTTTTCCAAAGAACAGTTGTATGAGGCGGTCTTTGGTTTCGATGCGGAGGGGGATCCGGGGACGATTGCAGAGCATATTAAAAATATCCGCGCAAAATTAAAGAAATATGGGAAAAGTCCGATTGAGACAGTCTGGGGGATGGGATATAAATGGAAAAAAGAAAACATACGTTAAGTCTTTCTTTTGTGTTACTCCGATTTGTGGCGGGAATGTTTGTTACAATGCTGTTGTGTTTTATGATCTGGTCACTTGTGATGTCTCTTCTTGAGCAGAAAGGGATTATCTGTTCTGGATCTGAGATCAATCATCAGGTAGAAGAGATCCTTGGGACAAGTAGTGGGAAATTCACAGAACCGGATGAGTGCTTTCCGGGCGAATATGCGTTGTATGATGCCAAAGGAACTATATTAAAGACGAATGTGGAGAGAGAAATCGCAGAAGACCAGAAAAAGTTTTCATACGTTTCCGGATATGCGGCACACCTTTCCAGGCGCACTTATGCAGATGGGAGCACTGTACTGATCCGCTGGCATTTCCGGAAGGAATTTACCGATCCGTCGCTTCGACAGACGCTCCCTCCGGCGGAAACACTCGGGTTGATTTTGCTTGGGATGGGGCTTTTGCTGTCACTGCTTCTGCATACGATATGGCTTGGAAAATTTCTTGGGAAAAAATTGAAACTGTTTCAGGAGATCAGCAAAAAGGTGGCGGCGCAGGAACTTGATTTTACAGTTCCGCATGCGGGAATCCGTGAGTACGATGAAGCACTGGATGCGATGGAAGAGATGCGGGAAGCTCTGTATCAGGCACTGACCTCTCAGTGGGCGGCGCAGCAGCAGCGCGAGGCAGAGATTGCTGCGCTGGCTCATGACCTGAAGACACCGCTGACGCTTGCAGGCGGAAATGCAGAGCTGTTGCTTGAGGAAGAATTGCCGCAGGATTATGAGAGACTGATCAGAAAAATTTCGGAGGCAACTGTTCGGGCGAAGGAGTATGTCGCAAGTCTTCTGGAGACTTCGTCGGGAAAAGAAGAAGCATTTACAAAAATGCAGTTGGGGGAATGGTTTGAAAAACTGCGGGAAAATGCTCTGGCTGCTGCGGAAGCAAAGGGAGTAAATCTGATAACGGATAACAGACTGGAAGGATCCTGGAGAATTCAGCCGGAGCGTTTGCAGCGTGGGATATTTAATATTGTGCTGAATGCAGTGGAATATACGCCGAAGGGAAAAACAGTTTATCTGGAAGGAAAAATGACAGACAACGGATGGCAGGTCTGCGTGAAAGATGAAGGGACAGGATTTGATGAGGAGGCAGTGCGCCATGCGGCTGAGCGGCTGTGGAGGGGAGAAAAGTCCCGCAGGACAGATGGACACCATGGTCTGGGGTTGTGGTCAGCCGCACAGGCGATCCGCGCACACAAAGGAGAATTGGTATTAGGCAACTGGGAAGAAGGGGGAGAAGTTTTTGTGCGGTTTTAGAGGACTGATGAATCAAATCCCACTTTCAGAGGGGGATTGACTATTTTATAGGGTTTACGCTTACTTCCGATGGAAAAAGGAGGTTCTTGACAGATGTGGGACATTGCCTGTAATCTGTAAATAAAGAAACATAAAAAACAGGAGCAGAGAAAGGAGCGCAGGAATGATCGAAACATATCGTTGGGTAGTGATTGGCTATGGTGCCATCGCAAATGAGATGGCGCAGACATTGGCAGAGCATGGCAGGATGTTCTATGGAGTGGCAGGGAGAAATCAAGAGCGGACAGCGGCATTTGCGGAGAAATATCAAATCCAAAAGATATATGGGAAGATTGAGGAGGTGTTTGCGGATGATCAGGTAGATATTGTCTATATTGCAACACCGCATAATACGCACATCCAATATTTGCGGGAGGCACTGAAAGCCGGGAAGCATGTGCTCTGTGAGAAAGCAGTCACATTGAATACAGAGGAACTGAAAGAAGCAAGACAACTTGCAGAGAAACAGGACATAGTTTTAGCGGAGGCAATGACCATTTATCATATGCCACTTTATAAAAAGCTGCAGGAAGTAGTTGCAGATGGGAAGCTCGGAAAACTACAAATGATCCAGGTATCGTTTGGAAGCTATAAAGAGTATAATATGAGCAACCGCTTTTTTGATCCGGCACTGGCAGGAGGAGCTTTGTTGGACATTGGTGTCTATGCCCTTGCATTTGCCAGGATATTTTTGTCTCAGGCGCCGGATCAGATTTTATCTAAGGTGAGGACTGCACCGAGTGGTGTTGACGAGCAGGTCGGAATTCTGATGGCAAATCCGGCAAACGAGATGGTTACAGTCACACTGACACTCCATGCAAAACAACCAAAAAGAGGGGTTGTGATCTTTGAGAAAGGGTATGTGGAAATCTATGATTATCCAAGGGCAGATCAGGCAGTGATCACTTATACCGAAGATGGCAGGAAGGAGATAGTCGCTTGCGGCAGAAAGGAAGAGGCATTGTTCTATGAGGTGGAAGATATGGAACAGGCGGTGTTAGGCGGAAAGAATGAGATGGATCTGTCCTATACTTCTGACGTGATGGACATCATGACAAAAATCCGACAGCGCTGGAGCCTTGTGTATCCGGAGGAAACAACAGAAACAGAATGTGAAATATAAAAAGAGCAGGAGGAAAACAGAGAGATGGACTACAGAAGATTTGGAAATACGATCATTGCACGGATAGATAAAGGAGAGGAAATTCTTGAGCAGGTAAAGGAAATTGCACTGAGAGAGAAAATAAGTCTTGCAAGTGTGCAGGCACTCGGCGCGGTTGACCAGTTTACGGTCGGCGTATTTAAGACAGAGGAAAAAGAATATCTGGCGAATGAATTTCAGGGAAGCTTTGAGATTGTGTCTCTGACCGGAACGATCAATACAATGCATGACGAGTTTTACTGCCACCTTCATATGAGCGCAGGAAATGAAAAGGGAGAAGTGTTTGGAGGACATTTAAATCGGGCAGTGATCAGCGCGACTTGTGAGATGGTGATCCATGTGATCGATGGGAAAGTCGATCGATATCATGATGAAGAGATCGGGCTGAATTTATTTCGGTTTTAAATAATTAGAACCAAAGACAGGTTTACGATTGTGATAAGAGTAGAAAGTGAATAGAGCAGCGCAGGCTGTCTGACTGAAAGATAAGAAAATATCGCATAGATATGCTTATCCAGTCAGAATTGCCTGCGCTGTTCTTTTATAGAAATTTCATATTTCCTTTATTGACAAATTCCAAATGAAATTTTACTATAAAATTATATTTACTGTGCAAATGCATAGGAAAATACACAGAAATGAATTGAAGGAGCTTGCAATGGAAAAGACGGCAACAGACCGCAGAACGGAGCGGACGAAGGCGAAAATATTAGAGGCACTTTTGGAACTATCGAAAGAGAAGAGTATCAATGAGATTTCCATCCGGGAGCTGACAGAGCGCGCCAAGATCCACAGAAACACATTTTATATTCATTATACAGATGTTTATGGGATTCTGGATGATCTGGAAAATCACATGTGTACTGTGGCAGCTGAGGTCACAGAGCAGTTTACTCCGCAGCAGCTGCGAGAGAATGCAAGCGATGTGCTTGAGATTATTTTTTCATATTTGAAGGAGCGAAGAGAATATTGCATGCTGATGCTGGAGAATCGCACTCGGATTTCAGTCGGGCAGAAAGTGCTGGAATCAGTTTTTGAGAAATATCTGACTGCATTTGAAGATTCCTGTGATCGTCAGGCATTTGCATTTCAGGTACAGTTTCGCTATTGTACGTCCGGGGTGATCGGAATTGTGCTGTACTGGATTGAGCGGGGCTGTATGGAAAGCCCGAAGGAGATGGCGGAGCTTACCGGAAAGCTGATGACAAAAGGGCTGGAAGGCGCTATTTTGGAGGTGACTGTATGAAGAGACAGGAACCATTGATGGAAGCGGCAGAGAGCAGTTTTCGTGCAGCAGGCATATCAGACTGCTTTTGCAGGGAAGTCCGGTGGGAGCATGTGGAATTAAGTGAAGTGAATTTCTTTAAGACTTCCCTGCGGAAGATGATTCAGGCAGTGGAACTGTCAAAGCGGCTTGGGATTATCATAAAAGAAGAAGGGGCATAACATGAAGGATTTTGTAAAACTGGAAAATGTAAGAAAAATATATCAAATGGGAGAAGTCGAGATCCGAGCAGTGGATGGCATTGACTTTGAGATTGGAAAAGGTGAGTTTGTCGTGATCGTCGGTCCGAGTGGTGCGGGAAAGACAACGGTATTAAATATTCTTGGCGGTATGGATACGGCAACGAGCGGCAAAGTGCTTGTTGATGGAAATGATGTGGCACAGTACACAAACCGACAATTGATCGGCTACCGCAGAGAGGATATTGGATTTGTCTTTCAGTTTTATAACCTTGTTCCGAATCTGACTGCGTTGGAAAATGTAGAATTGGCGCTTCAGATCTGTAAGGAACCGCTGGATGCAAAGACGGTACTTGAGGAAGTCGGGTTGGGAGAAAGACTAAATAATTTCCCGGCACAACTTTCCGGAGGGGAACAACAGAGAGTGTCGATCGCCCGGGCGCTGGCAAAAAATCCAAAGCTGCTTTTGTGTGATGAACCGACGGGAGCACTTGATTACAATACCGGGAAGGCAATCTTGAAGTTGCTTCAGGATACTTGTAGAAATAAGGGGATGACCGTGATCGTTATCACACATAACTCTGCACTTGCGCCGATGGCAGATCGTGTAATCCATATTAAAAACGGCCGTGTGGAGAGTATGGAGATGAATGCACATCCGGTACCGGTAGAAACGATTGAATGGTAGGGAGACAGATGAAGAAACGAGCATTGAGAAAAGATTTTTATATGGAAATACGAAAGAGTCTGGGGCGCTTTTTGTCCATTTTCTTTATCGTGGCAATGGGTGTCGCGTTCTTTTCAGGAATCCGGGCATCTGAGCCGGATCTGCGCTATTCCGGGGATGCTTATTTTGACCGGAATCATTTGATGGATCTGAAGGTGATGGGAACGCTTGGGCTGACAGAGAATGATGTGCAAGCAATCCGGTCACTGGAAGGAGTGGCACAGGCAGAACCTGGCTACTCCGCGGATGTAATGGTTGAGCGTGATGGAAATCAGAAAGTACTTCATGTATCGTCGATTTTAGATTCGATGAACCAGTATACTGTGGAAGAAGGAAGAATGCCGAAAAAGGACGGCGAGTGTCTGATCGATCAAGATTTTATCCAGGGATCTGGTTTAAAGGTCGGGGATGAGATCACGCTGATCAGTGGGACGAAGGATCCGGTTACAGATACGTTTACGAAGGAAACATTTCGGATTGTAGGTGCAGGAAGCAGTCCGGAGTATATTTCTTTTCACCGTGGAAGCAGTATGATCGGAAATGGAGAGGTCAGCGGTTTTCTTGCCGTGCCGAAGGAATCTTTTGTGACAGAAGCATACACAGAGTGTTACGTTTCAGTGGAGGGAGCAGAAGAGGAGACCGCATTTACAGAGGAATACGATCAGAAGGTGGAGAAGGTTGCAGAGCGGATTGAATCCATTGGAGAACGGCAGGGAGCGCTCCGCGCAGAGGAAATCCGTGGAGATGCCAAGGAAGAACTTTCCGATGCAAAAGCGGAATTGGAAGAAGGAAAGAAGAAAGCAGAGAAAGAACTTTCTGACGGAAAAGCAAAGATTACAGATGCTGAGGCGCAGTTACAAAGTGCAAAAGAACAGCTGGAGAGTGGAAAACAAGCACTGGAAGCAGGAAGAAATGAACTTCTCGTGAGCCAGACGACAGTCGATGAAGCTTATGCACAGATTGCAGATGGACAGGCACAGCTTGCACAGGGGAAAGCAGAGTTTGAGGCGAAAGAAGAGGAATTCAGAAGTCAGTACGAGACAGGTATGGAACAGATTGCAGCCGGAGAGAAGCAGATTGCAGCCGGACGCATAGAACTGGAAGAAAAGAAAGCCGAGTACGAGGCAGGGAAAGCAGGATTAGATCAGATGAAGATCACGCTGGCAGAACTGCAGGCGGCGCTGGAAAATGGGATGATCCCAGAGGAACAGATTCCACAGACAGAGGTGCAGATTGCAGCGCTTCAGAAGACAATCGCACAATTGGAGCCGCAGTTAGCGCAGGCAGCAGACCAGATCGCGCAGGCAGAACAGGTGATTGTACAGAAGGAGCAGGAACTTGCGGCGGCTAGAACACAGTTGGAGGAAGGAAAGACTGCGATCGAAGCAGCAAGAGGACAGCTTACAGAAGCTGAAAATGAGCTGTATGCCGGAGAAGCGCAGGCGGCAGAAGGACAGCGGCAGATTGATGCCGGATGGGAAGCAATCCATGCCGGGGAGGCTGAGCTTGCGGCGGGAGAAAATGAAATTGCAGTCAATGAAAAGAAACTTGCTGAGGCAAAAGAAGCATATGAAAATGGAAAAAAAGAAGCCGAAGCCGAGATCAAAGATGGAGAAAATAAGATCAAAGATGCAGAGCAGAAGATTGCGGATATTGAAGATGCCAAGTGGTATGTCAATGACAGAAGCACACTTTCTGACTATGTAGGATATGGAGATAACGCAGACCGTATGCGGGCGATCGGAGAAGTATTTCCGATACTATTCTTCATTGTGGCGGCATTGATCAGTCTGACAACGATGACGCGGATGGTTGAGGAACAGCGTACACAGATTGGAACGCTGAAAGCGCTTGGCTATGGGAAATTCAGTATTGCAGGGAAATATCTGAATTATGCGCTGATGGCAACGATCGGAGGAAGTATTTTCGGAGTATTGTTCGGAGAGAAAGTATTTCCGTATATTATTGTAACTGCATATAAGATCATTTATATACATATGCCGGATATTGTGATCCCTTATCATTGGGGATATGCGGCGATGGCAACAGGTGCGGCAGTGGTCTGCACAAGTGCGGCGACACTTCTTGCATGTTATAAAGAACTGGCATCCCAACCGGCAGTGTTGATGCGCCCACCGGCTCCGAAGCAGGGAAAACGAGTTTTCTTAGAGCGTATCACATTTATTTGGAGCAGATTAAGTTTCATATGGAAATCCACGATCCGGAATCTGATCCGATATAAAAAGCGATTCTTTATGACGGTCTTTGGAATCGGTGGATGTATGGCGCTGATGATCGTCGGATTCGGACTGCGGGATTCTATCTTTGATGTAGGAAGGATCCAATATCAGGAACTGAATTTATATGATGGGATGATTATCTTAAATACAGATGCAGATGAAAAGGATAAGGAATCACTGGAGCAGTATCTGCAAGGGGAGAAGGAGATCAGTCAGGCTTCAGAAGGATATTTAAAGAAAACAAATGTAGAGAAGGGAAAGATAAAGAAAGACGTATATCTGTATGTGCCGGAAGATTTAGAGAAAAATCAGGAATTTTTAGTCTACCGTGACAGAAAGACACAGGAAACATTTGAGCTTGGAGAGCGGGACGTCATTTTGACAGAGAAGATGGCAAAGACACTCGAGGTGAAGAAGGGCGATACGATTACAGTGAAAGGGGAAAATGGTGACAAAAAAGAACTGACGATCACAAATGTATGTGAAAATTATATGGAGCATTATCTTTATGTATCTCCTGAAATTTACAAAGAAATGTTTGGTGCACTTCCAAAAGCAAATAATATTTACTTTAAGATGAAAGAATTTGATGAGAAAAAGTTAAAGGAAATCGGAGAAAAAGTACTCGAGGAGCGTGCGACGCTCAATGTTTCCTATGCTTATAATGTAGAGGAGCAAATGGATGAGATGCTGGAAAGTCTGGATATTGTCATCGTTGTGCTGATTATTTCTGCGGGGCTGTTAGCGTTTGTCGTGCTCTACAATCTGAATAACATCAACATTAATGAGCGGAAGCGGGAGCTTGCGACGATCAAGGTACTTGGATTTTATGATAATGAAGTTTCTGCCTATGTATACCGTGAAAATATTCTTCTGACACTGATTGGAACAGTTGTCGGAGTGATATTGGGCAGTATCCTTCACCGGTTTGTGATTACGACTGTTGAGATTGATACTGTGATGTTTGCAAGAACGATCAAAGGGTTTAGTTTTCTGTACAGCGCACTGCTTACATGTGGATTCTCTGTTTTTGTAAATTGTGTGATGTATTTCAAACTGAAGAAGATCAATATGGTGGAATCATTAAAGAGTGTTGAATAGAAAGAAACAGAAGACGACGAGAATGTTATTGAAAAATTCAGACTGCATTTAGAAAAAAGTGTCGGGGATGTCTCCGGGTATGGTATAATAAATATCGTACCTGGAGATATTTTTGTTTTTCACAAAAGTGACACAAGTATTTGTTATGATGAGAAAAAACGAAGGAGCGAATGTTTGATGGATAAATTAAAAATATTGGTGGTGGATGATGAGAGCAGAATGAGAAAGCTTGTCAAAGATTTCCTGACAAGAAGTGGATACACGGTTGTCGAGGCAGCAGATGGTATGGAGGCGATGGACATTTTCTATGAGCAGAATGATATTGCACTGATCATTCTCGATGTGATGATGCCAAAGATGGATGGCTGGCAGGTGTGCCGGGAGGTGCGTATGCACTCGAAAGTACCGATCATCATGTTGACGGCCAGAGGAGAGGAGCGGGATGAGTTGCAAGGATTCGAACTTGGGGTAGACGAATATATTTCCAAGCCGTTTAGTCCAAAGATTCTTGTTGCGAGAGTTGAGGCTATTTTAAGAAGAACGAATGTATTTGCGGCAGATGAAGTTGTGGATGCAGGTGGCATTTCTGTGGATAAGGCAGCACACGAGGTGAAGATTGACGGAGTTCCGATAGATTTAAGTTACAAAGAGTTCGAACTGTTGGCATATTTTATTGAAAATCAGGGAATCGCACTTTCGAGAGAAAAGATTTTGAATAATGTATGGAATTACGATTATTTTGGGGATGCGAGAACGATCGATACACATGTCAAGAAGTTGAGAAATAAGCTGGGGGACAAAGGTGAGTACATTAAGACCATCTGGGGGATGGGATACAAATTTGAGGTAGAGTAATGAGAGATTCGATCAAACGTCAGATTACTATTTTAAGTGTCGGGATAGTTGCATTTACTATGATCATCGCACTTTTGATCAATGGAAGATTCATGGAAGGTTATTACATTGCAAACAAGGAAGAGGACTTAAAAAATATGTACCAGATGTTAAATGAGTCTGTCGGAAGCAGTGTGATTTACACGGAGTCTTTGGAAGCTATGAAACGTCTTGCAGAGCGGGCAAATATATCTTTTATCGTGCGCGACCGATCAGGAAATCCGGTCATCGGTATGATGAAAGAGGGGGAGGATGAGCTGAACAGTCAGTTAAACGGCTATCTTCTTGATAAGCAGGACGGAAAGATCTTAGAGCAGACATCCTATTATGAAATACGGAAGGCGAAGGATATCAGAAGCAGAACAGAATATATTGAAATGTGGGGAAGTTTTGACAGTGGATACCATTTTCTGATTCGGACACCGCTTGACAGTATTCGGGAGGGAGCAAAACTTTCTACGAGATTTCTTGCGTATGTGGGCTGCATTATGATCGGAGTGAGCTGTATTCTCGTCTGGTATTTTTCCAGAAAGATCACAGATCCCATCATGGAGCTTGCTATGCTCTCACAAAAGATGGCGAATCTTGATTTCAATGCCAAATATACAAGCGGCGGTGACAATGAGATTGGGGTATTGGGAGACAGCTTTAACCGAATGTCGGAAAAACTGGAGCAGACAATCTCCCAGTTAAAGACCGCAAACTTTGAATTGCAAAAAGATATTGAACAGAAGGAAAAACAGGAAGAGCGCCGGAAAGAATTTATCGGAAATGTATCCCATGAGTTGAAGACGCCAATTGCACTGATCCAGGGTTATGCAGAAGGACTGAAAGAAGGGATCCATGATGATCCGGAGAGCATGGAATTTTACTGTGACGTCATCATCGATGAGGCCAATAAGATGAACCAGATGGTAAAAAATCTGCTGACATTAAATCAGTTGGAATCCGGAGATGACGGATTGTCCATGACAAGATTTGATCTGGCAGGCTTAATCCGCGGAGTGCTGCAAAGCTGTGAGATTTTGATCCAGCAGGCCGAGGCGAAGGTGAGCCTGGAAATGCAAGAGACAATCTATGTATGGGCAGATGAATTTAAGACAGAGCAGGTGCTGCGAAATTATATCAGCAATGCAATCCACCATGTGGAGGGAGAGCGGATTATCGAGATCAAAGTAGAAGAAACAGGAGAGAAAGCACATATTTCTGTCTTCAATACCGGAAAATCGATTCCACAGGAAGATGTGGAACGGATCTGGGATAAGTTTTACAAAGTAGATAAAGCGCATTCGCGGGAGTACGGTGGAAATGGAATCGGACTTTCTATCGTGAAGGCGATCATGGAGTCCTTTCATCAGAAATTTGGGGTAGAAAATTATGACAATGGGGTAGCATTTTGGTTCGAGTTGGATATGAAATAACAGATACCGGCAGGAAAAAGGAAACAAAAGAAAAGTTAGGAAAAGCAGGAGGAAAAGAAGATGGCGGCAATTAGCGGAGCTTGGTTAGAAGCATTAAAAGGAGAGTTTAAGAAGCCATATTATAAGAAATTATTTGAGACAGTCAATCAGGAGTATCGGACGAGACAGATCTTTCCGCCTGCGGATGATGTGTTCAATGCATTTCATCTGACACCATTAAATGAAGTGAAAGTAGTCATTTTAGGGCAGGATCCATACCACAACGTAGGACAGGCACATGGACTTTGCTTCTCAGTGAAACCGGAAGTAGACATTCCACCGTCACTGGTGAATATTTATCAGGAACTGCATGATGATATTGGATGTGAAATTCCAAATCATGGATACCTTGTCAAATGGGCCAAACAGGGCGTATTGATGCTCAATACAGTTCTGACGGTGCGCGCTCATCAGGCAAATTCGCACCGGGGAATTGGCTGGGAAGAATTTACAGATGCAGCGATTCGGGTACTGAATGAACAGGATCGACCAATCGTATTTATCTTGTGGGGAAGACCGGCACAGACTAAGAAAGCAATGTTAAATAATCCGAAACACCTGATCTTGGAAGCGCCACATCCAAGTCCGCTCTCTGCCTACCGTGGTTTTTTCGGAAGCAGACCGTTTAGCCAGACAAATGCATTTTTAATGGCAAATGGAGTGGAACCGGTTGACTGGCAGATTGATAAGATAGAGTGAACGATTGAGAAATAAAAGAAAAGAGAGGAAAGTGACTATGGAAAAGTATGATCTTCTGATTATCGGCGCCGGACCGGGGGGATATGTAGCGGCGCTTGAGGCAACAAAACGGGGAATGAAGGTACTTGTTGTAGATAAGAAAGAGGCAGGGGGAACTTGCGTAAACAGAGGGTGCATTCCGACAAAAGCATTGCTGCATGCCTCCACGATTTATAAAGATATGAAAGACTGTGAGAAATTCGGACTTTATGCAAAGGAAATCGGATTTGACTTGCAGAAATTATATCAGTATAAAGAGGAATCCGTCGTAGAAATGCGGAAAGCAATCGAGGAAGAATTTTCAAGACTTGGTGTTACTTTTGTACAGGGAACTGCACAGGTTCAGGCAGATAAACGAGTGGTCGTAAAAATGGCACATATGCAGAAGCGTACCGTTGGCAGTGGACTGTCAGATGATGGAAAGAACCCGGCCGATATACTAGATACCGTTATCTATGAGGCAGATAAAATTCTAATTGCTTCCGGAGCAGCGCCGAGGAAACTTGGGCTTCCTGGGGAGGAGTTGTCGGAAGTAATGACGAGTGAAGAACTGCTTCAGGCGAAGGACAGATGTTATGACAGGCTGGTTGTTGTAGGAGGCGGTGTCATTGGACTGGAGATTGCCACTGTATTTCAGGCGCTCGGTTCAGAAGTGACTGTGATAGAATTGGGAGAGCGGCTTCTTCCGTCGATGGACATTGAGTTTGCTGAGGCTTTGGAGAAGATTCTTGTCGGGCGTGGAATCCATGTGTATAAGAAAAGTTTGATAGAGCGGTTCGAGAAAGAAGAGCATGGTGTAAGCTGTCATTTGATGTCCGAAGGGAAAAAGCAGATTCTTTCCGCGGATGCAGTGCTGGTATCTGTGGGAAGGGAACCCTATACGGAAGAATTGTTTGCAGCAGACTTGAAGATTCGCATGGATCACGGCAAAGTGCTTGTCAATGAATTCTTCATGACAAATATCCCAGGTATCTATGCGATTGGAGATGTGATCGGAGGAGTTCAGCTTGCGCATGTCGCTTCCGCTCAGGCGAAATATGTTGTGGAGCGCATGAACAATTTAGAACCGTCAGTCATCTTATCCATCGTGCCAAGTTGTCTGTTTGTCTCCATGTCGATCATCCCAAACTGTCTGTATCTGAATCCGGAGATTGCAACGGTCGGACTGACTGAAGAAGAGGCAGAGAGGAAAGGCATCCCAGTGCGCTGTGGGCGTTACCGGATGGACGCAAATGGACAGACGATTTTATCAAAAGAGGAAGTGGGATTTATCAAAGTACTGTTTGCCGCAGACAGTGACGTACTGCTGGGCGCACAGATCATGTGTCAGCGGGCAACAGATATGATCGGGGAACTGGCGACAGCGATCGCCAACGGTCTGACATCCCGACAGCTAATGTATGCGATGCGTGCACATCCGACTTTTAATGAGGCGGTTTCCAAGGCAGTGGAAGACAGCAGGGAATAGAAAAATATGAAATAAAAGTTATTCAAAATCTTAAGAATATAAATATGGAAATACAACCTCTAGAGTGAATTAGAAAGTACACGTTGCGAGGTTGTATTTTTTTGCTGTTTTTCCATTACATAGTTGGTCAGCAGGATTCCCTGTCGTTCGACCTGTTGCTCTTTTTTTACAACATATCCACGGTGCTCGAAAAATGGTCTTGCAGTGATGGAGGCATGTGTGGTAACTGTCGCACTTTCCACAGATGCTTCCAGTTTCTCGCAGAGTGCAGTAGCAATACCGATTCCCTGATGATCTTTGTGGACATAGAGACGGTCTAGGTAGCCGGAGGAATCAATATCGCCGAATCCAGCAATTGTTTCCCCATCGACAGCGACAAAGGATGTATGCGCGAGAAAAGACTTATTCCATGCAGCAAGATCTATGGAACCGGTCGCCCATACATCCATCTGCTGGCGGGAGGAGCCTTGTTGATTGTTGTTAAATATGCTACACTGACTGTAGCAGTTCTTAAAGAGAAAACCGTTCGATGTGCTGCTCATCAAGGCACTCTTTTGTACATTGACAAGATATGAGGTTGCAATACGAAATTCGTGTACTGCGTAAAATCTTAATCGTAAAGACATTATTACTGTATGGCATGGGAAGTTTAGTACCTGATACAGTTACAGATGAGCATATCTTATCCGTAAAGGGTGTTGTCAACCACCCTATGATGTAACGCCACTTTAGATAGCAATATCTTTTGGGGTTAAAAGTCGGAGACGTATGTCGTTCGTACGACTGGGCAGTTACAAGCCCATGACCTTTAGGTCGTGGGTAGTTGACAGAAAAGAATGCTGATTTCTTCACAGTCTTCGGGGTGTAAGGTCTGAGTGTTATATGGCTGAAATGGTTTGCTTGTAGTTGTGACATAGGCGTAGAACCTCTTGTATCTAATAGAATATTTTTTGTATTGTAGCATGATGCAGTAGAGAATGAAATCATGCTACAGCAATCTCCTATTTTTTGAAGCGTGTATTTTTTTAGCGGCCATGCATCTTTTTCCAGAAAAAGACGCCGGAGATTACTGAAGGAAGACCGACCCAAAGTGCTACCGCACATAATGTGACAGTCTCAAAATCCGGGACAGTCAGTGTGCAGCCCAGATAGAGAAGCACAATCGGGATGGACAGATCATGAAGTACACGATGAGCTACATTCCAGGTATCTTCGTCGTGTACGGTCCATGGAAGTCGCAATCCGGTATGTCTGTTGAAGGGAAGTCTTGTCGATATCATGCCGGTAAAAAGGATAATGGCAGATACGAGCAGCATTGCAAAAAATTTCCCATCGGTATTGGAAAAAGGAAGGATGCCCATCTCCGACAAGGCAAAGGTTACAATACAGACAGTAAGGACGCCAATATTAAAAAGGGTTGTAATTCGAACGGCACCGAGTTTTTTTACGGAGGTTGTCGTGCGGGTGAGCAGAGCAGTATTCCGGTACAGAATGATAACTGCTGTCAGAAGGCAGGCAAAGGTCAGTAAAATGGAAACAATAGTATTGTCGATGATCAGTGCAAAGAGCATAGAAAGCATCGAAAAAAAGAGAATCAGATTCCGTTTTTGCTCGGCGCGGGAAGAAAGACTCCGTTCCTGCACTTGTTTGGCAAGCTCTTCATTGAGGCGAGCAAGTTCTATAGCAAGAGTTTCTGCAGAGAGGGATTCTGAATGTGGTTGTTCGTCGGTCCCAAGCAGTTCTGCAACAGAAATTCCCAACACCTCTGCGAGACGGATCAGAAGTTCCGCATCCGGTACGGAGAGATTATTTTCCCACTTTGACACAGTCTGCCGGACAACATTCAGAGGGATTGCCAGTTCCTCCTGACTCATTTTCTTCTCTTTTCGATATTTTTTAATTTGATCTCCTAACATATCGAAGTCTCCTTTCACATGTAGATTGATGTTCCACTGCCAGTATAAAAATCAGGGGAAGAAAAGGCAAGCAACGCAAGTTAACATGGAGGTTTTATCGTGGAAACTTCCGTGTTCAGGCGATAGTAAGTGTCATTTATCTGCATAATTTCCCCAGGGCTGATCGTTAATTTGCTTCCGTCCAAGAAGAAAATATGGTAGTAAGTGACCGCACCGGAAGAGAGGGCTTCCTTGCGCGAAATCTCCTCGTGAAAACGGAGTTGATGCATCCAGTCAGTGAAGGCAGAAATTTCTTCTTTGGAAAGGTTCTGTGAGGTGGGAGAATCCTTTCCACCCGTGATGGAAATACGCTCAATTTGTTTGATGTTGGAAGCATGGATCTTAGACAAATATTGTTTAGGAATTTTAGAAAAAGTAGTCGTATCTTCTCGCAGGGAGGAATCCTCAAACTGGCAGGCGGTTAGCGTAAGAAATAAAAATGCCAGAAGGAATGGAAGGAAAAAGAAGCGGGGAAAATTTTTAAAAACTCCAGCGGATATTTTTTGCATGGAAGATCACTCCTTTCGTATTATGAGGGAGAAGTATCATTGTCTGTTACGTTTTTTGTATTTCCAGAACTTTTCACCACAGTGCGGGCAGCGGGAAGGAATCAGAAGATTACTTCCGGGAAGTCGTACGCATCGAATCTGCTTTTTTACACATAGATCATAGAGGTCAGGATTCTGTACAAATCTCTGTTTGGTTAGAAATGTCCGCGGCATGGTCAGAAGCGGAAGTTCACCGCCGCAATTCGGACATTTCCAGAAACGATGGTGCAGAATATCTGAGGAATATAGCAGGGCAGCGCTGAAAATTAGAGAAAGCAGCAGAGCGATGGAAATGATAAGCAGTAGAATCTTTGCCCAGTTGTGGTGTACTTGTCCGCCTTCCAGAAGAAGGAGGAATATACCTGCTGCGGTAAGCACAAAGAAAGACCGTTCCAAAAACTTTCCTGTTGCTACAAGGCGGGCACTCCGAGAATTTTGTTTGATCAACTGCTCCTTCTGGAGCAAGACTGTCTCATTTTCGAGATAATTATAATCATGTTGTTGTCTGGATGACAATGCGAACACCTCCTTAGTGCTGGATGATAAAAAATCAGTTGAAAAAGTGAAAGGGAAATTGGCATAAAAAATCAAAATAACTTCTGAAAGAGAAGATTAAGGACGTTTCCAGGAAGATTCAGAAATAGGCTGGAAAGTCAGAGGTATTTTCGGCAATTGAATCTTTGGATAGTAAGTCCGGATTGTTCTGAGAAATTCAGAACAATCGCACCGAAGGGAAATGGTTTCTTCACTGCCATCTTTTTTGACAAAGTGGATTACTGCATTCTGGTAAAGATTACCACGTTCCCGTTCATCGGAAAAATAGATTCGTTTTAGTTTTCGGCAGTCATAATAGCAAAGAGAAAAATCATTCAGAATGATAATTGCTGATTCTGTAAAAAAGAAACGGTTTCCAACGGTCTTTTGTAACGTCTGCAATGCTTTTTCTAATTTCGTGAGATCAGAGGAAGTAAGCATCTGGTATTTCCCGAGAAAATAGAGCAGCGTTGTCACCCCGATAAGTAACGTAAAAAATCCGAAGAGAATCGCTGTTTCGATGGATCCTTTGTGAAGCAAACGGATGGAAATAATTGTCATGAAGATACAGAGAATAATACTTCCTATGGCTTTTGCATACCAGAATCGTAAAGTCTTTTGAAAGATTCGATAGACATTGGGATAGTTTTTCAAGTAGATGTGTTTCTTTTTTTCAGAGTTTTTCATGTTCGTTTTTTCCTTTTTTGCTTCTTTTTCCTTTTGTTTCTGTGTGGCTGCTTCTGAGGTATGGAGAATCAGAATGTGCCTCTCATTTGTTTGCCGGAGAAATCAATCAGTAGGTATGTGAAAGGATTTTGTCACTGGTTATGTAATGGAAGAGGGAGAAAATATCTTATATTAGATATAGAAATATCATATCATACAGACCGCATAAAGCAAATGGCGATATCGTCTATTCTATAAAAATCATGTTGTTTGCAAAGACAATCAGTGATATCTCTTCACAATTTGTCACCCATTCATTTCCCAATCAGGCAGTAGAAAAAGGATGACGAGAGAGCGGGCAAAAGCAGTACTATACAGCACATGGATGCCTAATTTTACCTCTAGGAAGGAAAAAGATTGGAAAAGAGATTTGGGTATTCAAGAATGAAAAATATGGCCGGGAAGTGTTCCAATGCAGCGATATTCGGCTGGAACTTCTTTCCGGGTTTTTCTTATTAGCGGTCGTGTTTTCGTTTTCAATGGAGGTGATTCAATGACATTTTATGTTCCGTATATCAAAAAAGTCTATGGATTCGCCACCCAGGAAGAAAATCTGACCATCTTTCTGGGAAAAATGAAAATTTACATATAGACAGAGATGGTTTTCAAATCTCAGTTTTGCTATAATAGGTCTAAATGCAGTAAATGAGCAATTGATTATTGGAGGAAGGAAGTAAATGAAGTTAAGTAATTCGTATTTTTATACACTGCGGGAAAATGTAAAAGAAGAAGATAGTACAAGTGGAAATTTATTAGTGCGGGCAGGAATGATCAAAAAAAGCAGCAGCGGAATTTATATGATCATGCCGATGGGAAAACGTGTTCTGAAAAAGATTGAGGAAATCGTGCGGGAAGAAATGGATGCTGCAGGAGCGCAGGAACTGTTGATGCCGGCTATGATCCCAGAAGAAATTTATGAGAAAAGTGGACGTAGAGAGGCATTTGGTTCCAACATGTTTGCGCTGAAAGACCGTTATCAGAAGAACTATGTTCTCGGTCCGACTCATGAAGAATTATTTACGATGGCAGCTATGATGAAGGGAAGTTCCTATAAGGATTTTCCTTATAATCTGTATCAGATTCAGACGAAATTCCGAGATGAAACAAGACCTCGTTATGGTTTGATCCGTGTGCGTGAGTTTATTATGAAGGATGCCTATTCATTTGATATTGATGAAGCAGGTCTGCATGAATCCTATATGAAAATGTTCCACGCCTATCAGAATATCATGGAGCGCTGTAAGTTAAATTACAAGATTGTAAAAGCAGATACAGGAGCGATGGGTGGATCTTTATCCGAGGAATTTCAGGCAATTACAGATATCGGGGAAGATGTGATCGTCACCTGCGACGGCTGTGATTTCTCAAGCAATCTAGAAATTACAGAGGTGATTGATGTGAGTGAGCCGTCAGATGCAGAGGGACAGGTGATGGAAGTTGTGGAAACACCGAATGCACGCACGATGGAAGAAGTCGCTGCATTTTTCCATAAGTCTGTAAATGAATTTGTGAAGACGCTGATCTATACGGTAGATGGAAAAACAATGGCATTTCTCTTAAAAGGAAATCGGGAATTGAATGAAACAAAAGTGTTGAAGCTTCTAAAGGCAAATGAAATGGAGCTTGCGCCGTTTGAGGAAGTGGAACGTGTTACACATGCAAAAGTTGGATTTGCGGGACCGGTTGGTTTAGAGTGTCCGATCGTTATGGACCGTGAGGTCACAAACATGAAGAACTTTATCGTTGGAGCAAATAAAACAGATCACCATATTGTTAATGTAAATCTGAAGGATTTTGAGGTGGAGATTGTTGCGGATATCGCACAGGTGCATGAGGGAGATGTTTGTCCGGTTTGCGGAAAGCCATTAAAATTCTGTAAGGGAATCGAAGTTGGAAATACGTTCAAGCTGGGAACAAAATATGCAAAGACACTCGGATTGGAATATCAAGATGTGGATAATAAACTTCATCCGGTGGAAATGGGCTGTTATGGTTTTGGTTTGGAACGCTGTATGGCGGCAATTGTAGAGCAGCACAATGACGAGGCTGGAATTATCTGGCCGGCAAGTGTAGCGCCGTTTGAGGTTGCAGTGGTCGTTGTATCCAGCAAAGATGAAGAGCAGATGCGTATTGGAAGTGAATTGTATGAGGCATTGAAAAAAGAAGGCATTGATGTACTTCTGGATGATCGAAAAGAACGTCCGGGTGTAAAATTCAAAGATATGGAACTGATCGGGATCCCATATCGCATTACTGTCGGAAGAGGTATTCAAGAGGGGAAGGTAGAATTCCGTGCCAGAACAGCAGCAGAGAATCGTGAGATTGCCTTGGGTGAAGTGATAAAACTGGTAAAAGAAGAATTACAGAAATAAATTTGAAGAAATCAGATGAGGGACAAGCAGTTAGTTTTCGGATTAGCTGCTTTTCTTATGGTTTTTGACCGACAGTTTCTGTCAGTCATGTGTAAAACGAAAAGATAAAATAAAAAATAGGAGATAAGCCTTGACAAAATGATTGAAAAATGTTTATATGAACATATGAACAGTTATTCATATGTTTAGGAGGTGCTTACGCATGAAAATAGAGGAAAGAACAAAAAAAGACAGAGAGACAGAGCTGACAGAATCTGTTGACAAAGAGATTCATGAACACTGTGGCTGTGGGGAACATCATCATGAGCATACACATTCCCACCATGAGCATGGGAAAGCTTGTGGCTGCGGAGGAGATCATCATGATCACGAGCATACGCATTCCCACCATGAGCATGGGAAAGCTTGTGGCTGTGAAGGAGATCATCATGATCACGAGCATACACATTCCCACCATGAGCATGGGAAAACTTGTGGCTGTGAAGGACATCACCACGCACATTCCCACCAGAACAAGGAGAATGAGGATAACAAAGAAAAGTCTATTTCATCACATAGAAAGGGTAGAATACAGACGTATCTGCTTGATAATCTTGGATGAGCGAACTGTGCTTCCAAGATGGAAGCAAGGATACAGGCGCTGCCTGAGGTGAAAGAGGCGACAATCACATTTACGACAAATCAGCTTCAAGTGGTCACGGAAGGTGACAAGGACCTGCTGGAGGAATTTCAGAAGATCTGTGCTGCGATTGAGTCTGAAGTGATTGTAAAAAGGAAGGTATCGGTAAATAAGAAAGAAGAAAAGAAAAAGAGGGAGCAGGAACAGCAGGAAAAGAAAAGAGAACAGAAACGGGAACGCATAGAAATTGTAGCAGGAGCGGGATTGTTTCTTGCGGGAATTTTGTTGAAGGACAAATACGAATTATTTTCTACCATCTTATTTGTGAGTTCTTATTTGACGCTTGGATGGGAGATTCTGCTTACTGCGGGAAAAAATATTTGTAAGGGAAGAATGCTCGATGAAAATTTCCTGATGAGTATTGCAACACTTGGTGCATTTGCAATCCAGGAATATGCAGAAGCAGTCGGTGTCATGCTGTTTTACCGGATTGGAGAGATGTTTGAGCATATTGCTGTGGAAAAGAGCCGTGGACAGATCATGAGCGCGGTTGATTTAAGACCGGAAGTAGTCAGCCGGGAACAGAATGGGGTGACAGAAGTCATTCCGGCAGAGCAGGCACAAGTCGGAGATCTTTTGATCGTGCGGCCGGGAGATCGTATTCCGCTGGATGGTACAGTAATAGATGGTGAGAGCAGGATCGATACTTCACCGGTAACCGGGGAACCAGTTCCGGTCAAAGTTGAGAAAGGAGATTCTTTAGTATCTGGATGTGTCAACACATCAGGTTTGTTGAAGATGCGTGTAGAAAAGGTATTGGAGGATTCCATGGTGACAAGAATTCTGGATTCTGTAGAACATGCAGCTGCTAGCAAGCCGAAAATTGATAAGTTTATCACAAGATTTGCAAGAGTCTATACGCCGTTTGTTGTGGCGCTTGCTCTTGCGACGGCGATTCTTCCATCACTTGTCACTGGAAACTGGAGCTACTGGGTGTATACGGCGCTGACTTTCTTAGTTATTAGTTGTCCATGTGCGCTTGTACTGAGTGTGCCACTTGCTTTTTTCTCTGGAATCGGAGCAGGATCTAAGAGAGGAATCTTATTCAAAGGTGGTGTTGCAATTGAGGCGCTGCAAGGAGTAAAGACCGTTGTCATGGATAAGACGGGAACAATCACAGAAGGAAATTTTGTTGTGCAGAAATGTGTGGCAAATGAAATGGAAGAGGAAGAATTACTCCGTCTTGCCGCAGTCTGTGAGAAGAATTCCACTCATCCGATTGGAACAAGCATTCTTTTGGCAGCAGAAGAGAGAAAGGTGTCTGTTCCTGATCCGGAACGGATCACAGAAATTTCTGGAAAAGGAATTGAGGCAGTTTTGGATGGCAGACAGATTCTCTGTGGAAATCAGAAGCTGATGGAACAGTATCAGGTAGATTTGACAAATGGTCCAAAGGGGTCATATGGAACGGAAGTACTTGTTGCAGTTGATGGAGAATTTGCGGGATTTCTTGTGATCTCTGATACGATTAAAAAAGATGCTGTCTCGGCGGTACAGGAACTGAAACGGCAGAAAATACGCACTGCAATGCTGACCGGAGATGCAAAAGAAAGCGCGGAAGCAGTAGCAGAGCAGACAGGCATTGATGAAGTGCATGCAAGACTTCTGCCAGAAGAAAAGTTAGGTGAGCTGACAAAAATCCGAGAGCAGAATGGTTCGGTAATGTTTGTCGGGGACGGAATCAATGACGCACCAGTACTTGCAGGAGCGGATGTCGGAGCAGCGATGGGAAGCGGAGCCGATGCAGCTATTGAAGCTGCTGATGTGGTGTTTATGACTTCTTCGATGGAGGCAATTCCGGCATCGCTGGAGATTGCGCGAAGTACAAACCGTATTGCGAAGCAGAACGTTCTGTTTGCATTGGCAATTAAGGTCGTTGTTATGGTGCTTGGGCTGGCAGGATTTGCGGATATGTGGCTGGCTGTGTTTGCGGATACAGGAGTTGCAATGCTCTGTGTACTAAACTCCATCCGTATTTTATATAAGAAAAAATAGAAATATATCAGGAGGAAGTGATGCGAAGTGGAAATCCATGGAAGCAGCACTTCCTTTTCTGTGAAATGTAAGAAAAGTATTGACAAACAAAATCAAAGTGAACGATAATGAAACAGAAATGAAGGAGATAGATATCATTATGAAGAAAATAGAGGAAGCGGAAGTGGAGCAGTGCGAGCTAAAACATGTGCACGAGAAGACGGTGGAAAAAGTGAAAAAGGATATGCCTGTGGAAGATGAACTGCAGGATCTTGCAGATTTTTTTAAAGTCTTTGGAGATCTGACAAGAGTAAAAATGCTTTATGTGCTATTTCAGTCAGAGATGTGTGTCTGTGATCTTGCTCAGGTACTTCAGATGACACAGTCTGCAATTTCGCATCAGCTGCGTGTTTTGAAGCAGATGAAGCTTGTGACAAACAGAAGAGAAGGAAAAACCGTGTTCTATTCGCTGGCGGACAGCCATATCAAAACCATTATGAATCAGGGAATGGAACATATTCGTGAGTAAGAGGAGAGCGAAAGTGGGAGGAATCAGAGCAGTCAGAAGAAATATGTTACTGACAGGAATCGGGGCAGCAGCGTTTTTGGGAGAACTGGTGTTTTTAAAGAAAATGGATCTTACGCTGCAGCAGGAAGTTATTTTGTTTGCGGCGACTTATATGATAATCGCAGCTGGTGTGGTGGAAAAGACTGTGCGGAGTTTTTGTAAGAAGCGGATTTTTAATGAATATCTGCTGATTCTTATTGCGACAGCATGCTCTTTTCTTATTTTTCAGTATGTAGAAGGCATTTCTGTTTTATTATTGTTTCAGATTGGTTCGATTCTTGAAGAAGTCATGCTGTACCGATCAAAGAAATCTATTGCAAATATGATGGACATTGCCCCGGAGTTTGCAAATCGAAAGAGTCATGAGCAGGAAGTGCAAGTGGAGCCATCGGAACTGGAATGTGGCGATATCATTTTGATCCGTCCGGGAGAGAGGATTCCGGTGGACAGCAGAGTGTTATCAGGGGAAAGTATGGTTGATGCCAAGGCACTGACTGGAGAGTCTCTTCCGCAGACTGTGACGGCAGGGGCGATGCTATATAGTGGCAGCATTAATCTGACCGGGGCGTTGGAAGCGGAAGTGGTAAAGAAATATGAAGATTCTACGGCTGCGAAGATTATGGCGATGGTGCGGAAAGCCAATGATACGAAGACAGACAGCGAGCGGACGATCACAAAGTTTGCGTCGATTTATACGCCGATCATCATGTTGGCGGCAGCTCTTTTGGCGATTGTTCCACCAAATACATTTGCAGAAGGTGACTGGTACACATGGATCTACCGCGCGCTCACATTTCTGATTGTTGCGTGCCCGTGGGGGATTGTTATTTCAATTCCGCTGACCTTTTACGGAGGAATCGGAGCGGCAGCAAGACAAGGTGTAATGATCAAAAGCAGTCATCAGCTAGAACTTCTGACAAAGGCAGATACGTTTGTGTTTGACAAGACCGGAACACTGACCGAGGGAGTGTTTGAAGTAAAGGAAATTCATCCGGAGGGAATGACGGAAGAAGAACTTTTGGAGCTGACAGCATATATCGAGTACTTTTCGAATCATCCGATTTCTATGTCACTGCAGAAAATGTATAAAAAGGAAGTAGAGAAACAGCGGATCGAGGTAGTTCAGGAAATTCCGGGACAGGGGATCTATGCTCTGATTGATGGGAAGGCGGCATATGCAGGAAATCGAGAACTTTTAAGGGAACTGCGGATTGCTGTTCCAAAAGTGCGTGCAGCAGGTACGATCGTGTATGTTGCACTCGATGGAGTTTATGCTGGATATATTGTGATCGGTGATACGTTGAAAAAAGAAGTGCGGGAGACGATGGATATTCTGAAAAGGCGGTATCATAAGGAATTGGTCATGCTGACAGGGGATAATGAGATTGTAGGAGGAGCTGTTGGCAAGTTACTGAACATGGATCACATTTATACGAATCTGCTTCCGGCGGAAAAGGTTGAGAAGGTAGAGGAGTTTATTGATTCTCAGCAGGAAGATGAGAAGTTAGTGTATGTCGGTGATGGTATCAATGATGCTCCGGTATTAAAGCGGGCGGATATCGGAATTGCGATGGGAACACTTGGAGCTGCTGCGGCGGTGGAAGCGGCAGATATCGTTTTGATGGAAGATGATCCGTCGATGATTCTTGTAATCCTCAGGATTGCAAGGGAGACAATCGGAGCAATCCGACAGAATGCCGTGCTGTCAATCGGCATGAAATTGATTTTACTGACCTTGGCGGCAACGGGGTTGATCTCTATGTGGACGGCGATCACCGCAGATGTGATCATTATGCTGGTTACATTATTTAATGCGCTGTGTTTGCTGAAATATCCGGGATAGGGAAAATGTCTGCAAGTTGTCAGGAAAAGAAAGAATATGGGGAATCCACAGCATGACGAAATGTATGTGGAAAAATAATGAATCAGGGAGGAATTGTGTTGAAAAGTAAAAAATGGGCGCTGTGTGTGCTGGTATTTATGCTTCTAGTTTTTGCCGGATGTACCAGAGCGACGGAGGAAGGTATGGAACTGTTTGAGCAGAAAAAATATGATGAGGCACTGGAACTTTTTCAAAAGGAAGCAGAGTCAGGGGAGGAGCAGGCAGAGGCATACTTAGGAATGGGACTTGTCTACTGGGAACAGCAGAAATATGAAGAGGCGAGAAATGCATTTCAGAAAGCATTGGATGCAGGGACAGAAAAGACGGGGACACTCTATAATCTGCTGGCTTCCTGTGAGATGCAGCTTGGCGATTATCAGAGTGCACTGAATCATTATAATCTTGGGTTACAGTCAGAGGGAAACAGTGCAGAACTGACACAGGAAATGGAATTTAATCAGATTGCCGCCTATGAAAAGTTGTATGAGTGGGAGAGTGCAAAGGCAAAGATAGAAGAATATATTGCAAAATACCCTGACGATGAAGCGGCAAAGAAAGAAGCAGAATTTTTGCGGACAAGATAAAAATAAGAGGCAGTGGAGATTACTCCCTGCCTTCTATTTTTCCATAAAGTTCTTTTGGGACAAATGCGTGGACAAAGATGCCATCTTCCCGATATTCTTCCTCCAAAAGTTCTCCGTATTTACGGATCAGCTGGATCTTTCCGGCATCGGCGTAAGAATAGGTTCTTGAAATTTCAATCTTTCGTTCGCGCAGAATCTGTTCAATGACAGATTGCAGGGCATCCAGTCCTTGACCGGTCCGCGCAGAGATATTTGCGATGTGATCTGCCTTGAAATCACGGATGATTGGAACTTCTGTCAGTCGATCCTGCTTGTTGAAAGCGGTGATGACCACTTTATCTTTGACATCCAGATTTTGTAGTGTCTCGTAGACGGTATACATCTGTTCATCCATCTGTGGGTTGGAAACATCGACTACATGTAAGATCATATCTGCATATTTCGCTTCTTCTAACGTACTTTTGAATGCTTCGATCAGATGATGAGGAAGTTTTCGGATAAATCCGACGGTATCTGTCAGAAGCACTTCCTGACCGCTTGGAAGTTTCAGTCCTCTGGTCGTTGGATCTAAAGTGGCAAACAGCTTATCCTCCTCAAGAACACTGGCTCCGGTCAGACGATTTAGCAGTGTGGATTTACCTGCATTTGTATAGCCGACGATAGCGATGACCGGGATATGATTGCGGCTTCGCTGCTCACGGGTCACTTCCCGGTGCCGTTTGACATCTTTTAACTCACGGTTTAGCTGGGCAATGCGTCCTTTGATCAGACGGCGGTCCATTTCAAGTTTTTTCTCTCCGGGACCTCTTGTACCGATTCCGCCGCCGAGTCTGGAAAGTGATTTCCCAAGACCGACCAGGCGGGATTGGCGGTATTTCAGCTGTGCAAGTTCCACCTGAATTTTACCTTCATTTGTAGAGGCGCGTTCTGCAAAGATGTCAAGGATGATCAAAGTGCGATCCATGACTTTCGTATCCAGTGCATCCTGGAGATTTCCAAGTTGTGCAGGAGAGAGCTCATCATCACAAATGATTCCAGTGGCATCTGTCTCCCAGAGGAGATTTTTAATTTCATCCAGTTTTCCCTTGCCGACGTAAGTGCCAGGGTGGATCTGCTCCCGGTTCTGGATGATCCGTCCAACTGTCTCGGCCCCGGCAGTCTGTGCCAGTTCTTCCAATTCATCCAGTGATTTTTCTGTATCTTCATTGTCATCTGCCTGCACACCGACGAGGATGACACGTTCTTTTGTTTCCTTTAAATCGTATAATTGCATAAAAGTCCTTTCTGCCCGAAGGAGGGCAAATTGATATAGATATATGTATCATAACATAGATTGAGGTTCTTTGTAATGTTTTTCCGCAAGATGCTCAAAAGTAGGTGACGGTATTTCGAATCAATAGTATAATGCATGTATAAATTTTGAAAAAGGGAAAGCGGGGATAAAGATGAAGAAATATCAGATTACCGAATGGTGCCATCATTTTATCGGAGGGCATGTGCTGGAAGGGGATATTTGTATCGATGCGACTGCTGGCAATGGGCATGATACCCTTCTTCTGGCAGAGCTTGTAGGAGCATCGGGAAGCGTCATTGCTTTTGACATCCAGGAGCAGGCGGTACAGGAGACAAAAAGAAAGATAGATGCATGTGGATATGCAGAACGGACAGAAGTTGTGCTGGACAGCCATGTGCATATGGGAGCTTACGCAAAGGAAAATACGGTCAGCTGCATCACATTTAATTTCGGCTATCTGCCGGGAGGGGATCATACACTTGCGACAAAGGCAGATACGAGTGTGCAGGCGATCGAGGAAGGATTGCGATTATTGAAGAAAGATGGGTTGATGAGTCTTTGCATTTATAGTGGAGGGGACAGTGGATTTGAAGAGAAAGAGCGGATTTTAGCTTACCTGAAAGAACTTGATCCGAAGAAATATCTTGTGATCGTCAGTGAATACTATAACCGCCCGAATCATCCTCCGGTTCCGGCATTTGTGATTAAATTATAGAGACGTTATTTTTTAGCAAGGAGCGTCTCATTGCCGGAACGAGAAGAAAAAGTCAGAGAGTATCGCGAATCTGTCTGGGAGATTCTCCAAAGTGAGATTTGTATGCGCGCGAGAACGTGGAATAGTTTTTAAATCCGCAGTCGTAACACGCTTGAGTGATTGGCTCTCCGGAGGCAATCAGTTCTTTGGCGAGAAGTAATCGTTTGTAATTGATATAGTTTCCGATCGTATATCCGGTCTCGGTTTTGAACAGACGCATCATATAGTATTTGCTAACATAAAATCTGGCAGCGAGATCATCAATATTTAAGTCTGTGGTCAGATTTCGGTTAATATACTGGAGAAGCTCCACAACTTTTGTATTACAATGGTCTGTGTCGATAAATTCCAACTGTTCATTCAAGGTTGCACGATTCAGATGAATCATAAATTCCAGAAAGAGAATTTTCTGATAGAGCGTATTGGCGTATCCGACATCGGAAAATGAATGTTTCAGATTGTCAACGGCGCGCACCAGCGTGTTTTTTGCGTGGGAGTGTGTCCGAAGTACGTTCGTATGTTCTTTTTTTGCCTTTTGAAAGCACTCGCTGAGGTCATAATCTGCCGTCTGGTGAGTATTGATAAATTCCGGGGAGATGTAGACGACGATTCGTTCATATGGTTCCGAATCTTGTACGTTTAGCTTATGGATATCATTGTGGCTGACAAGGACGATGTCATAAGGCTGTAGTTGGTAAGATTTCCCCTCAATCGTGTACTGGACATTTCCTTTCAGAAAAATTGTGATCTTATCAAAGTCATGATAGTGATATTCAAATTCCTTGGAAGCGGTGTCCGTCAGGTAAAACAGGCGGAAATCGCTGTATAAGTATCCTTTTTTCTCGTAAGTTTCCATAAAGGCAGTCTCCTTGTGTTCGATTTTCAGCTAGGAAACAGTGTGTTGCATCGCACGGGTCAGAGGATTCCTAAAATTATTTTTTCTGTTTAGGGAGAGAAAGAATATCAACAAATCATTTCCCATATAGTAATAGCAGATCATAAAAAATCAATTGTACTACGGTTGTGCTTCATAGCTGTTACGATGATTATACAGCACTATCTGCAATATAGAAAGCACTATTTCTATATTATTACGGAATAATGCTTGTTATGATGAAGAAAAAGGAGGCGCGGTTACAGTGATGAATATTGTGTTGGAAAAATATCATGGATTGGGAAATGATTACTTTGTATTTGATCCGAATAAAAATGAGTTAAAGCTGACAAAAGAGAATGTCCGAATGATCTGTGACAGAAATTTTGGGATGGGTTCGGATGGAATTCTCGAAGGACCTATTTTTCAGGAAGATAAAATTTATGTGAAAGTATGGAATCCGGATGGAAGTGAAGCGGAGAAAAGTGGGAATGGAGATCGTATTTTTGCAAAATATTTGAAGGATGCCGGATACATTCAGAAGAAGCATGTAACTTTCTACACACTGGGCGGAGCGATTCAGGTAACATATCTGAATGAGGATGGAAGCAGGCTGCGCGCTTCGGCAGGAAAGCTTTCTTTCTGGAGTGATGAGATTCCGGTAACGGGAGAGCGCAGAGAAGTCATCAATGAAGACATGGTATTTGGAAGAACTTTATATCCGGTTACTTGTGTGTCGATTGGAAATCCGCATTGTGTGATCCCGATGCGAGAGATTTCTAAACCACTTGTCTGTAAGATTGGTGATTATGCGGAGATTGCCAGATATTTCCCAAATAAGATCAACACACAGCTATTAAAAGTGATTGACCAGGAGAATATTCAGATTGAGATCTTTGAAAGAGGAGTCGGTTATACATTGGCATCAGGAAGTTGTGCGTGTGCAGCAGCGGGCGTTGCATATAAGCTTGGCATGACAAATCCAGGTGTGACGGTTCATATGCCGGGCGGAAAGCTTCAAGTAGAGATTCAGGATGACTGGGAAGTATTTGCAACAGGGGAAGTATTTTATATAGGAAAGATTTCACTGAGCAGCGAGTTTGGCGAGCGATTAAGAGCTGCGGCAAGCACAGAGGAACGGTAGAGGCTTAGATGAAATTGATAGAAAGTTTTATGGGGCAGAATGTATTTTCATTCTGCCCCATAAAACTTTAGAAAATGAGTAAGAGTATTTTTAGTCATATTTTGTAAGAATCCGGTTGATACCTGCGAGAGAAAATTACAGTCAAAGTCAGTTTTTTGAATTATTAGAAATCTTTTCTTGCAAAAATTTGGAAACTCTCTGAAATTATTGAAGGAATATCTGGATGTGGCATCAGAAAAATCCTATGTTTTTTGAAATGTAGAAAAATGATACAATATAAGAATGAATAAATATTTATAAGGAGAAAAGCTAGAAAAATACTTGTGAGATCAATGCGATTTTCGTAAAAAATCTACTATATGAAGAATATGAAAATCATATATACGAGAATATAGGCAGTAGATGCATAGACAAAAGAAAAGGAAAAAGGGGTAGATGAAATACAAAATATATAAAAATACTAAAAAGATAGAAAATTCTGATGAATTACGATGAGAAAAGTATTTTGCGTAAACATGCAAAAAAATGAAAAAATTTATTGACAATGCAGCAATGAAAAATTATAATAACTTTAATGCTATAAATTATAAAAGGAGGAGAAAGTTATGAAAAAACGAGGCAAATGGCTTGCACTTGCACTGGTAGCTGCACTCGCAGTAACAACTGTTGGATGTGGAAGTGGCAAGAAAGAATCCAAAGGCGAAAAAGGGGCTTCAGAAGAGATTAAAGATCTTGTGACTTATGAAGTGCCACAGCGTGAGATGGAGAACGTATTTGTTTTGAATACGGAGATGGCAGCTGACTTAAACGTACTTTGTAACACAAACGAAGGTTTCCTTGAGACAAATCCAAAAGGACAGTTAGTGGCAGGTATCGCAAAAGAATGGGGTACAGAAGATAATGGTCTTACATGGACATTTAAGATGAGAGACGATGTGAAATGGGTAGACCAGCAGGGAAATGAAAAGGCTGACATGGTTGCAGATGACTTTGTAACAGCTCTTGAGTGGATCCTGAATGCACACAAGAACGATGCTGGTAACAACACATCTATGCCAATCTCAATGATCAAAGGTGCAAAGGAATACCGTGAATATACAAAATCACTCTCAGCAGATGAGGCATTAAAGCTTGACAAATCGAAATTCCTTGAGATGGTAGGAATCGAAACGCCAGATGATTATACAGTAGTTTACCACTGTATAGCAGAGACACCATATTTTGATACAGTAGCAGTATCTGCATGTCTGTACCCGATTTCTCAGGGCTTCATCGATGAAGTTGGTGTAGAAAATGTAAAATCTGTAGGAATCGATAAATTATGGTACAACGGACCATACATCTTAACAGAGTTCATCCAGGGTAACACAAAGACTCTGACAAAGAACGAAAGCTACTGGGACAAAGATTGTAAACTTTTCGATACAGTTACAATTAAACTGGTCGAAGACGTAACAGTTGGATACTCTCTCTATGATACAGGAGAAATCGATACAATCGACCTTGCAGAAGCAAACTTAAGAGCAATCTACGAAGATGAGAACAACCAGTATCACGATTATCTGACAGAGAAACTTCCTAATAAATTCTCTTACCAGATGAAATTCAACTATGCAAAGAAGAACGAAGACGGATCTGATGATACAAACTGGAATACAGCGATTGCAAACGAAGCATTCCGTCAGTCTATCTACTACGGACTTGACCTGACAAAAACTTATGAGAGAGCAAACATGATCAATCCACTTAGCTGCGAGAATACAGCTTACACAATGAAAGGTCTTGTATACTTCTCAGATGGTACAGAGTACGTTGACAGAGTAGAAGAATTAATCGAACTTCCAGAGTCTAACGGCAAGAAGATGAGAAGACTTGACAAAGAAAAAGCAGAAGAGCTTAAGAAACAGGCAATAGAAGAACTCTCTGCAAAAGGTGTTAAATTCCCGGTTGAGATGGACTACTATATCCCGGCTGGTTCTCAGTTAGCACTTGACTCTGCAACAGTTCTTCAGGAAAACTTTGCAGAATGTCTTGGGGATGATTATATAAAATTAAACATCGGAACATATGTATCCAGCTTAACTCAGGAAGTTATCGATCCAAGTCTTCAGTCTGTTGTTATGAATGGATGGGGAGCTGACTACGGTGATGTGCAGAACTTCCTCGGACAGGAGACATACGGAGAAGAGACAGCTTACTATTCAATGAACTACACAAACATCAACGATGCTACAGATCCTGAACTGATCGCTACATGGAAAGAATTTACAGACCTTGTAAACAAAGCGAATGCAATTACAGGAGATCTTGATGAAAGATATGAAGCATATGCACAGGCAGAAGCTTACATGTTAAAACATGCGATGACAATCCCATACAACCTTGAGATTTCATGGCAGTTATCAAAGATCAATGATTACTCAGTATCTCATGCAATCTATGGTATGCAGAATGCAAAATATAAAAACTGGGAGACATCCGTAGACGCCTATACTACGGAAGATTACGAGAAATTCGCAGAGGAATTTAATAAATAATGTTTAAGTATACAATCAAGCGACTGTTACAATCTGTTGTGACAGTCCTGATTGTTGTAACGATCGTTTTTCTGTTGATGAGAATGCTTCCGACAGACTATTTCTTTACAGAAGATCAGTTAATGAAGTTTACACCAGAGCAGAAAGAAGAGCAGTTACAGGCAGCAGGACTGTTAGATCCGATGCCGAAACAACTCGTTCGTTATTATGGGCAGCTTCTGAAATTCGATTTTGGCGAATCCAGAAGAATTCAGAACGGTGTTGATGTCGTATCGGTAATTGGCGATAAATTTACAATTTCTATGAAACTTGGATGTACTGCACTTGTGATTTCCCTTTTTGTAGGTATCCTTATCGGTATTATCCAGACATTAAACAAAGACCGGATCTTAGATCATGTAGGAACAGCATACACAATTTTTGTAAATGCGGTTCCAAGCCTTGTGTCATACTCACTTGTGTTGGCATTTGGTTCGAAAGTGCTCGGGCTTCCGTCGCTTTATTCGACACGGAATCCGTCAGAGACAAGTATACTTCCGATCGTATGTCTGTCACTGGCATCTATCGCAAGTTATGCACTCTGGACGAGACGTTATATGGTAGATGAACTGAATAAGGATTACATTAAGCTGGCTCGTGTGAAGGGTACTTCTTCTGCGGGAATTATGATTAAACATGTCTTTAAGAACGCATTTGTACCGCTGGCTCAATATGTTCCGGCGTCATTTCTCTACACGATAGGTGGATCTCTTTTGGTAGAAAGATTCTTCTCTGTACCGGGAATGGGACCACTTCTTACGGATGCGATTGTCCGCTATGACGTAAATGTCGTGCAGACACTTGTAGTCCTTTACGCAGTGCTTGGTACACTGGGTGTATTCCTCGGAGATATTCTTATGATGTTACTTGATCCGAGAATTAAACTTACAGGAAAAGGAGGAACGCGATAATGGGCGAAAATGAGAAAAAAGATGATTTATTTCGGTTCGTGGAATATTCTGCAGAAGAAGCGGAACGTACCGGATATTCAGACTATTCTTATTGGAAATCCGTGTTCCAGAATTTTCTGAAGAAAAAATCAGCAGTTGTGATGGCCATTGTTTTTTTTGCACTTGTAATTTTCTCTTTCATCGCACTGCATATTGGAAAATATGATTATGCTGCATTAAAAACAAATTCGGCTATGGCATTTCAGTCACCGAATGGTGAATATTGGTTCGGAACAGATAACCTCGGACGTGATTACTGGTGTCAGGTATGGTATGCAGCACAGACATCCATTAAGTTGGCGCTGATCGTTGCGCTTGGAGAGTGTGTGCTCGGAGTTATCATTGGCTGTATTTGGGGATATATAAGAAGCCTCGATCGTATTTTGACAGAAGTTTATAATATTATTAATAACGTACCGGTTATCATTTATATGACATTGATTGCGCTTCTTGTTGGGCAGTCCTTTACAATTATGTGTATTTCACTGATTGGATTCGGATGGCTGACCATGGCGAGAAATGTGCGTAACCTTGTTATGATGTATCGTGACAGAGAATACAATCTTGCTTCACGATGCTTAGGTACTCCGATCTGGAGAGTGCTCGTAAAGAACATTCTTCCATATTTGATCAGTATCATTATTCTGAGACTTGCACTGTCGATCCCGTCGACAATTGCACTTGAGTCTACGTTATCTTATTTAGGACTTGGACTTGGAATCGATACACCGTCACTGGGTATTCTGCTTAGAAATGCCCGTAACTATTTCCTCGAACACCCGTATCTGCTGATTTTTCCGGCGGTAATTGTATCTCTTATTACAGTTACATTTTACCTTGTGGGAAATGCGTTCTCTGATGCGGCTGACCCGAGAAATCACGTATAGAACGGAGGACTGCTATGACAAAAGAACCAATCTTGTCTGCGAAAGATGTAGAAATCCAGTTTAGCTTACGTGGCAGAAAACTGACGGCGATTCGCAGATGTTCCTTAGACCTTTATGAAGGAGAAACACTTGCAATTGTAGGAGAGTCAGGATCAGGAAAGTCAGTGTTTACAAAGTCTTTCTTAGGAATGCTTGACTCCAATGGAAGTATTACACACGGATCGATCATGTATGATGGAAAAGATCTGGCGAAATATAAAAAAGAGAAGGACTGGAGAACGATCCGTGGAAAGAAAATTTCTATGGTAATGCAGGATCCGATGACTTCTCTAAATCCATTGAAAAAAGTAGGAAAACAGATTCAGGAAAGTATCGAATTGAATCAGGGAATCAAAGGTGCTGAGGCAAAGAAAATGGCACTGGAGATGCTTGAAAAAGTAGGAATCCCATTTCCGGAGAAGCGATACAATCAGTATCCACATGAATTTTCCGGTGGTATGAGACAGCGTGTTGTCATTGCGATCGCAGCTGCCTGTCATCCGGATATTCTGATCTGTGACGAACCTACGACTGCGCTGGATGTAACAATCCAGGCACAGATTCTGAATCTGATCAGAGATCTTCAGAAAGAACTGAAGATGACAGTTATTTATATTACACACGATCTTGGTGTTGTGGCAAATGTAGCGGACCGTGTTGCGGTAATGTATGCGGGACAGATCGTTGAGTATGGTACAGTCAATGAGATTTTCTATGATGCATGGCATCCGTACACATGGGCATTGTTATCTTCCCTTCCACAGCTAGGAGTGAAAGGGGAACCGTTGCCGACGATTGAAGGTACACCACCGAACTTATTCAATAAGATTCAAGGGGATGCATTTGCACCTCGTAACAAGAAGGCACTTGCAATCGACTTTGAGGAGGAGCCGCCATTCTTTGAGATCACACCAACGCATAAGGCGAAAACGTGGTACTTAGATCCGCGTGCACCGAAGATTGAACAGCCGGAGGCAATTAAACGTCTTCGTGCGAGTATGGAAGGAAGAGGGTAAGAATTATGCAAGAAAAAGAAAAACTGATTGAGTTGAAAGATCTGCAGATTACCTTCGGAACCGGAAAGAAGAAGTTCGTTGCAGTTGACCATGTGAACTTTGATATTTATAAAGGAGAGACCTTCGCGCTCGTAGGAGAGTCAGGATCAGGAAAGACAACGATCGGACGTGCGATCACGAGAATCAACCCGGTATCTGCCGGAGAGATTTTGTTTAAAGGGCGTCGCATCAGTGGTAAGATTTCCAAAGAACTCGACCTTGAAGTGATCAAAAAATGTCAGATGATCTTCCAGGATCCTCAGGCATCCTTAAATGAACGTGCGAAAGTTGATTATATTATCTCAGAAGGTCTGATTAATCATCACCTTTACAAAGATGAGAAAGACAGATACAATAAAGTGCAGAATGCACTTCGGGAAGTTGGTCTTTTACCGGAATTTGCATCTCGATTCCCACATGAATTCTCAGGTGGACAAAGACAGCGTATCGGTATTGCGCGTGCGTTGATCATGGAGCCGGAGTTTGTTGTGGCGGATGAACCGATTTCTGCGCTGGATGTTTCTATCCGTGCACAGGTATTGAACCTTCTGAATGAGTTGAAGAAGACAAAAGGACTGACTTACCTGTTCATCGCACATGACTTGTCTGTTGTAAGATTTATTTCAGACCGTATTGCGGTAATTCATAAGGGACGTATTGTGGAGCTTGCAGAAGCAGAAGAGTTGTTCCTGCACCCGCTTCATCCATATACAAAAGCGCTGCTTTCTGCAGTTCCGATTCCGGATCCGGAGCGTGAGAAGAATAAAGAGCTTATTGTTTATGATCCGTCGATTCATGATTACAGTGTGGATCAGCCGGTTTGGGAAGAAATTCTGCCGGGACATTTTGTCTATGGAAATCAGAAAGAACTGGAAGGATATCGCAGAGAGATCGAAAAGTAAGAAAAATATCACGGCTGAGGCAAAAGCGAAGCTGTTGTCTAAAAGCTGGATAAAAATGATAAAAGTATGTCTTGTTGAGGGGAGAACTTGTTGGGAAAACCTTGACAAGACTTATTTTTTGTGAAAAAGTATAATCTGGACAGAGAAAATGAAGTAATACTTAGGTAAAGGAAGAAAAACTATGATTAAAAAAATCCGTATGATATTTCAAAAATATATGATCCGTCCAATGTTATATCAGTGTGTGGCAAAATTTGCTGTAGCGATGGTTCTCTGCCTTCTGTGGGACAAGTTTTTGAATCAAGGGGGATATCGGTCACTTGCAGAGAATGCACTTTTTGTGGCAGGATGTATTTTCCTTATGTTGGCATGGATTCAATATCTTAGGCTGGATGGGGTTCGGATCCATCATTTGTTGGAGGAAAAAGAAGAGAAAAAAGAGAAACATATCACAAAAGATATGGTAGACTTTGTCGATGAGAAGGTGATTCCATTTGGGGAATTGGATGATGACGAACGGATTGTGTGCCGGTTTTTAGGAGATTTGTTGTGTGCGCTTGTCTGTTTGATTCCTTCTCTGATCGCAATGATGGTCTAGGAAAGAAAAAGACATTCCAGCATAGGTGTAAATATAGCATAGAGAAAGAACAGAAAGAATAGAGAAAGATGCCTTGCGACGTATAGAAAACGTTGCGAGGTTTTTTGTTTTTTACAAAACTTTTTGAAGCAAAGTAATTGACAAAAGTAGGAGTGGTGGATATAATGCATATATAGTTAATTACTTGAGTAACTAACCACATAACGAGAGGAGGAAAAGATGAAGCTGAATTTTGATGATGAGAAGCCTGTATTTTTGCAGATTGCAGAAGGGATGGAAGATGCAATCTTGACAGGGGTATTTCAGGAAGAGAGTCAGATTCCTTCTACAACAGAGCTATCTGTGACTTATAAGATCAATCCGGCAACTGCGCTTAAGGGGATTAACCTGCTGGTAGATGCCGGGATCGTGTATAAGAAGAGAGGAGTAGGAATGTTTGTGGCAGAAGGTGCAGTAAGGAAATTAAGACAAAAGAGGAAAGACCAGTTTTATGAAAATTTTGTAAGTCGTCTTGTAGAGGAGGCGAAGAAGCTGGAAATTACAGATGTGGAGATCATTTCGATGATAGAAAGGGGATTTTCAAAATGAGAGGGATAGAGATCAAAGAAGTGTCAAAGGGCTATAAGGACACAAAGGCGCTGGATCATGTCAGTGTACAGTTTGAGGATGGGAAAATATATGCGCTTCTAGGACGAAATGGAGCAGGGAAATCCACCATGCTCAATATTATCAGTAACCGGATTTTTCCGGATCAGGGAGAAGTGCTGGTAGATGGAAAGCCTGCAAGGGAAAATGATCAGGTGCAGCAGAATATGTATCTGATGAGTGAGCAGACACTTTACCCGGCAGGGATGAAGATCCAGCAGGCATTTCAATGGTCGAAGGAATTTTATCCGAAGTTCGATATGGAGTATGCGATGGAACTTGCAGGGATGTTTGGGCTGAATACGAAGAAAAAAGTGCGGACACTTTCCACCGGGTATAAGTCGATTTTTAAGCTAGTTCTTGCGCTTTCTGTCAATGTTCCATATCTGTTTTTAGATGAGCCGGTCCTTGGGCTGGATGCGAATCACAGAGAGATGTTCTATCGGATTCTTCTTGAGAAGTATATAGAAGAACCGTTTACGATAGTAATTTCCACACATCTGATTGAAGAGGTCGCAAGTGTGATCGAACATGTTGTGATCTTAAAAGACGGGAAGATTGTGAAGAATTGTGCGACAGAGGAGTTGCTTGCCGGTGGTTATAGAATTTCCGGAAAGAAGGAAATGGTTGACATATGGAGCCAGGGAGAGGATGTGATCGGCACGGAGATGCTCGGAACGATGAAGACGGCATATGTGATCGGAAGTTCCAAAGAAAAATGGAAGAAAGCACCGGAAGAGCTGGAAGTGGCGAAGTTGGACTTGCAGAAGATGTTTATCCAGATGACAAATCGTTAGAGGGGGATGTATATGAGAACGAAGAAGAGTTTTAAATATCAGTTTCAAGAAGTGTGGCAGTCAATTGGGATGTTATATCTTGTTCAGATTGGAATGCGTCTACTGGCATTGCTGATTGCGAGCAAGATTGGTGGAGAATATGTGACGATGAACGGAATGAATATGATGTCGGCGATGTTTATGCTGATCATCGGAATGTGTAGTTTTACAGAAAGCTTCCAGTTTTTATTGCAGAATGGTGTGAGCAGAAAGCAGATTCTGGCAGGAAAGATGCTTGTCTTCGCAGCCGGTGCCGGGATGTGTGGAGTGGCTGATACCTTGCTTGCTACAGTAGATCAAAAGCTGAACGGATGGGGAAATATCAAATTTGGAGGAGAAATTTTACCCTTGTTTTATCCAGAGTTTTTAGAGCAGGTATCTTCCGTTGTGAGGGCAATCGTCTCGGTAGCACTGCTGTCTGTAGTGTATGCACTTTTTGCAGGGGCGGGGTATATGGTGTCTATCATCTGGTATCGTCTGAATAAAATAGGAAGAATCATATTTGCATTTGGAGTACCGGCAGTTTTATGGCTTGTATATCCCCTCGCGGACTATTTTCTGTTTGGTGGAAGGAGCATGATCGCCATCATGAATGCGATCATGAAGTTATCCGGCCTCGCAGATGGGAATCCATTCTATGGACTGATATCCGGTGTAATAGGTCTGGTGATTCTGGCAGGTGTCAGTATATTGTTGATCAGAAAAACGGTGGTAAGACGGGAAAATTAATTTTATAGTGGGAGATCGTTCTATATTTCCTCCGGAAATCATGTTATAATGAGATACATGATTTTCGGAGGATTTTTATTTTGGAATCAGGAAGGAACAGATCAGGAGTGAGCAGAAAATCCGGAGAGGAGGAGAGGTATGAGAAAGATTTCTAAGGAAGAACTCAGACATGGAACATGGTTCCGGAAGATGATGGTGGTGACAGTATTTCTATTTATTGCGATGATCGCAGCGGGCGCGGCGATGCAGATGGCAGAGTGGGCGCTTTCTGGAGGAAACGGTCTGGCAGCATGGCTGGTAGTGTTTGGAATCTTTGCGGCAGCAGTGGCAGGGTGTAAAGCGTACTGGAAGCCGATGGTGCGATACTGCCGCAGGAAATATCTGACAGTTCCGGTCGTATCGGGATTGCTGGACGGGAAAGAGATCGACCGACTTCTGGATGGAGAAGTCTTTGAGACGGTGGTGGATCTGGACCGGAACTGGGATGTCAAAGAAAGTGCGAACTGGTTTCGTGTGGCGGATTACTATATTTCCAAGCAGCTGACGATGGGAATGCAGCTGGGGAATAATGTAGGAGTAGTGAATACAGGGCGTGAAACCGGAGAACTGTCTTTACTTGGGATCGACGGGACTTTCCTGAAGGTGACTTTGCCGACGATGATCCCAAGAAGCGGCGTAGAGCAAATCTATCACTATATTCGCAGCGAGGGGAGTATCCGGACAAACTGGGTATGGAAGATTTTTGATTGTGGAGAGGAGACGCGACATCCCGTATTGCAGCGCGTATTTGAGGAGGAATGCCGGAAGTTTCCATCGAAAACAGAGGCAGTGCTTGCATTGGGTGCAGATGCCGAGGAGTTGAAAGAGAGGGAAATTGCAGCGCTTTCCTACGAGGAAAAAGAAGATGTATACAGGTTTCAGAAAGAAGCGATGAAACTTGTCCGGACTGTGAAGATTGGAAATGCGAAGAAAAATGGATTTGTCGAACAGTACGACCGGGCATATGCATTTGAAATTTGCAGCAAGGCGCTGAAAGCATTGATCGTCAAAGAGCCGGGAAAGAAAGAGCGGAAATTTGAAATCGAAGACTGGCCGTTTCTCTATATGACGCAGCGTGTGCCGGAGTGGTATGAGATACTGGATGAACAGGGAAATGTTGTGTTTGGAAAGAAGTAAGAGGTGAATGATGTCGTTACAATTTATTTTTGGAAATTCTGGATCCGGGAAATCCAGATATCTGTATGAACAGGTTATTGCAGGAGCATGCGAAAATCCAAATCGGAATTACATTGTGCTTGTGCCGGAGCAGTTTACGATGCAGACACAGAAAGAATTAGTCAGACTGCATCCGCGGCATGGAATCATGAATATTGATGTATTAAGCTTTGGACGGCTGGCGCATCGCATTTTTGAGGAGGTGGGCGGAAACAGAAGAATCGTGCTTGACGATATCGGGAAAAGCTTGCTGCTAAGGAAGGCAGCAGGGGATATGGAAGGAGAATTAAAGGTACTGGGGAGCAATATCCGGCGTCTTGGATACATCAGTGAAGTGAAATCGGTGATCTCAGAATTCACACAGTATGATGTTGGCGCAGAGGAACTGGAGCGTGTAATGGAAAGTGGAGAGATCGGCCCGCAGCTTTACTGGAAGCTTCACGATATCCAGAAACTTCAGGAAAAATTCGGAGAGTATCTGCAGGGAAAATATATTACCGGAGAAGAATTGCTGGATGTCTTTAGTGCTGTCGTGCAGCAGTCAGAGATTTTAAAAGACAGTGTGGTTGTACTTGACGGATTCACCGGATTTACACCGGTACAGAACCGGGTGCTTGGACAGCTTTTAAAAATTTGCCGGAAAGTAACCGTTACTGTGACGATAGATCAGAGGGAGGATCCTTACCAGTTGAAGCATAAGTATCAGTTGTTTACTCTGAGTAAGCAGATGGTTACCGGATTGGTGCACATTGCGGCGGAGGAAAACATTGAGGTAGAGCCTCCTGTGCAGTTGTATGGAAACCGGGGAGAAGTTCCTGTTAGATTCCGGGAAAATCCGCCGCTTGCTTTTTTAGAGCAGAACTTGTTCCGCTATACGAAGCGGGTGTATGACAACAAGCAGGATATACTGTCGCTTCATGCGGTCAAAAATCCAAAGGAAGAGTCGGTGTTCGTTGTCTCAGAGATTCTCAGGCTGGTGCGGACAAAGGGGTACCGCTACCGGGATATGGCTGTGATTGTCAGTGATATGGAAACTTATGCGGAATATATGGAGAGAGCATTTCGGATTTGTGGGGTTCCATTTTTTATGGATCACAAACGAAGTGTGCTGCTCAATTCCTTTGTGGAATACTTGAGAAGTCTTTTGGCGATGATCGACGAAAACTTTTCCTATGAAAGTACGTTCCGTTTTCTGAGGACAAATCTGACCGGTTTTACACGGGAAGAGGTGGACGATGTGGAAAACTATGTGGTGGCACTCGGCATTCGTGGATATAAGAAGTGGAAAGAGATGTGGGTAAGGCAAAGTCCGCATGCAGACGCTGAGGACATGCTTCGTTGGAATGCATTCCGGCAGAAATTTATAGAGAAGTTAGAAAGACTCACAGAGGTATTGAAGCGCCGCAAAAAGACGGTGCGGGAAGTGACGGAGGCAATTTATGCATTTCTCGTTCAGGAAGAGATGCAGAAGAAGATCGGCATATATGAAGTGCAGTTTCAGGAGCGGGGACAGTTGGTACTTGCAAAGGAATATGCCCAGATTTACCGGATTGTACTGGAGCTGTTTGACAAGTTTACAGAACTGCTTGGGGAAGAGCAGATTTCTCTCGGGGAATACAGAGAACTTCTCGATGCAGGGCTTCAGGAGGCAAAGGTCGGTGTGGTTCCTCCGGGAATCGATCAGGTGGTCGTTGGAGATATCGAGCGTACAAGGCTTCAGGATGTGAAAGTTTTATTTTTGGCAGGAGTAAATGACACCTGGCTTCCGGGAAAGCAGGGAGCAGGAGGACTGTTGTCCGAGTATGACCGGGAGAGATTTCAGGAGCAGAAGGTGGCACTGGCACCGGGGGCGAAGGAGCAGGCTTACATTCAGAAATTTTATCTGTATCTGCATCTGACAAAACCATCTGAGTATCTGTATTTGACTTTTTCTAAAATCTCCTCGGAAGGGAAAAGTCTGCGTCCTGCCTATCTGATCGCAGATCTAAAAAGGATGTATCCAGAACTTTTGGTGGAAGAGGAGGAAGACAGGCCATTCTGGGAAAAGGAACTGACACCGGAGACGGCACTTCCGTATCTTGTGGAAGGGCTTCAGGTGCGAAGTGAGACATTTGGAGGAGCATGGAAGGAGCTATATACTTGGTATCGGAAGCACCCTAAGTGGCATGTACAGATGGAGCAATTGCTTGCGGCAAACCATCTGAAACGTCCGCACGATCAGTTATCGGAAGAGGTGGCTAGAAAGCTTTATGGCACGATCTTAGAGAACAGCGTGACAAGATTAGAAAAATTCTCTGCCTGTGCTTATGCGCATTTCCTTACTTATGGGATGAAGTTGGAAGAGCGTACAGTCTATGGATTTAAACCGGTAGATCTTGGGAATATTTTCCACAGTGCGATGGAACAGTTTTCGAAAAAATTAGAAGAGCACCAAGTGACATGGACGACAGTTTCTGAGGAATTGCGGGAACAACTCATCGAGGAAAGTGTGGAGGCAGGTGTCACAAACTATGGAAATGCAGTGTTATATAGTTCTTCCAGAAATGAATATGTGATCACGCGTATGAAACGTCTGCTTAGAAGAACGGTATGGGCGTTGACTAAGCAACTGGAGAAGGGAGATTTTGTTCCGGCGGGATATGAGATCAGCTTTGGAAATTTGGCACATCTGGAGTCGGTTAATCTGTCACTGTCAGAGCATGCACGGATGCGGCTGAGAGGAAAGATTGACCGTGTAGATCTGTATGAGGATGAGGAACATGTCTATGTCAAAGTCATTGATTATAAAACTGGAGCAAAAGCATTTCAGTTAGGAGAAATGTATCATGGATTGCAGCTACAGTTGATTGTCTATTTGAACGCGGTGATGGAGATGGAAGAGCAGAAACATCCGGAGAAGGAAATTGTTCCGGCAGGAATTTTCTACTATCAGATGAAAGATCCGTTCGTGGAAAAGGAAGTCAGAGAAAATCTTGGGGAGAAGGCAGTTTTGAAAGAATTAAAACCAGATGGCATCGTCAATTCCTCAGAGGAAGTCATCACCCATTTGGATCGTTCTTTTTCGGGGAACTCGGATGTGATCCCGGTTGGAAGAAATAAGGATCAGAGCCTCTCAAAGACGTCAAAAGTGTTGAGCGGAAGAGGATTTAACATTTTGTCAGAATATACAGATCAGATTTTAAATCGGATCGGACAGCGGATTTTAGATGGGGAAGCAGAGATCCTTCCATATGAACTGGGAGGAAAGACTGGGTGTGATTACTGCCCGTATCAGGGAATCTGTGGATTTGATAAGAAAATACCGGGGTATGAGTATCGGAAACTTTCCAAATTGAAAGATGTGGAAGCATTGCAGCAAATGGAGCAAGAAGTGAAAGAGTAGATTATGAAAAAAGAAAGGGGAGAATCATCGGATGGTAGTATCTTGGACAAAGGAACAAGCGCAGGTCATCCATCTTAGAAACAGAAATATTCTTGTGTCTGCGGCGGCAGGCTCAGGAAAGACAGCGGTGCTTGTAGAGCGGATTATCACGAGACTGACAGTAGATGAGCCGCCGATTGATGTAGATCAGATGCTCGTCGTGACATTCACGGAAGCTGCGGCGGCAGAGATGAAAGAACGTATTCGGGATGCGATTGAGAAAAAATTGGAGGAGCAGCCGGAAAACGTCCATTTGCAGCGACAGGCGACACTGATCCACAATGCACAGGTGACGACAATCCACAGCTTTTGTCTTTCGGTCATCCGGGACTATTTTCATATGATCAATCTGGATCCGGGATTTCGGATTGCGGATGAGGGAGAATTGAAGCTGCTTCGGCAGGATGTGCTGGAAGAAGTTTTGGAGAACTGTTATACAGCCGGTGAGCAATCTTTTTTGGATTGCATCGAAAGTTTTGCAGCAGGAAGGGACGACAAGAAGATCGAGGAGATTATTTTGCAGTTGTATGAATTTTCTCGAAGCAATCCGGAGCCGGAAAAGTGGCTCCGTCAGTGTGTGAAATCCTATGAAGTAGATACGATGGAAGCATTTGAGGCTTCGGAAGGAGCTGTTTATGCGAAAGAGAGTTTGAGAAAAGCGTTGGAAGAAACAATGGCACTTCTGGAGGAAGGGATAAGACAGTGCCAGGAGCCGGACGGCCCTTATATGTATGCCGATGCACTCAAGGAGGATCGCGAGAGGATTCAAAAGCTGCTGGCGCAGACAACGATGCGGGGAATGTATGACTTGTTTGCAGACTGGAAGTGGAAGCGATTTGCAGCGAACAAAGACAAAAGTGTATCGGAAGAACTCACTGCCTCGGTAAAGAATATCAGAGAAGAAGTGAAAGACATTGTGGGAGCGCTTAAGGATCAGTTTTTCTATGAAGCACCGGAGGAATTGTGGAAAGATATGGTGGAAGCAGGGAAAACGATGTCTGTACTTGCAGGGCTGGTGCAGTCCTTTGCAGATGCATTCGAGGAAAAGAAACGGAGTAAACACCTGATTGATTTTTCGGATATGGAGCAATATGCACTTCGCATTCTGACAGAAAAGACAGAGGAGGGACTCATCCCTTCTGAGGCCGCGAAAGATTATCAGAAAAAATTTGCGGAAGTTATGATTGATGAGTACCAGGACAGCAATCTGATCCAGGAGGCGATTCTCACAAGTGTCTCTACGGTGTCAGAAGGCAACTATAACGTGTTTATGGTGGGAGATGTCAAACAGAGTATTTACCGTTTCCGTCTTTCCAGACCGGAACTGTTTATGGAAAAATTTAACACATATAGTATAGAAGAAAGTCAAAAACAGCGGATCGATCTCCATAAAAATTTCCGAAGTAGAAGAGAGGTGCTGGACAGCACCAATTTCGTATTCGAGCAGATTATGACAAAAGAACTAGGAGAAATTACATACGATGAGAAAGCTGCATTGTATGTGGGAGCAGACTACGAGGAGAAGCCGGGAATGGAGACGGAGGTACTGCTGGTCAATACGGCGGAGGATTTTTCCGAACAAACCGAAGTAAGGGAAGCATCTGACCGGGAGCTTGAGGCGCGTGCAATTGCGGCAAGGATCAAGCAGCTTGTGGGAGTACACCCGGTATTTGATAAAAAAAGCGGGGCATATCGTCCGGCAAAATACAGCGATATTGTCATTCTTACGAGAAGTTTGAAAGGATGGACAGATGTCTTTACGGAAGTGCTGAACCGGGAAGGAATTCCAACCTTTACTGGATCGAAAGAGGGGTATTTTGAGACGAGAGAAATTCGTCTGTTGTTAGATTATCTTCGTGTGCTGGATAATCCGCGGCAGGATTTTCCGCTTGCAGCCGTGTTAAAATCAATGCTTGCAGGACTGTCCAGTGAAGAGTTTGCCAAGATCAAATGCGAGGAAAAGGAAGTACCTTTTTATCAGGCGGTGCAGGATTACCGGCGAATGGGGGACGACAGAGCGATCCAAGAAAAATTAGACAGGTGTTATGAGAAGATGGAAGACTTCCGGGAGAGGCTCCCGTATACGGCCATCCACGAACTGCTCTGGCAGATTCTAGATGAAACCGGCTATGGAAATTATGTGGCGGCGATGCCAGGAGGCGGGCAGCGGGCGGCGAATCTGGAGATGCTTGTGGAGAAGGCGATTGCTTTTGAAGCTACAAGTTATAAAGGGCTTTTTAATTTCGTGCGCTATATTGAACAGCTGAGGAAATATGATATTGATTATGGAGAGGCAAACATTGCCGATGAGCAGGCGGATACGGTGCGCCTGATGAGTATCCATAAAAGTAAAGGGCTGGAATTTCCAATCGTCATTGTGGCGGGAATGAGCAAGCGTTTCAATATGCAGGATACGACGGGAAGCATTGTAGTCCACCCGGAACTTGGAGTCGGGGTGGATGCAGTCGATTTGGAGTACCGGACGAAGATTCCGACGTTCCTGAAAAAAGTGATCCAGAGAAAGGTTCAGCTGGAAAATCTCGGAGAGGAACTTCGCGTACTTTATGTTGCACTTACAAGAGCAAAGGAAAAACTGATTTTAATTGGAAGCATTTCTAATCTGGAGAAAAAATTGAAAAGTTTTGCTTCCATTCAGTCCAGAGAACAAACAGCGCTTCCATTTGGAGTTCTTTCGAGGGCTACATCGTATTTTGACTGGATTTTGCCGGCGCTGTTTCGGAATCAGGTGCTTGCAGATCTGCTGAATGGATATGGGATGAATGTTCCGTTTACCAATGCAATGTACCAGAAGGAGGTTCCGCTCGTTGTGGAAGAGATTTTTCCGGAACATCTTATCTTGCAGGAAACTGCGGAGGAAGTGGAGCAGGCATTGACAGAAGAGCTCTTAAGAAACTGGGATACAGCATATGTCTATGATGAGAGAATGAGAGCGCAGATTGAAGAACAGTTTTCCTATCAGTATCCATACGAAGCCATGCAGAAGATGAAATTGAAATTTACTGTGTCTGAACTGAAAAAAAGGTCAGAGCCTGAGGAAGAGGCAGGAGAAATTTTGTATGAAGAGCCCGAGATAGTTCCTTTGGTTCCAAACTTTATGCGGGAGAAAACAGAGCCGGGATACACGGGAACTTTGTCCGGGGCATCCAGGGGAACGGCATACCATAAGTTTTTGGAACTGCTGGATTTTGGAAAAAGTTATACTATTTCGCAATTGTATGCTGAGGCGGCAAAGTTCTGTGAGGAAGGGAAACTTAAGCCGGAGATGATGGAAAGTATCTACTACAAAGATATTTTAGGATTGCTGGAAAGTCCGCTTGGTCTCAGACTTCGGAAAGCCGCACAAAGTGGCTGCCTGAAAAAAGAACAGCCATTTGTACTTGGAGTTTCGGCGGATACAATTTATCCGGAACTGTTCGAGAGACAGGAAGAAGAGGAAGAACTTCTGATCGTGCAGGGGATCATAGATGTTTATTTTGAGGAGGCAGACGGAATTGTCGTCGTGGATTATAAGACAGACCGGGCAGCATCTCGGGAAGAGCTTGCAGAACGATATGAGAAACAGCTTAGCTATTATGGAGAAGTGCTGGAACGACTTACCGGAAAGAGAGTAAAGGAGAAAATTATATATTCCTTTGCGCGGAAAGAGGAGGTACAAGTATGATAGAAATCGCAATCGGTTACGTGCTTCTGATCAATTTGTTTGCGTTTTCCCTGTTTGGAATCGATAAGAGAAAGGCAGTGAAAAGGAAATGGCGCATTCCAGAAGCGACCCTTCTGACGGTGGCGGCGCTTGGAGGAGGAGCCGGGGCGCTTCTTGGAATGTATACCTTTCATCACAAGACGAGAAAACCGAAATTTTATGTTGGTGTGCCGGCATTACTTGTGGCAGAATGTTTGGTGCTATGGTATTTATGGGGAAATCGATTCTGATTTTCGATGTTATGGATGGATTGAATAATAAAGGACAGGGGCGATACAGAAGTAGTTTCTTATACAAGAGATGATTCTGTATCGCCCCTGTCTGTATGCCTGAAAATGGAGGAGGTTTCAGGCAGAAATTGGCACGACATTAAGAAAATCTTCATAAATTCTTATATATTTTTACATTGACAACAATATTATACGCTATATAATATAGATAAATAAATAGTATTAAATTTATTATCATATTATGAATCACAAATAGAAAAAGATAAAGGAGTGATGACATGGTATTTAACACAGGAGCGGCATTGTTAGATGCGATTGTGTTGGCAGTTGTATCCAGAGAAAGTCAGGGGACTTACGGATATAAAATTACACAGGATGTCAGACAAGTGTTGGAAGTATCGGAGTCTACCTTGTATCCGGTTTTGCGAAGACTCCAGAAAGATCAATGCCTGGAAGTGTACGATATGCAGTTTGACGGCAGAAACCGGCGGTACTATAAGGTGACGGATCGAGGAATGGCACAGCTGAATCTGTATCGCGAGGAATGGAAAGTGTATTCAAAGAAGATCAGTGAGATATTTGAGGGAGGTGTGACTGCATGAATCGAATAGAATTTATGTTAGAGCTGGCAGCGCTTTTGCAGGATGTGCCAGTGGAAGAGCGAACAGATGCAATGCAGTATTATAATGATTATTTTGATGCGGCAGGAGAAGAAAATGAACAAAAAGTAATTTCGGAGCTGGAAAGCCCAAAGAAAGTTGCAGAAAAGTTAAAGGCAGGCCTGGATGGCAGAAGCGATCTGGGAGGAGCCTTCACAGAAAATGGTTATCAGGATTTTCAGTTTGACAGTCGGAAAATGCCGGTATCCGGAGAGTATCCATATGAGCAGAGTCGGTCAGAAGAACGTGGTACTTATGAAAATGAGAGACACAACAGGACAGCAAAGGTGATTTTGCTCGCTGCGATTATTCTTATAGGAGCGCCGATAGTGATACCGCTTGTGATTGCAATTATCGGTGTCATCTTTGGGGTGGTGATCGGGATTGTAGCAGCAGTGGCAGGGATTGGTATGGGAACGATTGCAATTTTGATTTCCGGAATTTTTACAGCAGGTGTAGGAATTGTCCACATGTTTACGGCTGTCGGAGAAGGATTGCTAGTAAGTGGAATCGGACTTTTGCTTACCGCGGTCGGATTGCTTGGATCGATGGCGGTTCTGTGGGTGATTTTGAAGGTGGTACCATTTCTGTTTCAGGGAGCTGTAAATATTTGTAGAAAGATTTTGCAGAGAGGAGTGAGAAGATGAAAAAAGGTTGGAAAGCCGGGTGGATCATAGCAGGTGTAGCGGCAGTGACTGGAGGGATGTTTTGTATTGCGGGTGTTGCGCTTGGAGGAAGAACAGATACAATTGAATTTAACGGAGAGCATGTTTTCGACTTCTTTTCAGGGGAACTGTTTGAAGATGATCTGTCGGAGGTGGCCTCTCCGTATGGGGCTCCTGAAGAGCAGTACACAGGGAGTGAAAGAGAAAATCTTTTTACAGATGTAAAGCGGATGGAAGTTGAGATAAGTGTAGGTGAGATAATCGTAGAGGAAACAGATGGAGCAGAAATTCAAGTAACGATTCCAGAGGACTTCAGAAAAATCCAGTGTTACCAGGACGGTGAGAAACTGACGATCGAGAATACAGAGCGAAAGTCAAAACTGGGAAAGAGCGTAGAACCGGTCGTGATTGGGATTCCAAAAGGATACCGTTTGGAATCGTTTCAGTGTGAGATTGCAGCAGGTGAGTTTACTGCGGACAAGCTTCGCGGTGGTCATGTGGAAATCAGTGCGGGAGCAGGAGATGTTACGATTGAGAAAGTCGATGCAATGACAATGACTTTAGAGGCTGGTGCCGGGGAAATTGACATTATGGAGGCAGTTGTGTCAGAAGGAGAAATCGAATGTGGAATGGGAGAAATATATCTGACACTTGCAGGGGAAGAGACAGACTATGAATGTTTCACAGAGTGTGGAATGGGAAGTGTGTGGATCGGAGATGAGGAATATACGGCGCTGGGATCAGAAAAACGTATCCATCCGGGAGCAGAGAAAAAGCTTGCTATCGAATGCGGCGCCGGGGAAATTACTATTGACTTTTCTGAGCAGGAGTGAAACACTGTTCATAGGAAAATTAATTTACAGAGTGTTTTTTAAGAAAGGGGAATTTTAGAATGGAACAGAAAAGATTATACAGATCAACAAGAAATAAAATGATATGTGGAGTATGCGGAGGAATAGCAGAATATTTCAACATCGATCCAACACTTGTAAGACTTGGAGTTGTATTGCTCAGCCTGACAAGTTGGGGAACGGGAATTCTTGCCTATTTTATCTGTTCGGTCATTATTCCGGATGAGCCGAAAGAATTTTAATATGGAGAAAACTTTAGGGTGACATAAAAAAGCAGCGAACAGCTGCTTTTTCCTTTTAGAGCATAGAGAAGTCCATGGGAAGTAAGGAGTCTGTATAAATTAAAAAAAACAGGGAATATTTACAAATATCACAATGGATTTAATAGAATTAGGAAATTGCAGGAAAAGGGGAGAAAAAAGATGTCACGGAAAAAGGAAAAAAAGATTGTATTAAGTGAATTAGAGCCAGAAGAACGGTTGAAATATGAGATTGCAGAAGAACTCGGACTCCTCGATCAGGTGATGGAAAAAGGGTGGAAATCACTGTCGTCGAGGGAGACCGGAAGAATCGGAGGAATCGTAAAAAACCGTAGGAAAATGTTTAAAAACTGTGAACAATCTGAGGCAGGGGTTGAAAAATAAGAGATTATTTGATATAATCGTACGACTGGGAGAAGATATTTTTTTGTGCGTAAGTATTTCTCCCGAAAGAAAAAATGCATAATAATTCTTGATTTCTACTTTCTTTTTTTGCTGTTTTGCATTAAGATATATACAGATATGTAGAAATATAGAATTTATTAAGCGGAGGAGAAGAATATGATATCAAATCAGACACTTCAGAACACCATCGAAGGCTTGAAGGGAATTACCCGGATCGATTTGTGTGTAATGGATACAGAAGGAAAGGTACTTGCAAGTACATTTACAGATACAGAAGATTATGAAAGTGCGGTAGTGCCGTTTGTGGAATCACCGGCGGACAGTCAGGTGATTCAGGGCTACCAGTTCTTTAAGATTTTTGACGAACATCAGCTCGAATATATCTTAATGGCGAATGGTGGAAGCGAGGATGTATACATGGTCGGTAAGATCGCGGCATTCCAGATCCAGAATCTTTTGGTCGCTTACAAAGAGCGTTTTGACAAAGATAATTTCATCAAGAACCTGCTTCTTGACAACTTACTGCTTGTAGATATCTATAATCGGGCGAAAAAATTACATATTGACACGGAAGTGAGACGTGTTATTCTTATAGTTGAAACGTCCCGGGAGAAAGATACGGGGATGCTTGAGAGTGTGCGTGTACTTCTGGGCAGCAAGACAAAGGATTTTATCACAGCTGTGGATGAGAAGAACATCATCGTTGTGAAAGAGCTTGCAGCTAATGAAGGTTACAAAGAGATGGAACAAGTTGCAAAGAACATTCTGGAGATGCTTCAGTCAGAGGGCGAGGAAGATGTTCACGTTGCATACGGAACTATTGTAAATGATATCAAGGAGGTATCCAAGTCCTACAAAGAGGCGAAGCTTGCACTGGATGTAGGAAAGATCTTCTTTAATGAGAAAGATATCATCGCATACAACACACTTGGTATCGGAAGACTGATCTATCAGCTGCCGATTCCACTTTGCAAGATGTTTATCCGTGAGATTTTTGAAGGAAAATCACCGGACGATTTTGATGAGGAAACATTGACGACGATCAATAAATTCTTCGAAAACAGTCTGAATGTATCGGAGACATCAAGACAGCTATACATCCACAGAAATACACTTGTGTACAGGCTGGATAAGCTGCAAAAGAGCACAGGTTTGGATCTTCGTGTGTTTGAAGATGCGATCACATTCAAGATTGCTCTTATGGTAGTGAAATACATGAAGTACATGGAGACCTTGGAGTATTAGTGATAGGAGGACATATGATAGAATTAAAAGATGTAACGAAGGAGTATTCAAAAGGAGTTGCGGCTCTGAATGGAGTATCTGTGAAGATCGAGCAGGGCGAATTCGTGTTCATCGTAGGGGACAGTGGGTCAGGAAAATCTACTTTGATCAAGTTGATCATGAAAGAATTGGACCCGACATCCGGCACGATCATCGTGAATGGACAGAATCTGAACCGTATGAAGCACAGACATATTCCGAAGTACAGAAGAGGGCTTGGAGTTGTGTTCCAGGACTTCAGACTTTTAAAAGACAGAAATATTTATGAGAACATTGCATTTGCCCAGAGAGTTGTTGAGACTCCGACGCGTGTGATGAAGAAGAAAGTACCTGCAGCGCTTTCACTTGTAGGACTTGCTCAGAAATATAAGATGTTCCCGAAGGAACTTTCCGGTGGAGAACAGCAGCGTGTAGCAATCGCAAGAGCGATCGTCAATGAGCCGTCAATCCTTCTGGCAGACGAGCCGACAGGAAATCTTGACCCGACAAACTCATGGGAGATCATGCAGTTGCTTGAGGAAGCGAACCAAAGAGGAACAACCGTATTAGTCGTTACACATAATCAGGAAATCGTAAACGAGATGCAGAAGCGTGTAATTACGATGAAGAAAGGTGTCATTGTCAGCGACGAGAAAAAAGGTGGGTATATAAATGAGGATTAGTACAGTAGGATATACGATGAAGCAGGGAGTTAAGAATATCGGAAGAAACAAGCTGTTCTCGCTGGCATCAGTTGCAACGATGGCGGCATGTATCTTCTTATTCGGACTATTCTTTTCCGTAATTCTTAACTTTAACTACATAGTCAAGAAGGCAGAAGAAGGGGTAGCGATCACTGTATTCTTTGAGGAAAATCTGGAAGACAGCAAGGTAGAGGCAATCGGAGATGCGCTGAGAGATAGGGACGATGTCCTGAAGGTTACTTACGTTTCGGCAGATGAGGCGTGGGATACATTCAAGGATGAATATTTTGGAGAATCCAAAGATCTTGCCGAGGGATTTAAGGATGACAATCCGCTGGCAGGATCTGATAACTATGAAGTGTATATGAAAGACGTAGAGTCACAGAAAGAAGTCGTGAAATTTGCAGAAGGACTTGATGGAGTCCGCAAGGTCAATAAGTCCGATGTTGTTGCAAAGACATTGTCGAGTGTCAATAAACTGATCCTCTATGTGTCTGCGGCGATCATCTTGATTCTGCTGATTGTAACAGTATTTTTGATCAGTAACACAGTTACGATTGGTATTACGGTCCGGAAGGAAGAGATTGCGATTATGAAATACATTGGTGCCAAGGATTATTTTGTCCGTGGACCATTTATCGTTGAAGGTATTCTGATCGGTCTTGTCGGGGCAGCAATTCCGCTGGCAGGATTGTATGTCGTATATGACAAAGCAATTGATTACATTATGACCCGCTTTAGCATTCTGAATAACATTTTAGATTTCATGCCAGTGTGGGATGTGTATAAAATCTTATTGCCGACAGGTCTTCTTCTTGGAGTCGGAATCGGTTTTATCGGAAGTTTCTTTACGATCAGAAAGCATTTAAAGGTATAGGTGAAAATATGAAATTAAGAGGAAAGAAGATAGCGGCACTATTCCTTGCGTGTGCGTTATGCAGCGGAAGTGTCATGCCAGTGTCAGCAACATCTATTTCTGAGACACAAAAAAAGGGAGAGCAGTTGGAAGAGCAGAAGAAAGCTGCGGAAGCCGAGAAAAGCTCGCTTGATAATGAACTGAACACAGTCATCCAGGAACTTCAGAAAGCGCAGGATGATATGTCTGCGAAGGAAGAGCAGATTGAGTCTGCTGAGAATGAGCTTGTGGAGGCGAAAGTAACTGAGAACAATCAATATGAGAGCATGAAGAAACGTATCAAATACATGTACGAGAATGGAAATGTGGAATTTATCGAGATCATTCTCAGTGCAGAAAATATCTCAGATTTTCTCAACAAAACGGAATATGTGACTAAGATCTCGGAATATGATAGAGATATGCTTGTAGAATTTCAGAAGACGGTTGAGCAAGTGCAGAAGAAGGAAGAAGAACTCCGTGCAGAGTACGAGGAACTGTCAGCACTTCAGACGACACTTTCTGAGAAGCGTGCAAGTGTAGAAACACTACTTTCTAATAAGAACATTCAGATTGCAAATCTGGAATCTGAGATTGGGGAGAACGCAAAAGTATTACAGCAACTGATCGCGGAAGCACAGGAGGCCGAACGGCGCCAGAAGGAAGCTGAGGCGGCACAGTTAGCAGCACAGCAGCAGGCGATGAACAACAATGCCGGACAGAACAATCAGATACAGGAACCTTCGGGTGGAAGCAGTACTGGTGGAAGTACATCTGGAGGAGTGATGCCGCCGTCATCAGACAATGTGGTATCTGGCAGCGGGTACTTTACACACCCATGTCCGGGGATGACATATCAGTCAAGTTACTTTGGAGAAATCCGAGAGTTTGAGGTCGGAGGGCACAAAGGGCATGATTATGCAGCGCCAGAAGGAACACCTACATATGCAGCAGCGGCAGGAACTGTCCTGATTGCAAATTATAGTACATCAGCAGGAAACTGGGTTGTCATCCAGCATGACAATGGACTTGTTTCAAAATACATGCATCATTCTGCACTGACAGTATCTGCTGGACAGAGAGTAGAGAAAGGTCAGCAGATTGGATATGTGGGAAGTACCGGACAGTCGACAGGACCACACCTTCACTTTCAGGTAGAATTAAACGGTGTAGCAGTGAATCCTTCAAATTATATGTAAGACGGGTAATCATATGGAGAATAAACATAGTTTTTTAAAAGGGGCGCTCTGTGGCGCCCTTGCTATGTTCATAGGGGGAGGTGCCATTTTTGGCGGAGTTTCCCTAGGAAAGAATGTAGCAGAGAAAATCAGAAATAATGAAAATAACAGTATTCAGTCATCGGAGAGTGTGCTGAACGCGGAATCAAAAGAAAAGCTGAAAGAGATTGAGAAGATTATTGACGAGCATTATCTTCGGGATACAGATACAGAAGATCTGGAAGACGGTATGTATGCAGGAATTCTGGCAGGTTTAAATGATCCGTATTCGACTTACTATACGGAAGAAGAAACAAAGGAACTTTTTGAGACGACATCAGGAGAATATATTGGAATCGGAGCGGCAATGTCTCAGAATCTAGACACAGGAATCATTACGGTAAGCAGAGTCTACAAAGACTCTCCGGCAGAGAAAGCGGGAATGCGTTCGGAAGATATTCTCTATAAGGTGGAAGGCGAAGAAGTGACCGGTGAGGAACTGGATGAAGTTGTTGCAGACATCAAAGGAGAAGAGGGGACAGAAGTCCATATCACCGTTTTACGCGGGGAGGAAAAAGAAGAGATTGAATTGACGGCTGTGCGAGGAAAAGTCGAAGCTCAGACAGTCGAGTTTGAGATGAAAGAAGACCAGATTGGCTACATCAGTGTTTCTGAATTTGACAGTGTGACGATGGGACAGTTTGAACAGGCGCTTACAACAATGGAAGAGCAGGACATGCAGGGGCTTGTCATTGATTTGAGAAGTAATCCAGGTGGAAATCTTGATACAGTCTGCAATATGCTGGAGCTGATCCTTCCGGAAGGAACGATTGTTTCTACAAAGGATCGGAGCGGAAAAGAAGAAGAAATCCGAGGAAGTGGAAAGAATGACTTTGATACTCCGCTTGCAGTTCTGGTAAATGGATATAGCGCAAGTGCTTCTGAGATTTTTGCCGGAGCAGTTCAGGATTACAAGATCGGTACGATCGTAGGAACGACAACATATGGGAAAGGCGTTGTCCAGCAACTATTTCCACTCGATGACGGAACTTGTGTCAAGGTGACAATCTCTGAGTATTTTACTCCGAAGGGAAGAAATATCGACGGGAAAGGAATCGAGCCGGATGTTTCGGTAGAGTATGTCAGAGATGAGGAAGATCCGGAGGCTGACAATCAACTGCAGACTGCGATGGATGTGCTTCGGGAACAATAGAATACAATGTACCAGTGTACTGAAAAATCAGTGCAGCATGGAAAGAATTTATCCAAAGTGATGAAAGAGAAGGAATGTCAGAAGGGAACACAAATTTGACATTCCTTTTTTTGTGCTGCTATGATAAAATAAAAATAGTATGATGACAGACGGGGACCTGTCTGTTGGAAGGTACAGTACACTGGGAAGAAAGGATAGAGCAGTATGAGAGTATTAATCAAGAATGGGCATGTTTTGGATCCGGCTACGGGAGTGGATGGGATCTGTGATGTGCTGACAGAGGATCAGAGAATCATCGGTGTCAAAGAACATATTGAAGAGCAGGCGGATCGGGTGATCGATGCGAAAGGCTGTTATGTAATGCCGGGATTCATTGACCTTCATGTACATTTAAGAGATCCGGGATTGGAATATAAAGAAACATTAGAGACAGGCGGAAAGGCAGCAGCGCACGGAGGTGTGACAACGGTCTGTGCGATGCCGAACACAAAACCGGTCATCGACACAAAAGAGCGTGTGGAAGATGTACATACGCGTGCGAAGGAAGATTCGCCGGTGCATGTGATCCAACTTGGTGCAGTCACAGTCGGTCAGGCAGGAGAAGAACTGGCTGATATCGAAGGAATGGCGGAGGCAGGATGCCATGCGATCAGTGAGGATGGGAAGTCTGTGATGAACGCATCTCTTTACAGAGAAGGAATGAGAAGAGCGGCAGCAAGCGGAATCGCTGTCTTTGCACACTGCGAGGATATTCATATGGTAGAAGGTGGTGTCATGAATGCCGATCAAAAGGCAGAAGCACTCGGACTGAAAGGAATTACAAATGCGGTGGAAGATGTAATCGTTGCAAGAGATATCCTTCTTGCAAAAGAGACAGGAGTACAGCTTCATCTATGCCATTGTTCGACTGCGGACAGTGTGCGTATGGTCGCTGAGGCAAAGAAAGATGGGCTCCCAGTGACGGCAGAAGTATGCCCGCATCACTTTATTATGACGACAGACGATATTACAGAGGATGATGGAAACTTTAAGATGAACCCGCCGCTTCGCAGCAAGGCAGATGTAGAAGCACTTCGCGAAGGACTGAAAAATAACATCATGGATGTGATCGCTACCGATCATGCGCCGCATGCAGAGCAGGAAAAGGACAAATCCATGAAGGATGCTGCATTTGGAATTGTAGGGTTGGAGACATCGGCAGCACTGACTTACACAGAACTGGTGGAGACCGGAGTGCTTACTCCAATGCAGATGGCAGAGAAGATGAGCTATAATCCGGCAAAGATCCTCGGGCTTTCCGAGGAAAAGGGTTCGATTTCTGAAGGGAAGATCGCGGACATTGTCATCTTTGATCCATCGAAAGAATATGAGATTGACAAACATACATTTTTCTCAAAAGGAAAGAATACACCATTCCATGGAAAAAAAGTAAAAGGCGAAGTGCGCTGCACAATCGTGGACGGCGTGCCGGTCTATGAAGGATAAGAGAAAGCTTTGCAAGACAGAAGAAAGATAGAAAGACATATCAGTGGAGGAGAGAAACATGATCAACAAGTTAGTAGCAAATATTAAGAAGACAAACGCACCAATCGTAGTAGGATTAGACCCGATGCTCAACTATATTCCGGAGCATGTACAGAAGAAAGCATTCGCAGAGTTCGGGGAGACTTTAGAGGGAGCAGCAGAGGCAATCTGGCAGTTCAATAAAGAGATCGTTGACAAGACTTATGACCTGATCCCGGCAGTGAAGCCGCAGATCGCTATGTACGAACAGTTTGGAATTCCGGGACTGGAAGCATTTAAAAAGACTGTCGATTACTGTAAGGAAAAAGGACTTGTGGTGATCGGAGATATCAAGAGAGGAGATATCGGATCTACATCCGCTGCTTATGCAGTAGGGCATCTCGGACATGTGCAGGTAGGAAGCAAATCTTATGCACCGTTTGATGAGGACTTCGTGACAGTCAACCCATACCTTGGATCGGATGGGGTCAATCCATTTATCGACATCTGTAAAGAAGAAAACAAGGGTCTGTTCATCCTTGTGAAGACATCCAACCCATCAAGCGGAGAGTTCCAGGATCAGCTGGTCGACGGCAGACCGCTGTATGAATTAGTTGGAGAGAAAGTTGCTGCATGGGGCGAGGCACATATGGGTGACGAATACAGCTACATCGGAGCCGTTGTAGGAGCAACTTACCCGGAGATGGGAAAAGTTCTCAGAAAAGTGATGCCGAAATCTTACATTCTCGTACCGGGATACGGAGCACAGGGAGGACAGGGAAAAGACCTCGTACATTTCTTTAATGAAGATGGACTGGGAGCAATCGTAAACTCTTCCCGTGGAATTATCGCAGCTTACAAGCAGGAAGCTTATGCAAAATTCGGTGCCGAGAATTTCGGAGATGCATCAAGAGCAGCTGTGGAAGCAATGGTGGCAGACATCAGCAATGCACTGAACAACCGCTAATAGAATGATAAAAAAGATGAAATGATAGAGGAAGAACATTATGGCAGAGAGAGAAAAAGAGCAGGCACTTGTTGTCTCCCAGGAATGTCTTGCAGATGGGATTTTCAGCATGTGGATCCAGACAAAGGCAGCAAAGACAGCAAAAGCAGGACAATTTATTTCCATGTATACAAATGATGGGAGCAAACTGCTCCCACGTCCGATCAGTATCTGTGAGATTGACAGAGAGGGAGGAAAGCTTCGCGTCGTATATCGCGTGACGGGAGAAAAGACAGGGACAGAACAGTTTTCAAAAATGAAAGCGGGGGATACAATCCCGGTGATCGGACCGCTTGGAAACGGATTCCCACTGATTGAGAAGAAAGCATTTCTGATCGGTGGAGGAATCGGAGTACCTCCGATTCTGGAACTTGCAAAATCACTGAACTGTGAGAAACAGATTATCGTAGGATACCGTGATGCACAGACTTTCTTAAAGGAAGAACTGGAAGCAAATGGAACACTTTATATTTCCACAGAAGACGGAAGTGTCGGAACAAAGGGAAATGTTATGGATGCAATCCGCGAACATAGTCTGGAAGCTGATATTATCTATGCGTGCGGTCCGACACCAATGCTCCGTGCACTGAAAAGCTATGCAGAGGAAAACGGAATCGAATGTTACCTTTCCCTTGAGGAGCGTATGGCGTGTGGAATCGGCGCTTGTCTTGCATGTGTGTGCAAATCAAAAGAGAAAGACCACCACAGCAATGTGAATAATAAGCGGATTTGCAAGGACGGACCGGTATTCTTATCGACGGAGGTGGAATTATAATGGATATGCGTGTAAATATAGCAGGAGTAGAATGGAAAAATCCTGTGACAGTTGCCTCCGGGACTTTTGGTTCTGGTGCAGAGTTCTGTGATTTTGTAGATCTTAGCAAGCTCGGAGCAGTCACGACCAAAGGGGTGGCAAATATTCCATGGGAAGGAAATCCGACTCCGCGTGTGGCAGAAACTTACGGAGGAATGATGAATGCAGTCGGTCTGCAGAATCCGGGGATTGATCTATTCTGTGAGCGCGATATCCCGTTCCTTCGTCAGCATGACACAAAGATCATTGTCAATGTCTGTGGACGCTCGAAAGAAGATTATTGTGAAGTTGTAGAACGTCTTGCAAGTGAAGATGTAGATATGCTGGAGATCAACATTTCCTGCCCGAACGTCAAGGAAGGTGGGATTGCATTCGGACAGAATCCAAAGGCGGCAGAGGAGATCACAAGCGCAGTGAAAAAATATGCGAAGCAGCCGGTCATCATGAAGCTAAGCCCGAATGTAACAGATATCACAGAGATGGCAAAAGCTGTGGAGGCAGGAGGAGCCGATGCAGTATCGCTGATCAATACACTGACTGGAATGAAGATCGATGTACATCGAAGAGCATTTGCGCTGGCAAATAAAACCGGCGGTGTCTCTGGTCCGGCAATTAAGCCGATCGCAGTCCGCATGGTCTACCAGGTGGCAAATGCAGTCAATATCCCGATCATTGGAATGGGCGGAATTGCTACAGCGGAGGATGCGATTGAATTTATCCTCGCAGGGGCAAGTGCAGTATCTGTTGGAACTGCAAACTTCATCAATCCAGGTGTCACAGCCGAGATCGTGGATGGAATCGAAGCGTATATGAAGAAATATCAGTTCGAGACTGTGAAAGATATGGTTGGAATTGTAAAATAGAGAAGAGAAAACAGTAAATCAAGGCAGCTGCTGCCTGAAGATATGGAGGTAGAGAGATGGAACAGTATAAGAAAGAGTTTATTGAATTTATGGTGGAGAGCAATGTGCTCAAGTTTGGAGAATTTACATTAAAAAGCGGAAGAAAATCTCCGTTTTTCATGAATGCGGGAGGATATGTGACTGGTTCTCAGTTAAAGAGACTCGGGGAGTATTATGCAAAGGCAATCCACGATAAATACGGAGATGATTTTGACGTTTTATTTGGACCGGCATATAAGGGAATTCCGCTCGGAGTAGTGACAGCGATCGCATATAGTGAATTGTATGGAAAGGAAGTCCGTTACTGCTCTGACAGAAAAGAAGAGAAAGATCATGGAGCAGACAAGGGAAGCTTTCTTGGAAGCAAACTTCAGGATGGCGATCGAGTGATCATGATCGAGGATGTGACGACATCAGGAAAATCCATGGAGGAGACTGTGCCGAAAGTAAAAGGGGCAGCAGATGTAGAGATTGTAGGTCTGATGGTATCTCTTGACCGTATGGAAGTTGGAAAAGGCGGAGTGAAATGTGCTCTGGAAGAAGTAAAAGATCTCTATGGATTTGAGACAAATGCGATCGTGACGATGGCGGAAGTAGTAGAGCACCTGCACAATAAAGAATGCAATGGAAAAGTAGTGATCGATGATGAGATCAAGTCTGCAATTGATGCATACTATGAACAGTACGGAGCAAAATAGACAGGAGAGACTTATGAACGAAAAGATTTATAAGACGATGACGACAGTCGGCGCAGGAAATATAGTTCTCGGTGTGATCATGATCGTGACCGGGATCGCAGCAGGAGTGATCACAATCGTAGGGGGTGCACGCTTACTAAAGAATAAATCCGGTCTGACTTTTTAGTCCGGAAAGAGAGGAATCATTCTGAAAGGGTGCAATGGTGAAGTATAAAGAAAGAAAACGTCTGCGTATCCTCGGGAAAGTGTTGTTTGTATGTTATGTGTTGTTCATTATATACTTTCTGCTTTTCTCAGAGTGGTATGGGCGTACTGGGGAAATGAGCGAGTATCGTTACAATCTCGTTCTGTTTAAAGAGATTCGGCGTTTTCTGACATATCGTGAGACACTGGGGACTTTTGCAGTGCTCACGAATGTTGTCGGAAACGTAGTAATTTTTGTGCCATTCGGTTTCTTTATGCCGATGGCAAGCAAATACCGCAGCTTTTTTATGACGGTATGTTACAGTTTCGGACTCAGTCTTTGCGTGGAAGTATTTCAACTACTTACAAGAGTAGGATCTTTCGATGTGGACGACCTTCTGTTAAATACAATCGGAGGGCTCGCAGGCTACATACTGTTTGTCATATGCAATGCAATAAGGAGAAGATACCATGCAAAGAAGTGAGAGAAGACGAAAAAAAAGACAGCGAGAATTAGAAAGACAGCAGAGACGGCGGGAAAAAGAAGTACAGCGCTATCAGAAAAAAAGAAACCGCTATGGAGAAGAAAAAGTGATCCGCCATGCGAAGCATGGAGTTCGTTCTACCCTTATTGCTATAGCGGCCATCGTACTTCTTTCTCTTCTTGTTACAGTGTCGTACGTTCAGGAAGGAAAAGCAGCAACAATGATCGGTGCGTTGGGAATTTGCGCCTGGATACTTTCGGGAGTTGGGATTTTCTTTGGAATGATCGGACTGCGGGAGCGAGAGCGGAAGTATCTTACATGCCGGATCGGAATTGTATGCAATGCCGCTTTGTTTGTCGGTTTGGCAATAATATTTTTCAGGGGGATATAAGTTTATGTGGAACGAACAGTGGAAAGAAGAAAATGAAATATTTCACGAAAGACACGATCTGACGATCGAACGTATCCGAATGATCGGTACAGAGCAGACTGCCGCAGAGCAGTTTCGTCCATATTTTAGACATGTGGCAGAATTTCTTCTTTTTGTAGAAGAAGTAAGAGCAATGGTGGAAGATGGATCGTGGGAAAAACTTTCATTTGATGAGATGAAAGAAATCAATCACAAGCTGTATGCAGACATTTCAGAAGAAAATTACGGAACATCGTATGCAAATCCGGCTTGGGCAGTAGAAAAACTCGGAGAAGATTTTGGAACTTTTTTAAGTTTTCTGTATACTGAGATGCGCGCTCAGATAGGGTATGCCTATGAAGGAAAATTAAAATACAATACAATCTGTAATGAACTGTTTATTGAAATCTATAATTGTTTTGAAGATGCACAGTGTCCGGAGTTCAGAGAACTTAAGGAGATCGTGTACTGGTATGCAAGTGATTATTGTGATGTGTTTCTGGCAGATCGGATCGAAGAGCAGATCTCACCGGATTGCGGTGTGTTTGTGCCGATGCTTGCAAAGACGGATGTCAGTGATGAGCGGTTTATTTTCCGTACCGGAGAATGGATCACAGATTATGAGATCCAGACGATGCGTCACCTGAACAGTCTTCCGGAAGAGACGATTCAGAAGATGGCAGATACCTATACAGAAGGATTCCGAAGAGGATTTATACTTGGCGGCAAAGATCTTTCAAAGAAAAAGACGGTCAATGTGCTGTATTCCGCAGGGTTTGAGCGGATGATCCAGTATGCGATACGCAATTTTGAAAAAATGGGATTACGTCCGTTGATCTTTCGTGCAGCAAACAGTGTTGTGACCAAGAAAAACCATCAGAAATCCGGTTATTACGGAGCGGTCAACAAACAGTTTGAATATGATCACAGAGCAGACCAGGCATTGTTCCTCGATAAAAAATATACAGAGCGGAAGCTGGATGTGATCAAAAATACATATGAGAAACAGAAAGAGCTGGCGGCATGTTATGCGGGTCCGGCATGGATCGATCCATTTGGAGAACCACCGTTTTCACCGGAGAGAAAGTCGGAGGTATTCTCCTATACGGATAAGCAGGAAGAACTGCTGCAGGCATTTGCAAGTAAGTCCAGCCAGATGATCAATCAGTATATCAAGGGAGAAGAGAGAAGCTTCACGATCATCTCGTATCCGAAGCCGGAGATTGGAGAAGACTACGAGGCAATCTTTAACGATACGATCGAGATCAATGCAGTGGACAGCGAAGTGTATGGACAGATCCAGCAGACGATGATTGATGCCTTGGATCAAGGCGAATACGTGCATATCATTGGAAGAGGAAAGAATCAGACGGATATCAAAGTCAGACTGCATGCTTTAAATGATCCGGAGAAGGAGACGATCTTTGAAAACTGTGGTTCGGATGTCAATATTCCGGCAGGGGAAGTGTTCACCTCTCCGACACTGGAAGGAACAAACGGAACATTGTTTGTCAGTGAAGTATATCTGCATGGAATGCAGTATAAAGATCTGAAGATCGAATTTCAGGATGGAATGATCACAGATTATATTTGTGCAAACTTTGAGAAAGAAGAGGAGAATAAAACCTATATCCGGGAAAATATTCTGCACAATCATGAGACACTTCCACTTGGAGAGTTTGCGATTGGAACGAATACGACGGCATATGTGATGGTCAACAAGTATCAGATCGCGGATAAGATGACCATTTTGATCGCAGAGAAGATGGGACCACATTTTGCGGTCGGAGACACTTGTTACAGCTGGAACGAGGAGAACCGGGTGTACAATCCGAACGGAAAAGAGATCATTGCAAAGGATAATACTATTTCGATTCTGCGAAAAGAAGATGTGAATAAAGCATATTTTCAGTGTCATACAGACATTACGATTCCATATGAAGAACTGGCAGAGATCAGTGTCATCCGAAAAGATGGCAGCAAGATCGAACTTTTGAAAGATATGAGATTCGTACTGCCGGGGACGGAAAGTCTCAATGAACCACTAGATCGAATGGATGCAGAAAATGCGTAAGATTTTTGGAAGAACGAGTTTAGAAATAAAACTTTATAAGTATTTATAATCACTGATACCGGGCGGGACTGTTGACATCCTTGCCCGGTATTAGTAAAATTAACTTATAAATGAACAAGTATTTATACTGGTAACTTATAAAGGTGCCGGGAAAAAGATGGATGATGGATCATTTCATACTTTGTATTTCCAAGTGCCGGTATTTTGTAAATGAGAAAAGGAGAGAATTATGCCAAAAGTAGGAATTGTTATGGGCAGCGACTCAGACATGAAAGTCATGAGCAAGGCAGCAGATATGCTGGAAAAACTGGGTGTAGAATATGAAATGACAATTATTTCTGCACACCGTGAACCGGACGTATTTTTTGAATATGCAAAGTCCGCAGAGGAGAAAGACTTTAAAGTCATCATTGCAGGGGCAGGTATGGCAGCACATCTTCCTGGAATGTGTGCAGCGATCTTCCCAATGCCGGTCATTGGAATTCCGATGTCAGGAAAGAACCTGGAGGGTGTAGATGCACTTTATTCTATCGTACAGATGCCGCCGGGAATTCCGGTAGCGACAGTGGCAATTGACGGGGGAGTCAATGCAGCGATTCTTGCGGCAAGAATTCTTGCAACATCTGATCCGGAGCTGCTTGGAAGATTGAAAGCATACTCTCAGGAGATGAAAGAGACTGTACAGGCAAAGGCAGAAAAACTTGATCAGTTAGGACATAAAGAATATCTGAAACAAATGTAGGAAAAAGCAGGGAAAGCCTTGAAATGGAGGAGAAAAGATGGATTACAAAAACGCAGGCGTCGATATTGAAGCAGGGTACAAATCAGTAGAATTGATGAAAGAACATATCAAACAGACAATGAGACCGGAAGTTCTGACAAATATCGGGGGATTTTCGGGAGCATTTTCTATGGAGAAGTTCAAAGAAATGGAAAAACCGACATTAGTATCTGGAACAGATGGTGTCGGAACAAAGTTAAAACTTGCATTTATTCTCGATAAGCATGACACAGTGGGGATTGACTGTGTTGCAATGTGTGTCAATGACATCGCATGTGCGGGCGGAGAGCCGTTGTTTTTCTTAGATTATATTGCATGTGGAAAAAATGTGCCGGAGAAGATCGCTACGATCGTCAGTGGTGTTGCAGAAGGTTGTAAACAGTCCGATGCAGCGCTGATCGGTGGAGAGACTGCGGAGATGCCAGGATTTTATCCAGAAGATGAATACGATCTTGCAGGATTTGCAGTCGGAGTCGTAGATGAGAAAGACTTGATCACTGGAAAGGAATTAAAAGATGGGGATGTTCTGATCGGAATTGCGTCTTCCGGAGTACATAGCAATGGATTTTCTCTTGTAAGAAAAGTATTTAAGATGGATAAAGACACTTTAGATACATATCATGAAGAGCTTGGAACTACGCTTGGAGAAGCACTGATCGCACCGACAAAGATCTATGTGAAAGCACTTCGCGGTATTAAGGAAAGCGGAGTGAAGATCAAAGGATGCAGTCATATCACAGGTGGTGGATTCTATGAGAATATTCCTCGTATGCTCTGTGATGGTGTGCGTGCAGTTGTGGAAAAAGACAGCTATCCGGTTCCACCAATCTTCCGTATGCTGGCAAGAGAAGGTGAGATTGCAGAAGAGATGATGTACAATACTTACAATATGGGACTTGGAATGATCGTGGCAGTCGATAAAGATGATGTGGAGAAGACTGTTGCAGCAATCAAGGCTGCCGGAGAAGATGCATATGTGGTAGGACATATCGAAGCAGGAGAAAAAGGAGTTACTTTATGCTAAAAATAGTTGTATTAGTTTCCGGCGGGGGGACAAACCTGCAGGCAATCATGGATGCAGTTGAAGCTAAGACAATTACAAATACAGAGATCATCGGTGTCATCAGCAACAATAAGAATGCCTATGCTTTGGAACGTGCGAAGAAGCATGGGATTCCTGCAATGTGCATTTCACCGAAAGATTATGAATCAAGGGAAGCATTTAACGATGCTTTCCTTGATGAGCTTCAACAGTTAAATCCGGATCTGATCGTGCTTGCGGGATTTCTTGTGGTGATTCCGGAAAAGGTGATCAGACAGTACGAACATCGCATGATCAATATTCACCCATCTTTGATTCCGGCATTTTGTGGAAAGGGATATTATGGGCTGAAAGTACATGAGGCGGCACTGAAACGAGGGGTGAAGGTTGTCGGCGCGACAGTACACTTTGTAGATGAAGGAACGGATACCGGTCCGATTATTTTGCAGAAGGCAGTGGAAGTGAAAAATAGTGACACTCCGGAGACGCTTCAACGGCGTGTGATGGAAGAGGCGGAGTGGAAGATTTTGCCGAAGGCGATTGATTTGATCGCAAACGGGAAGATTGAACTGATCGATGGGAAGGCGGTAGTCTGCGGCGAGTAGTGTACCGAAAAGAGCTATTGGTGAGTGGAGATAGAGAACAGATCGGCATAACAGGTCTGCATTCAGAGAAGAATGAGCAGAGAAACGGTAGAAAATCGTAGGAGGCATAATTTATGAAAGTACTAATTGTAGGAAGCGGCGGGAGAGAGCATGCGATCGCATGGAGTGTGTCAAGAAGCAGCAAAGCAGAGAAGATTTACTGTGCACCAGGTAATGCAGGGATCGCAGAGTATGCGGAATGTGTAGACATTGGTGCGATGGAATTTGAAAAGCTGGCAGCATTTGCAAAGGAGAATGCAGTTGATCTGACGATCGTTGGAATGGATGACCCACTTGTCGGAGGAATTGTTGATGTCTTTGAGGCAGAAGGATTGCGCGTATTTGGTCCAAATAAGGCAGCTGCGATTCTGGAAGGATCGAAGGCATTTTCGAAGGATTTGATGAAGAAATATCAGATTCCGACAGCGGCATATGAGAATTTTGATTGTGCAGAAGAGGCGCTTGCTTATCTGGAAACAGCAAAATTTCCAATCGTTCTGAAGGCAGACGGACTGGCGCTCGGAAAAGGTGTGCTGATCTGCAATACGCTGGAGGAGGCGCAGGAAGGTGTGAAATCACTGATGCTTGATCATCAGTTTGGAGCGGCCGGAAATACGATCGTAATCGAAGAGTTTATGACTGGACGGGAAGTATCGGTGCTTTCCTTTGTAGATGGAAATACAATCAAGACTATGACATCAGCGCAGGATCACAAGCGTGCAAAAGACGGAGATCAGGGACTGAATACAGGAGGAATGGGAACGTTTTCTCCAAGTCCGTTCTATACAAAAGAGGTGGATGCTTTCTGCAAGGCGCATATTTATCAGGCAACAGTCGATGCGATGAAAGCAGAGGGAAGACCATTTAAGGGAATTATTTTCTTTGGATTGATGTTGACAGAGGAAGGACCGAAGGTGCTGGAGTACAATGCAAGATTTGGTGATCCGGAGGCACAGGTGGTACTGCCGAGAATGAAAAATGATATCCTTGAAGTGATGGAAGCTTGTATTGATGGGAAATTAGATCAGATCGAGCTGGAATTTGAAGAGAATGCGTCAGTCTGTGTTGTACTTGCATCAGACGGCTATCCGGAGAAATACGACAAAGGGCTTCCAATCAGTGGACTGGAAGAATTCCAGAAACATGAAGGGTACTACTGCTTCCATGCAGGAACAAAATTTGACGGAGATACGATCGTGACAAACGGTGGACGTGTACTTGGCGTGACTGCAAAAGGAAAAGATTTAAAAGAGGCAAGAGCAAATGCATATGCTGCGACAGAGTGGGTTACATTTGCGAACAAATATAAGAGAAACGATATCGGAAAAGCGATTGATGAGGCATAAAAAACAGACGGCAAAAAGAAGCATGCGATAGAGAGAAGGGGAAGATGACAGCGGGAAGTGGCTGTGGTCTTTCTCTTTTTGTTTTTCCGAAAGAACATGTGGCGGAAAAAAGAGTGAGGATTTTTTGTATACTTTGGAGAAAAGTTGCGCTATAATACGGCTATCGACAAAACGAAGAACAGGAAAGAAGGAGTGAATAGATATGAAGATCAGGAAACTAAGAGAGATCGATTATGATACTGTAAGCCAGTTTATGGCGGAACTCCATAAATTACATGCAGAGAGCAGACCGGATATGTATCGGCAGATGGAGGAAATTGGAACAGTCTATACAAAGGAAGAATTTTACAGTATGCTTCAAAATGATGAAATGATCACGCTTGGTGCGGACACAGAGGAAGGCGAGCTGATGGGAATCTGTATTGCCACCATCCGGCAGGCAAAGCATCCGATCATGGTATCGAAAAAGACGGTGTACATTGAAGATATTTATGTATCGCAGCAATATAGAAAGCAGGGAGTCGGAATCAGTTTATATCAGGCAGTAGAGAGAATGGCACAAGACATCGGGGCAGAGCGCATCGATCTTTGTGTCTGGAGCTTTAATGAGACGGCGCTTCGGTTTTATGAGAAAGCAGGAATGAAGCCGCAGCGCTGGCTGATGGAGAAGATTCTCTTAAAATAGAGGTGTGAGAATTGGAGGCAGGATGTGAAAGAAAAAGAAGAAATTATAGAAATCAATAACGGAGAGTCGCACAGAGTACTGGAACTGGCAATGGAGGCAGGGAGAATCCTCTTAAGAAACGGGGCGGAGATCTTTCGGGTAGAGGAGACTGTGTGGCATATCTGTGAGCATTATGGAGTGCAGGGACTGGATACATTTGTACTGAGTAATGGGATTTTTATCACAGCAGATGATGGCGAGAAGACAATTTATGCAAAAACAAAGCATGTGCCATTGTCAGGTGCACATTTAGGAATTGTAGCGGAGGTCAATGCGCTCTCAAGAGAGATTGTAGAAGGGAAAGTCAGTGTCGATGAGGCATTTCAACGGCTGAAAAAGATCGAACAGATGCCCCGCACGAGCAAACCGTTGCAGACGTTTGCATCGGGGATGGGAGCAGGAAGTTTCTGCTATATTATGGGGGCAACTTTGACAGAAAGTGGAATTGCATTCTGCATCGGAGTATTGCTGCATGTATTTCTGATGGGAGTCAAAAAATATAACAGTTCAAAAGTGATCGTCAATATTCTGGGAGGTGCATTTATCACGGTGCTGACACTATGCGCGATCAACTTCCTGCCGTTTCCGCTTCGGATGGATAAGCTGATCAGCGGTGCGATCATGCCGCTTGTACCAGGAATTGCTTTTACAAATGCAATCCGCGATATTGCAGACAGTGACATTTTATCAGGGACTGTCCGCATGGTAGATGCCGTTCTTGTATTTGTCTATATTGCAGTCGGGGCAGGAACCGTACTGTCTATTTACAATAGTCTGATGGGAGGAATGTTTTTATGACATTTGTATTAAATTTACTTCTGGCATCCACAGGATCACTTGCATTTGCAATTCTCTACAATGTTCCTCGCAAATTTTATTTGTGTGCAGCATTTACTGGAATGGCAGGATGGTTTTGCTATTATCTGATAGTACCGTTTACGGATACAGCGGTTGCCTCGTTCTTCGGTGCAGTCGGAGTCGTGCTTGTTTCTCGCATTTTTGCAGTCTGGAAGAAATGTCCGATCACGGTATTTTTGATCTCGGGGATTTTCCCGCTTGTGCCGGGAGCAGGCGTTTACTATACCATGTACTATCTTGTGTCAAATGAGTTGACACTGGCGGCGATCAAAGGACTGGAGTCGTTAAAAATCGCATTTGGAATTGTACTTGGAATTGTATTTATTGTTACCATTCCGAAAAAATGGTTCTTTATTCAAAACTGGCGAAAAAAAGATGTGGAGAAGGAATACATTGCACCATCGCGAAAGTAGGTTTGTGCGAAGAGAAAAATAGGATAAAAAGAGAAAATTTTTATAGAAGCAGATAGAAAGAAAAGATGGGAGGAAAAAAGAATGGGATATATTAAGAAATTGGAAGGGAAACATCTTTATCTTGCGGTACCAAAGGTGGAAGATGCAGCAACTTATGTGAAGTGGCTCAGTGACTTTGATACGACAGACGGACTTGGGAATTCTGCGATGATCATGACGGTTGAGGCGGAAGAGGCATGGATCCAAAGTATGCAAGGGAAGACACAGTTTGCGATCATCAGAAAAGAAGATGATACACTGATCGGCAACTGTGGGATCCAAGAGATCAATCAGATCCGTCAGTGTGCGGAAGTCGGACTTTTTATCGGAGAGGAAGAAAATCGGGGAAAAGGATATGGGCAGGAGGTGTTAAGGCTCCTTCTCGATTTTGCTTTTGGGACATTAAACCTTCACAATGTGATGCTGCGGGTATTTGCATTTAATGAGAGAGCGATCCACACTTATCAGAAAGTCGGCTTCCGTGAGTTTGGACGAAGAAGAGAAAGCTATTATGCAAAAGGACGTTTCTGGGATGAAATCCACATGGATATTTTAAAAGAAGAGTATCTCGCAGACAGATAAAAATACAAGTGGATGAATGAAAAAAGAAAAATAGGAAATAGAAGAAAAAGAGGTAAAAATCATGATTCAAGATATTGCACCACACCGGTATCGAAATGAATACAACCCAAAACCGCCGGAGAAAGACAGTATTATGCTATGTTATGACGGACATCAAGTATTGTTGGAGAAAAAGGGAGAGGAAATCCGTTTTCCGACTTTTGCGGAACTGGAAAAGGAAAATGATGGGATCTATGAGAATTATACATATCTGTTTGAGATAGACGGGAAGTGTTTCTATTTGGGAGAACATATCCGTTATGCACAGCTGTCTACATTTCAGATGGAACATACTGAAGCTTTCCGGCAGGCGAAGCCACTTTATCTTGCCTTTGCGGGGATTACAGGTTTCCAGCTGTATAACTGGTATCGGAGCAGAAAATTTTGCGGAGTATGCGGCAGACCAATGGTACATGACAAAAAAGAACGTATGATGCGCTGTGAGCATTGTGGACAGATGGAATTTCCGAAAATCTGCCCGGCAGTCATTATTGGTGTGACGGATGGTAATCGGCTGCTCATGTCAAAATATGCAGGCAGAGACTACAAGAAATATGCATTGATTGCCGGTTTTGCAGAAATTGGCGAGACAATCGAGGAGACGGTGCAGCGGGAAGTGATGGAGGAAGTTGGCTTGAAAGTCAAAAATCTGCGTTATTATAAAAGCCAGCCGTGGTCTTTTTCGGATACACTGTTGTTTGGATTTTTTGCGGAGTTAGATGGAAGTGCCGAGATTACGCTTGACGAAGAGGAACTTGCCTTGGCAGAGTGGTTTGAGCGTGAAGAAATTCCGGTAACAGAAAAGCATATCAGTCTGACAAATGAGATGATTCTTGCGTTCAAAGAAGGAAAGGCATAGAAGATTCTCTCGGCAGAAGCGATTATAATGTGAATATAAAGCGAGCACAACAGAGCAGAGGTCAGAAAAAACAGAATAAGTGAGAGAAAAATTGTCCATACTTTCTATAACATGTAGAAGTAACAAAAATGAGGTGGAGTGTATGGGTACAATCTGGACGAAGACAAGCAAGCTTCCTGCGTTCTCGCCACTTGCTCAGAGTGTTCGAGCAGAAGTTGCGGTGATCGGCGGAGGAATAGCAGGAATTTTAACGGCTTTTTTTCTGAAACGAGCAGGAAAAGATGTGATCGTTCTTGAGGGGAATCGAGTGGGAAGTGGACAGACTGCAGGGACCACAGCAAAGATTACGATTTCTCACAATTTGATTTATGAAAAACTGTTCAGAGAGGCGGGAGAGGAAAAAGCAAGAAAATATGTCAGTGCAAATAAGCGTGCACTGAAGATGTATAGTCGGCTGGTGCAGGAAGAGCAGATAGACTGTGATTTTCGAGAATGTAGTTCCTACCTCTATTCACTGACCGATGCAGAGCAGATAAAGAGAGAAGTGGAGGCGGCAGTACGTCTGGGGATTGAGGCGGAGTTTACAACAAAGACAGAGCTTCCATTTTCCGTTATAGGAAGTATCTGTTATCAGAAACAGGCAGCATTTCATCCACTGCTCTTTTTAAAAGCACTTGCAGAACAGCTTGTAATTTATGAGCACACAAAAGTAACTGGTGTGGAGGAGGGGAAAATTTATACGGATCATGGAAACGTGTTGGCAGATGCGGTTGTATTTGCGTCTCATTATCCGATTATGAATACACCAGGATATTATTTTGCAAGGATGCATCAAGAACGCAGTTATGTACTTGCATTGAAACAGGCACAACCCTTTGAACATTTGTATTTGGGAGTAGATCCCGGGGAAGACTTCTCCTTCCGGAATTTCAGAGAGTTCACATTGTTTGGAGGAGAAGGGCACCGGACCGGGGAAAATGAGACCGGAGGGCAATACAAGAAGCTGGAGAGGCGGGCAAAAGAATATTGGAGAGATTGTGAGACGATAGATAGATGGTCGGCGCAGGACTGCATGACACTCGATGCCATTCCCTACATCGGACTTTATACAGGAAAAAATAAAAAGTGGTATGTAGAAACCGGATTTGGAAAATGGGGAATGACTTCCTCGATGGCAGCGGCTCTGATGATTACAGAACAGATCTGCCAGAAAGAAAGTGGAAATGCAGCAGTGTTTTCTCCGCAGAGAGTTCCGATCAGAGCATTGAAAGCAGCAGCGGTAGAAGGAGCAAAGAGCGCCAAAGGACTGGCGGCTCCCGGAGGCATCCGCTGTCCCCACCTCGGCTGTAAGTTGACGTGGAATCCAGAAGAAGAGACGTGGGACTGTCCTTGCCATGGATCGCGGTTTGATAAAGAAGGAAATCTGATCGATAATCCTGCATTGAAAAATGCAGCAGTGGAGGGGAAATGAGCAGAAAAAATTATTTTTATGGGGAACGAAAAAAGAAGTGCTATTTTGAAGGATGGTATTTTAAGCATGAAAATGGATCCCAGACTATTTGCTTTATTCCATCGTTCCATATCAATCCAAGAGGAGAAAAAAGTGCGATGCTGCAGGTGATCGCAAATGATCATGTCTGGAAAATTCATTATGCACCGGAACAGTTTTATGCGGCAAAGGGACGTCTGTATTGCCGAATCGGAAGAAATGTCTTTTCGGAAAATGGGATTTCTATTGATATACGGACGAGAGAATTGAAAATGAAAGGGAAGCTTGTCTATGGGAAATTCTCCCAACTGTCTGGGGATATTATGGGTCCGTTTCGCTGGATCCCATTTATGCAGTGCCGACATGAGATCATCAGTATGAGACACAATGTGGCAGGAACATTGAAAATCAATCGCGAGCAGCTCCATTTTGGCAAAGGAATCGGGTATATTGAGAAAGACCGCGGCACGTCTTTTCCAGATCAATATGTCTGGACCCAGTGCAGCAGAGGGGCAGGAGGAAGATTGCACTTGATGGCGGCAGCAGCAACAATTCCGGTGGGACCATTTTCCTTTGAAGGAACGATTGCAGAAATCTGGTACGGAAGAAGACACTATCGTCTTGCGACTTATTGTGGAGCTCGAGTCAAGGAAAGAACAGAGAAGCGAATAGTGATTGAACAGAAACATATAAAATTTGAGGCACAACTACAGCAGAACCATCCGCAGAAACTTCTGGCACCGCAGTTAGGGGCGATGGGAAGAGGAATCTACGAACATGCTGCATGTACGGTCAGATATCGGCTTTTTGTGGATGGCGATCTTCTCTTTGATGAAATATGTACGCCGGCAGGATTTGAGGCTGATATCAGAGAATAGGCAAAGGGAACAGATGCAATACAAAAGATGGACAATGAAGATACAGAAAGGAGATTGAAAAGATGGAAGAACAGATTCGTGAAATTATAGAATATTATACAAAGGAGGGGGAAACGATTTCTCAGGAGGATCTCGTCAATATGCTGCGGGAGATCCAGGATGTGAAAGGATGTATTCCGGCAGCAGTGCAGAAACAAGTGGCAGAAGTTACAAAAATGAAGGAGACATTTCTCGCAGCAGTCATCAAACGTTATCCAAGTCTGAAGGCGGAGAATTATCGTCATGAGATTCAAATATGTGTAGGAGCAGGGTGTTCAGCAAAAGGTTCTTACGATCTTTTGAAAATACTTGAGAAAAAGTGGAAAATCCGGCAAGGAGAAGTATCTGAGGGAGGCAGATTTTATCTGCGGACAAGCGGGTGTATGAAACAGTGTGCCAAAGGGCCGAACATGATGATTGACGGAACGGTATATCATCAAGTGACGGAGGAGAGTCTGGGAGAGATTCTGAAAGCATATCGATAGAAAAAATGAATTAATAAATATAGATTCATTCAAAAAAGAATAAAAAATAAAAGAAAATAGTGAAAATGCGTAAATAAATGCAAGAAAGTATTGACGAAACGTCAAAAAATGAGTATGATGTTAAATTGAAAACAGATTTTGGAGGTCTTGCAATGTTAGCGTATAAGGATAGAAGTAAAGAGGAACTTTTAGAACTGAAAAGTCAGTTAGAACAAGAATTTCAAAAGGTAAAGGCACAGGGACTGCAGCTTGATATGTCTAGAGGAAAACCTTCTGCGGCACAGCTGGATCTTGCGATGGGGATGATGGATGTCCTTACAAGTGAATCCGATCTGAAATGCGAGGAAGGGGTAGATTGCCGAAATTACGGAGTACTCGATGGAATCCGTGAAGCGAAGCAGCTCCTTGCCGATATGACAGAAGTGCCGAAAGACAATATCGTTATCTTTGGAAATTCCAGTTTGAATATTATGTACGACACGATTGCACGTTCCATGACGCATGGGGTAATGGGAAGTACTCCGTGGGCAAAATTGGACAAAGTAAAGTTCTTATGCCCGGTTCCTGGATACGACAGACACTTTGCGATCACAGAGCATTTTGGAATTGAAATGATCAATGTGCCGATGACGATGGATGGACCGGATATGGATATTGTGGAGAAGCTGGTCAGCGAGGATGATGCGATCAAAGGAATCTGGTGTGTCCCGAAATATTCGAATCCACAGGGAATCACATATTCTGACGAGACAGTACACCGCTTTGCAAAACTGAAACCGGCGGCAAAAGATTTCCGTATTTATTGGGATAATGCATATGGCATCCATCACTTATACGAAGACAAGCAGGACTATTTAATAGAGATTTTGATGGAATGTAAAAAAGAAGGAAACCCAGATATGGTGTATAAATTCTGTTCCACATCCAAAGTAAGCTTTCCGGGTTCCGGAGTTGCAGCGATTGCGGCATCGGATGCCAATCTTGTGGCGATCAGAAAACAGATGCAGATCCAGACAATTGGACATGATAAGTTGAATCAGCTGCGCCACGCACGCTTTTATAAAGACATTCACGGAATGGTGGAACATATGAAGCTGCATGCAGATATTCTGCGTCCGAAATTTGAGACAGTCCTGACAATTTTAGAGAGAGAGCTGGAAGGACTTGAAATCGGTTCCTGGTTACGGCCGCGAGGAGGATATTTCATCTCGTTTGATGCGATGGATGGATGTGCCAAGGCGATTGTTGCAAAGGCAAGTGAGGCAGGACTTGTCATGACACCTGCAGGGGCGACATTCCCGTATGGTAAAGATCCAAAAGACAGCAATATCCGTATTGCACCATCATATCCGACACCGGAGGAACTGGCGAAGGCATGTGAGATTTTTGTACTGAGTGTGAAACTGGTAAGTATTGATAAGATTTTGGAGAGTAAATCATAATAGGGAATGCAGTTGATGCTGTGAAAGGAAAAGAGCCGGGGATTTTGTTCCCGGCTCTTTTGGCAGAAGCGGCAAGAAATCACTTTTGCCAAAGATTTTATTATAGAGGAATTTGTCTCTATTCAGAGATAAATTTCAAGATTGCTTCCCGTGTAGTCTGATAGTAATCTTTTTCAAGATACATTGCGTGACCAGCGCCGTGCAGATGAAGTAATTTTACTGCTTTTGTATCGATCAGCCAGCCATCGCCGATTTCCATAATCTCTTTCGCACCGCCGTTTGGACGTCCATGTCCGCCATCCTGAGCATATGTATGGTCTACCCACATTCCGTGAAGTTCTGTTACTGGAGTCGCTTCAAATGCACCACCGAAGCAAGGTCCAAGCCATACGACTTTCTTTAATAAATCCGGGCGCTGTGAAGCAACTTCGGAAGTTGTCATTGTTCCCCATGACCAGCCAAGCAAATCAAGTTTTTCTACACCCTGTAACTCACAGATTTTTTCGAGAGCATAAATTTTATCTTCTGCAGCATGTTGTGTTGTGACTTTCCATCCGTCTTCGTATTTTCCAGATTTTCCATATCCGCTAAGATCCAGACGCCATACAGTGTATCCGTTCTTTGCAAAATATTCGCAAACACTGTAATCTTTGATTGATTGCTGCCATGGCACCAGACTGCTTGAGTACGTTCATAAGGAGAAGAGCTCCAAAAATGATAAACAAAGTTTCCAGAGCACTTAGGAAACCAGAAATTGTTCTGGCTGAGATTTTCAGAAAATCCATTTTCCATACAAATCCGGCAACCAGGCAGGCGATCAGCCAAGAGAAAGGCAATGCACGTTTTGCAGGCCAATTGAAGACAGCCATAAAGATAATAGTGAATAAAATTGGAAGTGTAGCGATTGCAGCATATAGATACATAAATAAAACCCCTCTTTTTTCGACCAATTTTTCTAATCAAATGCTAACAAGAGAAAAAGAGAAATTCATTTTACTATCATTTCAGGACAAATATGAGCTGATCAACTGGATGTTTTATACAGATATGTTGGAAAATGTAAATTCTTTTAACGATCCATCAAAGCTGACAGAGAGTTTTGTGAAAGTATGTAAGGCTCTTTATGCAGAAAGGAAATTTTACTTTGCGTGTTTTCAATATGTTGGACAAAATTCTCTGTTTGAATCTTTGTATGAAATTTATTATGAACTTTGGAAGATCAATATTGATATGGGATATTCTGAATGCGGATTCAAGCTGTCGGAAAGTGAGTTAAGTCTGATGGCAAAGCTAAAAGCACATGCACTGGTAGGAATTATCAAAGATTGGGTAGATGAAGGAATGCATGATAATTATATGAAATATTTTGAACAGATTCGTGAGATACTGGATTCCGAATCTTTAAGATACTCAATTTTATCGAATCAGAGAATGATGGAAAAACGAGCAGAGGAATTTGATAAAAATCCAATCAGAAAGAAGAATTTTATATAGCGGAGCATACAGAAGAAGTGTACAGGGAGTTTGTAGAACTTGTAAAGAAATATCAGGAAGATTTATTTGTGGCAGGACCAGGATTCAATGCAGGAAGATATGGATTGGGATGTGGAGCTGCTACGGCAGCAGTGACTGAACAGGTTAAAATTCCGGCGGTGACTGCTCTGTATGCGGAAAATTCAGGGACAGATCTTTATAAAGACCGCGCACATATTTTACAGACGGAGAACAATGCTGCCAAGATGCGAGAGGCAATGAAGTCCGTTGCAGAATTTGTGGACAGACTGATTAAAAATGATTTTATTGGAGATGGAAGAAAAGAAGGGTATCATGGATCGGGAACTGATTTTTCAGACAGCTGAGGAAATTTCCAGAGGCTCAGAAATTGCAATTTCAAATGGATGTCTGAAAGATGTAGCTGCTATTTTTGGACTTCATATCGGAAATATTTTAGGCAAAGAAATTCCGACAGGGACTCTTATTTTTCCAAGGGCATGTTGTATGGCATCTTTTGATAAATTTATTATTTGTGTAAAAGGGCAATCCTGTCATGGATCTACACCAGAGAAGGGCGTTGACCTTGTCAACATAGCAGCTCATCTTCTGATTGCTTTGCAGACAATACAGACAAGAGAAATATCGGGAACAGCGTCTAGTGTTATCACCATTGGAAAAATTACAGGAGGAACCCAATATAATGTGATACCGGACCAGGTAGTTTTGGAAGGGACGATTCGAGCGCTGGATGAGACAGTGCGGCAGTATATTGAGAGAAGGATCAAAGAACTGGCAGTGGCTATTTCAGCGATGTTTGGAGGAAGCTGTGAGTGTGAGATTATATGGGGAGCTCCCCCGGTAGTCAATGATGAGACGATGGCAGAGCTGGCTGCAAAAGCCGTCAGCGATCTGTTTGAACCGAAAGATATTATTGAGGATTTTTCAATTCCTAATATGGGAGGAGAAGATTTTGCGAACTATCTTTTGGAAGTTCTGGGAGCTTTTTTCTTCCTGAGTTCTTCCAATGAAAAAAAGGGAACAGACATTCCGCATCACAATCCAACATTTAATATTGATGAAGATGTGATGTGGAAAGGAACTGTGACGTTTGTGCGAATTGTACATAATATGTTGCAGATCGAAAAAAAATAAAGCATATTTACAAAAAGGCAGAGGATATCTACAAAATGGAGGAGATATCCTCTGCTTTTTTTGTGGAAAAATCATTGTGCGCAGCAAAATGGAGTGTGATATGATGAAAAGCAAAGAATTTTGTAATCGTTTAAGGAAGGAATGAGAAAAGATATGAAATTATTGTATCAGTTTGGCGTGATCATGACGGTCACATTTCTAGGGGAAGTTCTTCATGCAGTGCTCCCTCTTCCGGTTCCGGCAAGCATTTATGGACTTTTGATCATGCTATTTTGTCTTTGCGCGAAAGTGATAAAATTGAATCAGGTGAAACTTGCAGCGGATTTTTTGATTGATATTATGCCGCCGATGTTTATACCTTCAGCAGTTGGACTTATTACAGTGTGGGCGGATTTAAAGGAAATCGTTGTGCCGGTCATGATGATTATTGTTATCACAACGATTTTTGTGATGATTTGCACCGGAAAAGTATCACAGGGAATTATTGACTACAGGAGAAAAAAGGAGGTAGAACGGAAAGATGAAAGAGTTTTTTAGTGAATCGTTGTATTTTGGTCTGACGATCAGTATCGGAGCCTATGGTCTGGGCTTACTTGCACGGAAAAAATTGAAATGGGGGTTTTTGAATCCATTGCTGTTAGCGATCGTTGCAGTTATTGTTGTACTCAATGTATTGGATGTTGATTATGCGACTTACAACGAATCAGCAAAATACTTAAGCTATCTTTTGACTCCGGCTACTGTCTGCCTTGCGGTTCCATTGTATCAGCAGATGGAATTGTTGAAACAAAATTTCTGGGCAGTTTTCTGGGGAATTACGGCAGGCGTACTGTCAAGCCTCGGAAGTGTTTTCGGGTTGGCATATTTGTTTGGGCTGAGCCATGAACAGTATGTGACACTGCTGCCGAAGTCGATCACAACTGCGATTGGAATTGGAGTTTCCGAGGAGTTGGGAGGAATCTCAACGATCACCGTCGCTGTCATCATTGTGACAGGGGTGTTAGGAAATATCATCGGAGAATATATATGTAAAATGTTTGGAATCAGAGAACCGATTGCGGTAGGACTTTCTCTTGGAACGGCTTCGCATGCAATCGGCACAGCAAAAGCATTGGAACTTGGAGAGGTGCAGGGAGCCATGAGCAGCCTTTCTATCGCTGTGTCAGGGCTGATGACGGTCATTGGTGCATCTGTTTTTGCCACATTTTTATAAATTTTTATTTTTGCCTATCCAAAGAAAATGAAAGATGGTACAATGACAGCAAATTCACAGTGAAACAGAGGAGGAGCAACAATGAGATGGATGATTGCATCAGATATCCACGGTTCTGCATATTACTGCAGAAAGATGATAGAAGCATACAGAAGAGAGAAGGCAGATAAGCTTCTGCTTCTCGGAGATATTTTATATCACGGGCCAAGAAACGACCTTCCGAAGGACTATGCGCCAAAGGAAGTGATCGCGATGTTAAATGAGATCAAAGAAGAGATTCTTTGTGTGAAGGGAAATTGTGAGAGTGAAGTAGACCAGATGGTTTTGGAATTCCCGATTATGGCAGATTACTGTATTTTATATTTGAATGACCGTATGATCTTTGCCACACATGGACATGTACATAATCTGGAACATGTGCCAATGTTAAAAAAGGGAGACATTCTTCTTCATGGACATACACATGTGCCGGTTTGCAGAGAAACGGACAGATGTATTTATATGAACCCGGGTTCTATTTCCATTCCAAAAGAAGATTCTCTTCACAGCTATATGATTTTAGATGAGAAATTTGAGTGGAAAGACCTTAATGGCGAAGTATATATGGAGAAAGAAATCAGATGAAAAAGAAAAGAATCCTGTTTGGGCTGATCGCAATAGGAATCAGTTTGTATATGAGTGGGTGCATGGAACTGATGCCGAAGGAGAAGCAGACGTTTCGGACAAGAGGAAAAGGGGTCTATCAAGGATTTGATCATGTTCCGGAAGATTATACTGCCGAGCAGGCAAAGAGAGATGGATGTGTAGTTTACAGAGATACAAAGCTGGTTGACGGCGGAGAATACTGGGAACAGTTTTTAAGAAGTGCAGAGAGCAAAGAGCCTGCAAAAGTGCGGATCATGTATCAGTTTGGAAGGGAGAAAGAATGGTTTCTCGAAGATCTATTCTATGATGGGAAGAACTTCCGGGTGATTTTGTCAAAAGATCATGAGGTGCATGATTATGAATATAAATATTTGCTGGATTTGGAGGGACGTATGGATCAGGCAGTGAAGCCAGTCCGTTATGTTGTACTGACAAACGATAAAGATCTTTCCTTTCAGAATGTCTGGGACAGCGAGCATGCAAAGACCGAAGAAGAAAAGCTAAACTACAAGCGGATCATCTATGAAATCCCATAAAAACTAAAAAAGAGAAAGAACGATAAGGGGCTATCGGGAAATAGATAGTTCCAAACAGGGGCAGATTTGACTCGTATAAGTCAAATCTGCCCCTGAAACTTTTCCGTAAAAAGAGAAAAAGATGGCTAACGACAACCATCTCCTCTCCGTT
>SKEX01000030.1_pt1 | contig 198116 bp, 215 predicted proteins | sample 4841451 | NCBI WGS metagenome assembly SKEX01 (sample SAMN11008798, study PRJNA524170) | human gut metagenome | isolation source: fecal sample from pouch patient p38, | place: Israel: Tel-Aviv | reverse complement strand
CATATAAAAATGTAAGCGTTATAATATAAATAACTTCTATAGGAAAACGATTACATTATATGTTAACCGGTTGATATAAAAAGAGGATAATTATGAATGAAATGACTGTTACTAACCAACGTTATCGCCTGAACTATCATTTAATGGCCAAATCAGGATGGATTAATGATCCTAATGGTTTATCATATTTTAAGGGGTATTACCATATCTTTTATCAATATTATCCATATGACTCTGAGTGGGGGCCAATGCATTGGGGACATGCTAGAAGTAAAGATTTGGTTCATTGGGAAACACTACCAGTTGCTTTAACACCAGGAGAAAGCGAAGATGGCTGCTTTTCAGGTAGTGCGATTGAGTATGATGGAAAATTATGGTTGATTTATACTGGTCACCATTATACTGATCCAACAGATCAAGAACAATTTTATGAAGATCAGAATCTTGCCTACAGTACTGATGGTATCCATTTTAAAAAATATGAAGGTAACCCTGTTTTGAGAACACCTATCGGTAACACCAAACATTTTAGAGATCCAAAAGTTTGGCAAGATAGTGATAATTTCTATATGGTTTTGGGAAGTCAAGAGGAGAATGGATTAGGTAGAGCGTTGCTATATCGTTCTAAAAATTTAATTGATTGGGAATTTATTTCAGTATTATCACAAGCTATCGATTGTGATAGAGAAGGTTTTATGTGGGAATGTCCAGATTTCTTCAGATTAAATGGAGAAGATGTTTTACTAATGTCTCCACAAGGAGTTCAAGAAGATGGCGATAAATACCGTAACCTGAATCAGACAGGCTATTTACTTGGACAATTAGATGACAACAATGGTGTCTTCCATCGTGGGAAGTTTTTCGAGATTGATAATGGTCATGATTTCTATGCAACTCAAACTTTACTGACATCAGATGGACGTCGTGTTATGATAGCTTGGATGAATGCCTGGGATTCTCCGATGTATGAAAAAGAAGATGGTTGGGCAGGAGCTTTAACATTACCAAGAGAATTGGTTATTCGTGATGGTCGACTTTGTCAGTTGCCGATTAAAGAATTAAAAACTTTGCGCGAAAAGATATTATTTGATGGAAAACTTGAAAAAGATGTACCTTATACTTTAGAAGATAGCAGTGAAATTATTATTGATGCTCAACATATTAATTCTGGTCAATTCTTAAGTCTTTTTGATGGTAGTAATAGTTTAAAAATATCCGTTGATCGTGATGGTGATCGAATTATTTTAAATCGAACAACTACTGATGGTGAACGTGTCGCTCATATGTCATTATCTGATAGCTTGTCTTTACATATCTATGTAGATAGTAGCTCTGTTGAAATTTTCGTGAATCAAGGAAGTGTCACTTTTACAGAAAGGATGTATTGGCAGGATAAAATTAACCTAAGGCTGTTAGCAGACTGTGATAATCAATCACGTATCTATCAATTGGAAAGAAATGCAAATAGTTACTAAGATTTAAGAGGTAAATTATGAGTAATTTTAAAAAGTATACTGCTAATCCGTTTTATATGAGCAATTCCTTGATGATTCTTTTATTCTTTACAGGTTGGGGAATTTGGTGGTCATTTTTTCAAATTTGGTTAACAACTAAGCAAGGTTTTTCAGGAACACAAGTTGGAACAATCTATTCTTTCAATTCAGCTATAACATTGATTTTAATGCTTGTGTATGGTTCACTACAGGATAAGCTTGGAATTAAAAAAATCTATTAATTTTTTGTGTTTCTTGTGAAGTATTTTTAGGTCCTTTCTTTACTTGGGTTTATGTTCCTCTATTAAAAAGTAATTTTATTGTCGGTGCTTTAATTGGTTCTATTTACCTTTCAGTAGCTTTTCTTGCTGCTTCACCAACTTTTGAAGCTTTAGCAGAACGAATGAGTCGTCGTTTTGGTTTTGAATATGGTCAAGCACGCGCATGGGGATCTTTTGGCTATGCTGTTGCGGCTTTAATCGCAGGCTTCATGTTTACACTAAATGCCTATTTGATTTTTTGGATTGGTTCAGTATTTTCAATTGTATTATTACTTGTTTTGCTTTTTATTAAACCAGAAAATGACACAGTTATCGTTACAAAATATGAAAGTAAATCTAATAACCAAGATGTCAATAATTCACCATCGTTACTAGAAATTTTGAGTGTGTTCAAGATGCCTGATCTTTGGAAAATTGTTATTTTCATCAGCATGAGTTGGACTTTCTATACTGTTTTTGATCAACAAATGTTTCCCGAATTTTTCACTACATTCTTTGGAACAGAAACAGCAGGTCAACAAGCTTATGGTGTTCTTAATTCTTTAGAAGTATTCTTAGAATCAATTATGATGGGAATTATTCCAATTATGATGAGAAAGACAGGGGTTCGTAAAAGTCTATTGATTGGATTAGTTATTATGGTTCTACGTATTGGTGGCTGTGGTTTGGTAACTAATCCTCTTGGTGTATCAATCATTAAGCTTTTACATGCTCCAGAAACTGCAATTTTTATTCTTGCAATGTTCCGTTATTTTACCCTACACTTTGATACGCGTATTTCGACGACACTTTATATGGTAGGGTTTCAAATTGCTGCACAAGTTGGACAGATTATTTTTTCAACGCCATTTGGATTATTACATGATAAAATTGGCTATCAACCAACTTTCTTAATTGTGGCAGGTATTGTATTCATTTCTGCGATATATGCTTTCTTTGTTTTAAAAAAGGACGATCAAGATGTTTATGGACAACCTTTGGAAATAAATTAAACACTACACTAAATCTCCTATTTAGGAGATTTTTTGTTATAATGTAAGCATGCAAGTAGTTATAACCTCTAAATCAAATAACCTCATTAAAAAGACTAAAAAATTATTGAAAAAAAAATACCGCGAACATTCTTACTTGATTGAAGGATGGCACTTGTTTGAGGAAGCGCAAAAAGCTGGCGCTGACTTCTTAAATATTTTTGTCCTTGAAGAGCTTTCAGACCGTGTTGAAGGCTTAGCGCATGTGACTTATGTGACGCCTGAGGTATTAAAAGAATTAACAGACTCTAAGACACCACAAGGTATTATCGCGGAAGTGGTGATGCCAAACTTGCCACTAGCTGATTTGAAAGCTGGTCGCTACTTGGTACTAGAAGATGTTCAAGACCCAGGAAATGTGGGAACGATGATTCGTACAGCAGATGCTGCTGGTTTGGACGGTGTTTTGATTTCAGAAAAATCAGCTGATATTTACAATCAAAAAACGCTACGTTCCATGCAGGGGAGCCATTTTCATTTACCGATTTGGCGTACTAATGTGTATGAGGCTTGTCAGAAGTTACAAAATCTTGATGTGCCGCTGATTGCCACAACACTTTCCAAAGAGTCTGTGTCTTACAAGACCATTGAGTACAATGGAAATTTTGTGCTTGTCATGGGAAATGAAGGAAATGGCATTTCAGAGCAAATGACAAAACAAGCTGATATCTTGGCGCACATCATTATGCCTGGGCAAGCAGAAAGTTTAAATGTTGCTGTGGCAACAGGAATTCTCCTTTTTCAGTTGATTTAATTTGAAAATTGCGGTGCAGGAAAAGTAATTTTTGAGAACGTATTTTCAGTTTAATTTAAGGTCATATGCTATAATTAGAGCGAAAGAAGGTGATTCTGCATGGAAGCATATAAAAAAGATAAAGAGTTTATGGAGCTTGTTGGTCATCTTATCCAACACCCTCGTTTTCAAAAATTAGGTAATATTCCACAGCATCACTATTCGACACGTATGGAACATTCTATTAATGTGGCTTATACGAGCTACAAGATTGCCAAAAAAATTGGTTGGGATGAAAAATCCACGGCGCGAGGAGGACTTTTACACGATTTCTTTTATTACGATTGGCGAGAAACCAAGTTTAATAAGGGTCATGCGTGGGTACATCCAAGAATTGCCGTTCGAAACGCTAGAAAATTAACGACTTTAAATAAGCGTGAAGAAGATATCATTTTAAAACACATGTGGGGGGCAACGATTGCTCCGCCGCGTTATAAAGAAGGTTACATTGTGACGATGGTTGATAAGTATTGGGCTGTCAAAGAAGCCATTACACCATTTCGCAATCGTTTTGGTAAGAAAAGACGCTACAGCCGTAAGATTTTACCAAGTAACCATCGTTAATGGATAGAATTTATCAGGAAGGGAGATTCTTTTGAATCAGAACGATATTATTTACACACAGACCGATAGTGGTTTGAATCGCTTTTTTGCTAAAATTTATGGATTAGTTGGTATGGGAATCGGCTTGTCAGCCTTTGTCTCATTCTTGATGCTTTATGTCTTTACTGACAATATGATTAATATCATGACTAATCACCCATTTATTTATTATGGTGCAGTTTTCTTAGAGTTGGCTTTGGTTTTCTTAGCTAGCGGTGCTGCTCGTAAAAATACACCATCTGCTTTGCCTTTGTTTTTATTTTATTCAGCTCTGAATGGCTTTACGTTAAGTTTCATCATTGTTGCTTACACACAAACAACGGTTTTACAAGCCTTTGTCTCATCTGCCTTAGTCTTTGGTGTGATGTCAGTCCTTGGTTTTGTCATTAAAAAAGATTTGTCTGGCTTTGCAAAAGCAGCCTTGGCAGCTTTGATTGGTATCATCATTGCAAGCTTTGTCAATATTTTTGTTGGCTCAGGGATGATGAGCTTTGTTATCAGTATTATTTCAGTATTGATTTTCTCAGGGCTTATCGCTTATGACAATCAAATGATTAAACGTGTTTATGAAGCGACAGGTGGTCAAGTTGGTGATGGCTGGGCTATTTCAATGGCACTTAGTCTTTACCTTGACTTTATCAACTTATTCTTGAATTTGCTTCGCTTGTTCGGAAGAGATGATCAATGAATTAACTAGTGCAACTTTGTTTGCACTAGTTTTTTTTGTTTTTCAGGCCAAGGTCATTGGTCATTTCTTGTCTTTATGTTATAATAGTCCTAATATTTTGAAAATTAGAGGAATTAATTATGAAAACACCATTTATTTCAGCCAAAGAGCTTCAAAACATTACGAATGAATTTCCAACGCCATTTCACCTTTACGATGAAAAAGGGATTCGTGAAAAGGCTCGCGCTTTGAACAAAGCCTTTGCTTGGAATAAAGGGTTTAAGGAATATTTTGCCGTAAAAGCAACTCCAACACCAGCTATCTTGAAAATTTTACAAGAGGAAAATTGCGGGGTGGATTGTGCGACAGAAGTGGAACTTTTGATGAGCCACAAGCTTGGTTTTACTGATATTATGTTCTCATCAAATGATACGCCAGCGCGTGAATTCAAGTACGCTAGAAAAATTGGGGCAACCATTAACCTTGATGCGTATGAACATATTGCCTTTTTAAAAGAAGTGGCAGGATTACCAGATACTGTGTCACTTCGATACAATCCGGGTGGTGTTTTCTCGCTTGGAACTGATATTATGGATAATCCTGAAGAATCAAAATTTGGGATGACTAAAGACCAGTTGATTCAAGGCTTCAAAGATTTGAAAGCAGAAGGGGTCAAAAATTTCGGTATCCATTCATTCCTTGCTTCAAACACAGTGACTAATGATTACTACCCAGAATTAGCCCGTCAGTTATTTGAATTAGCTGTTGAAGTGAAAGAAAAAACTGGCGTTGTGATTAACTTTATCAATTTATCTGGTGGGGTCGGAGTCAATTATCGTCCAGAACAAAAAGCTAATGATATTGCGGCGATTGGTGAAGGGGTCCACCGTGTTTTTGATGAGGTATTGGTTCCTGCTGGACTTGGTGAGGTGAAAATCTTTACTGAACTTGGTCGCTTCATGTTAGCGCCACATGGTTTGCTTGTAACCAAAGTTCGCCACCGCAAACAAACGTATCGCACATACATTGGGGTTGATGCATCAGCCGTTAACTTGATGCGTCCAGCCATGTACGATGCTTACCATTACATCACAAACATGACCAATCCAAATGGAAAACTTGAAGTGGTCGACGTGGTTGGCTCTCTTTGTGAAAATAACGATAAATTTGCTAAACAGCGTGAATTGCCTGAGGCGCGTGTTGGTGATACCTTGGTTATCCATGATACAGGAGCACATGGCTTTTCAATGGGGTATCAGTACAATGGTCGCTTACGCTCAGCTGAAATTCTTTACCAAGAAGATGGCAGTGGACGCTTAATCCGCCGTGCCGAAACGCCAGAAGACTATTTTGCAACCATTAAAGGATTTGATTTTGAATAAGTTATAAGAGCAGTTAGCTAAGGACAACAGATGGCCTTTAGTTAGCTGTTTTTTTATTAAGAAAAAGCTTTCAAGAATTTGTAAACTCTTTCCATTTTTGCTATAATAAATTATGTAAAAAACTTAGGAGAAAATATTCATGACAACATTTCTTTGGATTTTGTTAGTTTTGGTTGCTTTGTTTGGTGGCCTTGTTGGTGGTGTTTTTATCGCTCGTAAACAGTTTGAAAAGGAAATCGGTGAACACCCACGCTTGACGCCTGATGCGATCCGTGAAATGATGAGCCAAATGGGTCAAAAACCTAGTGAAGCAAAAATTCAACAAACGTACCGTAACATTATCAAACAATCAAAAGCAGCTGCAGCAAAAGCTAAAAAATAATCTTTACGCTTTGGTTTGAAAAATGCTAAAGGCGGATGACTTATTGTTTGATAGTTTTTGACCTTACATACAAGTCAGTCTTTAACAAATGTTTTCGAGCACAGAGCTCAGAAATGAATGACTCAGTTGGCTCACCAACTGGGTTTTTTCTAAGTCTAATTCCCTTATTAGAAAGAAGATTCTATGGATAATGGACCAATTGGTTTTTTAGATTCTGGAGTTGGTGGTTTAACAGTTGTACGTGAATTAATGCGTCAACTACCACATGAAGAAATTGTATATATTGGAGACTCAGCAAGAGCTCCTTACGGTCCTAGACCTGCTGAACAAATTAGAGAATACACTTGGGAATTGGTTAATTTCTTGTTAACTAAAAATGTTAAGATGATTGTCTTTGCTTGTAATACAGCGACAGCAGTTGCTTGGAAAGAAGTTAAAGAAAAACTTGATATTCCTGTTCTTGGTGTTATTTTACCAGGTTCTAGTGCCGCGATTAAATCGACACGTAACGGTAAAATTGGGATTATCGGAACTCCGATGACCATTAATTCAGAAGTTTATCCTGAAAAGATAAAATCATTATCTCCAAAAATGGAAGTTAGCGGTTTAGCTTGTCCCAAGTTTGTTCCAATCGTTGAATCAAATGAAATGGGGTCAAGTGTTGCTAAAAAAGTTGTTTATGAAAGTTTAGCACCGCTTGTTGGCAAAGTTGACACATTGGTTCTTGGATGTACTCATTACCCACTACTTCGTCCAATCATTCAAAATGTGATGGGACCGAATGTTAAACTCATTGATAGTGGTGCTGAATGTATTCGAGATGTGTCAGTATTATTAAATTACTTTGAAATTAATCATAGTCGCACGGAAAATGCTGTTGATCACCATTTCTACACGACAGCCAGTAGTCAGCGTTTTAAAGAAATTGCGGTGAACTGGCTAGGAACTGACATTGATGTGCAACATGTTGATTTGGAAAAGTTGAGCAAATAGAAATGAGATGGTAATAAATGGCTGATAAAATTTATGAGTATAAAGATAAAGAAAATTGGTTCCTTGGTGAGTGGGGTGGCTTCAATGCCATTTCAGGTCTTGGAAATGTCTGCGGTGACGAGCTTTATGAATTGAGCCAACAAGTTGCAAAACTTGTTGCAAGCAAATGCTGTGGCAAATGTCACGGACACGGTGAAGATGGCTGCCATAAAGATGAATTCAACGGCTACAACGTCACTGTTGTTAAAAAATCATCTGATTTTCAATTGATTCGCTTTGTTGTTGGCATGATTAATGAAGAAACTAATCGTCATTTAGAAGTGCAACAACGTGCGAGTGCAGTTGTGGTTACTGAGGGTGACCAATTGTTATTCGTGCATCTACCTGAAGATGGTGTTGCTGCGTCAGCCTTTTTTGGAAAATCATCTGAAAATGCTTTTGGTGATACCATCTTGATTGCTACACGCAATGAAGGTAAAACCAAAGAATTTCGTAAAATGTTTGATCAACTAGGTATCAAAGTTGAAAACCTAAACAACCACCCAGAATTGCCTGAAGTGGAAGAAACTGGAATGACCTTTGAAGAAAATGCACGCTTGAAAGCAGAAACGATTTCAAAATTAACTGGAAAAATGGTTCTTGCTGATGATTCTGGCTTGAAAGTTGATGTTCTTGGTGGTCTTCCTGGTGTATGGTCAGCTCGTTTCTCTGGTCCAGATGCCACAGACGAATCAAATAATGCTAAATTACTTCACGAATTAGCAATGGTATTTGATATGAAAGACCGCTCAGCGCAATTCCACACAACACTTGTGGTTGCTGCACCAGATAAAGAAAGTCTGGTTGTTGAAGCTGATTGGCCTGGCTACATTGCTATGGAAGCAAAAGGTGACAATGGCTTTGGTTATGACCCACTATTTTTAGTTGGTGAAACTGGACGTCACGCTGCTGAACTGACAGCAGATGAAAAAAATGAAATCTCACATCGTGGGTTGGCTGTTAAGAAATTAATGGAGGCATTCCCAGTATGGAAAGCAGAACAATAATTGTAATGAGTGATTCTCACGGTGATCGTGAGATTGTTAGCAATATTAAACAACGTTATCAAGGAGAAGTTGATGCCATTTTCCATAATGGTGATTCTGAGCTACCAAGTTCAGATCCTATTTGGGATGGTATCAAAGTGGTTCGTGGTAATTGTGATTATGATACTGGGTATCCTGAAAGATTGACAACTTATCTTGACGATATTGTCATAGCACAGACTCACGGACACCTTTATAACATTAATTTTACATGGGATAGATTGGATTTATTTGCTCAAGAAGAAGATGCAGATATTTGCCTTTATGGGCACTTGCATCGTGCAGCTGCTTGGCGTAATGGTAATACTGTTTTTATCAATCCAGGTAGTGTTCTCCAACCTCGTGGTGACGTTAAAGAAAAGCTTTATGCGAAAGTAATTATCACTAAAGACAAGATTAAGGTTGATTTTTACACACGTGACCACAAACTCTATCCGGCACTTTCAAAGGAATTTGACAGATGATAGCAAAAGAATTTGAAGAATTTCTTCTTAGCCATTTGGATCATTACTTGGTTCCGGCAGAAGATTTGGCGATTTTTATTGATACGCATAATTCAGACCACGCCATGTTGCTTTTAGCTAATAATGGTTATTCACGTGTTCCTGTTATCACCAAAGATAAAGAATACGTTGGGACTATCAGCATTGCTGACATTATGTCTTATCAAGCTAATAATCAATTGACCGATTGGGAATTGGCTCAGACTGATATTGGCAAGATGGTTAATACCAAATTACAAACCATTAGTAATACTTCAAGCTTAACGGATATTATGCATTTGTTAGTGGACTATCCCTTTTTGCCAGTCTTAGATAAAAATAACCACTTCCTAGGCATTATTACACGTAAATCGATTCTAAAGGCTGTTAATAGTCTCTTACACGATTTCACTGATTATTATACGATTACCCCGAAAGATGATTGATTTTATCCAAGAATTTATTGACAGTAAGTCTCTCTCAGAGAATTCTAGAAATGCTTATTTTTATGATTTGCAGCAGTTTGTTGAGGCTGTTGATGGCAAGGTCAGTAAAGAAAAGCTGGCGCTTTATGAGCATTCTTTAGCTTCTTTAAAAACGTCAGCCAAAAAGCGTAAGATTTCAGCAGTCAATCAGTTTTTGTATTTTTTATATGATACTGAGCGCTTAGATCGTTTTTATAAATTAAGCAATAAAGAAAAATTGGCCACGAAACCGGTTAGTAAGGAGTTGCTGGATTATTCGGCTTTTTATCAAGAAAGTTCTTATCAAGCTGGTCAGTTAATTGCGCTTTTGATGATTGAACTGGGCTTGTCGTCTAGTGACCTTCAAGGGTTAAAAGTTGCTGATTTGGATAGGACTTTTGCTGTTTTGCGCGTGCAAAAAGTTGGCTTGGTCAGAGTGCTAGAAGTTCCTGCAAAATTGCTTGATTACATGACTGCCAATTTGTCTGAAGAACAGATCTATCTTTTTGATAATCAAGGTAAATCTTATTCAAGACAATGGTTCTTCAATCAATTAAAAGCATTTTTGGCTTCTTTAGGTCTGGAAGACTTATCAGCGCAGGACATGCGCCATCAATATGTTTTACATCAAAAAGCAGCAGGAAAATCTTTATTAGAAGTTAGTCGCAATTTAGGGCTTAAGAGTCCAGTGACTTTAGAGAAATTTTATAACTGATGGATATTAAATTAAAAGATTTTGAAGGGCCTCTGGATTTGCTTTTGCACTTCGTCTCTAAATATCAGATGGATATTTACGATGTTCCAATCGTGGAAGTTATCGAGCAGTATTTGGCTTATATTTCAACCTTACAAGCCATGAAATTAGAAGTGGCAGGTGAATATATGGTTATGGCCAGTCAGCTCATGCTGATTAAAAGCCGTAAGCTACTTCCAAAAATTGTTGAAGCAGAGTCAGAAGAAGATGATCCTGAACAAGAATTGTTGACACAAATCGAAGAATATCGTCGCTTCAAGGCGATTAGTGAGGAAATGTCAGCCCAGCACGATGAACGTGCTAAATTTTACTCAAAACCAAAACAAGAATTAATTTTTGAAGATGCGGTTTTAGCTCATGACAAGACGATTATGGATCTTTTCTTGTCATTTTCACATGTTATGGCTGAAAAGCAAAGAGAATTGAAAAATAGTCATACGGTTGTTGAGCGTGATGATTATCGTATTGAAGACATGATGACGGTTATTTCAGAACGTCTCAGTCAGTCTAAAAAACTTGTTTTGAACAAGATTTTCAAAGAATGTCAATCTATTCCAGAGATGATTACCTTATTTTTGGCGACTTTAGAATTGATTAAAGTCCATGAGGTGGAAGTAGAACAAGAGGAAAACTTTGGAGATATTGTTTTACAAAGTGTTAGTTGAGTGGATGAAAACTGATAACCCTTGGTAAACAAACTTAAGAAAGGAAGTTATATGAACTATTTAGCTCAGATTGAAGCTCTTCTTTTTGTAGCAGGTGAAGAAGGCCTGAGCTTACGTCATTTGGCTAGTATGGTTAATTTAACGCCAACGGCGCTCCAACAACAATTGGAAAAATTAACACAAAAATACGAAGCTGACGAATCATCAAGTCTTTGTTTGATTGAGACAGCAGGTTGTTATAAAATTGTGACCAAAGAAATTTTTGCTGATTTGCTTCGTGATTTTGCAAAAGCTCCAGTCAATCAAAGTTTATCACGTGCCAGTTTGGAAGTTTTATCCATTATTGCTTACAAACAACCGATAACACGTATTGAAGTTGATGATATCCGTGGTGTTAATTCTAGCAGTGCTATCAGTAAATTAATGGCTCTAGGTTTAATTTGCGAATCTGGTAAAAAAGAAGTAATTGGTCGACCAAATCTTTATGCGACAACGAATTATTTCCTAGATTTTATGGGAATCAATGACCTAAGTGAGCTGATTGACGTGTCAAATATCGAAGTGGTTGATGAAGAAATGACCCTTTTTGAAGAGCCAAAATTAGCCCAAGAAGAAACAGAACTCGCTAAAACTGACGAAATGATGTAAAATAGCTAAAAAGCAGTTAAAGGAAAGAATATGAGAATTAATAAATACATTGCCCATGCGGGAATTGCCAGCCGTCGTAAAGCTGAAGATTTGATTAAAAGAGGTTTGGTAACCATCAACGGTAAAGTTGTCACAGAACTAGCTACAACGGTTAAAGCTGGTGATGTTGTTGAAGTTGAAGGGACACCAATCTATAACGAAGAAAAAGTTTATTACCTTCTTAATAAACCTCGTGGTGTGATTTCAAGTGTATCAGATGACAAAGGCCGTAAAACGGTTGTTGACTTGCTACCAAATGTTACAGAACGTATCTACCCTGTTGGACGTTTGGACTGGGATACCACTGGACTTTTGATTTTGACAAATGATGGTGATTTCACAGATGAAATGATTCACCCACGTAATGAAATTGACAAAGTCTACTTAGCTCGTGTTAAAGGACTTGCGACAAAAGAAAATCTTCGTCCATTGACACGTGGTGTTGTTATCGATGGCAAAAAGACAAAACCAGCTCGCTACAATATCATTAAGGTAGATCCTGAGAAAAATCGTTCAGTGGTTGAATTAACCATTCATGAAGGACGCAATCACCAAGTTAAGAAAATGTTCGAATCAGTTGGACTTTTGGTAGATAAATTGTCTCGTACGAACTTTGGAACTTTGGATCTATCAGGACTTCGCCCAGGTGAATCACGTCGTTTGAGTAAAAAAGAAATCAGCCAGTTACATAATTTAGCTGTTAACAAACAAAAATGATAAAAAAACTTCTTATTGCGCTTGTTAAATGGTATCAAAAACGGATTTCCCCCATTACCCCTCCATCATGTCGCTATCGACCAAGCTGTTCGTATTACATGATTGTGGCGATTGAAAAGCATGGGCTAAAGGGTGTCATTATGGGAGTGGCAAGGATTTTGCGTTGCCATCCCTTTGTAGAAGGTGGGGATGATCCAGTGCCTGATTATTTTACGCTTCGACGCAATAAAGATTATCGTAAAAAGAAAGAGGAAAGCTAAGCTTTCCTCTTTTTGTGTATTAATATTTAGACCATGTTTTTGGAATGAAGAGGAGCAGCATTGGGTAAATTTCCAAGCGTCCTGCAATCATGGCAAATGACATGAGTAATTTTGAAAATGGACTAAAGATGGCAAAGGTTTGGCTTGTGCCGAGCATTGGTCCGATGTTGTTAAAGGTTGATGTTGCTGCGCTGACAACAACCATAAAGTTATTATTATCAAGCGATAACATCAAGGTCAATCCTAGAAGTAAGAAAACATAAAGCGTCAAATACTTAAGGACACCGTGTTGAATTTCCTTATCAAGTGGTTGCTCGTTGATATGAATAGTCATGATACGGTGTGGATAAAGGGTTGAGAGCACTTGATTTCTTGCGATTTTAGTTAGAATAAGCGTACGCATGACCTTAATCCCACCAGCGGTTGATCCAGCAGATCCACCGACAAACATGAGAAAGAGCAGGATAACCTGAGCAAACAAAGGCCAAACGGTCAAATCGGTCACTCCAAATCCTGTTGTTGTCATGACGTTAGCCACTTCAAATAATGAATTTTCCAAAGCTTTTCCAGTACTTGGATAAAGGCCACTAACATTCAACCAGATTAGGGCTGTTGCAATCATAACAATCCCAATATAAGTTCTTAGTTCTTCGTCTTTAAAGAATGCTTTAAACTTGCGAAGTAATAAGAAGTAGTACAGGTTAAAGTTAATCCCAAAAAGGAGTACAGCAATTGAGACAATATTTGTGATTAGTGAACTGTTGTAATGAGCAATCGAATCATTATAGACTCCAAAACCACCAGTACCAGCACAGCCCATTGCTGTGATGACACTGTCAAAGGCAGGCATGCCAGCTACCATTAAAATAACTACTAAAATAGCAAACATGCTGAGGTAAATGACATAAAGGATTTGCGCTGTTTCTTTCAACTTAGAAACCACTTTACCAAAGACAGGACCAGGTACCTCAGCACGCATAACTTCTAAGTGGCTATTTTTACTATTTTCCATAATGGCTAGTGCAAACACCAATACCCCCATACCACCGATAAGGTGGGCGAAACTTCGCCAGAAGAGTAGTGAGTGTGATAGTACGGCAACATCAGGTACAATAGTGGCACCAGTTGTGGTAAATCCAGAAACCATTTCAAAGAAAGCATCAATGATACTTGGAATTTGTCCTGAAAGTACAAACGGCAGCGCTCCAAAGAATGACCAAAGTATCCAACATAGAGCAACAATTAAGAGTCCCTCTTTGGTGTAAACATGGTAATTTTTTGGCTTAAAAGCAACTCCAAGAAGTCCAATGATGACAAGCATTCCAATCGTGATGACCAGGCTGTTAATCACGCGTATATCTTCATGATAAATGAAAGCCACAATCACAGGTATCAACATCAAAGAGGCTTCAATCAAGAGCAGTTTTGAAAGGAGGTAACGAACCATACTTTTATTCATAACTTACCTCGCTAACAAATCATAGATGCGCGTGATGTTTTTCAAGAAGGTTACGACGACAATCTTATCACCAACTTCAAAGACATCCTCACCAGTTGGATAAATGGTTTTACCTTTGCGGATAATCGCAGCAATCAGAATATTTTCTTTGAATTTCAGTGATGAGAGACTCTTGCTTGCCATTTTATTATTTTCACGAATTTCAAATTGTAAGGTCTCGATACGACCATTAGCAACATGGTGCATGGCATCAAGGTTTGAGTCTTGGGCATTCACACGACCACGAATGAAGTGCATCATGCTATCAACCGCAATACTTTTTGGTGTGACAATACTTGAAAATTGGCTAGTGTCGATAATTTCAAGCAAGCTAGTACGGTTGACTTTGGTGATATTTTTTCGTACGCCAAGTGTTTCAAGGAACATGGAAGTGATGATGTTTTCTTCATCTACCCCAGTTAGTGTTGCGACCGCATCAAAGTTTTCTACACATTCTTCTAGGAGTACACTCTTGGCTGTACCGTCACCTTGAACGACATGGACGTTTGGAAAGTCTTGGCTGAACATCTGAGCTTGCTCAGGATTATTTTCAATGACCTTAAGATTCATCTTAGTGTTCTTAAGGATGTTGAGCAAGTAGTATGCAATTCGTCCAGCACCAATAATCATCATGTTTTTGATAGATTTGGTTTTTACAGAATTGTGGAAAAGAATCATGTCAATACGATTTCCTGTAACGAAAATCTTATCAGCAGTCTGTAGTGTTGCATCCCCATCAGGAATGATTAATTTTCCACGACGTTCGATAGCACAGATAACTATGTTGCCGAATTTTTTACGGAACTGGCTTAAACTCATGTGGCAAAGTTTACTGCCATCAGAAATCACAAATTCCATCAGCATGACACGTCCATTGACAAAGTGCTCAACAGAAAGGGCATTTGGAAAGTCAACAGTATTAGCAATATAACGTGCAGTTAACAATTCTGGATTGACCACCAAAGAAAAGCCAAGAAAATTCTTATCTTTGAAATAAGTATTTGAGTATTCTGGATTACGAACACGGACAACCGTTTCTTTAGCGCCCATTTGTTTGGCAAGAACAGCTGAAATCATATTAACTTCGTCTTTATCAGTCAGAGCAATAAAGATATCGCAGTTAGCAACATCAGCTTGCTCAAGGATTTTAAAGTTAGCACCATTACCAACGATTCCCATAATATCGTGACGTTTGGTAATATTTTTTAAAACAGCTTCTTTTTCTTCAATTAAGACGACATTGTGTTTTTCTTCAACAAGAGAGCGACAAAGTGCGGTACCAACCTTACCTCCGCCGACAACAATTATTTTCATTTTAACCTCCGAAATGTATCGTATCTATATTACTCTATTTTTCCTAAAAATACTAGCCATTCTAACTGCTGACAAGGGATTAAGCTTGATTTATCAAAGCTAACAATGATTGTTAAAATTAGGTTACAAATCATCAAAACGCTTGCGAAATATCAGTGAGAGAACTATAATGAGTCGTTATCTAATTTTAGGGAGAAATTTCAATGCTTGAAAAGTTACGAAATGTTTTTATTGGTAATCGCCTGGAATCAGCTGGCGAGACTGATGAGGATCATCTGCTATCCAAATCACAAGCTTTGGCCATGTTGTCTAGCGATGCCCTTTCATCTATTGCTTATGGTCCAGAACAAGTTATCTTAGTTTTGACAACTATTTCTGCGGCGGCAATTTGGTGGTCTTTACCAATTGGACTTTTGGTTTTGGTATTGTTAGCAAGCCTAACGATTTCTTACCAACAAGTTATCCATGCTTACCCTAAGGGTGGCGGTGCCTACATGGTATCTACGGAAAATTTATCACCAAGTATGGGATTAATTGCGGGTGGTAGTTTGTTGGTTGACTATATGTTGACAGTAGCTGTTTCGGTGTCATCTGGTGCCGATGCTATTACATCAGCTTTTCCAGCCATTAAGGAATTTAATTTAGAAATTTCGATTGTTCTGGTTTTGGCTTTGATGTTTATGAATTTACGTGGTTTGCGCGAATCGGCAAAATCTTTGATGATTCCAGTTTATTTGTTCATTGTAAGTATTTTATTCTTGATTGCATATGGTGCTTTTCAAATTCTGACTGGGCATTTGGCTTATACGGCAACAGCACACATTGGTAAAGTGGTTCCAGGAGTGTCTATTATTCTTTTGCTGAGAGCTTTTACCAGCGGTTCAGCTTCATTGACTGGTGTTGAAGCTATTTCAAATGCGGTGCCATTTTTCAAGAAACCAAAAGAAAAAAATGCAGCTGGCACCCTTGCCATCATGTCACTAATTCTTGGAATTATGTTTGCAGGAATTACATTCCTAAACTACTGGTTGGGAATTACACCATCAGCTCATGTAACCATTTTGGCTCAAATTGCGCAACGTATCTTTGGTGATTCAACAATCGGAAATGCTTTGTTCTACATTTTCCAATTATCAACAGCCTTAATCTTGGCGGTTGCTGCAAATACTGGCTTTTCCGCCTTTCCAATGTTATCTTTCAACATGGCTAAGAACAAATACATGCCTCACCTCTTTATGGAAAAAGGGGCACGTCTTGGCTATTCAAATGGTATCATTACCCTAGCAGTTGGGGCAATTGCGCTTCTTTGTATCTTTAACGGTTCAACTGAGCGTCTTATTCCGCTTTATACCATTGGGGTATTTGTCCCATTTGCCCTTTCACAAACGGGGATGATCATTCACTGGAAACGCAAATTTGGTCAAGGCTATTTGAAACATTCTGTGGCTAATATCTTGGGAGCAATTATTTGTTACCTCATCATTTTGATTTTATTGATTTTTAGAATTGGTGAAATCTGGCCATTCTTCCCAATCATCTTTGTCTTGATGTTCTTGTTCCATTCTATTAAGAATCACTACAAGAATGTTGCTATGCAACTTCGTTTGACAGATGATGTTAAGAATATCCATTATGATGGTAATACGGTTTTGATTTTGGTCGGCAATATGACACAAGCAAGTATTCGTGCTATCAACTATGCTAAAAGCATTGGACAAACGGTTGTTGCCATGCACGTATCAACCTTGGAAACACGTGAAAAAGACTTAGAAGTTGAAGAAGAATTCAAACACTATTTCCCAGATGTTACCTTTGTCAATATTGAATCAAACTACCGTGATATTGTGAAACCAACTATGATGTTTGTTCAAAAAATGAATCATGAAGCTAAGAAAAATAATCACACTATGACGGTTATTATTCCAAAATTCATTCCAAAACACAGTTGGCAAAACATACTTCACAACCAAATGAGCCTACGTATCCGTGCGCGTTTACGTTGGTATGAAGACATTATCATTGCAACTTATTCATATCATTTGAAGAAATAATAAATGTTTAAGAAGCCTTTCATATCAAGGCTTCTTTTAATTTTGTAAAAGAAAAGGCTTACATCGAAAAAGCTTTGAAAAAAGCCGTAAAAACATGACATTTTCGCGTCAAATACGTTGACTTTGCATGTTAAAGTGTTATAATAACTTATAAGAATTCGTTAGTTTAAATCAAACCTGTTATGATTTAAGTTAATAAATCGCCGCCAACCATGCTGTTTGCTGAGCTTGACTCCGGGCAGTGTGGTTTATTTTTATGTCAAAAAATGGAGAGGAATAGTTATGAATATCGAAGAACTTGATTACCAAGAAAAAGCTACTAAGGCTGTCAATCATGTCGTTCTTTTTCAACCACAAATTCCACAAAATACAGGAAATATTGCTAGAACTTGTGCTGCAACCAATACACCACTACACATCATTCGTCCAATGGGATTCCCAATTGATGACCGTAAAATGAAACGCGCAGGGCTTGATTATTGGGACAAACTTGATGTGACATTCTATGATAGCATTGAAAAATTTATGGAAAAATGTGATGGGAAAGTTCACTTGATTAGTAAATTTGCTGAAAAAGTTTATTCTGACGAAAACTACAATGATGGCAACCATCATTATTTCCTTTTCGGTCGAGAAGATAAAGGTCTTCCTGAAGACTTCATGCGAGCAAATCCTGAAAAAGCGCTTCGTATTCCGATGAATGATGAACACGTGCGCAGCTTGAATTTGTCAAACACCGTCTGTATGATTGTTTATGAAGCACTTCGCCAACAAGCATTTCCAAATTTGGAACTCAGCCACACTTACGAGCATGATAAACTAAAATAAAAGAAAAGCAGTCCTTTAGGACTGCTTTTGACGTATAAAAGTCCAAAAAGTGAGGAAAATCAGCATAAAATTAAGATTTTTCAGTCAAAAATATTGCAGAGCTTGATTTTTTTTGATATTCTAAGGGTGTCTTCAGGGCAGGGTGCAATTCCCGACCGGCGGTGTTGCCTTTCGTTGTTTGCTAAGAGAACGAGAGCAATATAAAAGTCCGCGAGCTGCTTGGCAGTTGATCTGGTGAGATTCCAGAACCGACAGTAAAGTCTGGATGGGAGAAGACCAAGAGTTTGCCTAGGATTTTTGACTACAGCAATATACTCGAACGCCTTCTTTCAATTTGAGAAAATTGGAGGAACTTTTTTATGCTTGAAACTATGACTAACACACGTAAATTGGCGCATATTGCCATTTTATCGACGCTTTCGTTCTTGTTGATGTATTTGCAATTTCCGCTGATTCCATCAGCCAGCTTCTTGCAATTTGATTTTTCAATCTTACCAGTCTTAGTTGGTCTTATGATGATTGACTTGGAAAGTGCGCTTGGAATTTTGATTTTGCGAACACTTCTAAAACTCATGTTAAATAATGGTGGTGTTACCACCTTGATTGGCATGCCAATGAATGTGGTCGCTTTAGGAGTTTTCTTGTTAGCTATGGCTTTCATTTGGAATCGAAAACCAAGTTTGAAAACTTTTGTTTTGGCTTCAGTTGTGGGAACGATTGGTTTGACCGTGGCTATGTTGATATTAAACTATATCTATGCGGTACCACTTTATGCCCAATTTGCAAACTTTGATATTTCAGCTATTCTAGGTTTAGGAAATTACCTTTTTGCAATGGTTGTTCCATTTAACTTGATTGAAGGAGTGATTTTCTCTATTTCCTTCTTCATCCTATGGACATGCCTAAAACCGATTTTAATGAAATAAATACATGATAAGTCTGGGACAGAGTCCTAGACTTTTTAGTTAATCTGCTATTGAACTTAACCTTTGTTTAAACTGCTACAGTTTTGCTACAGAATTTAGAGGCTCTGGCTAGGCTAAAAAAATGAACTGCGTTATAATAATACTGTTACACTAAATTCTTGTGAAAGGTATTAACATGAAACATAAACAAACCTATTTTACACTTGGCTCAACCTTTCTCGTGATTTTTATGATGTTGGGCTATGTTGTAAAATTTTATCCTGAAGCTGTAACAGGACTTGATTCAAGTATTCAATTAAGCGTTCGTGGAGATTTACCAGCTCATCTGACCGTTTTCTTTAAAGTTATCACAAATTTTGGTCATGAAGCGCTTGCCTTTGTCTATACATTTGCCATTGCAGCCTTTTTCTATTTCCGAAAAAATTGGAAGACGGAAGGACTTCTCTTAGCTGGCAATTTAGTTTTAATGGGGGCTTTTTCGACAGTCTTTAAGTACCTTTATAATCGTCCAAGACCAAGTTTGGAATTCTTAGTTAAACGACCAATGGGGCCATCGTTCCCAAGTTGGCATGCGGCATCCAGTATGATTGTGGCTATTAGTTTGATGATTATTATCGAGCAACATTTGACAAAAACAGTAGCTAAGCGACTTTTGCAAGTTTTGGTGCTAGTACTTGCTCTTTTAACAGCTGTCTCTCGTATCTACTTAGGTGTCCATTACCCAACAGATATCTTAGGTGGTTGGTTGCTAGCTCTTGCCATTTCTCTAGCTGTATACCCAATTTATGACAAGAAGCGTTTTGAATGGCGTTTCCAAGGAAAACAAGATTAAGTATGAAGGAGACGACCGACGGGTCGTCTTTTTAAGATGACTTGAGTTTGTCTCGTGCTTAGAAAGTGTTATAATAAAAGCTATGAAAAAACGTTACAATACTCTAAATGATTATTATCGCGAGATTTTTGGAGAAAAGATTTTTAAAGTTCCTATTGATGCGGGCTTTGATTGTCCTAACCGTGATGGGACGGTAGCGCATGGTGGCTGTACTTTCTGTACAGTATCAGGTTCTGGTGATGCTATCGTGGCTCCAGATGCTCCAATTCGTGATCAGTTTTATAAAGAAATAGATTTCATGCACCGTAAATGGCCAGAAGTTAAGAAATACTTGGTTTATTTCCAAAACTTCACCAATACACACGACACGGTTGATGTGATTCGAGAACGCTATGAACAAGCCATTAACGAGCCTGGTGTTGTCGGGATTAATATCGGGACACGTCCCGACTGTCTGCCAGATGAAACCATTGCCTACATTGATGAGTTGTCTGAGCGTATGCATGTGACTGTTGAACTTGGGTTGCAGACCACTTATGATGAAACTTCTAAAATCATTAACCGTGCTCACACTTATGACCTTTACGTTAAAACGGTGAAACGTCTTCGTGAATTGGCTCCTAAGGTTGAGATTGTTTCTCACTTGATTAATGGTCTTCCAGGGGAAACACATGAGATGATGGTTGAGAATGTTCGACGTTGTGTGACCGATAACGAGATTGATGGAATCAAACTTCATTTGCTTCACTTGATGACAAGTACGAAAATGCAACGTGATTACCATGAAGGGCGTTTGAAATTGCTCAGTATGGACGAATACGTCAATATCATTTGTGACCAATTGGAGATTATTCCTAAAAATATCGTGATTCACCGCATTACTGGTGATGCTCCGCGTGATATGTTGATTGGACCAATGTGGAGTCTCAAAAAATGGGAAGTCTTGAATGCCATTGATAAAGAAATGGAACGCCGTGGCTCTTATCAAGGCTGTAAGGTAGAAGAGGAGTTTAAATCATGATAAAACGACCTTTACATTTGTCGCATGATTTTTTGGCAGAAGTGCTAGATGCTAGTGCCGTGGCTGTCGATGCGACAATGGGCAATGGTAATGATACAGCTTTTTTAGCCCAGCATGCTAAAAAGGTTTATGCTTTTGATGTGCAAGAACAAGCTTTAAAAAGCACCAAAGAACGCTTAGAAAAACAAGCTATTTCAAATGCACAATTGATTCTTGATGGTCATCAAAATCTTGATAAGTACGTTAGTGAGCCTATCCGCGCAGCGATTTTCAATCTGGGCTATTTGCCAAGTGCTGATAAAACAGTGATTACCAAACCAGATACGACGCTTGTAGCGATTGAAAAAATCTTAGAACGTCTTGAAATCGGTGGGCGTCTAGCCATCATGATTTATTATGGTCATGAAGGTGGCGACATGGAAAAAGACGCAGTGCTAGAGTTTATTTCAGCGCTCGACCAAAAAGAGTTTGCAACCATGCTTTACAAACCTCTTAACCAAATTCACCAACCACCTTTCTTGGTTATGATTGAAAAATTACGTTAATAATAAAATCTCTATGATTAAGGTCATAGAGGTTTTTCGTTATTAAAATTCAGGTTTGATATAAACACGTTCATCACCAAGTGGCACGATTGAGACTGGCTGGTCATAGAAATCTGACAGAATCTCTTCTGTCAGAACTTCATTTTTGGGTCCTTTGGCGATGATGTTACCTTTTTTGAGCAAAAGGACATGTGTGAAAGAACGTGTGATTTCTTCAGCATGGTGAGTAACATAGATAATAGTTGGCGCATTTGGCAAGCTAGTGATTTGCTCAATTTGTGTCAGCAATTTTTCACGGGCAAAAAGGTCAAGTCCACTAGTTGCTTCATCGAGAATCAAGATTTCTGGACTTTCCATTAAACTTCTGGCGATAAGAAGAAGTTGCTTTTCACCTTGTGAAAGGCTAGCGTAAATGCGTCCAAGTAGGTGTTCACCTCCAATAGAGATAAGCATTTGTCTAGCTTCTTCAAGTTCTTTTTCGCCGTATTCAGTATAAAGGATACTTGATTTGTATTTTCCAGTTAGGACGATTTTTTCAGCTAGCATGTGTGGAGATAATCGTTCGGCGATGAAAGAGCCAACGATACCAATTTTGGTACGTATATTGCTGATATCTGTGCCGCCAAATTGATTTCCGAGAACTTCCATGCTACCCTGACTAGTCCAATATTCAGCGGTGATGAGTTTTAGAAGGGATGTTTTGCCAGAACCGTTAAGCCCAAGAATTGCCCAGTGTTCGCCCTTGTTGACTTGCCAAGTGACATTATTCAAGAGTTTTTTATTCTGTCGTTCTAGACTAACATTGGTTAAAGAAAGTTGAATCATAGGAGAACCTCCGTCAAGTATTTGATAGTTATTGTATCATTTTTCAGAAAATTTAGATATTCATTTCTGAAATAGTTTGGTGATTAAAACTAAAAATTAGTAAAACTTTACTAAAACTCGTTAACTTTGTTTAAGAAAGCGTTTACTATAATTATATAATCAAAAAACAAAGTTGTTAGAAGAAGGAGAGTTCTATGAATCAAACGACTCATGCAAGCAAAGATTTGAAAAAATCTGCAGCTACTTCACGTATTTCGTATGCTTTTGGGGCATTTGGTCACGATATTTTTTATGCGACCTTGTCAGCATACTTCATCACTTTTATTACCTCACACTTATTTAATACAGGTGATGCAGCACAAAATAATCGCATGGTTTTGTATATCACTCAGCTTATCGCAGTTTTGCGTATTATTGAATTGATTATTGCTCCTTTTATTGGAAATATGATTGACAATACAAAGACACGCCGGGGAAAATTCAAACCGTGGGTAGTAGCTGGTGGTACAATCAGCTCACTTGCTTTATTGATTTTATTTACTGATATGGGTGGACTTAATAAGACAAATTCAGTACTTTACTTGATTATCTTTGTTTTCATCTATATCACGATGAATATTTTTTATTCTTTTAAAGATATCGGTTTTTGGTCAATGGTTCCAGTACTATCATTTAGCTCTGAAGAACGTGAAAAAACAGCAACTTTTGCTCGTATTAATTCAACAATCGGTGCTAATATTGTTGGTGTTGTGATTATGCCAATCGTTCTTTTCTTCTCACTTCATCGTAATGGCGGTGCAGGAGATAACCGTGGTTGGTTCTGGTTTGCTTTTATTGTGGCTTTGATAGGTGTGTTAACCGTTTTGGCTGTAGCCTTTGGTACACATGAAATCGAGTCCGACCTTCGTAAAAATACTGAGAAAACAGGCTTCAAAGATGTTCTTAAAGTCTTAACTAAAAACGACCAATTAATGGCGATTGCTTTGTCATATGTCTTGTATACAACTGGGATTAGTATTTTAAATGCTTCTTAATCGTATTACTTTACTTACATCATGGGACATGCCGCTCAATTTTCAATCTTAGGTACGATTAATACAGTTGTCGGTTTGCTTTCCGTTTCTCTTTTCCCACAATTAGCTGGAAAATTGAATCGTCGTAATTTATTCTTTGCTTGTATCGCTGTGATACTTTGCGGTATTGGTCTCTTTTCAGTCGCTGGAACATCACTAGCTCTTGTTTTACTTGCTGATGAATTATTCTTTATTCCACAACCTCTTGTTTTTCTTGTGGTCTTGATGATTATCACAGACTGTGTGGAATATGATCAATGGAAACTTGGTCACCGTGATGAAGCTTTGACCTTGTCAGCTCGTCCTTTGTTGGATAAATTTGTTGGGGCTATTTCAAATCTTGTTATTGGTGCAGCAGTTGCTGCTGGGATGACAACGGGTGCGACAGCTGGTTCCATTACAAAAGCAGGAATCATTTCTTTTAAACTTCATGTCTTTGCTTTACCATTTGCTTTGATTATTTTAAGTAGTTTGGTTTTCTTCTTCCGTGTTAAATTAACTGAATAAAAACACGCTGAAATTGTTGAAGAACTTGAACGTACTTGGGGATACGAATACATCGAAGATGATGTCGAAACAGATGGTGGTCTGAATATCTCAGCTCCAATTTCAGGTCAACTGATCGCCTTGTCAGATGTAGATGACCCAATCTTTGCAAAAGAAAGACTTGGTAAAGGATTTGCCATTAAACCAAGTGATGGTTGTGTTTATGCGCCATTTGATGCAATGGTTCGTCAAGTCTTTACCACTCGTCACGCTGTTGGTTTGGTTTCTGAAGATGGTATTGTCTTGTTGATTCACATTGGTATTGGAACCGTGAAACTAAAGGGAACAGGATTTGTCTCTTATGTGGTTGAAGTAGAGTATGTTAAAAAAGGTGATAAATTGATTGAATTCTGGGATCCAGCAATCAAAAAAGATGGACTTGATGATACGGTTATTGTCACTGTCACAAATTCACATGTCTTTAATGACTTTGTGATGAAAGATCCTGCTGGTATAAACGTATAAGCTGGTGATGATGTGTTGACCTTGAACTAAGGAAATATGAAAAGGAGTCAGTTTATGTAACTGGGTCTTTTATTATAGAAGAAAGATAGTAGATTCTTGCAGTATTTGTTTGGTACATTAATTCGAAAATATGCTATAATGTAGTCACTGCATTAAGAATAGAATATAGGTGATTAAAACCTATTTGAGATAGAAGAGGAGTAAGATTTATATGGAAGACCCGAGTCAGAATTTAGTATTGCAATTTGTTTTATTGTTAATTTTGACCTTATTAAACGCCTTTTTCTCAGCTTCTGAGATGGCTTTAGTGTCTTTAAATCGTTCACGTGTTGAACAAAAAGCAGAAGAAGGAAATAAAAAATATATCCGTCTTTTGTCTGTCCTAGAAAAACCAAATAACTTTTTATCAACGATTCAAGTTGGGATTACTTTTATCGGACTTTTACAAGGGGCTAGTTTGTCTGCTTCACTTGGTGGTGTGATTGCCTCTTGGTTTGGAAATTATGTCTGGGCAAAAACAGCTGGTAGCGTGATTTCACTTGTTTTTTTGACTTATATTTCAATCGTTCTTGGAGAACTTTATCCAAAACGCATTGCCATGAACCTTAAGGAAAACTTAGCGGTTATTTCAGCTCCAGTCATTATCCTTATTGGGAAATTGGTTAGCCCATTTGTCTGGTTATTATCAGCCTCAACAAATCTTTTGTCACGCATCACACCAATGACATTTGATGATGCCGATGAAAAAATGACACGTGATGAGATTGAATACATGCTGACAAATAGTGAAGAGACTTTGGATGCAGAAGAGATTGAAATGCTTCAAGGTATCTTCTCACTTGATGAATTGATGGCGCGTGAAGTCATGGTACCACGTACAGATGCTTTCATGATTGACATCAATGATGACACGCAAGAAAATATTCAAGAAATTCTGAAAAGATACTTTTCACGTATTCCCGTCTATGATGATGACAAGGATAAGATTATTGGTGTCCTTCACACTAAACGTTTGCTAGCTGCTGGTTTTAGCGAAGGTTTTGATAATATTGTCTTGCGTAAAATCTTGCAAGAACCTTTGTTCGTTCCTGAAACAATTTTTATTGATGATTTATTGCGTCAATTGCGAAACACTCAAAATCAAATGGCAATTCTACTTGATGAATACGGTGGTGTTGCTGGGATTGTAACCCTTGAAGATTTGCTTGAAGAAATTGTCGGTGAAATTGATGACGAAACCGATAAAGCAGAACAATGTGTTCGTGAAATTGGTGAAGATATTTATATTGTCCTTGGTACAATGACCTTGAATGATTTCAATGATTACTTTGACCTTGATTTAGATAGTGATAATGTCGATACTATTGCTGGATTCTATTTGACAGGGGTTGGTAACATTCCAAGTCAGAATAGTCGTGAAAGTTTTGAAGTTGATTCAAAAGAAAAACACCTTGTTTTAACAAATGATAAAGTAAAAGATGGTCGTGTGACGAAATTGAAAGTTGTCATTTCTGATATAGAACAGATCCCTGAGGAAGATTAAGCTTTTAGCTTAGTCTTTTTTTTTTTTTTCAATAGATTGATGTGATGACTTAACGCTTTGATTGACTTAAAAACTGATATATAAGAGCTGTTTTACTAGTTTTTTATCACCATCTTTTCTCTGGAAAATGGTATAATGAAAATTAGAAAAACGGTTACAAAGGATGTTAGAAAATGACTGAAATAGATTACGGAAAAGTGACAGGAATGATTCATTCAACAGAAAGTTTTGGTTCCGTGGATGGTCCTGGTGTTCGCTTTGTCATTTTTATGCAAGGCTGCAAGATGCGTTGCCAATATTGTCACAATCCTGATACTTGGGCATTAGAGACAAATAATTCACGTGAGCGCACCGTGGATGATGTTTTGGCAGAAGCTTTGCGTTATCGACATTTCTGGGGTGAAAATGGTGGGATTACCGTTTCAGGTGGTGAAGCCATGTTGCAAATTGAGTTTGTAACAGCCCTTTTTACCAAGGCTAAAGAATTAGGAATTCATTGCACGCTCGATACTTGTGGTTTTACGTTCCGAGATACGCCTGAATATCACGAAATTGTGGATAAGTTACTAGCTGTGACGGATTTAATTCTTTTAGATTTAAAAGAAATCAATCCTAAACAACACATTGTTGTAACACGTCAACCCAATACTAATATTCTAGATTTTGCACGCTATTTGTCTGATAAAGGTGTCCCAGTCTGGATTCGTCATGTCTTGGTTCCAGGCTTGACAGATTTTGATGAAGACTTGATTGAGCTAGGAAAATTTGTAGCAACGCTAAAAAATGTGGATAAATTTGAAATTTTGCCTTACCATACTCTAGGTGAATTCAAGTGGCGTGAATTGGGAATTCCTTATACGCTTGAAGGGGTCAAACCACCGACTAGAGAACGCGTCCAAAATGCGAAAGAGCTGATGCACACGGAGTCTTACACAGACTACATGAAACGCATTCATCACTAGACAGGTTGACTATTGACATTGAGATGAATCTTTGATAAGCTCTATCACAAGGTGGACACTATGAACAGTTACAAAGTTTTAAAATTTGACGATCACTTCGTCTATTTGACGCAAGATGGCAAGATAAAAAAATTAGCGCGTGACTTATTTGATTTTGATATCGCACTAGGGGATAGAGTTGATTATATCCAAGATGGTGATATTGTCTTAGTGATACCGAGCCAAGGAGAAATGGACACAAGCAGTGATAAATCTGTTAAGTCTGGGCTTTTACAAGGCATTCTTAATCTTTTCTTGGAAACTTTATCCATTCATAATAACGACTTAGGAAATCTAAAGAAGATTTTTTCACAACTTTTGGTCACACTTTTTATGGCATGGAGTTTGCTTGGTGTGGTTGTGATTGAATTATTACTTTTACTAGAATCCTTGATTTCCGTTATCTGGCGCTTACTAGTTAAAGGCATTAAGAATTTACACATTGTGGATAATAGCCGAAAATATATGGCTTACCGCAAACGCCAAGAAGCTATTCGAAATCAAGAAAATCATGAGGAAGAAGAACGTCTTTTACGTCTTGCTTTAGAACAGGAAAAGTTAGATAAAAAAGATCAAGTTTCTGAAAAAACATCAGAAACTTTTACGATAGATTCAGAAAAATCTCAAGAAGGTTCTGTAAAAGAAACGAGAGAAATAGACTAAAAATGAAAGCATTTTTATTATTAAGTACTAGAGCTTGTTGATAAAGGTGCTTTTTTGTTGGAATAACGGCTTAAAAGAGCCTGCCAGCTTTGCTATCTCCTTTAAATTTTGCTAAAATAAGAATAAATAATTATTATGAGGTAAAAAACATGTCTAAAATTTTAGTTTTTGGTCACCAAAATCCAGACTCTGATGCGCTTGGTTCATCAATCGCATACGCATACTTGAAACGTGAACTTGGTGTAGATGCTGAAGCTGTTGCTCTTGGAACTCCAAACGAAGAAACAATTTTTGCATTGAACTACTTCGGTGTAGAAGCACCACGCGTTGTTGAATCAGCAAAAGCTGAAGGTGCTGACCAAGTTGTTTTGACAGACCACAATGAATTCCAACAATCAATCTCAGATATCCGTGACGTTGAAGTTGTTGAAGTAATTGACCACCACCGTGTTTCTAACTTTGAAACTGCTAACCCACTTTATATGCGTTTAGAACCAGTTGGTTCAGCTTCATCAATTATTTACCGTCTTTACAAAGAAAACGGTGTTGCTATTCCTAAAGAAATGGCTGGTTTGCTTTTGTCTGGTTTGATTTCAGATACACTTCTTCTTAAATCACCAACAACTCACGCAACTGACCCAGCTGTTGCTGCTGACTTGGCAGAAATCGCAGGTGTTAACCTTGAAGAATACGGGTTGGCATTGCTTAAAGCTGGTACAAACTTGGCAACAAAATCTGCTGAAGAATTGATTGACATCGATGCAAAATCATTCGAACTTAACGGAAACCAAGTTCGTGTTGCACAAGTTAATACAGTTGATATCAACGAAGTTCTTGAACGTCGAGCAGAAATCGAAGCTGCAATGACAGCTGCTATCCAAGCTAACGGATACTCTGACTTTGTTCTTATGATTACTGATATCCTTAACTCAAACTCTGAAATCTTGGCACTTGGTGCTAATATGGATAAAGTTGAAGCTGCCTTCAACTTCAAACTTGAAAACAACCACGCATTCCTTGCTGGTGCAGTTTCACGTAAAAAACAAGTTGTTCCACAATTGACAGAAAGCTTCAACGCCTAATCAAAAGTGATAGGATAACAAAAGGGCGATGCAAGTCGCCTTTTTGTATGCTTTGTATATTGAGGAGATAAAAAATTAAAGATATTAATATGAAAAAAATTATCTTTTTATTTTGTTGTTTTATTTTAGTTGGATGTCATCAGCAATCAAATGGTAGTAAAGTAAAAACAAGCCATGGCACAAGAGAAGTTGTCGAGTCTAAGAATGTAACAAAAGAGAAAAAAGATTATTCTGATTGGTTTTTAAATTATCGTTATTATTATGTTGCATCAAATACTTCAACCTTGATGACATGTGGGATAAGCTTAAATAATGATGGTACTGCAACTTTATGTAGAGCTGGCGCAGAATTGATGGCATTCAATGCTGGGAATCCTTTAAAAGGACAGTACACAATTGAAGATTATGAGGATTCTAATACTGTACAAACTTATGTTACATCAGGTAATATGACTGTAAATGGAGAAGAACCTAGTCGAGTAGAACTTGTTCCAAGTGTTAAAATCACGATAGATATTCCTGTTCAAGAACTTCAACGTGTTAATGGCAACGTTAATTCTGTAAAAGATGAAAACAAGGTGGTGCTTTATGGTTATACTAATGATGATGGTAATAAAGTATTAACAACAGGTGAAGAGGTAAAATCAGTATTACAAGTTTATTTTCATGCTAAACCTGAAAAAGCTAACTACGTTGTTAGTGTAGATGTATGAATTTACGTTTAAAACCAAGCTTATCAGCTGATGTTGTTACTAAAAAACAAAAGGGTGATATTCTTCAAGTATTAGATTATGTTAGTGGAGAATCAGTTGATAATAACTCAACTTGGTGGGAAGTTAATATTGATGGTCAGAAATGTTATGCTTGGTCTGGTGCTCTTAAAACACAATTAGCTTATGATGCTGAGCTAGAATCCGCCAATGATATTAATTTGGAAGAGATAAAGGATGAAAACTACGAATCGCTTGCTGGAACATGGCGTAACGGAAAAGGTGATACTCTTGTTATTCGAGTTGATGGATCTGTTACTAGTACAGTAAGTGGGAACACAGGTGAAGAAAGTTTGCAAGGTGCCTTTAGATATGAAAATGATGGCATTCCTTATATAGGAATGGGGAATGGTTTCACTGGTGGTTTATTGGCGTTATTTAAAGTTGGGTTTGAAAACCCATCGGGAGATAAGTCTGATATTTCTAAACCCCGAATTGTACCAACACAGAATGGTGTTTATCATTCATCTAATGATTACTATTATTATCGTCAATAACATGGAAGGAAATTGTAAATGAAAAAGAGAATTCTATTAATTGTTATTACTTTATTAGTTTTAGGTGCATGTTCTAAGAAAAATAGTAATCAGAAAGTATCAGGAAATTGGTATACTGGCTCATCTTCATCTACTTCGGCATCTGATAAAAAAGAAGCTAGTGATAATAGTATTTATGATATCGTTTTAGAAAAACTTAGAAATGATACAAGTGATACTCCAGCGACGCATTACGCTTATTATGATATCGATGGGAATGGTCAGGATGAACTATTTTCTGGACGGTACTGGGAGTCTACGGGAACAGTTGAATTTGCGGCTCTTTATTATGATAATAACGGAGTAGCTGACTATTTGGCACAAAGTTATGTTGCATCAAGTGGTGGTTATCGAGAAGCTGCAAATATTTACACAGATGGAACGATTATTACTGCTAAGTGGACATCAACAGGAACAGAAATGGAAGATACCCAGTATCAATTGAGAGCAGATAATAGTGGTATTGATACTATAAAAAGTGCTACTGTACCAATTGGTAAAGATGTGGAATTAACGGATTACTTTGATGTAAAAAATAAAGAGACATTTAATTTTAGTGTACTTGATTGGCAACCATTAGTATCTGAACAAGCAAATTCTGATGATTTAGATGTTAATCAGATACTTAGTGGAAATTATGAATCATTAGCAGGAACATGGGAAAATGGTAGAGGGCAAACTTTTGAATTTAGTGATGAAGGAATGCTTGAAGGAATGAATATTAGTTCGCCACGAGAAAGTTCTTATGGAACAGTTACCTTAGCATGTGGTGCAGCTAACGGTGCACCCGGTGGATTTGCTATTGAAGTTTACCCTACTGGTGTCAAAAATCCCAAAGAAGATCATTCGGATTCTTCCCAACCAAGGTTGGTTGCAGGACAACAATTTACTGATTTTCCTGCAGAAGCGTATTATTATAGAAAATAGCAAAACAAAAAGCAAACAAGTTTTCTTGTTTGCTTTTTTATTCTCCATCTCGGATAAAGGTGATTGTCTTGTCATCTGAATGCTCTAATGAAAATGAGAATCCGTCGAAAGCTAATGTCTTTATGTCCTCAAGTGTTTCAATTTGTTTTTCAGCCATGAGTGAGACTAGGCGACCACGTCCTTTTTTAGAAATAGTTGAATGGATTTTAAGTTTACCAGCTCGATTTTCCATAAAGATGATTTTAATCATGCGTTTACGGATATCTGGTGAAAAGACTTGCTCGAATTCTGATGATAGAAGTGAGATGATAAGGTCATCATCTTGAACGACTTTATCATAGTCTTTTCGCCAGAATTGCTTCAAAGAAGTTTTTCCGATTTTTAAGTTTCCTTGAAAATCAAGGCGGTGCGGCGCAATCAGCTCTGTCGGTTTGATTAGACCGTAAAAAGCTGTTGCGATACGAAGGTGCTCATCGAGGTAGTCTTGTTCAGCTTGGCTGACTTGCTGACGATTCATATAGCGATACATCAGCCCATCATATAAGAACCAAGCAGGGTAGCTTTTTGCTTCTTTGTCTGATAAGCGGTGCCAGCGCAGCCACTCTTGGTCAGCTTTGCTAGAATTGATTTTATAAAAGTTTGTCAAATCTTTAACAGAAAAATCCGTCAAAATATCAAGTATCGTTTGGGGCTTTTGAGAAAGTTCCTGATAAGAAAAGGCATCTTGATTGGTATTTAATTCTTTGGCGTTAGGGATTAATAGTTTCATACTGGCATTATAGCATACGATAAATCTTAGCTACAATTGATTAGCATTTTAAGATTGTCTTCTTCTAGCAGTCGCTTATGTTTTTTGTTACAATTAACATATGAAACTACGTGAATTGCAGGCTGGAGACTTACTTTTTATGTATGATGTCTCAGAAATGTCACAAGCCATAAAGGATTCGACGGGACAGTATAGTCACGTTGGTATCTTTTTTGAGCAGATGATTTATCATGCAACGAGAAATCAAGGCGTTGTTAGACAAAGTTTGAGAGAATTTTTGGATACACATGAGCAGCTTGTTTCGGTTTACCGTTATCCAAAAATAGATCCAGATCAAGTTCTGGCAGCTGCAAAGAATCTTCTTGGTAGACCTTATAATGATAGTTTTTATCCTGATAATGATTGTTATTATTGTTCAGAGTATATTACAGAAATCTTACCGATTTTTGAAACTGTTCCTATGAAATTTGGCGATGATGAGCAGAAAATTTCTGAGTTTTGGCAGGACTACTATGACAAACTTGGTCTTGCTGTGCCTTTGAACCAACCAGGCACCAATCCCAGCCAGCTAGCCAATTCAGCGTTTTTACAATATTTAGGAGAATTACATGATTAAAATTTTTAATCCAGATAAATTAACACGACAAGATTTTTTCAAGGATCTGGTTAATTTTCTTTATCAAACTGATGATGTAACTTTGCGTCAAATCAAAGCACAGTTTCAAGACGTCTCAAAGATTGACCGTTTGATTGAAGAATATGTCCAATCAGGGTACATTATCCGTGACAATAAGCGCTATACGATTGGTTTTGACTTGCTTGAATCTCTAGAAAATATTGACTTAGATAGTCAGATTTTTGTGGATGATGAGAGTCTGGTTTACACTAACTTGATGGCAATCACTTTTGAGACACGTTTGGAAAATGAGACTAATGATTTGGTACTCGTTGAAAAGACAAGTATTGCTCGTGATGAATTGACACTTGCTAACTACTTTTTCAAACTAGCTGAGAATTTGCCAATGTCAAAAGCACAAGAAGTTCTGTTTGATTTGCTTGGAGATGTTAATCCGCAATACGCTTTGAAATACATGACAACTTTTCTATTGAAATTTGCAAGAAAAGATGAAGTCGCTCAAAAGCGACCAGATATTTTTGTGGAAGCTTTGGAAAAATTGAATTACATTCGCAAAAATGACCAAGGCAAATACCAATTGAACATGATATTTGATAAAGAGACACTAATTTTTACAAGTAAATAAATTAAAAAAATCTGGGGTATCCCAGATTTTTATGTTGCTGTTTTTATCATGAGATAAAGGAAATAAGGGGCTCCGATAACTGAAATAATCAGTCCTGTTGGAATACCTGTCCCGACAAGTAGGCTTCTGCCGATAGTATCTGCAATTAGTATTAAAATCATACCAATCAGCATGCTAGCAGGTAGGACGATTCGGTGGTCATTTCCAAATAAGCGGCGCGTGATGTGACCAGAAAGCAAGCCGACAAAAGTAATGTTCCCCACCAGCAAAACGCTAAATGCGGCTAAAAATGTAGAGAGTGTAAGAACCCAAAGTCGTTCTTTCTTTAGGTTAAGACCGAGAGCGATGCTCGTTTCTTGGCTAAACATCATCATGTTTAGGCGGTAGCTGCGCCATATAGTCATTCCCCAAATAATCCCTAGAAGAGGTGCCATGATAGCCAGCAATTGCCAGTTTCCGCCACTTACTTTGCCACTTAACCATGAGACAACATAATCGGTTTTTCCGATATCAAGATTGGCAATAACAGAAACCATCACACCAGAAAGTAAACTTGATATTCCCACACCTGAGATGATTAAGCGTGTTGGTTGAATCGGTTGATTTTTACGGTGAGAAACGGCGTAGACAATACTAATTGTTAAGAAACTTCCAAGCATGACAAAGAAAGGCATTAACGTCAGGATGGCAAGGTTAGTGATATCTAGTAGCCCTACCATGACAGCAATAATTAAGCCAGCTCCCGCATTAATTCCTAAGATACCAGAATCGGCTAGAGGATTTTTAGTTAGGGTTTGCAACAAGACTCCTGACATGGCAAGAGAAGCCCCACCAAGCATACAAGCTAGGATACGAGGAAGCCTGATTTTGAAAACAATCAAAGACATTGTGGTATCAGCTTGTCCCAAAAAGACTTGAAGGACTTTAATAAAGGAGGTGTTAGCGTAGCCAATGGATAAAGAAAGCAGGAAAATAATTAGCGAACTAAGAAGAAGGAGAAGTAATTGACTTGTCCGTTTTGTTTTAGACATCATAGATTTTTCCCCTTTCTGACCAACCAAAGAAAGCAAGGAAGTCCAACGATGCTGATAATGGCGCTAAGAGGTGTTTCGGCTGGAGTATTGATGATTCGACTAAGAAAATCAACCCAAACCATGAAAGTCGCGCCAGCAAATGCCGTAAGTGGAAGAATAATACGATAATCTTTAGCGACAAAGAGTTTTATAAAATGAGGAATAATCAAACCAAGAAATGCAAGACTTCCCACCAAAGCAACAGCAGCAGCTGATAAAATAAGAACAATACTAAGCAGGCCAATGGTAGTAGCCAGCGTTTTTTGCCCCAAAGCTTTAGCGACGGTTTCATCAAGATAGAGAATGGTCAATTGATGAGCTATTAGTTGCGCTAAGACAAGACCGACTAGGATAAAAGGAGCAATGATAGCCAGCATTTTCCAATTGGTCTGAGCGAGTCCACCAGCTTGCCAGCCAATTACAGCTTTAGACAAATCAAAATATAAGCTGAAAGCTTGACCTAAAGATGAAAAGAGGGTCGAAATCATAGCTCCCGCTAAAATAAGTCGGGTTTGCTGATAACCTTTTTGAGGATGGTAACTAATCCCAAAAATCAAGCAAGCTGAAAGACTAGCACCAATCAGACAAAGAAAGAGTGTCATGCTGTAGTGCATGCTACCAAAAATGGCATAACCAGCAATCAAGGATAGCCCAGCTCCTGCATTAATTCCAAGAAGCCCAGGATCAGCGATAGGATTTCTTGTCACCCCTTGGATGATACTGCCAGCTTGAGCCATAGCTGCCCCAACTAATATTGCTGCAAAGATTCTTGGTAAACGCAAATCAAAAATGACGTCTTGGAGGCTTGAATCAGTTAACGGTGCTCTTAAAACACTGAGGACTTGCTGATTAGTGAAAGCAACCGCCCCAAAACGCAGGCTTAAATAACAGCCCAGAATAAAAAGTATTGCAATGCTGAAAAAAACAAGCCAAAGTTGACTTAGCTTATTTTTCTGAATAAGAAAGTTAGCTTCTTTCATGAGATTTCCGTTTTCAGAGAAGGGAGTCATAATCACCAGCTGTTAGCTTTTTTAATGGCTGCTGTGAAAGTTTTTAATTGTTTATCAAGTGACATTGGGTCAGAGAAGTAGAAGAGATTTTCATCAACTTCAAGTATTTTTTGATTTTTAACCGCTGGAATATTTTTCCAAACATCACTTTCTTTTAAGGAAGCAGCAGCGTCTTTGGTATCTTGGCTGACATTAAGCACAAGGTAGTCACCTACATAATCGGCAAGTACTTCTTGTGAAATACCAAACCAACCAGCTGAGAAGACATCTTTTTTAACAGTTTCAGGAGCAGAAAAGCCAAGTGAATCGTAAATTAATTCACCTCCGCGCCCCCAGTTATTACCATAGAGGTAGATAGCTTTGTCATAAAAATCCATAACAGTGAAGCTTGTTGAGGCATCAAGGTATGGTGCGAGTTCTTCTTTAGCTTTAGCCGTTTTCGTTTTCCAACTATCAAGCCATTTCTGAGCTTTGTCTTCTTTGCCAAAGACTTTTCCAAGATTAGTCATCATTTCAAGATAATCACTCTTACCATATTCAATGACTAAGACGGGCGCAATATCTTTTAATTCTTTGAGGTGTTCATCAGTTGAAAAAGCAATGATAAGGTCTGGCTCTTGCGCAGCGACTGCTTCGGTATCATCTGAGGTTAATTTCACCGCGTCAGCTAATTCATTTCCAAAAGCAGGACTATTTTTTTCTAAATCTAGTGAGTAACTAGACACATTAACACCTAGTTCAAGAAGGTAGCCAGTGTAAGAGTAGGCAAAGTTAACGACTTTTTTAGGATTTTTAGGAATATCGCCTTGGTAAGAAAATCCTGTTATTTTAGGCATGCTTGATAGCTCAGTATTATCTGAAGTTGATGCGTTGTTTTGACAAGCAACCAACATAAGCGTTGCTAGAAATGTTGTTAAAACGACAAATATTTTTTTCATATCTAAGGTCTCCTGAAATTTATGTGAGCTGATAAGTCAGCAAAATAGGACAGTTATGAACCGGATCTTGACCGATCTGTGCCTCGATGCTAAAAATATCTCTTAAAATATCAGTTGTCATAACCTCTTCAACTTGACCGTGATAGCAAATGGCACCGTTTTTCATGGCAATTAAGTCATCAGAAAAACGCGCTGATAAATTCAAATCGTGCAAAACCATGATGATCGTTTTCTTGGTTTCTTGATTGAGCTTTTTCAGTAATTCTAAAATCTCTAATTGATGATTCATATCTAGGTAAGTTGTCGGTTCATCAAGGAAAATCGTATCGGTGTCTTGCGCTAGCGCCATGGCAATCCAAACACGTTGGCGTTGTCCACCGGATAAGGCATCGATTTTTTTATTAGCAAGGTTAGTGATTTTTGTCATTTCCATTGCCCGCTTGATTTTAGCTTTGTCAATATCGCTTAGCTGTCCAAAATAACTTTGGTGAGGAAAACGTCCGTAAGACACGAGTTCATAAACTGTAATGTCTTCGGTAGCTTCAAGCACTTGTGGAAGCAGGGCAATCTGCTTTGCAATTTCTTTTGTTGGCAAATCAGTGATGGCTCTACCGTCAATTAAAATTTGCCCAGCTTTAACTGCTTGAATCCGTGTCAGGGCTTTTAGCAAAGTGGATTTGCCACAGCCGTTAGCACCGATGATTGTGGTGATTTTTCCATCAGTTATTTTGGTTGATAAATTCTGAATAACCGTTTTATCATCATAAGCGATAGTGATATGTTCAGCACGAATTTCTGACATAGTGGACCTCCTTTCTCGTAAAAAATGAATATGGTTACACTTCTCAAAAAAATTGAGAATTGTTTTTTCATTGTAACAAGAAAAAAGGCCTCTGAAAAGCCTTTTTTCGAAATATTTTTATAAAAACCACACATAATTCTAATTAATTAGAATTATTCTAAATAGTAATTGTAATCGTTTTAGTTAAGGTATTTTTTAGCGATGTTCATATCACCAGCATAAGCTGTGCGTTCACCGTTAACGATTTGGTAAGCGTCAGTTCCTTTACCAGCAATGATAACGGCATCATCAGCTTTTTGAGTGAGTGACATGGCTTTTGCAATAGCTTTTTCACGATCAACTTCGATTTCAAGTGGTCGATTGACTTGGCTGGCAATTTCCTCTGCAATAGCTTTAGGGTCTTCGTAGTTAGGATCATCAGCAGTTAAGATAACTTGAAGATTTGGATGAGCATTAATCACACGAGCGAAATCAGCGCGACGACTTTCTCCTTTGTTACCGGTAGCGCCGAGAATGAGGTGAAGATTTCCAGTTTGATGTTCTTCAACAACAGATAATAATTTTTCAAGGCTATCACCGTTGTGGGCGTAGTCAACGAAAACTTTAGCGCCATTTGCCTGGGTAATGACTTCCATACGACCTGGAACGCTTGTCTCAGCAATTCCTTTTTTGATGTCTTCAGGGCTTGTTCCTAAACGAAGACAAGCAAGACCAGCAGCTAGTGCATTTTCTTGGTTAAATGAGCCAATGAGCTGGATGTCATAGTGTCCATCTAGTTTTCCAGTCACATCAAAATCAAAAGCTCTGCCATTTTCGATAGTATTATCAGAATCCTTACCATAAAAATCATGTGGAAGATTAGCCACTTGCTCAGCAACAACTTTAAAATGATCCATACCAGCATTGACAACAACAGCTTTGCTATTTGCCATCAACAGACGTTTGTGATAGAAATAATCTTCAAATGTTGGATGCTCAATCGGTCCAATGTGGTCTGGGCTGATATTAAGAAATGCTCCAACATCAAAAGTCAATCCGTAGACACGATCGACAAGGTAAGCTTGGCTAGACACTTCCATGATGAGGTGAGTCATGCCATTATCAACAGCAGTTGCCATCATCTTGAAGAGGTCGAGACTTTCAGGTGTGGTTAATTTTGATTTGAAGAATGTCTTACCATCAAGTGTTGTGTTCATTGTTGAAAACATAGCTGGTTTGTGGCTTTGTTTCAAAATGTTGTATGTAAAGTAAGCCGCAGTTGTTTTCCCTTTTGTACCAGTGAAAGCAATGATTTTTAATTTTTCTTCTGGATGACCATAAAATTCCATGGCAATCAAGCTCATCGCTTTTTTGATATCTGTTACGATAATCGCAGGAATATCAAGTTCGTAATCAACTTGGCTGACATAAAAAGGTAAACCTTTTTGTATAGCTTGTTCAAGGTATTCTTTTTTAAAAGTTGCCCCTTTAGCAAAGAAAAGGGTTGAACTGTCGACAGCACGACTGTCAAAACTGATTTTTGAAAAGCTAGGATTTTCTTTCCAAGTCAGACTGTATTGATTGTGGAAGATGATTTCGCGGAAATTATGGTCTTTTTTCAGAATTTCGAGGGTTTTTTCAAGTGTAATCATACACTCTATTTTAGACTTAATGTCTATGTTTTACAAGTCACAAGCAAAAGTTTATAATAAAATGTAACGCTTATTTTTAAAATTAGGAAGAATACTATGTCTGAAAACAAAACAAACGTGACACAGCAACAGCAGATGGTACGTGGAGCTGCTTGGTTAACAGCTTCAAACTTCATCAGTCGTCTCTTGGGTGCCTTCTACATTATTCCTTGGTATGCTTGGATGGGGACTCATGCTGAACAAGCCAATGCGCTTTTTGGAATGGGCTACAATATTTATGCGGTATTCCTACTTATTTCAACAGCAGGGATTCCCGTGGCAATAGCTAAGCAAGTGTCTAAGTATAATACGCTTGGTCAGGAAGAGACAAGCTATTATCTCTTACGTAAAATTTTAAAATTAACCTTAGTACTCGGCTTTATTTTTGCTGCTATTATGTATCTTGGAGCACCAATTCAAGCTGCTTGGAGTGGTGGTGGCAACGATTTGATTCGCGTCATGAAGAGTCTGTCTTGGGCAGTTTTACTTTTTCCATCAATGAGTGTGCTTCGTGGTTTCTTCCAAGGGTTTAATAATTTAAAACCATATGCCATGAGCCAAATCGCTGAACAAGTCATCCGAGTGATTTGGATGTTATTGACAGCCTTCATGATTATGAAAATTGGTTCCGGAGATTACGTTTCAGCGGTTGTTCAATCAACCTTTGCAGCTTTCATTGGAATGATTGCCAGCGTCATGGTTTTGATTTTCTTCCTTTGGAAGGAAGGAAAACTTCAAGCTATTTTATCGAAGGACACTGAGGAAATTGACATTGATGCTAATGCCATTATCATTGAAACCGTAAAAGAAGCTATCCCATTTATCATTACGGGTGCAGCCATCCAATTATTCCAATTGGTTGACCAATGGTCTTTCATTAACTCAATGAAACTTTTCACGTCACATAGTTTGAAAGAATTACAAATCTTGTATGCTTACTTATCAAGTAATCCAAACAAGGTAACAATGATTTTAATCTCGCTTGCGACTGCTATCGGTGGTGCAGGGATTCCGCTTTTGACAGAGAATTTTGTTAATAAAGATAAAAAGGCTGCTGCGCATTTGGTCATTAATAGTTTGCAGATGTTGTGCATGGTGCTTTTGCCGGCAATGATGGGAGCTATTATTTTGGCACAGCCACTTTACACTCTTTTCTATGGTGCACCAAATAATGATGCCCTTTGGTTATTTGTTGTAGCTTTGATTCAAGTTATTTTCTTAGCTCTTTATAGTTTGTTAGCACCAATGTTACAAGCTCTTTTTGAAAATCGCAAAGCCATCAATTATTTTGCTTATGGTTTGGTAGTTAAGATTGTTTTACAAGTGCCATTTATCTTTTTATTCAAAGCATATGGACCACTTTTATCAACAGCAATTGGATTGATGATTCCAATTATTTTGATGTTCAATCAAATTCATGCCGTAACACAGTTTAATCGTAAAGCCTTGTGGCGTGGCATCCTATTAGTTTGCATTTTGACGGCTATCATGGGAATTGTTGTTGCACTAGGAACATTTGGACTTCACTTTATCATCAGTCCAACCACTCGTCTTGGTAGTGTGATTTATCTTGTTCTTATGGGAACATTTGGAGTTGCTGTCTATGGATTCCTAGCCTTAGCAACACATTTACTTGATAAATTAATCGGTAATAAAGCAAAAACACTACGTAAAAAACTCCATTTAGAATAAAAAAACAGCCCAGCGGGCTGTTTTTTCATGAGCCCGAAAATAGAAAAGCGAATCGAGTTCTGTAGGCTGTTTTTAATTTAATAAGATATAGTTTTTTCTTATAGCTAACTATTAGGAATTAGAATAGCAAAAAGGCATGCATTTTTGTGAATAAATGTTAGAATAAGGTCTATAAATTTTTGAAAGAAAACTATGTTTTGAGATGAGAAGGGGAATTATTATGAAAAGTGACTGTCGATTGGCTACTATTTTAGCCCATACTGGTATTAAGTCGGATGAAGCAACGGGCGCTCTTGCAGCACCGATTTATTTTTCAACAACCTATCAGCACCCAGAGTTTGGAAAATCAACGGGCTTTGATTACACGAGAACTAAAAATCCGACCCGTGCAACCCTTGAAAAGACCCTTGCAGCAATTGAAAAAGCTGATTATGCTTTAGCGACATCATCAGGTATGAGTGCCATTGTTTTAGCGCTTGAAATTTTTCCAGTAGGAGCAAAAGTGGTTGCCGCGCGTGATTTGTATGGCGGTTCTTTTCGCTGGTTTAATGATAAAGAAAAAGAAGGACGCTTTGTTTTTTCTTATGCTAATACTCAAGCGGAGCTTCTAGATGAAATCACCGAAGAGACAGATATTGTTTATCTTGAAACACCAACCAATCCCTTGATGATTGAATTTGATATCGCTAAAGTTGCTGAAGTTGCTCATGCAAATGGTGCTAAGTTAGTGGTAGACAACACCTTTTATAGTCCGATTTACCAAAATCCGATTGCTCTTGGTGCGGATATCGTGGTGCATTCAGCGACAAAATATTTAGCAGGGCATAATGACGTATTGGCTGGTGTGGTGATTACCAGTGACCAAGCCATTTATGATAAGATTTTTTATAACCTTAATACGACAGGACCAACCCTATCTCCTTTTGATTCTTACATGCTGATGCGAGGACTTAAGACGCTCAAACTTCGCATGGAAAAAGCTACTGAGAATGCTCATGCTATTGTGAAGTATTTGAAAAACTCACCAGCTGTTAAAGAAGTGCTTTATACTGGAAAAGGTGGTATGATTTCTTTTAAAGTAGTTGAGGAAGAAAAAATTCCTCACATCATCAATAACCTTCAAATCATTACCTTTGCAGAAAGTCTTGGTGGTGTGGAAAGCTTGATTACTTATCCAAGAGCACAAACCCATGCTGATATACCAGAAGATGTTCGCTTATCTTACGGTTTGACGAATGATTTGCTGCGCTTGTCAATCGGTATCGAAGATGTTGAGGATTTGATTGATGACTTAAAAAATGCCTTGGAGGGATAGTATGGGAAAATATGATTTTACAACTAGACCAAATCGTTTGAAACAATTTACTTACAAATGGCAGAGTTCAGAAAATAATCCTGATTTGCTTCAGTTATGGGTGGCAGATATGGATTTCTTGCCAGTTCCAGAAATCAAACAAGCTATCATTGATTATGGTCAAAAGCATATTTTTGGCTATAATTATTTTAAAGATTCTCTTTACCAAGCTGTTATTGATTGGGAGAAAAAGGAACATGGCTATGAGATTAAAAAGGGAGAGATTTCTTTTATTGATGGTGTAGTACCTGCCATTTCGGTAGCTATTCAGGCATTTACTGAAAAAGGTGATGCAGTATTGATTAACTCACCTGTCTATTATCCTTTTGCTAGAACTATCCGTCTTAACGATCGTAAATTAGTTGAAAATTCTTTGCAGATTAAAAATGGGCATTTTGAGATTGATTTTGACCAATTGGAAAAAGACATCGTAGAAAATCAAGTTAAACTTTATGTTTTTTGTAGCCCCCACAACCCTGGTGGCCGAGTCTGGTCAAGTGATGAATTGCAAAAGATTGGTGAGATTTGTCGCAAATACGGTGTGATTTTAATTTCGGATGAGATTCACCAAGATTTAGCACTTTTTGGTCACAAGCATTATTCCTTCAATACTGTCGATGACTCTTTCAAAGATTTTGCGATTATTTTGGCCTCAGCTACAAAAACTTTTAATATTGCTGGTACCAAAAACAGCTTTGCTATTATCCAAAATCCAGACCTTCGTCGAAAATTTCAACGTGTGCAGTTGGCTAATAACCAACACGAAGTTCCAACCATTGGTATGATTACCACGGAAACTGCTTTTAGCTATGGCAAACCTTGGTTAGAAGAACTGAAAAAAGTGATTGAAAAAAATGTGGACTATTTAACAGATTACCTAGAAGAACACACTAAAATCAAGGTTATGAAGCCAGAAGGAACATACCTGGTCTGGTTAGATTTCTCTGCCTATGATATTAAGCAACCTGAACTTGGAAAAAAATTACAAAAAGAAGCTAAAGTAGTCTTAAATGATGGGGCGCATTTTGGTAAAGAAGGAAAGACATTTGCACGCTTGAATGCAGCAACACCTTTTGAAACCATTAAGGAAGCTAGCAATCGTATTGCTGAAGTTTTTGCTAAATAAGAATAGCGAGCTGACGCCTGCTTTTTTGTGATACTTTTGGCAATTTTGGATAAAAAATGTGACATTCGTCATAAATTTTTAGCATATTTCCTTATTTTCTGCTATAATTGGTAAGGTTAAACTAAATTCAGTATAAAGGAGTACAATCATGGGAAAATTCCAAGTTATCTCACACCCGCTAATCCAACACAAATTGTCAATTTTACGTCGCACAACAACTTCAACTAAAGATTTCCGCGAATTGGTTAACGAAATCGCAATGCTTATGGGTTATGAAGTGTCTCGCGACCTTCCTTTGGAAGATGTTGAAATTGAAACACCTATCACAAAAACAACTCAAAAACAATTGACTGGTAAAAAATTAGCAATTGTTCCTATCCTACGTGCTGGTATCGGTATGGTTGATGGTTTCTTGAGTCTTATTCCAGCGGCTAAAGTTGGTCACATTGGTATGTACCGTGACGAAGAAACTTTGCAACCAGTTGAGTATCTTGTGAAATTACCAGAAGATATCGATCAACGTCAAATCTTTGTTGTAGACCCAATGCTTGCAACTGGTGGTTCTGCAATCTTGGCAGTTGACTCTCTTAAAAAACGCGGTGCAGCTAATATCAAATTTATCTGTCTAGTAGCTGCTCCAGAAGGTGTTAAAGCTCTTCAAGAAGCTCACCCAGATATCGATATCTACACAGCTGCTCTTGATGAAAAACTTAACGGAAATGGTTACATCGTACCAGGTCTTGGTGACGCTGGTGACCGTTTATTTGGTACAAAATAATAAGTTAAAGGCTTAACAAAAAAGGTTTGCGTTCTATTTAAGGAACACAAGCCTTTTCTTTTTTGTTAAGTTAATCTTTCATTTTACTAGAAATGGTTTTGGCAAATTCTTGAGATGCCAAAGGAAGAGTTTGTCGGTTTTTCCATGCTAGTACGATAGTTCTGAATGGTTCTTCGGTAATGTGACGAATGGTTAAATCTTGAAGTGTTAAACCATCAAGGAAATTTTCATAAAGAAGACTGACTCCTAAATCTTGTCGAATCATCTCCAAAATAGTGTAGTCGTCATAAATTTCGTAAGCGAATGTTGGGGTTATATTGGCTTTTTCAAAGGCTGCGCGTGTCAAACTGTTTTCCCCTTCATCAAGAAGAATTAGTTCAGTTTTAGCTAAGTCAGCAAGAGAAACTTCATTTTGTTTTGCCAATGGGTGCTTACTTGGTAAAACGGCATAAAGGAAATCTTGGTAAAGGATATGCGACTGAAGCTGTCCAACATAATCAATATGCGTAAATCCTAAATCAACCTGTCCAGTATCCAGCCATCGGTGAATGCTGGTATAATCTCCCTGCTTGAGAACGAAATTGACTGCAGGGTGTTTGGCTTTGAAGTTTTTGATAAAGGGTAAAATAAAATTTCGACTAGCAGAGGTGAAAATGCCAATGCGGATTTCTGCTTTATTAAGACCTTGTAATTCTTCGATTATTTTAGTGAGCTGTTTTTCCCCTTGAACAATTTGTTGGAAGTAGGGGTAGAGTGTTTTGCCGTCTTTGGTTAATTTGACCCCTTCATGACCACGTGTTAATAAGTAAGTTCCGATTTCTTTTTCAAGATTTTTGATGGTCTGGCTGACAGCACTTTGTGAGTAGTTTAGTTGCTCTGCGGTTTTGGTAAATGACCCCAATTCGATAACGGAGCAGAAAATAGCATATTTTGAAATCATATTGATACCTTTCGATAAGTAAAACTTATGTTTATATTATATACTTTAATTTTACTTATATCCAATATCACCTTATAATAAAACAAGATATTAGGAAGTAAGAGGTGAATTTCATGATTCAAAAATATGCTAAACTATTTTCAGTGACTGTTCCTCTTGCGTGGGGGATGTCTTATTTATTTATGGCGCTTGGAGCTTCTGAAATTCCAGCCATTGAATTAGTTGCTCTGCGTTGTGGTTTAGCTTTTTTGGCTCTCATATTAATTTTTTATCGCCATTTAAAAGAAACATTTTCTTGGAAAATGATGGCTTATAGTGCTTTGGCAGGAATATTATTATTTGCTGTTTTTTATTTTTTGATTATTGGAGTTATTGCTACCTCAGCATCAACTGCTGGATTTTTAGCTTCGACAACAGTAGTCATTGTCCCCACTTTACGAGCTATTGTGACACGAAAAATACCTGATGCAAAAACGATAATAGCGATTTTGATTGTTTTATCAGGTCTTTACCTTTTAACAGGCGCTAATTTGTTACAATTTAATCTGGGTGCTGTGATGTGCTTGGTATCTGCGAATTTATATGCTGTTTATATTATCCTTTCTAAGCAGATTGTTGAGAAGGTAGATCCAATGAGTCTAGGAATTTGGCAACTTGGTTTTTCAAGTTTGTACGCTTTAATAGGAACATTTGCTTTTGAGACACCTGTTTTACCACACTCAAATATTGTTTGGTTTTCAGTGTTAGGTTTGGCGCTTATTTGTTCAGCTTATGGTTGGGTGATGCAGACAATCGTTCAATCATATGTCAGTGCGGAATTTACTAGTATCATGTTTACACTAGAACCTATTTTCACAGCTATTTTTGCTTTTATTTTTTTTGGAGAATTGCTGAGTGGTTTAGCTTTTTTGGGAACGGTTTTGATTTTTGTCGGTATTCTTTTAACCATTTATCAACCGAAAAAAAGTCGTTCTATTGTTTTACTTCAGGAAAAAGTCGAATATTAAAATTTTTCATTTGACCTTTTTTGACCATTTGATTATAATAGTCTCAGGTTAAGATTTAAAACAAAGGAGAAAAGATATGATTCCTGTAGTTATTGAACAAACAAGCCGCGGCGAACGCTCATATGATATTTACTCACGTCTTTTGAAAGATCGTATCATTATGCTGACTGGACCAGTTGAAGACAATATGGCAAATTCTATCATTGCTCAACTATTATTCCTTGATGCACAAGATAATACAAAAGATATCTACCTTTATGTTAATACACCTGGTGGATCAGTTTCAGCTGGTCTTGCTATTGTAGATACAATGAACTTCATTAAATCAGATGTTCAAACTATCGTTATGGGTATGGCAGCATCAATGGGAACAATCATTGCTTCATCAGGTACAAAAGGTAAACGATTCATGTTGCCAAACGCTGAATACATGATTCACCAACCAATGGGTGGTACTGGTGGCGGTACACAACAAAGTGATATGGCTATTGCTGCTGAACACCTTTTGAAAACACGTCAAAACTTGGAACAAATTTTGGCTGACAACTCAGGTCAAAGTTTGGAAAAAGTTCACGCAGATGCTGAACGTGATAACTGGATGAGCGCTCAAGAAACTCTTGAATACGGCTTTATCGATCAAATTATGGTTAACAACGAATTGAACTAATAACAGTTTAATAATGTAAAAAGCTCGCATATTGCGGGCTTTTTGATGTTTGCCCTAAGCAAAGCAGGGATACATTTGCGGTTAATTGTGGTATAATCGATTTATGTTAGCAATTGATGAACACTTATTTGAAATTGATGAAGCAATCGATGAGGTTGCAAAGGCTTTTTTAGCTTTAGACGATGTTCAGGCATATCTAGAGATTAAAAAGATTTTTTTAGCTGATGCGGCTTTACAAGAAAGTATTTCAGAATTTCAGGACTTAAAACAATCTTATGAAGAAGTGAAAGAGTACGCAGTCTTTCGTCCAGAAGTGAAAGAGATCTGTCGTCAGCTATTACAGAAAAAAAGAGAGCTTGATTTGAATCGTACAGTTAGCTTATTAAGACAAAATGAAGTTGCTGTTCAAACGATTCTAGCAGAGTTGACTCAAGAGATTTCATCAGTGATTTCACCAACGATTTTTGTCGATACTGGTTTGCCTTTGGCACCACATAAATCACACCATCAGAATTGTAGTAAGGGAGAAAAGAGAGATGTTTGAAAAGCAGGAACGTCAGGGAATTATCGTTTATTTGTACTATAACCGTGATGCTAGAAAATTAAACAAATATGGTGATGTTCTTTATCATTCACGAAAATTACATTATCAAGTTTTATATGTTAACAAAGAAGAAGCAGCGGATATTGTTGAAGAAATTTCAGCCTTAAAATTTGTGAAAGCCGTTTCTTTATCAGAAATTGATAATATTGATCAAGATTTTGTGGGCAACTTGGCTCATTTCTGATATAATATTAACTTGAATAACTTAGAGGTGGGCAAAGAATAGTATAAATTTTCAGAAAAATCAGTATTCTTTGAATAGCCTTTTTATTAGAAAATAAGGAGATATGTCTTATGCATAAAAAGATTGCGCTAACAGTGTTAACTTTTTTAGCCTCAATCGCTTTAGCGGCTTGCAGTAAATCTCCGGATGTGACTGCAAATGCTACTGGTACAACAATTGGTGATACGATTAAAGTCGGAGTTAACCTTGAATTGACTGGTACAGTTGCTGCTTATGGTAATGCAGAAAACAACGGGGTTAAACTTGCTGTTCAAGAGATTAATAAAGCTGGCGGAGTTGATGGGAAAAAAATTGAGCTTATTACAAAAGATAACAAGTCAGAAAATGCAGAAGCTTCAACCGCTGCAACTAACTTAGCTATTCAGAGTCAAGTTAATGCCATGATTGGCCCAGCAACTTCTGGTGCGGTTGCTGCAGCAAGCTTGAATGCCCAAAAAACAGGTGTTCCTTTGTTGACACCAAGTGGAACTCAAGATGACCTAACGCTTGATACGGTTGATGGTGTTAAAAAATATGTTTTCCGTACAACTTTCCAAGATAGTTTCCAAGGTCAGGTTTTAGCTCAGTATGCTTATAGCAATTTGAATGCTAAAAAAGTTGTCCTTTATTACGACAATTCAAGTGATTATGCTAAAGGGATTGCAGAAGAGTTTAAGAAAAAATATCAAGGCGATATTGTCACAACAGCTACTTTTGCTTCAGGAGATAAAGATTTCCAATCTGCTTTAACAAAAATCAAAAACTTGGATTATGATGCCATTGTAATGCCTGGTTACTATACGGAAACAGGCATTATCACCAAACAAGCGCGTGATATGGGCATCAGTGTTCCAATTCTTGGGCCAGATGGTTTCAATGATGATAGCTTTGGTGATTTGGCTGGTAAAGCAAACACAAACGGTGTCTACTACGTATCTGGTTATTCAACCAAAACAGCACTTTCAGCTAAGGCGACAGATTTTATTAAAGCTTATAAAGCTAAATACGGTTCAGAACCAAATATGTTTGCAGCACTTGCTTATGATTCTGTTTACATGATTGCAAAAGCAGCAGAAGGTGCTAAAACATCAATTGACATTGCTGATAACCTTGCTAGCTTAAAAGATTTTGATGGTGTGACTGGTACAATGACTATTGATAAAAAACACAATCCAATCAAAACAGCTTTGATGGTTGCCATAAAAGATGGAGCTGAGGCTTCAGCAGATGCCGTTGAAATTAAAAAATAAAACTCGATTGATTTGTTATTTGTTTTTATATCACATGACTAGAAAGTTTGGTATTTTATGTTTTTAGAACAACTTCCCCAACAACTGGTTAATGGTATTATTCTAGGAAGTATTTATGCTTTGCTTGCCTTGGGTTATACCATGGTTTATGGGATTATTAAATTAATTAACTTTGCACATGGCGACATTTACATGTTGGGTGCTTTTATTGGATACTATGCGATTAGCACACTTCATATGAATTTTTGGCTTGCGCTGATTGTGACAATGATTGTGACAGCCTTTATCGGAATGGTTATTGAATTCTTGGCTTATCGTCCTTTGCGTCACTCAACTCGTATTGCTGCCTTGATTACAGCTATCGGTGTTTCTTTCTTGCTTGAATACGGTATGGTTTTCTTTGTGGGAGCCAATACACGTTCATTCCCGCAAGTTATTGATATTGTTAGCTATAAGCTTGGTCCTGTGACGGTGACTAACATTCAATTGTTGATTTTGCTTGTCTCACTTATTTTGATGGTTGCTTTGCACTTGATTGTTCAAAAGACAAAAATGGGTAAAGCCATGCGTGCGGTATCAGTCGATAGTGATGCAGCTGAATTGATGGGGATTAATGTTAATTCGACAATCAGTTTTACTTTTGCCCTTGGTTCAGCACTTGCTGGAGCTGCTGGTGTTTTGATTGGACTTTACTATAATTCAATCGAGCCGCTTATGGGGATGACGCCTGGTATTAAAGCCTTTGTTGCTGCCGTTCTTGGTGGTATTGGAATCATTCCAGGTGCTGCTCTTGGTGGATTTGTGATTGGTATTTTAGAGACTTTATCAATTTCGGTTAACCTCTCAAGCTATCGTGATGCTATTGTTTACGCTATCTTAATCATTATTCTTTTGGTAAGACCTGCTGGTATCCTCGGTAAAAATGTGAAAGAGAAGGTGTAGAAAATGAAAAAGAATCTAAAACTTAACCTTTCTTGGCTTGCGATTATTGTGGTTCTTTTTGGAATCATTGAATTATTAACCAAAACCAATATTTTAAATCTTTACTATATCCAAATCTTAATGGGAATTGGTATTAGTATTTTGATGGGACTTGGGACTAACTTGGTGCTTGGTTTCTCAGGTCAGTTTACTCTTGGACAAGCTGGTTTCATGGCAATCGGTGCTTATGCAACAGCCATTATCACGCAGCAAAATCCAACATACGGTTGCTTTTACTTCTCAATGCTTGTTGGGATTGTGATTGCTGTTCTTGTGGCGCTTGTCTTTGGCATTCCAACACTTCGTTTGAAAGGTGACTACCTTGCGATTGCAACGCTTGGTATGGCCGAAATTATCCGTATTGTTATTGTCAATGGTGGCGATTTAACCAATGGTGCGGCTGGTTTGACAGGAATTTTGCCATACACATCATGGCCAGTTATCTTTATCTTTGTAGCGGGAATCACTGTTTTGATTTTGAATTTCTTGCGATCATCTACTGGACGTCAAGTCATTGCTGTGCGCGAAGATGAAATTGCAGCAGAGTCAATGGGAGTTAACGTAACGAAAATGAAAGTCATAATTTTCGTTATGGGGGCAATCATCTCTGCTATTGCAGGGTCTCTTTACGTTGGTTACATTGGAACAGTCGTTCCAAAAGATTTCACGATTATGAAATCAATTGATTATTTGATCATTGCTGTTCTTGGTGGCCTTGGATCAATTACAGGTACTATCCTTGCGGCTATTGTCTTAGGTATTTTGAACATGTTCTTGCAAAATGTTTCAAACCTTCGTATGATTATCTACTCACTTGCTTTGATTTTAGTCATGATTTTCCGTCCAGGTGGACTTTTAGGGACAAAAGAATTTACCTTGTCTCGATTCTTTAATAAAGGCAAAGGAGGTAATCACTAATGGCATTGCTTGATGTTAAAAATCTAACTAAAAATTTCGGTGGTTTGACAGCTGTTGGTGATGTGACAATGCACCTTGATAAAGGTGAGCTAGTTGGGCTTATCGGGCCAAACGGTGCTGGTAAAACAACACTTTTCAATCTTTTGACAGGTGTTTATGAGCCAAGTGAAGGGTCAGTATCTCTTGACGGTACATTACTAAATGGTAAGAAACCTTATAAAATTGCATCGCTTGGGCTTTCACGTACTTTCCAAAATATCCGTCTCTTTAAAGATATGACGGTTTTAGAAAATGTTCTTGTCGGTATGGCTAACCAAAACAAGCTGTATCTTTTGGCAAGTTTTCTTCGTTTGCCTAAGTTCTATCATAGTGAAGCAAAACTTCGTCAAAAAGCAATGGAACTTCTTGCTATTTTTGACCTTGATGGGGATGCAGAAACTTTGGCTAAAAACCTTCCTTATGGACAACAACGTCGTTTGGAAATCGTTCGTGCCCTTGCGACAGAACCTAAAATTCTTTTCTTGGATGAACCCGCAGCAGGGATGAATCCACAAGAAACGGCAGAATTGACACAATTGATTCGTCGCATTAAAGAAAAATTTGATATTACCATCATGCTTATCGAGCATGATATGAGTCTTGTTATGGAAGTTACTGAGCGTATTTATGTTCTTGAGTATGGACGTTTAATCGCTCATGGAACACCAGATGAAATTAAAACAAATCAACGCGTCATTGAAGCATATCTTGGAGGTGAAGGGTAATGGCAATGTTAAAAGTTGATAATTTATCAGTACATTACGGCGTTATCCAGGCTGTAAAAGATGTTTCCATTGAAGTTAATGAAGGTGAAGTGGTTACCCTTATCGGTGCTAATGGTGCAGGAAAAACATCTATTCTTCGTACAATTTCAGGTTTGGTTCGTCCAAGTGCGGGAAAAATTGAATTTCTTGGTCAGGAAATCCAAAAAGAGCCAGCTCGTAAGATTGTTGCTAGCGGTTTATCGCAAGTTCCTGAAGGACGCCATGTTTTCCCTGGCTTGACTGTGCTTGAAAACCTTGAATTAGGAGCTTTCTTACGCAATGACCGTGAAGAAAATCAAAAGAATTTGAAGAAAGTTTTTGACCGCTTCCCACGCCTTGAAGAACGTAAAATGCAAGATGCTGCCACACTTTCAGGTGGTGAACAACAAATGCTTGCTATGGGACGTGCTTTGATGAGCCAACCTAAATTGTTGCTTCTTGATGAACCTTCAATGGGGCTTGCGCCAATCTTTATTCAAGAAATTTTTGATATCATTCAAGATATTCAAAAACAAGGTACAACAGTTTTGTTGATTGAACAAAATGCCAACAAGGCTCTAGCAATTGCTGACCGTGGCTATGTGTTAGAAACAGGAAAAGTTGTTCTTTCTGGAACAGGTAAAGAACTATTGGAATCTGAAGAAGTCCGTAAAGCTTATCTTGGTGGATAAGAATAGACTTTTAACGGTTCTTGATGACAGGGTAGACAAAGGTCTGCCCTGTCTTGTTTCGGCCGTTTTCACCTTTTTAGGAATCGTTTGCGGTTTGTGATATAATAAATGTAAGAAAAATAAGCGGAGATTAATTATGGCAGTTAAAGATTTTATGACGAGAAAAGTTGTCTACGTATCACCAGATACAACGGTTGCTCACACAGCGGATATGATGCGAGAACAAGGATTGCGCCGCTTGCCAGTTATTGAAAATGATAGACTTGTTGGTGTTGTTACTGAAAGAACAATGGCTGAAGCAAGTCCGTCAAAAGTGACTAGTCTTTCTATTTATGAAATGAATTATTTGTTAAACAAAACCAAAATCCGAGATATTATGGCTAGAGATGTTGTCACAGTTTCACCTTATGCCAGCCTTGAAGATGCTGTTTATGCTATGATGAAGAATCAAGTTGGAATTCTCCCAGTTGTTGAGGCAGGTCAAGTTTTCGGTGTGATTACTGAGAAAGATGTGTTTAAAGCTTTTCTTGAAGTTTCAGGTTACGGAGAAGAAGGGATTCGTGTTATCATAACAGCAGATGATACTGTTGGGACTTTAGCTAAAATTGTTGACACGATTTCTGCTGATAACCTTAATATCAAGCGTACAGTAGTTGCTACACGTAGATCTGGTAAGGTAGCTATTGAGATTCAAATTGATGGCAAAGCAGATGTAACAGATTTGCGTGAAAAATTGATTAAGCAGGGTATTCAAGTTGATGCGATTGAATTGACATCGGCAAAAGTTATTGACTAAGGAATATATATAGAAGCATTGCTAAGATTAGCAGTGCTTTTTTGCATGATTTTTGATAGAATAGAAGCAAAGAAAATAGTATTAAGGAATTTTCATGAAAAACGGTATAATCATTACATTTGAAGGTCCTGACGGGGCTGGAAAAACAACAGTTCTTGAAAAAGTGCTTCCAGTTTTGCAAGAGAAGGGCTATGATATTGTAACCACACGTGAGCCTGGTGGTGTTGAAATTGCAGAACGCATTCGTGACGTTATTTTAGATGTTAAGCATGTTGCGATGGATAGTAAAACAGAGTTGCTTCTTTATATGGCAGCTAGACGTCAACACTATGTTGAAAAGGTTTTGCCGGCTTTAGAAGCTGGTAAGGTGGTCTTGATTGACCGTTTTATTGATAGTTCAGTAGTCTATCAAGGAGCAGGACGTGGACTTGATAAGGATATTATCGCTAAGTTAAATGAATTCTCAACTGACGGTAGAGAACCTGATTTGACGCTTTATTTTGACGTTGAATCAGAAATCGGATTGGCTCGAATTGCCAAAAATGCTGATCGTGAAGTTAATCGTCTTGATTTGGAAAAATTAGACATGCACAAGCGTGTTAGACAAGGATACCTAGCTTTGGCTCAGACAGAAGAACGTATTGTAACTATTGATGCGTCTCGTAATCTTGATCAAGTTGTTGCAGAAGCAACACAAGTGATTCTTGAGCAATTAAGCTAAAAAAGAGTAAAGGAATTAAAATGGATTTAGAGTGCTTGCAACCCCAACTTTTTAAAGACTTTAATCAGATTTTAAAATCAGATAGGATGAACCACGCCTATCTTTTTTCAGGGGATTTTGCCAGCTTTGATTTTGCACTCTATCTTGCCAAAAGTCGTTTCTGTGAGAATTTGCATGACGGTAGACCTTGTGGGAAATGCCGTGAATGTCAATTGATAGACGACAATGATTTCTCAGATGTTAAAGTGGTTAAACCGACTGGACAGATTATCAAGACAGAGACGATTCGTGAAATGATGCGTGACTTTTCACGTTCAGGATTTGAAGGAAAATCACAGGTTTTCATTATTCAAGGCTGTGAAAAGATGCACGTCAACGCTGCTAACAGTCTTTTGAAATTCATTGAAGAACCTCAAAGTTCTTCTTACATGATTCTATTGACTAGTGATGAAAGCAAGGTGCTTCCGACGATTAAGAGTCGTACACAAGTCTTTCGTTTTCCCAAAAATAAGAAGTTTTTGGTCGAACAAGCTGAGAAAGCTGGCATTCTGAAAACTCAGGCAGATATCTTAGCTGAATTGGCTAAAACCCCAGCTCATTTAGATGAGTTGATGGCTGATAAAAAGATTTTAGACTTGCTTCAGACGATTGAACGCTTTATCTCAATTCTCTTTAAAGATAAAGCAACAGCGTATTTGGAAACAGGACACTTGGTTCAGGCGACACTTGAAAAGTCTGAGCAAGAACTAGTTTTTCAACTGCTCCCTTTGTTCTTAGCAAAGCAGTTTAATCAAAAAGAGAGTCTAACTTATTTAGAGAAAAGTTATAGGGCACAGCAAATGTGGAGAAGTAATGTTAGCTTCCAAAATGTGCTAGAATATATGGTGATTTCATGACAGAAGTATTGAGTGTAAAATACGAAGAAACAGGCAAAGTTGTCTATGTTTTGCCAAACCAAAACTATCAAGTTGGTGACTATTTAGTCATCAAGAATAAAAAAGGGTGTCGCTTAGCTCAAGTTGTGACAGCTAATGAAGATATGGACGAGGTTAAGTTACCTGCTGAAATGGATAGCGTCCTTCGTCAAGCAAATGATAAAGATTTTCAAGCTTATCAAGAGAATCTAACTTTGGCGATGAATTCATTTGACAAAGTAAATGAGTTGATTGAGGCTAATCAGCTTAAAATGAAAGTCATCGACATTGTCTTTCCTTTGGAAAGAAGTTATGTCTTGATTACATTTTGTGCGGAAGACCGTGTGGATTTCCGTCAGCTTTTGCGTGAGTTAGCGGCCCACTTCAAAACACGTATTGAACTTCGTCAAATCAATAGTCGTGAAGAAGCACAAGTTTATGGTGGTGTTGGTCCTTGTGGTCGTGCCCTTTGTTGCGCTAGTTTCTTAGGAGAATTTCCACCGGTATCAATCAAGATGGTTAAAAATCAAGGCATGTCACTTAGCACTGGAAAAACGGCTGGTATCTGTGGTCGTTTGATGTGCTGTTTGAGCTTTGAGGATGAATTTTATAAAACCTCTAAGGAGAAATTCCCTGATTTGGGGACAGAAATTGAAACAGTTGATGGATTAGGAGTTGTTGCAGGAATCGATGTCTTTTCTGATGCTGTCAAAGTTCGATTACCTGAACGACACACTCTTTTAACCTATGCTTTAGAGGAGGTCAAAGTACGTGGATAAAAAAGAATTATTTGATGCCTTTGATGGCTTTTCACAAAATTTAATGATTACCTTGGCTGAAATTGAAGCCATGAAAAAACAAGTACAGTCTTTGTTAGAAGAAAACACAGCTCTTCGACTTGAGAATGATAAATTACGCACACGTCTTACTCAACTCGAACAAGAAACTCCTGTTAAATCTTCTAAACAAGGTAAAAAATATATTGAAAGTATTTATCACGATGGTTTCCATATCTGTAATGATTATTACGGACAACGTCGTGAAAATGATGAAGAATGTATGTTCTGTATGGAAGTTCTAGACAGGGAGTAGTCAACTTTAATGATACAAGTACAAAAAAGTTTTAAAGGTCAAACTGATTACGGAACGCTCTATCTTGTGCCAACTCCGATTGGAAATTTGCAAGATATGACATTTCGTGCAGTTGATACTCTAAAAAATGCAGATTTTATCTGTGCTGAAGACACACGAAACACTGGACTTTTGTTGAAGCATTTTGAGATTTCTGTTAAGCAAATCAGCTTTCACGAGCACAATGCTTACGAAAAAATTCCTGAGCTAATCGAACTTTTGAAAGATGGGAAAAATTTAGCTCAAGTATCTGATGCAGGTATGCCATCGATTTCTGATCCAGGGCATGACTTGGTAAAAGCAGCGATTGCTGAGGACATTACGGTTGTTGCACTTCCAGGTGCTTCGGCTGGTATTACAGCTTTGATTGCAAGTGGGTTAGCACCGCAACCTCACATTTTCTATGGCTTTTTACCACGCAAATCAGGACAACAAAAAGAATTTTTCGAAAGCAAGAAAGCTTATCCTGAGACACAAATTTTCTATGAATCACCATATCGTGTGACAGATACTTTAGAAAATATGCTCTCAGTTTACGGAGATAGAAAAGTTGTTTTGGTTCGTGAATTGACTAAGCTTTATGAAGAGTACCAACGCGGACAAATCTCAGAAATCTTAGACTACATTGCTGAAAATCCGCTAAAAGGTGAATGTTTGTTAATCGTATCTGGTCAAGATGAAGAGGCACAAGCTGAAAAAGCAGCTGAAGACTTAAATCCGGCAAAACTTGTAGCTAGTTTAGTCGAAGCTGGAGATAAACCTAACCAAGCCATTAAAAAAGTTGCCAAAACTTATGGTTTAAATCGCAAAGAAGTTTATAACGCTTATCACGGTATTTCATAAAAAACATTAAAAATCGAGATTTTTAATGTTTTTTATTTTCTTTACAATTACATGTTAGTTTTTCTAACATATATTTGTAAAGAAAATAAACTAAAAACTAACATCTTGTGTATTTTTTAAATCATGCTAAAACCTTTTGATACAGGGATAAATAAGCATTCTTTACTGAAATTAAGCTCTGACATTCTTTGTTATAAAATTAGAAAATTTAGAAAATTTATCCTAATCCCCTTTACTTGTCCAAAAAATAGTGTTATATTATCTAACATAAAAAATCTAACATACAGTTAGAGATTTGAAATTTGGTTTTAAAACTAAAACCTTAGAAAATAAAAGGAGTTTTTGATATGGATGCAGGAAGTATTGCTTTTATGATTATCTGTGCTGGTCTAGTCTTCTTAATGACACCTGGCTTAGCCTTCTTCTACGGTGGTTTAGGAAGACGTAAAAATGTCATCAACACTATGATGATGTGTGCGATTCCTATTGCAGTTGCTTCAGTAATGTGGATGGTTTGTGGTTACTCCCTCTCATTTGGCGGGAACGGAAGTCTTATTGGTAACTTCTCTCATCTATTTTTTAATGGTGTTAGTGAATCAGCTAGTACGCGTGGCTTAGCTATTCCAGATGCTTTGTTCGCAGCTTTCCAAATGATGTTCCCAATCATCACAGTTGCGATTTTGACAGGGGCAGCAGCAGGGCGCATGCGATTCACACCATTAGTTATCTTTGTTGTTTTCTGGTTGTTGTTGATTTACTTCCCATTTGCCCATATGGTTTGGGATGAAGGGCTTTTGGCTCAATGGGGTACGATTGACTTTGCCGGTGGTGACGTGGTTCACATTACTTCAGGGGTTTCTGGGTTGGTATTAGCCATTCTTCTTGGTAAACGTCGCGACTATGACCGTTTAGAATATCGTCCTCACAATGTTCCATTTGTTTTCCTTGGTGCAGGACTTCTCTGGTTCGGTTGGTTTGGATTTAACGCAGGTTCTGCTTTAGCAGCTGATGGACTTGCTGTTCATGCTTTTGTAACAACTCATATTTCAGCAGCGGCAGCAATGCTATCTTGGTTGTTTGTTGAAAAAGTTTTGACTGGTAAATTCTCACTTGTTGGTGCTTCAACTGGTTTGGTTGCAGGACTTGTCGCTATCACACCGGGTGCAGGTTTTGTAGCAACATGGAGTTCACTTTTAATTGGTCTTTGTGTAAGCCCAATTTGTTATTTTGCTATTTCAGTTCTTAAGAGCAAATTTGGTTACGACGACGCACTTGATGCTTTTGGTTGTCACGGTATCGGTGGTATCTTTGGTGGATTGGTAACAGGACTTTTCACAACACCAGAACTTGCTCTTGATAAACACAATATTGGTTTGATTTACGGAAATGCACACCTTTTCCTAGTAACAATCGCAGCTATTATTTTCACAATCGTTTGGTCAGCAGTTGCAACATTCGTCATTGTTAAGATTATCTCAATCTTTACAAGTATTCGAGTTGAAGACCGTGCCGAAGCTATTGGTCTTGATGACAGTGAACATGAAGAAACAGCTTACCCAACTTTCATGGGATTGGATTCATAAGTAGTAACGTTTGGCTTGTCGAAAATAAAAAACTGAGTTAGACTAAGTTATAATAGAGAAGTTTAGAAAGGGTGTACATTATGAAAAAAATCGAGGCTATTATTCGTCCAGATCGTTTGGAAGATCTGAAAGATGCCTTATCAAAGGCTAGTTTTACAAAAGGGATGACCGTCAGCCAAGTTTTAGGGTATGGTAACCAACGAGGTTTTGCAGAATATGTTCGTGGTCAAAAAATTGTTCCAACATTGCTTACAAAAGTCAAAGTTGAAATCGTTACTCATGATGCAGCGGTTGACGAAATTGTAGATATTATCTGCAAAGCTGTTCACACTGGAGAAGTCGGAGATGGGAAAATCTTTATTCTTCCCGTCGAAGAAGTCATCCGTATTCGTACAGGTGAACGTGGAGGAGACGCCGTTTAGATGAAAAAGATATCTCCAAAAATAAAATAAATGTGATGGAAAATCCGAGTTCAGATGAATTCGGATTTTTTGGTATAAAAAAAAGCACCTTGTCATCACAAAGTGCTGTAGGGTTATTAACAGATTTTAGTTCCGTGTGCAGCTTGGGCACCTGTTTTTTCAATCAATTCTTGGTAATTATCAGCTGTGACACCACCGCCAATCATGATTTCAATACGTCCGTCGGCGTAATCAACTAGTTCTTTAAGATGGTCAACATTTTCAAAAATATCATTATTTTCTGAAGAACCGTGTGTCAAGATACGCACAAAACCAAGGTCGACAAGTTGGTCAATAGCTTCTTTTTGATTAGCAAGAGGAATTTGGTCAAATGCCATATGAAAGACTAGTGGCAAGCCTTGAGTTGATGGAAGAAGTTGTTCAATCCCTTCAATATCGATGTGGTTATCTTCAGTTAAAAGCCCAAGGACTAGGTTGTCACTTTCTAATTCTGCTGCACGAAGAATATCATCTTCCATAATTCGAAGTTCGCTATCATTGTAGACGAAGTTACCACCACGTGGACGAATCATTGTAGCAAGTGAGATTTCTTTTTCGTGAAGATAGCGCGCAGCTTCTTTGATGACACCGTATGACGGAGTTGTTCCACCAACGGCTAAATTATCACAAAGTTCGACGCGTTTAACAGATGAGTCAAGTTGGCTGAGCAAAGTTGTGTTTTCAGCACAAAATTCTTTGATAATCATTTTTTCTCCTTAATGTTTGCTATTTACTATTATAACATGGTTATTCATAAATATTTTGGATAAAAATCCGTAAAAATCTTTACAAAATTCAGAAAATTGTGATATAATTTATACCATTATACGGAGGTATTTTTATGACAATTTACAATTTCTCTGCAGGTCCTGCAGTGTTACCAAAACCAGTGCTTGAACAAGCACAGCGTGAAATGCTTGACTACCAAGGTAGCGGCATGAGTGTTTTAGAAATGTCCCACCGTTCCAAAGAGTTTGATAATATCATTAAAGAAGCTGAAAAATTATTGCGTGAATTGATGGCAATTCCCGATAATTACAAAGTAATGTTCCTTCAAGGCGGAGCATCTACACAATTCACTATGCTTCCTTTGAACCTAGCTAAGGGACGTAAGGCATATTATCTAGTTGGTGGATCATGGGGTAAAAAAGCTTATGCTGAAGCTGTTAAATTGTCCAAATCCGTTCCTTTTGAACCCGTGCTCCTAGCCTCGTCAGAAGATACTGTATACGATCATATTCCTACATTTGATTCTAAAGATATTGACCCTGAAGCTGCGTACGTTCACATCACAACAAATAACACTATCGAAGGAACTTCTATTTACGATCTTCCTGATACTAATGGTGTGCCAATTGTGGCGGACATGTCTTCAAATATTTTAGCGGTTCGCTACAATGTTGAAGATTTTGCACTGATTTATGCGGGCGCTCAAAAAAATATTGGCCCTGCTGGTGTGACTGTTGTTATTGTTCGTGAAGATTTCTTGAATGATGAGCCAACACTTTCTGCAATGCTTGATTATCGTATCCAAGCTGAAGCGGGTTCACTTTATAATACACCACCTGCATACAGCATCTACATTGCAAAACTTGTCTTTGATTGGGTGAAAGCTTTCGGTGGTGTTGACAAGATGGAGGCTGCTAACCGTGAAAAATCAGGTCTTTTGTATGATTTCATCGACCAATCAGACTTCTATACAAATCCTGTTAAGAACCCAGCAGAACGTTCGGTAGCGAATATTCCATTCGTGACACCAAGTAAAGAGCTTGATGCTAAGTTTGTCGTAGAAGCAACACCGTTAGGCTTTAAGAATATTAAAGGTCACCGTTCAGTTGGTGGTATGCGTGCAAGTCTTTATAACGCCTTCCCTCGTCAAGGTGTGCTTGATTTGATTGAATTCATGAAAAAATTTGAAGCAGAAAACAAATAAGGCTTTCTGTCAATGATTCTGATTAGGAATAAACAATATTTTTCTTTTATAGCGATATAAGCCATTTGAGTCTGAGATTTTATCCCAGGCTCTTGGTGTAAAGGGGTAAATATGGTATACAGTGTTAAAACATTTAATAATATTAATCAAGTAGGTCTTAAAGAATTAGGAAATCAATTTCAAGTTGATGGTGATTTAGCAGAAAATCCAGATGCTTTTATTCTTCGCAGTCAAAATCTTCACGGCGTTGAATTTCCAGAAAATCTAAAAGCTATTGCTCGTGCAGGTGCGGGTACAAATAACATTCCGATTGCCGATGCAACAGCAGCAGGAATTGTGGTCTTTAATACGCCAGGTGCCAATGCTAATGCGGTTAAAGAAGCGGTGCTTGCATCAATTTTGATGTCAGCACGTGATTACATCGCAGCTAACGCTTGGGTTAATACACTTTCGGGTGATGACGTTCCAAAACAAGTCGAAGCTGGCAAAAAGCAATTTGCTGGAAATGAAATTTCTGGTAAAACACTTGGTGTTATCGGACTTGGTGCTATTGGTGGACGTATTGCTAACTATGCCCAACGTCTTGGGATGAACGTTTTGGGTTACGACCCATATGTTTCTATTGAAACAGCTTGGAATATTTCACACCATGTCAAACGTGTTGATGATGTCAAAGAAATTTTTGCAAATTGTGATTACATTACTGTTCACGTGCCATTAACAGATGAAACACACCATACCTTTGATAGCGAAGCATTTGGTTTGATGCAAAAAGGAACTGTTGTTATCAACTTTGCGCGTGGTGAATTGGTTGATAATGTAGCGCTTTTTGAAGCTATCGAAGCAGGTATTGTCAAACGTTATATTACAGACTTCGGAACTGAAGAATTGCTTAACAAAGATAAAATCACTGTCTTCCCTCACGTGGGTGGTTCAACAGCTGAAGCTGAACTTAATTGTGCTATCATGGCTGGTAAGACGATTCGTCAATTTATGGAAACTGGCGAAATAACAAACTCAGTTAACTTCCCTAATGTTCACCAAGCTTTGACAGCGCCATATCGTATCACATTGATTAATAAAAATGTGCCAAACATCGTGGCTAAAATTTCAACAGCTGTCTCGGAATTAGGTATTAATATCGATAACATCATCAACCGATCAAAAGGTGATTATGCTTATACTTTGCTTGACCTTGATGAGACAGATAAAGCTAAAGTTGATCATTTAGTAGCCAACTTTGAAGCAAGCGATAATATCATTCGTGTTCGTTTGATTGCTAAGAAATAATTAAGGTGAGCTGAGATTAAATCTCGGCTCTTTTTGTCTTTATTTGATATAATGAGGACAATGATTTCTAGTTAGCAAAGGAGCAGAAGATGTTTACTTTTTACGAATACCCAAAATGTAGCACATGCCGTCGTGCTAAGGCAGAATTGAAAGAATTAGGGGCTGATTTTGAAGCAATTGATATCACACTTGATACGCCAAAGGCTGATCAAATTAAGTCATGGATTGAAAATTCTTCTTTTACAGTTAAAAACTTTTTCAACACTAGCGGTCAAGCTTATCGTGCACTTGGCTTGAAAGACAAGGTTGATGCCTTAACGGTTGATGAAGCTGCTGATTTGCTTGCTTCTGATGGTATGTTGATTAAGCGTCCTGTTTTAGTTAAAGATGGTAAAGTCTTGCAACTTGGTCACCGTAAGTCGTATACTGAATTATTGAAAGACTAAGAATGATTTCCTGAGTTCGACTCAGGATTTTTTTAGCCTTACAGTCGGTTTTGCTTCAAGCGGATGCTATTAGCAAGAATCAAATGTAAGACATCAAAACTTTACCTTCTGTGGAAAGGGTTGATGCCAAGACAAAGCTTCTAGCTAAGGTTGATCTTAAGAATGATTCAGAAAAGTATCTAACGTTAGAATGGTTTGATGAATCGGCTAAAAAAGTGATTGCTGTTGATAAAGGGAAAAACTTTGATAATGATTCTGAAGGCATTTGGTTAGATAGAAATTTTTGTGGAAAAAAATCATTTGAAACTTGATGATGACGTAACTCTTGTGATTGCTAATCAAACCATTCATTTTCCGATTAAAGGTTTGGTTGAGTCAGCAGATAAGATTTATTTTACGAGAAGTATTGAATATTTAGCACCAAATTCTAAGAACTATGCTTATGGTTATGTGCCAGAGAAAGCCTTAGCCAAGATGACTAGAGGTCACACAACTAACAATGCTCTTGACATTTATGCCAAAAAGGGTGATATTAGACACAATATTGAAGAGATTTTAGGGAAACATTTGTTTTCTTATGATAACCAGAAAACTTTGACAGAAGTGTCGGAAGCGACTGGTCGCGTTGGACAAATTCGAAATTTCTCTTTCATCTTTATCTTTTTAGTAATTCTTGCCATGTTTACGACCATTCGACGCCTGATTGAAAGTTAAACCAAAAAAATTGCAGTCATTAAAGCTTTGGGCTATTCAAATGGGTAAATTACTTAGCATTATATTTCTTTTGGCTTATTAGTTGGAAGTTTTGGAGCTTTGGCTGGTGCAGCTATCTCTCCTTTGATGTCGCTTTTTGTGCTTGAGACACAAAAGACGATGTTTACCTTGCCACATTGGCAGATTGCTTATTCATGGTCGTCGTTGGTTGTCATTTTGCTTGTCATCTTTATTTGTACCTTGTCAGCTTATTTGGCATCTCGTCAGGTTATTAAGGGACTGCCAGCTGTTTTCTTACGAGGAAAAACGAAGAAAGTTCACCACCTATTTCTTGAAAAAGTTCCTCTTTTTTGGAATCGTATTTCTGATGAAACCAAATGGGCAATTCGTGATGCCTTCATTAACAGGGTGAGGGTACTTATGGGAATTGTTGGTGTTGCTGGAAGTATGATGCTTTTGATTGCAGGTGTCGGTATGCCGATTTCAATGAATCATTTGGTGGATAAAGCTTATAATACTGATTTTTTATACGCTAAACGCTTGACGGTTGCTAATTACAATCAAGCAGCTAAAACTTATTAAGGTCAAGGGGGACAAATTAACCGAGCTCATTTTTCAAAAGATGATGGTTATAATCGTCTCTTGATTATTGTTAGTGATGGTGATTTTGTTAATGCAAGGACTTGCTGACAATAAATCAGTTGAAAAAGGCGGTATTTATGTTACCAATCGTTTTGCGGAATTAGCTGGAATCAAAAAAGGAGAAACTCTGAAAGTAACTCCTTATCAAGACAGTAAATCTTATTCATTTGAAGTTAAAGGAATTGTCACAAGTGAGACTAACCAAGGAGCATACATCAGGTCAGAAACTTTCGAGGCAGCTGGTGGTAAATTTAATCCGCAAACCTTGTTGGTGGATAAGACCGTGTCAAAAGATGATATCAAAAATGATCAAAATATCTTATCGGTCATTAATAAATCAGATCAAGAAAAGAATGCTTATGATTTTGTGAGTAGCTTGATGAGTGTCTTCTTGATGATTATCGGTTTTGCATTGCTACTTGTTATTGTTGTTCTCTATAACCTTGGTTCTCTGAATTTTGTCGAACGGATGCGTGATTATGCAACGCTTCAAGTTCTTGGGTTTTCTAAGAAAAATTTGCAATTGATTACCATGATTGAAAATCTTATGTCAACATCAATTGGTTGGATTCTAGGAATTCCAATGGGAATCTGGTTCTTGAGATGCTATGTGGCAAACTTCTCAACCATTCGTATTGAGTACACAGCCTACATCACTTGGCAAGTTCTCTTGATTGCCAGTGCCTTAGTCTCGGTGACATCTGCAGTCACAACCCTCATTATCAGCCATAAAATTAAAACCATTAATATGGTTGAAACTTTAAAAGGAGTTGAGTAAAAAACAGTCCACTGGACTGTTTTTTCACGAGCCAAGAAATAGAAAAGCGAGTCAAGTCCATTGAAAAGTTGAACCTGCCAATCACATCACTTATAAATCAATTTCCAAGATAATTGGTGTATGGTCTTGGCGTGCGCCTGAGTCAATCATTTCTGATTTTGTTACTTTATCTGCGATGCGGTTTGAAGTGAGCCAGTAGTCAATGCGCCAGCCAGTGTTATTAATTTTACTTGTCTTACTACGTTGTGCCCACCAGCTGTATACGTTTGGAACGTTACCGTGAAGGTGACGGAAAGTATCTATGAATCCTTTAGCCAGCAAGTTAGTAAAGCCAGCACGTTCTTCATCGGTAAATCCAGCAGAACGGCGGTTTGAATTGGGATTGGCGAGGTCGATTTCTTGGTGGGCAACGTTGTAATCACCAGTAGCTAGAACAGGTTTCTTTTGGTCAAGTTCAGCTAGGTATTGGGCGTATTTTTCATCCCAAAGTTGACGTTCGGCTAAGCGTTTAAGTCCTTCGCCAGCATTTGGTGTGTATACTTGAGTGACGTAAAAGTTATCGAATTCAAGTGTGATAATGCGTCCTTCACTATCCATGGTATCTGGAGCACCGATTTCTGGGAAAGAGATTTCTGGTGTTAACCCTTTTTTATAAAGGAACATTGTCCCAGCGTAGCCTTTTCTAGCTGGTTCAACAGAAGAACGCCACGAAATCTCATAATCTGGGAAGTAGTCATTCAAAATTTGAAGGTGCTTTTTGGTAGGCCCTTTTGCTGAGAGTTTTGTTTCTTGGATAGCGATGATATCAGCATCCTCAGCTACCAAAGTATCAATGACGGCGCGTGAAAGAACAGCTCTGGCTGAATCACTAGTTAAGGCAGCATTGATTGAGTCAATATTCCATGAAATGAGTTTCATATTCTTATCCCAAAGCCTTGGGTGAGCAAAGCTTTTTTCTTCTTTCTAAAGTTTAATCGTTAGTTTCTATTTTATCAAAAAATGAACTGGTATGCGATTTTAATGCTTTTTTCTTGTGACTGTTTTTTTAAAGGATTATAATCTATTTAGATAAATTTCTAAATAGTTTTTTAGAAAAGTAGGAGATTGTTATGGCATTTGCAGAGACATTCAAGGCACTTTCTCATCCTATTCGGCGAGAGATTTTGACCTTGTTAAAAGAAAATTCTTTGATAGCTGGTGAGATAGCTAGTCATTTCGATCTTGCTGGAGCAACTATTTCGCACCATCTGAGCATTTTGAAAAAAGCAGGTTTAGTAGTTGAAAGGCGTGAAAAGAATTTTATTTACTATGAGTTATGTACTTCTGTTTTGGAAGATATTATGACTTGGCTTGCGGATTTAAAGGAGAAATCAGAAGATGAAAATGAATAAAAAACAACCTATATTAACAAGTTTTGTGATTGTTTTGCCAGCTTTGCTTGGGGCATTTTTCTGGAACGCTTTGCCAGAGCAAGTACCAACTCATTTTGGAATTGATGGGCAAGCGGATGGCTACAGTAGTAAGCTCTTCGCCCTTGTTGCTTTCCCAATTTTATTTGTGATTTTTCAAATTATTGCTTTAGCCTCACTTGAAAAGGAGTCTGTAAAAGTAGCTGCTCCAGCTAAAATGAGAAAGCTCTATGCTTGGATTGTTCCAGCTTTTAGTTTCATTGTTCAAGAGTCAATTTATGCGAATGCTCTTGGCTGGGTGAAGAGTAGTCCGACTCTTGTGACAGCTTTTTTGGGGATTATTTTTATAATCCTCGGAAATTATTTGCCAAAAACACATCGCAATCATACCATCGGTATTCGCACTCCTTGGACGTTGTCTGATGACAAAAATTGGTATAAGACATACCGAATGGCAGGTAAACTTTGGGTGCTTGGTGGTTTGCTTATCTTGCTTGAGAGTTTTGTTCAAGTGGCTATGCCTTATGTGATGGGAGTAGTCATTGCTATTATGATTATTGCGCCGATGATTTACTCTTTTCTTCTTAGTCGAAAAGCCTAAAAACTGATTTGCCTATTTTTTTAGCTGTAAAATTGTTTAATTGTGTTATAATGATAGAACAAAATTAAAGGAGATATTGTGATGAAAAAGACGGTATCCTATTGGTTAATTGCTTTATGGTTTTTAGTAATGCTAATCAGCTATTGGATTTTTTTACCGCCCATTAATATTTTTAGCGTAGCATTTTGGCTTTTTGTTTTAGAGGGCTTGGCTTTGGCTTTTGGTGGTCTTGCTTTGTTGTCTCTTGGTGGCAAAGTCCAACAAGTGACTTTCCAAATGACAGGTAGTCGTGCTAGAAAAGTGGTTTCAGCACCAAGACCTACTTTTGGAAAAGCTTTGTCAGCTATCAGCTTTGCTATTGCGGCGATTTTACTTATTCTTGGTGCATCAACTTTTTTAAACTCTCGTTTGTTTAGAGCAAAAAGTTATGCTAATGTGATTAAGGTCAAAGATGCTGATTTTGCTTCTGACTTCCCAGAAACAGATATTTCTCACTTGGCTTTGCTTGACCGTTCATCAGCTAAGAAAATTGGTGACACTTACCTTGGAACGATTGATAAAGTTTCACAATTTGGCATTTCAGATGATTATCGTCAAGTGACCATTGGTGAGCAACCTTACCGAGTCTCACCTCTTGAATACAAATCTTTCTGGAAATGGTTCTCTAACCACAAAGACGGAATTGGTTACTATGTCAAAGTCAACCAAACAACTGGTAAAGCAGCGCTAGTTAAACTTGATAAAGGAATGAAATATTCTGATTCTGAATACTTCTTCAATGATACGCTCCGCTATTTACGCCTAAAATACCCAACAGTGATTTTTGGTGATCCATCGTTTGAAGTCGATGATAAAGGCAATCCTTACTACGTCGCAACAACTTATAAACCTAAGTTCATGTTGACATCTAACGACCCAACAGGAGCGATTTTGCTCAATGCAGTCACAGGTGAAACCAAACGTTATGATCTTAATGATGTTCCAAAATGGGTTGACCGCGTCTTTTCTGCTAATAATGTGATTAGCCGCGTTGATGATTATTACACTTATCAAAAAGGTTTTTGGAATACTGTCTTTAGCCAAACAGATGTGAAAAAGATAACCGATAGTTATAACTATATTTCAATTGGTTCTGATATTTACCTTTACACAGGTATCACATCGGCTACTGCAGATTCTTCAAACCTTGGCTTTATCTTGGTCAACATGCGTACTCGTGAAGTGACAAATTATAAGTTAGCTTCAGCAACAGAAACAGCAGCTCAAGAATCAGCCGAAGGAGAAGTGCAAGAAAAACATTATGAAGCAACAGCTCCAACCTTGGTAAAATTAGATTGCAAAGCTTATTATCTTGTATCTTTGAAAGATGCTGCTGGTTTGGTTAAATCTTACGCTATCGTTGATGCAGAAGATTACCAACAAGTGACCGTTGATAATGATATCGAGACTTTGATTACTAAATTCACAGATTCAGATACTTCAGCTTTGTCTGGTGTTGCTGACAATTCTGGCGAAGCCAAAAAAGTCAAAGTAATCACTGGAGTGGTGGATAAATTAGCCAGCCAAATGATTTCAGGCTCAACAGTTTACTACATCTCATCATCAGGAGAGATTTATAAAGTTAAAGCAACGACTGATACAACAGACAAACTTCCTTTCCTTGCTGTTGGGGATGAATTTAAAGGTGAACTTCAAGATGATAATTACTTGACTAAATTTGAAGTAACTAATCAAGAATAAACAGCGAAGAGTTTGGTATGAAAAATCCAAGCTCTTTTGAATACGATTTTTTCGTATGCTCCAGCATTTAGCCTATAATCAGCCATAAATTTGTGTTATAAAAAACAGAATGAAAGAATACTGATATATTAAGGGTTTTCGGTAGTAGTATTGCTTTTATGTTATGTAATTTAATGTATTTTACAAATTTGCCATAGCTTTTTCAAAGAAATTAACCGCCTCTTTTTCCTTTTCTTTTGACAAGTGACTATAGATATCCATGGTCATGGCTAATGTTGAATGACCTAAACGGTGTTGCAATTCTTTATAACTAATACCAGCGTTTAATAATAAACTAGCGTGTGTGTGTCTAAAGGCGTGAAATGTAAAACGTGGTAAACCAGCTTGTTTTAGGTGTTTTGTTAGTACTAACTGTAAGTTTGTGCGGTTAGGATAAATATTGAAACCATTTGAAAATACATATTTAGCCATTTTACTACTATAACCATGTTCCATAAAACATTGGTATTGACGGGCTTTATATAGACGTAACATTAGAACGGTATTCTTATCAATTGAAATTTTTCTATTTCCTGCCTCAGATTTAGTACTGTTGGTTTCCATACGACTAAAAGCAACTGTTTTGTTAACGTCAATATAACCATTATCTAAGTCAATATCAGACCATTCAAGGGCTACAGCCTCCCCAATACGCAAACCAGTGGAAAGTAAAGTTAGATATAACGTTTTATGATAGTAGTTTTTAAAGGTGTTTGGGAGACTATCCAAGTAGTCCTTAAATTGTTTCAATTGGCTAGTCTCAAAAAATTTTAGTTCTTTCTTTTTGGAAATATTTTTCTTGTTTTTAGGTACGATAACATTATCTGCAGGATTTACATTGATTATTTGTAAATTAACAGCATATTTTAAAATACGCTTATTAATGGATAAAATTATCCTAAAAGAAACACGCCCCAATTTATCGTTACTTGCTAATTTATTAACAAATTCTTGAACCATTGGGAGCGTAATTCTTTCTACTTTCATATCGCCAAAAACAGGTAAAAGGTGCGTTCTTAGTTCGCTAACTGTTTGGCCATATGTTTGTGGTTTAACTTCTAACTTATGATTTTTTAACCACAGTTCGCTTAGTTCACGGTAATTCTTAACAGTAACACTTTTATAGCGTGTATATCCATTTTCTTTAAATTCGTTTATTTTGAACTCACGTTTATTTTTGAGTTCTTTTTTGGTAGGTGCTGAAATAGTTGTGTAGACTTGCTTACCAGTCATGCAATCAGTACCTAGATAAATTTGTTCACGGTACACAGTAGTACCGTTTTTCTTTGTGATTTTCTTAATATTTGCCATTGTAACCTCTTCTCTTAACTACAGCAGGCAGGCTATAAGGGTTTTAGAGTTTGAGGATTTAGCACCATTCAAAAAGACATGGTGGCAAAGTAAATCTCTCAACGTTGAGAGATTTGGCAATGTTTTAGAACCATTCAAGACAACATGGTAGTAAATGAATGTTGCCATGTGTCAACATTTGAGCAATGTTTTAGCACCATTACAGTATGGTAGCGAATGCGTAGTTACAACTACACAGCAAAATCATTTGTTTTAGAACCATTCAAAAAGGTATGGTAGCGAATGAATGTTATCCGCCCTAATCGTTATCGGTTGGGGCGTGTTTTTTGTTTAAGCTTTCATAATTCATTTCCCATAGCGAGCTATATTTAAATAATTCAGAGAAATCTTTTTCTTTTTGTTGTCGCAATTCTTTAAGATTTTTATCCCTTATTAAAGAACTTAAATAGAGGTCGTTGGCATTGCTATACGAGTACATGATATTCACAACTTTTTCAATCTCATTATTTGATAAATACAAATCATGATATTTTAAGAATTCTATAAAATCAGTGTTAAAAGCTGATACCAATTTTTCAGTTTCTTTTTTTACTTTTTCGGCAGGTATAACCGTGGCTTGAGACAAAGGATAACCAGTCGTACTATAAAAATCATTTTTAATTTTTTCTTCAATTAGATAATCTTGTAATTTTTCTCCATATTGTTCAAGTTTATCTACTATAAAACCAATGCTGTTACCGTCAATAGGTCCAAGCTCGTAATAAATTTCATTATAACCATTGGCAGCCATTTGAAAGAAGCCCAGCAAGTCTTCAAGAGTTTCAACTTTTGAAACATTGTTACTATCAGAATTAAACTCATAAATCTGGATTATGAGTTCTATATCCATATCCAAAAAGCTAGCTACTTCACAAATTTTTATTGTATTTTCTAGTTGCTCATTATTCAATTGTTCATTTTTTCTAGAAACACTTTCCTTGATTGCTTTTGTTATTTGTTCCGCTCCATAACGAGTTTTACTATACCCCAATAAATAAGGAACTTGAACATTAAAGTAATCAGCTAGCTTTTGGGCTTTGTCTGGTTTTATGTTAGTTTCTCCCTTTTCCCAGTACGCTAGCGTTCTTTTTGAAATCCCTATTTTTTTTGCAAGTTCATCTTGCGTATAACCTGCTTTTTTTCGCAAGTCTTTTAAATTATTTACATACTTCATGAAAATGTACCTTTATTTTTATATGTGATTTTCTAGGTAAAATTTTAACATGCTCAAAAAAATATTGCAAATTTTTTGCAATCCATGCTTGACATTGCAATTATATTGCAATATAATATTTTTGCAAAATGATATTGCAACTTTTTTGCAACACCTGTAGTCTGGTTTGACGGTTAGGCGTCCGCTACAGCAAAAAAACAAAATCGGAAAGGAGTATAAATGCTTATTACAACTGAAACAGCTACCAAAGTAAAAGTAAAACGAGCTATCTTAGATTTAGGGAAAGTTGAAACAGCTAAAAAATTACATACAACTACTAGAACCCTAGCCAAAATCGAAAAAGGCAATTATGACGCCCCTAAGCGTATCTACGAAAGTGTTATGAATTGGCTTATCGAAGATTTGTAGAAAAAACGACAAAAAATCCCAATGTTCAAAATTACAATAAAGGAGGAATTTTATATGAACTTGGTTTACCTAGACGGCAAGAAAGAGCCATACACTACAAATGAGATTATCGCAGAATGTGCTGAAATTGACCGTATTTCAGTTAGGAAATTAATTGAAAGTCACAAAGAAGATTTAGAGGTATTTGGAGTTTTGTCATTTGAAATGACAAAACCTAGCAAAGGTTCTTTAGGTGGTCGCCCTAGAAAAATCTATCATCTGAATGAACAGCAAGCAACATTGCTTATCACTTACTTGGATAACACTAAACCAGTGAGAGAGTTTAAAGTAGCTTTGGTTAAGGCATTCTTTGAAATGAGAGATGAACTATCAAAATTCAGAGAGCAACGAGCATTGGAGAAACCAACACACAAAACATTGAACGAGGCTATCAGCAAATGGGACAACGCTCCTAAACAACCCCATGGTTATTCTATTGTAAGCAACTTACTTTTGAAATTATCAACGGGTAAGAATAAGAAAAAGCTGATTGAGGATAGAGGCGGTAAAACGGGGCTTGATTGCTTAACAAGCGTAGAACTAGCAAAATATCAAGCTTATGAAAAAGCGGTTATCCCAATGATTGAGCTGAACATGGAATACAGTGTTATCCGTGATACATTGTCGCAAGTTCAGTTATGAGAGCAACAAAAAAAGGCTTGAGTGACAGCTCAAACCAAAAGTGAAACTTGAAAAATATTAGATAAAACAAAACACTACAGCGGGCAGGCTATGAGGGTTTTGGGATTATCTTCTATGCTTATATTATAGCATAGAAACAGCGTTATATCAAGGTTTAAGGCGTTTTTGGAATGGTAAAAAGTTCCCCGAGTGGGAGTTGGATATTCTTGAAAGTGAGGAAAAAAATAATTATGAAATTTAAAGGTGTAGAAAATAAAGCAAATCCATTTAGTTTAGACCATTATACAGACGAACAAAAAGCGATTTTTAAAAAACGAGACGAAACCAAAAAAAGAGCAGAGGAATTTTTCAAAGCAATGTATGACCAAACAACGGCTTGGGGCATAGTTGCGAATGTTATGACTACTTACATAATTTTGAATAAAAAAAGTGCTGAAACGTTTGAACAAGCTTGGAACACCCTAGGTTATGAAATTACAACCGATATTGTCTATAGAGCAGTTAACAATTTACCAGCAAGAGGCAAGGAAGAAGAGGTCAAAGCATGATTTATCAAGAAATTAATTTACCAATTTGGGCGCAGTTAGTCATCATGGCTTTACTTATCTTAATTGGCATTGAATTGGCTAAAATCAAGCCTACAGAGGACGTTAAACAAGAAATCAAGGAAACATGCACAGACCACGTCAAAGAGCGCTACGGGGCTTATATTCAATCACAGGGACGATATTACAACTAAGGAGGCATAACCGTATGGAAATTAATCTACTAAGCAACGAAACAGAGCAAGCATTAGTTAGCGGTATTTTAAGCAAGGTTGGGACTTATCTAGAACGATATGAAAATCTAGAAAACCCGCTGGGCATAATCTCACAGCGTGAGGCAATCGAACGCTTGGAAATCACTTACCCGACCATTAGACGGTGGGAGGCTAGAGGGCTTAAACGTTACACGCCACCTATTTCAGAAACTAAGACCGTTTACTATAAAGTTACTGACCTATTGGCATTCTTGGGGGTAGAGGAATGAGCATATATTACACCAAAGGCATTCAAAAATCACGCCTATTTCTTTACGATGATAACAAAGACAAGTTTACTTCTACTGAACCTTTTGAGTTTTTTAAAGAGTTCCCAGCGGTTGAAACCAAAGGAATGGATATAAAGGAATTTAAGAAAAACCACGCTCCCTATTGTATCTCGGGTAAGGTTAAAAAAGATAAAGATGACGTGTACAGACGTAATGACACTAATCTAATTTATAGAGACTTGATTTTCTTGGATTATGACAATATCACCATATCAAGTGAGGAATTTAAGGCAACTGTTGAACGGGCAATCGGTGACTACTCTTATATCATTTATCCAACGATTAAACACACCGAGGAAAAGCCACGCTTTAGGCTAGTGGTAAAGCCTAGCGAACCAATGAATAAAGAGACTTATAAGGCAGTGGTTGCTGAAATAGCTGAAAAAATCGGCTTAATGTATGATACAGCGTCCCTAACATGGTCGCAGTTGCAAGGCTTACCCGTGACAGTTGGGAAACGTCATGAATATGTTAAGACCATTCATGAGGGCGAAGATTATCCCGTACCAAAATATGAGGCTAGCACAATCAAAAAAGCAAGCACTAACGGTTATAGTATCCGTTCACCTAGCGAGCGAAAAAGCTTGACTGTAAGAATTATTGAAACACTATTCAATGGCTTCGGTGAAGAGGGTGGGCGCAACGTTGCGTGTGCTAGCTTTGTTGGTATGTTATTCAACAGATACGTTAACTTTGATATTGCCACAGCTTATCAGTTAACTGTAATGGCAAATAACAACACGCCCGAACCGTTACCCGAGGGGGAATTGGACGCTACTTTTGAAAGTATCGCTAGGAAGGAATTAACCAACAGAATTTAAGGAGGTAGATTATTGGCATTAGATATTGCAAAATTGGAAGAAGAAATCAAAGAAGAGCAATCAAACATTGATAAGCAACCCGAAACAATGAACGAGCTAAAACAGTTGGTCGCTTTAAGAGGCGAACAATGGAGAAATGACCCCGAACACCAATACGAGGATAGGAAAACAAAAGAAATAAAAGCCTACAAGCCTATACCAGCGCAAACAGCGGGCGAACTTTTGAAGTTATGCTCATTCGTGCTTATTGGAAAAGGTAAGAGTGATAAGAGTCCGCTTTATCTATACAACCCCGAAACAGGCTTATATACAGATAGCGATGACATGATAGACGCTTTAATTTACGCTTTTGATAGTCGTTTGGACGTAAATACTTATCAAAAAGTTAAACATATTATCAGAATTAAAAGCGAACTGAAAGAGCAACTAAGCAGTAAAGAGTTGCTACCTGTTGGGAATGGCATTCTAAACAAAGAGACAAAAGAGTTACACCCTTTTTCACCAGAGTATATTATTACAAGCAAAATAGCGACAGCATACAACCCGAGCGTGAAACTCCCAACTTTCAGTGGTAAGTTCAGCTTCAATGATTGGCTAAAGGAAATCGCCTGTAATGATGATGAGGTTATCACGCTTTTATGGCAGGTAATGAATGAGGCTATCAATCCATTACAAACACGGGGGAAATTAGTTATTTTAACGGGTAAAGGAAACAATGGTAAGGGGACTTTCCAAGATTTATTAAAAAACCTCGTCGGAGAGGGAAATTATTCAACGTTACGCCCCGAGCAATTTAAAGGGTTTGAATTAGGCAGTCTAATTGGTAAAACCCTAAACATTGGCGACGATATTGAAAACAGCTTTTTACCCGAGGTATCTAATCTTAAAACAATCACGTCGGGGGACGCCTTAACCATTAATGAAAAGTATGGCAGAGTGTACGAACTAGAGTTAAAACTGTTATGTATGTTTTCTGCTAACGAAATCCCAAAAACCAAAGATAGGACTAATGGTTGGTACAGACGTTTATGTATTATCCCATTCGATGCTGATTTTAACGGCAAAAAGGAAAATAAAGCCATTAAGCAGGTTTACTTGAAAGATAAACGGTTACTTGAATGGGTGCTGGTTCAAATTGTTAACATGAAACCATTCGATAAATTTATCGATCCTAAGCGTGTGACAATGCAACTCAGAAAATACAAAAAGGATAATGACGTTATCCGAGCATTTGTAGAAGACGTTTATATCCCTAACGGCTGGCATAAGTGTACTGTTGTTCCGATTTGGTTTATCAAGGAGCATTTAGAGGAATATATCTCAGAAAATGAAATAACCACACAGAAATCAATTAAAAACATTGGTGGAGGTGTAATTGAGGCGCTGAAAGAATTAACGAGCGTTGAATACAGAAAAAATAGGACAACGGTAAGAAAAGAAGATTATCAAGTTCTTCACTATAACCCTAATCATCCGAGTGGTTATCCCTCAAAATTTAAACAATCTTATGATAGTGTTGAAAAACAATAATAGTTGTACTAGTTGTACTAAAATTGTGCTATTTTTCGCTTTAGTACAACTTATACAAGCCAAGTAATACCAAGGGTTTTGAGCATATAGTTGTACTAGTTGTACTAAAATATTAAAACTATATAGATAAATAATATATATATGGTATAACTCACTTTAAAAAGTTTTTCAAAATTTAAGTACAAGTTACAACAAATTCGGTCAATCCCTTGAGCCCCAAGGGTTACAGCAGTTGTACTACCTTTACAAAATAGTACAACTTTTTACAAAAAATATAAAAAGGAGAATAAAATGGACGCAGATTTGATTGCTTATGAGCTAAAAGAATTACAACGCAATCATGGCTTATCTGAACAAACAGCCGTGGAAATCTTGAAAATGCGACAGCTCAGTGATGACCTAGACGGCATTCGGTACGTGCTACAAGAGATTTGCAACACAATCTAAGCAGAGAGGACAAAAAACAGATGAAAATTAAACTATTCAAACATGAGGCAATAACCGATGGTTATTACAGCAATGGCATGGCAAGATATAGAAGAGAAAACAATAAGGAATTAGAAGTCAGAGTAAACGAGTACATGGCTGATAAGAAAGTAAGCAGTGTACAGGCTTATGGTGATAATATCATGGTTACATATGAGGGGGTAGAATAATATGAATGAAAAAGAATATATTGGCTATTGTGAGAAAGAAGTAACACGCCTTGAGGCTAGACGTTATCAGTTCATGGGTATGGAATGGGATGACTTAAACAAGGCAGACCATACAAAACTGTTAGAGATTGGCGGTAAGGTAATGAACGAGGATAATTCTGTTAACCTATATGAATTACACAGAAACAAAGATACACGTCTTAAAATGTGGGAAATGGTAGCACGTACAGCATTACATTATGACAATAAGTTCCCAACAGATGAAAGACTACAATTGTTCGTTGATAGTTTGGAAGACCACTTTAACAACATGGTTAACAAAGAGCTAGAATGTGCAGACATGAACAAAGTTAGTCAATTAGTCAGTGACTTTGAAACAGTGTTATCAAGTGATGACCTTGAGAGACTTAAGGCTGATATAGTGTTAGCTGGATTGGTTTAATACTAAGCGGAGAATGTGTCAATGTATTTATTGGGGGAAATCAAAGGGCAATGCTTGATAGTGTTGTCCTTTTTTTGTTATGGTATAATGTTGGTAAGCAAGTTAACACTGACAACAAACACAAGAGCTTTACTGTATTAGTAAGGTTCTTTTGTTTGGATACAGTCATCAATCATCACAGAGCAAGCAGAGAGCGACAGAGCGAGCGTGTATCGGCAATCACACCAACACCGAACAAACTTCGAGAAACAGCCATAGGAAGACTTATAACGGGTGTATAATCGTTCAAAAAATACCCCTTAAATTTTTATCGGGTATATTGTTGTTCGGACATAACAACGCCACCGTCTTTTGTGCGTGATTTTCCCTTTTTAAAATATTCAGCACGTCCGAGAACCCGCCTAAAATCCCCTGTATGGCGTTTTAATGCAATTATATTATCCAAGTGTTTAAATGACCCCCGCCCCCCTATTTTGGGGCAAGGAGAGCCACCACAAGGTGTTCTCTTACACCGCAGACCAATTTTTCAGAATTTAAAGGGGTGTCATGTAACCTTGAAAAGTCTTATTTTGATTATATTTTGTTTACCAGTTAACTTTCTATCTGTTCCGCTTTTAGATTGCTACTGATATTGCTTTTTGGTATACTTGAGACGTGGGTGTTTCTCCATTTTCCAATTATTCTTGACGGCATTATTGAGGCTGACGAAACTTTTTTCGCCATCTCGTACAAGGGCAATCATAGCAAGAGTAAGACATTTGCTATGCCACGCAAGGCTCATAAGCGTGGTCATTCTACACATATCAGAGGCTTGTCCCAAGAAAAGGTATGTGTTCCTTGTGCGGTTAATAGGAATGGCTTGTCTATCTCCAAGATTACGAATACTGGTAGAGTTTCTACAAGAGATTTACATCATATTTATGATGGTAGGATTAAGACCAATTCCACTCTTGTTACGGACAAGATGAACTCCTATGTGAGATTTACAAATGCCAATGGCATTGACCTTGTGCAGTTAAAGACTGGCAAAGCCAAGAAAGGCATTTATAATATCCAACATATCAATAGCTACCATAGCCAGCTAAAGAGGTTTATGCGTGGCTTTAACGGTGTTTCTACCAAGTATCTGAACAACTATCTTGTGTGGAATAACCTTGTAAATTACGCCAAAGAAAGCGACATGGAGAAAAGGAACATCTTCTTAACTTTTGTTTTGGCAACATTGAAAACTGCTAAATGCAGAGATTTATCAAACAGACCAGCAGTTCCTCTGGTCGCCTAATTAGAATTTGTGGAGATGATAAGATGGTCAATATAACAGATGTAAAACAGATTCTTCAATTTGCAATAGATGCGGAGATTAAAGTCTTTCTTGATGGTGGCTGGGGTGTAGATGCTCTTCTTGGATATCAGTCAAGAGCCCATAATGATATTGACATTTTTGTAGAAAAGAACGATTATCAGAACTTTATAGAAATAATGAAAGCTAATGGCTTTTATGAGATTAAGATGGAATATACAACATTGAACCATACTGTATGGGAAGATTTGAAAAACAGAATTATTGATTTGCATTGTTTTGAATATACGGACGAAGGTGAAATTCTTTATGATGGGGATTGTTTTCCGGTAGAAACTTTTTCGGGTAAAGGAAGAATTGAGGAAATAGAGGTTTCCTGTATTGAACCATATAGTCAAGTAATGTTCCATCTGGGATACGAGTTTGATGAAAATGATGCACATGATGTGAAGTTATTGTGTGAGACATTTCATATCGAAATTCCAAATGAGTATAGATAACTGCAAATAACAGTTTGTAGGGGAGTTCTGATACTCCCCTATAAAAATGGCTATTTATCAACTGTTTGTTGTGACATAGCCAAATAAAAAAGCCTGCTCGGGCAAGCAGGACAACACACATAAAAAACTTATTCATATTATACCACAATCGCTTACAGTGCTACAATAAGAACATGGATACCTCTTTTTTTATGTAAATAAAAAGCCGTGGAATAAACCACGGAGGAAAATCACAATATATCTATCTAAGTACACTACTATTATAGCATAAGCGGTTATTAAAATGATTAATATAAGGCGCTGAATGTAGTAAAAATTAGTACTTTTTAACTGCTATTGAAATATAATGTCAAGAGTTTTCTTGAAGTTTTTTAGAAAAATCCGTTAAAATACTAGCAACTTCGAACGTTAAATTTTCCATTTTTATTTTTCCGTTTTTTAATCTTGAAATTTTAGATTGCGGTACATTCGTTTCTTTTGAAATCATGTACTGTGTTGCGTTTTCTAAAAGCCATTCAATGTCTTTACTATTTGCTTTCATGTCAATGTCCTCCTCTCTGCTTTCTATTGTTTATATTTATACTTACAGTTCTTAACCCAATAGTTGTAATTACTTTGCAATCCGTTAGTAGTGTGTCCACTTGGTGCTTGCTGGCGAAGCCATCTACAGAAAGCTTCAGCGTTTTGTTTAGCACTGTCACAATTGAGCTCACTTAAATCACTATCATTATTTTCACCATGTACGATAACCATATCATCATATGCTTCCTTTTCACGAGAAGCTCCGCATTGTATAACCATAATTTGATTAGTTCTTTGCATTGGTGTCATGATGTAAAATCCATAGCGTGAGACTGGTTCAGCATTGTCACCTATGCAATTGTAAGGACCTGGTCCGTTATTAATGTATAGTCCTTCATAACTATTATCTTCAGCACTAGCCGTTTCTGTACCATAAGCATCCATTTCTGGTAATGATGACTCTTCTGTAGTTTCTTCAGTGGTAGTTTCTTCAGTGGTAGTTTCTTCAGTACTAGATGATGAAACACTTGATTTAAATGTTTTACCTTCGTAGTGAGCTGGTTGATTGCTTGTGTAAATGCACACTCCACCAATGGTTACAGCTGATGTAATGAGTGCCGTTGTTGTAATTGTTTTCCATTTTTTCATTTTAAATACCTTTATGTGCTTTTTGTCTTTATTTATTTTACATACTTATTATATGCATTATTGTATATATCGTCAACACTTTTTATAAATTTTTTTGATATCTTTTTAAATTTTACTGCGCACTACTGCGTTTTTCTGCGCATAAAAAAATACCCAGCTAAAAGCTGGGCGTAAACTCATTATGAGCCAAGAGTCAAGTCTTGTTTCATAATTTTATTATAACAAAAAAAGCCCCTAGCCGTTAAGACTAGGGGTGTTTTTTTTATCTAAATAAAAACCGTGGAATAAACCACGGAATAAAATCACAATATATCTATCTAAGTGCACTAATATTATAACATAATGGGTTATTGAAATGATTAATATAAGGCGCTGAATGTAGTAAAAATTTGTACTTTTTCTGTTTTTGGGAGAAAGTATTCATGGGTGTACTTTCAGGTACGCCCATTCTTTTGCTCAAAATTGAGCGGAAGAGAAATCTATCATAGTAGAAAATTGTATAGAAAAGCTTGACAAAAATAATATAAAGTGATTGACTGTGTATTCCAATTGTTGTATCATAATGTAAGATATACAAATTTTTAACACAGGTGACAGATGTGGTACTTGTGTTATTTTTGTATAAACCCAATATTAAGGAGGTGTTTGTTATGTCTATGGAAAAATTTGCCAATCATGTAATCGCAGTTGCGCAAGAAAAGAATATGAGCATAACAAACCTACAACTGCAAAAAGTAATGTATTTTGTTTTGAAAAAAGCAAAAGAAAATGAAATTTTAACTCCAGAGAAATTAAAAGAAATATATGATGAACCTTTTCAAGTTTGGGCATACGGTCCTGTAGTACGCGGACAATATAATAGATTTAAGAATTTTGGTTCTTCACCGATTATTGGATTATTTGAAAAAGACTCCTCTTTAGAAAAATTAAATCAAACTATAATGGATTATTTAGGAGAAAATGTTTTTGATTTAGTTAGAAGAAGCCATGAAGTAGAGTTTTGGAAAAATAATAAGCCTACTATAGGTTACAGAACCAGTGCTGAGTATGAGTTAGGTGATTTATAGTGACTTCTAAGCTTAATAATATTCAAAGAAGTTTGGACGAGAATAACTTCTCAACTTTTTTAAATAAATACTATTCTTTTCTACTTAAATCTAATGATGTAGAATTTGTCATGAATAAAGACTTAGTAATGCAAGAAGTTGTTGTCTTAATTAAGTTCTTATATGACAGAAATATTTCTCGAGTTCCCTACGATACTATCACTAGCAAAGTTAATGATTTCAATGAAACGGCTGGAGACTTGTCCGAGAGTTTTGATTTTTTGATTCAAGCTACAAGTGATTCGCTAAAAACAATTGTTGATTGTTTTGTGAAAGATGGTACTTTTAATGGTGAAAACATTATATCAAATGATAAAACAAATTATGAAAATGCTATATATGCTTTTTATAAAGTTTTAGAACATACGAAATTAGCTTATGCACAGTATCAAAGTTTATACCAAAAAACCGAATTAGAGGTTCAAGAGTTATATAATACTTCTCAAAAGTCGATAGAAGAGTATAAAAAATTAAAGAATACCGCTCGTGAGCTCAAAAGAAATTATAATAATTTCAATGTTGAAATAATTTCTGTTTTAGGAATTTTTGCCTCTATAATTTTTGCTGTATTTGGGGGTGTATCTCAGCTAGGTAGTCTTGGTTCATCATTAAAGGGTTTAAGTTTGAGTAGGATTTTTATTTATATAGGAGCATCTTCTTTTGTTCTGTTTAGTGTTGTTTTTATGGCATTTAATGCTACAGCGCTTTTAACAGATCGTGATATGAGGGCTTGTGGATGTGTTGGTAAAGACGATTGTAACCACGGTCTTGCTGAAAAATACCCTGTATATTTGTACTCTTCAGTAATAGCACTTATAATTTTCTCTTTAGGAATAATTGTGGAAGTTTATAAATGATATTAAAAAGCACCCTAATGGGTGCTTTTTTTGCCTGCTGAACTCGCAATAGGAATAGAATCTTAAAAAGATGATTAAAAGGAACAAACATGATTGAAGTATTATCGAAACAAGAAATTTTAAGCTTACTAACTACAAACTCACGTTATCAGATTTCCAAAGCAATAGGAATATCTGAACAGACGTTATCAAATTACGCAAATGGCGTTACAGATGTCGGGCGTATGTCATATAACAATGCTATAAAGCTTACACAATACGCTAAGGAAAATAATTTATAAAAAGCTTTGTAAGAATTATTAAAATGCAGTCAAAAGACTGCATTTTTTTCGAATAATAAAGTAGGAGGAAAACTCATGCTATATTATGATGAATTTAAAGAGGCAATCGAACGTGGCTTTATAAAGGGTGATACCGTTCAGATTGTTAGAAAAAATGGGGCACTATTTGATTATGTTCTCCCTAATGAACCAGTAAAACCCGATGAGGTAGTCACCACTGAAAAGGTAGCAGACGTTTTGGAAGAGCTAAAAGAATGGTAACTCAAAAACAGCCCGAACATTTTCACTATATCATAAAAGCACCCGTCAAGGTGCTATTTTTTCCTGCCTGCTGAACTCGTAAATTTTAATGTGTTTTAATATGTAAGGTGTATTAAATTAGTATTTTCGTATATTGACGTATTTTCATAACAACAATAGCAAAACATTGATATAATAAGCTTTATTTATATTTATGTTAGTTGGCGCTATTGTTCCAACATAAATTTGTGTTATAATTAGGTGTTATCAATAAAGGAGTTTCATTTGCTCCTATTTGAAAGGAAAGAAAATGACTAGTAAACAACCATTTTATATTACAACACCGATTTACTACCCATCTGGTAAGCTTCACATCGGTTCTGCTTACACAACAATTGCTTGTGACGTTTTAGCACGTTACAAACGTATGATGAACTATGATGTTTTCTATTTGACTGGTCTTGATGAACATGGTCAAAAAATTCAACAAAAAGCTGAAGAAGCTGGTATTACACCACAAGCATACGTTGACGGCATGGCTGCTGATGTTAAAAAACTTTGGAAAATGCTTGACATTTCATATGATAAATTTATCCGTACAACTGATGATTATCATGAAAAAGTTGTTGCTGAAGTTTTTGAAAAATTGTTGGCACAAGATGATATCTATCTAGGTGAATATTCTGGTTGGTACTCAGTCTCAGATGAAGAATTCTTTACAGAAAGCCAATTAGAAGAAGTCTTCCGTGATGAAAACGGAAAAGTCATCGGTGGTATCGCTCCTTCTGGACACGAAGTTGAATGGGTTTCTGAAGAATCTTACTTTCTACGCCTTGGAAAATACGCTGACCGCTTGGTTGAGTTCTTCCATGCACACCCAGACTTCATCCAGCCTGATGGTCGTATGAACGAAATCATTAAAAACTTCATCGAACCAGGTCTTGAAGATTTGGCTGTCAGCCGTACATCATTTACATGGGGTGTTAAAGTCCCTTCAAATCCTAAACACGTTGTTTACGTATGGATTGATGCCCTTCTTAACTATGCAACTGCACTTGGATATGGTCAAGAAGACCACGCAAACTTTGATAAATTCTGGAACGGAACAGTCTTCCACATGGTTGGTAAAGATATCCTTCGTTTCCACTCAATTTACTGGCCAATTATGTTGATGATGCTTGACATGAAATTGCCTGAACGCTTGATTGCCCACGGTTGGTTTGTCATGAAAGACGGTAAAATGTCTAAATCTAAAGGTAATGTGGTTTATCCAGAAATGCTTGTCGAACGTTTCGGTCTTGACCCACTTCGTTACTACCTCATGCGTTCACTTCCAGTAGGTTCAGACGGAACATTTACACCAGAAGATTACGTTGGACGTATTAACTATGAATTAGCCAACGACCTTGGTAACCTTCTTAACCGTACTGTTGCCATGATTAACAAATACTTCGGTGGCGAAGTGCCAGCTTATGTTGAAAACGTGACTGAATTTGATGCGGACTTGGCAGCACTTGTCGCTGAAAAAATCACTGAATACCACAAACAAATGAATGCTGTTGATTACCCACGCGCACTTGATGCTGTATGGAGTATCATCTCACGTACAAACAAATACATTGATGAAACAGCTCCTTGGGTACTTGCTAAAGATGAAGCTAAACGTGATGAATTAGCAGCAGTAATGGCTCACTTGGCAGCTAGTCTTCGTGTGGTTGCTCACCTTATCCAACCATTCATGATGACAACATCAAATGCTATCATGGAACAACTTGGTCTTGGAGCTAACTTTGACCTTGAAAATCTTGCTTTGTCAGGATTCCCAGAAGGTGTGAAAGTGGTTGCTAAAGGAACACCAATCTTCCCACGTCTTGATATGGAAGCTGAAATTGACTACATCAAAGCGAACATGGGTGCAGGTGCAGTAATTGCTGAAGAAAAAGAATGGGATCCAGCAGAAGTTGAACTTAAAAATGAAAAGAAAGCTATTAAATTTGACGACTTTGACAAAGTAGAAATCCGTGTCGCTGAAGTTAAAGAAGTTTCTAAAGTTGAAGGTTCAGAAAAACTTCTTAAATTCCGTCTTGATGCTGGTGATGGTGAAGACCGTCAAATCCTTTCAGGAATTGCAAAATTCTATCCAAACGAACAAGAACTTGTTGGTAAAAAATTACAAATCGTAGCTAACTTGAAACCACGTAAAATGATGGGACTTCTTAGCCAAGGTATGATTTTATCAGCTGAACATGACGGTAACTTGACTGTTCTTACAGTTGACCCAAGTGTACCAAACGGTAGCCAAATCGGTTAATCATCAAAAATTAATAAATAGAATACTCAGCTTTTGTGTATCTTTAGCGCAAAAGCTGAGTATTTATATTGCTCTCAAATGTAAAGAAAATTGAAAAGATAGTGGAAATTCTGAAAATGATTTATTGATTTTCGGTTAAGATTCATTTGATATTTTTAGTAGCGAAAGAAACAGAATTTGTTAGAATCGAGAAACGTGTAAAATGACATTGAAAATCTTATCAAGAGAAGATTATGAAACATTAAATACGAGATTTAAAGAACGTTCTTTTATGCAAACTGTTGAAATGGCAGATTTACTCGAAAAACGTGGCTTTGACATTACATTTTTAGGATTGGAAACAGATGGAGCTATTCAGGTGGCTGGCGTGCTTTATAGTATGCCGATGACTGGTGGACTTCACATGGAAATCAATTCTGGACCAGCTTCGACAAGTACAGCTTACCTTTCAGAATTTTATAAGGAATTAAAAGCTTATGCTAAGGAAAATGGTGCCTTTGAACTGATTGTTAAGCCATATGACACCTACCAAAGTTTTGACAATCATGGTAATCCAAACGATGATGAAAAGCCTGAATTGATTAGCTGTTTGACTGATTTGGGATACAGTTATGACGGTCTTCAGACAGGCTATCCAGGAGGTGAGCCTGACTGGCATTACGTGAAGGATTTGTCAGGATTAACACCTGAAACGCTTCGTAAATCATTTAGTAAAAAAGGTCGCCCACTTGTTAACAAGACAAATTCATTTGGAATTAAAGTGCGCAAATTAACCCGTGATGAACTTCACATCTTTAAAGAAATCACAGCATCAACATCTGAACGCCGTGAATATACAGATAAACCGTTAGATTATTATGAAGCTTTTTATGATAGTTTTGGTGATAAGTGTGAGTTCGTGATTGCGACAATTAATTTTCAAGATTATCTCAAAAATATGCAGGCAGGTCATGATAAAATTGCAGCTGACTTGGCGGTTTTGAATCAAAAGATTGCTGAAGGGGTTAACTCAGCCAAGGTTAATAAACAAAAAGCACAGCTTGATAAGCAAATTTCAACTTTTGATGTTCGCCTTAAAGAAGCTAAAGAATTGATTCAAAAACATGGTTCAGAGGATGTGGTTTTGGCAGGAAGTCTTTTCGTTTATACACCACAAGAAGCTGTTTATCTTTTCAGTGGTTCATATACCGAATTTAATAAATTTTATGCGCCTGTTGCCCTTCAAGAGCATGTGATGATGGAAGCACTGAAACGTGGCATTGATTTCTATACTTTCCTTGGTATTCAAGGAATTTTCGATGGCAGCGATGGTGTTCTTCGTTTCAAACAAAACTTCAATGGTTACATTGTCCGCAAAATGGGAACTTTCCGCTATTATCCACGACCAATGCTGCATAAAATCATTGCAATTGTTAAGAAAATCTTAAGACGATAACCAAAACGAGCCTAGGCGCTCGTTTTTTGGTATACTAGTGGTATTAACAATCAAGGAGAGAGAAATGACTTTTGAAGAAATTTTGCCAGGTTTAAAGGCTAAAAAAAAATATGTCCGCACTGGTTGGGGCGGAGCAGAAAACTACGTTCAGTTATTTGATAGCATCGAGCAAAATGGCGTAGCACTTCCAGTGACACCTTACTTCCTCATTAATGTGTCAGGCGAGGGCGAAGGTTTTTCAATGTGGTCACCAACACCATGTGATGTCCTAGCTACTGATTGGGTTGAAGTTCATGACTAAAGTACTTATCACAGGTGTCAGCTCAGGAATTGGGCTTGCGCAAGCGCGACTTTTTTTGGAAAATGGCTGTGCGGTATACGGCGTTGATAAATCACAAGCGCCTGAGATTCAAAATGAAAACTTTCATTTCCTACAGTTAGATTTGACGACGAATTTAGCTGCGCTCTACGACTTTGTTCAGGACGTGGACATCTTGTGTAACACCGCTGGAATTCTCGACGCTTATAAGCCATTGCTTGAGGTGTCAGATGATGAACTCGAGCGTGTGTTTCAGACCAATTTTTTTGCGACAGTCAAAATCACTCGCTATTATTTAGCCAAAATGGTTGAAAGACAATCAGGTATTATCATTAACATGTGCTCGATTGCTTCATTTATTGCAGGTGGGGGTGGAGCGGCATACACAGCTAGCAAGCATGCCCTTGCAGGTTTCACGCGCCAGCTTGCACTTGACTATGCTAAAGACAAGATTCAAGTCTTTGGTATCGCACCAGGTGCGGTCAAAACAGCCATGACAGCTAGCGATTTTGAACCAGGAGGCTTGGCTGACTGGGTCGCCCAAGAAACACCAATTGGACGTTGGAGTAATCCTGAAGAAATCGCTGATTTAACAGAATTTTTAGCATCAGGCAAAGCAAGCTCCATGCAAGGCGAAATCATCAAAATCGACGGCGGCTGGAGTTTGAAATAATAGAGATAAGGAGACTTCAGAAATGAAGAGGAGAAAACCATAGGCTACTCACTGTCGAGCTCGTAATTGAAGTAAGACAGAAAAGAACAGGAGAAAGCCTATGAACGCACAAGAACTTTGGAACAAATACAAAAAAATAAATCCTTCAATCGGAGATAATATTGATGCTTGGCAATTTGGAGTAGAAGCGGATTTGTTAGCGCAACTAGTCCTTGAAGGAACAAAAACAGCGACAGCGTCGGCTTATGATTTATATGCTGTTGATAATGACCCGCTACCTGAGGTTGGGTCTTATGATGTGGTTCTCGACAGTCAAGACCAAGCAGTTTGTATCATTCAAATCAAGAAAGTTTCTGTTGTGCCATTTAATCAGGTGTCAGCAGAGCACGCTTTCAAAGAAGGCGAAGGTGATAGGACATTAGCTTATTGGCGTGATGTCCACGAGAACTTTTTCAAACCTTATTACAATGAATACGGCCTGACATTTAACGGTGATAGTCAAATTGTTCTTGAAGAATTTGAAGTGGTCTATCCCACACTTTAGTATGACAATTACTTGTTATAGTATCAGTTTGAAAAACGAATATGTGCTAAACTGTGCTTAGACATTAATTAGGAGGAAATCCATGAAATTAGCTATTTTAGGAACAGGAAAAATCGTTGAAGAGGTTTTACCAGTTTTACAAGAAATTAATGGAATCGAATTATCAGCGATTTTATCAACACCGCGCAGCATTGAAAAGGCTGAAAAGCTAGCTGAGCTTTATGCGATTAGTCAAGCTAGCAGCGACTACGATAACATTTTGGCAAATCCAGAAGTGGATACGGTCTATGTCGCCCTTCCTAATCACCTGCATTATGACTACGCAAAGAAAGCTTTGTTGTCTGGCAAACACGTCATTTGTGAAAAGCCATTTACGCTGACTTTGGCAGAATTTGAGGACTTGGCAAAAATTGCAGAGCAAAAAAATCGTATCTTGCTTGAAGCTATCACTAATCAATATCTTGGCAATTTTGCTTCTATCAAAGCTAACCTATCAAAACTTGGGGACATTAAGATTGTCGAGTGCAATTATTCTCAATATTCATCACGTTATGATGCCTTTAAACGTGGTGAAATTGCACCAGCTTTTGACCCAGCAAAAGGTGGTGGAGCTCTTCGTGACTTAAATATTTACAATATTCATTTGGTTGTTGGTTTGTTTGGTAAGCCTGAACGAGTGCAATATTTGGCAAATATGGAACGTGATGTGGACACTTCAGGAATCTTGATGATGGATTATGGACATTTCAAGGCTGCTTGTATTGGTGCTAAAGATTGTAGTGCTGACATCAAATCAACTATTCAAGGAAATAAAGGCTCTATTGCTGTACTTGGACCAACTAATAGTATGCCAGAATTGTCCCTAGCTCTAAACGGTCAAAGTATGACAATGATTAACGAAAATTCACTTAATCACCGCATGCAGGATGAATTTGTGGCTTTCCAAGCCATCATAGAGCACCAAGATATGACAGCCATGAAACTGGCGCTTGAGCACAGCCGTTTGGTGATGGAAGTTTTAGAAGCAGCTGTTAACAGCCTCTAACGGATAAAAATGAGCCCAATGCTTATAAATGTGATATAATGGAGTAGCTTGTGTAAGTTAATATAAGGAATTTTCCTTTCATAACTTGCAAATCTACTCTATTTTTTAAGGAATTATAGTCATGTCAAATTACGCAATTATTTTAGCAGCTGGTAAAGGAACACGTATGAAATCTGATCTTCCTAAGGTCCTTCATAAAGTTTCTGGCATTACCATGTTAGAACACGTTTTCCGTGCCGTATCAGCTTTGAATCCAGAAAAAAATGTGACTGTTATTGGTCATAAAGCCGAAATGGTTCGTGAAGTTTTAGCTGGCAAATCAGAATTTGTCATGCAAACTGAACAACTTGGAACTGGTCATGCTGTCATGATGGCAGAAGATGAGTTGGCTGGTCTTGAAGGACAAACACTTGTTATTGCAGGTGACACACCACTTATCACTGGTGAAAGCTTGAAAGAATTGATTGAGTTTCACGTTAGCCACAAAAACGTTGCAACTATTTTAACAGCGACTGCTGAAAATCCATTCGGTTATGGACGTATCATCCGTAATGAAAATGGTGAAGTGCTTAAAATCGTTGAACAAAAAGACGCTTCTGAGTTTGAACGCCAGGTTAAAGAAATCAATACAGGAACTTACGTTTTTGATAACAAACGTTTGTTTGAAGCTCTTAAAAACATCAACACAAACAACGCTCAAGGTGAGTACTACTTGACAGATGTTATCTCAATTTTCCGTAACGCTGGTAAAAAAGTTGGTGCTTATGTTCTTCATGATTTTGATGAAAGCCTTGGTGTTAATGACCGCGTGGCACTTTCTACTGCAGAAGACATCATGCGTCGTCGCATTAATAAAAAACACATGGTTAACGGTGTTACTTTCCAAAATCCAGCAGCAACTTACATCGATGTTGACGTTGAAGTTGCTCCTGATGTGATGATTGAAGCCAATGTTACCCTTAAAGGAAATACAAAAGTTGGTGCAGGTTCTGTTTTGACAAATGGAACATACCTTGTTGATTCAACAATCGGTGAAAATGTGGTTATCACAAACTCTATGATTGAAAAATCTGTCGTTAAAGATAGTGTTACCATTGGTCCATTTGCTCACGTGCGTCCTGATTCAACACTTGAAGAAATGGTTCACGTTGGTAACTTCGTTGAAGTGAAATCATCAACTGTTGGTAAGGGTACAAAAGCAGGTCACTTGACTTACATTGGAAATACAACGACTGGACACGATGTTAACTTCGGAGCTGGTACAATTATTGCTAACTACGATGGCCAACATAAATTTAACACAACTATCGGAAACAATGTCTTTGTTGGAAGTAACTCAACAATTATTTCTCCAGTGACATTGGGTGATAATGCCCTCACAGCAGCTGGCTCAACAATTTATCAAGATGTTGAAAAAGATGCGCTTGCTATTGGACGTGGACGTCAAGTTAACAAAGCAGGCTATGCTTTAAACAAACCACACCATCCAAACAACAAGAAAAAATAATCATAAAGTCTGGGACGAAAGTTCCAGATTTTTTAGAAAAATTTAGTGTGTTCCAAGGCTATTTCAAAGGCTTAATCTCATTGGAATGGCATTTCTCATTATTTTGTAGTAAAATCTATAGTGAACAATTTTTAGGGAGATTGCTTAGTATGGATTTTGAAGAAAAAACGCTCAAGCGAACAGAGATTTTTGATGGGCATGTGATTAAAGTTGTTGTCGATGATGTTGAATTACCAAATAATCTAGGACAAGCCAAACGTGAATTGATTTTTCACCGTGGAGCTGTAGCTATTTTAGCTGTAACAGATGACAATAAAATTATTTTAGTCAAACAATATCGTAAGGCTATTGAAAAAGTTTCTTATGAAATCCCTGCTGGTAAGCTCGAAATTAGTGAAAACAGCTCTGAGAAAGATGCCGCTGCGCGTGAATTAGAAGAGGAAACAGGATATTCTGGCGATTTAAAACAAATTCATGAGTTTTACACTGCCATTGGTTTTTGCAATGAAAAAATTAAGCTTTACCAAGCAACTCATTTGCAAAAAGTACCAAATCCACGACCACAAGATGATGATGAAGTTTTAGAAATTCTTGAATTAAGCTATCAAGAATGCATGGATTTGGTCAAATCTGGAGCAATCGAAGATGCTAAAACAATCATAGCCCTTCAATATTATGCTCTGCATTTTGGAGGATAAAAAATGGGTAGATCACTTTTAACAGACGAGATAATCGAACGTGCTAACCGTGGTGAAATCTTTTATGACGATAATTACTTAGAAGATGAAGAAACGAAGGTTATCCGAACTGACCAATATGATACCTTGACTAGTTACGATCCTTATGAGGAATATGAAGACTCTCGAGGTGTTTTGGACAAATGGAAAGAACGCAAAAAAGACGATCAGCATGTTTACAAAAGTCGTCGAATTGAAAATGCGAAACGCAGTAAATTTCAGCGAAAACTTAACTTGATTATGTTTGTAGTTGTTATTTTATTGATTGCACTCTTTTTCGCAGTATTTAATTTATAAAAATTAGAAGGAGAAGCAAGGGGAATAACTCTGGAAATAACAATTGGTATTGCTCTTGTATTTTTGAGATGAAAATTGGAATTATTGCCGCAATGGAAGAAGAACTAAAACTTCTTGTTGAAAATCTTGATAACAAAACAGAACACGATGTTTTAGGAAACACTTACTACGAAGGTAAGCTAGGCAACCATCAAGTTGTTCTTGTTCAATCAGGTATTGGTAAAGTGATGTCAGCTATGTCAGTTGCTATTCTTTCTGATCATTTTGGTGTTGATGTTGTGATTAATACAGGTTCAGCAGGTGCAGTAGCTCCTGGTTTGAAGATTGGTGACGTTGTTGTTGCAGACAAATTAGTCTACCACGACGTTGATGTGACAGCTTTTGGTTATGATTACGGTCAAATGGCTGCGCAACCACTTTATTTTGAATCAGACCAAAACTTTGTTAAAACATTTGAACAAGTGTTAACGGAAGCTAACATCGATAGCAAAATTGGCTTGATTGCGACTGGTGATTCATTTATTGCTGGGCAAGATAAAATCGATGCGATTAAAGCACGCTTCCCAGAAGTTCAAGCTGTTGAAATGGAAGGAGCTGCGATTGCGCAAGCTGCTCACAATTTGCACAAACCATTCATCGTTGTTCGTGCTATGTCAGATACAGCTGCGCATGATGCCAACATTACATTTGATGAATTCATCTTGGAAGCTGGTAAACAATCAGCAAAAATTTTGATGACATTCCTTGAAAAATTAGCTTAAGTCAAAAAAGCCTGAGGCAAGTGCCTCGGGCTTTTAATATGGAATCTTAGTCAATCTTTTGCACATAAATTTGTTCAGCGATTCGTTCAGGAATGACGAGCTGTCGTGATTGATAGGCAAGAGTATGTGTTTTAGCGAAGTCTTCGACTTTAACCAAGTCAACGGTATCGTTAATTGCTAAGCCGTGCTCTTCAAGGTAGTTTAACAAACGAGCTTCGTCGTGCGTACGACATATTTGGTAAGTGCCTAATTCCTCAATTTGACTGAGCGTCTGGTTGTGAACTTCAATCAAGAGCTCGCCTTTTTTAGGAATTGTTCCACCATGAGGGCAAAATTCAGGATAATTGAGTTTTTCTTCTAGACGGTCGATGAAGATTGTTGAGACCGTGTGTTCAAGGACTTCAGCTTCTTGGTGGATTTCATCGGCATTGTAATGAAGTTGATTAGCCAAAAAGACTTCGATGAGGCGGTGTTTACGATAGAGTTGTGAGACTAATAATAAGCCTTTTTTGGTCAGGTAGTAGCCAACCTTTTTATCTTTAACGATGAGCCCTTCAGCAATCATTTTTTTGACCATTTCAGTTACAGCTGGTGCTGAAACTTGCATTAAGGCAGCAATTCGTTTATTGGTTATCTTAGTTTTAGTTTCTCCTAGTTCATGGATACATTTTAGATAATCTTCTTTATTTGGTGTCATCTTATCTCGCTTTCTGTTCTTCTATTATAGCAAAAATCTTGTAACCGTGAGGTGGAAAGATTGTTATTATAGGATTATTTTAGGAAAACAAGCAAAAAATCAAGGCAGGAAGTCCTAGCTTGATTTTTTAGGGATTATTTAAAGTTGTAATCTTTGATAATGTCAATCTTAGTAATGGTGATATCGCTAGTTGGTTTGTCGTTGCTATCAGTATCTACTTTAGAGATAGCATCAACAATATCCATACCATCGATAACTTGTCCAAATACAGTATAGTTTTTATCTAAGCTTGGGTTACCACCTTCAGTATAAGCATCAATGATTGCTTTTGGATAGCTGTCGCTTGAGAGCTGACTAGATTGGTCAGCTGGATTTTGGTTGATGAAAAATTGGCTACCATTGGTATTAGCACCAGCGTTTGCCATAGCAAGAGCTCCTCGGATGTTATAGAGGTAAGGTGAGATTTCGTTAGCAAAACCATTACCAGAATCGATTTTCTTGTCTTTGCCTTTCCAGATAGATTCTCCTCCTGTGCCGTTTCCTTTAGGGTCACCAGACTGAATCATAAAATCAGAAATTACGCGGTGAAATAGAAGACCGTCGTAGTAGCCTTTCTTAGCATGAGTTAGGAAATTTTCCACGGCAAGTGGTGCATATTTTGGAAAGAGTTTAATGGTAATGTCACCTTTAGAGGTATGCATGATGACTTCAGCTTCATTTTGAGCAACCTCTGTTGATAATTGAGGAAAAGCAGATGCATCTGCTTGAAGAGCTTTTTTAACTTCTTTTTGGTATGCTTTTGATGATGATGCGCTGGCACTGGCTTGCGCGGCAGAAGAACTTGCTGCTGTCTTAGCATCGACATAATCATTTCCACGAATGGCTCGGGTCATGTTTTCACAACCAGATAAAGTAGCCAAGCAGACGACAGTTAGACCAAGTGACAATAGTTTTTTCATGATACCTCCTCATTAACAAATAGTTGTCATATCAGTAAATCCTTATGGTGACAAAGTGTCAATAAATTTATTGAAGTTATTTAGCTACTTCATTTTATCATAAATCTATGCTAATAACCTAAAAGCTTAAAAAATGCTATAATAAGGATATGGCAAAATCAAAAAGTAGAAGAAAAGGTCGTAAAACACGGCGGCCGACAAAAACAGAAATAAAAAGACAAAAGGCACTGGAACGCTTTATTTTAGCCATTGTGACAGCGGTTATTTTTTTCTTTGCGATGGCTCGCTTGGGAATCTTTGGGATAACAGTTTACAATCTTGTGAGATTAGCAGTGGGAAGTTTGGCTTACGTGTTGATGGTTGCAGTCCTACTCTATTTTCTTGGATTTAAGTGGTTTCATAAGAATACTGGTTTAGTTGGCGGTTTTGTGGTGACTATGATTGGTCTCTTGTTAGAATGGCATGCTTACCTTTTTTCACTATCAGCCTTTCGTGGTAAGGAAATATTCTCCACAACAGCTAACTTGATTTTTAGCGATTTGGTCAAGTTCAAAGTCACTAAATTTGTTGGTGGCGGTATGCTTGGTGCTGTTCTTTACAAGCCAGTAGCTTTTCTTTTTTCAAATGTTGGCACATTCTTGATTGGGGGACTTTTCATCATTCTTGGACTCTTTTTGATGAGTCCGTGGGAAGTTTATGATTTGATTGATTTCTTCAAAGAAAAATCACAAGAGTGGTCTGCTAAACATGAAATCAGAAAGCAAAAACGTTTTGTCAAACGTGAGGAAAAACGTGCACTTGCTGAACAAAAACGTCAAGAAAAAGCTCAAAAAGCTGAAGAAGAACGTTTGGCTCAGTTGACGGTTGATCAAGAGACTGGTGAGATTTTAGATGATCCAGATGACAATGAAGTATCGTTGTTTGACAATATCCCAGATGAAACTCCTGCAGTTGAACCTGAAATTTTGGCTTATGAGCATGTGCCAGAAGGTTTGAAAGAAGTATCTTCTGAAGAAAATCTTGAACCAGAAGTGACACCGGCTGAGCAAGAAATGACTAATCAAGAAGATGATGGGGAACCACTAGAAGTTGATTTTACAGCGAAAGCCAATCTTCTTTATAAGCTTCCAACCATTGATTTATTTGCACCTGATAAGCCGAAGAATCAGTCAAAAGAAAAAAATATCGTTCGTAGAAATATCAAAGTCTTGGAGGATACCTTTAATAGTTTTGGTATTGATGTCAAGGTTGAACGAGCTGAAATCGGTCCGTCAGTTACAAAATACGAAGTCAAGCCAGCCGTTGGTGTGCGTGTTAACCGCATTTCAAACTTGGCTGATGATTTAGCGCTAGCCCTTGCGGCAAAAGACGTTCGTATTGAAGCACCGATTCCAGGTAAATCTTTAGTAGGTATTGAAGTACCAAACTCAGAGATTGCCACAGTTACTTTCCGTGAGCTTTGGGAACAAGCAGACACAGATCCCAACAAACTTCTTGAAGTTCCGCTTGGTAAAGCTGTTAACGGAACAGCCCGCACCTTTGACCTTGCACGTATGCCACACTTGCTTGTGGCAGGGTCTACGGGTTCAGGTAAATCAGTTGCCGTCAACGGTATTATTGCAAGTATTTTGATGAAAGCTCGTCCAGAGCAAGTCAAATTCATGATGATTGACCCTAAAATGGTTGAGTTATCTGTTTATAATGACATTCCACACCTATTGATTCCAGTAGTGACAAATCCACGAAAAGCAGCGCGTGCGCTTCAAAAAGTGGTTGATGAAATGGAAAATCGTTACGAACTCTTTAGCCATTTTGGAGTGCGAAATATTGCAGGCTATAATGCTAAGGTTGAAGAATTTAACGCACAGTCAGAGCAAAAACAAATTCCATTGCCACTTATTGTGGTTATCGTAGATGAGCTTGCTGATTTGATGATGGTTGCCAGTAAAGAAATAGAAGATGCTATTATCCGTTTGGGACAAAAAGCGCGTGCGGCTGGTATTCATATGATTCTTGCCACACAACGCCCATCAGTTGATGTCATCAGTGGATTGATTAAGGCAAACGTGCCTTCGCGTGTCGCTTTTGCCGTATCATCTGGGACAGATAGTCGTACTATTCTGGATGAAAATGGTGCTGAAAAACTTCTTGGTCGAGGAGATATGCTCTTTAAACCAATTGATGAAAACCACCCAGTCCGCTTGCAAGGTTCATTTATTTCAGACGATGATGTCGAACGCATTGTTGGCTTTGTTAAAAATCAAGCGGAAGCTGATTATGATGATAGCTTTGATCCAGGAGAAGTTTCTGAATCTGATTTGAAATCAGGTGGAAGCGATGGCTCACAAGAAGGTGACCCACTCTTTGAAGATGCTAAAGCTTTGGTTCTTGAAACTCAAAAAGCCAGTGCTTCAATGCTTCAACGTCGTTTGTCAGTCGGATTTAATCGTGCCACTCGCTTGATGGATGAATTAGAAGCAGCAGGAGTCATCGGACCAGCAGAAGGAACAAAACCTCGTAAAGTCTTAATGACCAAGCCAACTCCAGAAGCATAATAAAAAAACGTTAGCCAGAAGGTTAACGTTTTTATTATGCAAGTGTAAAAACTAAAATTAAAACAATAGTGTAAAAAATAAATGTGACGATAAAACCTGAACGCCAGAAAAATTTACCAAAACGACGGTAAGAAAATGAGTGATTTCTCTTTAAGAAAAATGCGGTTAAGGTAAGTGCCAGCAAAGATAAACAGATTAAATAGTAAAAGAAAACACTACTATCTAAAAATTTACTGACTACAAGAGCAATTTCAAAAGCAAAAAGCGGGAAAGCAAGGTCAGTAAAGAGAATCCCAAAACGATTTAAATTGAAAAATTTAACAAGAATATAGGCAAAAATAGGTGTTAAAAAGATAAAAGAAAAGGAAAATATTTTGTACATCATCATGTCTTATATTTTATACTGAAAGTTTGAAGAAGTAAATGATTAGAAGATTTTTCTTGAAAAATACTTTTAAATTTTTGATCAAGCTAGTAAAGGAAATTTAGCCGAATCAAAAAGTTGAAAGTACTTACTTTTAAAAACTAAGCTAAAACTTGTCATATCAAGTATTTTTTAGAAAATATTTGATGCAAATTCCTTGCCTTTTCTCTAAAATAATGTATAATTAATGAGTATGCTATTGAGCATATCTGTGGGAGGTAAAAATCTTAATTACCGCCAAAACCACAACAGGAGGATTTTATAAATGGCTAAAAAAGTCGAAAAAGTTGTTAAACTTCAAATTCCTGCTGGTAAAGCTACACCAGCTCCACCGGTTGGACCAGCTCTTGGTCAAGCAGGTATCAACATCATGGGATTCACTAAAGAATTTAACGCTCGTACAGCTGATCAAGCTGGTATGATCATCCCAGTTGTTATCTCAGTATATGAAGACAAATCATTTGATTTCGTAACTAAAACACCACCAGCTTCAGTTCTTTTGAAAAAAGCTGCAGGTGTTGAAAAAGGTTCAGGAACACCTAACACAACTAAAGTTGCAACAGTTACTCGTGCACAAGTACAAGAAATTGCTGAAACTAAAATGCCAGACTTAAACGCTGCAAATGTTGAATCTGCAATGCGTATGATTGAAGGTACTGCTCGTTCTATGGGATTCACTGTTGTTGATTAATCAATAGCAACCCAATTAGTGGATTAATTGAGGTAAACACACTGTACCGTTGAGATTAATTCACGCTAGACCCGCAAGACTTCATCGTAATTTGATGAGTGACGTGGGAGATTTTAAATCAAATCGATATGACCACATTACAAGGAGAATTTTAAATGGCTAAAAAAAGCAAACAAATGCGTGCTGCACTTGAAAAAATCGACAGCACTAAAGCTTACAGCGTAGAAGAAGCTGTAGCTCTTGCAAAAGAAACTAACTTCGCAAAATTTGATGCATCTGTAGAAGTTGCATACAAACTTAACATTGACGTTCGTAAAGCAGACCAACAAATCCGTGGTGCAATGGTATTGCCAAACGGTACTGGTAAAACACAACGTGTTCTTGTATTCGCACGTGGTGCTAAAGCTGAAGAAGCTAAAGCTGCTGGTGCAGACTTCGTTGGTGAAGACGATCTTGTTGCTAAAATCAACGACGGTTGGCTTGACTTTGACGTAGTTATCGCTACACCAGACATGATGGCTATCGTTGGACGTCTTGGACGTGTCCTTGGACCTCGTAACCTTATGCCAAACCCTAAAACTGGTACAGTAACTATGGACGTTGCTAAAGCAGTTGAAGAATCTAAAGGTGGTAAAATCACTTACCGTGCTGACAAAGCAGGTAACGTACAAGCTATCATCGGTAAAGTATCATTCGACGCAGACAAATTGGTTGAAAACTTCAAAGCTATCCACGAAGTTATGGTTAAATCTAAACCAGCCACTGCTAAAGGTACTTACATGACTAACTTGTCAATCACTACTACACAAGGTGTAGGTATCAAAGTAGATCCAAGCTCATTTTAATTGATACATTAATGAAGAATCCGTTTCTTTGAAACGGATTCTTTTTATGGGCTGTGTGGTCTTTCTAATGCAGTGAAAAGGGAAATGATTTATCTATTTGAATCACATAGTTGACCTGTTTTTAATCTTTCAAAATTCAACGAATTTTGCTAGGTAAAATAGGTAAATTATGTTAAAATAATAAAGATAAAAAAAGGAGTAACTTGAAGTGGAACCTAAGTATAAACGTATTTTAATTAAATTATCTGGTGAAGCGTTAGCTGGTGAAAAAGGTGTCGGAATCGACATTGAAACTGTTAAAACTATCGCAAAAGAAATTGCTGAAGTACATAGTTCAGGTGTAGAAATTGCTTTGGTTATTGGTGGTGGAAACCTTTGGCGTGGTGAACCAGCTGCTGCAGCTGGTATGGACCGTGTTCAAGCTGACTACACAGGTATGCTTGGAACAGTTATGAACGCTCTTGTTATGGCTGATAGCCTTCAACAAAATAGTGTTGATACACGTGTTCAAACATCAATCCCAATGCAAAACGTTGCTGAACCATACATCCGTGGTCGTGCGCTTCGTCACCTTGAAAAAAATCGCATCGTGATTTTTGCTGCTGGTATCGGCTCACCTTACTTCTCAACTGATACAACAGCTGCTCTTCGTGCCGCTGAAATCGACGCTGAAGCTATCTTGATGGCTAAAAATGGTGTTGACGGTGTTTATAACGCCGATCCTAAGAAAGATGCTAATGCTGTCAAATTTGATGAATTGACACACGGTGAAGTGATTAAACGTGGTCTTAAAATCATGGACGCAACTGCATCAACACTTTCAATGGACAACGATATTGACTTGGTTGTCTTTAACATGAACCAAGCTGGTAATATTAAACGTGTTGTCTTTGGTGAAGCTATCGGTACAACCGTTTCAAATAAAGCTGAACACCACGACTAATAATTGTCAGCTCTGCTATTTCCCAAAAAACAAGAAATGAGGACTAATACTATTTATGGCTAATGCTATTATCGAAAAAGCTAAAGAACGCTTTGAACAATCACACAGCTCATTAGCACGTGAATTTGCTTCAATTCGTGCTGGTCGTGCAAATGCATCTCTTTTGGACCGTATCCAAGTTGAATACTACGGTGCAATGACACCACTTAACCAATTGGCTTCTATCACAGTTCCAGAAGCACGTGTTCTTTTGATTTCTCCATTTGATAAATCATCATTGAAAGATATCGAACACGCAATCAATGCTTCAGACCTTGGTATTAACCCTGCTAATGACGGTTCCGTAATCCGCTTGGTTATTCCTGCCCTTACAGAAGAAACTCGTAAAGCACTTGCTAAAGACGTTAAAAAAGTCGGTGAAAATGCTAAAGTTGCTATCCGTAACATTCGTCGTGATGCTATGGACGAAGCTAAAAAACAAGAAAAAGCTAAAGAAATCACTGAAGACGAATTGAAAGTTCTTGAAAAAGACATTCAAAAAGCAACAGATGAAGCTGTTAAACACATTGACACTATGACAGCAAACAAAGAAAAAGAATTGCTTGAAGTCTAATCAGTAAGAAAAAAGGTTAGGGGGGTGGACTGTCCACTCCCTTTTATAAAGGAAGAATAAATGAATAATTTACTTGCCACTGTCATCACAGGACTTGTGATTGACGAAAATGCGAAAGCGTATTTTGTACAAAAAGATGGCGTGACTTTCATGTTAGATAAGGCTGAGGGTGAGCATAAGATTGGTGACATGGTCAAAGGATTTGTCTACACTGATATGCACCAAAAAGCTCGTATGACAACAGCAGAAGTTGCCACAACTCGTACTAGCTACGGTTGGGGTGTTGTCACAGAACTTCGCCGCGATTTAGGTGTCTTTTTGGATACAGGACTTGCTGACAAACAATTTGTTGTGTCACTTGATGTCTTGCCTGATATGAAAGAACTTTGGCCTAAAAAAGGTGATAAACTTTATGTTCACCTTGACGTGGATAAAAAAGACCGTATCTGGGCAATTCCAGCGCAACCTGAAGTTTTCCAAAAAATGGCTGGACCAGCTTACAATAACATGCAAAATGAAAAATTGCGTGCCATTGTTTACCGTTTGAAATTATCTGGAACATTTGTTTACTTGCCAGATAACAACATGCTTGGCTTTATTCATCCGAGTGAGCGTTACGCGGAACCACGTCTGGGTGAAGAAGTAACTGCACGTGTGATTGGATTCCGTGAAGTTGACCGCACCCTTAACTTGTCATTAAAACCACGTTCATTTGAAATGCTTGAAAATGATTCACAAATGATTTTGACTTATTTGCAATCAAATGGTGGTTTTATGACACTAAACGATAAATCATCTCCAGCAGATATCAAATCAACATTTGGTATTTCTAAAGGTCAATTTAAAAAAGCACTTGGTGGCTTGATGAAAGCACGCAAAGTGAAACAAGACCAATTCGGTACAGAATTAATCGAAAACGAGGATTAAACATGAAAAGATTACAGCGATACCTTAAGCAAAGCTGTGGTCTTTTTTGTATCGAGTTTTATAACTGAGATAGGAATCAATAGTTTCGTAAAAACTTGATTTCAAAATAATTCTTAAGTTAATTAGTTCTAAGGAGGATTGAATGGAAGCAAATAGTAAAGACATTGAATGGTTTTTAGAGCATATGACGCAATACCGCATAGTAAAAGAAACTGGCATAGCGCAATCTAAAATTTCAAATTTAAAAAATGGCAAAACTAAACTAGAAAACTTAACATTAAGAGTTGCTAGTGAATTAACAACATTTTCAAAAGGACTTCAAAAAGGAGTCTAACAATGTGTTATACTATAAGTACCTCGTATGAGGTACTTTTTTTATCTTACAAGTGCTCTCGATTTTTTCGGGCGTTTTTTAATTTTTAAGCTCGTGAAAAAAATGTCCACCGGACATTTTTTTGCTATAATATATTCACTATACTTTGGAGGTTAAAGAATGGAACGTGCGATTTTTGCGGGTGGTTGTTTCTGGTGCATGGTGCAACCATTTGAAGAACAAGATGGTATTTTATCAGTCCGTTCAGGATATACTGGTGGGCATGTGGAAAATCCAACTTATGAGCAAGTTAAGGCACATGAAACTGGACATACAGAAGCGGTTGAGATTATTTTTGATGAAGAAAAAATCTCTTATGGTGATTTGGTAGAGATTTATTGGGCACAGACTGATCCAACCGATGCTTTTGGGCAATTTGAAGATCGTGGTGACAATTATCGTCCTGTTATTTTTTACAGTGATGACCGTCAAAAAGAGATTGCTGAAGCCTCAAAAGCAGCATTGCAAGCTTCAGGTCGATTCAAAGATCTGATTGTCACAGCGATTGAGCCAGTGCAATCATTTTATGTGGCAGAAGATTATCACCAAGGTTTTTACAAGAAAAATCCTGAACACTACGCTGAAAGTAGCGCTATCAGACATGCATTTTTAGAGGAGAATTGGCAATGAGAAAGTCATTTTACACTTGGTTAATGACGCAACGTAACTCAAAAAGTTATGAACCAGTAGCGATTTTAGCTGATCTTGTTTTTGAAGATACCACTTTTCCAAAGCACACTGATGATTTTGAAACCATTAGTCGCTATTTGGAAGATGAGGCTAGCTTTGCTTTTAATCTCAGTGAATTTGATAAAATTTGGGAAGATTATTTGGCGCATTAATGATTGCTAGATTCAAATAAAAAAGGAAATCACGGTAAGTCGTGATTTTTTGTTTTAAATAAGCTATAATAGACTTATCAAACACAAAAGAAAGAGGAACTCTATTTGCAAGAGCATTCTGTTGAAATTACCTTAAGTCATCCTGATGATGTGCTAGCGCTATTTGGCTCAAATGAACGTCATTTGAAGTTAATCGAAGATAATCTAGGAGTTATCATCCATGCTCGTACAGAGCGAGTGCAGATTTTAGGAGATGATAAAGAAAGTGTCGAATTAGCACGTGTGACCATTCAAGCTTTGTTAGTATTGGTTTCTCGTGGTATGTTGATTAATACATCTGATGTAGTAACGGCTCTTTCAATGGCACAAAATGGCTCTATTGACAAATTTGTTACCCTTTATGAAGAAGAAATTATCAAAGATAATTCTGGAAAACCAATCCGTGTTAAAACGTTAGGACAAAAAGTTTATGCGGACAGTGTCAAATCACATGATGTGGTCTTTGGTATTGGTCCTGCAGGTACTGGTAAGACTTTCTTGGCAGTGACTTGGGCAGTTACAGCTTTAAAACGTGGTCAGGTCAAGCGAATTATTTTGACACGTCCAGCAGTTGAAGCAGGTGAAAGTCTAGGATTTTTGCCAGGTGATTTAAAAGAGAAAGTTGATCCTTATCTCCGTCCTGTTTATGATGCTCTTTACCAAATTTTAGGAAAAGAGCAAACCACACGTTTGCTGGAGCGTGATATTATTGAAATCGCACCATTGGCTTATATGCGTGGCCGAACACTTGACGATGCTTTTGTGATTCTTGATGAAGCACAGAATACAACTATCATGCAAATGAAGATGTTTTTGACACGTCTTGGATTTAATTCTAAGATGATTATTAATGGTGATACCAGTCAGATTGATTTACCTAAGAAAGTCAAATCTGGTTTGATTGATGCAACGGAGAAACTAAAACACATCAAGCAAATTGATTTTGTTCATTTCTCAGCGAGCGATGTGGTTCGCCACCCTGTGGTTGCTGAAATTATCAATGCTTATGAAAAAGACGCCGAGCGCAAAACTGCTCACCATCAAAAAGAAGTTATCGATAGCACAAGTGCCTCAGGCTTTGCTAGCTATGAAACGATTGGTCAGCCAGCTAGCACCAAAGAGGAAAAATAATATTTTCAAGTCACACCAAGATGTGGCTTTTTTTGATAAAAAATGATTTTCATATCTGAGAATTCTCTATTAAGGTGGTTTTCTGGTGTAAGATAAGGTATACTGAAATTTTTCAAGATATTTTCAAAGATAGAAATAGATTAAAGCATACCAAAGGAGAAGTTTTATGGATAATCGTGAGATATTTGAGAACCTTTCTGAAATGAGTAGTTAATTGTAAAAACAGGCTGATGACTTAAATCAAAAGTTAAAAATGATAGATAAATTCTCATCATTTAATCAAGGGGATAGCTCAGAGTTTTTTACCACATTTGGGGAAGAAGCTAAAGATTTAGCTTGCGAATTTCAAACTTTATTGTCTTACATGACACCTAAAAGAATTTAGTAAAAACTGATAGTATGCTAGGATTTTTTGGGCAGAAATACCATATTATCTAAAAAATCTAGTAAAATTCTCTTTTTTAGATAAAATAGACTATAAGCATTGTTCTTGGAAATGTTCAAGGTATTTTCGAAAAGGACAGTGATGTAAAAAGAGTTACCTGTTAGGAGGAGAATTATGTGTGATCGTGCGTCACTTGAAAAGTTGACTAAGATGAGTGAAAAGTTGACTAGTTAAGCTGAAAGACTAGAAAGCGATTTGAAGACTTTGGATTCTGAAATTGAAGCCGATGTTTTAACAAATCTTGGTGATCAGGCAAAACATTTGGCTAGTGACTTCCAAGATTTGATAACTCATATAGATGAAGGAATGGTGAGTCCAAAAGAAAAGTAAGATAACTAAGTTGACCTGTTTTAGGTCCCTTTTTTAATAGTGTTTGAGGAGAAAAATGCTTGAAAAACAGTTGAGAGAACATAGTGAGCTTGAGATATGGAGATTGTTATTGCTTCCAGTGACAATGGCTGATGCAAAGACAATGTTTGCTTATACGTCAGATATTGAAAATACTAAATGGGGTTTTCCAGCTAATCAAACTATCGAAGAAACTAAAAATGTGATTGAAAATATTTATCTAAAGAGTCCTCTGGGACGATATGGAATTGTCTTAAAAGAGATTTCAGAGTTCATTGGGACTGTTGATTTAATGAACTGGTCAGATGGAAAAGAAGCAGAAATTGGTTATATTATCAATAAAAAGTTTTGGGGGCATGGTTTAGCCACAGAAGCGAGCGCTAAAATTTTAGAACTTTGTTTTGAGGTGTTAGGATTTGAGGAAGTACATGCTTTTTGTGCACTTGAAAATCCGGCTTCAGTTCGTGTTTTGACAAAACTCGGAATGATAGAGATGGAACGTCTCCAAAATAATAAAAAATATCCTGGAGGCTGGGTCACTAGTCAGCATTTTTGTGTAACGAAGGTAAATTATTCAAAATAAAAGGTTTCACAAGAGATTTGTCAGTTTTTTGATTGCGCTTCCAAAAAATGTGATATAATATAGACAAATATACAACTGATTGCAACAAAATTTTGGAAGAATGTCTATAAGAAAATGATGTGTTAATCATTATTTATAGACATTCAGGTATATGTAGTTGATTGGACAGGTTTCACGCATAATACTGCTTTATTTTTTAATCATTCATGAAAACGGTTGCGTATTTTTAACTTATCTTTATAGGAGATTATTTATGTCACTTCGTAATAAAGTAAATATGAAAAAGAAAATAAAAAGAGGTTTAGGCTCTCTTTTAGTTTTGACAGAGGTCAGCACTGGTATTTTCGTGCAAGCTAATGCTGTTAAGGCTGATGAGCAGGTCTCAATGAAAGAAGGAACAGTGCTTTACGCATGGTGCTAGTCTTTCGATACTATTAAAGATAATATGCAAGCGATTAAGGACGCTGGTTATACGAGTGTTCAAACATCACCAATTAACCAAGTTATTGTTGATGACGGTGGTAATAAGAGCTTGAAAAATTGGTACTATCAATATCAACCAATTTTACATACGATTGGTCACTACCAATTAGGTACAGAAGAATTTAAAGAAATGAACCGTGTGGCTGATCAATATAGTATTAAAATCATTGTTGATGCTGTCCTTAACCACACAACATCTGACTACAACCAAATCAGTCAAGAAATTAAAAGTATTCCAAATTGGACACATGGTAACAAAGAGATTAAAAACTGGAATGATCGTTATGATGTGACACAAAATGCTCTTCTAGGTTTGTATGATTTGAATACTAAAAATCCACAAATTCAACAATACCTTTTGAAATTCTTGAAAACAGCAGTTGCTGATGGAGCTGATAGTTTCCGTTATGATACTGCTAAACACATTGAATTGCCTGGTGAATATGGAAGTAATTTCTGGAATGTTATTTTGAATAATGGATCTGAATTCCAATATGGTGAAGTTCTTCAAGATAGCATCTCACATGAAGCTGATTATTCTAAGTTGATGAGCGTTAGTGCATCAAATTATGGTAATCAAATTCGTAATGACTTGAAAGATCGTTGTGCTGCTGCAGGTAATTTAATGAATTATTTGACCCAGCAAATCTTGTTACTTGGGTTGAATCTCACGATACTTATGCCAATGATGATATTCGTCTTGGTTGGTCAATGATTACAGCGCGTGCTAAAGGTACACTTTTGTTCTTCTCTCGTCCAGTAGGTGGTGGTAATGGTACTCGCTTCCCAGGTCAATCACAAATCGGTGATGCTGGTAACTTCTACCTTAATCTCCCAGAAGAATACGCTAATGTAAACGCCAAAATCATCTTCAACCAACTAGGGACTAGCACCCAATTTCCTTGCAGCGTCGGATTCGACCTCGTGAAATCTGGTAACTACAATAAAGATGGTCTAAAATAGTCGGTCATTAACTAACTTTTTAACACAATTCTAACTCCTTTTCCAGAAAGAAGTAGCTCTCCTCAGGCTACTTCTTTTTTTATGATTAAATGGCATGCCTAAAAAGTTTCTTAGTGCCTAAAATGGCGCTGTTATCCTTAATATGGTATAATATCCTTGATATAATTAGTTTTGAAAGAAGATAGATATGTACGTTGAAATGATAGATGAAACTGGTCAAGTTTCAGAAGAAATTAAAAACCAAACTTTGGACTTATTACAATTTGCTGCTGAAAAGACTGGTAAAGAAAATAAAGAAATGGCAGTGACTTTCGTGACTAATGAGCGCAGCCATGAATTGAACTTAGAATACCGTGACACAGACCGTCCAACGGATGTTATCAGCTTAGAGTACAAACCAGAATCAGATTTAACTTTCTCAGAAGAAGATTTGGCTGAAAATTCTGAGCTTGCAGAAATGCTAGACGAATTCGATGCTTATATCGGTGAGCTCTTTATCTCTGTTGATAAAGCGCGTGAACAAGCAGAAAAGTACGGTCATTCTTTTGAACGTGAAATGGGATTCTTAGCGGTGCATGGTTTCCTACACATCAACGGCTACGACCATTATACCCCTGAAGAAGAAAAAGAAATGTTTACTTTACAGGAAGAAATTTTAACTGCCTATGGACTTAAGAGACAATAATTCCCCTAAAAAGTGGAAAAATCGCACCTTGGTATCTAGTATGGAATTTGCCATTACTGGAATAGTTACAGCCTTCAAGGAAGAAAGAAATATGCGTAAACACATGGTGTCAGCTATTTTAGCAACTGCAGCAGGAGCTGTTTTTCGTATATCTGCGATTGAATGGTTATTCTTATTTTTAGCCATCTTTTTAGTCATCACTTTAGAAATGGTTAATTCTGCGCTTGAAAATGTGGTTGACTTGGCTAGTGATTATCATTTTTCAATGCTAGCAAAAAATGCTAAGGATATGGCAGCAGGAGCGGTATTGGTGGTATCAACTTATACCGTGATTACAGGATTGATTATTTTTGTACCGAAAATTATTGCCTTGATTTTTGGCAACCGATAAAAATATTTTGCAAATAATGAAAGGAGTAGGGACGTTTAACGTCCTTTATATCTTATGTTTAAATCAGGTTTTGTAGCGATTTTAGGTCGCCCAAATGTTGGGAAATCGACATTCTTGAACCACGTTATGGGGCAAAAAATTGCTATCATGAGCGACAAAGCTCAAACAACTCGTAACAAAATCATGGGGATCTATACAACAGATACCGAACAAATCGTCTTTATTGACACACCAGGAATTCACAAACCCAAAACAGCACTTGGTGATTTCATGGTTGAGTCAGCTTACAGCACACTTCGTGAAGTTGAGACAGTTCTTTTCATGGTGCCTGCTGATGAAAAACGTGGTAAAGGTGACGACATGATTATCGAACGTTTGAAATCAGCTAACATTCCAGTTGTTTTGGTTATCAATAAAATCGATAAAGTGCACCCAGACCAATTGTTGGAACAAATTGATGATTTCCGTAGTCAAATGGATTTCAAAGAAATTGTGCCAATTTCAGCCCTTCAAGGTAATAATGTTGAAACACTTCTTAATATCTTAAAAGATAATTTGGAAGAAGGTTTCCAATATTTTCCTGAAGACCAAATCACTGACCACCCAGAACGTTTTTTGGTATCAGAAATGATTCGTGAAAAAATCTTGAAGTTGACAGAACAAGAAGTACCTCACTCTGTTGCAGTTATTGTTGATTCAATGAAACGTGATCCAGAGACAGACAAGGTTCACATTCGTGCAACAATCATGGTTGAACGTGACAGTCAAAAAGGTATTATCATCGGTAAAAAAGGCGCTATGCTTAAGAAAATTGGTAAAATGGCTCGCCGTGATATTGAAATCATGCTTGGTGACAAGGTTTACCTTGAAACTTGGGTTAAAGTTAAGAAAAACTGGCGTGATAAAAAACTTGATCTCGCTGACTTTGGTTACAACGAGAAAGAGTATTAATAGTTCATTTAATTAGGAGGTGTTTTTGGCTTAACACCTCCTCTTTTAAAAATAATAAAAAGGAAAAGTCATTGGTGGTGAATTGGCCATGTCTAAGACTCTTTGAAAAAAGATAAATGGTGACTAGGTGTTTATCACTGTCGTCAAAATTTCTATAAAACTTATTGAGAAAGGAGAAGGACATGTTCGTGTTGCTTTGAACACGGACGAAAGGCTGTGTAAAATAGATAGGTCATTTCAGAAATCAGGATTTCTGATGACCTCCTAATTTTACTTTGCCTTTTACGTCCTTTGTATCAGAAAGATGCCGGAATTACCTGAGGTTGAGACAGTTCGTCGTGGTCTTGAGTGTTTGATTGTTGGGCGCAAAATTATATCGGTTGATGTTCGTGTGCCGAAAATGGTTAAAACGGATTTAGGTGCTTTTGAGTCTGATTTACTTGGTCAAACCATTCAGTCGATTGGTAGACGTGGGAAGTACCTGCTGCTGAACCTAGATGAGCAAGTGATTATTTCTCATCTGAGAATGGAAGGAAAATATTTGCTGTTTGAGCACCAGGTTCCTGAGGATAAACATTTTCATATCTTTTTTGGTTTAGATGATGGGTCGACTTTGGTTTATAAGGATGTTCGGAAATTTGGAACCATGGAATTGGTAGCCGAAAATCAAGTTGCAGCTTATTTCCAAAAAAGAAAATTAGGTCCTGAACCGACTAAGGAAGATTTTGATGTGGCAGAATTTACTCGAAAACTATCTGCCTCTAAAAAACTCATTAAACCATATCTTTTAGAGCAAACTTTGGTAGCTGGTCTTGGAAATATTTATGTGGATGAGGTACTTTGGGCAGCTAAAATTCATCCTGAACGCCAAGCAAATAGTCTTCAAAAAGCTGAAATCAATTTGCTTCACGATGAGATTATCCGTATCTTACAACTTGGCATTGAAAAAGGTGGAACAACTATCCGAACTTACCAAAATGCCTTTGGTGAAAATGGGACAATGCAAGAGTATTTGCAAGTTTACGGAAAAACAGACGAGCCTTGCCCACGTTGTGCCACACCAATTGAAAAAATAAAAGTAGGAGGTCGCGGGACACATTTTTGTCCTGCCTGTCAAAAACGATGACAAAAATTATTGGAATCACAGGCGGGATTGCTTCTGGAAAATCAACCGTTGTTGCTGAAATTAAAAAATATGGCTATCAAGTGATTGATGCTGATCGGGTGGTTCACGAACTTCAGGCTAAAGGTGGAAAACTTTATCAAGCCCTTTGCAACTGGTTTGGCAGTGAGATTCTTCAAGAAAATGGTGAACTCGACCGCAAAAAATTGGGGCAGTTGATTTTTTCGAGTAAAGATATGCTTGAAAAGTCATCACATCTGCAAAATGGTATCATTCGAGAAGAGTTGGCTAGAAGACGAGATGAACTAGCTAAGACTCAAGATGTCTTTTTTATGGATATTCCGCTTTTGATTGAACATGATTATATGGAGTGGTTTGATGATATTTGGTTGGTTCATCTTGATGAGAAAACACAATTAGAGCGTTTGGTGATGCGTAATCATTTTTCAAAAGAAGAAGCTAAAAAACGCATGGCTAGCCAAATGTCGACAGAAGCTAAAAAGCCTTATGCTGACAAATTGCTAGATAACAGTGGTGACCTTACGGAATTAAAAGCACAAATCCATCAGCTTTTGCAGGAATTATAAGCGATGAATGCTTGGAAAATTGCCTGATTTTCTGCATATTTTTCAAGAAAACGCTTTGTGTAGCAAGTTTTTAGTAATTCTTTTGGAATGTGCTATAATAGCAATTGACTTTTTTTGAAAAGAAGGTGAACAATCATAAGTAACGAAGTTAATTGGAAACAAAATTTACGAGTAGCTTGGCTTGGTAACTTTTTTACTGGGGCAAGCTTTTCGCTTGTTATGCCATTTATGGCTTTGTATGTAGAAGAACTAGGCGCTCCCAAAAATAAAGTTGAGTGGTACGCTGGTCTAGCGGTATCTTTATCAGCTTTAGCCTCTGCTTTGATTGCTCCGGTGTGGGGGCGGCTAGCCGACCAATATGGACGTAAACCGATGATGGTTAGGGCAAGCTTGGTCATGACCTTTACAATGGGTGGTTTAGCCTTTGTCCCTAATATCTTTTGGTTATTAACACTGAGGCTATTAAACGGTCTTTTTTCAGGATACATTCCTAATTCAACAGCCTTGATTGCTAGTCAAGCACCTAAAAATCGTTCAGGATATGCACTTGGAACGCTAGCAACTGGTATGATTGGCGGGAGCCTAATTGGTCCCTTACTGGGAGGAATGTTGGCTGAATGGTTAGGTATTCGACAAGTCTTTTTGTTGGTCGGATTTATTTTGCTAATCTGTAATTTTCTGACAGTCTTTTTGATTAAAGAAGATTTCAAACCTGTTGCTAAGGCTAATGCTATGTCAACTCGAGAACTCTTTTTATCAATTAAAGACAAGCAAATTCTAATCGGGCTTTTTGTAACAAGTATGATTATCCAAATTTCAGCTCAATCTATTGCCCCAATTTTGACCTTATACATTCGTAATCTTGGACAAACTGAAAATCTAATGTTTGTCTCTGGTCTGATTGTGTCTGCTCTTGGTTTTTCAAGTATGTTATCGAGCTCGACTCTTGGTAAAATTGGTGATAGAATAGGTAATCATAGACTACTTTTGATAGCTCTATTTTATAGCTTTAGTATGTACGTCTTGTGTGCCCTTGCCAGAAATTCACTTGAACTCGGAATTGTGCGTTTCATGTACGGTTTCGGTACAGGTGCGCTGATGCCAAGTGTTAACTCACTACTGACTAAAATCACGCCAAGAGAAGGAATTTCACGTATTTTCAGCTATAACCAAATGTTTATGAATATTGGACAAGTCGTTGGACCATTTGTTGGTTCTGCCATTGCGACTGGTATGGGATACCGTTCAGTCTTTTATGTAACAAGTTTGATTGTCTTTGTAAACTTTGTGTGGAGCCTTATCAATTTTAGAAAATATTTGAAAGTTAAGGAAATCGCGTGAGAGTCAAGATTAATTTAAAATGCAGTAGCTGTGGTAGTAAAAATTATTTAACAAGCAAAAATAAAGCAACTCATCCCGACAAAATTCAGGTTCTAAAATACTGTCCCAAAGAGCGAAAAGTAACCCTACATATTGAATCGTAGGGATATTTATGATAGAATAATTAAGACCATAGTGTAGGAAAGGAAATAGAACCCAGAAGCAAAAAAGTAGTGGATTTTTTCCCTGAGTTAAGCTTCTGACGCGTTCTTAGTGAAACATATGTACAATGTACTACTGACAGCTTTACTGGTATTATCTGTTATTATCGTGATTGCTATTTTTATGCAACCACAGAAAAATCCAAGTAGCAACGTATTTGATAACAGCGGTTCAGAAGCTTTATTTGAACGTACTAAAGCGCGTGGCTTCGAAGCGTTTATGCAACGTTTTACAGCAGTTCTAGTTTTCTTTTGGCTAGCAATTGCTTTAGCGTTAGCAATCTTATCAAGTAAATAGATAGCAACTGACGAAAAAGATGCATCTTAGCTTACGTTGGCTGCGCATCTTGAATTTTGTACGAAAATTCATGAGCTGGTCATTCAGCTCATTTTTTATTATTAAGTAAGTAGTGAGGAGTCTGTCCAGTAGCGGATTGGAATTTGAAATTCAGTGACTTTTCACAACTTCCATCAAGCTAGAAAACGAGAGGATAGAAGATAGCAGGACTTTTTTTGCTAATCGGTCTTGCTTATAATCACAATTATGAATGAAAATATTATTGCTTATTTAAAAGAGCATGGAAAAGTTAATATTAACGATTTAGCGGCTGGTTTGGATATGACTGGTGCTGAAAAATTTCCATTGCTTGTTAAAGAAATTTCACAGTTAGAAAGTCAGGGTGAACTCCGCTTTGATGATAGCGGTAGCCTTGCCCTTCGTAAAAAAGTAGAGAAAAAAAAAGAAATTACGGTCACTGGTGTCTTTCGTGCTAACAAAGCTGGTTTTGGTTTCTTGTCTGTTGATGAGGATGAAGATGACATGTTTGTTGGGCATAATGACGTTGGTCATGCTGTAGATGGTGATACGGTTGAAGCTGTGATTAAGAAACCTGCTAACCGTCTTAAAGGTACAGCGGCTGAAGTCCGTATTGTCGGAATCGTTGAACGCAGTCTAAAAACTGTCGTTGGGAAATTTATCCTAGACGATGAAAAACCAAAATATGCTGGTTACATCAAGTCTAAGAATCAAAAAATCCAACAAGAAATCTACATCAAAAAAGAACCTGTTGTTTTAGACGGAACTGAAATCATCAAGGTTGATATCGATAAATACCCAACGCGTGGTCACGATTACTTTGTCGGTCATGTTCGTGATATCGTTGGTCACCAAGGGGATGTTGGAATTGATGTTCTTGAAGTCCTTGAATCAATGGACATCAAATCAGAATTTCCAGAAGACGTTATGGCTGAAGCTAATGCTGTTCCAGATGCGCTGTCTGAAAAAGATTTGATTGGTCGCGTGGATTTACGTAATGAAATCACCTTTACCATTGACGGCGCTGATGCCAAAGACTTGGATGATGCGGTTCATATCAAACTTTTAGATAACGGTAACTTTGAGTTAGGTGTTCACATCGCTGACGTGTCTTATTATGTTACAGAAGGTTCTGCCCTTAACCGTGAAGCGGTAGCTCGTGGAACATCTGTGTATGTGACTGACCGTGTGGTGCCAATGTTACCAGAACGCTTGTCAAACGGTATCTGTTCATTAAATCCAAATGTAGATCGTTTGACACAATCATGTTTGATGGAAATTGATCGTAATGGTCACGTGGTGAATCACCAAATCTGTCAATCAGTTATTAAAACAACTTTCCGTATGACTTACAGCGATGTTAATGATATCATTGCTGGCGATGAAGAGTTGATTGAAAAATACCAACCAATCGTTGAGTCAATTCACCACATGGCTGCTCTTCATAATATCTTAGAGAAGATGCGCGTGCGTCGTGGGGCACTTAATTTTGATACTAGCGAAGCTAAAATCATTGTCAATGACAAAGGAATGCCAGTTGACATCGTGATTCGTGAGCGTGGTATTGCAGAGCGCATGATTGAATCCTTCATGTTGGCAGCTAACGAAACAGTGGCAGAACACTTTGCAAAACGCAAATTGCCATTTATCTACCGTATCCACGAAGATCCTAAAGCTGAAAAATTACAAAAATTCCTTGATTATGCAAGCGTTTTTGGCGTGCAAATTCACGGGACAGCTAATAAAATTAGCCAGCAAGCTCTTCAAGATTTCATGGCAAAAGTTGAAGGAAAACCAGGTGCTGAAGTTTTGAATATGATGCTTCTTCGTTCAATGCAACAAGCACGCTATTCTGAACACAATCATGGACACTATGGTTTGGCTGCTGAGTACTACACACACTTTACAAGCCCAATTCGTCGTTATCCTGACCTTCTTGTTCACCGTATGATTCGTGAATACACACAAGTGACAGATGAGAAGATTGAACACTTCAGAAATGTGATTCCAGAATTGGCAACATCATCTTCAACTCTCGAACGTCGTGCTATTGATGCCGAACGTGTGGTTGAAGCGATGAAAAAAGCTGAATACATGGAAGAATACGTTGGTCAAGAATTTGACGGTGTGGTGGCTAGTGTCGTGAAATTTGGTATGTTTATCGAATTGCCAAATACCATTGAAGGTCTTGTTCACATCACAACCTTACCAGAATTCTATAATTACAACGAACGTACTTTGACCCTTCAAGGTGAAAAATCAGGTAAAGTCTTCCGCGTTGGTCAACAAATCAAGATTAAATTAACACGTGCCGACAAAGAAACTGGTGATATTGACTTTGAGTACATTCCAAGTGATTATGATGTGATTGAAAAAGTGAAGAAATCACGTCAAGACCGTTCTGGAAAAGACAAACGTCGTCCAAAATCTGACAATCACAAAGACCATAAAAAAGACCACAAATCAAATAAACAACGCAATCATAAATCTTCAAAATCATCTTCTAAAAAAACAGGCAAGAAACCTTTTTACAAAGAAGTAGCTAAGAAAAAAACTCGTAAAGCTAAAAAATAAAAGGTGACAAGCCTCATTGCTAACCCAAAAATTTTGACACAAGAGAGGTAGCTTAATATGCCAAAAGGTGAAGGAAATGTCGTTGCCCAAAATAAAAAGGCACGTCATGACTATAATATAGTTGATACCATTGAAGCTGGAATCGTCTTGACAGGAACTGAAATTAAGAGTGTTCGTGCCGCACGTATTCAGCTAAAAGACGGTTACGCTCAAATTAAAAATGGCGAAGCTTGGTTGATTAATGTTCACATTTCTCCTTTTGAACAAGGAAATATCTGGAACCAAGAGCCTGAGCGTACACGTAAATTATTGCTTAAAAAACGTGAAATTGAAAAATTGTCAAATGACTTAAAAGGAACAGGGATGACCCTTATTCCTCTTAAAGTTTATTTGAAAAATGGCTTTGCTAAGGTCTTACTTGGTGTGGCTAAAGGGAAACATGATTACGACAAACGTGAAACCATCAAACGCCGCGAGCAAGACCGCGACATTAAACGCCAAATGAAAAATTTCAATGCAAGATAATAAAACAAAAAGAGTTTGGATAAATCCAAACTCTTTTTAAAACATTTTTTCAATTCCTCAATCAAAATGTGATTGTCAGCTATCATTTCTTTGATTTTTCCTTGCAAAGCAGGTGAAAATTCTCCAACGTAGGTGTGCAATTGCTGTTCAATATCAGCTTGAAGGGCTTTACCAGCTTCTGTAAGGGCGATAATTAGCTGACGTTGGTCTTCTTCAGGGCGAATACGTGTTAGATAACCTTTGTCTTCTAAAAGCTTGAGAAGCGGTGTCAATGTATTGCTAGCAAGGTCTAATTGTTTTCCTAATTCACGCAAAGCAAGATTGTCAGTTTTCCAAAGTGCTAAGAGAACAATATATTGTGTATAGGTTAAATCAAATTTAGCTAGTTTTTGTTTATAAAATTGGTTGAAAACTCTATTAGCATTATAAATCGCAAAACATAGTTGATTAGTTAAAGCAGGATGTTGTTCTGGCATAACGTCCCTTTCTTTGTGTTTACTTGCTCTTATCAGAACATAGAAAAAAATAAATGTAAAAGTTAACAACTTGAAAAAGGAGTAGTAAACTATAGCCAATCGTGTGCGACTAATTATAAAAAAGAGGTCGAAATTATGGAAAATACAATCGAACTATTACAAAAAATTGGAAACAAAATTTTAAATCAAGCAAATATTCATGATCTTGTGGCTTTGAATTTTGAGGCACAAGGATTTTCAAAACTTGGTGATAAATACAAAAGCTACGCTTCAGAGGAGTATGACTTTTCACAAAAACTCTTTAATCGCATTTTAGATTTGGGTGGTAAAATCTGTTACCAAAATCAAGTAAGCTTTGAAATGCCAGCTAGTACTTTATAGTGGCTAAGACACGATTTGGAAGTTTCAAAAGAAGGACTGGAAGAATTATTACCATTGGTTGGTGCTGCATCTAATGATTTGGTGACTTATGATTTGCTAAAAGCCTACTACAAAGATGAAGATGATGATTTGCAGTGGACACAGCAACAGTTGAATTTGATTGATGCTATTGGTTATCAAAACTGGTTAACACAACAGCTTTAAGGAGAAGGAAATGACTTACGATTACGATGTGGTTTTTATTGGCTCAGGACATGCTAATTGGCATGCGGCAGTGATATTGTCTCAGGTCGGAAAAAAGTGGCCATTGTTGAAAAAGATATTACGGCTGGTACTTGTACCAATTATGGCTGTAGTGCCAAATTTTTATTAGACAGTCCATTTGAGTTTATTGATAGTCTTTCACGTTATGATAAAGCAGGCATTACTGGTAATACTAAGGTTAACTGGCAAGAGCTTATGGCTTATAAAAAATCTGAAATTCCAACTTACGCTTCTCTCATGGAAGGTATGTTTGCGCAAATGCAGATTGATTTGCTAAAAGGCTACGGAAAATTAGTTGACGCTCATACAGTTAGTGTGGATGATGATAGAATCAGTGCAGACTACATCGTTCTTGGAACGGGTCAACGTCCAGCACGTCTTCAAATTAAAGGGCAAGAATTCTTGCATGATAGTTGTGATTTCCTTGATTTGGATAAGATGCCAAAACACATCACCTTTATCGGTGCAGGAATCATTTCTATGGAATTTGCAACCATGTCTGCTAAGCTTGGCTCAGAGGTCCATATCATTGAATATGCTGATAGAGCTTTAGTAGCTTATCAAGAAAATTATATTGATAGTGTGGTTGCTAAAATGACAGCAGAGGGTGTTTACTTCCATTTCAAACAAGCAGTTCAAGCAGTTGAAGAAACTACCGCTGGTTTACGTGTCACAACGGCGCAAGGCTTGGAATTAGAGACTGACTATGTTCTTGATGTAACAGGACGTATTCCAAATGTTGAAAATCTTGGTCCTGATGAACTTGGCATTGCCTACAATCGTTCAGGAATCGTTGTTAATGAATATCTGCAAACTTCTGTGCCAAATATTTTTGCCAGTGGGGATGTCATTGATAAAAACATTCCATGTTTAACGTCGACAGCAAGTTTTGAATCAGATTATATTGCAGCTTACATTCTTGGAGTAAATCAAGAAGCAATTCAGTATCCAGCTATTCCAAATCTTGTTTATACTTTCCCACGTATTGCACAAGTTGGGGTGAGTGTTGTTGAGGGTCGTGAGAACGATGCTTACCGTATTGTTGAGATTCCATTTGGACAACAATTGAAATTTCAGACAAAATTAGAAGATGAAGCGCACGTGACACTGATTGTTAATCAGAATAAAGAATTGGTCGGCGCTAGTCTTTTAGGTAATGAAGCTGGTGAAATGATTAATCTTTTGACATTGATGATCAATCAAAAAGTTACAGCAAATGATCTTAGTTAGATGATTTTTGCTTTTCCAGGGACAACTAGCGGATTACTCAGCGCAGTAAAAATGGCATTAATGTAAATAGATAAAGCTTGAACGAAAGTTCAAGCTTTATCTATTTATTCGAACCATGTAATGACTTTTTCACGAGGTTTACGTGAGCGAGGGTGTTTTGGATCGCATAGTCGATAACCAAATGACACCATGCTTGCAATGCCTTCTTTATCAGAGTTAATAATGCCTGCTTTGGCAAGAATAGCATTGACTTTGTCATAATTAAATCCTTCAATTGGGCAAGAATCAATACCAATCATGCTGGCTGATGTCATCATATTTCCAAGAGCGATGTAGGTTTGCTTAGCGGTCCAATCAAAGAGGGCGCGTGGATTGTCAGCAAGTGACATATCATTTTTTTGGAAAGACTCGTAAGTGGCTAGGCGACTATTGAGAGCGTCACCCTCACCGAGACCACGTCGAACGAGGCTATCTTTGACAGAGTCAGAATCATAGCGTGCATTTTTTTCTGCAAGTAACAAAACAAAATGACTGGCTGTATCAAGTTGAGACTGTGCTCCCCAAGCAACAGTTTTTAAGTCATCACGAAGTTTTGCAATTTGCTTACGATCAAGGACAACAAAACGCCAAGCTTCCAAACCAATCGAAGAAGGGCTTAACCAAGCTGTGTCAAGGATGAACTCCATATCTTCACGTGAAATCTCTTGGTCATTGTAGACACGGACGGCAACTCGATGGTCAAAGGCATCGAGAACTTGTTTTTTAATAGCTTCTGTACTCATGCTAGCCTCCTAGTTTTCTTTTTATCATAACATTTTCAGCTAGTTTTAGCCAGTTTTCAGGCATAAGAAAAAGAGCCTAAGCTCTTTTATTTTAGTTGATTTGTCAGATGATTAATTTGGTCAATCAGATTGTTAAAATCGCAAGGTTGAGACAATTTCATGAAATCTAGAGGGGTTTTATGAAAGACTTCACCGATGATGGGGATAATTTCTCTTCCTTTATCAGTAATGTAAACACGTTTGGTATGTCCTTTATAAACTACTTTCACTAAATCTTTGTGAACTAGCTTTTCAATAAGTCTTGTCATAGATGGAGCTGCGATACAAAGCATTTTAGCCAAGTCTTTTAAAGGCAACCGTATTAACTTAATTATTGATTTTATCGAAAATGATTTAGGGCTTTCTCTCATGATGGAAAAGATGGTTAGACCTTTTGAGGGTAAGCAGATTGTTGATATTGAGACAGAGTCTCTGATGGTTTTGATGAAATTAAAGATAAATATATCAGAAGCTGTTCAACAATTTTGGCAGGAAATGCAAGAAAAGTATGCAAAAAAAGGATTGAGTTTTTCTCAATCCTTTTCAATTTTAGCTAAAAATTCTCTAGTAAAAAACTTTCGGCAAGAGAACCGTCTTTGATAGCTTTTTTGGCATCTTTGATTGAAAACCAGTCCCAGTCATCAATCTCCTGATTGGGAGTGACTGCTCCAGATACTGTTACGGCAAAATTAATCATGAGTGAGTTACTGCGCTCGTAGTATTTAGTAGCATTAAAGGTTAAGGATTTTACTTTTAAGCCTAATTCCTCGTCAATTTCTCTAGCGACAGTAGCCTCATCATTTTTGCCTTATGACACATAACCAGCTAGTAAAATGTGTTCAGTCATCTTGTACTGTTTGATTCAAAGAATTTTATCATGATTTTCGTTAAATAAAATGGCACTGATAGCAGTATTAAAAACTGGAAAGCGAAAGCTATCATACTGTGAACAATAAGGAATATCACCTTCGTCTTTTAAAAATTTCTTAGGCTCATTTTAGCAGTAGTTGAAGTTTTTAGGTTTATGAGAATTATCCTTCAAAATAAAGCAATTCTTTTGGTGTGTGTGTGAAGACTTCAAAGCCAGATTTTGTGACGTAACCACAATCTTCGATACGAACACCAACTTTGCCAGGAATGTAGATACCAGGTTCAACTGAGAAACACATACCTTCTTGGATTTCCATATCATTACCTTCCATGATTGAAGGGAATTCGTGACAAGTCATTCCGATACCATGTCCAAGACGGTGGTTGAAGTATTCACCGTAACCTGCTTTTTCAATGACTTTACGAGCAGCCTCGTCCACTTCGCTAGCAAGAACACCAGGTTTGATGAACTCTAGAGCTGACATGTGAGCTTCTAAACATAAGTTGTAAATGTCTTTCTTGAATTGGTCAGGTTTACCAACAGCAACAGTGCGAGTCATATCACTAGCGTAACCATACATATCTGTTCCAAGGTCAAACAAAAGCAAAGCATTGTTTTCGATTTTGTTTGTGCCTGGGATACCGTGTGGGTTAGCGGCATTATTACCAGTCAAGACCATAGTGTCGAAACTCATTTTTTCAACACCTTGTTTTTTCATTTCGAATTCAATCATGGCGATAATGTCAGTTTCAGTGTTGTTAAGTGAAATGTTATCGAAACCAACTTTAACAGCTTTATCAGCGAACTGGCCAGCTACAATCATTTTATCGATTTCATCTTGAGATTTGATAAGACGCATTTTTTGAACAAATGGTGTCAAATCTTCAAAGTGTCCGTCAAAGATGGTTTGCAAACCTTGAAATTTAGTAACATTCAAATTATCAAATTCAGCAAAGATTTTAGCACTATCTGTTGAAGGAAGACCGTTTTTAATTTTTTTCCATGGATTTTCAGAATCAACGTAACCAAAAACAGGGAAATTGACGATTTGGCTGGCGCGTGCGACTTCAAGCGCAGGGACGAAAAGTGCTGGTTCACGGTCAGCGTAAACAAACAAGAACATTTGACGTTCGTGTGGATCGCAGAAGAAACCAGTCAAATAGTTAACAGTTACTGGGTCAGATAAAACAGCGATATTTGCTTTTTCTTGATTCAAATATGAGCGGATTTGATCTAATTTAGACATGAGAAACCTTCTTTCTAATTACCCCCCCATTTTTTCAAAAAAATCACAAAAAATCAAGAGTTGAAGCCGAAAAAATTAAATACACTTAATTTTCATAAAATCATGCTAAAAAACTTTAAAAAGATGAAAGAGTTTCAGAAGTTTACTAAAAAGTTAGCAGAAAATTTTCTGAAAATAACTACTTTTTGATTTTTTTAGCCTTTTATGAGAAAAACAGCCTTTTAAACGTTTTCAAAATATGAAAAGTTTTCAAAAATTCTAAGTTTGCACTTGAAAGTGTTTCCAAAAGGTGCTAAAATATTTGTGAAAGCGAAATTTTCAAATAGAAAGGAAGTCCAATAATGAACACTGATGATACGATTACAATTTATGATGTTGCACGAGAAGCAGGCGTCTCAATGGCAACAGTTAGTCGTGTTGTAAATGGCAATAAAAATGTAAAGGAAAACACTCGTAAAAAAGTACTTGAAGTTATTGACCGTTTAGACTATCGTCCAAATGCAGTTGCTCGTGGTTTGGCAAGTAAAAAAACTACGACAGTTGGTGTTGTTATTCCAAATATCGCTAATAGCTATTTCTCAATTTTAGCGAAAGGTATCGACGATATTGCTGCAATGTACAAATACAATATCGTTCTTGCGTCAAGTGATGAAGATGACGATAAAGAAGTTAATGTTATTAACACTTTGCTTGCAAAACAAGTGGATGGTATTATCTTCATGGGACACCATTTAACAGAAAAAATTCGTGCAGAGTTCTCTCGCTCACGCACACCAGTGGTTCTAGCAGGAACAGTTGATTTAGAACACCAACTTCCAAGTGTTAATATTGATTACAAAGCTGCCGTGGCTGATGCTGTTGATATTTTGGCTAAAAATAACAAAGATATTGCCTTTGTTTCAGGACCACTTATCGATGACATTAACGGTAAAGTTCGTCTTGCAGGATACAAAGAAGGACTTGAAAAGAACAACCTATCATTCAAAGAAGGACTTGTATTTGAAGCTCACTACAACTACAAAGATGGTTATGAACTAGCTCAACGCGTGATGAATTCAGGTGCTACAGCTGCTTATGTTGCTGAAGACGAACTAGCTGCAGGTCTTTTGAATGGATTGTTTGCCGCAGGTAAAAAAGTTCCTGAAGACTTTGAAATTCTTACAAGTAATGATTCACCAATCACATCATACACTCGTCCAAACCTAAGCTCAATTAGCCAACCAGTTTATGACCTTGGTGCGGTAAGTATGCGTATGTTGACTAAAATCATGAACAAAGAAGAACTTGAAGAAAAAGGAATTATTCTTAATCATGGTCTTAAATTGCGTGGTACTACACGTCAATAATTTCCAAAAAGGATACTATGACAAAATCAGCCTTTGGGCTGATTTTGTTTAGTCTTAGTGAAAAAAATTACAAAATAAGCTATAATAGAATTTATGAAAGTTTTACTGTATTTGGAAGCCGAAAATTATTTAAGAAAATCAGGAATTGGTCGTGCCATCGAGCACCAAGAGCGTGCTCTTAGCATGGTTGGCCAAGATTATACAACAAATCCAAACGATGACTATGATTTGGTTCATATCAATACTTATGGTATTAAGAGTTGGAAATTATTGAAAAAATCCAAAAAAGCGGGTAAAAAAGTGTTGATGCATGGTCATTCTACCGAGGAAGACTTTCGCGACTCTTTTATCGGCTCTAATTTAGTATCACCAATTTTTAGATGGTATCTTTGTCGTTTTTATAACAATGCAGATGCCATTATTACACCGACTGAATACTCAAAATCATTAATTAGTGGCTATGGTGTTGATAAGCCAATTTATGCTGTTTCAAATGGGATTGATTTGTCACGTTATGTTCCAAATCCTGCTAAGGAAGAGGCGTTTAGACGTCATTTTGGTCTTAAACCAGATGAAAAAGTTGTGATTTGTGCTGGGCTTTATTTCATGCGAAAAGGAATTGACGAATTTGTTGAAGTGGCAAAACAAATGCCTGATGTGCGTTTTATTTGGTTCGGTGAGACTAATAAATGGATTATTCCTCATAAAGTCAGAAGCATTGTGACACGTAAGCATCCTGATAATGTGATTTTTGCTGGTTACATTAAAGGAGATGTTTTTGAAGGTGCTATGAGTGGTGCAGATGCCTTCTTCTTCCCGAGTCGTGAAGAAACAGAAGGAATTGTCGTTCTTGAAGCACTTGCTAGTCACCAACATGTGGTTTTGCGAGATATTCCTGTTTATCACGGCTGGGTTGACAGTAGCTGTGCGGAGTTAGCTCATGATGTTCCTGGTTTTGTTAAAGCCCTTCGTAAGGTTTTATCAGGAAATAGCGAAAAACAAGAAGCAGGTTATCATATTGCTCAAAGTCGTGGCATTGATAAAGTTGCTCATGAATTAGTTGATGTTTATCACAAAGTAATGGAGTTGTAAAATGAGAATTGGTCTTTTTACGGACACTTATTTTCCTCAAGTTTCTGGGGTAGCAACGAGTATTTGTACCCTCAAGGAAGAGTTGGAAAAAGAAGGACATGAGGTCTATATTTTTACAACCACAGATAAAGCGGTGAAACGCTACGAAGATCCAACGATTATTCGACTTCCTAGCGTGCCTTTTATTTCGTTTACAGATCGCCGCATTGTTTATCGTGGATTGATTTCGTCTTATAAAATTGCCAAACAATATAAATTAGATATTATTCATACCCAAACGGAATTTAGCGTTGGGATGCTTGGAAAAATGATTGCTGCAACCCTTCGTATTCCAGTTGTTCACACTTATCATACGCAATATGAAGACTATGTTGGTTATATTGCTAAAGGAAAAATCATCAAACCAGGTATGGTCAAATACGTCATGCGTGGCTACATGAACGACTTGGACGGCGTGATTTGTCCATCTCGTATTGTGCTAAATTTGCTTGATGGTTATGATATTAAGATTCCAAAACGTGTCATTCCGACAGGAATTCGTGTGGAAGAGTACGAACGTAAGGACATTACAAGAGAAGATGCGCTAGCACTTCGTGAAAAACTTGGAATTGCTGAGGATGAGACAATGTTACTTAGTCTGTCTCGTATCTCTTATGAAAAAAATATTCAAGCTATTGTCCAACAATTTCCAGACGTTTTAGGTCAAAATAAAGCTGTTAAATTGGTTGTTGTTGGTGATGGACCATATCTATCAGACTTGAAAAAAATGGTTGAGGACCTTGATATTGAAGATAGTGTGATTTTCACGGGAATGGTTGCTCACGAAGAAACTGCAATTTATTATAAAGCAGCTGATTTCTTCATTTCAGCATCAACTAGTGAAACTCAAGGGTTGACTTATACAGAAAGTCTTGCTAGTGGAACACCAGTCATTGCACATGGAAATCCGTACTTGGATGACATCATTGACCAAAAGATGTTTGGAACATTGTTCTACCAAGAAGAGGATTTGGCGAATGCTATTTTAGATGCGATTGAAAACACACCTGCTATGGCTGACAAAGCATACCAAGCAAAAATGTATGCCATCTCAGCAGAACATTTTGGAAAATCAGTCTATGCTTTTTATCTTGATGTTTTGATTTCAGCTAAGAATAAGAAAAAAGAAAAATTCTCTTTAACGGTCCGTGGTCAAAAAGAAAAAACGTCTGTGAAGTTAGCACATTCTGCCATTAAATTGCCAGCAGAAGCAGCTAAAGCTACGGTTAAGACGTCAGCAAAAGTTTTCAAGGCTCCAAAACGCTTGATTAATTCAATTCGAGATTTCCTTGACTAAGTTCTTGAAAAATAAAAAATTCGTGTTATAATATCTATCGAAGACAAGTTGAACAGGGTTCAACCTTTAGAGCGAGTGCCGGTTGGTGAGAAGGGCGTAGGGTTGACTGATTCAATACTACTTCCTTTGCTTTTTATGCAAACATAAAACGGTGGCTACGATATAGCCGATTTGAGGTTTACGACTCTTTTTTGTCGTAGATAAATGAAGGTGGAACCACGTTGCGACGTCCTTTTTGGACGTCGCTTTTCTTTTATCTAGGTGAAAAATTTTTGTAAACTCATCAAGTTCCTTTTGCCCGGTTCCCAAAAAGGAATTCTCAACAATGTAAATTTTTTAAAGGAGAATAGTATGGTTAAAATTACTTTCCCAGATGGCGCTGTGCGCGAATTCGAATCTGGAGTAACAACTTTTGAAATTGCTCAAAGTATTAGTAATTCACTAGCTAAAAAAGCTTTGGCTGGTAAATTTAACGGAGAATTGATTGATACTACTCGTGAAATCACTGAAGATGGTAGCATCGAAGTCGTAACACCTGATCATGAAGATGCTCTTGGTATCTTACGTCACTCAGCAGCTCACCTATTTGCTCAAGCCGCAAAACGTCTTTTCCCAGACCTTTGCCTTGGTGTAGGTCCTGCAATCGAAAATGGTTTCTACTACGATACTGATAATAAATCAGGTCAAATCACTGATGAAGACCTTCCTCGTATCGAAGAAGAAATGAAAAAAATCGTTAAAGAAAACCTTCCATGCATTCGTAAAGAAATCTCTATCGAAGAAGCGCGTGAATTGTTCAAAAACGATCCTTACAAACTTGAATTGATTGAAGAACACGGTGAAGACGAAGGTGGACTTACTGTTTACACACAAGGTGAATTTACAGACCTTTGCCGTGGCCCACACGTGCCATCAACTGGTCGTATCCAAGTCTTCCACCTATTGAACGTTGCTGGTGCTTACTGGCGCGGAAATAGCGATAACGCTATGATGCAACGTGTTTACGGTACTGCTTGGTTTGATAAAAAAGACCTTAAAGCTTACCTTAAACAACGTCAAGAAGCTAAAGAACGTGACCACCGTAAACTTGGTAAAGAACTTGATTTGTTCATGATTTCTCAAGAAGTTGGTCAAGGTCTTCCATTCTGGTTACCAGATGGTGCTACAATTCGTCGTACTTTGGAACGTTACATCGTTGATAAAGAAGTAGAATCAGGATACCTTCACGTTTATACTCCACCATTGGCTTCAGTTGATCTTTACAAAACTTCAGGTCACTGGGATCACTACCGTGAAGATATGTTCCCAATAATGGATATGGGTGATGGTGAAGAATTTGTTCTTCGTCCAATGAACTGCCCACACCACATCCAAGTTTACAAACACCATGTACACTCATACCGTGAATTGCCGATCCGTATCGCTGAAATCGGTATGATGCACCGTTACGAAAAATCTGGTGCTTTATCAGGTCTTCAACGTGTTCGTGAAATGTCACTTAACGATGGTCACTTGTTCGTAACACCTGAACAAATCCAAGAAGAATTCCAAAAAGCTCTTCAATTGATTATCGACGTTTACGAAGATTTCAACTTAACTGAATACCGTTTCCGTCTGTCACTTCGTGACCCTAAAGATACTCACAAATACTATGATGACGATGAAATGTGGGAAAATGCACAATCAATGTTGAAAGCTGCCTTAGATGAAATGGGCGTTGAATACTTTGAAGCTGAAGGTGAAGCTGCTTTCTACGGTCCAAAACTTGATATCCAAGTGAAAACTGCTCTTGGTAACGAAGAAACATTGTCAACAATCCAACTTGACTTCCTTCTTCCAGAACGTTTTGGTTTGACATACATCGGTGCTGATGGTGAAGAACACCGTCCAGTTATGATTCACCGTGGTGTTATCTCAACAATGGAACGCTTCACAGCTATCTTGATTGAAAACTACAAAGGTGCATTCCCAACATGGCTTGCTCCTCACCAAGTAACTGTTATCCCAGTTTCTAATGAAGCTCACGTTGACTACGCTTGGGAAGTTGCTAAAGTTCTTCGCGACAAAGGTGTTCGTGTTGACGTCGATGAACGTAACGAAAAAATGCAACTTAAGATTCGTCAAAGCCAAACTAAGAAAATTCCTTACCAATTAATCGTTGGTGATAAAGAAATGGCTGATAAGACTGTTAACGTTCGTCGTTACGGAAGCAAACAAACTCACACTGAATCAATCAATGAGTTTGTAGAAAATATTCTTGCTGACATCGATCGTAAATCACGTCCAGACGCTGAATAATTCCTTATATTTGCATAATAAATTCGGTAAAAAAGAAGTCCTTTGGGGCTTCTTTTTGTGTTTTTTTAAACGGATGATTTTTCCAGATTTGCAAAAATCTAATATTACTAAAATGAAATATTACAATTGAGAAAGCGTTCTCAAAAAAGGGAGTTAAAATATGCGAAACTTTAAGCAACATTTTTTGTCACTTGGCTTTGGTCTTTTAATAGCATTAGCTACGCTTTTGTCTCATTTAGGACCTGGTCCAATGATTGTCAAAGCTGATTCTTTGGTAGCTTGGAATTTTAGTGATTCTTCATTTAAAGATTTGGGTCAGCTAAAGTCTGAAAAAACGATTGATGGGTTGACTTTATTAGCAAATGAAGAGTTACCATTGTTCATCAAAGCAGAAGAAGCTAATGTTTCAGAAAGCAATTATACATCTGCCTTGCAGTTAATTGCTACAGGTAGTAAGGATAAGGCTTCATTGAAATTTTTAGTATCAGATAACGATGTGATTAAAGTCGTTTTGAAAAGTGCTTCAAAGACTGAGAGGGTCATCTCGTTTTAGCTGATAGCCAAGGTCAAGACCTAACCAATCTGACTGTGGGTGTGCAAGCCAGTGAAGCAACTTACACTTATTCAGGTGAAGCTGGTGAGCTTTATTTATATGCTAAAGACGCTGATCTTGACTTGTTTAGTATTCAGGTGGGAGCTACATCTTCTGATGTCGTTTCAGAAAGCCAATCAAGTGAAGCTACTAGTAATTCAAGTGAGACAACTGAAGTAGATTTGTCCCAAACAGAAAGTGCTGATGAAAGCTTAATCTTCTCTTCATTAGCAGCTTCAATGGCGTGACAGTCTCAACTTATAACGATTTTCGCTCTGCTATTTCAAAAGCTGAAAAAGCCGGTGGCGAAAGGTTTATGTGAAGGGAAACAAGATTGCTTGTGACGGGCAAATTGCTTTGTCTAAAGCAAATGCTAACGTTCAAATCATTGGTGTGCAAAATGCGGATGGCTCTTATCCAGAGCTTAATTTTTCAGACTTTATGGCAAAATACATCGGTAAAGCCTCATCAGATGCGGCAGTTGGTGTCAGAATTTATGGCTCAAACTACACCCTTCAAAACTTGATTATTGAGCATGCGCCAGATAACGGTATCCAAATCAAAGGAAAAACTGCTGGTAATAACAAGGTTCCAAATTGTATTGTTAGATATAATAACGGTACTGGTTTGCAAGTAACGGCAGGTGCTTATCGTAATACAATTGAAGCGGTTTACAGCTACCGTAACTGTGATGTTTACACACGTAGCGGAAATGCTGATGGCTTTGCACCAAAACTCGGTGCAGGTAGCGGCAATACTTTTACTTACTGTTATGCTTGGGATAATTCTGATGGTGGTTGGGATTCCTTTGATAAAGTAGGGGATGTGACACCAGATATTACTTACACAAATTGTGCAGTTTGGAATAACGGTAAACCCGATGTCTTTACTGGAAAATATGATTTTGACCACAAAAAAGCTTTAGATGAAAATCTTCATCTGGTTCAACTCATCAAAGTTAGTGATGGCTCATTTGCTTCAAATTATGCAAAAGGTAAATTTGCTTTGCCATCTGGAAACTTCATCAAGACTGATGCTGGTACGATTAGACTTTCAGCTTGGACTGGCAATTCATTTGACGGTAATCCAAATAGCTTTAAACTTGGTTCTGTCAATTCAAAGTCAAGTGTGACACGTAAATTGTCATACTGTCTTGCTTTTGATGAAGCTAAAAAAGGTTTTGATAATAACAACAGTTCCGTTACAGCTTATTTAGACTACTGTGTGGCATTTGATAATGGTTGTAACTATTACATTCAACCATTGATCATTAAAGCATGGTCTGCTGTTCAAGGCTTTGCTGGTAAGAGTGGTGATAAATTACCAAGTGGCCGTACTGTCACAACACCATCATCTGGCAGTCAATCAGCTATTCGCAAGTCAGTTGGAAATACTAAAAATGCGATTATTGCTAATTGCCAAGCTAATGAAATTCCTGGCAAAATTGGATTTAATATTTATTAATCTGGCATAGCATTGTGAAAATCTAAAAAATAGCTCCTCAATCGAGGAGCTATTTTAGTGATAAAAACTTTGTTATGGATGATTATAACAAGTGGTATTCTTTGAGTAATTCTTCGAGATAAGTACCGTGCACTTTCTTAAGAGCTTCTTTGAGAACGGCTTTTTCTGCCCAAGGAATATCAATTTCTGTTAGTGATTTTTGGTCATTTAGATAGTAAAGGGCATTGAGTAGCATGCGAACATCAAAGGCGGATGCGAAGACTTCAGGTACACCGCGGTCAACATCAAGTAGTGTGTAGACGGCTTCCATGGCTGTTCTGACAGAGTATTCTGTAGTAAAGACAGTGTCACGAGGTGTTTCAGCATAGTTACCAATAAAGGCTAAGTTTTGACTATCTTTTGGCACTACTAATGGACGGTCATTTAAGCCACGCGGCATGAAGTAAGTAGTGATGTAAGGCATGTGGCAAGGAATAGTTGAAGCAGTGTCAGCAATTTCTGCAATTTCAGTTTCAGGAACTCCCATGTGGTAGAGCCATTCTTGGCAAAGTTCTTTACCAGTACATTCATCAGGGCGTTTTGCAATGTAATTACCCTTACGATCTGTGTAAAGAGAGTAAAGCCAAACGACCAGTTCGTTATCTTTTTGAACTTTGAAATGCGGTTGACGACTGATAGAGTAACCAAGGAGCCAGTTAGAATCTTTAATGCTTGTTGGACCGCTGGTTACGATTGAACCACTGTATGGGTCTTTGTGGTTAACGGCTTCGATATAAGGGGAGATGCGTTTATCCTTGAAGGTGATAGTAGCTGAAATGGTCCAGTTAGCATCTGGAATGTTTTGGCAGAATTTTTCTGGGTGACCAAAGCTTTCGTCTTGGGCAGCCAATTTTTGCCAGAGTTCCCAGCTAGCACCTAATTCGTGTTTAACAGGAGCTGGGTGGTCGTTGTCACCATAAGTTGTACTTTCGGTGATTGAACCATTTGTGACAAAGACCAAATCATTTTCACTTAAAAAGAGTTCTTTTACTTGACCTGCTTTTGTGAATTCAAGCTTGCTTGCCACTTTTTTATTGCCTTTGCGGTTAACCAAAATATTTGTCACGGTAGTATCATAATTAAAATCAACACCGTGTTCAGATAAGTAGTGGACGATTGGTAAAATCAAAGATTCATATTGATTGTACTTAGTGAAGCGAAGGGAAGAAAGATTTTTTAGGCAGCCAACGTGTTGAATAAAGCGCATGAGATAACGGCGCATTTCCATGGCACTTGACCAAGGTTCAAAGGCAAACATTGTACACCAATAGAGCCAGAAATTAGAATTGAAAAATTCGTCATCAAAAACTTGGTCGATTTGAACATTTTCCAGTTTGCTTTCAGGCATCAAAATCAAATCAATCATTTCCTTGATAGCTTTTTCAGAAAGGGTTAGCTGACCATCGTTAGGCAGAGCTTTACCACGATTGCAAATGACACGTGTCTTAGCATAACAAGGGTCTTCTTTGTTGAGCCAGTAGAATTCATCCAAGATTGAATGGTCTGGATTTTCAAGGGATGGAATAGAGCGAAACAAGTCCCAGAGCACTTCAAAGTGAGGTTCCATTTCACGTCCGCCACGAATAATATAGCCTAAGCGGTCATTTTTAATACCGTCCATGCTACCACCAGGAAGGCTCAATTCTTCTAGAATATGAATGTGATCGCCAGACATTTGGGCATCACGGACAAGAAAGACTGCTGTAGAAAGAGCGGCTAAGCCACTTCCGACAATATAGGCTGATTTTTCATCAACGTTTTCAGGTTTTTTAGGACGAGCAAATGCTTCATAATTTCCATTTGAATAATACATACATATCAACTCCTTTGTTAAGATAACTTTTATTAAAACACTTTCTTCAGTAAAATAAAATAGACAGGAAAGATTTCCTGTCTAAATTTTTGACACTTTGCTGACTTTGTCTAGTAATTCAAAAGTTGATAAATACGCTTGGCTAAGGTGTTGGGATTTTCTTGCAAGCCAGAGTCAATCCAATCAAGGATAAAACCAACCAAGCCGTACTTGCAAAAATGAACCCTAAAATCAAGTTCACTGGCACTTAAGTCAGGATTTTTGGCTTTTAGGACTGGTTTGATTAAGTCATAAGCTCGGTCATATAAAAAATGTTCTAAATAATTACGATTGATAGAATAATAGGTGTTGTAGACAAACGCTTTGTTGGCTAGAATGTATTGAAAAATCGCAAGCATGCCTTTTTCCCAAGAGTCGTCTGTTCGGTTATCACCAATCATTTGCTCACCATCTGAAATATATATCTTTTCAAGCAGGTCATACAAGTCATTAAAATGATAGTAAAAGGTTTGACGGTTGACGTGCATACGCTGAACCAACTCTGTCACGGTGACCTTGTCAAAGGATTTTTCCTGCATAATGTCTTTTAAAGTATGGGCAAAGGCCTCTTCAGTTAGTGTCTTCATAAATTCCCCTTCATCTATAGCTATTTTATCATAAGTCCCTTTAAAAAAGGTGTTAGCGCTGTAATGTGCTATAATTGACCTATGAAAATCGGAGATAAAGACTTTTTCTACTTTTGGGAAAATAGCAAAGCTGCTAGCATAAGTGACAAAGCAAGACAAGTACTACAAGAATTAATGGACATCTTAGAAATGCCAGAAGAATTATCTGGCGAGATTGCTCAGACTCGTAAGCTTTTAAATCAATTTTCGGATAACCTTTCGCCCAATCACCCTTTTTGGAGTGAGTTAGCAAGACTTGTTCAAGTAGCTTACCCAGGAGAGAGCATGGCTGAGGACAATTTATTAGCGCACCAAGTGCATCAATTTCGCTATGTGATTTCAGCCTACCAAGCTCAGTGGGTCAGAGAAGAATTTCCTGCTAAGTCAGATTGGCAATCGATGCTAACTTACTTAAAAGATAAAAAAGAGCGACGGTTTTGGCGGAGACGATTTGATTTTGATTTGACAGAATCAGCTAGGCTCCATAATAAAGCACCCAAACGTGCCATTTTAGGATTTGAGCTGCCAGTCAATCTGAAAATTTTGCTGGCTTTTCACACAGAATTTATCTTAGATAGTAGGGGACATTTTGCTAATGAAATCGATCCACAAGGTCAGACTCATAATGGCATTATTAACGGAGCTAGTTTTAACTATGCCAATCGTAACGACCAGAGACACTATGAACTTGACGTTGCAGCGATAAAACGTCATGACCCACTTTTTCGTAAGCGTATTTTATCCAATCAAGGCAATGCATTTATAGCCCCGCTCTGGATTAAGTGCCGTCGTCACGAAGATTGGGAGCGCAGCTATTTTAATAAAAAAGGCCACTACGCCAGACAAGGGCGTAGCAGCTATCAAAAGGTAAAACAACTGATTCGAAGATTTCGAAAAGATTTACATAACTGTTCGTAACTTAATCTGCGAACAGTTTTTGAATGGCTAAGCGGCATTTAGAAAGACAGTTCGTAACGTTTTCGAATAAGAAAGTCAAGGTTCTCATCACGGTTACTTCGGCAAGGGCAAAAATGAGGCAAAGCACCATGCTTTCATTGCTGAATTCATTTAGCATGAATAGTGAGCGTAATGGTGGAATGAGACAACAAATGATGAAACCAGCAAAGCAAGTGATAAAAATAGAAATCTTATACTTGTTGAGAGGTCTTGAAACATTTCTCAAAATCAAGAAACCAACAATAGCAAGTAGATAAGTACTAGCAATACCAATATCGTTTTGCGGAATGTCAAACAATTGACCGAATACAACCAAGCAAGCAATGGCTGAAAAAGAAGTAAGCGAAGCTGGTAGAGCTGTTAGAATAGTTTTTTTTAGGAAGTTCTGATTTTTCTTGGCGGTGTTTGTTTCTAATGATAATAAGAAAGCAGGAACTCCGATATTGAACATAGAGATAAGAGAGACTTGAGTAGGAGCGAGAGGATAAGTGAAAATCGTAATGATTGAAAAGATAGCTAACAACATTGAAAAGATATTCTTGTATAAGAATAAGGTTGCTGAACGAGTGATGTTATTAATAATTTGGCGACCTTGAGAGACAATATCTTTCATTCTTGAAAAATCTGAGTCAAGCAAGACCACTTGGGCTGCTTGACGAGCTGCTTCGCTACCACTTCCCATTGCAATTGAGCAATCAGCTTCTTTCATCGCTAAGATATCATTGACACCATCTCCAGTCATTGCGACTTTGTATTGGTTCTTTTTGAAGGCAAGCACTAAATCTTTCTTTTGTTCAGGAGTCACTCGTCCAAAAATGGTATGACTTAGCGCAGCTTTTTCGATGTCTTCCTTAGTTTTTAAAGTACTGGCATCGATGTAGTTTTCTGAATCTAAAATTCCTGCTTGATTGGCAATTTTTGAAACGGTTAGAGTATTATCACCAGAGATGACTTTAATGGCAACGTCATTTTCATTGAAGAATGAAAAAATTTCTTTAGCGTTTGCTCGGATATCGTTTCTGATAGCTACAAATAAAAGTGGTACCGCATTGTCTTTAGTCATTTCAACTAAAGCTAAGATGCGTTTACCGTCTGAGGCATATTGTGTGAGTTTGGTTTGATTTATTGCTAGCTTTTCTTGGCTCAGTAAGATATCTGGAGCTCCTAAACGATAGGTGGTATTTTCTGTTTTGATTTGAGAATATTTGACTTTGGATGAGAATGGGGTTGCTTCAGCATTTTTAAAAGCTTCTTTTGAGGTGAAATATTCTCGCAAAGCCAACATTGTAATATTAGAATCAGGGATAGTATTGATGTATTTAGAAAGAATTTCTTGGTTAGCGGTTAAGTCTGCTTGATTGACATGCTCAGGTAAGATAAGGTCTGTTACGGTCATTTTATTGGCTGTGATGGTTCCTGTCTTATCCACGCATAAGATGTCAACGCGAGCTAAAGATTCAATACTTTTCATATCGTGTAACAAAACTTTTTTTCTAGCTAATTTCATTGCACTGACAGCAAGAGCAACAGTTACCAGTAAATAAAGTCCTTCAGGAATCATACCAATTAAAGCGCCGACTGTTGACACAATACTATCACTAAATGTTTTGTGATTTAAAAATAGCGATTGGCTAAATAAGGTGATACCAATGGGGATAATGATAATTCCAGCAAATTTGATGATGCCTTCGATAGCACGAATCATATCTGTTTTTTTATGTTTGACTTCTTTAGCTTTTTGCGTTAGTTTGGCGGCATATGAATCGTTTCCGACTGCGGTCAATTTAGCAAGACATTTTCCTGAGATGATAGAGCTACCTGATTTTAAATCACTGCCGATTACTTTTTCAATTTCATCTTCTTCACCTGTTAGAAGAGATTCGTTGACGGCTACTTTCCCTTCGACTAAAGTGGCGTCGGCAGGAATTTGCCTTCCTTCATCTAGTAAAATGATGTCATCAAGTACCAATTCATCAATAGGGACAGATTGGTATTTACCATCTCTGATAACTTGGTAGGACGATTTTGAAATGACATTCAGCTGGTCTAATACTTTTTTAGAGCGCAGTTGTTGAGTAATTCCGATGATAATGTTAATGATGATAACAGGTAAAAAAGTTAAACTTTTAAAAGAACCAGCAATAAGCAATAATAAGCTGATAATGGCAAAGATCAAATTGAAGTAGGTGAAAATATTTTGGCGAATGATAGAGCTTGTTGTTGCTGCATTTTCGTCGACCATTTTATTATTTTGACCATTTTTTAGACGTTCTTCGACCTCTTTGCTTGATAAGCCAGAAATCTTATTTGCTATCATTTTTTCATTCATTTTTGCTATCTCCTGAAATCTAATACTTAAAAATCTAATAATTCTTACTAGGTCAGGGTAATTCTACTTTACTTTTTTAGGGAAATCAAGGAAAAACGGGGTCTCAAATTGTAAGATTTTTGTGGCAAGTTTAGCTAGGTTTAGAGCTTTTGAGAGGAATTATGGTATGATGAAGGTAAGAAAATAAGCAAGTTGAGGTGTTCTATGGCAAAGGTTTATGTAGCAGATGATGAGAAGAATATTCGTGATTTGATTGCTTCATTTTTGCGTGATCAAGGCTTAGAAGTTGAAGTCTTTGAAACAGGTGACCAGTTGCTTTTACGTTTTTTGGAAGAAACGGCAGATGTAGTTATCCTTGATGTCATGATGCCTGGGACAAGTGGTATTGACATTGCGGCTATGTTGCGTAAACGCTCTGAAGTGCCGATTATTCTTTTAACTGCGCGTGATAGTGATGATGATTTTGTTAAGGGATTTTCAGCTGGGGTTGATGATTATTTTACCAAACCATTTTCACCCTTGAAATTAAGCTTGCGCGTCAAGGCTATTTTAGCGCGCCAACCAGTCGTAAAAGATGGTGCTAATGAGGAAGTAAAATCACTTGCTTATGAAGGTTTGGAGATTTCTGATAAAGAGCGCTCAGCTAGTTATCAAGGAAAAACAATTAAGCTAACGAACACAGAATTTGAACTCTTGAAAGTATTGTTGTCGCACAGCGAGGAGGCTGTTTCACGTGATGACCTTTTGCATCTGGTTTGGGGCTATGAAAGTGATGTTGAAACACGTGTGACAGATGATACCATCAAACGCCTGCGAAAAAAAATGAGAGGGGTTGAGAGTCATGTCCTTATTGAAACGATTTGGGGCTATGGGTTCAAGCTCACGAAAAAAGATTAAGAAAGACAATCACTTGACGAAGAAAAAAAGGTGGCAATCGCGTTTTCGAACGACTTTGTTTTTGCAGCCATTGACGATTTTGATTACTTCCTTCGCCATTATTTTGCTAGTCTTTAATGGTTTGTTAAAGTTGTTTCTGGCTGAAGAAGCTTTTACAGCCATTCAAAATCAATACGATACTTTAGATGCACTTTATGTCGGTGAAGATTTACCAAAAATTTCAGACGGTAACATCTTTGAAACTACTTATGCCATCGTTGATGAAAAGTTTGACATCAAATATATTTCAGCATCAACTTATGATTTGTCTGAAAAGCAAATTTCTGAGAAAGTCGTTGATTACTTTTCAGATAACAAGTCGATTGATTGGTTTGATGATGAATTTGACAATAGTGTACAGCATTTTAAGAAGGTCAAGGTCTATGATTCGACTTACATGGTTAAGATGCAAGAATACCCTGGCACTTTTTCAGAAAGTTATATCAAGCAGGATAGTGATGACAGTAAGTCGCAAAACTATTATGTCTTTGTCTTTGCCAATGTCACTCCGATTGCGGACTTTGAAACCTATATCAATTACCTTCTGCTTTCGCTGATGGTGATTGTTGGTTTGATTGCTATCATAACCATATTCTTAACTTCACGGAAATTAGATAAGCATTTTGGAGCTTTAAAATCTTATATTTTACGCGTTGGTAATCGTGAGGGTGATTTGCAGCCAGAAAATTTTGCTTACCGTGAATTTAATGAGGTTGGTCAGACTGTCGAGAAGATGAATGACATGATTGATGCTAACCAGCGCAGTCAGCAACTCTTTTTCCAAAATTCTTCTCACGAGCTGCGCACTCCGCTCATGTCCATTCAAGGTTATGCAGAGGCTATTAAAGAAGGTGTGGCTGTGGATGACCAAGAAGCTGCTAGTGTGATTTTAGACGAAAGCAGGAAAATGGCAGAGCTGGTTGATGATATTTTGACTTTGTCAAAAATGGAATCTGCTCAGCAACCTTTGAAACTAGAAACCTTCAATATGGTTGATTTGCTTTACGATGTGAGTTGGCACTTAAAAGCCAAAGCAGATGCACGAGGTCTTGTCTTTGAACATCGATTTGTTTCTGACTATCTAGATATTGAAGCTGATGAAAAGCTTATCGAGCGAGCTATTGCTAATATCTTATCAAATGCGGTTCGCTACGCTAAAAAGACAGTTAGCATTTCTTGTCAATTGTTAGAAAATCAAATGCTTGAAATTCGCTTATCAAATGATGGAAAAACTATTTCTGATAAGGATAAACCTCATCTTTTTGAACGTTTTTATAAAGGTGAGGGAGGTCATTTTGGTATTGGACTTGCTATTACTAAGGAAATCATTGACCGCCATCACGGTGAGATTCAAGTGGCTTCAGATGACCAAGAAACATGTTTTACCATTAGACTTCCACTGCGACAATATTAAAGAAATACTCATTTAGATTAAGTTCTAGATGAGTGCTTTTTCTTTCTTACACTTTTGTAAGCGGGAGATTCCTTAAAATAAGATAAACTAAATTGAAGCCAAAACTTGCCACACTTTTGCCACAGCTTTTCGAGACTTTATCCAAGCTTTCTTAAGTAATCTTCATTATAATATGGTTACAATATTGAAGCGAGGAAAAGATGAAAGGAATTAAGAAGTATTGGGCTATTCTTGTCTTGCTTGGTGTACTTGCTTTGGGACTTTTAGGAACTTATGCTTATCATCAATGTGGTTATAAGTTAACTACAAGTGATGTCAAGCGCATTGCATACCAAAATGCAGGACTTACCAGTGAAGACATAAAGTCACAAGAATTTGTTAAAAAAAGATCAGGTCTAGCAGCAACTTATGTAATTAAACTTGAAACAACTACAAAATCGTATGCCTATACTATCAATGCTTCTTCAGGTTCTATCATCGAACGACACTACAAGAAAAAATAAGCCTTGGCTTGGTATTGATAGAGACTGAAATGAAAGAGGAACTCAATCCTATTATTGAATTGATGTGATATTACAATGAAAAAGAAGATTGTATACCTACTACTATTAATCGTTTTGCCACTAGCTGTGATTTGCTATCTTTTAGAATTATTTGGATTAAAACTCATCAGCTGGCAACGATAAGACTACGACAATTAAAGGAGGGGATGCTATGATAGAAACAGGATCGCAGAGAAAATACATTCAGATTTTAACGGGAATTGGATTTATTATTTCCATTGCTTTGTTTGTTTTCTTCAAACAACACCCAGCCTACTTCCAAGTTGGTGGGCTTTTCCAAAGTTATTTAGGAAGTTTAGGTCTCTTTGCACCGCTGATTTTTATGGCTTTGCAAGTTGTTCAGGTGATTTATCCGATTGTTCCTGGTGGGATGACCAGTGTGATTGGCTATATTGCTTTTGGTCCTATTTGGGGATTTGTTTATAATTTCACTGGTATCTTTATTGGGTCTCTTATCGCCTTTGCTTTAGCGAGACGTTACGGAGAAACATTTGTGAAGGCTTTTGTTTCTCAAGAGACTTACGATAAGTATATTGGCTATCTTGACAAGAATAACGGGAAATCTTATGCGATGATTCTGGGAGCTGCTTTTGCTCTACCTGGTTTCCCAGATGATTTTCTTTGCATGGTTTCTGGACTTTCAAAGATGTCATTTAAGAAATTTGTTACGATTTTTCTGCTTACAAAGCCTGTCACACTCTATCTCTATACTGTTATTGGTTATAAGGGTCTTAGCTATTTACTTGCCTTATTCCAATAAAAAACTCCAGCTTTAAAGCTGGAGTTTTTTGATGTTTTATTCGGCTGCTTTTTCCCATTTTTTAGCTAAACGACGTGAAATAGTCGAAATACTAAAGTTAATCACGAAGTAAATAGCTGCGATAAGAGCATAAAGGGTAAAGACTTGACTGGCTTCAAAATAACGCCCCATCAAGATTTGGCTTTTACCGAATAATTCTTGAATAGCGATAACAGAGTAAAGAAGTGAGGTATCTTTAATAACTGTTACAAATTGTGAAATGATAGCTGGCAACATTTTACGAAAAGCTTGTGGGAAGACAATGTAGATAAAAATCTGGAAGTTTGTCATTCCTTGAGCTAGACCAGCTTCTGTTTGCCCGTGGTCAACACCATTTAAACCACCACGAATGATTTCTGCAAGAGCAGCAGAGGTAAAGACGGTGAAGGCTGTGATACCAGCAGGTGTTGACTTCATTTGGAAAACAAGAAAAATAATGAAAATCCAAAGCAAGTTTGGTACGTTGCGGACAAATTCAATATAGATACTTGAAATCAAATGAAGCACAGGATTTTTCCCATTTCGCATGACGGCAAGCACTGTTCCGATAAGCGTTGAGAGTATAATGGAAATAAATGAAATATAAATGGTTAGCCACAATCCTTGGAGGATGAAGCTAAGGTTGGTCGGTGTTAATACTGACATTTAATTCTCCTCCTAAAGTGAATATGATTTTTTGTTTGCTTCTTCTTTGTGGCGCGCCCAAGTTGCTAGTGGGAAGCACATGATGAAGTAAAGGAGTGCTGCACCAGCAAATGCAGGAATATAGTTGGTTGTTTCGTAAGCCCAAGCTTTGGCTGTGAACATGATATCTGCTCCTGAAATGATGGCAACAGTAGAAGTGTTTTTAATCAAGTTAACCACTTGGTTAGTCAGTGGTGGCAAGATAGTTCGCACAGCTTGTGGAAGGATAATCAAACTCATGGTTTGACTATAAGTGAATCCTTGTGATAGCGCGGCTTCTGTTTGCCCTTTTGGAACTGCTTCGATACCTGAACGAATAACTTCGGCGATGTAAGCCCCGTGATAAATACCCACACAAAGGACTGCTGTAAAGAATGTCGAAATCATGACAAGCCCATTAGTCATAATGGCAAGACCATAATAAACGAAAACAAATTGTACCAAAAGTGGGGTATTTTGAAAGACTTCCACATAGACACGAGCGATAGCTTTTAAGACTTTACTTTTTGATGATGACATAGCCCCGAAAATAACTCCGAGTACAAAGGCTAAAAGCAAAGCACAGAAAGACATCCCTAAAGTATATAGGAAACCCTTAGCAAATTCACCAAAGTTGGCAAAGAAATCTGCCCAACGTGAGAGGGCAAATGGACTCGCGGCAGCGGTTGTTAATAAAAACATGTCAATTCTCCTCTCTTAATTATTTTCTGCTTTTGCAGGTTTTAAATCATATTTATCGTAAAGTTTTTGCAGGCTACCATCAGCTTTCCAATCGGTTAACAAACCGTTGATGTAATCAATGACTCCTTGATTAGATTTTTTAGCTGCAATACCGTATTCTTGGGTATTGAATCCTTCATCAATGATAGCTGTTTTTTTGCTGACATAACCAGTCAAGATTGATTTATCAACTGAGAAAGCGCTGATACGGTTGGCATAAAGTGAAATTGCAAGTTCTGGGTATGACCCAAGCTGCACAAAGTTAAATGTCAAGTTATGTGCTTTACCATATTCTTCAATAGCTGCCTTAGTTGTTGAACCTTGAGCCACGCCAATGGTTTTACCATCTAGGTCTGAAATAGTTTTGAAGTTTTTGGCTTTATTAACTAAGAAACCAACCTCATCATAATAGTAAGGATTTGAAATAGCAAATGAAGCTTTACGTTCGTCGGTGATTGTATAAGTGGCAATCAGGATATCAATTTGTCCATTATCGAGAAGTGCCTCACGTGTTTGAGCAGTAACGGCTGTGTAGGCAACTTTCACACCGAGTTTCTTGGCGATTTTTTTAGCTAAATCAACTTCCATTCCTTCATATTTACCACTATCAGCTGAATAATAGCCAAAGTTTGGAACGTCTTGCTTGACACCAACTTTAAGAACGCCAGCATCTTGGATTTTTTTAATCTGCTCAGATGATGTATCAGCAAAAGTTTTTGAAGCAGTGAAAAAGCTCATAAAGAGCAATGGGAGAATAGCTAGAACGGCTAAACAAATTTTTTTCTTCATAAAAGACTCCTTATTTTTAAGAGACATTATCACTAGTGTGGTTAATGACTTTACTCAAGAATTGTTTAGCGCGTGGCTCTGTAGGATTATCAAAGAAACCTTGAACATCTGTTGTATCAACGAGGATTTGTCCTTCAGCCATGAAAATAATACGATCAGCAACCTCACGAGCAAAGCCCATTTCGTGAGTAACGACTACCATGTTCATGCCTTCTTTGGCGAGATTTTGCATGACAGCAAGTACATCACCGATAGTTTCTGGGTCAAGAGCTGATGTTGGTTCGTCAAAAAGTAGAAGTTCAGGTTGCATCGCTAGACCACGAGCGATTGCTACACGTTGTTTTTGACCGCCAGACAGCATACCTGGGTAAGAATCTTTGCGGTCCCACATATTAACGTAAGTTAAGAATTTTTCCGCAATTTGTTCTGCCTCTTCTTTTGATTTTCCAAGGACTTTAATAGGTGCTAAGGTTACATTTTCTAACACGGTTTTATGTGGATAGAGGTTGAAATGTTGGAAAACCATGCCGACTTCTTTACGAAGTTGAACCAAATCTTTGGCAGAAGCGTTAGCCAATTCGTGTCCATTAACCTTTAAGCTACCTGTTTCGATTGATTCGAGTGCATTCATTGTTCGGATAAGAGTTGATTTACCAGAACCTGATGGGCCAAGAAGAACAACAACCTGCCCTTTCTCGATTTCTAGGTTAATATTTCTGAGAGCGTGATAGTTGCCATAGTATTTTTCAACGTTTTTAAATTCAATAAGTGCCACACTTGTCTCCTTTTCAAAGATAATATTTTCTTGTCAGGTTTTCTAACATCTAACAAGATGGGTTAGTTTATCTTACCACATTGCTTTGTTAACTGTCAAATATTTCAGAAAATTTAAATAAGAGACAACGGAAAATAGATTGAATTTTAAGGTCAATTGTTATGTTTTGGTTTCAAAAGTATCCAAGGTTTCCAATTAATCTTGAATTTTGATATAATTAAGAATAGAGGTCATTTTTGTAAATAAAATGACATAGAAATTGTTGTTTGAGAATTTTTTATTCTACTGACATAGAATTGAAGAGGTGATATATGAAAAAAATTCTTATTGTTGATGATGAAAAACCAATTTCAGATATTATTAAATTTAATTTAACTAAAGAAGGTTATGAAACTGTTACGGCTTTTGATGGTCGTGAAGCTATTGCTAAATTTGAAGAAGAAAATCCTGATTTGATTATCTTGGATTTGATGTTGCCAGAATTGGATGGACTTGAAGTTGCAAAAGAAGTTCGTAAAACAAGTCATATTCCGATTATTATGCTTTCTGCTAAAGATAGCGAATTCGATAAAGTTATCGGTCTTGAAATCGGTGCAGATGACTATGTTACAAAACCTTTCTCAAATCGTGAATTGTTAGCACGTGTCAAAGCACACCTTCGTCGTACTGAGAACATCGAATCAGCCGTCGCTGAGGAAAATGCTTCTTCATCAAATTCTGAAATTACCATCGGCGATTTGAAGATTTTGCCCGATGCCTTTGTTGCTCAAAAACGTGGTGAAGACATCGAATTAACACACCGTGAATTTGAATTACTTCATCACTTAGCCACTCACATGGGACAAGTGATGACGCGTGAATACCTTCTGGAAACTGTTTGGGGTTATGATTACTTTGGTGATGTCCGCACAGTTGACGTTACCATTCGTCGTTTGCGTGAAAAAATCGAAGACACTCCGAGTCGTCCAGAATACATTTTGACACGTCGCGGTGTTGGATACTACATGAAGTCTTATGAATGATACAATGGTACAGAATCAATATCTGTTTGAACAAGCCATTCTCTTCTTGCTAGCTTTTGTAGCCATTTATTTTATTCATTTGGCTATCAGAGACTATAGAACGTCTGTTAATATTCGTCGATTAAGTGGTAAGGTTCGTGAACTGATTACAGGAAAATACACAGAAGATATTATCATTGAAAAAGACAGAGATTTAGCAGAGTTAGCTGGTCAGTTAAATGATTTGTCAACTGTCTTTCGTTTAGCTCAAGAAAATCTAGCCCAAGAAAAGAATCGTTTGGCAAGTATTTTGTCTTACATGACTGATGGGGTGCTAGCGACTGACCGTTCTGGAAATATCACCATGATTAACCAGACCGCTCAAAAGCAACTAAATCTTGAGCGTGAAGAAGCTCTTGGGATGAATATCGTTGACATTCTTGGTGATGATAGCGATTATTCTTACCATGATTTGGTGTCTAAGACGCCAGAAATTGTGCTTAATCGTCGTGATGAGACGGGAGAATTTATCACTTTGCGTATTCGATTTGCCTTGAATCGTAGAGATAGTGGATTTATTTCTGGTCTGATTGCCGTCTTGCACGATACAACGGAACAAGAAAAAGAAGACCGCGAACGTCGCTTGTTCGTTTCTAACGTTAGTCATGAGTTGCGTACGCCACTGACTTCGGTTAAATCTTATCTTGAAGCACTGGATGAAGGGGCTTTGAAAGAAGATATTGCACCAAGTTTCATCAAAGTTTCTTTGGATGAAACCAATCGTATGATTCGCATGATTTCTGATTTGCTTAATCTGTCTCGAATCGACAATCAAACGGTGCAATTAGAAGTTGAAATGACTAACTTCACAGCCTTTATGACGTCTATTTTGAATCGTTTTGACCAGATTAAAAGTCAACACACGGTTGCTGGCAAGCAATACGAAATTGTCAGAGACTATCCAATCAAGTCAATCTGGGTTGAAATTGACCCAGATAAGATGACACAAGTCTTGGATAATATCCTAAACAATGCCATTAAGTACTCACCAGACGGTGGTAAAATCACTGTTAGCATGAAGACAACTGAAACTCAGTTGATTATTTCGATTTCTGATGAAGGACTTGGTATTCCGAAGAAAGACTTGCCGTTAATCTTTGACCGTTTCTACCGTGTTGATAAGGCTAGAAGTCGTGCCCAAGGTGGTTCAGGGCTTGGACTTGCCATTGCTAAAGAAATTGTCAAACAACATAAAGGATTTATTTGGGCTCAAAGTACCTATGGTAAGGGCTCAACATTTACAATTGTTCTTCCGTATGAGAAGGATTCTGATATTTATGATGAATGGGAGGATAACGAGGACTAGATGTCTGAGAATGCTTTTAAATACAGTGTCTTAGCCTCCGGTTCAACTGGAAATTCATTTTATGTGGAAACGCCACAGAAATGTCTTTTGATAGATGCAGGTTTGACTGGTAAGAAAATTACCAGTCTTCTTGCTGAAATTGACCGAAAACCAGAAGATTTGGATGCTATTTTGATTACGCACGAACACTCTGACCATATTAAAGGAGTTGGAGTGCTGGCTCGCAGATACAATCTTGATGTATATGCCAATGCCAAAACTTGGCAAATGATTGATGAGCGTAACATGATTGGAAAACTTGACGTTGGGCAAAAACATGTCTTTGAACGTGGTAAAACATTGACTTTTGGTGATATTGATATTGAAAGTTTTGGAGTCAGTCACGATGCTGTCGATCCGCAATTTTACCGTTTGATGAAAGATAATAAGTCATTTGTCGTTCTGACAGATACGGGTTACGTTAGTGACCGAATGGCGGGTGTGATTGAAAATGCTGATGGTTATCTGATTGAGTCAAACCATGATGTTGAGATTTTGCGTGCAGGTTCTTATCCATGGAGCTTGAAACAACGTATTCTATCTGATCGTGGTCACTTGTCAAATGAAGATGGTGCTGATACCATGATTCGTACTATCGGCAATCGCACAAAGAAAATTTACCTTGGTCACTTGAGTAAAGAAAATAATATCAAAGAATTGGCTCATATGACTATGGAAAATAACTTGATGAAAGCCGATTTTGCTGTTGGTCATGACATGACCGTTTTTGATACATCACCTGATGAAGCAATGCCTTTAGCAGGTCTATAAGAACAAAAGCCTAGTGCTAAAGCGCTAGGCTTTTATAGTTACCATAAAAACGTGCCTATAATAGAAAGAATTACAGGGATTTTAGCGAGAATTCCCATTTTTTCTAACTTTCTGGTATAATAAAATGGTCTATAAAAGGAAAATTAATGTTTTAAATAAACTAGTCTGGAAAAGGCTTAATTGATTGAAAATAGACCAATTTTTGAAGGGAGATTTATTTATGCAAGCTTTAGATACAAAACTTCAGCGAGACTTTGGTATCGCATTTGAAGATAAAACATTACTTGAAACTGCATTTACTCACACATCTTACGCTAATGAACATCGCCTCCTAAACATTTCACACAATGAACGCTTGGAATTTTTAGGAGACGCGGTTCTTCAACTTTTGATTTCTCAGTATTTGTTCAAAAAATATCCGAAGAAACCAGAAGGTGATTTATCTAAGATGCGTTCTGTTATTGTTCGTGAAGAATCATTAGCAGGCTTTTCACGCTACTGTGGTTTTGATGAATTCATCAAACTTGGTAATGGTGAAGAAAAATCTGGTGGACGTAACCGCGACACTATCTTAGGTGACTTATTTGAAGCCTTTCTTGGTGCGCTTTTGATGGACCAAGGGGTTGAAGCGGTTAATAAATTTTTGAATCAAGTCATGATTCCGCAAGTTGAAAAAGGTAACTTTGAACGTGTCAAAGATTACAAAACAACTTTGCAAGAATTATTGCAAGGCCACGGTGATGTCACCATTGACTATCGTGTGTCAAATGAATCTGGTCCTGCACATGCCAAAGTCTTTGAAGTGACAGTGTATGTCAATGACGAAGCTAAAAGTAAAGGAATCGGAAAATCTAAGAAATTGGCTGAGCAAGATGCTGCTAAAAATGCGCTTGCCACTCTTCAATAAGACGTTTGAAAGGAATTCGTAAAGGCAAATGTCCAACCTGCCCTAGGTCATATGATACGTGTTTGACGTAGCCTAGAAGACGATAAGAAGGTCTGTAAAGCTCTTCTTAGTTGTTAGCTCGGGAAGGTCTTTGCCTTTTCATCTCTCATTTTATGTATTTAAAAGAAATTGAAATGCAGGGCTTTAAGTCCTTTGCAGACAAGACGACAATTGAATTTGATAAGGGAGTTACAGCCGTTGTAGGTCCAAATGGTTCTGGTAAATCTAACATTACCGAAAGTTTACGTTGGGCACTTGGGGAATCTTCTGCTAAAAATTTACGTGGTGGTAAGATGCCAGATGTGATTTTTGCTGGAGCTGAAAACCGCAAACCATTGAACTACGCTCAAGTTGTTGTTAGCTTAGATAATTCAGATGGCTTTATCAAAGATGCAAAAGAGACGATTCGTGTAGAACGCCATATTTACCGAAATGGCGATAGTGAGTACTTGATTGATGGTCGCAAGGTGCGTTTGCGTGATATTCATGATTTGTTTATGGATACAGGTCTTGGGCGCGATTCTTTCTCAGTGATTTCGCAAGGTCGCGTTGAAGAGATTTTCAACAGTAAACCAGAAGAACGTCGTGCGATTTTTGAAGAAGCTGCAGGTGTTTTAAAATACAAGACACGTAAAAAAGAAACACAAACTAAGCTCAATCAAACCCAGGATAACTTGGACCGCCTTGATGACATTATCTACGAACTGGAAGCTCAAGTGAAACCTTTGGGGCGCCAAGCGAAAGTCGCTAAAGAGTTTATTGGCTTGGAAGATGAGCGCAAGCAACTTCATTTAAATGTCTTGGTAGAAGATATTCAAACTGATAAAGTACGTTTGGATAGCTTAAAAGAAGATTTGGATAGCATCAAGTCAGACTTGTCAGCTTACTATGAACAACGTCAGCAATTTGAAAAACAAAATCAAGCCTTAAAAACCAAACGTCACCAATTGTCTGAAGAAATGGCGACAAAACAGGCTGGCTTGGTAGATATTACAAAAGCTATTTCTGACCTTGAACGCCAAATGGACTTGATTGCTTTAGAATCAAGCCAAAAAGAAGAGAAAAAACAAGCGGCTACTAGCCAATTGGCTGAGCTTAAGGCTAGTCAGGAGAGCTTGCGAGAAGAATTAGCACAAAAAGAAAATCAGCTCGCAAAATTAGATGGTGAATTGACTGCAACTACAGCCAAAATTCAGAAATTGCAAGCTGAATTAGACCGTTTTTCGACTGACCCAGATCAAGTCATTGAAAAATTGCGTGAAGAATTTGTTAGCTTAATGCAAGAAGAAGCAGATTTGTCTAACAAGCTAACCATGACACAGGCTGATATTGATAATCAAAAACAATTATCAGAATCAAAATCTGAAGAATTAGCACAGACACAGGCTAACTTGGAAGTGTTAAAAGCGGAAGCTAAAGATGCTCTTGAAAGCTTTGAAGCCGCACGTAAACAAGTTAAAGAGCTTCTAGATGCTTATCAGGAGTTGTTTGCTAAGACAAGTCAACTTGAAAAAGATTATCAAGCTGAGCAGATAAAAATGTTTGACCAATTAGATGTCATTAAATCTAAGCAAGCTCGTAAGTCTAGTCTTGAATCTATTCTTAGAAACCACAGTAATTTCTACGCAGGTGTCAAATCTGTCTTGCAAGCTTCTAGCCAACTTGGTGGTATCATTGGTGCTGTGAGTGAGCATTTAAGTTTTGACCGTAAATATCAAATGGCCCTTGAAATCGCTCTTGGTGGCTCAAGCCAACATGTGATTGTTGAAGATGAGGCAGCTGCTAAACGCTCAATTGCTTTCTTGAAGAAAAATCGTCAAGGACGTGCCACTTTCTTGCCACTGACGACTATCAAAGCTCGCCATTTATCACAACAAAATCAAGCTATTTTATCTTCTAGCCAAGGTTTCCTTGGTGTGGCAAGTGACTTGGTGTCATTTGATAAACGCTTGGACAATATTTTCCAAAATCTTCTTGGAGTGACAGCTGTTTTTGATACGGTCGATAATGCAAATAAAGCTGCGCGTGCGCTACATTATCAAGTGCGTTTGGTCGCTTTGGATGGTACTGAGATTCGTCCTGGTGGGTCATTCTCAGGTGGTGCAAACCGTCAAAATAACACCACATTTATCAAACCAGAATTAGATAATCTTGTGGCTGAATTAAATGAGCTTCAAGAAAAACAAGTCACACAAGAAAAATTGGTTCAAAATCTTCATGAAACCTTACTAGCTAGCAAAGAAGAATTAGCTAGCTTGAAAGCTCAAGGTGAAGAAGCTCGCTTTGCGGAACAAAAAGCTGAATTGGAATACCAACAATTGGCGGAACGCTTGAACGATGTTAAGCAACTCTGCAAACAACTTCAAGAAAGTGAGACCGATAACAGTTCAAATGATTTGGAATCTCAAAAAGCTCACTTTGAAGCTGAGTTAACAAAAGTTGCTGAACATAAGCAAGAGTTGACAAGTGAGATTGACCAAATCAAAGAAAATAAAAATGCCATTACGCAAAAAGTTGAACAACTTCGTCAAGACTTGTCACAAGCAAAACTTCAAGAGCGTGAACTTCTCAGCGAACGCAAATTTGAATCTGCCAACAAGACACGTCTTGATATCAGCTTAGCTGAAAATAAAGCAGAAATGACAAAATGTGAAGACTTACTTGCCTTTCATGCGAGTGATCAAGAAATTGAAAACTTGCCACTTCTGAAAAAACAACATGACGAAGCTGTGACAAGAAAAGCAAGAGAAGAAGAACGCTTGGTTAGCCTACGTTTTGAACTTGAAGATTGCGAAGCTAATCTTGAAGAACTTGAAGCCCAAGTTGCCAAAGAAAATCAAAAAAATGAAGAATTAATCCGCAAACAAGCCCAAGTTGAAGCCCAAGTTGCTCAAGTCTCTGAACGTTTGCGTGGCTTCACACATGATTTGACAGAAGATTATCACATGACCTTGGCTGAAGCCAAAGAAGCTAGTCAGGTTGTGGAAGATATGGCTATTGCTCGTGAACGTCTGCAGGATTTACGCCGCCGTATCAAGGCATTAGGACCAATTAATATGGATGCTATTGCTCAATACGATGAAGTCAATAATCGTTTGACTTTCTTAAACGGTCAAAAAGAAGATTTGGTTCATTCTAAGAATCTTCTACTTGATACCATTAACGAGATGGATGATGAAGTGAAATCACGCTTCCAAGTGACATTTAACGCTATTCGAGAATCCTTCAAGCAAACCTTCACGCAAATGTTTGGTGGTGGTTCTGCCGATTTGTCATTGACAGAAGGTGACTTGCTGATAGCAGGGATTGAGATTTCTGTGCAGCCACCAGGTAAGAAAATTCAATCGTTGAATTTGATGTCAGGTGGCGAAAAAGCTCTATCAGCTTTAGCTTTGCTATTTGCTATCATTCGCGTCAAAACCATCCCATTTGTTATTCTTGATGAGGTGGAAGCAGCGCTTGATGAGGCAAATGTCAAACGCTTTGGTGACTACCTCAACCGCTTTGATAAATCAAGTCAGTTCATCGTTGTCACTCACCGTAAGGGAACAATGGCAGCCGCTGACAGCATTTACGGGGTAACTATGCAAGAATCAGGAATTTCACGCATCGTATCAGTTAAGCTGAAAGATGCTGAAAATCTTGTGGAATAATCATTAAAAGCCTAGCAATAGCTGGGCTTTTTGTTTGTTATTCTTCAGTTGTCACATCACTTTGAGTATTTTCTTGTGTGTCAGAAGCTTGCTCATCTGTTGTAGTTTCGTCATTTTGCAAGTTTTGATTAGTGTTTTCTTCTAGTGTTTCTGCTGACTCAGATTTGGTTTGAGAGTCTTTGCTATAATTATTAGAAACTTTGTAAAAGACGCTGTTTACGAATTGTTGCGTTGATTCGTAGTCGAAACGGCTGAGTTGTGTGGTAAAAAGACGATCACGCCCATAGTCAGTGATACTAAAATGCCAATAAGGAATTTGATTACCAGCAGCATAGTAGTACAAGATGAAACCACCGTCTCTTTGAGAAGAGACTTGAGAAATAGCTTCGCCTTTATCATCGTAAGCGAGATCTGACAAAGTTAATCTACCATTTTCTGAGACAATGTCCTCTGGAGAAAATTCAAAAGTAAAGCCGTTAGCATCCTGCCAAGTTCCAGCAAGACTTGAAAAGTCACCCTGAGCTAGTGCAGCAAAATCAAAGTGACTAGCTTCTTTGTTAACTTGTCTAGAGTCAACGATATTTTTCCCGTCTTTGACTAAATTGTTCGTAATCTTTTTTTCGTTTGGCAGTTGAAATAACTCATGGCGCTTGTCGACTTCTTTTTTCTTAGCAGAAGATGAAGTGCTCTTGCCCCTAGTGCTGCGGTGAAGGTGAGTAGTTGTAGCACTTGTTTGCTTGTGTTGCGAATGCTGATTGAAAGCTAAAACTCCTCCACACAATCAGTACCAATAAGCCAGAAATCTAAAAAGCGCGATTTGTTTTTTTCATCATCGTTTCCCCCTTTAAATATTCTTCTAAATAATCTATTCGAAAAAAATTTTTAAAACCTAGCTTTTTTTCAAAAAAATTTAAAAAATATAAAATTAATTTCAAGTTTTTATTGTTTTAAATAAGCTTTTTAGCTTATTTATGAGCTATGCTCTTAAAAAAGGATACTTTTTCGCTGTGGTAATAGTGGCTGAAACGGCAATGAAATAAGTCACTGGGAAGTTTTGAGGCCTTAGGCTCAAAACTTAGGCATGGAATTTTGAAGAAATTCGCTGCCGACCATACTGCCTAAGAAAGTATCAAAAAGATTTTATTTCTACTAAAAAAACTAAAAATTTACTAAGAGTACTTGCTGAAAAAGAATAGATTATTAGCAGGAAAAAGTTGGCGTTTTTTGTTAGAATAGAATTATGTAATATTGAGGGAGAGAAAAATGGTAAAACTTGTAGCAACAGATATGGATGGTACTTTCTTGACTAGTAAAGGTTATTACGATAATCAACGCCTCCATAATGTCCTCGAAAAATTTGAAAAGAACAATATATTATTTGTGGCAGCTAGTGGGCGTTCAATGCTTGCTTTGGAAAAAATGTTTGCGCCACATGCTGATAAGATGGCTTTTATTGCTGAAAATGGAACACTTGTTAAAGTTGGTGAAAAGACAGTCTTTGAATCTGGATTAACGAAACCAGAATTTTTAGAGATTACTGATACCTTAATTGAAAGTCCTTATATGACAGGTTATGATTTTTTACTATCTGGTGAAAAAGGAGCTTATTTGCATCCTAAAGCCAGTGATGAATACCTTGAATTTATCAGTCATTACTATGAAAATGTGCAACGTGTTGACAATTTAGCAAATGTTACTGACAATATCTTGAAAGTGACAGCTAACTTTGCAGAAGATACGGTTCGAAACGGTGAAGCTTGGTTCAACCAGCGCATTGATTTTGTTAAAGCAGTAACAACAGGTTTTAAATCAATCGACATCATTCTTTCTGATGTCAACAAAAGAACAGGTCTTGAGGCACTTTGTGAGTCTTATGGTTTATCAGCTGCTGAAGTTGTCGCATTTGGAGATAACCTCAATGACTATGAAATGCTTGAATTTGCTGGAAGAGCAGTCGCAACCCAAAATGCTCGTCAAGAAATCAAAGAGATTTCTAGTGAAATTATTGGACATTGTGACGAAGAGTCTGTGATGACTTATATGGAAGGATTAGTTGATTAATGGCAGATATTAAATTGCTTGCCTTGGACCTAGATGGCACACTCTTTAACAGCCAAAAAGATGTCACACGAGAAAATAAATTGGCTCTCAGAGCCGTGCGTGATATGGGTGTCAAAGTGGTTATCACGACAGGACGACCACTAAAAGCTATCAGTGGTTTGCTTGAAGAATTAGACTTAATTTCTGATGAGGACTATCTGATTACTTTTAATGGTGGCTTGGTTCAAAAGACAAATGGGGAGATTTTGAATAAAAGTGAGTTGACTCGCTCACAGTTAAAACTCTTGTACAATCATCTAGAGCCCTTAGCTCTACCATTTGATGTGATTAGTGATGGAATTGTTTATAGTTTAGCCTGTCGTGGCAATGAATCACACTACCCGAAAGCAAATCCAACTCTTGAATTTGTAACGGTTGATAGCTTTGCTGACATTCCTGAAAATGTGATTTACAACAAGGTGGTTAGTGTCACAAAACCAGAATTTTTAGACCAACAACTCTTAAAATTGCCAAAAGAACTACATCAACATTTTGAAATTTTTAAATCACGTGATATCATAGTAGAAATGATGCCTAAAGGGGTTCATAAAGCTGCTGGTTTGAATCAACTAGTTAAACACCTAGGCTTATCATCAGAAAATGTCATGGCTATGGGTGATGAAGAAAACGACCTTTCCATGTTAAAATGGGCTGGGTTAGGTGTTGCTATGGCAAATGGTGTTGCAATCGCAAAAGAAATAGCAGATGCTGTGACAAGTCGCACCAACGATGAGTCGGGTGTTGCAGAAGCTGTAAAAAAATACATTTTAGAAGCTAAGTAGAAAGGATAAGGGGATAGTATGTTCTCTTGGTAGCTTAATATGGGATTATTTGATCGTTTATTTGGAAAGAAAAAGGATACAAAAGAGCAGATTGAAGAACAAGAAATTGCTCAAGTACTTGAAGAAACTTCTGCTGATGAGAGTAAAGAAGTAGTAGAAACAGCTGCCGTTGAACCTCAAGCAGATGAAGTAGTCGAAAGTGAAGCAACTCCAGATGCTGAAGCAGTCAGTCAGTCTGAAGAAGCTAGCCAGCTTGATGAAACTAAGGAAGTAGCTGAAGCTGATTTTTCAGGAGTTATGGCAGATTATTATGCTAAAAAAAAAGCGGCCAAAGAAGCTTTAGACCGTGGCGAAACAGTTGAATTTGAAGCTGTTGAAACAAAACAAGAAGACGTAAAAGAAGAACCAGCAGAGCCAGTTAGTGCACCTGTTGAGACTGAAGAAGAAAAATACAATCGCAGTCTTAAAAAGACACGTACAGGCTTTAGCGCACGCTTGAATGCCTTTCTAGCAAACTTCCGTCGTGTGGATGAAGACTTCTTTGAAGAATTAGAAGAAATGCTTATCTTGTCCGATGTCGGTGTTAATGTGGCAACACAATTGACAGAAGACTTGCGTTATGAAGCTAAGCTTGAAAACGCTAAGAAGGCTGATGGTTTGAAACGTGTCATCATTGAAAAATTGGTTGAAATCTATGAAAAGGACGGGGTCTTTAACGAACAAATCAATTTCCAAGATGGCTTGACTGTTATGCTATTTGTCGGAGTTAACGGTGTTGGTAAAACAACGTCAATCGGTAAACTTGCTTACAAATACAAAAATGAAGGCAAGAAAGTAATGCTTGTTGCAGCTGATACTTTCCGTGCTGGTGCCGTTGCTCAGCTTTCGGAATGGGGACGACGTGTTGATGTCCCAGTTGTGACTGGACCAGAAAAAGCTGACCCAGCTTCAGTGGTCTTTGATGGTATGGAAAGAGCTGTCGCTGAAAATGTTGATGTTCTGTTGATCGATACAGCAGGCCGTTTGCAAAATAAAGATAATTTGATGGCAGAGCTTGAAAAAATTGGTCGAATCATTAAGCGTGTGGTGCCAGATGCTCCGCACGAGACCCTTCTTGCCCTTGATGCCTCAACAGGTCAAAATGCTCTTAGTCAGGCAAAAGAATTCTCAAAAATCACACCATTAACAGGACTCATCTTGACTAAAATTGATGGAACTGCCAAAGGTGGTGTTGTTCTAGCTATCCGCCAAGAACTTGATATCCCAGTTAAATTCATTGGATTTGGTGAAAAGATTGATGATATCGGTGAATTCGACTCCGAAGACTTTATCCGCGGTCTCCTAGAAGGGATTATTTAAGGAAATGCTTGATTTCGTAAAAGCACATTTATCGACAATTCTTTTGACCTCATCGACGTTTGTCTTAACCTTGATTTATCTTGCAGAAGCTAAGTGGCAAATCATGATGGTTTGGGGACTCTTTACCTTGTTTAACATAGTTAGACTAGCTTTTGCTTACAAGAAAAATAACTAAAAAATACCCACCAGTTTATTAGTCTGGTGGGCGTTTTATTATCTAAAAGACGCGATAAACGTAAGGATTATCAGGCGCATCTGTTTCTTTAATCTTAGAAATGTGTAGAACTGGTAAGTTTTGTTCCAAAGTCTTATCGTATTCAAGACTAATAGTACCAGTTGCCGTAATCCATGTGTTGTTAGGGTAGCTAGTAGCATTGCCAGTTGTTAAAAGCCCGTAGACACCTGAATCGGCAATACAGTGAATGATACCAAAACGGAAAAGGAATTGATAACCATCGTGACCTGGTTCATTATAGACAAAGCCAGTATAAGTGATATTACGTCCAGAAAATTCATCAGGATAAAGGTAGATGAGCTCCATGATTTCCATGTAATTATCGGTTGTAATGGTCAAATCACCAGAACCTTTGTATTTTTTCATTTCTTTTCGCATTTCTTTATCGTAAGCTGTAGAAGTGAAATAAAGGCTGGTATCTGGTTTTAGGTATTGGACACGTGTGCCATCTTCGCTGACTGTTCCAGTTGACCCTGCTGCAAGTGGGAAGTGGTACCCCTTGGCAGAAACCGTTGTAGAATCCAAGGTTACTGTTGGGACTAAAAGTCCGATAAGTACTGGAGTGACCAGAATCATTGGACTGGTGATTTTCGCCAATTTTCCATGTAAATGGCTGTGCATTTTCAAATCTTTAACCCAGATAATTAATTGTACGATAGCTAGAACAAATGACAGCACCATGGAAATATATGCTAGGTAAGCGTAGTGGTTATTGATGTACTGATTTAATTTTCCAGAAATCTGTAAGTACATGGTTAATTCAAAATAACCAGCAAGAATTAAAAATCGAATCATCCAATCACCCCCACAAGTAGACAGTAAAGGATAATCATCCCAGCAGAAACGCTAATAAATTGGACAATAAAACGTTTCTTAAATGAATTGAGCATCATCATGAGGTTTTTGATATCCACCATTGGACCAATCAAAAGAAAGGCAAGGACTGGTGCAGTCCCGAAGCTTGAGAGAAGTGAAGCACCGATAAAGGCGTCTGCTTCACTACAAAGTGACAAGATGAAGGCTAACAGCATCATCACAAGTATAGCTGTTAAGGCATTTCCACCGATTTTAGTTAGGATATGAGTTGGCAAATAAATCTGCATAGCCGAAGCTACCAATGACCCAAAGACCAGATAACGCCCAGTGTCGAATAATTCATCGATAGCATGTGCTAAAACGAGGAAAATCTTGCGATACCAAGGTTCACCAGAGTAATTGTGAAAATGACAAGGCACCATATCCTCTTTTAAGATATTGTCATCGACCACAAAACCAAGCATAATTCCAAGTGTGATAGCAACAACAACAGCACCAAGAAGTCTCAGCCACAAGAAGCGCCAGCTATTTCCAAAGGCTGAGTATGTTGCAAAAAGCACGATAGGGTTGATAATCGGTGCTGTGGCTAGAAAGGGAACAGCAGTGTAGCTAGGAACTTTTTTCTCTAGAAAGCGCGTGATGATAGGAATAATCCCACATTCACAAGAAGGAAAAATAAACCCAACGAAGGTTCCAAAGAGAATTCGTAGGAATTTATTCTTAGGAAGGTAACGTCGCACCAAATCAGGTGTCACGTAAACCTCGATGAAACCAGATAAAATCGTTCCAAGTAAAACAAAAGGCAAGGCCTCAATGATAATCGAGATAAAAATCGCAAACCATTGTAAGACACTTGCTGGTAAGTGAGTAAAAATGTCCATAAAACTTAATGAGTCGCTTTCTTATCGTTTTTATCCTTACTTTCCTTTTCTTTTTCAGGGTCACTAGAGACTTTTGGAAAACTTGCAAAGTTTGCAAACATTGATTCTAAATCGTCCTGACGTTTGTGAGTGATTGCCATAAGATGGACACCTCTTTTCTAAATATAGTCACCAGTTATTATACTATCATTTGAAAAAATCAGCAAAAACTAAGCGGATATTTATAAGATAGAATTTGATAAAATTCGGTAAAAGTTAAGTTAAAAATCATCAAAAGAATCAATAAAAATCCAATCTTTAAGAGTTTTTTTGATATAATAGAAAGGCTATGAAAAATGATAATATACATAAAATTGCTCAAGAATTAACAATTAAAGAGAACCAAATTGCCAAAGTTCTCGAGTTGACAAGCAAAGGAAATACCATTCCTTTCATCGCTCGTTATCGTAAAGAAATGACTGGTAATTTGGATGAAGTTCAAATTAAAACTATCATTGATTTGGATAAAAGCATGACAGCTTTAGCTGAACGCAAAGCAACGGTATTAAGTAAAATTGAAGAACAAGGAAAATTAACAGCTGAGCTCAAAAAAGCAATTGAGGCAGCTGAAAAATTGGCTGACGTTGAAGAACTTTACCTTCCTTACAAAGAAAAACGTCGTACCAAAGCAACCATTGCCAGAGAAGCAGGGCTATTTCCCCTAGCACGCCTGATTTTACAAAATAAAGCTTCGCTTGAAGAAGAAGCCCAAGCTTTTGTTTGTGATGGTTTTGAAACAGTTGATAAAGCTATCGCAGGGGCATGTGAAATCTTGATTGAATCCTTTTCAGAAGACAATCGCCTTCGCTCATGGGTTTACAATGAAATCTGGTCTTATAGCTCAATAATTTCAAGTGTCAAAGATGAAACTGCTGATGATAAAAAAACGTTCCAAATCTATTATGATTTCTCAGAAAAAGTTTCTAAAATGCAAGGCTACCGAATCTTAGCTCTTAATCGTGGTGAAAAATTAGGCATTTTAAAAGTTGGTTTTGACCATAATACTGATAAAATGATTCGCTTCATGGCTTCACGTTTTAAAAACAGAAATGCTTATATCGACGATGTTATCTCAAAAACTATCAAGAAAAAAATCGTTCCTGCTATGGAACGCCGTATTCACAGTGAATTGACAGAAAGTGCTGAAGATGGGGCTATCGAGCTCTTTTCAGAAAATCTTCGCAACTTGCTTTTAGTATCACCGTTAAAAGGTAAGATGGTTCTTGGTTTTGACCCTGCCTTTCGTACAGGAGCCAAGCTAGCCGTGGTTGACCAAACGGGTAAACTCATGACAACACAAGTGATTTACCCAGTTGCACCTGCTAGCCAAGCCAAAATCGAACAGTCTAAAAAAGATTTAGCTGAGCTCATTTCAAACTATGGCATTGAAATTATCGCTATCGGAAATGGAACAGCTAGCCGTGAAAGTGAAGCATTTGTAGCGCAAGTCTTGAAGGATTTTCCAGAGGTTTCTTACGTTATTGTTAATGAAAGCGGAGCTTCTGTCTACTCTGCTTCTGAGCTTGCTCGCCATGAGTTCCCAGACTTGACGGTTGAAAAACGCTCTGCCATCTCTATTGCTCGCCGTCTTCAAGACCCTTTGGCCGAATTGGTTAAAATTGACCCAAAATCCATTGGTGTCGGTCAATACCAGCATGATGTTAGCCAGAAAAAATTGGCTGAAAACCTTGATTTCGTTGTTGATACCGTGGTTAACCAAGTCGGGGTGAATATTAACACAGCAAGTCCAGCACTCTTGTCACACGTATCAGGATTAAATAAAACCATTTCAGAAAATATCGTTAAATACCGTGACGATCATGGTCGCATCAGCTCACGTGAAGAGATTAAGAAAGTGCCACGTTTGGGGGCTAAGGCCTTTGAACAAGCGGCTGGTTTCTTGCGCATTCCTGGTGCCAAAAATATCCTTGATAACACAGGTGTTCACCCTGAGTCATACAAGGCTGTTGAACGTTTGCTGAAAGAACTGGACATCACTGATTTGGATGATTCTGCTAAGACAAAACTTCAAGCAGTGTCTGTAAAAGATATGGCTGAAACAATCGGACTTGGTCAAGAAACGCTGAAAGATATTATTGCTGATCTCTTAAAACCAGGTCGTGATTTGCGTGATGATTTTGAAGCACCAGTCCTTCGCCAAGATGTGCTTGACATTTCTGATCTTGAAATCGGGCAAAAATTGGAAGGAACTGTTCGAAATGTGGTCGATTTTGGAGCCTTTGTTGATATCGGTCTTCACGATGATGGCTTGATTCACATTTCACAAATGAGCAAATCTTTTGTCAAACACCCTAGCCAAGTGGTTTCTGTTGGTGATGTGGTCACAGTGTGGGTTTCAAAAATCGATAAAGAGCGTGGCAAAATTAACCTTTCATTGGTAGATTTACGTGAACTTAACTAATTACGTCAGAGAAGTCTCACAAAAAGATTTTGGTAAAGAATTTCACCATACAGCTACCTGGAACACTCGTCTCAGGACAACGGGTGGACGTTTTTTCCAGCTGATGGTCACCTAGATTTCAATCCAAAACTTTATGAAGCATTTGGAGAAGAAATCTTTCGAAAAATAGTTCGTCATGAGCTTTGCCATTATCACCTTTATTTTGAAGGAAAAGGTTACAAACACGCTGACGCAGATTTTAAAGAATTACTTCAAAAGGTTGATGGTCTTCGCTACGCACTAACTATGCCAAGTGAGATGGTTTATCATTACTATCGTTGCCAAAAGTGCGGACAAGAGTATCGTAGAAAACGCCGTGTTAATACCCAAAAATACAGTTGCGGCCTCTGCCATGGCAAACTCTTAGAAATCAAAAAGCAAAAAACATAAAATAAAGAAGTATCAAATTAATTATAAAATCAGTCGTAAGGCTGATTTTATTTACAAAGTAATTAGGTATAATCATTATAGTGAGAAAAGAAGGAAAGGATAAAGATGGAATCAGCTCTTTATAAACAGCGAAAGAATAAACTGGTTTGTGGTGTTTGCGCCGGAATTGCTGATAAGTTTGGCTGGGACTTGCCTTTGACGCGTGTCCTAGCAGCATTGCTAATGTACTTTTATGGCTTTGGCATTTTGCTTTACATCCTCTTAGCAATTTTTCTTCCTTACAAAGAAGATCTCGATCGTGACAACTATGGTACGGGGCCACGTCGAAGAAAGGATGCTGAAGTTGTCGACGATGATGACGACAATGACGGCTGGTTCTGGTAATCACTGACAAATAGAGTTTTTAATGTTGCAATCAAAAATGTCTAGATAAGTATAATAGAAACTTATCTTAGTCTTAAAAAATCAAGAGAAAGGTTTGGTGAAGTTTCCCAGCCTTTTTACTTATGACCATTTTGGTAGTACAAAGAATTAATTTTCAAAAGCTTGCGTGAGCGCTTACTTTTTAGGCTAATTGTGATATAATAATGAAAAAGAGGAAAAGGATTGAACAGAATTGTTAATTTAGTGAAAATGGACTTGCTATAAGAAAAGCCTATTTTTATCGTTTTCAATTCATTTTACATTTTTGTAAAAAGTTCATGGTATGAGACATGTCAGTTACTGTAAAAATGTTAGTCGACAAGGTAAAACTGGATGTTATCTACGGTGATGATGACTTATTATCAAAAGAGATTACCACGTCAGATATTTCACGTCCAGGGCTTGAAATGACTGGCTATTTTGATTATTATTCACCAGAGCGTTTGCAGCTTTTAGGGATGAAAGAATGGTCATATTTAACGAAAATGACCTCACACAACCGTCGTCATGTCCTAAGAGAAATGATTAAACCAGAAACACCAGCCATTATTGTGGCACGTAATTTGGCTATTCCAGAGGAAATGATTAGCGCTGCTAAGGAAAAAGGCATTGCGATTTTGCAAAGTCACGTTCCAACCAGTCGTTTGTCTGGTGAAATGTCATGGTATCTTGATTCTTGCTTAGCAGAACGTACAAGTGTCCATGGCGTTTTGATGGATATTTATGGCATGGGTGTCTTGATTCAAGGGGACTCTGGTATTGGTAAAAGTGAAACAGGTCTTGAGTTGGTTAAACGTGGTCACCGTTTGGTAGCTGATGACCGTGTGGATGTTTTTGCTAAAGATGAAGAAACCCTTTGGGGTGAACCAGCTGAGATTCTTCGTCATTTGCTAGAAATTCGCGGAGTTGGGATTATCGACGTTATGAGCCTATATGGTGCAAGTGCTGTTAAGGATTCATCACAAGTTCAATTGGCCATTTACCTTGAAAATTATGAGTCAGGAAAAGTCTTTGACCGTCTTGGAAATGGTAATGAAGAGCTTGAGTTGTCAGGAGTCAAAATTCCACGTCTACGTATCCCAGTTCAAACTGGCCGAAATATGTCAGTTGTCATTGAGGCAGCTGCCATGAATTATCGTGCCAAACAAATGGGATTTGATGCGACGAAGACTTTTGAAGAACGCTTGACCCAACTCATTACAAAGAATGAGGGGAACCAATGATTAATCCAATCGCGATTCAATTTGGTCCCTTTGCCATTCGCTGGTATGCGCTTTTCATTGTTTCTGGTATGCTTCTAGCAGTTTACTTAGCTATGAAAGAAGCACCACGACGTAAGATTATTCCAGATGATATTTTAGATTTTATTTTAATTGCTTTTCCATTAGCGATTATCGGGGCTCGTCTTTATTATGTGATATTTGATTTTAACTATTACGCTAGTCAGCCTTGGACTGAGATTTTTGCGATATGGCATGGTGGTCTAGCCATTTATGGTGGTTTGCTGACGGGAGCCATTGTCCTCTTTGTCTTTTCATATTATCGTGCCATTAATCCACTCGATTTCTTAGATATCGCTGCTCCTGGTGTGATGATTGCGCAAGCTATTGGGCGCTGGGGAAACTTTATCAATCAAGAAGCTTATGGTAAAGCTGTTAAGAGTCTTGACTACTTGCCTGATTTCATTAAAAATCAAATGTATATCGATAGTAGTTATCGCGTTCCGACCTTTTTATACGAGTCAATGTGGAATTTGCTTGGTTTTATCATTATCATGAGTGTGAGACACCGTCCATGTTTTCTAAAACAAGGAGAAATCGCATTCTTTTATTTGATTTGGTATGGTTGTGGACGCTTTGTGATTGAAGGCATGCGAACAGACAGTTTGATGTTCTTAGGTATGCGAGTGTCACAATGGTTATCAGCAGTATTAATTCTTCTTGGAATTGTCTTGGTCGCTTGGAGAAGAAATCAAAAAAACATTCCTTATTATCAGGAATAAGTGCTTAGGAGATAGGAGATAAGATGTTAGAAGTAGCTTTGTTAATTTTTGCCATCGCTTTTGCAGTTATGGTTGGCGTTTTTATACCAATTGGTGTTAAACTATATAAAACAGTTGATGTTGTTAATGAGACTATTGAGGAGTCAAAAGAAACGATTAAAGTGTTGACTAGTGATGTGAATGTCTCGCTTCACCAAGCCAATGAAATCCTCGCTAAAGCCAATGTTTTAGTAGAAGATGTCAATGGTAAAGTGTCAACAATTGATCCTTTGTTTGTCGCAGTGGCAGACCTTTCAGAATCAGTTTCTGATTTGAATGCGCAAGCGCGTCGTCTCTCTCAAAAAGCCACTCAAGCGACATCAAATGTTGGTAAAGCTAGTGCAGCTTATGCTGTCGGTAAAGTTGCCTCAAAACTATTAAAAAAGGAGAAATAGTATGAGTAAATTATTGAGAAATGTGATTATTGGTGTTGCCTCAGGTGCAGCTGCAGCTTATTTCATATCTACTGAAAAAGGTAAAGAATTACAGAAAAAAGCAAGTAAAGCATATCAAGCTTACAAAGAAAATCCTTCTGAATACCGTCAAAAAGCTAAAGATAAAGCAACAGAATACACTGACTTAGCAGTAGATACTTTTAACGATTACAAAGAAAAATTTGAATCAGGCGAATTAACAACTGATGAATTTCTTGAAGTCGTTAAAGAAAAAGGTCAAGCAGCAGCTGACTATGCGACTGAAAAAGTATCAGAATTAACGTCAAAAGTATCTGATGTCGTTGACGATGTTGCTGATAAAGCAGGTGATGTCAAAGAAGATGTGGAAGCTGAAGTTGGTGATATTATCATTGACTACACAGTAAAAGAAGATGAAGCACCTTCTGAAGAACCAAAAGCAGAAGCTGAAAAATCAGAAGCAGATACTAAAGCATAATAAAAAGGCGGTCCAAAGGCCGCTTTTTTCGTATTAAAAAACTCCCAGCAATGGGAGTTTTGTTTATCAATGTCTTAATGACCAAATAATGCTTGAAACAGCTGACGTAATGGCTAGGCTGATAAGAGAGGCAAACAAGAAAGCCCAGATTGGAGCCAGGTTCAAGACAAGTAAAAAGAAAGATACCACAACAGTGGAAATAGCAAATAAAGCAATACGGGCAAAGAACATGAGTTCTTTGAGCTTAGCGCTTCTGTGATTAATTTCCTGAAATTCGTAAAATTTAGGGGTATCATCTACCTGAAGATGTTGTTCTTGTTCTTCAAGGTCTTTATGTTGCTTTAACGGTGTTGGCATAATTCCTCTCCTCTATTTCAACTGATATCATACCATAAATTAATATGTTTGTCACATTTTTTAAAAAAGCTCTTGACTCTTTGTCAAAAATATGTTTAAAATAGTTGTTCCTCTTTTTTGTTTCAAAATGAGGATTTCTTTTGAGTCTCTCCTCTCATAAAGTTTTGCTCATTCTGAAGCTAGATAAAAATACTTTAGAAAGCTATAACAAAAGGATTCTGAGGAAATCTGAGTGACGAATTGTTATAGGAGTGGTATAATTAAAACGTTATGGAAAAAATAATTATTACTGCGACAGCTGAATCTATCGAGCAGGTCAAAGAGCTCTTAGATGCAGGTGTTGACCGCATTTATGTGGGTGAAGAAAATTATGGTTTGCGTTTGCCGCACAATTTCACATATGATGAACTTCGTGAGATTGCTGATATGGTTCATGCCGCTGGTAAAGAATTAACGGTTGCATGTAATGCATTGTTACACCAAGACATGATCAATGCCGTTCGACCATACCTTGATTTCTTGAAAGAAATTAAAGCAGATTACGTGGTAGCTTGTGATGCTGGGCTTTTCCACATCAACACACACGAAGGTTACAACTTCAAGATGATTTACGATGCTTCAGTTTTCGTGACATCAAGCCGTCAAGTAAACTTCTGGGGTGACCACGGAGCAAGTGAAACAGTTCTTGCACGCGAAATCCCATCAGCAGAATTGTTCCAAATGTCAGAAAATCTTCGCTATCCAGCTGAAGTGCTTGTCTACGGAGCAACTGTTATCCATCATTCAAAACGTCCTTTGTTGCAAAATTACTATAATTTTACACACATTGATGATGAAAAAACTCGTGAACGTGGTCTTTTCCTTGCTGAACCAAGCAACAAAGACTCACACTATTCAATTTATGAAGACAAACACGGTACACACATCTTCGATACTGACGATCTTGATATGATGCCAAAAATAACAGAGTTGGTTGAACACAACTACACACACTGGAAATTAGATGGTATCTACTGCCCAGGTCATAATTTTGTTGAAATCGCAAAAATCTTTGTGAAAACAAAAGAATTGATGGAAGCTGGTGAATTTACACAAGACCAAGCTTTCTTATTGGATGAAGAAATTCGTAAATTACATCCAAAAGGTCGCACACTTGGAACTGGATTCTATGAATTTGACCCAGAGGAAGTGAAGTAAAACTACCCCAAAATGAACTCTTGTCATGATTGAGTTACTATTTCAGGGCATGACAAGTTAGCTAATTAACTGAAATTGTTGTAAAGATATTTATCTTTAAATTTTACTATCTTGGAAATAGGAATATAATAATGTCAGAAAAAACTTTAAAACGTCCAGAGGTTTTAGCACCTGCTGGTACTCTTGAGAAATTAAAAGTCGCTGTTGATTATGGAGCTGATGCAGTCTTTGTTGGTGGACAAGCTTACGGTCTTCGTAGCCGTGCTGGGAACTTCACGATGGAAGAATTGCAAGAAGGAATTAATTATGCCCATGCGAATGGTGCTAAGGTCCACGTTGCAGCAAATATGGTTACCCACGAAGGAAACGAAACTGGTGCAGGAGAGTGGTTCCGTGAACTTCGTGATCTGGGCTTGGATGCCGTTATCGTATCTGACCCAGCACTTATGGTAATTTGTTTAACAGAAGCACCGGGTTTAGAAGTCCACGTGTCAACACAAGCTTCGACAACCAACTATGAATCCTTTGCTTTCTGGGAAGAAATCGGTGTGTCTCGTGTTGTTTTGGCGCGTGAAGTCGGAATTGCTGAAATTGAAGAAATTCGTAAACACACCTCACTTGAAATTGAAACTTTCGTTCACGGCGCAATGTGTATCAGTTATTCAGGGCGTTGTGTCCTTTCTAATCATATGAGTCATCGTGATGCTAACCGTGGCGGCTGTTCACAATCTTGTCGTTGGAAATATGACCTTTATGATATGCCGTTTGGTCAAGAACGTAAAAGTCTTGAAGGTGAAATTCCAGAGCCCTTTTCTATGTCATCAGTTGATATGTGTATGATTGAACACTTGCCTGATTTGATTGAAAATGGTGTCGATAGCTTTAAGATTGAAGGTCGTATGAAATCAATTCACTACGTATCAACGGTCACAAACTGCTACCGTGCAGCCGTCGATGCTTACCTAGAAAGCCCAGCAAAATTCGAAGCTATCAAAGGTGAATTACTTGATGAGCTTTGGAAAGTTGCCCAACGTGAATTAGCAACTGGTTTCTACTATCAAACACCAACAGAAAACGAACAACTCTTTGGCGCTCGTCGTAAAATACCACAATATAAATTTGTCGGTGAAGTTGTTGCCTTTGATGAAGAAACAATGACAGCAACAATCCGTCAACGTAACGTTATTCTCGAAGGAGATGCTGTCGAATTCTATGGACCAGGATTCCGTCATTTTGAAACTTACATCAAAGATTTGCATGATGCTGATGGCAATAAAATTGATCGTGCTCCAAATCCAATGGAATTATTGAAAATCACTGTCCCTCAAGCCGTTCAAGCAGGAGATATGATTCGTGCTCGTAAAGAAGGACTTGTGAACCTTTATAAAAGCGACGGTTCTAGCAAAACTGTTAGAGCATAATCAGTAATAATTATTAAAAAATGAACGACTCTTAAACGTAATGGCGTAGGTAGGGTCGTTCATTTTTTGTCTAGTTCTTGAGATTTACGGACAGTTGGTGGTACCAATGTCAAACGATTGATATCGCTGATATCGATGATTGTTGAGATATTCTTTTGGAAGTTTTTGAGGATTAATTTGTTATTTTTGGGGTCGTATTTGACCAAATCACCTGTAAAACTGCCGTCTTTGTAAATAGCATGGAGCGCTAATTGCTTTTCTTGCGCTTCTTTGATGGTTGTGATGATTTTGTGAGTTTTCAGATTAATATCTGCAGCTGGTTGAGCATGAAAGTCAATATAAGCCTGTGCTTGCCTTTTTAAACGTTTGATAAGATTTTTCATAGTCATTTACCTAAAAAATTGATAAAATGATTATACACCTTTTGAAGAAAAAAATAAATAATCAAAAGTTTAGAAAGTTTTTTTACGAATATATATATGAGGAGGAAAATTTATTATGTCAGAATTTAAATTTGAAATTGTCGAACACTTACTTACCCTATCTGAAAGCGATAAAGGTTGGACAAAAGAATTGAACCGTGTTAGTTTTAACGGAGCAGAGCCAAAATTTGATATTCGTTCATGGAGCCCAGACCACAGCAAAATGGGTAAAGGTGTGACACTCACAAATGATGAATTTAAAATCATCTTGGACGCTTTCCGCGGCTAAGTTAGAGATAAAAGAGGCTGAGACAAAATTCTCAGCTTCTTTATTTATATAGTTATTATTTACAAGGCGCAGTAGTTGAGTGGGTTCTAACGCACTGACAAATCAGCTTTTACAACTCTTTTGACATCAAGCTGTGCTTGACTTCATTTCTAACCTTAAAAGGTTCCCCAAACCTTTTGAGCCATGCATGGGTTGGAGTAAAACAGTTCAGTGAACTGTTTTAGGTTAGCAATAAGAAATTAAGACTTGCTGAGAAATCAAGTTTCTACGAAACCACTAATTTCTCTATCAGCGTTTCCTTTTTCAGATTACTGCTTAAAATGCAGGAAAGTACAATCTGCAACAGACCGACCAAAAAAATCAGAGTGTTCCACTCTCTGTCGCAATCCTTAAACTTCCACCAAACCTTATGATTGGCAAAGACCGTAACCTGAGTCGGAAGTAACGGATAATTTCTGTCCGACCACTCGGCAGCTATATCCGGCAGAAGCGTTGCAAGGTCATTAAATCCTGCCAATACTTTATTATGTGAGCAATACGGACAGCCTGTTTCATTTATTGTCCTGCTCTTAACGGCAGCTTCCCACTCGTGACCTTTTTTACATCTCCATATCACTTTCTTATGATAACCAATAGAAACCTCTGTCGGTTTTATCTTATTCTTTTTTGACCACTGTTTTACCAGTAATGGCTCTAATGTCGTCAAATCGTTAATACCTGCAATCACTCTCGCACCGGAACATATCGGGCATTTTTCTCCATTAGAACGAGCCTTAACGCTTGTCTGCCATTCATGACCGCAAGCACCTCTCCACCATACTTTTTTATTTGAACCGAAAGTAATGTCATCAGGTTTAAGCGGTAAATTCTTCTCTGACCACTCCGAAACAAGTTCCGGGTGTACTTCTGCTAAACTGTTGTTCATAGCCAAACCTCAACTTCCTTGTGCTTAGAGTATATGAAGTTTTGGCTTTATCTTGTAGTTTGCGAATATCCGTATAAATAGAAAAAACCTTTGAGAAAAGGATTTCTCCTCTCTCAAAGGGCAAGTTGGCAAACTGGAATTTGACAAGTACCTTATAGCTTCATATTTTCAAACCTATTATATCAATTTTTTCTTGATTTAATCATAAAAAATGCTATACCAGCGACTATTATATATCCGAACAATGAAATAACAGATGATTCAATTCCAAACTCACCACCTGTGATGGCAAAATCTTCTGAATTAAGTACATATGTCATTATAGAATATTTATCCATTTTTTCCCCAATAGCTAATCCTCCACCAATAATCACAACGTTCCAGATAGCATGAACTATTCCACTATTCCAAACTGAACCACTTTCTATTGCGATCATCGAAAACATAACACCTACCATCGTTCCGGCGATAATTACTAATAAACAACTGCCTATTGAAAAATCCTGTCCAAGAACATGTACAATACCAAATAACATTGATGGAACAATTACAGCCACCTTAATATTCCATCTTTTCTTTAATGCATTAAGTATAACTCCTCTAAACACCATTTCTTCAACAAATCCAGCCGCTATTCCGATAAATGCAACCCCTGCACTTAAAGTATTGAACATCTGATTTCCATTCATATTTGAGGATACATACTTACCGTTGAATATTAAAAGATAACTTCCTTTTATAACAAATGGTAATAATACAGCTATTAAAATCCATCTTATTTTAATAGCAAATTTAGGCATTCCGAAATCCGAAGTCGGCAATTTAATAATTTTGCTAATAAACATTTTCAGAATAAGATATGTCAACCCAGCATATATAATTCCAGCGATAATATTACAAATGCCAGTTGGAATTTTTATTATAACAAACATACTTGCAATGGATTGTGCAATAATCTGTGTGGTTATTAAAATAAATATGGCAACAAATGATGTGCTAATTGCTTTTTTTGTACTTATTTTATTTCTCCTTTATAACTTCCGATTTGTATTTCTGTTTGTTTTAAAAATGGGCAGCTCCGATTGGAATTGCCCACTTATTGCACTAATTATGCGATTTTTTCTTGCTTGCACCGATTTCTGCATCAATTGATGCAGAAATCGGTGTTTTTTTAGTTTTTTATCAAATGAAGTACGTCCCGTCTATTCGGTAAAACGGTACATCTTTACATCATCTTAATAGAGATTTGCACCTGCTGGAATGTGATCATCAACCATCAGAAGATGGAGCTTTTCTTCGCCTTCTTCTTCGTGAATAGCACTGAGGAGCATACCGCAAGAGTCAATGCCTATCATCGCTCTCGGTGGAAGATTTGTGATAGCGATAAGAGTCTTTCCAACCAGTTTTTCCGGTTCATAATAAGCGTAAATACCGCTTATTATGGTTCTGTCTGTGCCTGTTCCATCATCAAGAGTGAACTGTAACAGTTTCTTTGACTTCGGTACTGCAACACACTCTTTAACTTTTACTGTACGGAAATCTAACTTGCTGAATGTATCAAAGTCTACCGATTCCTCAAACAAAGGCTCAATCTTGACCTTAGAAAAATCAATCTTTTCAGACTCAGTTTTCACATTTTTTCAGGTGTTTCAGAAGCTGTATTATTTACATCATTTTTCTTATTTACACCATCTGAGGACTTCATTGTTGGGAACAATAAGACGTCGCGGATTGTTGTAGTGTCTGTGAGGAGCATGACTAGGCGGTCGATACCGATACCAAGTCCCCCTGTTGGTGGCATACCGTATTCAAGGGCCTCGACGTAGTCGTAATCAATTCCAGTTGCTTCGTCGTCACCAAGTTCTTTAGCTTTAGCTTGGGCTTCAAAACGTGACAATTGATCAATTGGATCGTTAAGTTCTGAATAAGCATTACCATATTCTTTAGTCATGATAAAGAGTTCGAAGCGGTCAGTGAAGCGAGGATTTTCTGCGTTTTTCTTAGCAAGAGGAGAAACTTCAACTGGGTGTCCATAAACGAATGTTGGTTGAATCAGTGTTTCTTCTACAAATTCTTCAAAGAAAGCGTTAATGATGTGACCAACTGAAGTGAAGTGTTTTTCAACTGGTACATTTTTCTCTTTGGCAATAGCTTGTGCTTCTTCGAGAGTCATTTCTTTCCAGAAATCAACACCAGTGACTTCTTTAATGGCATCAACCATGTGAACACGTTTAAATGGTTGGTCAATGGCAATTTCAGTTCCTTGGTATGAAATAGGACCGTCACCATTAACAGCTTTTGAAGCGTGTTGAATGATACCTTCAGTGATGTCCATGATGTCTTTGAAGTCAGCATAGGCTTCATAAAGTTCAATCATAGTGAACTCAGGATTGTGAGTAACATCCATACCTTCGTTACGGAAAACGCGTCCGATTTCGTACACTTTTTCCATACCACCAACGATAAGACGTTTTAAGTGAAGTTCTAAAGCGATACGAAGAACCATGTCCATATCTTGTGCATTGTGGTGAGTGATAAATGGGCGAGCAGCAGCACCACCAGCTTCGTTGTGAAGGACTGGAGTTTCAACTTCTAAGAAACCAAGTCCGTCAAGGTAACGACGGATTTCTGAGATGATTTTTGAACGAGTCACAAAGCGTTCAAAACTTTCACGGTTTGAAATCAAATCAAGGTAACGTTTACGGTAGATTGTTTCAACGTCTGTAAGTCCGTGGAATTTTTCTGGAAGTGGACGAAGTGCTTTAGACAAGTGAGTGATGTGAGTTGCTTTGATTGTCAATTCACCCATGTCTGTACGCATGATTTCACCTTCGATACCGAGGAAGTCACCGAGGTCTACTTTTTTAAAAATTTGATAGTTTTCGTCACCAACAGCATCTTTACGGACGTAGATTTGGATTTGACCGTCGCGGTCTTGGATATGTGCAAAACCAACTTTACCTTTACCACGTTTAGTCATAAGACGACCAGCGATAGTAGCTGTTTCGTTAATTTCATGTAATTCTTCTTTGGTTTTGTCAGAGTATTTTTCTTTTAATTGACCAGAAGTAGCTGTGCGTTCAAATCGAGTTCCGAAAGGATCGATGCCTTGTTCAGCCAAAGCGGCCATTTTTTCACGACGCACGATTTGTTGGTCGTTTAATTCTTCGATGTGTTCGTTTGACATGTTTTCCTCCAATATATATTCTTTCCTATTGTAACATAAATGGCGCTAGAATTCACTTTATTTTTGCTTGTGTGAGGAGGCTTTGAGGAAGAAAGTGTTTCCAGTTACAGAAGTGACTTTAATTGAAAAGAAAGCCAAAAAATAGTATAATATGTGACGGTAAAAATAACTTAGAGAGAAAAGAGATTCATGATTACTTCAATTGTTTTTGATGTTGACGATACGATTTATGACCAACAAGCGCCTTATCGCATTGCCGTTGAGAAATGTTTCCCTGATTTTGATATGAGTAAAATCAATCAAGCTTACATTCGTTTCCGTCGTTATTCAGATGTTGGCTTCCCACGTGTTATGGCTGGTGAATGGACAACTGAATATTTCCGCTTCTGGCGTTGTAAAGAAACTTTGCTTGAATTTGGTTACCGCGAAATTGATGAAGCGACTGGTGTGCACTTCCAAGAAATCTACGAAGAAGAATTGGAAAACATCACAATGCTTGATGAAATGCGCATGACGCTTGATTTTCTTAAAGAAAAAGGTGTTCCAATGGGAATCATCACCAATGGTCCAACTGAACACCAATTGAAAAAAGTTAAAAAACTTGGTCTTTACGACTACGTTGACCCTAAACGTGTCCTTGTCAGCCAAGCAACTGGTTTTCAAAAACCTGAAAAAGAAATCTTCAATCTTGCTGCAGAGCAATTTGACATGAACCCTGCAACAACACTTTACGTCGGTGATTCTTACGATAACGACGTTGTCGGTGCCTTCAATGGTGGCTGGCACTCAATGTGGTTTAACCACCGCGGTCGTAGCTTAAAATCAGGTATCAAACCAGTTTATGATGTGGCTATCGATAACTTTGAACAATTATTTGGAGCTGTAAAAGTCCTCTTTGACCTTCCAGATAACAAGTTCATCTTTGACGTCAATGACAAGAAAAACCCAATCCTTGAAGTGGGAATTAACAATGGATTGATGATGGCAGCAGAACGTTTGCTTGAAAGTAACATGAGTATTGATAGAGTTGTTATCCTACTTCGTTTGGATAAACAACAAGAAAAAATTCTTCGTATGAAATACGCAAGACACAGTAAATAAAGAAAAGCTCTCCATAAGGAGAGATTTTTTGTACTTAAATTATTTTGGCTCTTTGTCAACTGTAGTGGGTGGCAAAGTTAAGCTCTAGCGAGAACAATTGTTGTTCTCGCTTTTTTGCTGTTCAAAGCGAGGTAAATGCGTTTTTTAAAGTTGTCACAGTTTCTGTAACCAAAAGCATTTCGTTTAATATCTCTGATGAGCTTGTTGTTTGCCTCAAGTTTGGCATTAGAAGTGGCATTAGTGATGTATTTCTGATACCGAATGAAAGTTGTTAATGCTATTTTAAAAGGATGATTAAGTTGAGGCAAAGCTTCCTGAATTAATCCAAAAAATTGTTCGATATTTTTTCTTGTGAGTGGAAAAGAAGTAATTGATAAAGGTTGTAGTATTTTTCAAGTTGCGGAACGTGTTTAAAAATCTTGTCTAAATACTCTTTAGGCGTTAACGTTTCTCTGAAAGTCCTTGAATAAAAAGCATTAGGCGATAGTTTTCGACGATCCTTTTGAATGAGTTTCCAGTAATATTTTAGAACACGATATTCAAGAGATTTCTTCTCAAATTGTTTTATTATTTGAATACGTGTCTGTTTTAGTGCTCGGTTCATGTGTTGGACAATGTGAAAACGGTCAAGAACAATTTTAGTATTTGGGAGTGAAACAGTCTAGGAATAGACTGTTTCAGCCTGAGCCTAGAAACTGGAGAGCGAAGCAACATGATTAAAGGAATGTAATTACCAGACATGTCCATAGTAACGATTTTCACTCCTTCTCGAGCTTCTTTAGAGTATTTGAAAAAGTGATTGCGAATGATTGTTTGTCGTCTGTTATCAAGGATCGTAATGATTTTCTTCGTGTTATGGTCTTGAGCAATAAAAGCTAGTTTTTCTTTTTTGATAAGAGAATTCATCCCAAGACAGTACTTCAGGTAAGGTTGAAAAGTTATCCTTGAACTGAAATTGTTTAAGCTTACGATACACAGTTGAGGTAGAGAGGGCAAGTTTTTCAGCGATGTGCGTTAAAGCTTCTCGATTAAGTAAGAGTTGATTTGTTTTCCGCTTCACTAGTTCAGAGATTTGACAGTTTTTCTGAACAAGGGAGGTCTCAGAAACCGTCACTTTATGGCAGTCTTTGCATTGAAATCCTCTCTTCTTCAAACGAATAAGACTAGGGATTCCACCAATTTCAATAAAAGGAATCTTAAAAGGCTTTTGAAAGTCGTATTTGATTTGTTTTCCTTGACAATGGCAACACTTAGGAGGAGTGTAGTCAAACGTAGCTTGCACCTCAATATATGTCTCATGTTGAAAAACTTTAGTTAAAGTGATATTTTGTCTTTAATTCCGGTTAATTCCGTAGTATGATAGAGTTGCCTCATATGATTCTTTCTATTTATTGTTTCGTCGCTTTAAATTTTAAGTCATATGGGACTTTTTGTATACTCAAAAGCTCCATAACTTCTTAGCAGGATTTTACCCACTACAGAAATTATAGAGCCTCTTTTTTGTGTAAAAATTTTTCCTCCATAAAAGGCGTCAATTCAATATCTAATAGAAAGAAAATTGTTAACTAACAAAATTTTCTGAAAATTGTCTTGACTTTATTTTTTAAAGTGTTAACATGGTGTGTAAGATTTAATTGATAGGAGAAAACAGATGAGAAGTGACATGATTAAGGTAGGTGTGGATAAAGCACCAGCCCGTGGTCTTCTTTATGCAACCGGGCAAGTAAAGTCTGCTAAAGACATGCAAAAACCATTTATTGCAATTTGTAATTCTTACATTGATATTGTTCCTGGACATGTCCATTTGCGTGAATTGGCAGATGTCGCCAAGGAAGCTATCCGTGAAATGGGTGGTATCCCTTTTGAATTCAATACCATTGGGGTAGATGACGGAATTGCTATGGGGCATATTGGGATGCGTTATAGCCTTCCATCTCGTGAAATCATTGCGGATGCTGCTGAAACAGTCATTAATGCGCACTGGTTTGACGGTGTTTTCTATATTCCTAACTGTGACAAAATTACACCAGGTATGATTTTAGCTGCGCTTCGTACCAATGTTCCTGCAGTCTTTTGTTCAGGTGGTCCGATGAAGGGCGGTATTGATATGACAGGTCACCAAGCGACTTTGTCAAGTCTTTTTGAAGCTGTCGGAACTTATCAAGCTGGCGATATGTCTAAGAAAGAATTGAATTATTTGGAACAAAATGCTTGTCCAACATGTGGTTCTTGTGCGGGCATGTTTACAGCTAATTCAATGAACTCTCTTATGGAAGTATTAGGTCTTGCTCTTCCTGGAAATGGTACGGTTCTTGCGGTATCTGATCAACGTCGTGAATTGGTTCGTCAAGCAGCCAAACATTTGATGGACAATGTTAAAAGTAACTTACGTCCAAGAGATATTATCACTAAAGAAGCTATTGATGATGCTTTTGCCCTTGATATGGCTATGGGTGGATCTACCAATACCGTTCTTCATACACTTGCTATCGCACGTGAAGCGGGTATCGATTACAATTTAACAGATATCAATGAAATTGCTAAGAAGACGCCATATTTGTCTAAAATTGCACCATCAAGTGTTTATACTATGCACGATGTCCAAGAAGCAGGTGGTATCTCAGCTATTATTAACCAATTGATTAAAAAAGGTACTATCAAGGGTGATCGTATTACAGTTACTGGTAAGACTTTGAAAGAAAATGTAGCTGGTGCAGAGATTAAGAACGAAGAAATCATTCACCCGATTGAACATCCAATTTCTCTAGTAGGTGGTTTATCGGTTCTTTATGGTAATATTGCACAAGACGGAGCTGTTATTAAAGTTGGTGGTGTTGACCCTTCTGTTAAAACATTCTGTGGTAAAGCGATTTGCTGTGATTCACAAGATGAAGCTCTTGAATTGATTGATAATGGTACTGTTAAAAAAGGCCATGTGGTTATTATTCGCTATGAAGGTCCACAAGGTGGTCCTGGTATGCCAGAAATGCTTGCACCAACTTCTAAGATTGTTGGTCGCGGTCTCGGTAAAGATGTTGCTCTTATCACAGATGGTCGTTTCTCAGGAGCTACACGTGGTATTGCTATTGGTCACGTATCACCAGAAGCTGCAGAAGGTGGTAATATCGCTCTTATCGAAGATGGTGATGAAATCTATATTGATTTGACAAATCGTACCATTGATTTACTTGTCGATGATGCGACATTAGAAGAACGCCGCAAACACTTGAAACCATTTAAGTCAAAAATTTCTAGCGGTTGGTTGCGGCGTTACACTGCATTTGCATCATCAGCAAACTTTGGTGGTTCAATGATGACTCAAGAAGAGTTTGAAGAACGTAAAGCAGAGCGTGAAAAATAAGAAAATGAATAAGGCAATTTAAATTTTTTTGAAAGTGTTCAAAATATTTGTTCACTTTCTCTTGCTTTATTTTTTTTAAATGTTATTATAGTAACAAGATATTAGAATTTTTAGATAATTCGGAATTTATATGAAAAGGAGGACTTTGTGAAACAGATTAGATTAAAAGAATCCAAGAATGGATCGGAATTATTATTGGAAACCTTGGCTAGTCTGGGGATTGATACGATTTTTGGCTACCCAGGTGGAGCCGTTCTGCCACTATATGACGCTATTTATAACTTTGATGGTATTCGTCATATTTTGGCTCGTCATGAGCAAGGTGCCCTTCATGAAGCCGAAGGTTATGCTAAATCAACTGGTAAACTTGGTGTTGCTATTGTAACAAGTGGACCTGGTGCGACGAATGCCATTACTGGGATTGCAGATGGTATGAGCGATAGTGTTCCAATGCTTATCTTTACCGGTCAAGTCGGAATGTCTGGTATTGGTAAAGATGCTTTCCAAGAAGCTGATATTATCGGTATCACAATGCCAATCACAAAATACAATTATCAGATTCGTGATGTTGTAGATGTGCCACGCATTGTGACAGAAGCTGTTCATATTGCGACAACAAGTCGACCTGGTCCAGTTGTTATTGACCTTCCGAAAAATATTTCGGCTGCTAAAACAACAGTTTATAATGATCCTACTGTTGATCTTCCAAGTTACCAACCAACCTTGGAACCAAATACTTTGCAGGTCAAGAAAATTTTGACTCAACTGAAAAAAGCAAAACGTCCATTGATTATCGCTGGTGGTGGTGTCAACTACTCAGGTGCCTCTAAGGAGTTAATTGCTTTTGCAGAACGTTATAACATTCCTGTTGTTTCAACCTTGTTGAGTTTGGGTGTTATGCCAATTAATCATCCCCTTTCTCTGGGAATGGGTGGCATGCATGGTTCATATGCGTCAAATATGGCTTTGACACAATGCGACTTTATGATTAACTTTGGATCGCGTTTTGCAGATCGTTTGACTGGTAATCCAGCTACTTTTGCTAAGAAAGCAGTGGTTGCTCATGTGGATATTGATCCTGCGGAAATCGGAAAAGTCGTCAAGACGCAAATTCCAATCGTTGGCGATGCCAAGCGTACACTACAGATTCTTCTGGAAGAAGATGAAGTTAAAACACGTCACGATGATTGGACTGAATCAGTTCTTGCTAATAAAGCTAAAGTGCCGTTTAGTTATGACTTTGATGAAACAGTTATCAAACCACAACATGCCATTGCGACAATTGGTAAAGTAACAGATGGAGATGCTATCGTGGTTACAGACGTCGGCCAACACCAAATGTGGGCAGCTCAATTTTATCCATATAAAAATGAGCGTCAATTGATTACATCTGGTGGTCTTGGAACAATGGGATTCGGAATTCCAGCTGCTATCGGTGCTAAGTTAGCAAATCCAGATAAAGAAGTTATTCTCTTTGTCGGTGATGGTGGTTTCCAAATGACAAACCAAGAGCTAGCTTTGCTAAATGGTTATGGTGTTCCGATTAAAGTGGTTCTGATTAACAACCACTCACTTGGTATGGTTCGTCAATGGCAAGAATCTTTCTACGATGAACATCGTAGTGAATCAACTTTTGATGATGAGCCAAACTTCCAAATGATGGCAGAAGCCTACGGCATTGCTCACCACAAGTTTACTGATCCGAAAACATTGGAAGAGGACTTGAAAGTTATCACTGAGAATAAACCAATGTTGATCGAAGTTGCAATTTCTAATCGTGAACATGTTTATCCAATGGTTCCGTCAGGTAAATCAAATAGTGAAATGTTGGGGGTGAAGTTTAATGCGTAGAATGTTGACAGCAAAGCTTCAAAATTCAACAGGTGTTCTTAATCGTTTCACAGGCATCCTCTTACGCCGACAAGTTAACATTGAGTCAATTTCAGTTGGACAAACAATGGAAGACAATGTCTCTCGAATTACGATTATTATCGATGTTGAGAGTTTGGAAGAAGTTGAACAAATCATTAAACAATTGAACCGTTTGATTGATGTGCTTCGCGTTCGTGATATTACGGATATTCCACACTTGGAACGTGAAGTGATTTTAGTTAAATTGACAGCACCAACAAGCAAACGTGCCGAGATTTTAGCGGTTATTCAACCGTTTCGTGCAAGTGTTGTTGACGTAGCACCAAAATCAATTACTATTCAGGTAACTGGTGATGGTGATAAAATCGATGCTTTGCTTCGTGTTGTCAAACCCTATGGTATTCAGAATCTTGCCCGTACAGGTGCGACAGGATTCTCAAGAGATTTTTCTTGTTAAACAATTAATTTAGTTAACAGTTGCCTGGACAGGCAGTTAAAATAAAAATAGAAAAGAGATATTTATTATGGCAGTAACAATGGAATACGAAAAAGACGTAAAAGTAGCAGCTCTTGATGGTAAAAAAATTGCCGTTATTGGTTATGGATCACAAGGTCATGCCCATGCTCAAAACTTGCGTGACTCAGGTCACGATGTTATCATTGGGGTTCGCCATGGTAAATCATTCGATAAAGCAAAAGAAGATGGATTTGACACTTATGAAGTAGCAGAAGCAACAAAACTTGCTGATGTTATCATGGTATTGGCTCCTGATGAAATCCAAGCTAAACTTTATGCTGAAGAAATCGCTCCAAACCTTGAAGCTGGTAACGCTCTTGGATTTGCACATGGTTTCAATATCCGTTTTGGATACATTAAAGCTCCAGAAACAGTAGATGTCTTCATGTGTGCTCCTAAAGGACCAGGTCACCTTGTTCGTCGTACTTACACAGAAGGATTTGGTGTACCAGCACTTTACGCTGTTTACCAAGATGCTACTGGTAATGCTAAAGACATCGCAATGGATTGGTCTAAAGGTATCGGTGCTGCACGTGTTGGACTTCTTGAAACAACATTTAAAGAAGAAACTGAAGAAGACCTCTTTGGTGAACAAGCAGTACTTTGTGGTGGTTTAACTGCTCTTATCGAAGCTGGTTTTGAAGTTCTTACTGAAGCTGGCTATGCTCCAGAATTGGCTTACTTTGAAGTTCTTCATGAAATGAAACTTATCGTTGACCTTATCTACGAAGGTGGATTCAAGAAAATGCGTCAATCAATTTCAAATACAGCTGAATTTGGTGACTACGTATCTGGACCACGTGTTATCACTAAAGATGTTAAAGAAAATATGAAAGCTGTTCTTGCTGATATCCAATCAGGTAAATTTGCAGAAGACTTTGTTAATGACTATAAAGCAGGTCGTCCAAAACTTGAAGCATACCGTAAAGAAGCGGCAGCTCTTGAAATTGAAAAAGTGGGTGCAGAACTTCGTAAAGCAATGCCTTTTGTTAACCAAAACGATGACGATGCATTCAAAATTTATAACTAATTTTTGAAGGAATCCACTTATAAAAGGCCGATGTTTGTCATCGGTTTTTTATCTATTAATCAGCAATTTGTCATATAAAATATTTAGATGTTAGAAGAGGTAGTTTATGATCTTAGCTAAGGATGTTGTTGACGCCTATGACGTCTTGGAAGATGTTGTTGAACGTACACCCCTAGATTTTGACCGCTATTTGTCGGAAAAATATGGTGCAACTGTTTATCTTAAACGTGAAAACATGCAGAAGGTTCGTTCTTTCAAAATTCGTGGAGCCTACTATGCTATCCATCAATTATCAGAGGATGAAAAAAAACGTGGTGTCGTGTGTGCTTCAGCCGGTAACCATGCTCAAGGTGTTGCCTTTACTTGTCATGAAATGAAGATTCCAGCAACAATTTTTATGCCAGTAACTACGCCACAACAAAAAATTGGACAAGTGAGATTTTTTGGTGGTCCTTATGTGACGATTAAGCTTGTTGGAGACACTTTTGATGCATCAGCACAAGCAGCGCAAGATTTTACAAAATCAGAAGGAATGACTTTTATTGATCCATTTGATGACGAAAATGTGCAAGCCGGTCAAGGAACTGTGGCATATGAAATTTATGAACAAGCTCAAGAAGAAGGGGTAACTTTTGATCAAATCTTTGTGCCAGTTGGTGGTGGAGGTTTGATTGCAGGGGTAGCAACTTACATTAAGGATATTGCTCCAGAAATCCAAGTAGTTGGTGTTGAAGCCTCAGGTGCTCGTAGCATGCGTGCTGCTTTTGACAAAGGTCATCCTGTTAAATTGGAAGAAATCGATAAATTTGCTGATGGGATTGCAGTGCAAAAAGTTGGTAAAAAAACTTTTGAAGTTGCTCGTAAACGTGTGGATAAATTAGTTGGTGTTGATGAAGGTTTGATTTCTGAGACACTTATTGATATGTATTCAAAACAAGGAATTATTGCTGAGCCTGCAGGAGCTTCTTCAATCGCAGCTCTTGAAGTGATGAAAGATGAGATTAAAGGGAAGACGATTGTTTGTATCATTTCTGGTGGTAATAATGATATCAATCGTATGCAAGAGATGGAAGAACGTGCCCTTATCTATGATGGAGTGAAACATTACTTTGTGGTTAACTTCCCACAACGTCCAGGTGCTCTACGTGAATTTGTTAACAATATTCTTGGTCCAAATGATGATATTACACGTTTTGAGTACATTAAACGCGCCAATAAAGGCACAGGTCCCGTTCTCATCGGTATTACCTTGGGTGATAAAAATGACTACAATGATTTTATTGATCGTTTGTCTGGTTTTGATCCTTCGTATATCAATTTACATGGGAATGAAAGCCTCTATAATCTATTAGTTTGATGCTAAAGTAAACTTCTGTTCTCTCTTAAAATTATTATTATATTGATAAGCAAGCCTAGTTGAACCTTACAGTTTGACTAGGTTTTCGCTTTATTTTTGCTTGACTTTTTAAAGAAATAAAATATAATTGTATTAAGTTTTAGGTACAAAAGGAGATTTTTATGTTTTTAGTTCTTTTGGCAATTATTGCCTTACTTATTTTGGGTGTTATTGCTAGTACACTTTATGTGGTACGTCAACAAACAGTTGTTATTATTGAACGTTTTGGGAAATATCAAACAACATCTGGTAGTGGGATTCATGTTCGATTGCCATTTAGTATTGATAAAATTGCTGCGCGAATTCAATTACGTTTGTTGCAATCTGAAATTATTGTGGAAACTAAGACTAAAGACAATGTTTTTGTGACTTTAAATGTTGCTACACAATACCGTGTGAATGAGCAAAACGTGACAGATGCTTATTACAAACTCATGCGTCCTGAAGCTCAAATCAAATCATACATCGAAGATGCTCTTCGTTCCTCTGTTCCCAAATTGACTTTGGATGAATTATTTGAGAAGAAAGATGAAATTGCTCTTGAAGTGCAACACCAAGTGGCTGAAGAAATGTCAACTTACGGCTATATTATTGTTAAAACATTGATTACTAAGGTTGAGCCGGATGATGAAGTTAAACAATCAATGAATGAAATCAACGCTGCGCAACGTAAACGTGTAGCGGCTCAAGAGTTGGCTAATGCGGATAAGATTAAAATTGTAACAGCTACGGAAGCAGAAGCTGAAAAAGATCGCCTTCATGGTGTTGGTATTGCCCAACAACGTAAAGCAATTGTCGATGGTCTAGCTGAGTCAATTCAAGGATTGAAAGATGCCAATGTCGGTATGACTGAAGAAAAAATCATGTCTATTCTATTGACTAACCAATACCTTGATACCTTAAATACATTTGCGGCTAAAGGCAATCAAACACTGTTCTTGCCAAATCATCCAGAGGGTATTGAAGATATTCGCACACAAATTTTGTCATCATTGAAAGCTAAATAGTTAAAACTAAAAAAGTCCCTATTGAAGACGGAAGAAATTGCAATAGGGACTTTTTGTTAGGGATTGAAATAGGAGTTACATGTTTCTTTTATATCGTTTATATTCATGGATTATTTTCAGAGCACGTTTCCGTGTTTTGATATTGGGACTTTTAAGTCTACGATACGCAGATGTTAAATCATTTTTTTCAGCCATACCAATCTCCTTAAATATAGATTTATTAACGTTAGCATGAAGTAGTATAGCACAAATTACTTAACCAGTAAAGTATTTAGTGTAATTTACCTTGAAATTAGTTTTTGGCACAAAAGAACAACCCTCCAAAAAAGGAAAGGTTGCTTTAAGTAATTATTTCAAGAAACGTTGTAAGAATTCTTTTGTACGTTCTTGTTGTGGGTGTTCGAAGATTTGTTCAGGTGTACCTTCTTCAGCGATAACACCTTTATCCATGAAGATGACACGGTCTGAAACATCTCTTGCGAATTCCATTTCGTGAGTGACGATAATCATTGTTAAACCTGATTTAGCGAGTTCGTGCATTGTTTTAAGAACTTCACCAACCATTTCTGGGTCAAGAGCAGAAGTGGGTTCGTCAAAGAGCATTGCTTCTGGGTTAACCGATAAGGCACGAGCGATTGCCACACGTTGTTTTTGACCACCAGAAAGTTGTTTTGGTTTAGCTTTCCAGTATTGCTCAGTCATACCAACTTTTGTAAGGTTTTCTTTAGCGATTTTTTCAGCTTCGCTGCGAGAACGTTTCAAAACAGTTGTTTGAGCAACAATGGCATTTTCGAGAACGTTTAAGTTTTCAAAAAGATTGAATGATTGGAAAACCATGCCAAGTTTTTCACGGTATTCTGTCAAGTTATAATCTTTTTCAAGAACGTTTTGTCCGTGGAAAAGAATTTCTCCAGCAGTTGGATCTTCTAGAAGATTGATAGAGCGGAGGAATGTTGATTTCCCTGAACCTGATGAACCAATGATAGAAATAACTTCACCTTTATTTACAGAAAGTGAAATATCTTTTAGGACTTCATTTTGTCCGTAAGATTTTTTAAGGTGTTTAATTTCAATAATAGGTTGAGACATTATTTCACCTCTTTCTTTTGGTTTTGGTTAGCACCAGTTGTGTAAGTGTCCGCATCGAAACGACGTTCAATAAAGCGTAGGATGCATGTCACTGTAAAGGTGAGAACAAAGTAGATAATAGCGATAATTGTAAATGTTTGGAAGTATTGATATGTTTGAGTTGCAACGGTATTACCTGAGAAGTAAAGTTCGACAACTGAGATAACATTCAATACTGAAGTATCTTTGATGTTGATGACAAATTCGTTACCAGTTGCTGGCAAGATGTTGCGGACAACTTGTGGAAGAACGATTTTGCGCATTGTTTGACCATGTGTAAATCCAAGTGCTGTAGCGGCTTCAAATTGACCTTTATCAACAGCAAAGATACCACCACGAACGATTTCACTCATGTAAGCACCAGTATTGATTGAAACAATAAAGATGGCTGCAAGAGTACGGTCGATTGAAATACCAAAGGCTTGAGCAGTACCGTAGTAGATAACCATTGCTTGTACAATCATCGGTGTACCACGGAAGATTTCGATATAAACGCTAAGCAACCAACCAAATACTTTTTGAAGACCAGCAAGGAATTTATTGGTAGCTTTTGGAGCTGTGCGGTAAACACCAATCAAAAGACCGATAAAGAGACCAACAACTGTACCGATGATAGAGATGAGAAGTGTAACTCCTGCACCACGTAGGAATTGGTTCCAGTTTTTCTCGAAGATTCTCCACATATCAGTGAAGAAATTACTCTTTTGATCTTTTTCAGACTTGTCAGCTGGTTGTTTTTCAATCATGTCATCCATGAGTTGTAAACGGTCATTATCAGAGATGCCAGCTAAAACGGCATTTACTTTAGCAAGTGTGTTAGTGTCATCTTTACGAAGACCAACGGCAATAGCTGTGTCTGCTTTAGATGTTGTAAAACCTTTGCCATCTTCAAAAGTAATCATCTTGAAGTCGCTATTTGCATTTTCGGCAGAGATAGCATCAGGACGTTCAGAAACATAACCATCAATAATACCAGATTCAAGTGCTTGACGCATTTGGTTGAAGTCACCCATGGCAGTTTCTTTTGAAGCGTCTTTGATTTGGTCAATCAAGTTGTAAAGGTAGACACCTTGTTGAGATGTTAATTTTGCACCAGCAAAATCTTTCAGTGATGTCGCTTGTGCAAAGTCACCTTTTTTAGAAACAACGATAACTGGGTAGCTTGTATAGTAACTATCTGAGAATGCAATTTCTTTCTTACGTTCAGCGGTAGGACTCATTCCGGCAGCAATCATGTCAATCTTTCCGGAAGTAAGCGCTGGAATTAATCCTGTCCAAGTAGTTTTGACAACGAGGAGTTCCTTGCCTAAGCTATCTGCTATTTTCTTAGCTATTTGGACATCGTATCCGTTAGCGTACTGGCTAGTTCCTTCGATAGGAACAGCTCCATTAGAATCATCATCTTGTGTCCAGTTAAATGGGGCATAGGCTGCTTCCATACCGACACGAAGATATTCGTCAGCGTTTGCGCTAGTCATTCCTCCAAAGAGAAGAAGAAGTGCTGCGAAACAACTTAAAAGTAACTTTTTCATTTAAGACTCCTGTCTATTCTTGTACCTTACTATTTTACAGGAAATAGGGTCTGATTTCAACACGATAGATCCAAAAATAGAATATTTATACAATGTATTATGATAAAATAGGGATATAAGAAAGGAGTAGGAGATCATGAAAAAATTAAGAATATTTTTACTAGCAATCGCTGCTGTTTTAGGATTATCAGTTCCAGTTTTTGCTGATAGCGATGTTGACTATAGTATCAGCAATTATGATGGTGTTTTAGCGATACATGATGATAATGCAGCTGATTTTTATCAGACTATTACTTATCGCTTTGATTCCTCGTACAATGGGCAGGTGGTGACTTTGGGAGAAGCCGGTCACATGCCAGAAGGTTTTTCAGTTAATAATCAACCTGAAGTCTCAGCTGAGGTTAACGGTGTTAGTCGGACGGTTAGACCGGTGGTAAACGACCTTGGTGATGGTTATCAAGTGAAAATCTACAATTCTGGTTCCAGTGGGGACATTGTAACTGTTAAGCTACACTGGAAACTATCGCATTTACTTTTTCCTTACCAAGATATCGCAGAGCTTAATTGGGTACCGATTAGTGACTGGGGTGAAACATTACAACATGTTTCATTTACCATTTTAACGGATAAGACAACTGCTAACCATAAGCTTTGGGCTCATAGAGGTTATTTAAAATCAACCAATGTTGAAAAGTTGCCTAATGGCTATCGCATTACTGCTGAAAATGTTGATGGAAAGTTGGAGTTGCATGCTTACTGGGATAAAGCTATTTTGACAAATCCTACAACCATAGCAAGTAAACGTAAGGCAGCAATTATCAAGCAAGAAGCTAAAATTGCTCGTAGAAGTCAATTGCTTAAAGTGGTTCTGTTCTATCTTGTGCCAGCTCTTGTTATTATTTTGATTGTTTTGGCTTGGATTTTCTTCTTTATAGGTAAGAAATTGGTTAAAAAATATGAAAAATTTAGCCGTGATAGTCATTCTTATGAAGCACCAGAAGATTGGTCACCTTTGCTAGTCATGCAGTATATCTATGATGTTGATTTGCAAGACACAGATACCAAAGGAAGTCCAATTTCACAAAAATTTAAATTTGAAACTGCCATGCAGGCGACTTTGCTTGATTTGATTGATCGCCATGTGATTACCGCAAGCGATGAAGAATTAACTTGTCATCTGAATAAGCCAATGACTAGCTATGAAGCAGAAGTGCTTGATATGGCATTTGGTGGAAAAGAAACCATAAAAATTGAAGACTTGTTTGCAGATTATCGTTTTGATGATGATCTTGTGGCTAGCTATAAGAAGAAATATAAAGGTCATACTTTAGAAACGAAATTAAACAGTCTTGGCGAAGCATTCAATGATCGCTATCTTGCTAAACTTGAACAAATTACTGACTTAGTAGATCAAGAAATTTCAAAAAAAGCTCTGCCAGCAATTCGTGAGAACTTAAGTGATGGTATCGCTAAGAAATTTGAATATGCAAAAGGTCTCCTATTCCTTACGTTGATACCTCTTGGTATTGGGTTAATCTATCTTTTGTTTAATCTAAATCTGGTCTTTCTTGCTTATGGTCTTTTGTTAGCCTTGGTTATTTTGAGTTTGGTCGTTATCATGGTTAAATCTCATTATTATAAAGTTCATGGTATGATAACTGCTGAAGGACAAGAACGTATTCAATCATGGATTAGCTTTACCAACATGATACGAGACATTAACAAATTCGATAAGGTTGACTGGCAAGGCGTTGTCGTTTGGAATCGTATCTTGGTTTATGCGACTCTGTTCGGTTACGCCAAACAAGTTCAAAAATTCCTTAAAATTCATAATATTAAACTTGCTAGCGAATCAGACTTTATGATGAATCCTGAAATTGGCTACCTTATTGGCATGCAAACTCATCGTTTGGGGATGGCTAGTCAAAGTGCTGATTCAGCTGTGCATTTCTCTGTATCATCTGGTAGTTCAGGCTCTAGTAGTGGATTTTCTGGTGGTGGCGGAGGCGGAGGCGGCGGAGCATTTTAAAATGCCTTCAAATCTGCTATAATTGAGGGGATATTAAATTAAGGAGAGCTTATGTTATTTTTCGAACTACTTAAGGCTATCTTTTTAGGGGTAGTTGAGGGAATTACAGAGTGGTTACCTGTTTCAAGTACAGGACACCTGATTTTGGTTCAAGAATTTATTAAATTGAATCAAGATAAAGCGTTTTTGGACATGTTTAACATTGTCATTCAATTGGGAGCTATTCTAGCGGTTATTGTGATTTACTTTAAACGTTTGAATCCATTCCAGCCAGGAAAAACAGCGCGTGAAGTTCAGTTGACATGGCAGCTATGGTTAAAAGTTGTTATTGCATGTATTCCATCAATTTTAATTGCAGTACCTTTTGATGATTGGTTTGAAGCACACTTCAACTACATGATTCCAATCGCAATTGCCTTAATTGTTTACGGGATTGCATTTATCTGGATTGAAAAACGAAATGCTAATATTGAACCTGAAGTGACTGATCTTGCTCGCATGCCTTATTTGACAGCCTTTTGGATTGGATGCTTCCAAGTTCTAAGTATCGTTCCAGGAACAAGTCGTTCAGGAGCAACAATCCTTGGAGCCATCATTGTGGGAACAAGTCGTTCAGTTGCAGCTGACTTCACTTTCTTCCTTGCTATTCCAACTATGTTTGGTTACAGTGGCTTGAAAGCTGTTAAGTTCTTCTTAGACGGAAATGTTCTAAACTTTAGCCAATTCTTGATTTTGATGGTGGCAAGCGTTACAGCTTTCCTTGTCAGCCTATACGTTATCCGCTTCTTAACTGATTATGTTAAGAAACACGATTTCACTATTTTTGGTAAGTATCGTATCGTTTTGGGAACTATTCTTATTCTATATAGCATTGCCAAAAATATCTTTTAAGAAAGCCAGCAGCCCTTGTCTGGGCTGCTTTTTGTGACGTAAAAATTGAAAAAATAAGACTTTTCTTGTATAATAAAATGACTACTCGTGCGAGGTATATAGTATGGAAATGAAACAGATTAGCGAGACAACGCTAAAAATAACGATTAGTATGGAAGATTTAGAAGAACGCGGAATGGAGTTGAAAGACTTCTTGATTCCACAAGAAAAGACAGAAGAGTTCTTCTATTCAGTAATGGATGAATTGGATTTACCAAATAATTTCAAAGACAGTGGCATGCTTAGTTTCCGTGTGACACCACGTAAAGACCGTATTGATGTCTTTGTTACCAAATCTGAAATCAATAAAGATATAAACTTTGAAGATTTAGCAGCTTTTGATGATGTTTCAAACATGTCACCCGAGGAATTTTTCAAGACTTTAGAGCAGACAATGTTGTCTAAAGACGACACGGAAGCTCACGAAAAATTAGGTGAGATTGAAGAAATGATGGAAGGTGCTGTTGAAGATGTTCTGACAGAACATGCCCAACAAGCTGAGATTGAACCGGAAGAAGATGTGAATCCATCAGATTATGTTCACTATGTCTTGGATTTTCCAAGCTTAGAAGCTGCTGTTGCTTTTGCTAAGGTTCTTGATTTTCCAGTTGAAGCTTCAGAGCTTTATAAGATGGATGGGGCTTACTACATGACAGTTCTCATTGATTTGCAAAATCATCCTTCTTATTATGCAAATTTGATGTATGCCCGTATGTTAGAATACGCTGGCGCTGGTACAAAAACGCGTGCTTATTTACAAGAGCATGCGGTTGAATTATTGACGGATGATGCCGTCAATAAATTAAAAATGATTGAGTTGGTATAGTATGGCACCCTTTACGATTGAATATGTTTTAGTTTTAATTGGCGCGTTTTTATTATCACTTTTCTTGACGCCAATTGTTCGTTTTATTGCTTTTCGTGTTGGTGCCGTTGACAATCCAAATGCTCGTCGTGTTAATGAAGTCCCAATGCCAAGTAGTGGTGGGTTGGCGATTTTCTTAGCCTTTTTAATGTCATCTTTGATTTTTATGCCAATGGTTTTGAAACAGCCGGTTTGGACGATTTCTTATTTTGATTATATTTTGCCAGTTGTTATTGGTGGTTTTATCATTACAGCGACTGGTTTTATCGATGATATTTATGAATTGAAGCCAAAAACAAAAATGGCAGGGATTATTTTAGGAGCTGTCATTGTTTGGGCCTTTACGGATTTCCGTTTTGATAGTTTTAAAATTCCTTTTGGTGGACCGTTATTGCAATTCAATTCAGTAGTCACTTTCTTTTTGACGGTCTTTTGGATTATTTCAATTACAAACGCCATGAATTTGATTGATGGCTTAGATGGTCTGGTGAGTGGTGTTTCTATCATTAGCTTGATTACAATGGCTTTGGTATCTTATTTCTTCTTGCCACAGATCGACTTTTACTTGACTGTGACAATCTTATTATTGATTGCTTGTATTGCAGGATTTTTCCCTTATAATTACAATCCAGCTATTATATACTTGGGAGATACCGGAGCTCTTTTCATAGGATTTATGATTGGTGTGCTATCTCTTCAAGGATTGAAAAATTCGACTGCTGTTGCGGTGGTGACACCCGTTATTATTCTTGGTGTTCCAATTTTGGATACAACTGTTGCGATTATTCGTCGTAAATTATCAGGACGTCCAGCGACAGAAGCAGACAAGATGCATTTGCATCACCGTTTGTTGGCTATGGGATTCACACACCGTGGAGCCGTTTTGGTTGTTTATGGTATTGCGATTCTTTTCTCACTCATCGCACTCTTACTAAATGTTTCAAGTCGTTTAGGTGGTGTGCTGTTGATGATTGGTTTAGCTTTTGCCTTAGAGGTCTTTATTGAAGGGCTTGAAATTTGGGGCGTTGGTCGAACACCACTTTTCGATATCCTTAAATTTATCGGAAATAGCGATTATCGCCAAGCGACAATGTTAAAATGGAAAAATCGCAAAAATAATAAGTAAATGGAAAGCCTATTATGGCTTTTTTTTTGATATAATGATTAGTAACCCTATAGAACTGCGGTAATTTTCAGAAAAAAGTTACTGCCGTATTTGATAAATTGGAGGAACGTACACATGTCTGTACTTGAAATAAAAGATCTTCATGTTTCAATTGAAGATAAAGAAATTCTTAAGGGTGTCAATTTAACCCTTAAGACTGGAGAGATTGCTGCGATTATGGGTCCTAATGGAACTGGTAAATCAACGCTTTCAGCTGCTATCATGGGTAATCCAAATTACGAGGTTACTCAGGGTGAAATTTTGCTAGATGGTGAGAACATTCTTGACCTTGAAGTCGATGAGCGCGCTCGTTTAGGTTTATTCCTTGCCATGCAATACCCGTCTGAAATTCCAGGTATTACGAATGCTGAATTTATTCGTGCAGCTATGAATGCTGGAAAAGAAGATGACGAAAAAATTTCTGTTATGGATTTCATCACAAAATTGGATGAAAAGATGGCATTTCTTGGCATGAAAGAAGAAATGGCAGAACGTTACCTTAACGAAGGTTTCTCAGGTGGTGAAAAAAAACGTAACGAAATTCTTCAATTGTTGATGCTTGAACCTAAATTTGCTCTTCTTGATGAAATCGATTCAGGTCTTGATATCGATGCATTGAAAGTTGTTTCAAAAGGTGTTAACGCTATGCGTGGAAAAGACTTTGGAGCAATGATTATCACTCACTATCAACGACTTCTTAACTACATCACACCAGATGTTGTTCATATTATGATGGATGGTCGTGTTGTTCTTACAGGTGGTGCAGAACTTGCTGCTCGTCTTGAAAAAGAAGGTTATGCGAAAATTGCCGAAGAACTTGGGATTAAATACGAAGAAGAAGTGTAATTGATGATGTCAAGTCTACTGTTATAGTAGACGCTACTCGTATGTAGGATATAAAAAGGAGTAAACATCAAATTATGACGAAAGAATCAGTTTTAAATTTTTCACAAGCAAAAGCAGAACCTTTGTGGTTGCAAGAGCGACGCTTAGCTGCTTTTGATCATATAGATAAATTACCATTACCAGAGGTCAACCGTGTTAAATTTCACCGTTGGAACTTGGGTGATGGAAGCATTTCAGAGGATGTGGCTTTGGCTAATATCCCTGATTTTACAGCACTTGGAGATAATACAAAACTTGTTCAAGTTGGAACTCAGACAGTCCTTGAACAATTACCCGTTGACTTGATGTCAAAAGGTGTTATTTTTACAGATTTTTATAGCGCTTTGGAAGAAATTCCAGAAGTGATTGAAAAATATTTTGGTAAAGCGCGTGGTGACATGGAAGACAAGTTAGCTGCTTATCATACAGCTTACTTTAACAGTGCTGCTGTGCTTTATGTCCCAGATAATGTTGATATTGAAGAGCCAATCGAAGGACTCTTTTTCCAAGATAAGGCTAGTGATGTTCCGTTTAACAAACACGTCCTTATTATTATAGGAAAAAATAGTCACATCAGTTATCTAGAACGTTTTGAAACAGTCGGTGAAGGTGATGCTAAAGCAACAGCAAATATTTCTGTTGAAGTCATTGCATTAGATGGCAGTCAAGTGAAGTTTTCGGCTATTGACCGTCTTGGAAATAACGTGACAACTTATATCAGTCGACGTGCTCGTCATGGCAAAGATGCTGTGGTGGACTGGGCAATCGGCATCATGAATGAAGGCAATGTGATTGCTGATTTTGATTCAGACTTGTACGGAGATGGTAGCCAAGCTAATCTTAAAGTAGTTGCTGCTTCATCTGGTCGTCAAGTTCAAGGTGTGGATACGCGCGTGACGAATTACGGTTGCCACACAGTTGGACATATTTTACAACACGGTGTTATTCTTGAACGCGGAACGTTGACTTTTAACGGTGTTGGTCACATTGTAAAGGGTGCTAAGGGAGCAGATGCTCAACAAGAAAGTCGTGTTCTGATGCTTTCAGACAAAGCCCGTTCAGATGCCAATCCAATCTTACTGATTGATGAAAATGATGTAACAGCTGGTCACGCCGCTTCAATCGGACAAGTTGACCCAGAAGATATGTATTATCTTATGAGTCGTGGCATTGACAAGGAAACAGCAGAATGCCTAGTTATTCGTGGTTTCTTAGGTACTGTTATCACTGAAATTCCTGTCAAAGAAGTACGCGATGAAATGATTGCTGTGCTTGACAGTAAGTTGGAGCAGCGCTAATATGACAAAATTAGACGCATATAAAATCGCTCAAGACTTTTGCATCCTTGACCAAGTTGTTAATGATGAAGCTTTGGTTTATCTAGACAATGCGGCAACAACTCAGAAACCACAAAAAGTACTTGATGCGCTTAATCAGTATTATCATACCATCAATGCCAATGTGCACCGAGGTGTTCATACCCTTGCTGAACGTGCAACAGCTGCTTATGAAGCCAGTCGTGAAAAAGCACGTCAATTTATTAATGCCAAGTCAACAAAAGAAGTCTTATTTACACGTGGAACAACAACTGGACTTAATTGGGTTGCACAGTTTGCCCAAGAAGTTCTCCAAAAAGATGACGAAGTTCTTATTTCAGTTTTAGAACATCACGCTAATGTTGTTCCTTGGCAACAAGTTTGTCATAAGACTGGTGCAAAATTGGTTTACGTTTATTTAAAAGATGGCCAGCTGGATATGGAAGACTTGCGCAGCAAACTTTCAAATAAAACAAAATTTGTCAGTATTGCGCATGTTTCAAATGTTTTAGGTTCAGTGCAACCTATTAAAGAAATTGCTAAATTAGCTCATGAAGTTGGTGCTTATATGGTTGTTGACGGTGCGCAGTCAGCTCCTCATATGACAATCGACGTTCAAGATTTGGACTGTGATTTCTTTACACTTTCTGGACATAAAATGCTTGGTCCAACAGGTATCGGTGTACTTTATGGTAAAGAAGCATTGCTCAATCAAATGTCACCGGTTGAATTTGGTGGGGAAATGATTGACTTCGTTTACGAACAAGAAGCGACTTGGACAGAATTACCTTGGAAATTTGAAGCTGGGACACCAAATATTGCTGGTGCCATTGCTTTAGGTGCAGCTATTGATTATTTGGATGACCTTGGTTTAGATAATGTTCATGCGCATGAACAAGAATTGGTTGATTATGTTTTACCGAAATTACAAGCAATTGAAGGGGTGACAGTTTACGGTCCACAAGATCCTAGTCAGCACACGGGGGTTATTTCCTTCAATATTGATGGTCTGCATCCGCATGATGTAGCAACAGCACTTGATTATGAAGGTGTTGCTGTACGGGCAGGGCATCATTGTGCACAACCTTTGATTAATTATCTTGGAATTCATTCGGTAGTGCGCGCAAGTTTTTATATCTATAATACGAAAGAAGATTGTGATAAACTAATAGAAGCAATTCTTAAAACAAAGGAGTTTTTCAATGGCACTTTCTAGATTAGATAGTCTTTATATGGCAGTTGTTTCAGACCACTCAAAAAATCCACATCATCATGGAAAACTAGAAGATGTTGATCAAGTTAATCTAAATAATCCAACTTGTGGTGATGTGATTTCACTATCAGTAAAATTCGATGGTGATCGCATTTCTGACATTGCTTTTGCTGGTGATGGCTGTACCATTTCAACAGCTTCATCAAGTATGATGACTGATGCTGTTGTTGGTAAAACGAAAGAAGAAGCTCTTGAACTAGCTGAGATTTTTTCAAAAATGGTTCAAGGTGAAAAAGACGATGTTCAAAAAAGATTAGGTGAGGCAAGTTTTTTGGCAGGAGTTTCAAAATTTCCACAACGTATTAAATGTTCAACTCTTGCATGGAACGCCTTAAAGAAAGCTGTTGAAAACGATAGTAAAAATACAGAAAGGTAATTAGATGCCTGAAAAAAATGAAAAAGTAACGCCAAAACCAATTGATATTGGTGAGTATCAATATGGCTTCCACGATGACGTGACACCAGTCTTTTCAACAGGAAAAGGAATCAGTGAAGATGTTGTTCGTGAATTATCTGCTGAAAAAGGTGAGCCAGAATGGATGCTGGAATTTCGCTTGAAATCATTGGAAATTTTTAATAAAATGCCAATGCAAGATTGGGGACCAGATCTGTCAGATATTGATTTTGATGAGATTACTTACTATCAAAAAGCATCTGATAAACCTGCCCGTTCATGGGATGATGTTCCAGATAAAATCAAAGAAACCTTTGAACGCATCGGTATTCCAGAAGCAGAACGTGCCTATCTTGCTGGTGCCTCAGCTCAGTATGAATCTGAAGTTGTTTATCATAACATGAAAGATGAGTACGACAAGCTAGGAATCGTATTTACCGATACAGATTCTGCTTTGAAAGAATACCCAGAGCTTTTCAAAAAATATTTCTCTAAATTAGTCCCACCAACAGACAACAAGTTAGCTGCGTTAAACTCAGCCTTTTGGTCAGGTGGAACCTTCATTTACGTACCTAAGGGTGTCAAAGTTGATATTCCTTTGCAAACATATTTCCGTATCAACAACGAAGCGATGGGACAATTTGAACGTACCTTGATTATTGTTGATGAGGGGGCAAGTGTTCACTACGTTGAAGGATGTACAGCACCAAACTACTCATCAGCTAGTCTTCATGCAGCCATTGTTGAAATCTTTGCTCTTGAAGGTAGTTATATGCGTTATTCTACTATTCAGAACTGGTCAGATAATGTCTATAACTTGGTAACTAAACGTGCTACGGCTAAGAAAAATGCTACGGTAGAATGGATTGATGGTAACCTTGGTGCCAAAACAACAATGAAGTATCCATCTGTTTATCTTGATGGCGAAGGTGCGCGTGGGACGATGCTCTCAATTGCCTTTGCTAATAAAGGTCAACATCAAGATACAGGTGCTAAGATGATTCACAATGCACCGCATACCTCATCGTCAATTGTTTCAAAATCAATTGCTAAAGGTGGCGGAAAAGTTGACTACCGTGGTCAAGTGACTTTTAATAAAAATTCTAAGAAATCAGTTAGTCACATTGAATGTGATACGATTTTGATGGATGACATTTCAAGTTCTGATACTATTCCATTTAACGAAATTCACAATTCACAAGTTGCGCTTGAACATGAAGCGAAAGTTTCAAAAATCTCAGAAGAACAACTCTATTATCTTATGAGCCGAGGCCTTTCTGAGCAAGAAGCAACAGAGATGATTGTCATGGGATTTGTAGAACCATTTACAAAAGAACTCCCGATGGAATATGCTGTTGAACTTAACCGTTTGATTAGTTATGAAATGGAAGGTTCTGTTGGATGACTTAAAAGAGACAAGTTTTTAAACTTGTCTTTTTTTCTATATATAATAGGAAAAGTAATGGTAGTTTTAAAGTTTTTCGTTGACGTAAGTGACAAAGTGGTTCCACCAGACTTTAAGAAAAATGCTTTTTTTAACCTCTTTCTTAGCAAGTGCTGGTACGCTTGGTTTAGAGTCTAGATAGCCAGTTCCAACGATTTGTTTATCGTCATAGATGAAAGAACCAACCTTGTCACCTTTATTAATAGTAGCTTCATATCCTTTGGCTATTGTAGAAAATTTTACAGAAGCATCAGTTCCAATACGATGAACCACTTTTAATTCTTGAGAAGCAACTGCAGGTACAGTCTTTTCTTTTCCGTCGATAACTTTTGCTTTGCTGCTTTTAGTTGATTCGCCAGCATCAACAAGAGTTGTCATTTCGTAATTTGATTTAACGTAATCAAGAAGTGCATTAGTAGCTTCAAAACGAGCAAATTCATTTTCTTGCCATCCATCGGCATTCATGACAACGGAGATAATGCGCATGCCGTTTTCTGTAGAAGTCGCAACAAATGAAGCACCAGCAAGTTCAGTTGTACCAGTTTTTAGACCATCAATACCATCACGTTCGTAAGGCATTCCTTTGAGCATGTAGTTGTAAGTGTTCATTGTAGAACCATCAAAGTCAGCAGTTGCTTGGTTACTAATTTTAAGAACATCTGGGTATTCAGTGATTAAGTGTAGGGCAATGATGGCAACATCACGAGCACTTAGAGTATTTTCATCAGTTGAACTAGAACCTGGGTAAATGTTATCACCTAGGTAACTATTGTTAAGACCAGAAGCATTAAATAATTTAGCATCATTGATTCCCCATTCTTGGAGTTGAGCTTGCATCATATCAACAAACTTACTTTCGGTACCACCAATTTGTTCTGCAAGGGCAATTGCAGCACTATTAGCACTAGCTACCATGGCAGCATTAACTAATTGTTCTACAGTATATTCACGTGCTTCCATAGGAACGTTACTAGCATCCGAATTAGCTGTTAAATCATAAGCATAATCAGATATAGGAACTTTAGTATCCCAACTTAGATTCCCTTTGTCGATTTCTTTGTAAGTTAAGTAAACCGTTAATATTTTTGTCATTGAAGCAATACCATCAGGTGTAGTTGCATCTTTTTCATATAATACTTTACCAGTAGAAGCTTCAACAGCGATAGCGTGTTTAGCTGCTACATCAAAGGTATCATCAGCAGCAACTTTGTTTCCAATGAAGGCCAAGAGTAGGGCCAAAACAGCAAAAACTTTCTTCATTGTTCCATCCTTTGTTAAAAAATTAGATAATATGATTATATCATATTAATCGCTTACTTTCAGTGTGTCAGAAAACCTGACAAAAAATTCAGAAAAAACTATTCTCTTCAGAAAAAACTATTTTCTTTAAGGAAACTTTATGCTATAATTTTATTTGTCAAATAATATAATTTAGAGAGAACAACTAGGAGGGCGTCACATGTCACTAAATGGTAAAACATGGAAACGCGTCGGTCTTGGGGCTGTAGCCTTAGTCTCAACAGCTGTTTTGGCAGCTTGTGGAGGTAAAAGCTCATCAACTTCTTCAAAAACTGATGAGATCAATTGGTACACTCCGACTGAAATTAGCACTTTGGACATTTCGAAAGTTACAGATAGTTATTCTTCAATTGCTATCGGTAACTCAGGTAGTAACTTACTTCGTCGTAACGAAGATGGCGAATTAAAACCTGATTTGGCTGAGAAAGTAGAAGTATCTGAAGATGGTTTAACATATATTGCCACATTACGTGATGGACTTAAATGGTCTGACGGTAGTGATTTAACGGCAGATGACTTTGTTTATACATGGCAACGTATTGTTGATCCAGCAACTGCTTCAGAGTATGCTTACCTTGCATCAGATGCGCATGTTTTAAATGCTGCAGAAGTTATCAATGGTACTAAGAGCGTTGATGAATTGGGAGTTAAAGCAGACGGTAATAAAGTAATCTTTACATTATCTAGCCCATCTCCACAGTTTATGAGCCTTTTGACATTTGCTAACTTCGTTCCTCAAAACAAAGCCTTTGTGGAAAAAGCGGGAAGTGACTACGCTACAACTTCTGAAAAAGCACTTTACTCAGGTCCCTATACAGTTAAAAATTGGAATGGTTCTAATGGTTCATTCACACTTGTGAAAAATAAATACTATTGGGACGCTAAAAACGTTAAATTGAAAAAAGTTAACGTCCAAGCTGTTAAAAAGCCTGATACTGCCGTGCAAATGTACAAAGATGGTGAGCTTGATACAGCAAACATCTCTGGTACAGAAGCAATTTATAAAGCAAATAAAAGCAACAAAGATGTTGTGGATGCACCAGAAGCAACATCTGCATACCTCGTTTATAACGAAACAGGTTCTGTTAAAGCTTTAGCTAATACTAAGATTCGTCAAGCACTTAACCTTGCAACAAATCGTGAAGGTGTTGTTAAAGCAGCTATTGATACAGGTTCAAAAGCAGCAACTGCCCTTGTTCCAACAGGACTAGAAACCTTAGAAGATGGTACTGATTTATCTAAATACGTATCACAAGATTACACTTATGATGCAAAACAAGCAGTAAAACTTTTCAAAGAAGGTCTTGCTGAAATCGGTGAAAAATCAGTTAAATTGACAATTACAGCTGATTCTGACACACCAGTTGCCAAAGCATCAGTAGACTACATCAAACAAACATGGGAAGATGTTCTTCCAGGATTAAAAGTAGAAGAAAAATTCGTAACATTCAAACAACGATTGCAAGATTCTAAAACACAAAACTTTGATGTTGTTCTATCACTTTGGGGTGGTGACTATCCAGAAGGATCTACATTCTATGGATTGTTTACATCAGATTCAGCTTACAACTACGGTAAGTTTAGTGATGCGACATATGATGCAGCCTACCAAAAAGCATTGACTACAGATGCTTTGGATCCAGTAGCTGCTGCAGATGATTATAAAGCTGCTGAAAAAGCACTTCATGATAATGCACACTATAACCCACTTTACTTCCGTAACACAAAAGCACTTCAAAATCCATCAATCAAAGGTCTTGTTCGTAACTCAACTGGTTTGCAAGTTGACTTTACATATGCCTATAAAGACAAATAATCTTTAATAAGTATGAATAATGGGCAAGAATTGGTTGCGGCCAATTCTTGCTTTTGTTGATAGGTAAAACTTTTCCCCTGCCAACAAAAGCAAATACAGAGAAGGAAATATTATGGTAAAATACATTCTTAAACGTGTTGCTATTCTTCTTGTAACACTCTGGGTAGTTGTTACCCTGTCGTTTTTCCTCATGCAAGTTATGCCTGGGACACCTTACAATAACCCAAAATTAACTGATGAGATGATTGCTTTAATGAACAAACAGTATGGTTTGGATAAACCAGTTTGGCAACAATACCTTACTTACCTATGGAATATTCTTCATGGTGATTTCGGTACAAGTTACCAATCTATTAACCAACCTGTTGGACGTTTGATTTCTCAACGTTTGGGTGTATCGATTCAATTGGGTGTTCAAGCTTTAATTGTTGGATTTCTTTCAGGTATTGTTGTTGGTGCGGCTTCAGCACGTAACAAAAATAACTGGATTGATGGTGTACTTAGTGTTATTTCTACACTTGGTATTTCAGTACCATCATTTATTATCGGTCTTTTCTTATTGGTTACTCTTGGTTTCAAATGGAGCTTGTTCCCACTTGCAGGATGGGGTTCATTTGAACAAACCATTATGCCATCTATTGCCTTGGCAATCCCAGTCTTTGCTCAAGTTACACGTTTCTTCCGTGGACAAATGATTGAAACATTGAGTTCAGATTACATTCAATTAGCAATTGCTAAAGGTTTGAACAAACGTCAAGTGACACGTAAACACGCGTACCGTAACTCAATGATTCCAGTTTTGACTTTGGTTGGTCCTATGGCAGCAAACTTGCTAACAGGTTCAGCTTTGATTGAACAAATTTTCTCAATTCCAGGAATTGGTCAACAATTTGTAACATCAATCCCAGCTAAAGATTATCCAGTAATTATGGGAACAACAATCGTTTATGCAATGATGTTAATGGTTGCTATCTTGGTAACAGATATTGCAACAAGTATTGTTGATCCACGTGTACGCTTGCAATAAGGAGACTATTCATGGCAGAAAAAACAAGAGAATTTAAGCTTGTTGGTGTTGGTTCAGCCAGCTCACAAGAAAAAATTGAAAAGCCTGCTCTTTCTTTTATGCAAGATGCATGGCGCCGTTTGAAGAAAAATAAATTAGCTGTTATTTCAATGTGGTTCCTTGGAATTTTACTTGTATTCTCAATGATTTCAGTAGTTTTGGTACCACGTGATGATGCTAATGCCTTCAATACAAAAGAAGTTACAACTTACCGTAACCTTCCACCAAAACTTAGTGACAACCTTCCATTCTGGAACGGTAAAATTACTTATTCTGGTAATACTGAAGCTAACGATCCTTATGCAGACCAAGGTGTTCCAAAAGGTAAAAAATTTATCCTTGGTACTGATAACCTTGGTCGTAGTGTTGCTAAACGTATCATCGTAGGTGTGCGTATCTCACTTCTTATTGCTATCGTTGCAACATTGATTGACCTTTTGATTGGGGTAACTTATGGTTTGATTTCAGGTTATGTTGGTGGACGTGTCGACATGGTTATGCAACGTATTATCGAAGTTATTTCATCAATTCCTAACTTGGTTATCGTTACAATGCTTGGCCTTTTGCTTGGTAATGGTGTCACATCAATCATTATTTCAATTGCTATCGTTGGATGGACATCAATGGCTCGTCAAGTACGTAACTTAACACTTTCTTACCGCGAACAAGAGTTTGTTCTTGCTGCTCGTTCATTGGGTGAAAGTGCTCCTAAAATCGCATTTAAACATATCCTTCCAAATATTTCAGGGATTATTATTGTTCAAATCATGATGACAGTTCCAAGTGCCATTATGTACGAAGCTGTGCTTTCAGCTATTAACCTTGGGGTAAAACCACCAACAGCATCACTTGGTTCATTGATTACTGATGCTCAAGAGTACTTACAATACTACCCTTATCAAGTAACTCTACCAGCTCTTGCTTTGGTATTAATCTCACTTGCTTTCATCTTGTTAGGTGACGGTCTTCGTGATGCATTTGATCCAAAGTCTGGTGATCGTTAGGAGGAAAAAATATGAGTGAAGAAACAATTTTACAAGTTAAAAACCTCCATGTAGATTTCCAAACCTACGCTGGAGAAATTAAAGCCATTCGCGACGTCAACTTTGACTTGAAGAAAGGTGAAACACTTGCTATCGTAGGTGAATCTGGATCAGGTAAATCTGTAACAACTAAAACATTAATGGGGTTATCTGCTTCAAATGCTACTATTACAGGTGACATTGACTTTAAAGGTAAAAAACTTACTGAATTAAAAGAAGACGAATGGATTAAAGTTCGTGGAAATGAAATCGCAATGATTTTCCAAGATCCAATGACGAGTCTTGATCCAACAATGAAAATTGGTCAACAAATTGCCGAACCAATCATGATCCACGAAAAAGTTTCAAAACAAGAAGCTTGGGATCGTGCACTTGATTTAATGAAGAACGTTGGTATTCCAAATGCAGAAGAACATATCAACGATTACCCACACCAATGGTCTGGTGGTATGCGTCAACGTGCTGTTATTGCAATCGCGCTTGCTGCTAACCCGGATGTCTTGATTGCTGACGAACCAACAACTGCCTTGGATGTTACTATTCAAGCTCAAATTCTTAACTTGATGCAAAAAATTCAAAAAGAACGTGGTTCATCAATCATCTTTATCACCCACGACCTTGGTGTTGTTGCTGGTATGGCTGATCGTGTAGCAGTTATGTATGCTGGTAAAGTTATTGAATATGGAACAGTTGACGAAGTCTTCTACAACCCACAACACCCATATACTTGGGGGTTGTTGAACTCAATGCCAACGACTGATACAGAAGCTGGTAGCTTACAATCAATTCCAGGTACACCACCAGATCTTCTTAACCCGCCAAAAGGTGATGCTTTTGCACCACGTAACGAATTTGCTTTGGATATCGATTACGAAGAAGAACCACCAATGTTTAAAGTTAGTGACACACACTATGCTGCAACTTGGTTGTTAGACGAACGTGCACCTAAAGTAACACCACCATTACCAATTCAAAAACGTTGGGCAAAATGGAAAGAACTTGAAGGGAGAAAAGCTTAATGACTGAAAATAGAAAAAAGCTTGTTGAACTTAAAAATGTCTCTTTGACTTTCAACGAAGGCAAAAAGAATGAAGTAAAAGCTATCAACAACGTCAGCTTTGATATCTATGAAGGTGAAGTCTTTGGTCTAGTTGGTGAATCAGGTTCTGGTAAAACAACTGTTGGACGTGCTATTTTAAAACTTTACGATATTAGTGGTGGTGAAATCGACTTTAACGGAGAAACGGTTTCTAACCTTAAAGGTAAAAAACTACATGAATTCCGTAAAAATGTCCAAATGATTTTCCAAGATCCACAAGCCAGTCTTAATGCACGTATGAAAATCCGTGATATCGTTGCTGAAGGTCTTGATATTCACAAACTTGTTAATAGTAAAGAAGAACGTGATGAAAAAGTTCAAGAATTACTTTCTCTAGTAGGTTTGAACAAAGATCACATGACTCGTTACCCACACGAATTTTCTGGTGGTCAACGTCAACGTATTGGTATTGCACGTGCTCTTGCTGTACAACCAAAATTCATTATTGCTGATGAACCAATTTCTGCGCTTGACGTGTCTATTCAAGCTCAAGTTGTTAATTTGATGCAAAAACTTCAACGCGAAAAAGGCTTAACTTACCTCTTCATCGCTCACGATTTGTCAATGGTTAAATACATTTCAGATCGTATTGGAGTTATGCACTGGGGTAAAATGCTTGAAATTGGAACATCTGAAGATGTTTACAACAATCCAATTCACCCATATACTAAAAGTCTGTTGTCTGCAATTCCAGAACCAGATCCAGAATTTGAACGTGAACGTGTACACCAAGCTTATGATCCAAGTGCAGAACTTGATGGTCAAGAACGTGAAATGCGTGAAATCACACCAGGACATTTTGTACTTTCTACAGAAGCAGAAGCAGAAGAATACAAAAAAGCATTATCATAATTATAAAGAGGGCAAAGAGCCCTCTTTTTTGCGCTCAAAGACTCCTAGAAGTCATTTTAGTTGCATTATAAGGGGATAAGTATTAGAGAATGTACACGTAGTCAATTTGTTGCTGGAAAAACCGATTTTAAAGGGCTCTGATAGCAAAGCCAAATTTCAAGTTCAAATTAGCCAGTCTGTAAAAACTCTTTAGGAGATTTATAATTGAATAGTTTCTTTGGATAGTTGTTAATCCAGTTTTCAATAAATGCG